>JAESFP010000013.1_pt1 | contig 385636 bp, 344 predicted proteins | sample 9266181 | NCBI WGS metagenome assembly JAESFP01 (sample SAMN14502547, study PRJNA617102) | algae metagenome | isolation source: Pegethrix bostrychoides GSE-TBD4-15B and co-occurring heterotrophs from... | place: USA: Grand Staircase-escalante National Monument, Utah | collected 2006-08-15
CGCGCCTAAGGATGCATTCGAGAAGCATCTATTGTAGCAGGAGAAATCACGCTTTTTAGCGACGACGCGCAGATCGCACACCAATTACTGCGGTGACCACGCCAAGCACCTGCGTAAGCCGCGCGGCATCGGCGATTTCAACGGTGAACGTCATCCACGCCGTGCCCTTGATCGACTGCGTCTGCACGCCGATCACGTTCATCTTCTCGCGCGCGAAGACATCGGAGATATCGCGCAACAGGCCTTGGCGGTCGGCCGCTTCCACGGCCACGTCCACGGCGTACACAGGCGCCTCCGAACCCTTCTTCGGCGCGCCCCATTCGACATCGATGACGCGCTCGCCATCCTTCGCGGCCATCGTGCGGAAGTTGCTGCAGTCGCTGCGGTGGACGCTCACGCCATGGCCGCGCGTGACGAAGCCGCGAATGGCATCCGGCGGCGCGGGCTTGCAGCACTTGGCGAGCTGCGTCATCAATGAAGACACGCCCACCACCAGCACGCCGCCCTTGCCCGACTTCTCGCTGCCGCGCGCCTTCTTGATGAGCACGCCGTCGTCGGGGCCGGGCGCGGGCTCCGGCGGACGCAGCAGCGTCTCTATATTGCGCAGCGAGAACTCGTCCTTGCCGACGACTTCGAACAGATGATCCGCCGACTTGAAGCCCAGCTGCGAGGCCAGGTCTTCGAGCCGCACCGCCGTCTTGCCTTCGCGCTGCAGCAGCTTCTCGACTGCTTCGCGCCCACGCGCCACGGTCTCGTGCGTGATCTGCGCGTTGAACCACGCACGCACCTTCGCGCGCGCACGGTGGCTCGCCAGATAACCCAGTTCCGCATTGAGCCAGTCGCGCGATGGCCCGCCTTCCTTGGCCGCGATGATCTCCACCGTCTGCCCGTTCGACAGCGGCGTATTCAGCGGCACCATCGCGCCGTCGACACGGGCGCCGCGACAGCGATGGCCCAACGTGGTGTGCACCGTGTACGCAAAGTCGACCGGGGTCGCGCCTTGGGGCAACTCGACGATCGCCGCATCGGGCGTCAGCACATAGATACGGTCGTCGAACAGGCCCTGCCCCTGCAGGCCACCCGACAGGTCGCGCTCCCATGCCAGCAGTTGGCGCAGCACCGCGATCTTCGCGTCGTACTCGCCGCTGGCCCACACGCCCGCGTAGCCCTTGTGGCCCGCTTCCTTGTAGGCCCAGTGCGCCGCCACGCCATGCTCGGCGTGGTCGTGCATTTCCTCGGTGCGGATCTGGATCTCGATCGGCTTGCCCGGCTTGCCGTCGACCAGTTCGCGCACCACCGTGTGCAGCGACTGATAACCGTTGGGCTTCGGCCGCGCGATGTAGTCATCGAACTCTTCGTCGATGGGCTGGAAGTGCGAGTGCACCCAGGCCAGCGCCGCATAGCAGTCCTTCACGTCGGACACCACCACGCGCAGCGCGAGGATGTCGAAGACCTGCGCGAAGTCGAGCGACTTGCCGCGCATCTTCTTGACGATGCTGTAGATGTTCTTGGGCCGGCCTTGCACCGTGGCCTTGACGCCCTCGGCCTGCAATTCTTTTTCCAGCTGCGAGCGCAGTTGCTCGATATGCCCTTCGCGCTCGATGCGCTTCTCGTCGAGCAAGCGGGCAATCAGCTTGTAGGTTTCGGGCTCGAGGAAGCGGAACGAGAGGTCTTCGATCTCCCACTTCACCTGCCAGATGCCCAGCCGGTTGGCCAGTGGCGCAAACACCTGCAGCGACTCGCGCGCCACGCTCTCGGGCGCCGGTTGCTTGCTCGCGGCCGCGTGACGCAAGGTCTGCAGGCGCGAAGCCAGCCGCAGCATCACCACGCGCAGATCGCGCGAGAACGCCAGCAGCATCTTGCGCACGTTCTCGGTCTGCGCACCCGCGCCTTCGATCTGGTGCCCCTGCGAGGCCGAGCGGGCCTGCTCCTGCACGCGCACCAGCTTGGTGGTCTCGACCGCGAGCGCCGCGAAGTTGTCGCCGAACACCTTGGCGATCACTTCCTGCGGGCGGTTCAGGTGCTGGCACGAATAGACCAGATAGCTCGCGGCCTGCATGGCCTCGGAGCCGCCCATCTTCGCGACGATGGCGGCCACCGCGTCGGCATGCGCGAGCGTGTTCTCGCCCGTGTCCAGCTTTTCATCGGCGATCAGCGGCTCGGCGAACGCACGGGCGCGCGCCAGCATGTTCTCCATCACGGGCGTGCGGTCGGCCGTTGCCGCGGACAACGGGTAATCGACCATGGCCGCTTCGGTCATGGACGCCGTCTGGAGACTCGAAGAATCGCGCTTCACGCTTCACTCAATCCAATGAATCGATCAATCGAACAGGAAGCCGGTGACGACAGCGATCTGCGCGGGGTCGACGAAGGTCGGCGCATGGCCCACGCCCTCGAACTCGACCAGCGTGGCGTGGGGGCCGCGCTGCGTCATGGCCAACGCCGTGTCGCGCGACAGCAGGTCGGACACGGCGCCGCGCGTGATGAGCGTGCGCGCCTCGATGGCGTCGTACAGGCCCCACATGATCGCGCCGCCCTGCGCCGCCGCTTCGGGCGTGATGGCGCGCAGCGCCACGCCGATGGCGGGGTCGTAGTGCAGCAGCCAGCCGCCGTCTTCGTTGCCGCCGGCATCGACCTTGGCCGAGCCGTCGGCCGTGCGCTCGGACGCGGGCACCACCATGTGCTGCGACAACGCCAACCACTGCGCGGGCGTGTGCGGCCCGAAGGTGGTCGACAGCGCCCACATGGCGTCGGCCGCGGCCTGCACGCTTTCGTACTTGCCGCTCTTGCCCACATAGGCGCCGATGCGCTGTACCGCGGCGGGCTCGATGGTCGGGCCGACATCGTTCAGCACGAAGCGGCGGATCAGCCGTGGCAACGGCAGCTCCTTGTGCCCCGCCAGCACGAAGCCGATCAGCCCGCCCATGCTGGTGCCGATGTAGTCGAGCGTGTCGATGGCCTGCTCGCGCTGGAGCTGCGCCAGCAGCGCCACCATGTCGGCCGCGTACACAGGCACCTGGTAGAAGGCCGGGTCGCGCAGCCAGTCGCTGCGCCCGCGCCCGACCACGTCGGGGCAGACCACGCGCACATTGCCGCCGGCGCGCGCCACGATGGCCTGGGCCAGCAGGTCGAAATCGCGGCCTTGCCGGGTCAGCCCGTGCACACAGACCACGACGTGCGCGCTGCGCGCGTCGCCCCATTGCCAATAGGCCATGCGATGGCCGCCCTGGGCGTCGTCGCACGCCACGTGATGAAGCGTCGGTTCGGTCATGAAAACGGGGGTGTCCTGGTGCGGATAATGGGTTCGTCGCATCCTAATTCATCCGGAGATTGATCTTCATGCTCAAAGGCAAAACCGCGCTTGTCACGGGGTCCACCAGTGGCATCGGCCTGGCCATCGCCACGTCGCTCGCACAGCAAGGCGCACACATCGTGCTCAACGGCTTCGGCGACGCCGAAGCCCCCAAGGCCCGGATCGAGGCGCTCGGCGTTCGCGCCGAGTACCACGGCGCCGACATGAGCAAGCCCGATCAGATCGAGGACATGATGAAGTTCGCCGCCTCGAAGTTCGGCCGCGTGGACATCCTCGTGAACAACGCCGGCATCCAGCATGTGGCCAAGGTCGAGGACTTCCCCGCCGAACGTTGGGACGCCATCATCGCCATCAACCTCACCAGCGCATTCCATACGACGCGGCTGGCGATTCCGGCGATGCGCGAGGCCAACTGGGGCCGCGTCATCAACATCGCGTCGGCCCACGGCCTCGTGGCGTCGGCGCAGAAGTCGGCCTACGTGGCGGCCAAGCACGGCATCGTCGGCCTGACCAAGTCGGTGGCGCTGGAGACCGCGACCACCGGCGTCACCGTCAACGCCATCTGCCCCGGCTGGGTGCTCACGGCGCTGGTGCAAAAGCAGATCGACGACCGCGCGGCACGCGAAGGCATCACGGCCGCGCAGGCGCAGATCGAACTGCTGGGTGAAAAACAGCCGTCGCTGCAGTTCACCACTGTCGAGCAACTGGGCGGCCTGGCCGTGTTCCTGTGCTCGCCGGCGGCCGACCAGGTCCGGGGCGTTGCCTGGGCCATGGACGGCGGCTGGACTGCCCAGTAAGGGGTAGCCCGGCGGTACCGCGCAGCGGTCTTACTTGAGCTGCACGGAGCCCGACACGCTGACGACCACGCTGGTCTTGCCGGCTTCGACGGGCACCGCCGAATCGGCCGCGAACGAGGCCTTCGCCTGCATCGCCATCATGCGCGGATGCGGGCCGTTGTCGCTCGCGTTCACCGACACCTCGCGCAGCGTGTAGCCGCCGAAGCCGAAGCCCTTGGCCAGCTCGGCGGCCTTCTGCTTGAAGTTCTCGATGGCGATGCTCTGCGCCTCGGTCTCGGTCTTGGCGCGCTGTTCGCGGCTCAGGCCGAAGCCGACGTTGCCCACGCTGAGCGTGCTGATGCGCCCGGCCGTCTGGGTGATGCGCGGGAAGTCGCGGCCTTCGAGCACCAGCTCGGTCGAGCCCTGCCAGCCGTTGATCTTGCCGTCCTTCGTGTAGCGCGGCGACAGGCTGAAATTGCCGGTGCGCACGTCGAGCTGGCCCGGCTGCGCGTTCTTCTTGGCTTCGTTCAGCGCAGCGTCGAGCGCGGCCTTCAGTTGCGTCTGCACGGTGGCCGCATCGGTGGCGTCGCGGGTGGTCACGAGGGTCATGCTCAGCATGTCCTGCTGGACCTCGACGGTGCCGGAAGCGGTGAGCTGCAGCACGTTCTGCGGCGCTGGCGTGACGACGCTTTGCGCCATGGCGGTGCCGGCCACGGCCAGGGCGGCGCAGGCCGCGAGCAATTTGATTTTTTTCAAGACGAAGTACTCCCCAGGTTGGTATGAAAGACAGGCCGAGCCCTTCGCAGGCTCATCGGCCGGCCCCGCCGATGCTCAACGGCGCTGGCTGATCGGCGCAAGCGGCACAGCGGGCGCGGTCAGCGGACGGGCCGCGGTCGGCGGTGCCGGCGCGATCCGCTCGGCCGGCTGTGATTCTGCCGAATTGAGCAATGCACCCGCGGCGGGCGGGGTCCATTGGCCGCGCACCTGCTGGCGCAACTCGAACAGCTCGGCGGCCGTCAGGCGCCGGCCGGCGGCGGCCTCTTCGCGCCGCACTTCCTCGCGCTGCGCCGCCCGGTGGGCCGCCACGGCGTCGCGGACTTCGCTGCGGCGCACCTCCCCCACCCTCAGGTAATCACCGGGCACCGCCAGCGCTGGCGCGCAGGCGAAAACAAGGAGGAACGGCAGGGTCGAAAAAGGATGTCTCATTGAGCGGAAGTCATCAGGCACGGGGAACTTTGCCACCTCCACGCGTACGTCGGATGACCAGTCCGCGAGCTTCCGCAAGTTTTGTAACTTAGTGTCAAACCATAAGTAAATCTGGCTCTACGAACCCTTAACGCCTTCAGAATCGGCCCTGTTACAAATTCATCGTTGTAGAAATGACTCAAGTTCCCGCTCGCACCGACAAGATCGTGATCGTCGACGACGACGCCCGCATCCGCGACCTGCTGCGCCGCTATCTGACGCAGGAAGGGTTTGAAGTGATCGTGGCCGAGGACGGCAAGGCGCTCAACCGCATCCTGTTGCGCGACACGGTCGACCTGATCGTGCTCGACCTGATGATGCCCGGCGAAGACGGCCTCTCGGTGTGCCGCCGCCTGCGTGCCGCCAACGACCGCACGCCGATCATCATGCTCACCGCCAAGGGCGAAGACGTGGACCGCATCGTCGGTCTGGAAGTCGGCGCCGACGACTACCTGGGCAAGCCCTTCAACCCGCGCGAACTGCTGGCCCGCGTGCACGCCGTGCTGCGCCGCCGTCCGCCGCTCGAGGCGCCGGGTGCCCCCTCCACGGAGAACGAGACCGTCACTTTCGGCCCGTTCGCCTTCGATCTCGGCTCGCGCACCCTGAAGAAGGATGGCGAAGAACTCTCGCTGACCACCGGCGAGTTCGCGATGCTGAAGGCGCTGGTGCGCCATCCGCGTCAACCGCTGTCGCGTGAAAAGCTGGCCCAGCTGGCACGCGGGCGCGAGTTCGAGCCCTTCGACCGCAGCCTCGACGTCCAGATCTCGCGCCTGCGCAAGCTGGTGGAGTCCGACGCCGCGGCACCGCGCTACATCCAGACCGTCTGGGGCGTGGGCTACGTGTTCGTGCCGGACGGCACGGCCTGACGCCCCGTTGAGAGGTGGCCATCGGCCAACACGCCAGACCCGGCCTTGCCCAGGAGGACGGCGCGCAAGTCACGATGCCGAGCCCGCTCGAAGCGAGCGCGCAGCGTGACTACCGCCCCGGCCTCAAGCTGGGCTTCAGCCTTTTCTGGCGCACCTTCTTCTTGCTCGCGCTGCTGCTGATCGGCTGCACGGTCGCCTGGCTGCAGACTTTCCGCTCGCTCGAATACGAGCCCCGCGCCATCCAGACCGCGCACCAGATCGCCTCGCTCGTGAACCTCACGCGCGCGGCGCTGGTGTATTCGGACGCGATCACGCGGGTCTCGCTCATCAAGACGCTGGCCGACCAGGAGGGCGTGCGCATCCTGCCGCGCGAACCCAACGACCGCTTCGAGCCCTACACCAGCGGCGCGCTCGACCTGCGCGTGACCGAGGAGCTGATCGACCAGCTCGGCGAAGGCACCACCGTGGCCAGCCGCGTGAACGACGAGGCGGGCCTGTGGATCGGCTTCACCATCGAGAGCGACACCTACTGGCTGCTGCTGGACCCCACGCGCTTCAGCCGCGTGGGCGGGCGCACCTGGCTGGTGTGGCTCAGCACGGCCATGGCCTTGTCATTGGCCGGCGCGGCGCTGATCACGCGGCTCATCAACCTGCCGCTCAAGCAGCTGTCGCGCGCGACCATGCAGGTGCGCGAAGGCGAGTACGAGGCCCACCGGCTCGACGAGCGCGCGCGCACCAACGAGATCCGCGCCGTGAACATCGGCTTCAACCGCATGGCGGACCAGCTCGCCAAGATCGAGCAGGACCGCGCCATCATGCTGGCCGGCATCTCGCACGACCTGCGCACGCCGCTGGCGCGGCTGCGGCTGGAAACCGAGATGAGCGTGGCCGACGAGGACGCGCGCGACCACATGGCCGCCGACATCGCCCAGCTCGACGCGATCATCGACAAGTTCCTCGACTACGCGCGGCCCGACCATGTCGATCCGCGCCCCGTGCTGCTGCGCGACGTGGTCGACGCCTGCACCTACGCCGTGCAGGACTACGAAGAGATGAACATCACCGTCGACGTGCCCGCCGACCTGCGGGTGCTGGGCGACGAGGTCGAACTCACGCGCGTGATCTCCAACCTGGTGGAGAACGCGCGGCGCTACGGCAAGACGCCTTCCACGGGCGTGGCCGACGTGACGATCCAGGCGCAGGCCAACAACGACGCGGTGCTGATCAAGGTGCGCGACCACGGCGCGGGCGTCGAGCCCGCCCTGCTCTCGCAGCTGACCAAGCCCTTCTTCCGCGGCGACGCGGCGCGCACCTCGGCCGCCGGCGCGGGCCTGGGCCTGTCGATCGTGGCGAAGAACATCGAGCGCATGGGCGGCACCTTCGCGCTGACCAGCACGCCGGGGCGCGGCCTGGCGGCGCACATCCGGATGCCGCGCGCGATGCCCGCGAACAAGATCGGCGTCGACACGCCGGGCGTCAAGAAGCCCGTCTGAGCCAAAGGCCGGGGCTTCCGGCCGCTCAGCGGTGCAGCAGCACGGCCGCGCGCGCTTCCATCGCACGGCCCTCGCCCACCGGGCCCAGCTTCTCGGCCGTCTTGGCCTTCACATTCACCTGCGCCAGCGCCACGCCCAACGTGTCGGCGATGCGCTGGCACATCAGCGGAATGTGCGGCGCCAGCTTCGGCGCCTGCGCGATCACGGTGCTGTCGACGTTGCCGATTTCCCAGCCCGCCGCGCGCACCCGGCGCGCCGCCTCGGCCAGCAGCACCGCCGAATCGGCGCCGCGAAACTGCGGGTCGGTGTCGGGAAAGTGCCGGCCGATGTCGCCCAGCCCGGCCCCGCCCAGCAGCGCGTCGGTGATCGCGTGCAGCAGCACATCGGCGTCCGAATGGCCCAGCAGGCCGGTGGTGTGCGGCACCTCGACGCCGCCCAGGATCAGCTTGCGCCCCGCCACCAGTTGGTGAACGTCCCAGCCCTCGCCGATGCGGATGTTGAAAGCGGTCGTCATGCCACGCCTTTCCTGCGGCCGAGCAGCACCGCCTCGGCCAGTGCGAAGTCTTCGGGGAACGTCACCTTGAAGTTCTGCGCGCTGCCCGGCACCAGCAGCGGCGACAGGCCGATGGCCTCGATGGCGCTGGCCTCGTCGGTCATGGCGTCGCCCGTGCGCTCCAGCGCGTCGAGCAGCATGCCGATGCGGAACATCTGCGGCGTCTGCGCCAGCCACTTGTCGGCGCGCGACAGCGTCTGGGCCACGCGGCTCTCGGTGGTCGAGACCTTCAGCGTGTCGGCCAGCCGGTGCGCCAGCAGGCCGCCCACGGCGTCGTGCTCGCAGGCGGCGATGAGCGCCTCGATCTGGCTGGACGTGACGAGGCAGCGCGCCGCGTCGTGCACCAGCACCCAGTCGTGCGCCCCGGCGCCCTTCTGGCGCAGCGCCGCCAAGCCGTTGCGCACCGTGGCCGCGCGGGTCAGGCCGCCCACGCGCAGCAGGTGTTCGTTATCGGCCGGAAAGCGCGGCAGCGCCGCGTCCACCTCGCGGTCGTCGGGCGACACCACCAGCGCCAGCCCCGCGAAGCGCCCGGCCAGGGCCCGGAAGGCCTCCAGCGTGTGGGCCACCATCGGCAGGCCGGCCAGGCGCCGGTACTGCTTGGGCTGGGCGGTCTGCGCATGCCCCGCGCGGTGGCCGGAGCCGGCGCACGGGATCAGCACGAAAAGTCGGGAAGAAGACATGAAGGCCCGGCGTCGGCAATGGCCGACAAGCGAATAAAGGGCCGCCATTCTAGAATCGACAGCCACGCACACCCCTCGCCAGCCGGCGCGGGGTGTTGTGCATTTTTTAAGCGTTCCATGGACCTCCCCCTCCTCACGGCGGGCAAGCGTTTCACGCTGCCGCGTCCCCCGTTGTCGGCCGATGCACTGCTGCTGGCGCAGCTGGCCATGCGCGAGAAAGCCGCCGGACGCGCCACGGCGATGTTCACCGCCGACGCCGGCGACGCCCAGCGCCTGATCGACGAGATCGCCTTCTTCGCGCCCGAGCTGCGCTGCGCCCTGTTCCCCGACTGGGAAACGCTGCCCTACGACAGCTTCTCGCCGCACCAGGACCTGATCAGCGAGCGCCTGGCCACCCTGTGGCGCATCAGCCAGAAAGAGGCCGACGTGGTGCTGGTGCCCGCCACCACCGCCCTCTACCGGCTGGCGCCGCCCGCGTTCCTGGCCGGCTACACCTTCCACTTCAAGGCCAAGCAGAAGCTCGAGGAGTCGAAGCTCAAGGCCCAGCTCACGCTGGCGGGCTACAGCCACGTGACGCAGGTGGTGAGCCCCGGCGAATACGCGGTGCGCGGCGGGCTGATCGACCTGTTCCCCATGGGCTCGCTGGTGCCGTTTCGCGTCGACCTGTTCGACGACGAGATCGACACCATCCGCACCTTCGACCCCGACACCCAGCGCAGCCTCTACCCCGTGCCCGAGGTGCGCCTGCTGCCGGGCCGCGAGTTCCCGATGGACGACGACGCGCGCGGGCGCTTTCGCAGCCGCTGGCGCGAGCTGCTCGAGGGCGACCCGACCAAGAGCCGCATCTACAAGGACATGGGCAACGGCGTGGCCACGGCCGGCATCGAGTACTACCTGCCGCTGTTCTTCGACGAGACGGCCACGGTGTTCGACTACCTCGGCCCCGACGCCACCGTGGTGCTGCACGGCGACCTGGAGCCCGCGTTCCAGCATTTCTGGCAGGACACCAACGAGCGCTACCGCCTGGTGCGCGGCGACCCCGAGCGCCCCGCGCTGCCGCCCGAAGCGCTGTTCCTGAACGCCGAACAGTTCTACCAGCGCGCCAAGCCGCATGCGCAGCTCGCCATTCGTGGCGGTGCAGGTGGCGACGTGCCCACCGAAACGCCCTACGCCGAGTTCGACAAGCTGCCGCCCTTCGCCGTGGTGCGCGGCGCCGAAGACCCGCTGGTCGGCCTGAAGGCCCACATCGCGGCCACGCCGCACCGCGTGCTGCTGATCGCCGAAAGCGACGGCCGCCGCGAGAGCCTGCTCGACTTCCTGCGCGCCAGCGGCGTGAGCCCGCCGGCCTTCGACACGCTGGCCGAGTTCGAGGCCTCGACAGACGAAAAAATCGGCATCGCCACCGCCGCGCTGGCCTCGGGCTTTGCATGGCGCGAACAAGGCATCGACCTCGTCACCGAGACCGAGCTGTTCGCCACCGCGCCCACCACGCGCCGGCGCAACAAGAAGCAGGAACAGGTCAGCGACGTCGAGGCGCTCATCAAGGACCTGTCGGAGCTCAACGTGGGCGACCCCGTGGTCCACACCGCGCACGGCATCGGCCGCTACCGCGGCCTGATCCACATGGACCTGGGCCAGGGCACCGACGCCGAAGGCAAGCCGCTGCTGCAGGAGATGCTGCACCTGGAGTACGCCGACAAGGCCACGCTCTACGTGCCCGTGTCGCAGCTGCACCAGATCAGCCGCTACACCGGCGTCAGCGCCGACGAGGCGCCGCTGCACAAGCTGGGCTCCGGCCAGTGGGAAAAGGCCAAGCGCAAGGCCGCCGAACAGGTGCGCGACTCCGCGGCCGAGCTGCTCAACATCTACGCCCGCCGCGCCGCGCGCGAAGGCCATGCCTTCCGCTACTCGCCGGCCGACTACGAGGTGTTCGCCAACGACTTCGGCTTCCAGGAAACCGCCGACCAGAAGGCCGCCATCCACGCCGTGGTGCAGGACATGATCTCGCCCCAGCCCATGGACCGCCTCGTGTGCGGCGACGTGGGCTTCGGCAAGACCGAGGTGGCGCTGCGCGCCGCGTTCATTGCCGTCACGGGCGGCAAGCAGGTCGCGTTCCTCGCGCCCACCACGCTGCTGGCCGAGCAGCACTACCAGACGCTGGTCGACCGTTTCGGCAAGTGGCCGGTGAAGGTGGCCGAGATGAGCCGCTTCCGCTCGGCCAAGGAAATCACCGCCGCCGCCAAGGGCTTGGCCGAGGGCCAGGTCGACATCGTGGTGGGCACGCACAAGCTGCTGTCGCAGTCGGTCAAGTTCAAGAACCTGGGCCTGCTCATCATCGACGAGGAGCACCGTTTCGGCGTGCGCCACAAGGAGGCGATGAAGGCCATGCGCGCCGAGGTCGACGTGCTCACGCTCACCGCCACGCCGATTCCGCGCACGCTGGGCATGGCGCTCGAAGGCCTGCGCGACCTGAGCGTGATCGCCACCGCGCCGCAGCGCCGGCTGGCCATCAAGACCTTCGTGCGCAACGAGGGCACCGGCGTGATCCGCGAAGCCGTGCTGCGCGAGCTGAAGCGCGGCGGGCAGGTCTACTTCCTGCACAACGAGGTCGAGACCATCGAGAACCGCCGCCAGAAGCTCGAAGAAATCCTGCCCGAGGCCCGCATCGCCGTGGCCCACGGCCAGATGCCCGAGCGCGAGCTGGAGCGCGTGATGCGCGACTTCGTGGCGCAGCGCTACAACCTCTTGCTGTGCTCGACCATCATCGAGACCGGCATCGACGTGCCGACCGCCAACACCATCGTGATGAGCCGCGCCGACAAGTTCGGCCTGGCGCAGCTGCACCAGCTGCGCGGGCGCGTCGGCCGTTCGCACCACCAGGCGTACGCCTACCTCATGGTGCCCGACACCGAGGGCCTGACCAAGCAGGCCGCGCAGCGGCTCGACGCCATCCAGCAGATGGAAGAGCTGGGCTCCGGCTTCTACCTGGCCATGCACGACCTGGAGATTCGCGGCACCGGCGAGGTGCTGGGCGAAAGCCAGAGCGGCAACATGATGGAGATCGGCTTCCAGCTCTACAACGAGATGCTCAGCGAGGCCGTGCGCGCGCTCAAGGCCGGGCAGGAGCCCGACCTGCTGTCGCCGCTGTCGGTCACCACCGAGATCAACCTGCACGCCCCCGCCCTGCTGCCCGACGACTACTGCGGCGACGTGCACCTGCGCCTGTCGTTCTACAAGAAGCTGGCCACCGCGAAGACGCCCGACCAGATCGACACGCTGCTGGAAGAAATCGTCGACCGCTTCGGCAAGCTGCCGCCGCAGGCGCAGACGCTGATCGACACGCACCGCCTGCGCGTGCTGGCACGGCCGTACGGCGTGGTGAAGGTCGACGCCGCGCCCGGCATCATCAACATCACGTTCAAGAAAGACCCGCCGGTCGACTCGATGGCCATCATCCAGCTGATCCAGAAGAACAAGCACATCAAGCTCGCGGGCAACGAAAAGCTGCGCATCGAGCGCGAACTGAAAGAACCCAAGGAACGGGCCCAGATGGTGCGCGACGTGCTGCGCAGCCTGGGCCAACCCACCGTCAAGGAAAACGCCACCGCATGAGCGCTACTGAAATCTCCCCTGGCCTCGTCCTCCAGCGCGTGAAGCCGCCGCTGAAGCTCGCCGACTTCAAGCTGATCGCGTTCGACATGGACTCGACGCTCATCAACATCGAGTGCATCGACGAAATTGCCGACGCCGTCGGCAAGAAGGCCGAGGTCGCCGCCATCACCGAGGCCACGATGCGCGGCGAGATCAAGGACTTCAAGGAGAGCCTGCGCCGTCGCGTGGCGTTGCTGAAAGGCGTGCCGGTCGCGGCGCTGCAGCAGGTGTACGACGAGCGACTGAAGCTCAACCCGGGCGCCAGCGAACTGGTCGCGGCCTGCAAGGCGGCGGGCCTCAAGGTGCTGCTGGTGTCGGGTGGCTTCACCTTCTTCGCCAACCGCGTGAAGGACCGCCTGGGCATCGACTTCGCGCGCTCCAACCTGCTCGACGAGGCCGGTGGCAAGCTCACGGGCGAGGTCGTCACCCAGAGCTGGGGCGACATCTGCGACGGCGCCGAGAAGCGCCGCACGCTGCTCGAAGTGGCCTCGCTCATGGGCATCTCGGCGCAAGAGACCATCGCCGTGGGCGACGGCGCCAACGACCTGCCGATGATGGGCGAGGCCGGCCTTTCGGTGGCGTATCACGCCAAGCCGAAGGTGCGCGAGCAGGCCATGGTCGCGATCAACGAGGGCGGGCTGGACCGCGTGCTCGAAATACTGCGATGAACTCTTGGGGACGCTCTTGTTCGGGGCACGCTCACGCCGACGGCGTGCTCTGCTCCGCGAATGTCCCCCGGGGCTGCGCCCCTCCTCCTTTATTTCGCTGCGCAGAGCACACCGCCAGCGTGAGCGTTATTCGCAGCGGTCGTTGATCGGCCGCACACCAGCAGCGTGCCCAGGTGCGCAGGGCACTGGGTGTCTCCCGCAGCGAAATAAAGGAGGAGCGAAGCGGGGGACATTCGCGGAGGGAGACACCCGGTGTCCTGTGCACACGCCCCGAACGACAGCGCAAAAAACAACCGACAGAACGAGAGAGACAACAAGACCATGACCGACACCACCCCGCTCTACCGCGCCGACGCCCTCAAGGACTACGCCAGCGCCTTCCTCCAGAAAGCCGGACTCGCCGCACAGAAGGCCGACAGCGTAGCCCGCACCCTCGTCGAAGGCGACCTGCTGGGCCACGACACCCACGGCCTCGCGCTGCTGGCCGGCTACGTCAAGGAACTGGAATCCGGCGGCATGACGCGGGACGGCGCGCCCGAAGTGCTGTCCGACCGCCCCGCCGCCGTGCTGTGGGACGGCAAGCGCCTGCCCGGCCCCTGGCTCATGGACCAGGGCATGGACCTCCTGGTGCCGCGTGCGCGCGAACTGGGCACCGCCTCGCTCGTCATCCGCCGCAGCCACCACATCGCCTGCCTCGCCGTCTACATGCTGCGCGCGCTGCAAGAAGACATGCTCATGCTGCTGGCCTGCTCCGACCCCAACGCCGCCAGCGTCGCGCCCTTCGGCGGCACGCAGGCCGTGTTCACGCCCAACCCGCTGGCCATGGGCTTTCCGCTGTCGCAAGGCGGCGTGATGGTCGACATCTCGGCCTCCATCACCACCAATGGCATGAGCAACCGCAAGCGCGCGGCCGGCGAGACCTTTGCCGAGGAATGGCTCATCGACGCCGCCGGCAAGCCCTCGAACAACCCCCAGGTGCTGTTCGACCAGCCGCCCGGCACCCTGCTGCCCGTGGGCGGGCTGAGCCACGGCCACAAGGGCTACGGCATGGCGCTGCTGGTCGAGACACTCACGGCCGGCCTCGCAGGCCACGGCCGGGCCGATCCGCCCGAGGGCTGGGGCGCGACCGTCCACATCACGCTGCACGACCTGAACGCCTTCGGCGGCAAGGACGCCTTCCTGCGCCAGATGGACCACGTGGCGGCGCAATGCCGCGACAACGCGCCCATCGACCCGGCCAAGCCTGTGCGGCTGCCGGGTGAAGGCGGTTTGAAACGTCGAAACGCGCAGTCGAAGAACGGGGTGCGGCTGCACCCGTCGATCGCGCGGTCGCTGCAAGATGCGGAGCAGCGACACGGCCTGCGGCTGGCGCAGGCGCTGGTCTAGCTAGCGGATCAGTCTTCTTCGGCGTCTTCCGCCGGATGCGCGGGCTCGCCCGGGGCGCGCGGCTTGCGCTTGCCGGGCTTGGCCACGACCTCGACATAGAACTGCTTGCCGCCCTCCTTGACCACACCGTCGATCAGGCCGGTGATGGCGGAAAGGTGGATGACTTCGGCCGATTCTTCGGCCGCGCCGAACTTGCAGTCGAAGTCCCAGAAGTCGCTGCCTTCGGGCAATACGCGGCGGCGCTCGCGCTTGATGTACTTGCGGATCTCGTGCTTGATGGCTTCGAGGAGACGGTCGGGGTGCTTGCCCTCGACCTGAAGCTGAAAGGTTTTTCTCATGGGTGATCGTAACGCCCCCGCCGTGCCCCTGTGTACAGTCGGCGCTTCAAACGAAAGCAGGTGAAAGACATGGCGCGCGCAAACGACTGGGCAAGCAAGGTGATGGCATTGATCAACGGGGGCAACCCGAGCGCCGCCATCGCACAGATCAAGGTCGCGCCCACGGTCAAGGACCTGAAGGCGCTGCAGACCATCATGACGCTGTCGAAGATGAAAGGCCGCTATCCGAACGTGGATGCGGCCATTGCGGACAACCTGGACCTGCTGGCGGCGCCGAGGCTGCACCGCTCGCCCTGATTGACCTGATTGACCTGATCCCCGCTACCGCCTACAGCGCCTGACCCAGGCGCTTCACACCCTCTTCGATCTTGGCCACGTCGGCCGTCGCAAAGCTCAGGCGCAGCGTTGCCACATCGGGCTTCTCGGCAAAGAACGGCGCGCCGGGCACGAAGGCCACGAGCTTCTCGATCGCGCGCTTGGCCAACTCGTTCGCATCGGCCAGCTTGCCGTTGGCGCCCGTCAGGCGCGCCCAGAAGAACAGGCCGCCGTTGGGCTGGGTGAAGCTCACCGCGTCGCCCAGTTCGCGCTTCAGCGCATTGCCCATGGCCTGCGCGCGCTGACCGTACACCTCGCGCACATGCGCCAGCGTGGCCGGCATGCGGCCGCTCTTGAGGTACTGCGCGGCCGTGGCTTGCGAGAAGGTGCTGGTGTGCGCATCGCTGAACTGCTTGCACATGGTGGCCTTGGCCAGCAGCTCGGGTGGCGCGATCATCCAGCCGATGCGCAGGCCCGGGCTCAGCACCTTGCTCAGGCTGCCGCAGTGGGCGATGAGCTCGCGGCTGCCGGGCACGTCCTTGGTCAGGGCCAGGATCGACGGCGGCGGCGCTTCACCGAAGTACAGGTCGCCGTACGGGTCGTCCTCGACGATCAGCGTCTGGTACTTCACGGCCAGCTCCAGCACCTTCTTGCGGCGCTCCAGCGTCAGCATGGCGCCGCTGGGGTTGCCGAAGGTGGGAATCAGGTAGACGAACTTGGGCTTGTGCTCGGCGATGAGCTTTTCGAGCTCGTCGGTCTTCACGCCGTTGGCGTCGATGGGCGCGCTGATGAGCTGCGCGCCGTACAGGCGGAAGCACTGGATGGTGGCCAGGAAGGTCGGGCCCTCGACGATCACCTTGTCGCCGGGCGAGATCATGGTCTTGCCCAGCAGGTCGAGCGCCTGCTGGCTGCCGGTGGTGACGATCAGGCCGCTGGGGTCGACATCGACGCCCTTGGTCTTCATGAAGCTGCTCAATTGCGCGCGCAGTGGCTCGTAGCCTTCGGTGGCGCCGTATTGCAGCGCGCCGCCGGGTTCTTCGGTGAGCGCCTTGTTGCTCGCCTCCTTGAGGCCCTCGACGTCGAACATGGCGCTGTCAGGGAAGCCGCCCGCGAAGCTGATGATGCCGGGCTTGCCCAGCAGCTTGAAGAGTTCGCGGATGGCGGAGGTCTCGACGTTGTCGAGTCGGGAGGCGAATTGCATGGTCAGTCTCACTTTCTGGGGTGCCATTGTCGCGAAAGCGGCGGGCAATAAAGCTGCGAAAGGCTATTGGCTTTCAACGATATATTGCGCTAAAGCCGACCGTCGCCCCATGAAAAAAGAAAACATCCCCCTCTTCTTCGCCACCCTGCAGGCGGCCAACCCCGATCCCCGGACCGAGCTCGAATACACCACCCCATTCGAACTGCTGGCCGCCGTGCTGCTGTCGGCGCAGGCCACCGACGTGGGCGTGAACAAGGCCACGCGCAAGCTGTTCCCGGTGGCGAACACGCCCCAGGCCATCTACGACCTGGGCGTGGAGGGGCTGGAGGAATACATCAAGACCATCGGCCTGTACCGCAGCAAGGCCAAGCACCTGATCGAGACCTCGCGCATGCTGGTGGAGCTGCACGGCGGCGAAGTGCCGCGCACCCGCGCCGAGCTGGAGGCGCTGCCCGGCGTGGGCCGCAAGACCGCCAACGTGGTGCTGAACGTGGCCTTCGGCGAGGCGACCATCGCGGTCGACACGCACATCTTCCGCATGGGCAACCGCACCGGGCTCGCGCCGGGCAAGACGCCGCTGGACGTGGAACTCAAGCTCGAGAAGCGCGTCCCACCGGAGTACCGGCTGCATGCGCACCACTGGCTGATCCTGCACGGGCGCTACATCTGCGTAGCGCGCAAGCCGCGCTGCTGGGAATGCGCCGTGGCCACCTTCTGCGACTACAAGCCCAAGACGCCGGCGCCGAACGCGGCCTGAAGAAAACACTCGACAAGCACACACCGAATGACAATGAAGAAGACCTCGTCCCGCGGCACACACCTCGCCGCGGCCCTGCTCGGCCTCGCGGCCTGCGTGCCGGCCGTGTCATGGTCGCAGGCCGCCTCGCCGGGCCTGCCGGCCGATGCCATGGCGCAGTACGGCGGCCGCTGGTCGAGCGACTGCGCCAACGCCGCCGCGCCGACCGTGCAGGTGCGCCAGGACATGCTGATCGCCGAGAGCGGCAAGCGCCGCGTGGTCGGCCGCGCACCGCAAACCGCCTACAGCTTCTTCGGCAACAGCCCGCCGCCGGCCCACTTCGACGTGGCGCTGATGAGCGACGTGGCCAAGGCCGGCGCCATGACTTTCCTGGTCTACCGCGAGCCGCGCGGCCAGTCGATCTCGCTCGACGCCGAGAAGTCGGTCGCCGGCCAGCTCGGCCCCGAAATGCTGAAGCTGCGCTACTGGCGCTGCGACGGCGCCGCGCGCGCCGCGCCGCCCGCGGCCGAGCCCGCCGCCGTCAAGCAACCGGCCCCGCCGACCGGCAGCCCGGCCGCGCTGGCCCAGGGCCCCGCCATGCAGAAAGCCTGGCGCGCCGCGCTGGGCACGCGCGAGACCGACCGCTGGCTGGTGCGCCGCGAGGGCCCCGCGCCCGAGCCGCAATGGGTGACGGTCGAGGGCACGCGCTACCTGCTGCACGCCTTCTGCAAGCCGCACGACTGCTACGACAACAACGCCATCGCCCTGTACGACCAGGGCTCCGGCCGCATCTACGGCCTGGTGCAGCGCAGCGGCAAGAACAAGCTGGTGGGCACGCCGCCCGCCGCGCTGGCGCCCCAGCTCGACACGCTCTGGCGCGAGCAGTGGCGCAAGAAGAACTGAGCGACCGCCTTCCCCGGCCTGCGCCGTTCAGGCCAGCTTGAACATGCGCACCGCGTGCACCAGCCCCGCCGCCTGATCGTTCATCGACTGCGCGGCGGCTGAGGCCTGCTCCACCAGCGCCGCGTTCTGCTGCGTGGTGCGGTCCATCTGCTTGATGGCGTCGTTGACCTGCTCGATGCCGGCCGACTGCTCCTGGCTGGCCGCGGTGATCTCGGCCATGATGTTCGTCACCCGGCGCACGCTGCCCATGATTTCCTCCATGGTCTTGCCGGCCTCGTTGACCAGCGTGCTGCCCGCGTCCACCTCGTCCACCGAGTCGCCGATCAGCGTCTTGATCTCCTTGGCCGCCGCCGCCGAGCGCTGCGCCAGGTTGCGCACCTCCGACGCCACCACCGCGAAGCCCCGCCCCTGCTCGCCCGCGCGCGCCGCCTCCACCGCCGCGTTCAGCGCGAGGATGTTGGTCTGGAACGAAATGCCGTCGATCACGCCGATGATCTCGACCACCTTGCGCGACGAGGCGTTGATGGACGCCATCTTCTCCACCACCTGGTCGACCACCGCGCCGCCGCGCGAAGCCACCTGCGAGGCCGAGTCGGCCAGCTGGTTGGCCAGCCGCGCGTTGTCGGCGTTCTGCTTGACCGTGGACGTGAGCTCCTGCATCGACGCCGCCGTCTGCTCCAGCGAGCTGGCCTGCGCCTCGGTGCGCGACGACAGGTCGCGATTGCCCGTGGCGATCTGGCTCGACGCGGTGGCGATCGAGTCGGTGCCCTCGCGCACCTGGCCCACCACCTTGGCCAGCTCGTCGTTCATGGAGCGCAGCGCGCGCATCAGCATGCCCGACTCCGAGGTGTCGGCCACCTCGATGCGCGCCGTCAGGTCGCCCGAGGCCACCTGCTGCGCCACCGTCACCGCCTGCCCGAGCGGGCGGGTGATGGAGCGCGTCATGCGAAACGCCAGCAGCAGCCCGCCGACCAGCGACGCGCAGCTGATCCACAGGATCATCCACTTGGCGCGCTGGTAGGCCGCCTGCGTCGACGCCGTGCTCTCGTCGGCGCTTTTTCTCAGCAGCGCCTGAAAGGCCGAGACGTGCGCCAGCACCTGGTTGAGCAGCGGCATGCACTCCTGCGTCAGCACCTTGACGGCCGCGTCGGTCTGCTGCGTGGTGGCCAGCGCCACCACGTTCTTGGCGATGGGCAGGTACTGCGTCTCGAGCGCGCGCAGCTTCTCGAGCATCCGGCGCTCTTCGGCGCTCGCGGAGGCCGGGTCGGCCATGACGGTTGCCAGGCTTTGCAGGCCGCTGTCGATCTCGCGCTGCGAGCTGCCGACGAGTTCGATATCGCCCTTCTGCGCCGCCGGCGCCGTCACCAGGGCCAGGTTGCGTGCCGCGATGGCGCGCTTGCCGATGGCGGACTGCACGTTGTTGAGCTCGTCGAGCTTGCGCTCGCCGACCTCGGTCGCAAAGGCCACGCGCTCCGAGAGGTGCGCCATCTCGTGCAGGCCGATGCCCGTGATGACGAGCTGCAGCAGCAGCAACAACGCAAACCCCAGCCCCAGGCGGGCACCGATCTTGAGATTCGAGAGAGCGAACATGAGGCGAACTCCAAAGTGTTACGGGTCTTTTCGGTCATCGGCAGCCTCGCTTCACGCCACCCCACCCGAGAAGGGTGGGCTGGGCAAACCCTTGAACATGGGATGCGATTGGCGCGCGGGATGAATGAAAATTCGCACGGATGCAACCTGCCGCCTCCTCCGGAACACCAGCGCTGCGCACCCGAAGCCACCGCCTGCTGGCGCGCCCGGGCCTGCTCGATCGGCTGGCCGGCCCGCACGAGCGCCGTTGCGTGGTCCTGCGGGCGCCCGCCGGCTTCGGCAAGAGCTCGCTGCTGCTCAGCTGGCAGCGCGAACTGGTCTCGGCGGACACCGACATCGCCTGGTTGCGGCTCGCGGACCTGCCCGAGGGCGACCTGCATTTCATGACGGCGCTCATGGCGGCGCTGGGCGACATCGACGCGGCCATCACCCGGCACGCCATGGCGCACGCCCGGCCCGATGCCGACGCGATCGAGCGGCTGGTCATCGCGCTGGTGCGAGGCATTGCCGCGCGCGGCCGCAGGCTCGTGCTGATCGTGGACGACGTGCACTGCGCGCAAAGCGGCAACGTGCTGCACGCGCTGCAACTGCTGGTCGAGTACGCGCCGGCGAACCTGCTGTGCGTATTCGCCAGCCAGGACGACCTGCCCATGACCCTGGCGCACGCCCCCGCCTCGACGACCGTGCTCGAACTGCGCAACGACGACCTGCGCTTCAGCTTGCCGGAGTCGGTCGCCTACCTGGGCATGCGGCTGCCCGACCTCGACGCGCGCGCCGCCGCCGCCATCCACCGGCTGACCGAAGGCTGGCCGGCGCTGCTGCGGCTGGCCAGCGTCGACGTGCGCCGCCGGCGCGGCGTGCGTTCGCCGCTGGCCCACGGCGTGCCCGACCCCGAGCCGTTTGCCGCGTACTTTCACGCGCATGTGTTCCCGCGCCTGTCGGCGACGCAGCTGCGCCTGCTCACCTGCTGCGCCCCGCCCACCCGCTTCAGCGCGCCGCTGTGTGCCGACCTCGCGGGCGCGGGCGCCGGCTTCACCCCGACGATGTGCGCGGCGCTGCTCGAGCCGCTCGCGCGCGAAGGCTTGCTGTCCGAAGCGCCGCAGGCGCCGTCCGCGGCCGGCGAGCGCTGGTGGCATATGCACCCGCTGCTGCGCAGCGTGCTGCTGTCGCAGTTCGCGGTGTGGCCCGAGGCCGATCGCCAGAAGCTCCATGCCACCGCCTGCCAGTCGTTCGCGGTGCGCGGCATGCATCACCAGGCGGTGCGGCACGCGCTGGCCGCCGACGACCGCGAAACGGCAGCCCGGCTGGCCGAACACGGCGCGGTGACGCTGTTCGTCAAGGGCGGCTTGAACGAAATGATCGCGCTGGTGCGCCAGCTCGACCCCGCCACGATCGGCGACAACACCCATCTCAGTCTCTGGATGGCCTGGGTCGAACTGGCCGACTACCGGCTCGACGACTGCGCCCGCAGCATCGAGCGGCTGCGCGCGGCGCCCCGGCGCCTCGCGCTGGCCATGCGCTACCGGCTGACGCTGCTGGACTGCCTGCTGGCCATTCGCAGCGACGACAACGAGGCGCTGACGCGGCTGCTGCCCGAGCTGCTGGCGCCGCCGGCCGCCGCCGACGACTTCGCGCTGGCCGGGCGGCGCAACGTGCTGACCTGGCTGTACCTCCACACCGGCGAGTTCGAGCAGGCGCGGCGCATCCAGCGCGACGAGCCGGTGCCACGGGTCGACGGCGAACCGGTCATCGGCACCCTCTTCGGTTCGCTGGTGGGCCAGTGCCTGGTCGGGCTCTCGTTCGCCATCGAAGGCCAGATCCACCGGGCGGAGCGCATCTACCGCCAGGTGCTGCGCGAGGCGCAGGAGCGCGGCGCGCGCTGCGCCGAAGCGGCGCGGCTGACGGCGCAGCTGCTCGTCGAAGTGCTCTACGAGCAGCACGGCCCGCTGGTGGCCGCGCGCTTCATCCAGGAGCAGCTGGGCACGCCCGACGGGCTGATTCCCGACACCACGCTGCGCATGATCCTGGTGTCGAACCGGGCGCAGCAGGCCGCCGGCAGGTTGCCCGAGGCCCTGGCCCATCTCACCGACCTGACACGGACGGGCGGCTTCCTGCAGCGCTTTCACATGGACCGCGCGCTGGCCTGCGTGCTGCTGGAGCAGCTCCGGATCCAGCTGAAAAGCAACGACGCCGACGACGCCCGCGCGACCCTGCAAGAGATGGAGGCGCTGCAGTCCCGCCGCCCGGACGCCGAAGCCGGCATCCTGCGGCGGGTGGCCGACGTCGGGGAGCGCGCGCGCATTCACCTGGCGATGCACGACGGCGAGCTGGCGCCTGCGCTGGCCCGGATCGAGGCCCTTGTGGCGCGCTACGAGCAACGCGGCCAGGTCGGCATCGTGGCCACCCTGCTGCTGCAGGCGGCCGAGGTCGAGCGCAGGCTCGGCCGCGCCGAGGCCTCCAGGGCACGCGTGTGCGCGGCCCTGCGCCTGGGCCACCGGCTGGGCCTGATGCAGACCCTGCTGGGCGCGCATGACAACGCCCTGCCGCTGATCCGCACCGCGACCACCATCCCCCAGCTCGACCCGGTGCTGGCGTTCTTCATCGAGCGCATCGAGGCGCTGGCGCAGTCGCAGCGCGACGAACACGCCGAGCCGCCGCCCACCCGGCGCTTTCGCGACGACCGCCGGCTGACCCGCCTGCTCACGTTGCGCGAAGCCGAGATCGCCGAGCTGCTGCTGCAATCGCTGCCGAACAAGAAGATCGCGCTGACGCTCGGGCTGTCGCTCGACACGGTCAAGTGGCACCTCAAGAACATCTACATGAAGCTGGACGCGCACGGGCGCAGCGCGGTCGCCGCGCGCGTGCGGCGCGAGCTCGAACGCGACGACGGCGGCAGCGGCAAGTAGCCGCGGCGGGTGTCAGGCGCTCGCCGGATTGTCGAAAGTCAGCCAGCCGCCGAAGGGCATGTCGCCCGCGGGCCAATCGGCGGCGGTTTCAGCGCAGCGCACACCGCGCTGCAGCAGCGACACCGCGCGCAGCACGCCGGCATGCGTGACCCACAGCGCATCGCGCTTCGCCGCCTGCCATTCGTCGTGCGCGGCGGCCACGCGCTGCATGAAGACGCGCACGCTCTCGCCATGGACGCCCGCGGGCGCGTCGGCGAAATCGGCGGTCCAGGCCTCGAAGTCTTCACGGGGAATGGCGGACCACGGGCGCCCTTCCCAGGCGCCGAAGTTCATTTCGGCCAGGCGCGCGTCGTGGCGCCACTGCAGGTCCGGACGCAGGGCCGCGATGGCGCCGGCCAGCGCGACGCAGCGCCGCAGCGGCGAACTCAGCAGCACGATGCCGGTCGGCAGCAAGGGCGCGATGCGCTGCGCCGCCGCCAGCGTGGCGTCGGCATGGGCTTCGAGGTCCGTCGCGCCGTAGCAAAGGCCGGGTTCGGCGACCACGGGCGCATGGCGCTGGAGCCAGAGCGTGCTCATGCGGCCTGCCAGGCCAGCGCGAGGTAGATCGCGAGTTCGCAGACCTGCTGCGTCGCGCCGAGCCCGTCGCCCGTGAAGCCCCGCAGCCGCCGCCAGAAGAGCCGCGCCATCCAGCCGGCCGCCAGCAGGGCCGCGAGCACGGCGGCCCCGACATGCGCCGCGTCATGCGCCTGCAGCAGCAGCGCCAGCGCGGGCAGCGTCCACACGAGGGCGATGAGCAGCGCGCCGCCGCTGATCGCGTCCGCCAGCGGCTTGGCCTTGCTCGCGCCGCTGTCGCCCACATAGGGCAGCCAGCGAATCAGGAACAGCGGCATCAGCCGCGACAACACATGCGCCCCGACGATGGCGATGGCCACTGCCTGCCACCCGCGTGCCGCCAGCGTGGCGAGCAACGCGAACTTCAGGCCCAGCGCCAGCACCAGCGCCACCGCGCCGAAGGCGCCGATGCGCGAGTCCTTCATGATCTCCAGGGCCCGGTCGCGCTGGGCCGAGCCGCCCAGGCCATCGGCCACGTCGGCGAGCCCGTCTTCGTGGAAGGCGCCGGTCATCATCACCGTGACCACCGTGCTGAGCACCGCCGCCACCAGCGCGCCCGCCACGCCGGACAACCCCATGGCCACGCCGGTGAACACCAGCGCGGCCATGCCGCCCACCAGCCAGCCGATGCCGGGCAGGTGCGCCGCGCTCGCGCGCAGCATCTGCGGGCTGTAGCCGACCCAGGCCGCGAGCGCGCCCGTCACCGGCACCCGCGTGAAGAACTGCAGTGCCAGCAGGAAGTGGCGAATGCCGCTCATGCGCGTCAGGCGTCCTTGCGCGACACGCCGGCCGACTCGAAGCTCGCCATCTCGCGCAGGATGCGGCAGGCCGATTCGAGCAGCGGCCACGCCAGCGCGCCGCCCGAGCCTTCGCCCAGCCGCAGGTCGAGGCTCAACAGCGGCTCCAGGCCCAGCGCGTGCAGCAGCAACAGGTGGCCCGGTTCGGCCGAGCAATGCGCCGCCACGCAGCGCTGCACCACGTGCGGTTGCAGCGCCTGCGCCACCAGCACGGCCGAGCTGGCGATGAAGCCGTCGACCACGATCACGCGCCGCTCCTGCGCCGCCTGCAGCACCGCGCCGACCAGCGTGGCGATCTCGAAACCGCCGAAAGCCGCCAGCGCATCAAGGGGCGCCGTGGCCGACGCGTGCAGCGCGAGCACCTGGCGCAGCACCTCGCGCTTGCGCACCAGCCCGGCGCCGTCGAGCCCGGTGCCGATGCCCGTGCAGTCGTCGATGCGCAGGCCGCCCAGCCGCGACAGCAGCAGCGCCGCCGACGAGCTGTTGCCGATGCCCATTTCGCCCAGCAGCACGGCATTGCCCGGCAGCGCGCGCACCACCTCGCGCCCATTGGCGATGGCCTCTGCGCACTGCGCAGGCGTCATGGCCGGGCCGGCGGAGGCGTCGGCCGTGCCCGCTGCAACGCGGCGCGAGACCAGCCCCGGGCGCGGCTGAAAGTCGCGCCGCACGCCGCAGTCGACCACCGTCAGCGCCAGCCCGTGCTGGCGCGCCAGCACGCTCACGGCCGCGCCGCCGGCCAGGAAGTTCTCGACCATCTGCCAGGTCACGTCGCTCGGGTAAGCCGACACGCCCCGCGCCGCCAGCCCGTGGTCGCCCGCGCAGACCAGCATCTGCGGCGACGCGAGCACCGGCTGCTCGGTGCCCAGGATCAGGCCGATGCGCAAGGCCAGCGCCTCGAGCCGGCCGAGCGCGCCCAGCGGCTTGGTCTTGTTGTCGAGCGCGCCCTGCAGGCGCACCGCCAGCGCGGTGTCCGCGAGGTCGGGGATGGTGGGGATCAGGTCGTTGTCGTTCATGCGATCAGTCCGGCCAACACGCCGGCGTCGAAGTGGGAGTCGATGAAATCGGCCAGGCCGTCGAAGGTGGCGTCCAGCGTGGGCGCCGACGCGCCGAACAGCGCATGCAGCGCGCCCGGGTCTTCGAACAGGCCGTGCATATAGATGCCGAGCACGTTGCCGCGCGTGTTCTGCCAGGCCAGGCCGTCGGGCATCACGGCCTGGCCGTCGTGCGCGAGCTGGGGGTGGGCGGCCGTCTGGCCGTGGTGGATTTCGTAGCCGGCCACGGGCACGCCGGACAGCGCGGCCCAGGCGCCGGTCAGTCCGGCGAACCTTGCGGTGCGATGCCGCACCGTCTTCTCGCGTGCGAACACCGTCACCAACGGCAGCAGGCCGAGCCCCGGCGCGTTGCCGTCAATGCCGTGCGGATCAACCAGCGCCTCGCCCAGCATCTGCAGTCCGCCGCAGATGCCCAGCACCGCGCCGCCGCGCACCGCATGCGCGGCCACGGCGCTGTCGAGCCCCTGCGCGCGCAGCCAGGCCAGGTCGCCGCTGGTGTGCTTGGAGCCGGGCAGCACGATCCAGTCGGCGGCGGCCACGTCGGCCGGCGTGCGGGCCCAGACCAGGCGCACGCCCGGCACGTTCTTCAGCGCCTGGAACTCGTCGAGGTTGCTGATGCGCGGGTACGCCACCACCGCGACCGTGCGGGTGACGGCACCGCTGGCGCGGCTGCGGTCGTCGAACACGCCGTCTTCCTCGGGCAGGCCGTGCTGCCACCACATGGGCAGCGTGGCCACGGTGGGCACGCCGGTCAGTTCCTGCAGTTGCTGCGGCGCGGGCGCCAGCAGCGTGGCGTCGCCGCGAAACTTGTTGAGCACGAAGCCGCGCAGCAGCGCGCGGTCGGCCTCGGGCAGCAGCGCCCAGGTGCCGTACAGGTGCGCGAAGGCGCCGCCCCGGTCGATGTCGGTTGCCAGCAGGCAGCGCGCCTGGGCGTGCCGGGCGATGCGCATGTTGACGATGTCGCTGGCCATGAGGTTGATCTCGGCCGGCGAGCCCGCGCCTTCGATCACGACCACGTCGTTCTCGGCGCGCAACTCATCCAGCGCGTGCGCGATCTGCGGCCACACGCGCTCGCTGCGGCCGCGCCACGGCAGGGCCGAGAGTTCGTCGCTCACCTGCCCCATCATCACCACCTGGCTGTGGGTGTCGCGCTCGGGCTTGAGCAGCAGCGGGTTCATGCGCACGTCGGGCACGGCGTTGGCGGCCAGCGCCTGAAAGTACTGGGCGCTGCCGATCTCGCCGCCGCCCACCACGCGGGCGTTGTTGCTCATGTTCTGGGCCTTGAAGGGCGCCACCTTCAGCCCGCGCCGCGCGTACCAGCGGCACAGCGCCGTGGCCAGCCAGCTCTTGCCGGCCCCGCTGGTGGTGCCCAGGACCATGACGCACTGCGCCGGCCCGTTTTTCGCCTTTGAACTCATCGGCGAATTGTCGTTGAGCGCCGCCATGGACCCACGCCAGCGCATGTTGACCCACGAAATGCGACATTTTTCACATTCAAAGCATTGCCAATGCCGGTGGACGAATCCAAAAGCAACATTGATGCGTAGACACGACTCAACCACCGCATAGCACCCCAGGGACCCATGCCAGTTTTGAATGATTTGGCGCTTGCCGTCGAGGAACGTGATCCAGGCCAGTTTTTCTGGACCCTGCTCGAGGCCCACCATGGTGGCGACGCGTCCGAGACGCTGGACTACCGGGTCTACCGCTCGGCCGCCAAACCGCAGACCAGCTACTCCAACGCCCTGGCCCTGGGCGCGCTGGAACTGCAAAAAATAAGCGCCGCCGCAGGTTCAGCCGGCAAGACCGACTGACCCCACGACGGCGCAAGACCGCCTCGCGGCGTTCAGGCTTTCACTCTTTCCAATCTCTTTTCCGGGTCGTCGTCGCTCAGCGCGCGGCCACGGTCTGCGCGGCGGCCGGTGCCGCCGCCACGGGCGCGGGCACGTCCCAGCCCCCGCCGATCGCGCGGATCAGGCCCACGGCCGCCTGGTACTGGGCCGACTTCACCTGCAGCGCCTGGCGACGGTTGCGCAGTTCGCTGCGGCGGGCGTCCAGTAAGTCGAGCTGGCTGATGTAGCCGTTGCGGTAGCGCGTGTCCGACAGGCTGGTGGCGCGCGCCGCCGAGGTCACGGCCTGCGCCTGCACCACCGACTGCTCCTGCAGGATCCGGATGGCCGCCAGCTGGTCTTCGACCTCCTGGAATGCCGTCAGCACCTGCGTGCGGTAGCTGGCCAGCGCGCCGTCGAGCTGGGCATTCGCGCCCTGCACGCCGGCCTCGCGGCGGCCGCCGTCGAAGATCGGCAGCGACAGCAGCGCGCCCACGCCCCACGAGCGGGCCGACCACTTGAAGAGGTCGCCGATTTCGGGCGAGGCATAGCCGGCGGCGCCGGTCAGCGAGATGTCCGGGAACCACGCGGCCTGCGCCACGCCCACGCGGGCCTGCGCGGCCAGCACGGCGCTCTGCGCGGCCGACACGTCGGGCCGGCGCGTCAGCACCGTGGCGGGCACGCCGGGCGGAATCGACGGCAAGACGGTCGACCAGTCGTCCGAGCGCAGCCCGAAGCTCGATGCCGAATCGCCCACCAGCACGGCGAGCGCATGTTCGACCTGGGCGCGCTGCCGGTCGAGCGCGAGCGCATCGGACTCGGTGGACGACACCTCGGTCTGCACCCGCGCCACATCGAGCTCGGCGATGTCGCCGGCCTGCTCGCGGCGCTGCGACAGGCGCAGCGTGTCGCGGTAGGCCTCGACCTGCTCGCGCACCAGCACGCGTTCGGCGTCGAGCGCGCGCAGCTGCAGGTAGGTCTGCGCCGTTTGCGCCTGCACCGCGAGCCGGGTGCTCTGCAGCAGCGCCTCGCGGCCGGCCGCGTCGAGCTTGGCCGCGTTGCTGGCGCCCGAGAGGCGGCCGAACAGGTCGACCTCGTACGAGAGCGTGGCGCCCACGTTGGTGATGGTGGCCGGGCGCGTGCTGGCCGTGGCCTTGTCCAGGCCGGCGCCGCGGTTGGCACCGGCACCCAGGCCGATCTGCGGCAGGCGGTCGGCGTTGGCGCTGCGCGCCAGCGCACGGGCCTCGGCCAGCCGCGCGGCGGCGGCCTGGATGTCGTTGTTGTGCACGTCGGCCTTCTCGACCAGCGCATTGAGCGTCGGGTCGTTGAATGCCAGCCACCAGGCGCCGCGCGGCTGCGCCTCGGAAGGCGCGGCCCGCGTGAAGCCGGCGGGCGGCGTGGGGCCCTGCTGCTGTTCCTTGAACTGGGCCGTGGTCGTGATTTCGGGCACGCCCGAAGGCACGGTGGCGCAACCGGCCAGCACCAGGGCGGCCATCAGCGGCAGCAGAGCGATGCGAAGAGGCTTCACCAAATTTTGTACTTGGAAATTCATGATGATGAACTTTCTTGATCAGTCGTCATGCGAAGGACGCGGCGACGCGGGCACCGGGTGCAACCCGCCACCACCCGAACCGCCGTGCGACGACGGTGCGGGTGCAGCCGGATGGTCGGCCGACACGAAGTCTTCGCCGTGCGGCACTTCGCCATGCAGCTTGAGCGGCTTGTTGCCCGCCAGGCGGCGCAGCAGCACATAGAACACCGGCGTCAGGAACAGGCCGAAGGCCGTCACGCCGATCATTCCGGAGAACACCGCCACACCCATGGCCTTGCGCATTTCCGAACCCGCGCCGGTCGACAGCACGAGGGGCAGCACGCCCATCACGAAGGCCAGCGAGGTCATGAGGATCGGGCGCAGGCGCAGGCGGCTGGCTTCGATGGCGGCTTGTATGGGCGTCCGGCCGGCAAACTCGAGCTCCCGTGCGAACTCCACGATCAGGATCGCGTTCTTCGCACTCAGCCCCACCAGCACGATCAACCCGATCTGCGTGAAGACGTTGTTGTCACCCCCCGAGATCCACACGCCCGTCATCGCGGCCAGGATGCCCATGGGCACGATCAGGATGATCGCGATCGGCAGCGTCAGGCTTTCGTACTGCGCGGCCAGCACCAGGAACACCAGCAGGATGGCCAGCGGGAACACCAGGAACGCGGAGTTGCCGGCCAGGATTTCCTGGTACGTCAGCTCGGTCCATTCAAAGCTCACGCCCTTGGGCAGCGTCTCGGCCGCGATCTTGGTGATCGCGTCCTGCGCCTGGCCCGACGAGTAGCCCGGTGCCGGGCCGCCGTTGATGTCGGCGGCCAGGTAGCCGTTGTAGCGCATGGCGCGTTCCGGGCCGAAGGTCGAATTGACCTTCATCAGCGCGGCCAGCGGCACCATCTCGCCCGAGGTCGAGCGCACCTTCAGCAGGCCCACGTCTTCGGCACGGGCGCGGTAAGGCGCATCGGCCTGGACGCGCACGCTGTACGTGCGGCCGAACTTGTTGAAGTCGTTCGCATACAGGCTGCCCAGGTAGATCTGCATGGTGTCGAAGATGTCCGTCACCGGCACGCCGAGCTGGCGCGCCTTGGTGCGGTCGATGTCGGCATACAGCTGCGGCACGTTGACCTGCCAGCTCGTGAACATGCCGGCCAGCTCGGGAGCAGCCTGTGCCTTGGCCATGAAGGCCTTCACCGCCGCGTCCATCTGGTCGTAGCCGACCGAGGCGCGGTCTTCCAGCTGCAGCTTGAAGCCGCCCGTGGTGCCCAGGCCCGCCACCGGCGGCGGCGGGAACATCACGATGAACGCGTCCTGGATGCTCGAGAACGCACCGTTCAACTGGCCCGCCACCGCGCCGCCGCTCTGGTCGGCGCGCTTGCGCTGGTCGAAGGGCTTGAGCGTGGCGAACACGATGCCCGAGTTCGAGCTGTTGGTGAAGCCGTTGATCGACAGGCCCGGGAACGCGATGGCGTCTTCGACGTTCGGGTTCTTCTTCATGATGTCGCCCATGCGCTGGATGACTTCATCGGTGCGGTCGAGCGTGGCGCCGTCGGGCAATTGCGCAAAACCGATCAGGTATTGCTTGTCCTGCGCCGGCACGAAGCCGCCGGGCACCGCCTTGAACAGGCCGAAGGTCACGGCGATGAGCGCGACGTAGATCGCCAGCATCAGCGCCTTGCGCGAGATCACGTTCTTCACGCCGCCGCTGTAGGCTTCCGAGCCGCGATGGAACAGGCGGTTGAAGCCGCGGAACAGCCAGCCGAAGGCCTTGTCCATGCCGCGCGTCAGCGCGTCCTTGGGGGCGTCGTGGCCGCGCAGCAGCAAGGCGGCGAGCGCTGGCGACAGCGTGAGCGAGTTGATGGCGGAGATCACCGTCGAGATCGCGATGGTCACCGCGAACTGGCGATAGAACTGGCCCGTGAGACCGCTGATGAAAGCCAGCGGCACGAACACGGCCACCAGCACCAGCGCAATGGCGATGATGGGGCCCGACACTTCGCGCATGGCGCGGTACGTCGCTTCACGCGGCGTCAAGCCGGCCTCGATGTTCCGCTCGACGTTTTCCACCACCACGATGGCGTCGTCCACCACGATGCCGATGGCCAGCACCAGCCCGAACAGGCTCAGCGCATTGATCGAGAAACCGAGGATGTGCAGCACGGCGAAAGTACCGATCACCGACACCGGCACGGCCAGCAGCGGAATGATCGACGCGCGCCATGTCTGCAGGAACAGGATCACGACCAGCACCACCAGCATGATGGCTTCGAGCAGCGTGTGGATCACCGACTCGATCGACGCGCGCACGAACTGCGTCGGGTCGTAGGCGATGCGGTATTCCAGGCCTTCGGGCATGTTCTTGTTGAGCTCTTCCATCGTCTTGCGGACGTTGGCCGAGATGTCCAGCGCGTTGGAGCCCGGTGCCTGGAACACGCCCATGCCGACGGCCGGGTCGTTGTTCAGCAGCGAACGCAGCGAGTAGTCGGCGGCGCCCATTTCGAGGCGGCCGATGTCGCGCAGGCGGGTCACGGCGCCGTCGGTGCCGCTCTTGACGATGATGTCGCCGAACTCTTCCTCGCTCTGCAGGCGCCCTTGCGCATTGATCGACAGCTGCATGTCCACGCCCGACAGGCCCGGCGAAGCGCCGACCACGCCGGCCGCGGCCTGCACGTTCTGGCCACGGATGGCGGCCACCACGTCGGAGGCCGAGAGGCCGCGCTGCGCGACCTTCTGCGGGTCGAGCCACACGCGCATGGAGTAGTCGCCGCCGCCGAAGATCTGGACCTGGCCCACGCCCTCGATGCGCGCCAGCGGGTCCTTCACGTTCAGCACCGCGTAGTTGCGCAGGTAGTTGATGTCGTAGCGGTTGTTCGGCGAGACGAGGTGGACCACCATCGTCAGGTCGGGCGCGCTCTTGACGGTCGTGATGCCGAGCCGGCGCACTTCCTCGGGCAGGCGCGGCTCGGCTTGCGAGACGCGGTTCTGCACCAGTTGCTGTGCCTTGTCGGGATCGGTGCCCAGGCGGAACGTGACGGTCAGCGTGAGCACGCCGTCGGTGGTCGCCTGGCTGCCCATGTAGAGCATGCCCTCGACGCCGTTGATCTGCTCTTCGAGCGGGGTGGCGACGGTTTCAGCGATCACCTTGGGGTTGGCGCCCGGGTACTGGGCGCGCACCACCACCGAGGGCGGCGCGACTTCGGGGTACTCCGAGATCGGCAGCCCGCGCAGCGCGATCAGGCCGGCTATCAGCATCAATAGCGACAGCACGCCGGCAAAGATCGGCCGGTCGATGAAGAATTTTGAAAGATTCATGTTGGTTCTCCGGTGAGTGCTACCGCACTCCCCTCCGAGTTCAGGACTTCGCGGCTTCTGCCACGCGTTCCGGTTGCTGTTGCTTGGGGTCCGCCTTCGCGTCCATCGTCACTTGCTGCGGCACCACCAGCGCACCCGGGCGGATGTGCTGCAGGCCGTTGACCACGACGCGGTCGCCCGCCTTCAGGCCCTTGCTCACGACACGCAGGCCGTTGATGGAGGCGCCGAGCGCCACTTCGCGGTAGACCGCCTTGTTGTCTTCACCCACGACCATCACGAACTTCTTGTTCTGGTCAGTGCCGATGGCGCGTTCGCTCACCAGCAGCGCGGTGTCGTTGCGTGCCTGGCCCATGCGGATGCGGGCGAACTGGCCGGGAATGAGCGCGCCGTCCTTGTTGTCGAACGAGGCACGCACGCGCACGGTGCCGCTCTTGGCGTCGACCTGGTTGTCGATCAGTTGCAGCTTGCCGGTGAAGGGCGTGCCGTCGAGGCCGGCGGTGCCCATCTGCACGGGAATGCTCTCGATCTGGCCGCGCGCGCTGGAGCCGCTCGGCAGGTCCTTCAGGGCCCGCGTGATGACTTGCTCGTCGGCATCGAAGCTCGCGTAGATCGGGCTCACCGACACCAGCGTGGTCAGCACCGGCGCGCCCGGACCGGCCGCCACCAGGTTGCCCACCGTCACTTCGAGCTTGCCGATGCGGCCCGACACGGGCGCCCGCACCTGGGTGTAGCCCAGGCTCAGGCGCGCGGTCTGCAGTTGCGCTTGCGCGGCGCGCAGGTTGGCGTTGGCTTCGCTGCCGGCGTTCACGCGCTCGTCGTACTCACGCTGGGCAATGGCCTTGTCGTCCCACAGGCGCTTGGCGCGCTCCTGCTCGCTGCGGCTGAACGACTGGCGCGCCTGGGCCGATGCCACCTGCGCTTCGGCGCGCTCGACCTCGGCCGCGTACGGCGCGGGGTCGATGGTGATCAGCAGATCGCCCTGCTTGACCAGCGCGCCTTCGCGAAAGTGCACCGACTGCACGGCCCCCGCGACGCGGGAGCGCACATCGACACGTTCGACGGCTTCGAGCCGGCCCGAGAACTCGTCCCAGGCATTGATCTCGCTCGACGCCACGGTGGCGACCGACACCGGCGTGCCCTGCTGCGCGGCCACGGGCGCGGTCGCCTCGGCCTTGAAACTGTGCATGCCCAGCACCGCGGCCGCCACGGCCAGCAGCGCGGTCAGGCCGGTGACGGCGGGCCAGAGACCCTTGCGGGCGGCGGAAGACAGCTTTTTCTCGTTGTTCGACATGATTTCGTCCTTCTCGATGACTTTTTGGGATGCAACAGGCCACCCCGGCGCATTTCGGCACCAGGCGGCGGATTTCGGAAAAAAAGGGGCCCTCGCACGCTGCCGCGCTGGCAGCGTGTCGGTCAGGCAGCCGGGGTGGGCTGAGGGGAACTAGCTGGGGTGGCTGAGCGCCGCGGGGGGCGGCGTGGTCGCGCTGAAGAACTCACGGAAGTGCTTCTGCACAGTGGCCTCACAGGCCACGCAACCCGTGTTCTCGGTGTCGTACAGCGCCTTGGGCCAGTCGGTGGCACTCGGCAACACGCTGCTCGTGACCTCGATGCCGGCGGCCCGCAGGCGGCCCGCGAAAGTCAGGGCCTCGTCGCGCATCGCGTCGTCCTGCCCCACCAGCACCAGCGCGGGCGCCAGGGCCGACAGCCGCAGCGAACCGCTCGGCACCGCGTAGGGGTGCGTGGCGTTCGAGGGGCAACTGAGGTATTTTTCCCAGCCGCTGGCCCAGCGGCATTCGGGCGCGTCGTTCGTGGCCTTGCGCAGCGAGGCGGTGCCGGCGCACGGGTCGAGCATCGGCGACAGCAGGATCTGGCCGGCCACCGGCGGATGCGCGCGGTCGCGGGCGATCAGCGCCACGGCGGCGGCCAGGTTGCCACCGGCTTCCTCACCGGCCAGGTACACCTGCGCGCCCTTGCCGCCGAGCTTGGTGCGCTGCTTGTAGAGCCATTCGAGGGCGGCGTAGCCCACCTCGATCGGTTCCGGAAACGGCGATTGGGGCGCCAGCGGATACGCCAGCGAAACCACCACCGCCCCAGCGCCGGCCAGCAGCCGGGCCACGTTGCGGCCGTTGTCCAGGCCGCCGCACACGAAGGTGCCGCCGTGGAAATGCAGCACCAGCGGCGCGACTTCGCCCTTGGCGCGCTGGCCGTACACACGGGCGCCGACCGGTTCGCGGCCGGGCAGCTCGATCGACAGATCGGCTTCCACGCCTTGCGCCGCGGCGCGGGCGGCGGCTTCGGCGGAACGGGACGATGGAACGGGTGACATGGGCGACCTCAGGGGAATAGGCGATGGTTGAAATATAAGGCGCCGCATGTGACATGAAACAGGGAACATGCCCCCACTCTGTTTCCAAACCGACAACAATCCGGGCCACCATAGGGATTGCCCGCATGTGTGAGAATCCGCTCCCCCCGGTGTGGGCCGGGTATCCCAGAACAGGCATTCAATGGATCAAATCCAGGCCATGCGGATCTTTGTCCGCGTCGTGGAGGCAGGTACGTTCACCCGGGCTGCCGACTCGCTCGCCCTGCCCAAGGGCACCGTCACCAAGCAGATCCAGGCGCTGGAATCGCGCCTGCGCGTGAAGCTGCTCAACCGCACCACGCGCCGCGTCACCGTCACCCCCGACGGCGCGGCGTACTACGAGCGCGCGGCGCGGCTGCTCAACGACTTCGACGACATGGAAGCCAGCATGACGAACGCGCAGGCCAACCCCACGGGGCGGCTGCGCATCGACGTCGGCACATCGGTGGCGAGGCTGATCATCCTGCCTGCGCTGGCCAGCTTCTGCGACCGCTACCCCGACATCCAGGTCGACCTGGGCGTGAGCGACCGCGCGGTCGACCTAATCAGCGACAACGTCGACTGCGTGATCCGCGCGGGCGACCTCAACGACCAGTCGCTGGTGGCGCGGCGCATCGGCACCCTGCACTTCGTCACCGTGGCGTCACCGGCGTACGTGAAGCGCTACGGCATGCCGCAGCACCCGAACGACATCGAGAAGCGGCATCACGTGGTGAGCTATTTCTCGGGCACCACGCGGCGCGTGTACCCGCACGAGTTCCACAAGGGCGACGAACACATCGAGCTGAACGGCGCTTATCGCGTGTCGGTGAACGAGAGCAATGCCCACATCACGGCGGTGTTGGGCGGCTTCGGTATTTCGCAGTGCATCACGTTCATGGCGGAGCCGCTGCTGGAGAGCGGTGAACTCGTCGAAGTGCTGCCCGACTGGAGCCGCGAGCCGCTGGCGATTCATGTGGTGTACCCGCCGAACCGGCATTTGAGTGCGAAGGTGCGGGCGTTCGTGGATTGGGCTGCGGAGTTGTTTTCGAAGAATCCGCGGTTGCAGCGGCGGTGAGGGGTGCGGGCCCTTGTTGCCCGCGCCTGTCGATGAGAGACAACGCACTCATATGGCTGAGAAGGCATCGGCGCGCGAGCCTGTGCTCAGTCGAGCCGCGGGTTGCCAGATCCAATTGGCGATCGTCCTTGCGACTTCACGGAGCGCCTGTTTTTTTTCAGCGAAGAAGCTGCTTCAGGAATTTGCACACGCTCAGGACATCAATTCTTGTGATTGATAGTTTCAAACAAGCACACGGGGCATACATATTTCAGATCGGAATCTGAAAATACTTTTCGAACCAGAAGGCGATCGTTCATTTTTTCAGGATTTTTTTCACGATCAAGAAGTAACACTTCAAAGGCATCAAGATCTTTAAAAAATCTATTGAAGAATTTTTTATCTACGAACGTTTGCACCTTCTTGCCAAGAGAATTTGTATTTATCAAACAAATCTCGCCAACATTCACCCTTCTCTTCTCTTTAATAGCCAAAGCAAAATCAGAAGAGGTGAGAGTGAAACCCTGAGTTCCATGTTTTTCACAAACTGCGGGTTTCATTTAAAAGTCCTCATTTCTAGAATCCTCTTCTTTTCAGATATTTTAAATGGGCTCCAGCCTCGACTGGAACTTCTACCTCTCCAGATTGCAGAACCTCGCCTACATGGGCAATACAGCTTCTGTTCCTGACGTCATAGGCATACCTCCATTTTTTCAAAATTTTTCTTATAAATATTTGAGGGGAAGTCGCATCTGAAAGATATATGACTTTCAATTTTTGAAGGGGTCGCAACCTCCGACAGAGCGCTGCTTATTTTTATCAAGGTGCTAAACGCGCCCAGTTGATGGGCATGAAGCTCTTTTCCCTCGGACTGAACAGACTAGGAATATTGTCCATAAGAATTTTCAGTCGAGCGATTGACGTTTCAATGAACAGCGGCCCTCCCTGCGACCAGCTCCCACAGGTCGATCCATTTCATCAAACTCTGCGCGTACCTGCGCCAAGTTCAATCCGCCAGCCAGCCCAATCCGATCCTTGCGACGCCCCATCACCGGATCACAATACCGATGCTGGTGGCAATGCGGGCGGCCCTCATCATCCAGATACTTCCCCTGGAATCGAATCGCATTGTTCAGCCCCGTCTTCTGCGCGGCCTTGCTGAGAATTAATTGAATTTCGCCCTCAGGGTCTGTGGTTCGCTCTCCATGCGTTACTTCCATAAGCACCCGCAGCTGGGGGGAATCAAAACCCAACCCGCGCACTTTCATTTCGAGTGCTCCAGAAAAAGTACTCTCCCATCATTTTTTGAAATGTGTATTTCAAAAACACCTCCGAGCCTGACTTTTTTGATTACCCCTTTGACCTCCCAACACCCCAATTTCTCATTAATGGCATACGGCTTTTGTGTTTTTGCGGTTTTTTCTCCATAAATATTTGAAATATAGATCTCCGCCAGGTCACTAGCCATGGCCCCGTTCCCGACAATATTAAGCAACTCCATAGCGTCCACTTCGTTAGAGAAAAAAGTCTTCACCCAAATCACGAACAGCGAAACCTTGTTGCTCTCTTAAACTTCATACATTTGACGTCGGCAATATTGAATCAGTCGTAAAATTTTTGTTTCTCAAGAATCTCAACTTCTTTTATCGACAAAGAAGAGCATCGCGTCTCTTACCTCGGCGTCAGGATGATGCTTCCCGCGCTCCAACAAATCCTGAAAAAGTTTAGGCGATATTTTTTCATACAACCCCAAAAACGCCGAATATTCCTCATATCCTCCGACTTCAAGCTGCGGATTGGCATATTCCTCAATATTACTTACAAGCCAGTCGTGAGGGAGTGAAAGAATCAGCTCCCAAGCACGCCCCGTGAGGCCATGTCTATAACTCGCCAACGCCATCAATTCGGGAAGAAGCACCTTCTTTTCTTCAACAGATAACGACGACGCCTTTTCAAGCGCCAATATTCTCGGGAATCCGGGCGACGAACTTTTCAATGTAGCAAGAACGTCCAACGACTCAAGAGCCGACTTTTTTAATTTCAAATAAACATCTCTTGCCTCTATGAATTTTGAATACGACTGACTCAATTCATCCCATGGAATTTAATTCCCAGCATCTTTAGGCATGACTATTTCCTCCCAGCCTTTCTCCAAGACATTTTTTTGAATTTTTCAAAAAAACCTCGGCCGTCATTTTCTTCGTTGGACATATTGTGTGATGCGTTTCACCATGCCCCCTCCGACACCCGCTCCATCTGGAATTGCTTCCAGTTCATCAGGCAATGAAGCTCCTTTTGGCAGCTTTTGAGCTGGCCGGTCTCTTCCGTCAGTTCAATCGGCGTACCCAGTAGTCGCACTGGTACTAGTGGATTTGCTCCAGCGGCGGTGGCTCTGCGTTCTTGTCCAGTCCTGGTTCGAGCATTCCGTTGAACAGCTGGTCTCTGTCCACGCCGTAGTCGCCCGTGTCTCCGATGTACGCGCTCGCGACGTTGGTCGGGCGCCGCAGGAAACTGTCCGTCATGCGCCGTTCAGTACGGGCCTGCATGAGCTGCACGGAGCCATTTGGCTCGAAGACGTAATGCACGGTGCGCTGCCGTGCCGAGTCCAACTCTCACACCATCTGATCGCCGTCCAGCAGACGTTCGACTGTCTGACGCCGGCACTCCCCCTCCCTGTAATGGCTGCTGTCCAGCGAACTCGCGATGACGATGCGCTTGCTTCGCTTGGCGATGCGTCGGCCCAGCGGGCCGTGCAAAAACGTGGTAGATAGTTTTTGTGTGCACCTTATCGGGTTCAAGGTATTTTTATTCAAATTTTAAAGGAAACTCTTCCATGCATTATTTGCAAATCAAAAACTCTAATATCTGGATTTTTTCCTGAAATTTCTTTTATCGAAAAAGACAAGTTATCTATTTTTTTTTCAACCTCATCCGATAACGGGAAAATTTGATCCTCGACATAAGACTCATGCTCCAAAAATAGCGGCGCGTATTTTGAAAACTCATCGCTTTCAATAAATTCACCAACCCACGTCTGGCCGATCGCTTTTTCTATCTCCACCAATCCAACCACAATTCCACTGCCGTCTTTCAAGTGATATTTCGCCTTATTTAGGGACATTTTGTGATCCTCTGAAGTGCGCCGGATAATTTTTCAAGATTCTCATCATTGAATCCCTCAACCCCATTCGGATGAATAACTCTGGCATGATTTGGAAATTTGGCGGAAGGATTTGAAATCACATCGAACCCAGCATCACGAATGGCCTCTGTGGGACCGGATGCTACAGTAGCTGCAGCCTTTTGAAGGCCGGAAGCATTGGAAAATGCTTTTCGCATCTGTGTAGATGCATCGCAGGGACTGCATCCATGAAGAACAGAAATCCCCGGTAGATCTAGCTTTTTCTCGCCTTTTTTTAGGCGCAAATTTTCAATAGAACTGCCCCCAATTCGATTGACATTTACCCCGTTGGGAAGCGGTTTCCCAGAAAGTCCCAGTGGATCGACCCACTCCGTAGGATTCGGCGCGTATTGCTGGAGGTGCATTCCCCCCACCAACCCAATCGGGTCTTTGCTAACGAACCTCCCCGTCACCGGGTCATAGTACCGATGCCGGTTGTAATGCAGCCCGGTCTCATCGTCCAGATACTGCCCCTGGAACCGGATCGGATTCTTCAGCCCCGCCTTCTGCGCGGCCTTGCTGAGAAGCAATTGGGCCTGGCCCCACGCCTTGTAGTTCGCCTCCCAGGCGATATTGCCCTCTTCGTCGGTCAACTCCATCGGCGTGCCCAGGTGGTCGCACTGGTAGAAATGAATGTCGGCCCACGGTGAAGGGCCGCGCCCTCCTCCGGGTTGGTAGCCGCCGCTGTGCAGCGGATCGCGGTCGATGTCGTACTCGCCGCTCTCGCCCATGTAGGCCATGCCGACCTGAGCGGGCCGCGTCAGCATGGCCTTGCGCATGTCGGTCTTGCTGCTGGCCTGCAGCAGCGGAACAAAGCCGCCCGGCTCGAAGACGTAGTGAACGGTCTGTCCGCGCTTGTAGTCGCACTCCCAGGCCAATTGGTCGCCGTCCCAGCCGTAGAGCACGGCGTTCCATTGCTCCTTGTTGACTTCGCTCCCGTCCATGCTGGACGCCTGCAGCCCCGAGGCGCTCTTGCAGATGCGCCGACCCAGGGGGTCATAGAAGTAGCGGGTGCTGCGCAAGCCCGGCTCGATGGCTTCAAGCAACTGGTTGGCGGCACTCCACCTGAACTGGGTCAGCACGCCGTTGTGGCTGCGTTGCGTGAGGTTGCCGCGCGGGTCGTAGCGGTAGTGGGTGCCGGCGTAGTGCTGCAGCAGGTTGTTCAATAAGGCCGGGACGCCATTGATGTTGGGCGCGGCTGCGGAGCGCGCAGCCGGGGCCATCGGATCCAGCAAGTTGCTGGCCGGATCGAACGCGAAGGTCTCGGTGCCCAGGCGGCTGTGCGCCTGCAGCAAGCGGCCCACGGGGTCGTAGCGGTAGCTGAGGTTGCCGCGTCGGCTGTCGCCGATGTCGGTGAGCTGGCCGGCGCGGTCGTAGCCATATCGGCGCTGCAGCGACAAGGCGCTGGCGTTGGAGGCCGGGGCAAAGGCAACGTCCCCGCGGCTTTGGCTCAGGCGCTCGGCACGGCTCAGGGTCTGTGCCTTGAGGCGGCCTGCCGGGTCGTACTGCCGTTCTTCGGCCACCTGGTTGGCCTGGATGCGTTTGACTTCGCGGTGCAGGTCGTCGCGTTCGATCTGGACGGCCTCCTGGTCGTCGAGCATCAGGCCGTGCACATGCCCCGCGCCATAAGTGAGCCATCGGGTGGTGCGGCCGTCGGGGCGCGTGGTCTGGATGCGATGGCCCAGCTCGTCGTAGCCGTGTTGCCAGACCGCTGTACGGGGTCGATCGGCGGGCTGCCCATAGGCGTCGATCAGGTAGTGCTGGTGCTCGGTCTTGAGGTTGCCGGCACCATCACGAAACCACTGCAGATGGATGTTCTGGTTGCGCGCATCGATGAGACGGCCGTAGCCGTCGTAGGCGTAGCGGTCGGTTTGCTGGCTGCCGCGCTCGACCCTGGCGCCCGGGGTGAACGCATGCACGTCGAGCAGCGCGCTGTCGCGCCGCGTGCAGCGGCCCATGGCGTCGAACGCCAGCTCGCTCAGGCTGTTGTCCTCGGCGATCTGGTGGAGCACGCCGCTGCTGGCGTGGTAGCGGTAGTCGGTGCGCACGCCGTCGAAGTGGGTCTCGTCCAGCAGCTTGCCCAACGCGTCGTAGTGGAAGCGATGGGTCTGGGCGTTCTCGTTCTGCAGGGCAACGAGGCGACCCAGCTTGTCCCAGGCGTAGCCCAGCGTGTGGCCGTTGGCGTCGGTGCGCTGGGCGATCAGCCCGGCCTGCGTGTATTGATAGCGGGTTTCGCGTTGCAGCGCGTCGCTGTGGACGAGCAGTCGGCTTTCGGCGTCGTACGCCAGTTGTTCGCGGGCGTTGTCGGGGTGGATGACCGCGGTCAGTTGACCATGCGCGTAGACATACCGGGTGACCTCGCCGGCGGAATTGCCAGCCTTGATCAAGCGTCCCCTGTCGTCATACGCCCAGCTCGATGTCTTGCCCGAGCAGTCGGTGTACGCCGTGAGCTGGCCCGCATCGTCATAGGCGAGCGTCTTCTTGCCGCCCTTGGCGTCGGTGATCTCCACCGGTAGCCCGTGCGCGTTGTAGGCGTACTCGGTCTTGTGGCCGAGTGGGTCGAGCTCTTCGACGAGGTTCACGCCGTCGTAGCCGCGCTTCCAGGCATGGCCCTCGGCGTCCAGGATGCCGGTGAGGTTGTCCTTGTCGTCGTAGGCGAAGTGCGCCACGGACAAGTCGGCCCGGACATGGCTGAGGACGTTGCCGCGCTCGTCGTAGCTGTAGCGCTCCTCGCTGCCGTCCGAACGCATGTGCAGCGTGACGTTCTTGTTGGCGTCGCGGATGAACCACTCTTCATGCGCGTAGATGGCCTTGCTGACCGGGTCGCTGACTTCCGGATAGACGATGCGGTAGGTGTAGCCCAGGATGTCGTAGTAGCAACGGGTTTGCGCGCCCAGTGCGTCGATGACGGTGACCAGGCGGATGTTCTTGTTCCACACCAGCGTGGTGTCGAAGCTGCCGTCGTCCGCCCATTCGCGGTACGCCTTGGCACTGGCGCTGTTGGCGGGAGTGATGGCCACCCCGAGGCCGTCTTCGTGCATCCATTGCAGATGAATGCCGCGCCCGGTGCGGTCGCTGTAGCGGTTCACCAGATGGGTGTCGCCCTGATAGGCGTAGGCCCACGCGTGCCCGTCTTCGTCGCGCGCGGCAACGAGATCGCTGCTGCCGTCCGCGCGGTCCTGGTAGCTGTAGCTGGCCAGCTGGCGCACAGCCTCGCCGCCCTTCACCAGCCACAGGCTCTCGATGCGGCCCGCCGCGTCCAGCGCGGTGCTGACATGGGTGTCGCCGCTGACGATGTCGGAGAGCTGGTCGCCGGCATGCCGGTAGCTCAATTCGGTTTGCTGGCCCGCCCGGGTGCGCTGCGAGGCCAGTCGGTACACGGCCGCCTTGTTGCGCGTGTCGGGCTTGCCCTTGCGCCAGAAGGCGGGGGTGAGCTCGAAGGTTTCGACGAGGTCACGCCCGACGCCGAGGATCAGCAGCCCGTCGTTGCCACGGCCGAGGGTGAGGTGTTCGATGGGGTTGTGGTGGGTCTGTCCGGTGGAGGCCGGTTGCTCCGGGTCCGGGCCTGCGAGCCTGGGGAACCGATGGCCACGGCCATCGACGCCGAAGTAGGTCAGGCTGCCGTCCGCAGCCTGCTCGATGCGGGTGGTGTAGGGCGTGATCCACCGCGCCCCGAGACCGGCATGGGAGGGCTGGTCGTACGAGCCCAGCCTCGAGTAGTAGGTCCGCCGCCAGACGATGGGCATCAGCCCGGGCAGGACGAAGTCGGTGTGTGCGATCGTCTCGCTGCCGGAAGCAAAGCCGATGGAATGGGGCGTCGCGACCTTGGGTCGAGGGTAAGGGCAGGTGCCGGGGTCCGGAATCCCCTTGTTCACCTGCGCCCCGACACCATCGAGCTCAGGGGAGCCCTTCTTCCGGTCGTGCCGGGACTGGGTCTTGTCGTTGATCTGGGCGCCGCCCTTGTTACGCCCGAGCTTGCGGGCCACGGCCTCCGAGATCTTGACCAGCAGCCAGCCAATGCTCTTGACGGTGTTCTTGTTGGCATGCGCCAGCAGCTTTTGCCTGACGGCGCCGCCCAGGGTCGTGAGGGCCGTGGCGGTGCTGAGCAACTGGACATCGGCGCCCACGCTCTTGATGCCGGCAGCGAAGGTGGAGTTGCCTTTCTTGCGCAGTTCCAGCAATGCCGCTTGCCGCAGCCTGGCGGCCTTTTCTCCAAGGGCGCCGACCATGGCCGCCCAGTAGTTGCTGTATTCCTTCCTGGGGTCATGCAACGGCGGCTCGGGCGGCGGGTTGTCGTCGAAGAGCTTGCCGGCCGCGAGCTTCTCGAGGCCTTGCGCCCAGTTGCCGGTGAGCGCCTCGGCCTTGACGCCGGCATCGCCCAGCATGCTCTCGAGCTTGGCGCTGGCCTCGTCGATGAACTTGTCGATCTCGCCGGCCAGCGTGGCGTTGAGGTGATTGACGATCATGCCCACCAGCGCATCGCTGATGGCGTGGGCCGCGGTTCGCAGGGCGCCGCGCGCCAGGTGCAAGGTGGGGCGCAATGCGGTGCGCGCCGCATTGCCGGCGCCGGGAACGATGCCGATCAGGTTGATGCCCAGGCTGGCCCAGGTCAGAAACGTGTCGACTTCGTCCCTGGCTTTGTCGGTGATCAGCGAAATGATGTCGCACAGCGCGTCGATCAGCGCCAGGATATTGCCCAGCACCGGAATGGCGCCGGCCACCGTCATCACACGCTCCAGCGTGACCCAGTCGCGAGTCATGCCGCGCAGCCAGTTGTCCACGACACGTGCGGCGGCCCCGACGTCCTGCGCGGAAATGGCGGTCAGCGGAACGATGGCCGTTTCTTTCTCCGAGGCTATTTTTTCTATCTGGGCCGGGGTCAAGGGCGCTGCCATTCGAGCTCCTGGGAATCTCTGGATTGGCGGGACTGGCCGACAGCAATGCGTCGCGCGGGCATCGAGGGCCTCAGGCCAGGTTCTTCAAGAGGGAAATGCCAGGAGGCAGTCGGGCCAAGGCGGCCCCCGTCAGTGCGGCCCCCATCGACTGGCCTGAGCCCAGGGCATGAGTCATGCCCTTGACGCCGCTGCCCAGCCCCGCCTGGGCCTGCTTCATCAAGCCGGCCAGCATGTCGCTGCCCGCGGGCGCGCTCTCGGTCCCCGGGAAGGCTTCTTCGCCCTTGCGCTCGGGCCAGGTGGCCTTCCCGAAGTAGCTGGCGTCGTCCCACGGGTTGCGCGGGTCCTTGCCGAAATTGACGATGGCGCCCCCGGGGGCCAGGCCGGACACCAAGGCCTTGCCGGCGCTGTCGAGCCTGCCGCTCTTGACCTGGCCGGTGGAGTCCGTGACCTTGTAGGCAGCCCCCTTGAGACCTTCCGCCGCGCCGTTGTAGGCATTGCTGAGTTCGAGCTGGCCCTTCCCCGGCTTGCGCCCCTCCGGCAGGCTGCCGCTGCCCGTGCTGCTCGGCCCCGTCAGGCTGTGAACGCTCGCATGGCACACGTGCGCCCCCGTGGTGCCGCTCTCGATGCGCCCTCCCCGGTACCGCGTGTAGCTGCCGCCACCGCTGACCAGCAACTCGGTTGTCGCTTCGACCCTGATCTTGTCCGCGCGTATCGTGATCTCGTCCTTGGCCAGCAGGTGGATGCAGGTCTTCAGTGCCTGGATGTCGATGTCCGCCTGCGCCGCCACGACCTTGATGCCTTTCTGCGCAGCAAAGAGCTTGATCGCCTGCAGCGCAACGCCGAGCAGGCTGTCCCCGCTCGTGATGCTCGTGTGCTTGCCGCTGGTGATTGCCGTGTGTTCGACACTGGCGACGTGGGTGCTGAACTGGCTGGTGGTCTCGATGCCCGCCGGCGACGCCAGCACCAGGTGCGGCATCGCCAGTTCCGGGAACTGCCCTTCGGCTGGGTTGCCTGCCCCATCGCCCCGGACCTCATCGTTCTGGTGCTTGAGTGCCTCGGCAACGACCGCCTGGTCGTCGCCTTCCTGCGCCTTGTTCTTCCGCGCTTCCTGGGCCCCGCTGTCGTGAAGGTCACGTGCCTCGGTCAATCTCTGCCGTGTCTCGCCGCTGTCGAGCAGATGGGCTTTGGCGTCGGGCCTGGCCTCGGTCGTGATGAGCAGGCCTTGTCGGGCCCGGATGGCGCCGTGGGCATCGGTGCGCAACTCGAAGCCTTCGCCGCGCGCGTCCTGCCGCCCGGCATTGCCGTCGATGCGCGTCACGTGGCCCAGGCTCAACGAGCTGCTCTGGTGATCGCTCTTGAGCTGCGCCTGAATCTTCTGGTCGGTGTCGTCCAGGATCAGGTGATTCGAACGGCCGCCAGAACTGTTTCCCCCTTGCTTGACGAGTTCCCGGCTGCGAAACCCCGACAGCGCGACCTGCCCCGGCAATTCCCAGGGCGGCAGGTTCATCTGGTTGTGCACCCGCCCCGTGCAAATGGGCAGGTCGGGGTCGCCGCCGATGAAGTCGACGATGACCTCCTGCCCGATGCGCGGAACCTGCACACCGCCGAGTTGGTTGCCCGCCCACGGGGAACTCACGCGCAGCCAGCACGTGGAATGCTGGTTCTTCTGACCCAGGCGATCCCAAGGGAACTGCACCTTGATGCGGCCCAGTTCGTCGGTCCACAGGTTCTCGCCCTCCGGGCCCACGACCAGCGCCACCTGAGGGCCTTGCGTGAACGGCTTGGCCCGCAGCAGCTTCGGACGCAAAGGCTCGGTGACAGGGTGCGCGGTGAAGTCGACCTCGACACGCCACGCCTGCTTTCGGTGCGCCGCCGCATCGATCCCCTGGCTTTCCTGCGCAACGTTCTCGATGAGGAACCGGGTGCCCAGCACCAGGTACTGCACGTTCACCGCTTCGCGCGGATGCTTCTGCAGCCTGAAGGTCCGCCCCGGGACCATGCCGCGCAGATGGCCGCTGGCCTTGGCCCTGGCGCCGTGCGTACGCAAGGCCTGCATGCGCAACAGGGCAAGACGCTGGCCTTCCGCGAGCGGCTCGTTCGTACCCGTGCCGGCGCCCGGTTGGGCATAGTGGCTGCCCGCTTGGCCTTCGTGCCACTGGTAGACCTCCTGGTCCGCATGCCCCGTCGAGCGGGGATCGGCACGCTTCACGCCCAGGTCGGCCTTGGGCCGGGTGTAGTCATGGTCGCGGCTGGCATAGCGGCCACTGGTGAGTTGGTGATGCGGAACGAAGCTGTGGATGTATTCGGCATCGACCTTCCATCCGGGCGCGTGGTACTCGACGCTCCGGTACGCGGCGCTCGCCATGGGTTCGTGCGCGCCCATGCTGTCGGTGAGCACGAGGCGGTGCTTGCCGTCGCCATGCCGAAAGTAGAAATTGATTCCCCATTCCTGGCACAGCCGCTCGAAGAAGGCGAAGTCGCTCTCGTTGAACTGCGCCTGGTAGTCCCTCGGCGGGTACGTTTCGATGAGGTGTTTGTCGACGGGGAACGAGTAGTCCGCAAGCAGCGCGTCGAGGATCTCGATGGCGCTCTTGTTCTGGAAGATCCGGCAGTCGCTGTTCAGCGTGCCCAGGTGCAGCCAGGGACGCAGGATGAGCTTGTACTGGACGCTGCGCCCCTCCTCGCCCCAGAGCTGGGCATCGGTGATCAGCGCGTTGATTTCGCGCACACCGGCGCCAGCCGCGGATTCACCAGAGCCGTCGAGCTCGATCAGGCAACTGACTTCGCGGCCGATGAAACTGTCGAGGTCGATGTCCGCCGCCGCGCCGAAGCTGAAGTTCAGCGCGTCGGGGGTCTTGAGCAACAGCTCGTATTCGAAAAGCGCATTGACGCCTTCGGTGCCCGACAGCCGGACCGGTTCAAGTGAATCGGGGATCGCGGGGCTGGAAACAGTGAGGGTTTGAGGCACGCGCGGGACCTGATGGATGGCGGTCCAAAAAGTCTGCGGTACCCGCGCGCTGCACCTTTGCAAACAATAGTCAAACGACCGTCGCCCCCGGAATCAGCCTGAAAGACTGCGAAAAATTCACGTCCACGGAAAAGTCGCCCGCGCCCCGGTCTTCGCCGTATGCAGCAAATAGTTCACCGCGAGCCTCTAGAATTTCGGCCGGACGATCCCGTCACTCAATGAGCCAGCGCCGATTCCGGCGAGCCAAGCACACAGATATGAACCAGTCGACCGGCCAGACCGACGCGTCCGGCCCCGCGGATGCCGCACCAGACGAAAGCAAGAACGGCGACGCACGAAGCACCACCGATTTCGCTCGCCGCTCCCCGTTCGAGATCGGCGGCCAGTTGCGCAGCCTCGTCAGCAGCGGCGACTTCCTCACGGTCGTCTACGCGGGCGGCCAATTCGTGACGCAGCTGCTGGACGTGAACGTGCGCGGCCGCACCTTCATCTTCGACTGGGGCGCGTCGGAGGCGCAGAACCAGGCCCTGCTGGGCGCGCCGCGCAGCCACTTCCACGGCCAGCCGGACGGCGTGCGCGTCGAGTTCGCCACCAATTCGCCGCGCGAGACCCGCTACGAAGGGCTGCCTGCTTTCGAGGCCGACTTTCCCGAGCTGCTGTTCTACGTGCAGCGCCGCGAATACTTCCGCGTCGACGCGCCCATGCGCGGCTCCTACACCTGCACGGTCCGCCTGCCCAAGGGCGACACCTTCCGCCTCGAGGTGCAAGACCTGTCGCTCGGCGGCGTCGGTGTTCACACCGCGGACGAGCGCATCGCCTCACTGCCGATGGGCACGTTGCTGAAAAATTGCGAACTCTCTCTCGGCACCATCGGGCGCCTCTCGCTCGACCTTGAGCTGATGTCGCAGCGCTCCATCGCCCTGCCGCACGGCACGCCGCGCTATCACATGGGCTTTCGCTTCCTCACGCTGCCGGGCAGTGCGGAAAGCCAGCTGCAACGCCTGATCACGCAACTTGAACTGGAGCAGCGCGCACCAGAGCGCTGAAGACGCCGGCCGGTCAGAACACCGGCTCGCACCGCACCTCGGTCTTCACCGAGTTGGCAATGAAGCACTCGTCGTGCGCCCGGTGATGCATCTGTTCGATCTGCTCTTGCGTGGGCAGCTTGTCACCCGAGAACGTCACTTCCGGGCGCAGCGTGACCACCGTCATCGCCATCTTCCCCTCGGCGTTCTTCTCCATCACGCCCGAGGCCGCGTCGAAGTACCGGTCGACCACGAACTTGCGCTTCACCGCCATCGTGAGGAACCACAGCATGTGGCAGTTCGACAGCGAAGCCACGAACAGCTCTTCCGGATCGACCGCCGACGCGTCGGACATGGGCAGCGGCACGACGTGCGGCGACGACGAGCCCGGCAGTTCCACGCCGCCGTCGAAGCGCAGCGTGTGGCGCCGGCTGTAGCCGTTGCCCAGAAAGTCCTGCTCGCCTCTGAGCCAGAGGATCTCGGCGGTGTAGTGGGCCATGGTGTGTGCTCCTTGCTCGCGGATGTCAGAGGTAGATGAAGTAGCGGAACTTGGTCAGGCTGCCCTGGCTCGGCAGCGTGAGGAAGGTCTCGGCATGCACGCCGCCGTTGGCCACGATCACTTTCTGCGACCCGAAGTTGTCGGGGCTGGTCGTGATCTCGATGCGGCTCAGCCCTTCGCCGGCGGCCAGCGTGAGCATGGCGCGCAGCGCGCGCGTGGCGTAGCCCTTGCGCTGCTTCCACGGCACCACGTGGTAGCCGATGTGGCCCAGGCAGTACACCGGCAACGCAATGCTGCCGGGCTGCCAGCGCAGGTCGATGCTGCCGCAGAACTCGCCGTCCCACATCCAGAGCTTGTAGCCCGGCAGCCGCGGCACGCGCGAGCCGTCGGGCAGCGTGACGGGCGGGCCCTTGGCCTCGCGGTCCACCAGGTTCGCGAGGAACAGCGCGGCATCGGACTCGATGGCCGCGCGCTCCTCGGCGCCCGATTCGGGCCGCGACTCGTCGCGCGCCCAGCCCCGGTTCAGCGCCGACACGTAGGCCGGCAGATATGGCTTCGCAGGCCAGACGAGCTCCATCGGGCGCGGTTCGCTGATGGGGCGTGAGCGGTACAGCGGCATCCGCTTCAGGCCCCCATCAGCTTGACGATCAACGGCACCAGCAACGCGGTCGCGATGCCGTTGAGCCCCATGGCCAGCGCCGAGAACGCGCCCGCCGTCTCGTTGACCTGGATCGCCCGCGCCGTGCCGATGCCGTGCGCCGCCATGCCGACCGCAAAACCGCGCACCGCCGGCTCCTTGATGCGCAGCAGGTTCAGCAGCCCGGTCGCCATGATCGCGCCCGAAATGCCGGCAATGGCCGCCGCCACGGCCGCGAGCGACGGCAGCCCGCCGATCTTCTCGGCCACGCCCATTGCGATGGGCATGGTGGCCGACTTGGGCGCAAGCGACATCATCAGCTCGTGCGAGCCGCCCAGCACCCACGCGATGCCGATGGCCGACACGATGGCCGCGACCGAGCCCACCAGCAGCGCCACGCCGATCGGCAGCCACAGCCGGCGCAGGCGGCCGACCTGGCTGTAGAGCGGCACGGCCAGCGCCACCGTGGCCGGCCCGATCAGGAAGTGCACGAACTTCGCGCCCTCGAAATACGTGTCGTAGGGCGTGCGCGTGAGCAGCAGCACCGAGACGATGACGATCACCGACACCAGCACCGGGTTCACGACCGGGTTGCGCCCGCTGCGCGTGTGCAGCCACAGCGCGCCCAGGTACGCCAGCAGCGTGAGCGACAGCCACAGCAGCGGCGACTGCGCCAGAAAGACCCAGATCTCCGACAGCTTCGCGGGCGCGCTCATTCGGCGTCCTTGCCGGTGATGCGGATCATCCAGCGCAAGGTGAGCGCGGTGACGGTCATGGTGAAGGCCGCGCCCACGATGCCGGCCGCCAGGAACGGCAGCCACTCGCGCCCCACTCTTTCGAAATGCAGCATCACGCCCGTCACGGCCGGAATGAACAGCAGCATCAGGTTGCGCAGCAGATGGCCCGACGTGTCGGTCAGCGCCTGCGGCACGCCGCCGCGCACGAGCAGGCCGACGAACAGCAGCAGCATGCCGATCAGCGGCCCGGGAATCGGCAGGCTGAGCCACTGCACGAGCAGTTCGCCCGCGAGCTGGCAAAGAAAAAGCGTGGTGATGGCGTAGAGCATGGTTCTTGTTGGAGGCAGTGCGCTCAGTGCGGATGTTCGGGGGAAGCCGCCGCGTTTGTCCACCCCTCTTCGAGGGCCTGCTGGCTCGCCGGCTGCTGCACGCCTAGCCGGACGTGGCCCGGCAGGCCGAAGGAGGCGCAGTCGCGCAGCTTGATGCCCTGGGCGCGCAATGCGGCGGCGACGCGGGGGTACGGCTTGTCGGTGCGGGCGCAGAAGAAGTTGGCGTCGCCGGGCAGGCATTGCCAGCCGAGGGATTCGCAAAGAGCGCGTTGCCGCGCCTTCCATTCGCGCAGCGTGTCCAGGCTTTGCGCAAGCCAGCGCTGCGCTTCATCGCCGGTCCATGCCTCGAGCAGCGCCACGCCGTGCGTGCCCAGCGGCCACGACGCGGCCAGTTGATCGAGGCGCGCCATCAGCGGCGAGGCCGCGGCGTCCGTCGGTGCGATGACGTAAGCGGCGCGAATGCCGGTGAGGCCCATGGCCTTGTTCGGCGTCCACATCTGCCAGACGCGATCGCGCTGTGCGGCGTCCAGCGACGGCCGGCCTTCGAGGCGCAGCGGCTCGTAGGCCATGTCGAGCACGCAGGGGCCACCGCTGCCTTCCGCATGCGCCACGAGGTCGGACTGCGGCTGGCCGAGCGGGCTCGACGGCTCGCAGCACCAGCGCAATGCCGCCGGCTCGAGCGGCGCCGGCGCGCGCAGCACCTGCAGGCCCCAGGCCTGCGCGGCGCGCTCGTAGTCACCGTAGCTGTGCGCGGGCAGCCAGGCCGTGCGGCCGCCGCCCTGCGCAACAGCGGCGCTGATGCGATGGATGAACTCGCTCGCGCTGGCCGCGATCACGATGCGCCCGGCCGCCACGCCATGAAAGCCCGCGAGCCGAGCGCGCAGGGCCGTGTAGCGCGGGTCCGGGTAGTGCGCGGGATCGGCGTCGCGCAGCGCGGCCAGCACGGCGGGGCATGCGCCCACGGCGTTGCCGTTGGTCGAGAAGTCGTGCGGCGCGGCGCCCGATGCGTCGGGGCCGCCGTGGATCAGGTCGCCCGTCATGCCCAACTCACCCCCATCGCTGCCACGATGACCAGCGACGCGCACACAGCCCACGCCAGCACCGCCCTTGCGCCCAGTTGCGCGGTGCGGCGCGTGTCGGCCGCGGCGGCGGCGCGCCCTTCGGCATTCAGCGCATACACGCCGGGCTTGGCCAGGCGCACGCCCAGCAGCAGAGCCATCGCCGCCATCGGCCAGCCGCTGTTGGGCGACGGCGTGCGCTGCGCCTCTTCGGTCAACCCCGCAGGCCAGCACCCTGCGGCCAATGCGAGCAGCAGCGCGGTGATGCGCGCGGGCAGCCACGACAGCACGTCGTCGGCGCGCGCGGCCCATTTGCCGAACCACGTCCAGTCGCGACCGCCGCGCTCGCCGCGATAGCCCCACATCGCGTCGGCGGTGTTGGCGAAGCGGTAGAGCGCCGCGCCCGGCAAGCCGAACAGCACGAACCAGAACACCGGGGCCACCAGTGAATCGTTGAGGTTCTCGGCGAGCGACTCGATGGCGCTTTCGCGCACCTCGCGCTCGCTGAGTTCGGCCACGTTGCGACTCACGAGGCGCGCGAGCTGCGCGCGGCCGGCGTCGAGCGACACAGCCAGTGCGTCTTCGACCGCCAACACCTCGTCGCGCAGCATGCACCACGCGAACAGCGGCTTGAGCAGCAACCCGAGCACGACGGCCGTCGCCCATGCGGGCAGCCATACGGTGACGGCGCCCTGCAAGGCCGACGCCACGCCCCACACCGCGAGCGCGCCCACGCACCAGGTCAGCGCGCCCATGAAGAAGACCGGCAGGTCGCGCGGCTTGGCCTGGTGATGACGCGGCGCGAGGCGCGAGCCGATCCAGCCGAGGTACTGCCCCATCCACACCACGGGGTGCAGGTGCGCGGTCGGCTCACCGAGCCAGCGGTCGACGGCCAGCGCGAGCCACAGCGCGGCGACGAGAACAAGGGAGTAGGTCAGAACTGCATCAGGCATGGGAAGCCGCCATTCTCGCGAATCAGGCGACCGCCCTTCCCCGCCGCCACTGCACCAACGCGCCCAGCGCGACAAGCAGCGCGGCACCGAACGCAACCCACAAGCGCAGCATGACGGATTCGGCATTCGGCGCCGGTGGTTGATCCGGCGTGGGCTCGAGCTTGAGACCGCGCACGGGCTGTGCGGCGTCCGGCGCGGGCTCGGCTGCCGGAGCCTGCGCAGGTGCGGGTGCGGGTGTCGGCGACGCGACCACCGGCGCGACAGATGGCGCCGGCTTCCGTGGCACCGGTGCAACCGGCGGCGCCAGCTCCGCCGCCACGAAACGCTGCACCCCGGCATTTCGCTCGCGCAACCCGGTCGCGCGCACTGCCTCGGCGTAGGCTTTCGTCAATTCACGCCGGGTCGCCGCATCCGGCCTCCAGTAGTTCAGCCGCACCGCGTCGAGCATGCGTTCCAGCGTCTGCGCGAACGCGGCGCGGTTGTCGCCCTCGAGCCATTCGCGCGTGCCCAGCTTGTACCTGTCGCGCACGTACACATCGTGCAGCGACTGCCACTGGTCTTGCCGCACCGCGTCGGGCGCCGTCACCTGCCAGCCCCAGAGGAACTGCGCGGTCTTCAGCACCTGCAGCGTGCCGCTGTAGCCTTCGGCCTTCTGCGCGGCGATCCACTGCGGATGCAAGTAGCGCGTCTGCATCTCGCGCGCGATGGCGCCGGCGGCGGTGTCGGTGCGCACCGCCGCGCCGTCGCGCAGGTTCTGCACGTACAGCGCCGGGTCCTTGCCCGTGAGCTGCCGCACCGCCTGCGCGATGCCGCCCAGGTACTGGAACGGATCGTCGTTGGTGAGCACGCCATAGAGGTTGGAGCTGCGCGCCATCAGCGCCGCGTCGACCTGCATGAGGTTGCCCGCATACGCGCCCGGCCGCGCCACGCCGTCGAGGCCCTTGCCATAGGCGTGGCCCATGCGGTCCATGTAGAGCTGCGCCATCTGCGCGTCGCCGCCGCCCTTGCGCTGGTTGGCCCATGCGTCGCTAGCCAGCGCGGCTTCTTCGAGGCCGGCGCCGTAGCTGCCCTGCTCGTTCGAGAACACACGGGCGGTCGACCAGCGTTTGGCCTCTTCCGGCGTCGCGCCTTCCGCGCGCAGCTTGCGCGCCAGCGCCTCGCTGTGTTGCGCCACCGCGTTGCCGGGCTCGGGCAGCGCGGCCACCTGCTGCACCGCCTCGTCGAGCCAGCGCATCACGTTGGGAAACTGGTCGCGGTACGAGCCGGTGACGCTGATCAGCACGTCCATGCGCGGACGCCGCAGCACCTGCGCCGGGATCACGTCGATGCCGGTCATGCGCCCCGCGTCATCCCAACGCGGCCTCACGCCCATTGCGTAGAAGGCCTGGCTTTCGAGCACGCCTTGATGCCGCGAGGCCTCCCCAGCCCATAGCGTGAACGCGATCTTCCCGGGCGCCTTGCCGCCGTGGCTCTTTGCGTGCTCGGCGATCCAGGCGTCCATGGCCGCGACGCCCGTGTCCCATGCGGCGCGCGTCGGCACTCGGCTCGGATCGAAACCGTAGAGGTTGCGGCCGGTCGGCAGACTGTCGGGGTTGCGCACCGGGTCGCCGCCGTAGCTGGATTTCAGGTAGCGGCCGTCGAGCGCCGTCAGCAGGCCTTCGATTTCTTCGTTGTGCGCGAGCACCGCATCGAGCTTTTGTGCGCGCTGCGCCAGTTCGCCCAGCTTCTGCACATCGGCCGGCGTCTTGCCCATGGCGCTCGCGGCCGGCGCATCCGTCAGCGCCAGTTCGACCCAGCGCGCGGGGCGCGACGCGGCGATGTTCTTCGCATCGATCAGGAAGGCCTCGTCGATGTCTTCGCTCAACGCTTCCACCAGCGGCTTGCCCAGGATCTGCAGGATCGTCATGCGCCGGCGCTGTGCATCGGGCGCCTGCCCGAAGGTGGCCAGCCCCAGCGGCTGCGCGGTCTGCGCGAGCTCGTCGAGGTACGGATGCAGCACGGCGATGAAGCCCGCGAAATCGGCGCGGATGCGCGCGGGCGTCCACTTCAGGTCGCGGTCGTAGTGCTGTTCGACGAACTCGCCCGTCAGTTGCTTTTCCATCGCCGTCTTCACCGGCCCGGGCGACAGCGTTTCCCAGTCGTGCATGCGCTCGTGCATCGCCTGCACGCCGGGCCGGAAGCCCGCGGGCGCGAACATCGGCGTCGAGTGGCTCACCATCGTCGCGCGGCCGCGCCGCTTGGCGGTGGTGGCCTCGCCAAGGTTGTCCATGATGTACGGGTAGACGTTCGGCAAGTCGCCCAACGCCAGCAGCGGATCGTCCTGCACCGACAGCCCGCGCTCCTTGCCCGCCGACCATTCGACCGTGCCGTGCGTGCCCACATGCACCACCGCGCTCGCGCCGAACTGCGCGCGCAGCCAGAGGTAAGTGGCCAGGTAGCCGTGGCTCAGCGGAATGGCCGAGCGGTGGTAGACCTGCCCGGCCTTGTCCGCCACCTGCGTGCCGGGTTCGAAGCGCGGCGGCTGGCGCAGCACGACGACGTTGCCGAAGCTCACGCGCGGAATGACGAAGGCTTGTTCACCGGCCACGGACCGCAGCATCGTCGACTTTTCCGGCGGCCCCCAGTACGCCTCGATGCGCCGCTGCGTTTCCGGCGGCAGCGCGCGAAACCATGCGACGTAGCGCGACAGCGGCAGCGCGTCGGCCAGCCCGCCGTCGAGCAGCGGCAGCAGCGCATCGCCCTGCCCCGTCGGGTAGTAGGCCTTCATCGTCGCCTGCACCTGCGCGATCAGCGCGTCGGTGCCCGGCAGTTCGGTGCGGTAGCCCGCGGACTTCATCGCCGCGAGCATGTTGTTCACGCTGCGCGGCACGTTGAGGAACGACGCGCCGAAGTTCGCCTCGCCCGGCGGGTAGTTGTAGACCAGCATCGCGACCCGGCGCTGCGCCGTCGGCGTGCGTTGCAGCCGCAGCAGCGCGGCGGCCTTGGCGGCCACGGCATCGATCTGCGCGGGCAGCGGCTGCAAGGAGCCCGAGACGCCATCGCGTGCGCTCACGAGCATCGGGTCGGTCATGCCGGCCAGCTCGCTCGGGCTGTAGTACGAGGCAATGTCGGTCTGCGAGAGGCCGTCCTTGCTCTGCGCCCACTGCGAAGCGCTCATTGCCAGCGAAGGCAGCGTCTGCAGCACGGGCACGCCGATGCGCTCCAGCTCGGCCTTGCGCTCGTTGGGGCTGAAGACCAAGGAAGCGTTGACGATGACGTCGGCTACGCGCCGCTCGCCGTCATGCGTCATGCGAAAGAGCAGGTCCTTCTGCTGGCGCGGACCGTAGAGGGCGTAGGCGCGCAGGCCGCGTTGCTCGAGCGAGGCGATCAGCGCGTCGAGCCAGCCGGTGTCGTCACCCGTGACAGTGGCGGCGTTGATCGCGATGGCGACCGTGTCGTTGCCCGGCAAGCGTTCCACGGCGGCGATATCGGTTTCGACGCGCGGCCAGCCCGGGTGGTACAGCCCGGCCAGCGGCAACGACACGGGCGCGGGCAGGCTTGCGAGATTGCCGATCTGCGTCAACGCCTTCATGGCTGCGCGCAAATTGGCCGCGCCGGGAAAGCGCCAGTATTCGCGCAGCCGCTGCGCCCACGCGGCATCGACGCCGCGCTCGGCCGCCAGCGGCGCGGTGGCCGAGGTCTGCCTTTTGGCGACGAGCGCGAACTCGCCGATCAGCACGTAAGGCACGGCCCCGCGCGAGATCGCATCGCCGAAGCGCCCGGCCGCTGCTTGCGCCACGCTGACGTGCGGTGCGTCGATCACGAGCAGCCGCGCGCCGTCGAGTGCGCCGGCCAACGCTTCCGGCGAATCCTTCGAAGCCGACACCACCTGCAACGGCAGCCCCGCTTCGCGCGCCGCGGCCTCGAGCCGCACCACCCGCGCCGGCGACACCAGCGACGTACTCAGCACCACGACGCGCCCGCCCGCAGGCTGTTGCGCGTGCGCCGGCGCCAGAAACCCCAGCCCGCCCAGCAACAGCCAGACGAAACAGAAGAAAACCCGCGTCACTTCCCGCCCTGCGCAGGCACCGCATCCGCCGGCACGTAGACCATCGTGCCGTCCTTCAGCCGCCATGCGGTACCGGCCTTCTCGCCATCGCCCTGCCCCGTCGCGCCGCTCGCCTTGAAGCGCGTGAGCTTCTGGCCTTCGCGCGTGATGATCTCCATGTCGGGCTTGCCCTCGTTGCGAATGATCGTCACCTTGTCCTGCGCGAACGGGTTCATCGGGTTGTTGATGACCGCGATCATCAGCATGCCGATCACCACCATGAACACGTCGATGAGGTTGATGGTCGACAGCACCGGATCATCGTCGTCGCTGTCCAGGCTGCTCAGGATAGAGAACTGGCGCCGACTCATGACAACCGATCCCGCGCGTCGAGCACCGTCACCAGCTCGCGCATCAGCCAGCGCCGGCGCACCGTGTAGACCACGAAGGTGATCGAAGCCGAAGCCAGCGCAACGATCACGCTCGCGAACGCGGGCGCCAGGCTCTGCGCCACCCCTTGCGATTCACCCGAAGCCACGGCCACCAGCGCCGGCCCCATCGGAATCATCGTGGCGATCAGCCCCAGCATCGGCGCCACGCGGCTGCACAGCCGCACGCCTTCGAGCTGCTTGAGCACGACCAGCTCCATCTGCTCCTGGCTGGCCGCGACATGCCGATGCAGGACCAGCGCACGAGAAGGATTGCGGCGCCGCTGCACGTACTCGATGCCGAACGCGCCAAGGCAATACACCGCATAGACAAAAGACAGCAGCACGCCCAGCGTCACGGGCCAGAGGAACAAGCGCGCAAGCTCGAACAGAACGGTGTCGAAAGCCAGCATCAGGTGGACTCCGAAGGTGAAGAGGTTTGATCGAACAGGTCCGAAGCCTGCCCCCAGCATTCATCGAACACCAGCGACGCCAGCGGCGCGCGTTTCGCCCAGCGCTCGCGCTGCAGCATCGGCTCTTCATAGAACTGATGCACCGGCCCGAGGCACAGCAAAGCGATGGGCTCAGCGCCTTCAGGCAAGCCGAGCAGCACCGCCACTTCAGCCGGATCGAACAGCGACACCCACCCCATGCCCAGCCCTTCGGCCCGCGCCGCAAGCCAGAGATTCTGGATGGCGCAGGAGGCCGAAGCCAGATCCATTTGCGGCAGCGTCCGGCGACCGAACACATGCTTCTCACGCCCGTCCGCCAAGGTCACGACCAGCAGTTCGGCCGCGTCGAGCAGCCCTTGCACCTTGAGCCGCATGAACTCGTCTTCGCGCTCGCCGAGTGCGCGGGCCGTGAGCACGCGTTCCTGTTCGACCACGTGGTGCAACTGCTGCCGCAACGCCTCACCGCGAACGCGAATGAAGCGCCACGGCTGCATGAAGCCGACGCTGGGTGCGTGGTGCGCCGCATCGAGCAGCCGGCGCAGCACGTCAGGCGCTACCTGCCCGCCCGCGAAGTGGCGCATGTCGCGACGTTCGTGGATGGCGCGGTAGACCGCCCGTGCCTCTTCTTCTGTAAAAGCTGGACTGGCCACGGTGGTCATTCGGAGTGCGTGCACGGGACACGCCGCTGCTGCTCGCCGATCAACGACCGCACCGAACAACGGTCACGTCGATGGGGTGCCTTGCGCAGCGAAATAAAGGAGGAGGCCGAAGGCCGGGGGACATTCGCGGAGCAAGGCACCCCGTCGGCGGGATCGCGCCCCGAACGACGACGACAGCAACCCACGTCAGTCCTCGATCCCGCGCTGCGCAGGAATCCCCGCCTTGAACGCGTGCTTGATCAACGTCATCTCCGTCACGGTATCGGCCAGCTCGATGATCTCCGGCGGGCAACGACGACCTGTGAGCACCACATGCACATGCTTGGGCCGCGCGCGCAAAGTTTCGAGCACGCCCTCGAGCGGCAACCAGCCGTAGATCAGCGGGTACGTGATCTCGTCGAGCACCACCAGGAAGAACTCGCCAGACATGATCGCCGCCTTGGCCTTTTCCCAGCCGTCGCGGGCGAGTTGGCCCGAGCGTTCCAGGTCCTGACTCTTCCAGCTGAAACCGTCGCCGAGCCCTTCGATCGGAATGCCGATCTGCTCGAACATGCGGTGCTCGCCGAAGCGCGCCGAGGGCACCTTCATGAACTGGTAGATCTTCACCGCCTTGCCGCGGCCATGGGCGCGCAGCGCCAGGCCGAAGGCCGCCGTGCTCTTGCCCTTGCCGTCGCCGGTGTTGACGATGACGATGCCGCGGCGCTCGCCCTCGGGCTTTTCGTAAGGCTTTTCGCTGGGAGGGGTTTCGATCTGCATGTTTTTCGATTCCTGATGTTCTTCGTTACTTCGGCAGCGCGATCCACTGGTCCGCGACGCGGTGTACGCGAATGCGGTGGTCGAACACCTGCTCGAGCGCGGTGTGGGTGGCCGGGTCGCTGCAGCCACCGTGGTGAATGACGCGGCCCCGGTTCATCACGACCAGTTCGTCGGCGGCCAGCGCCATCGGCAGTTCGTGCAGCACGCTGACCACCGTCTTGCCTTCGGCGACGAGGGCGCGCGCCGTCTGCATCCAGTCGGCCTGGTGCGGCGGGTCGAGGTTGGCGAGCGGCTCGTCCATCAACAACAACTCGGCCTCGACCGCCAGCGCGCGCGCCAGCAGCACGCGCTGGCGCTCGCCACCGGAGAGCTGTCCCAACGGCCGGTCGCGCCAGTCCCAGGCCTGGGTGGTGCGCAGCGCGCGCTCGACCGCGTCGCGATCGGCCGCACTCGGGGCCGCGAGCCAGCGCTGATGCGGCAGCCGGCCGAGCATGGCGACGTCGTAGACCATGAGATCGTCGGCGCTGCCTTCCCCCGTGCCGCTCTGGCCGAGCCACGAGAGGCGCTGCGCGCGAATGCGCGCCGGCATCTTGCCCTGCGCCTCGCCGAACAGCCGCACCTCGCCGCGATGCGCGAGCAGTCCCGCCAGCGCCTTGAGCAAGGTCGACTTGCCCGCGCCGTTCGGCCCGACGATGCTGGTCCAGCGGCCGGACGCCAGCGCCAGGTCGATGCCATGCAGCACCTCGGTCGTGCCGAGCGTGGCGCTCAGGCGGCGCGCTTCGAGCGCCGGGGTGTTGTTGTTCACGACGCTGCTCATGCCACGCCGCTCCGCGCGCCGCGCCGGTGCATCAGCCACAGCAGGTAGCTGCCGCCGAGCACGGCCGTGAGCACGCCCACGGGCAGCTCCTGCGGCGCGATCAACCAGCGCGCCAGCAGGTCGGCCGCCATCAGCAGCAGCCCGCCCATCAATGCCGACAACACGATCAGCCGCGCGTGCGTGGTCTTGACGACCGAGCGCACCAGGTGCGGCGCCGCCAGGCCGACGAAAGCGATCAGCCCGGTCTGCGCCACGGCCGCGCCGGTGGCCAACGCGAGCACCACCACCAGCGCCGCGCGCATCGCGCCCAGCGGCAGGCCCAGGCTGCGCGCCGTGGCCTCGCCGAGCGCCAGGCCGTCGAGTACCGGCGCCAGCGCCCAGCCGAGCAGCAGGCACACCGCGCCGACCGTCGCCATGACCGCGCAGGCGCTCCAGCCGACCAGCCCGGTGCTGCCGAGCACGAAGCCCTGAATGGCTTGCAGGATGTCGGCCGAGGCGATGGTGATGAGGTCTTTCGCGGCGCCGAGCACCACGCCGACGATCACGCCGGCGAGCAGCAAGCGCAGCGTCTGCTGCACGCCGCGCGCCAGCAACAGCGTGAGCATGACCGCGAGCACCGCGCCCACGAAGGCCGCGCCCGTGAGGCCGAGCCGCATCACCCACTGCGTGCTGGCGGCCGAGCCGCCGAACATCAGCAGCGCCACCGCCACGCCGAGCGAAGCGCCCGAGGCGCTGCCCAGCAGGTACGGGTCGGCCAGCGGGTTGCGGAACAGCCCCTGCGCCACGGCGCCCGCCAGCCCGAGCAACGCGCCGGCCAGCCACGCACCGAGCGTGCGCGGCAGCCGGATGTCCCACACGATCTGCAGCGCCACCGGGTCGTGCCGCGCCGACAGCAGGCTCTCGAAGCCGGTGCTGCCGATGCCCAGGCCCAGCAGCATCAACGCGGCGCCCAGCACCAGCAGGCCGATGCCGAGCAGCGCCACCCTGCGCAGATGGGCCGTGTGCCTGACCGCTGCGTTCACCGCTTGCCGCCCTTGTCGGTGAGGCATTGCGCCATCAGGCGCGCGGCCTCGTCCATGCGCGGGCCGGGGCGCACCAGCACATCGGACTGCTCCGCAGTGAAGCGGCAGATGCGGCCTTCGCGCACCGCGCGGATGCCGGCCCAGCCGGGCCGCTGCTCCAGCCCCTGTGCGCTGCGCACGCTGACCATGATGAGGTCGGGGTTGGCACGCACCACGTATTCGGGGTTGAGCTTGGGGAACGGGCCGAGCGAGGCCGGCACGATGTTCTTCACGCCCAGCCGCGTGAGCGTCTCGCCGATGAACGACGACTCGCCCGCCGCATACGGCGCGCTGTTGACCTCGAAGTACACGCGCAGGCCCCTGGCGCTCGCGGGCAGCGACTGCGCGGCGGCCGACACGCTGGCATCGATCACGCGCCAGACCCGGGGCGCCTCGTGCGTGCCCAGCACCTGGTCGAGCTTGTCGAGCACGCGCCGCACGTCGGCATGGTTCTTGGGCTCGAGCACCAGCACCTTCACGCCCAGCGCTTCGAGCCGCTGCGTGACGCGCGACGACTTGGCCAGCAGCACCGCGTCGGGCTTGAGCGCGACGATGGCCTCGACATTCGGGTCGAGCCCGCCGCCGACCTGCGGCAGCGCCTTCACCTGCGCGGGCGAATTGGAATAGCGGTCGACGCCCACCAGCCGGTCGCATGCGCCGAGCGCGCAGACCGATTCGGTGAGCGACGGCAGCAGCGTGACGATGCGCTGCGGCGGCTGCGGCAGGCTCACGGTCACGCCGCGTTCGTCGACCACGTCGAAGGCATGCGCGGCCAGGGCGAACACGGCAAGGCCCAGCGCGGCCAGCGAAGTGCGGATCGTCTTCTTCATGCGGCGGGTGCTTTCAGGCTCAGCGGCAGGCCGGCGGCCATCAAGGTGACGCGATGGCAGGCGGCGGCCACGTCCTGGTTCAGGCGGCCGAGTGCGTCGACGAAGGCGCGCGTCTCGCGGCCCAGCGGAATCACGCCCAGGCCGATCTCGTTGCCCACCAGCACCACGGGGCCGCGCGCTTCGCGCAGCGCGACCAGCAGCATGGCGATGTGCGTGGCCGGCGTGCGCGTCACGGGGCGGGCGTCTTCGCTGGGCATGGGCATCGTCAGGTTGGTGAGCCACAGCGTGAGGCAGTCGACCACCACCAGCGTCTCGGGCGTGCTCTGGGTGACGATGGCGCGCGCGAGTTCGATCGGCTCTTCGACGGTGCGCATGCCGGGCACGCGCTCGGCGCGATCGGCCTGGTGGCGCACGATGCGTTCGAGCATCTCGTCGTCCCAGGCCTGCGCGGTGGCGATCATCACGGCGCGGTGCGTGCGCGGCCCGGCGGCGAGCCAGTCGGCGGCGCGCTGTTCGGCGCGGCGCGACTTGCCGCTTTTCTGGCCGCCGAGGATGAACTCGTGCTCGGCGGCGGCCGGCTTACTCAGTGGTGGCATGGCTTTGCAACTCGATGGGCATGGCGCCGAAAAGGCGCGCGGTGGCTTCCGGGCTGGACGCGAACCACGCATGAAAGTAGCTGGCGCGCACCGGGCCGTGCACGTAGAGCGCCTCGCCGCCTTGCGCGCCCACGGCCTGGGTCTGGCCGGGCCGGGCGGTGCGCGCCGCGGGTGCGAGCGGAGTCTCGCAGCGCGAATAGTGAAAGGTGTGGCCGCGCAGCGTGTGGCTGCCGAGCTGCAGCTGCTGCGGGCCGAGGCCGGCCAGGCGCTTCTGCATCGTGACCTTGCCGGGCAGCAGGCCCCACATGCGGTGCGTGTGGCCGGCGTCGGCGCCTTCATGCGCGGCCAGTTCGTCGAACAGCGCCATCATGCCGCCGCACTCGGCCCACACGGGCTTGCCGGCGGCCACATGCGCGGCCAGCGCGGCGCGCATCGGCTCGCAGTGAGAGAGTGCTTCGGCATGCAGCTCGGGATAACCGCCGGGCAGCCACACGGCGTCGCAGTCGGGCAAGGCGTCGCCCGCCAGCGGCGAGAAGAAAGAGAGCCGCGCCCCCAGTGCGTCGAGCACATCGAGGTTCGCGGGATAGATGAATGAAAAGGCCGCGTCACGCGCAATGGCGATGGTGCGGCCGGCCAGCAGCGGCGGCACGGGCGCATGCGGCTGCGCGGCGGCGTCGAAGCGCGCCTGCGGCAATTGCCCGATGCTCATTTGCCCCAGCGGCGTGGTGGCCAGCACGTCGGCCACGGCGTCCAGCCGCGCCATCGCGTCGCCGAGTTCGCTCGCGACGATCAGGCCCAGGTGCCGCTCGGGCAGCGTGAAGCCCGCGTCGCGCGGCAAGGCGCCGAGCCATTGCGAGGGCTCGCGCAGCGCGTCTTTCAGCATGCCCGCATGGCGCTCGCTGCCCACGCGGTTGGCGAGCACGCCGGCCCACGGCAGGCCCGGCTGGAAATTCTGCAGGCCGTAGGCCAGCGCACCGAAGGTGCCGGCCATGGCGTGCGCGTCGATCACGGCCAGCACCGGCAGGCCGAAGCGCCGGGCCAGATCGGCCGCGCTGGGCGTGCCGTCGAACAGGCCCATCACGCCCTCGACGATCAGCAGGTCGCAGTCGGCGGCCGCCGCGCGCAGGCGCTCGCGGCAGTCGGCCTCGCCGGTCATCCACAGGTCGAGCGAGTGCACCGGCGCGCCGGTGGCCAGCGCGAGCCAGAGCGGGTCGAGAAAGTCGGGCCCGCACTTGAAGGCGCGCACGCGCCGGCCCTGGCGCGTGTGCAACCGCGCGAGCGCGGCCGCGACCGTGGTCTTGCCCTGCCCCGAGGCCGGGGCAGCCACCAGCACCGCGGCGCACGAGGCGGCCGCGGCACCGGCGGTGTCGCTGGAGGGCGAGGTCTGGCTTATTGCGGCGTCCACTTGAGACCGACGTACGCGATGCGGCCGGCGTTGGCGTACAGGCGCGCGTACTGGTAGTCCTTGTTGCCCACATTGTCCACGCGCGCAATCAGGTTGAGGTCGCGCGTGATCTGCGTGCTGGCCGACAGGTTCAGCACGGTGTAGCCGCCGAGCTGCACGCTGTTGGCGGCGTCGTCGTAGCGCTTGCTCGAGGTCTGCACCTCGGCGCCCAGCGTCCAGCCGGCCACGCGCCAGTCGGCGCCGAAGGTGGCGTGGCGCTGCGCGCGGCGGGCCAGCAGGTTGTGCGTGGCCAGGTCGCGCGGGTCCTGGAAGTCGAGCGAGGCGCGCAGCGTGACGTCGCCGATGCGGTGGCCGCCCGACAGCGTGACGCCCTGGTAGCGGGCGCGCGCGGTGCTCGAATAGCAGCCGAACGACGAGGCGCAGCCCTTGGCCGAACCGTCGAAGCCGATCAGGTTGCGCACCTGGTTGTTGTAGACCACGATGCCGGCGCGCGTGGCGCCCTCGGTGTACTGCAGGCCCAGTTCGACGTTGCGGCTGGACTCGGGCTTGAGCGATGCCAGGCCGTATTCGCTGAAGCGCTGGTACAGCGTGGGCGCGCGGAAGGCGGTGCCGGCCGAGGCCGTGAAGCGCAGCGCCGGGGTGATGGCGTAGCCGTAGGCGGCGCTGCCGGTGGTCTTGCCGCCGAACTCGCTGTCCTTGTCGTGGCGCACATGCAGTTGCAGCGAGTGCGGGCCCTGCACGAAGCCGTAGCCCAGCGACAGCGCGTCTTGCGAACGGTCGCGCGACAGCAGCTTCGAGGTGGTGGTCGGCGCGTTGTTCAGCGCGTCCTCGCGGCGTTCCAGGGTGGCCGTCACCAGGTGCGGGCCGAAGCGGAACTCGTTCTGGAACAGGAAGCCGCGCAGGTTCGTTTCGGTGCGGTAGAAGCTCGGCTGCGTCTTGTAGACGGACTGCGAGTCGGTCACCTGTACGCGGGTGCTGTAGACGTCGTTCCACTTGGCCGACCAGGTCAGGCCGGCGGTGCGCAGCGTGTTGTTCGCGACGTCGTTGGCGAACAGGATCGGCAGCTTGGTCTTGTAGGAAACGGTGGCGTCGTAGCCGGCCTTGATGTCGCTGGTGAGCAGCGTGGCGTCGATGCGCTGGTCGGGCGTGATCTGGAAGCCCAGCTTCACGTTGCCCGAGGTGCTGTTGTAGCCGTCGCGGTCGGGGTTGGTAAAGCCGTCCTTGACCACGTTGCGCTTGGCCACGGGCTGCAGGTTGTAGCCCTTGCTTTCTTCGTGCGCGACGCCGAACGAATAGTCGAACAGGCCCGACTTGCCGCTCACGCCGCCTTCGATCTTGCGCAGGCCGTTGCTGCCCAGGCCGATGCCCGCGTAGGGCGCCACGCCGTTTTCGCCGCGCCTGGTGAACAGCTGGATCACGCCGCCGATGGCGTCCGAGCCGTACACCGCGGCGGCCGGGCCGCGCAGCACTTCGATGCGGTCGATCTGCGACAGCGGAATGCCTTCCCAGCCGGCGCCGCCGGTCGTTTGCGAGTCGATGCGCACGCCGTCCAGGTAGACCGCCGTGAAGCGCGTTTCGGCGCCGCGGATGAACAGGCTGGTGGTGTTGCCCACGCCGCCGGTGCGCGAGATCTCGATGCCGGGCAGGCGCGCGAGCACGTCGGCCACGCCGGTGGCGCCGCTGCGCTCGATGGTCTGGCGGTCGATGATGGACACGTCGCCCACCAGGTCGGACAGCGCCTGCGGCGTGCGGTTGGCCGTGACCACCGTTTCGCCGAGGGTGGGCGCTTCTTGCGCATGGGCCAGGCCGCCGAAGGCGGAAGCCAGCGCCAGAGGCAGGCAGGCGAAACGGAGACGGCGCGCGGGAGCGCGGCCACGGGAAACGGAAACGTGGGAAATCATGAAATGTGCCGAACGAACGTCAATGCCCCTTGCCGGCTTCCCCGCCGGCGCCTGGGCGCAATGGCTGCCTCGCGCACCGGACCCATGGGGTCGTTCGTGCATGCGGCAGCCGCCTTGTTGGCCGGTATCCGGGCTGGCAGAACGGCCCCCACCGCCTTCCCAGGCACCTGTTTCAGGGCGCCCAGTGGCTGTATGGATAGGGGTGACGCCTTGCGGCGTCGTCTGCTTGACCGTTGCGGGGGCAGCGCAGGCGGCTTCGGCCGGGTTCCGATGTGTGTTCGGGGGGCCTTGACTCCTGCTTCCCGTTGAACCGCGGCGCGTGAACCACGCCGCAGGCACCAACGGGCGGGATTTTAAGGCCTGCGGACAGGTCGTTAAGTCGAAAGTTGCGTCCGCCGCTAACATCGACACGATGCGTCCGGCCTCGGTTTTCTTGAATCTTCGTTCCGCGTTGCAGCGGCTCTTCGGTGTTTCGGGCTGGCAGTCGATGCTGCTGTGGTCGATTGCCGCCGGCCTGCTCGGCACGCTGGCGACCGAACTGTTCCGCGCGGCGCTGCTGGGCTTCGAGCACCTGGTGCTGGGCCCCGGCGAAGGCCTGGTGGCCATGGCCAGGCACCTGCCGTGGTGGGCCCGCATCGCCTGCCCCACCCTCGGCGGACTGGTGGCCGGCCTGCTGCTGGTGCTGGCGAAACGCGTGGCAGTGCGCAGCGCCACCTCCGACTACATGGAAGCCATCGTGCTGGGCGACGGCCGCATTCCGGTCGCGCAGACGCTGGTGCGCAGCGCGTCGTCGCTCGTGAGCATCGGCACCGGCGGCTCGATCGGGCGCGAAGGCTCGATGGTGCAGCTCGCGGCGCTGGCCGCCTCGCAACTGGGCCGGGTGTTGCGCTTTCCGGCCGAGCGGCTGCGGCTGCTGGTGGCCTGCGGCGCGGCGGCGGGCCTGACGGCGGCCTACAACGCGCCCATCGCGGGCGCCTTCTTCGTCGCCGAGATCGTGCTGGGCTCGATCGCGATGGAAAGCGTGGGCCCGATCATCATCGCCTCGGTGGTGGCCAACGTCGCGATGCGCGCGCTGCCCGGCTACCAGCCGCCCTACCGCATGCCCGCGTTCCCCGAGATCCACGGCACCGAGGTCGTGCTGTTCTGCGTGCTCGGCGTGCTGCTCGGTTTTGCAGCCATCGGCTTCCTGCGCGCGCTGCACGGCAGCCGCGCGCTGTTCGCCAGGCTGCCGGTCGCGCTGCCGTGGCGGCTGGCGCTGGGCGGCCTGCTCATGGGCGCGATTTCGGTGCCGATGCCCGAGGTCTGGGGCAACGGCTACAGCGTGGTCAACGCGGTGCTGCACACGCCGTGGCCATGGACGCTGATCGCGATGGTGCTGGTGGCCAAGGCCGCCGCGACGATGGCCACCGCGGGCTCGGGCGCGGTGGGCGGCGTGTTCACGCCGGCGCTGTTCTTCGGCTGCATGATCGGCGCGCTGTTCGGGCTGGGCGTGCAGGCGCTGTGGCCGGCCGCCACCTCCGCGCCTTTCGCCTACGCCATCGTCGGCATGGGCGCGTTCCTGGCGGGCGCGACGCAGGCGCCGCTGATGGCGATCTTGATGATCTTCGAGATGACGCTGAGCTACCAGGTCATGCTGCCGCTGATGGCCGCGAGCGTCATCGCGTACTTCGTCGCGCGCTCGGCCAACGCCGGCTCGATGTACGAGATCACGCTGCACCGCAACGCGCAGCGCGACACGCAACTGCGCCTGCGCGGCCTGCACATGCGCGACCTCGTGCAGCCGGCCGAGACCGTGGTCGGCCCCGACGCCGACCGCGAGGCGATGAGCAAGCTCTTCCTGCAGCACCCGGTGAAATACCTCTACGTGGTGGACGACGCCAACCGCTATCTGGGCGTGGTGCCGCTCGCGGCGCTGGGCTCCGCGCCGACGCAAACGAGCGCCAGCGCCCTGCTGTCGCAAGCCATCCTGCCGATCACCGCCGACACCGGCCTCGGCCAGGCGCTGCAGCGTTTTCTCGAACACCGGGGCGAGCGCCTCCCGGTGATCGAGAGCGCGGACAACCCCGTGCTGCTGGGCGTGGCCGCCAAGAGCGCGCTGCTCGCCACCTACGTGCGGCTGAGCGAGTAGCGCCGCGCGCGGGCCGCATCGACAAAGTGTTGCGCCTCGTGGTCGCCGGCCCGCAGAATCCACGCCACGACGCACCCTCGCCCCATGTCGGCAAGGGCTCCTCCCAGGGAAACTACAATCGCCAACCATGCCCGCATCCAGCCCTATCGACCAGATCGCCGAGCGTGTCGAACGCCTGCTCGTGCGTCACGAAGAGGTGCAACGCACCAATGCGTTGCTGCAGGAACAGGTCGAGGCGCTCACGCGCGAACGCGACGGCCTGAAGTCGCGGCTCGCCGCGGCCCGCACGCGCCTCGACGCGCTGCTCGAACGGCTGCCGGCTGAACCACCTCCCGAAGACCCCTCCGCATGAAGCAGATTGAAGTACAGATCATGGGCCAGAGCTATTTGCTCGGCTGTCCCGATGGCGGCGAGGCGCAACTGCGCGAAGCCGTCGAACGCGTGGACGCGGCCATGTGCAAGATCCGCGATGCCGGAAAAGTCAAGGCCCGCGACCGCATCGCGGTGCTGGCCTCGCTGAACCTGGCCTTCGACCTGGCCGCGCAGCAGGCCGCTGCCGCCGCCGCGCCCGCGGCAGTACCGCCCGCCGAGGCGGCCACGGTCGCATCGGACAGCGCCGAGGCCGACCCGAAAGCCACGCAGCTCATTCAAAGACTCGATCAGGCCCTGGCCGGCGATGGACATTTGCTCTGAATGATTTCGTCGGACACGGGCGGGGAGGCGTAAAATCCGAACTGTCTGCAGACGTGTCGGGCTTAATATTTCCTTGTTCCAATGCTCTCCGGAGCCGGGCTTGGTACATCGCTAGACGGGCGTGATCATCTCGCGTCAGATGAACCCGAAGTCTTGCTGCCCTCGCCCACCTGAACCCTGGTTCAGGATGCGGGTCCGGCACATCATCTGCAGACACCTTTTTTCGCCGCGGCCCCCTGCACCAGTTGCACGGGGCCGCTGCCTTTTGCAGCAGCCCTTTTCTTGCCCGACGCCACCGTGAACATCGCCGCCCTGCTCGACCCCCTGCTCATCGCCGAACTCGCCGTGCTCGGCCTGGGCACCGGCTTTCTCGCGGGGCTGCTGGGCATCGGCGGCGGCATGCTGATGGTGCCGTTCATCACGATCATCATGGGCCAGCGCGGCGTGCCCGCCGACCTCGCGGTGAAGATGGCCATCGCGACCTCGATGGCGACGATCATCTTCACGTCGGTGTCGAGCGTGCGCGCGCACCACAAGCGCGGCGCGGTGCGCTGGGACATCGTGCAGCGGCTGGCGCCCGGCATCGTCATCGGCAGCCTCGCGGGCAGCCTGGGCGTGTTCGCGCTGCTCAAGGGCACGGCGCTCGCCATCTTCTTCGCGCTGTTCGTGGGCTTCTCGGCCACGCAGATGTTCCTGGACAAGAAGCCCGCGCCGACGCGGCAGATGCCGGGCACGGGCGGGCAGCTCGCGGCGGGCGGCGTCATCGGCTTCATCTCGGGCCTGGTGGGCGCGGGCGGCGGCTTCATCAGCGTGCCGTTCATGACGTGGTGCAACGTGGCCATCCACAACGCGGTGGCCACGAGCGCGGCGCTGGGCTTTCCGATCGCCGTGGCCAACGTGCTGGGCTACGTGATCAGCGGCCACGGCGTCGAAGGCCTGCCGGCCGGCTCGTTCGGCTACATCTGGCTGCCCGCGCTGGTGGTGATTGCCGCCTGCAGCGTGTTCACCGCGCCGCTGGGTGCGAAGGCCGCGCACAGCCTGCCGGTGAAAAAGCTCAAGCGCGTGTTCGCGAGCATCCTGTACCTGCTGGCGGCCTACATGCTCTGGAAGGGCCTGCACGGCTGAGTCGAAGCCCTCGGAGGCGACGGCTACTGCACCCGCTGCTGCCGCCACTCGCGCGGCGAGCAGCCGAAGCGCTCGCGGAACGCGCGGCTGAAATGCGCCGCATCGTTGAAGCCCCGCCCGTAGGCGATCTCCCCCACGGGGCGGCCCGCCAGGCGCGGCTCCAGCAGGTCGCGGCTGCACGCCTCCAGCCGGCGCTCCCAGATGTACTGCGACGGCGTGAGCGGCTCGCTCTTGAACACGCGGTGGATGTGGCTCACCGACACGCCCAGCTGCGCCGCCAGCGTGCCCACCGACAGCGACGGATCGGCCAGCTGCTCGTCGATGCGCCGCTTCACGCGCGCCAGGTGGTACGCCGTCAGATTGCTCAGCGCCGGTGCGCGTGCCGCCGGCAAGGTCTGCAGCCCCGCCACCAGGATGTTCTGCACGCCGTTGGCCACCGCCAGCGCCGACGCGGGCTGCAGCGTGTCGATGTCCTCGCGCAGCGTGCGGATCATGCCCAGCAGCAAATGCCCCGCGCCTTCGCGGCCTGACACCGTGGTGGCCGTCAACGCCTCGGTGTCGCGCAACTCGCTGCGCAGGCGCTCGCCGGGCAGCTTGAGCACGATCTGCTCGAACGGCTGGTCGAACAGCAACTGGTAGGGCCGCGTGCTGTCGTACAGCGCGAAGTCGCCAGCCGACAGCACCGCGTCGCGCCCGTCCTGGCGCACCACGCCATGGCCGCGCGCCTGGATGCTCACGAGAAAGCAGTCGTCGCCCGACTTCGAGATGTGGCCCGGCGTGCGCATGACTTTCTGCGGCCCCGAGGTGACGACCGACACGTCGAGGCTGGGCAGCGTGTGCTGGCGGATGCTGCCTTCGAAATCGCCCGCGTCGCCCTCGTGCACCGGGTCGCACCCCAGCTGCACGTAGACGTTGCAGATCATGTCGGTCCAGTAGGCGAGCCGCTGGTTGCGCGAGACGGCATCGGTGCTGAGCAGCTGGGTCATCGGAATTCCTCGAAAGGCCCGGCGAAGGGCTCGGGCAGGGCATGCAACGCTGGAACAAGAACGACGCCAATCCGGGTCAAGGCGTTCCGGCGGCGCGAATTTACGCTTCGAGCAACCCGCATGCCACCGCGCAAACCCGGTGCGCACGGCCTGCGGTTCGTTACTTTCATTGCACCTGGAGACCCACCATGCCGACCACCGTCCACCCCAAGCTGCGCGTCGCCGCCGTGCAGGCCGCGCCCGTGTTCCTCGACCTCGACGCCACCATCGACAAGACCATCGACCTGATGGCACAGGCCGCGAAACAGGGCGTGCGCCTCATCGCCTTTCCCGAGACCTGGATCCCCGGCTACCCGTGGTGGATCTGGCTCGACTCGCCGGCCTGGGGCATGCAGTTCGTGCAGCGCTACCACGACAACTCGCTGGTCATCGGCTCGGCCGAGTTCGAGCGCCTGAACGCCGCCGCGCGCAAGCACCACATCTGGCTGTCGTTCGGCTTCAGCGAGAAAGCCGCGGGCAGCCTCTACATCGCGCAGGCGCTGATCGACGACCAGGGCAACACCGTGCAGACACGCCGCAAGCTCAAGCCCACGCACGTGGAGCGCACCGTGTTCGGCGAAGGCGACGGCGCCGACCTGCACGTGGTGCAGACGCCCATCGGCAACATCGGCTCGCTGTGCTGCTGGGAGCACCTGCAGCCGCTCAGCAAGTACGCGATGTATGCGCAGAACGAGCAGATCCACTGCGCCGCGTGGCCCAGCTTCTCGCTCTACCGGGGCGCGGCCTACGCGTTGGGCCAGGAGGTCAACAACGCCGCGAGCCAGGTGTATGCGGTGGAAGGCGGCTGCTTCGTGATCGCGCCCTGCGCCACCGTGTCGAAGGCCATGAGCGAGCTGATGTGCACCGACGCCGGCAAGCAGCAGATGCTGGGCGTGGGCGGCGGGCATGCGCGCATCTACGCGCCCGACGGCTCGCCGCTGGGCACGCCGCTGCCGGAGCACGAAGAAGGCCTGGTCATTGCCGACATCGACCTCGGCATGATCTCGCTGGCCAAGGCCGCCGCCGACCCGAGCGGCCACTATTCGCGGCCCGACGTCACGCAGCTGCTGCTGAACAAGACGCGCCGCGAGCCGATGGTGGTGCAGCTCACGCCCGAGCCCGAAAGCAGCGCGCCCGAGCCGGTCGTGGCCTGAGCACGCGGGAGCCACACCATGGAATCCGCCATCGCCGAGCACCTGCAGTGCCCCCGCACGCGCCACCGCCGCGTGGAGGACGACTACACCCCGCCCTACCCCGTGTGGTCGGCCCGCGCGCCCGTCTCGACCACGCAGGTGGTCATGGGCTACTTCGGCGTGCAGTCGCGCGGCGCCGACATGCAGGGCCGCGCCTGCGCCGCGCTGATGAAGATCGCGCGCGACTTCGCATTGCCCGACGGGCCGGGCCACCACGACCTCACGCACCACGTCGATGCCGACGGCTACGACAACATGGTCGCCATCGCCTACTGGAGCGACCCCGCCGCGTTCGCGCGCTGGCGCGACACGCCCGCCATCGACGCGTGGTGGCGCGCCGACGAACGGCTCAGCGAAGGCCTGGGCTATTTCCGCGAGATCGCGTCGCCGCGCGTCGAGCACTTCGAGACCATGTTCAACACACCCGACCGCTTCGAGGGCGTCGGCGTGGTGATGGGCGAGGTCAGCGGCGAGCTGCGGGAGCACGGCTACTGGGGCTCCATGCGCGACCGCATCCCGCTCTCGCAGACCGACGCCATGGCGCCTTCGGGAACGCGCGCGGTGATCGCGGGCGCGCCGGCACCGGGGCAGCGCGTGCGCATCGCGGGCCACGAGAACATCGCGATGATCCGCTCGGGCCAGGAGTGGACCGACACCACCGGCCAGGAGCGCACGCTCTACCTGCAGGACATGGAGCCGGTGCTGCGCGAAGGCATGGACTTCCTGCGCGACCAGGGTTTGGGCATCGGCTGCTACAGCAACCGCTACATGCACCACCTCGACGCGCACGGCGCGCCGCTGCAGAAGTCCTTCGGCCTGAGCTACTGGCGCTCGCTGGCCGACATGGAGCGCTGGGCCGAGTCGCACCCCACGCACGTCGCGATCTTCGGCAGCTTCATGCGCTACGTGCAGGCGCTGAACTTCCAGCTGCAGCTGCGCGTGTACCACGAGGTGTCGGTGCTGAAGGCCGACGAACAGAGCTATGAGTACATCAACTGCCACGCGCGCAGCGGGCTGATGAACGGGCTCGCGCCCGCTTCTTGAATCGCCGGCGGCTTCAGGCCGCGAACAGTGCCTTGTGCTCGGCGCGCAGCAGCGCCTTCTGCACCTTGCCCATGGTGTTGCGCGGCAGCTCCGCCACCACGAAGCAGCGCTTGGGGATCTTGAAGTTCGCGAGCTTCGACTTCAGGTCGGCCACGATGGCGTCGGCGTCCAGTGCGGCGCCCGACTTGGGAATGACGATGGCCACGCCCACTTCGCCGAAGTCGGGGTGCGGCACGCCGACCACGGCGCTCTCCGCCACGCCCTGCATCTCGTTGATGTAGCCCTCGATCTCGGCCGGGTACACGTTGTAGCCGCCGCTGATGATCAGGTCCTTGCTGCGCCCGACGATGGTGATGTAGCCCAGGCCGTCGATCTTGCCCACGTCGCCGGTCTTGAAGAAGCCGTCGGCGGTGAACTCCTCCTTGGTCTTCTCGGGCATGCGCCAGTAGCCCGCGAAAACGTTGGGGCCGCTGACTTCGATGTTGCCGATCTCGTCGGTGGTGCAGTCGCGGCCGCTGTCGTCGCACACGCGCAGCTGCACGCCCGGCAGCGCAAAGCCGACGGTGCCGCCACGGCGCTCGCCCTGCTCGGGCCGGTAGGGGTTGGACGTGAGCATGGCGGTCTCGCTCATGCCGTAGCGCTCCAGAATCGTGTGGCCGGTGCGCTCGCGCCACTCGTCGAAAGTCTCGATCAGCAGCGGCGCCGAGCCCGCAATGAACAGGCGCATGTTGCGCACCGCCTTGCGCGTGAGGCCCGGCTCGGCCAGCAGCCGCACATACAGCGTGGGCACGCCCATGAACACCGTGGCCTCGGGCAGCTTCTGCACGATGCGCTTCGGGTCGAACCTCGAGAACCACAGCATCTTGCTGCCATTGAGCAGCGCGCCGTGCAGCGCCACGAACAGGCCGTGCACGTGAAAGATGGGCAGCGCGTGGATCAGCACGTCGCCTTCGGTCCAGCCCCAGTAGTCCTTCAGCACCTCGGCGTTCGACAGAAGGTTGCCGTGCGTGAGCATCGCGCCCTTGCTGCGGCCCGTGGTGCCACTGGTGTACAGGATGGCGGCCATGTCGCCGGCCTTGCGCTGTGCGGGCGCGTGCTGGTCGCTGCACTGCGCGGCCACTTCGAGCAGCGTGCCGGTGCGGTCGTCGTCCAGCGTGAAGACGTGCCTGGTGCCTGCCGCGGTGGCAATGGGCGCGACCCACGACGCATTGCGGCTGGTGCACACCACCACGGCCGGCTCGGCGTTGCCGATGAAGTATTCGATCTCGGCGCTCTGGTAGGCGGTGTTCAGCGGCAGGAACACATAGCCGGCACGCAGGGTGGCCAGGTACAGCAGCATCGCCTCGACCGATTTTTCGACCTGTACTGCGATGCGCGCCCCCTTCTCGAGCTTCAGTGCATCGAGCAGGTTGGCGATCATGGCGCTGGCGCGCTCGACGTCGCGCCACGAATAGAACAGGCCGTTGTCGGTTTCGACGGCAATGGCGTCGAGGTCGGCGGGAAAGGCCGCGCGCAGGGCGGCGAACAGGTTGGCGTTGGCGGTCGTCTTCATCTATTTGTCCGTGAGCGGGTGCTCAGAAATTCGGTTTGCGCTTGGCAAGAAAGGCGTCGATGCCTTCGCGGTGCTCGGCGGAATCGGCGTAGTCGTAGGCGGTGGCCAGCAGGCTGTGCGCGGAAGGCGCACCGGCCCGCAATGCGGCGAAGGTCGTCTTGTGCAGGCGCGCGGTTTGCGGCGCGAGCGCCGCGATGCGCGTGGCGTGGTCCTGCGCGGCGGCAGCCACTTCGTTGTCGGGCAGCACGCTCAGCAGAAAGCCCGCGTCGTACAGGCGCTGGGCGCCGTGCACGCCGGCGGCCAGCAGCATGTCGCGCGCGAGCACGTCGCCGATGGCGCCATGCACCAGCGCGGCCTCGCGCGGCGCCATCGGAAAGCCCAGCTTGGCGATGGGCGCGCCGAACCTGGCGGACGCACCGGCCAGCCGGACGTCGCAGCAGCTGGCAATCTCGATGCCCGCGCCCATGCAGGCGCCCTCGATCTGCGCAACCAGCGGCAGCGGGCAATCGAGCATGGCCTGCAGCGCGGCCCAGACTTCGTTCTCGTGGAACTCGCGCAGGCTCGGCTCTTCGAAGCGGAACGACGGGTACTCGGAAATGTCGCCGCCCGCGCAGAAGGCCCCGCCCTCCCCGCGCACGACGACGCAGCGCAGGCCGGCGTCGCCCGAGGTACCGCGCACGTCGTCGAACACGGCGCGCAGCGTGCGCCACATGGCGCGCGTCATCGCATTGAGCCGCCCCGTGTTCGACAGCGTGACGAACGCGATCGCGCCTTCCCGGCGCAACGAGACCTGGCTGCCGCGCGCGTCGATGCTCATTCGATCTTCGCGCCCGAGGCCTTCACCACCGCGGCCCAGCGCTTGATTTCGGAGCTCACGAAGCTGCCGTAGGCGGCGCCGGTGAGCGTCGGGATTTCGGAGCCGTTCTGCGCCCAGATGTTCTTGATGTCGTCCGACGCGAGCACCTTCTTCATCTCGTCGATGATGTGCGGCTGCACGTCGGCCGGCGTGCGCTTGGGCGCCCACAGGCCGTACCAGGTGGTGACGGTGTAGTCGGGCAGGCCGACCTCGGCCGCGCACGGCACGTCGGGGAACGCGGGGTTGCGCTTGGTGCCGGCCACCATCAGCGCCTTGATGCGGCCGCTCTTGATGTACTGCGCGGAGGAACCCAGGCCGTCGAACATCAGGTCGACGTTGCCCGCGATCAGGTCGGCCAGCGCCGGGCCCGCGCCACGGTACGGAATGTGGGTGATGAAGGTGCCGGTCTGCAGCTTGAACAGCTCGCCCGCCAGGTGGTGCGAAGTGCCCGCGCCGGCCGAGCCGTAGTTGAGCTGGCCGGGGCTGCGCTTGGCCAGCGCGATCAGTTCCTTGATGCTCGTGGCCTGCACGCGCTTGGGGTTGACCACCACCACCTGCGGCACGTTGGCCAGCAGCATCAGCGGGACGAAATCTTTCTCGATGTCGTAGTCCAGCTTCGGGTAGACCGACGGTGCAATGGCGTGGTGCACCGCGCCCATGAACAGCGAGTAGCCGTCGGCCGAGGCCTTCGACGCGACGCTCGCGCCCAGCGTGCCGCCCGCGCCGCCGCGGTTGTCGATGATGAGCGACTGGTTCGTCAGCCGCGAGAACTGGCCCGACAGCGGCCGCGCGAACGCGTCGGTGCCGCCGCCTGCCGGGAACGGCACGACCATCGTCACCGGCTTGGTCGGCCAGCTCTGCTGCGCACGCGCGGCGCCGCACAGAACGGCCGCACCGGCGGCGGCCACGCGCAGGACGTCGCGGCGTTGAAAGTTGGGGTTCATTTGTCTCAGCTCCTGTCGTTGTGGATTTTGCCGCCCGATGCGGCCGCCGGCGTGTCTGCCACCGGCTCTTGCACTGGCACTGGCACTCTTGTCTGCACTTTCCGGACTTCAGCCTTTTTTGAAGAACAGGCTTTCGATGTCTCCCGACACTGCCACCTTGCCGTCCGCCAGCCAGGTGCGATGTTTGTCCAATCGCTTGAGGTCGTACAGGTAATTGACCATGAGCCCGTACGACTGCTTCTGTCCCTTGGGCGACGGGTCGCCCGCCCAGTTCAGGCGCTCGACGCGCGCGCCGTTGCCCAGGTGGAAGCGCGCGACCGGGTCGGCCGGCGTGCCGTCGACCAGCGCGCGGCCCAGGTACTCGGCGGCCGCCTGCATGAGCCATTGGCGCAGCGGCGACTTGGCCTCGAAGGTGGTGGCGGCGTCCACGGCGGCCAGCAGGCGTTCGGCGGTCGGCGGCAGCGAGCCGACGAGGCGGCCGAGTTCGGCCTCGCGCTTTTCATCCAGGCGCGGCAGCAGCTCGGCCGCGTTCCTGGCGAGCCAGGTGCGAAAGCCCGGAATCGGCGACAGCGTGGCAAAGGTCTTCAGGCGCGGCAGTTCGTCCTGCAGGGTCTCGACCACGCGCTTGATGAGCGAATCGCCGAAGCTCACGCCGCGCAGGCCGTTCTGCGTGTTGCTGATCGAATAGAAGATGGCGGTGGTGGCCTTGGCCGGCAGCACCGGCACGGCGGCCTCGTCGAGCAGCGGCGTGATGCCGTCGCTGATGCGGTCGACCAGCGCCACTTCGACAAAGATCAGCGGCTCGTTGGGCAGGCGCGGATGAAAGAAGCCGTAGCAGCGGCGGTCGCTGTCGTCGAGCCGGTTCTTCACGTCGGACCAGCTCTTGATGTCGTGCACCGCCTCGTAGCGGATGAGCTTCTCGATCAGCGAGGCCGGCGAGTCCCAGTCGATGCGGCGCAGCTCGAGAAAGGCCACGTCGAACCAGGTCGAGAACAGATGCTCCAGCTCGGCGTCGAGCGCGAGCAGGCGCTTGTCGGCCTTCAGGCACGGCAGCAGGTCGGAGCGCAGGTCGACCAGGAAGCGCATGCCTTCGGGCTCGACCGCGAAGCGCTGCAGCAGGCGCATGCGCGGCGACACCAGCGCGCGGCGCAGGCGCAGCTCGGCCTGGCCTTCGTCGGGCGTGCCGACGGCGGCCTGGTGCTGGTCGCGCGCGGTCTTGAGCTTTTGCGCGTCGGCCGCGAAATGCTCGCTCATCAGCGCCCAGTAGTCGCGGCGCTCCTCGGGCGTGGCGGCTGCGTAGGCCACGGCGATGGCGTGGGCACGGCGACCGCCCTCGACCTCGCTCACGCGCGGATCGATCACGGCCTGCAGGTCGGCCAGCACACGGCGCAGCGCGCGCGGCGACAGGGCTTCGTCGGCCTTGCGCAGGGTGACCTGCAGGCGCTCGGCCGTGGCGCGCGCGCTGGGCTTGGGCGCGTTCTTCGACACGCCCTTGGCCGTGCTTTCGGGCGCCACCGGCACCTTCGACTTTTCACCGGAGCGCAGCCGGGCCTGGAACCATTCGGTCGCACTCATCGCAAGACTCCAATGCTTGAGGGGACGGCGCTCACGGCATCACCCTGGATTTCTGGTGGCGCATCACTTCGCGCAGCGCCTCGCGCTGGCGCAGCATGTGCGTGCGCATGGCGGCGTCGGCGCCTTCGCTGTCGCGCGCCTTCAGGGCCGCGAACACCGCCAGGTGCTCCGACAGGCTCTGGTCGAGCCGGCCCGGCGCGTGCAGCTGCTGCAGGCGCGCGAGCTTGAGAATTTTGCGCAGGTCGCCGATCACCTGGGCCAGCCACTTGTTGTCGGCCAGCGTGATGATCGCTTCGTGAATGATGTGGTTGGTGGCGTAGTAGTCGTTGATGCGGCGCGCCTTGGCGTGGCGCACCAGCCGCTCGTGCAGCGCGTCGAGCTCGTGCAGCTCGGCGTCGCTGGCGTTGCGCGCGGCCTCGTAGGCGCAGCGCCCTTCGAGCAGTGCAATGACGGGAAAAATCTCGTCGAGATCACGCTCGGTCACCTCGCGCACGAAGCAGCCGCGCCGTGGTTCGTGCCGCAGCAGGCCTTCGGCGGTGAGCACCTTGAGCGCCTCGCGCAGCGGCGTGCGCGAGATGGACAGCCGCTCGCACAGCGCCGCCTCGTCCACGAAGCTGCCGGGCGCCAGCGTGCCGTCGAAGATCTGCTCGCGCAGCGTGGCGGCGACTTCGTCGTGCAGGGAGTTGGGGACCAGGCGCATGAAAAGGGGCGATGGGAACCGCGTAATTTCCTGTAATTACGCATAATTCTGAGCCCGTGCGCCATGCGGCGCAAGGCCGCGCACCCCGTGCGCGGCTGGGACTTACCCTGCGAACTTCCGGTTCAAGCGCGTGCGGTGGTGGCCGTCTTGGCCGAGCGGCCGAACCAGAACCACAGTGCGATGCCGGCAATGACCATCGGCACGCTGAGCCACTGGCCCTGGCTCAGGCTGAGTGCGCGCAGGCCGAGAAAGTCGTCGGGTTCGCGGAAGTACTCGGCAATGAAACGCAGCGCACCGTAGCCGATGAGGAACACAGCGGCCACCTGCCCCTGCTTGCGCTCCTTGCGCGCATAGAGCCACATGATCGCGAACAGCAGCAGCCCTTCGAGCAGGAACTGGTAGACCTGCGAGGGGTGGCGCGGCAACATCGAACCGCTTTGCGGAAACACCATGCCCCAGGGCAGGTCGGGGCTGCTGAAGCGGCCCCACAGTTCGCCGTTGATGAAGTTGCCCACGCGGCCGGCGGCGAGACCCGTCGGCACGCAGGGCGCGACGAAGTCCATCACCTGCCAGAACGGCCGCGCGCGCGAGTGCGAGAACCACACCATGGCGCCGATCACGCCCAGCAGGCCGCCGTGGAAGCTCATGCCGCCCTGCCACACGTAGAGGATTTCGAGCGGGTGCGTCAGGTAGAACTCGGGCTTGTAGAACAGGCAGTAGCCGAGCCGCCCGCCCACGATGACGCCCATGACGCCGAGAAAAAGAATGTCCTCGATGTCCTTGCGCTGCCATGCGCCCGCGCCCACCAGCGAGCGGTACGGCTCGTGCCGCAGCCGGCGCGTGCCGAGAAAATAGAACAGCGCAAAGGCCGCCAGGTAGGTCAGGCCGTACCAGTGAATGGCCACCGGCCCCAGTTGCAGGGCGATGGGATTGATCTGCGGATACATGAGCATCCGCAGATTGTGCCCCGGCCGAATGTCGGGGCCGGGACGGGGATATTCAGCCCGCGGCTACCGCCCGAGCTTCCACCAGAGCAGCCCCGCGACCACCGCCGGCACCGCGAAGATCAGCAGGAAGATCGGCAGTTCTTCGGCCACCGAATACCCCGCCTTGAGCACCCCCACGGCCATGTTGATGCCCGCGCCGACGAACCACGCCGGTATGAACCACTTGGCCGCCGCGGCCAGCGCAAGCGCCGAGCCGTCGCCCATGAAGCGCCCTGCCAGCAGGAACACCACCAGCAGCACGAAGCCGCCGCCCATCACCATGACCGTGTGCATGTTCGTGCCGCCGCGTCAGCGCGTGGTGTAGCCGCCGTTGGCGAAGATGGTCTGGCCCGTGATCCACCAGCCTTCGGTGACCAGGAAGCGCACGATGGGCGCGATGTCCTCGATGTCGGTCAGCCCCTTCTTCGAGAACTTGCTGAGCGCCGCCGCGCTGCTGTGGTACGCCACGGCGTCCGCGCTTTCCTGGCCGTAGAAGAACGGCGTGTCCATGGGCCCGGGGCCGATGGCGTTGACCGAGATGCCGCGCTCGCCGAACTCCTTCGAGGCGGCGCGCGTGTAGTGCTCCACGGCCGCCTTCGAGGCCGGGTAGATCGCATAGAACGGCGTGTAGGCCGCCAGCAGCGAGCTCACCAGGGTGACGATGCTGCCGCCGTCGGCCAGGGTGCGCCCGGCCTGCTGGATGAAGAAGAACGCGGCCTTGGCATTGGCGTCGAAGCTCTTGTCGTAGTCGGCCTCGGTGATCTCCAGAATGGGCTTCTTGATGACCACGCCGGCGGTGTTGATGGCAATGTCGACGTGGCCGAACTTCTTCACGGTCTTGTCGAACAGCTTGACGTTGTTCTCGGCCACCGACAGGTCGGCCTGCACCAGCAGCGTGCCGGCGCCCTTGGCCTGCAGCGCGGCGGCGGTCTGCTCGGCGTCGACGCGCGAGGCGTCGCTGTTGTAGTGAATGGCGACCCCCTTGGCGCCCCCGTCGACCAGCAGGTGGGCGATGAGGGCACCGAGGTTCTTGCCTCCGCCGGCGATGACGGCGACCTTGTTCTCTAGCGTGCGTGCGGACATGGAATGCGCTCCTTGGTGGATGTGTGACAGGAGCCGTCAGTCTATTGATCGTTCACATGCCGATAAATAAGACATACAAGGCTAGACTGTTCAAAAATTCACGAACAATGGACCGCATCGACCTCCTCCAGGTTTTCGTGCGCGTGGCCGAGACCGGCAGCTTCACGCGCGCCGCCGACCGGCTGGGCCTGCCGCGCGCCACCGTCTCCACCGCCGTGCAGCAGCTGGAAACACGGCTGGGCTCGCGCCTGCTGCACCGGACCACGCGCCGCGTCGGCCTCACGCCCGACGGCGAGGTGATGCTGGAGCGGGCCCGCGCGCTGGTGGCCGACATGGAGGACATGGAGCAGCAGTTCCTGCCGGCGCACGGCCAGGTGAGCGGGCGGCTGAAGGTCGACGTGCCCAGCCGCATCGCGCGGCGGCTGATCGCACCGGCGCTGCCGGGTTTCTTCGAGCGGCATCCGGGCATCGAGCTGGAGCTGGGGTCGAGCGATCGCGCGGTCGACCTGGTGCTGGAGGGCGTCGACTGCGCGCTGCGCGTGGGCCCATTGGCCAGCAGCAGCCTGGTGGCGCGGCCGCTCGGGCATTTCACGCTCATCAACTGCGCGAGCCCGGCCTACCTGGCGCGCCGCGGCACGCCGCGCAGCCCCGCCGACCTGCCGCGCCACACGGCCGTCAACTACGCGTCGCCGACCAGCGGACGCGCGGCGCCGTGGGAGTGGCGCCACGACGGCGAGACCACGGCCCTGCGCATGCGCAGCCAGGTGGCGGCCAACAATGCCGAGACCTACATCGCCTGCGCGCTGGCCGGGCTCGGCCTGATCCAGATCCCGGCGTACGACGTGCGCGAGCACCTGGCGGCCGGCGAGCTGGTCGAGGTGCTGCCCGACGCGCGTGCCGAGCCGCTGCCGGTGCAACTGGTGTACCCGCACCGGCGCAACCTGCCCCGCCGCATGCAGGCCTTCGCGGGCTGGCTCGAAGCGCTGCTGGCCGACTCGCTCGACCCGACCGCCAGGCCCGGCCCTGCCCGCCCGCGCAAGGCACGTCAGGGCGGTGCCAAGTCGGCCTGATCTTTCAGGCCCCCGCCGCGTTCGCGCACGAACGCGACGAAGCGCTCGAGCGCCGGGTTGGCGGCTTCTTCGGGCCACACCAGGCTGGTCTCGCAAGCCGGCAGCACCGGCGCGCTGCGGCGCCGCGCGGCCGGCGCGAACTCTTCCGCGCGGCGGTACACGACGCCCGCGCGCCGGAACTGGGTGACGCTCTCGGGCACCCACGCCACGCCGATGCCGCCCGAGACGAGGTTGACGATGGTCTGCATCTGGATCGCCTCCTGCCCCAGCCGCGGCGTGCGCCCCGCTGCGTGGTACAGGTCGAAGATGGCGTCGTGCAGCGACGGCACGATGCGGCGCGGAAAAATCACCAGCGGCTCGGCCAGCACGTCGGCCAGTTGCAGCTTCGGCGCACGGGCCAGCGCGTGCTGCGACGGCAGCGCCAGCACCAGCGGTTCCTCGGACACGGCAAGGCGCGCGAGCCCCGGCGGCGCGGCGCCGGGCGAGTGCAGCATCAGCCCGGCGTCGATCTCGCCGCGCGCGAAGGCTTCGAGCTGCACGTCGCCGGTGGCCTCGACCAGCTCCAGCGCCACCTCGGGGCACAGCACGCGAAATTCGCGCACCCAGGCCGGCAACTGCTCGAAGCCGACCGTCGACACGAAAGCAATGCGCACGCGCCCCACCTGCCCCGCCGCCGCCGCGCGCGCCCGCGCCGGCAATGCCTGCGCGCGGGCCAGCAGCTCGCGCACGTCGGGCAGCAGCGCCTCGCCGGCCGGCGTGAGCGCCACGCGCCGCCGGGTGCGGTCGAACAGCACCACGCCCAGCGCTTTCTCGAGCTGGGCGATGGCCTGCGTGACGGGCGGCTGCGTCATGTGCAGGCGCAGCGCGGCGCGGCCGAAGTGCAGTTCTTCGGCCACGGCCACGAACTGGCGCCAGGCCCGCAGGTCGATCAGGCTTTCTTTCATATGCCGAGCATATCAATGCGTGGTGAAAATCGGATTGGAACCAATCAATCAGAAGTCCGATACTTGAGCCCGTCGCGCCCCCTTCGCGATTCCCCACACCCCACGACAGAAGAGACACCATGGACACCAAACCGATCCAGATCAATCGCCGCAGCGCCAACATCGTCGAAGGCAAGAGCCGCGCGCCCAACCGCTCCATGTTCTACGCCATGGGCTACGAGGAAAGCGACTTCAAGAAGCCGATGGTCGGCGTCGCCAACGGCCACAGCACCATCACGCCCTGCAACTCGGGCCTGCAGAAGCTGGCCGACGCGGCCATCGCGGGCATCGAGGAAGCCGGCGGCAACGCGCAGGTGTTCGGCACCCCCACCATCTCCGACGGCATGGCCATGGGCACCGAAGGCATGAAGTACTCGCTGGTGAGCCGCGAGGTCATTTCCGACTGCATCGAGACCTGCGTGGGCGGCCAGTGGATGGACGGCGTGCTGGTGGTCGGCGGCTGCGACAAGAACATGCCCGGCGGCCTGATGGGCATGCTGCGCGCCAACGTGCCGGCCATCTACGTGTACGGCGGCACCATCCTCCCCGGCAAGTACAAGGGGCAAGACCTGAACATCGTGAGCGTGTTCGAGGCCGTGGGCCAGAACGCCGCCGGCAACCTGAGCGACGAAGACCTGCACGAGATCGAAAAGCGCGCCATTCCCGGCACCGGCTCGTGCGGCGGCATGTACACGGCCAACACCATGTCCAGCGCGTTCGAGGCGCTGGGCATCTCGCTGCCCTACTCGTCGACCATGGCGAATCCGCACGACGAGAAGGCCAACTCGGCCAAGGAGTCGGCCAAGGTGCTGATCGAGGCCATCAAGAAAGACCTGAAGCCGCGCGACATCGTGACCAAGAAGGCCATCGAGAACGCCGTGGCCGTGATCATGGCCACGGGCGGCTCGACCAACGCGGTGCTGCACTTCCTGGCGATCGCGCACGCGGCGGAAGTCGAGTGGACCATCGACGACTTCGAGCGCATGCGCAAGAAGGTGCCGGTGCTGTGCGACCTGAAGCCCTCGGGCAAGTACCTCGCGGTCGACCTGCACCAGGCCGGCGGCATTCCGCAAGTGATGAAGGTGCTGCTGAACGCGGGCCTGCTGCACGGCGACTGCATCACCATCAGCGGCCAGACCATCGCGGAAGTGCTCAAGGACGTGCCCGACGTGCCGCGCGCCGACCAGGACGTGATCCGCCCGATCGGCAAGCCGATGTACGCCGAAGGCCACCTGGCCATCCTGAAGGGCAACCTGTCGCCCGAAGGCGCCGTGGCCAAGATCACCGGCCTGAAGAACCCGGTCATCACCGGCCCGGCGCGCGTGTTCGACGACGAGCAGTCGGCGCTCAAGGCGATTCTCGACGGCAAGATCGTGGCCGGCGACGTGATGGTGCTGCGCTACCTCGGCCCCAAGGGCGGCCCGGGCATGCCCGAAATGCTGGCCCCCACGGGCGCGCTGATCGGCGCGGGCCTCGGCGAAAGCGTGGGCCTCATCACCGACGGCCGCTTCTCGGGCGGCACCTGGGGCATGGTGGTGGGCCACGTGGCGCCGGAAGCGGCGGCCGGCGGCACCATCGCGTTCGTGCACGAAGGCGACTCGATCACCATCGACGCGCACGACCTGAAGCTGGAACTGAACGTGCCCGAAGCCGAGATCGCCAAGCGCCGCGAAGGCTGGAAGGCACCGGCCCCGCGCTACACGCGCGGCGTGCAGGCGAAGTTCGCGTTCAACGCGTCGAGCGCCAGCTCGGGCGCGGTGCTCGACAAGTTCTGATTCTTGTCGAAGCAATGACGCTCAGGCCCTGGGCATGCCCGGGGCCGGGGCCGCTCAACGGCGCGGGCGCTGCCCGTTGCCGGTCTTGATGCCCATGTTGGTCTTCTGGCGGTCGATGCGGTCCTGCCTGCGCTTGTCTTCGCGCTCCATGACCTTGCGCTTGGTGTAGCCCGACGAGTCGGCCCAGGCCCACCACGCCAGCGCCATGGCAAAGGGCGACAGCACGATCCACCAGCTCCAGCCGGCGACCATGCCCACCTCGAAATACTTCAGGGCCAGGCCGAGCAGGCCCAATGCCAGAAACCACATCGCGAATCCCTCGGGGTTGTATTGGCAACGCATCCGGACGCCGTACACGGCGCTACCTACAATCGCGTTGAGTCGAATGTAACTCAGCCCTTACGAAATAGATCCCCATGAAAAGAGTCTTGTTGACGGCAGCCCTGGGTCTCGGCCTTGGCGCACTCGCCGCGCCCGCCTTCGCCGACCTGGCGCTGGCCACCTCGAAGAACTGCATGAGCTGTCACGCGGTCGAGCGCAAGGTGCTCGGGCCGTCGTTCAAGGACGTGGCCGCGAAGTACAAGGACGACAAGGGCGCGGTCGACACGCTCGCCAACAAGATCATGAAGGGCGGCTCCGGCGTGTGGGGCCCCGTGCCCATGCCGGCCAACAACCAGGTCAGCGAAGCCGACGCGAAGAAGCTCGCGGCCTGGGTGCTGCAGACGAAGTAAGCCGCCCGCGCATCAGCCCTGCGGGTTGATGTCCGCCGGCATCACCGGCGCCGGCACCGGCGACAGCGGCCGGCGCTCGATGCGGTCCTCGAGCTGGCCGATGTGCGCGGCCACGGTGTTGTCGGTCTGGTCGGAGCGCAGGCGCACCGAGGTCTCCAGCTGCTCCAGGCGCGCCAGCAGCGCGGTCTGGCGGTCGGCGTTCTGCGCCATGTGCTTGTTCTCCTGCGCTTCGAGAAAATTGCGCAGCTCGGTGAAGCGCGAGGCCTCGGCCTTGTCGGCGAGGTCGCGCTGCACCTGCATTTCCTTGGTGTGGCGCTTGGTGTCGAGCAGCACCGAGCTGTGCAGGTACAGCACATAGACCAGGAAGAAAGCGGCCAGCACCACGGTGAGGCCCAGCATGATCAGGCCCAGCGGCGCCGACACGGTCATGAAGCCCAGCCACACGTCGGTGGGCGCGGACAGCGTGCCCCAGTTCAGCGCGGCGAGCGCCGCGATGAGCAGCACGATGACAAACAGAAAAGCGGATCTCACGCCCATGGGGGCCTCCTTCGGAAAGATCGAACACATCGAAACAGGCCGTGCGCGTCGAGGCGCACGGTCACTGCGATGGTTTTACCTCAGCGCGAAGGCCCGCCAGGCGTCCGTGGCCGGATAAACGGCCACGTCCTACAGCAGCCCTCAGAGCTTCTCGGACAGTTGCTCGAGGATGGCCGGGTTCTCCAGCGTCGACGTGTCCTGCGTGATGGCCTCGCCCTTGGCGATGCTGCGCAGCAGGCGGCGCATGATCTTGCCGCTGCGCGTCTTGGGCAGGTTGTCGCCGAAGCGGATGTCCTTGGGCTTGGCGATGGGGCCGATTTCCTTGGCGACCCAGTTGCGCAGCTCGTTGGCGATCTGCTTGGCCTCCTCGCCGGTCGGGCGGGCGCGCTTGAGCACGACGAAGGCGCACACGGCCTCGCCGGTCACGTCGTCGGGGCGGCCCACCACGGCGGCCTCGGCCACGAGGTCGGTCTTGGACACCAGCGCCGATTCGATTTCCATCGTGCCCAGGCGGTGGCCCGACACGTTCAGCACGTCGTCGATGCGGCCGGTGATGCGGAAGTAGCCGCGGTCGGCGCTGCGCACCGCGCCGTCGCCGGCCAGGTAGATCGTGCCGCCCATCTCTTCGGGGAAATAGCTTTTCTTGAAACGCTCGGGGTCGTTCCAGATCGTGCGGATCATCGAGGGCCAGGGCCGCTTGATGACCAGCATGCCGCCGGCGCCGTTGGGCAGGTCCTTGCCCGTTTCATCGACGATGGCGGCCATGATGCCCGGCAGCGGCAGCGTGCACGAGCCCGGTACCAGCGGCGTGGCGCCCGGCAGCGGCGTGATCACGTGGCCGCCGGTTTCGGTCTGCCAGAAGGTGTCGACGATGGGGCAGCGCTCGCCGCCGATATTGCGGTGGTACCACATCCACGCCTCCGGGTTGATCGGCTCGCCGACCGAACCCAGGATGCGCAGGCTGGTGAGGTCCCAGTTCTTCGGGTGCACTTTCTCGTCGCCCTCGGCCGCCTTGATGAGCGAGCGGATGGCGGTGGGCGCCGTGTAGAACACGCTGACCTTGTGCTTCTCGATCATCTGCCAGAAGCGGCCCGCGTGCGGGAAGGTCGGGATGCCCTCGAACACCACCTGCGTGGCGCCGGCCGCGAGCGGGCCGTAGGCGACGTAGGTGTGGCCGGTGATCCAGCCGATGTCGGCGGTGCACCAGAACACGTCCTCGGGCTTGATGTCGAAGGTCCAGTCCATCGTGAGCTTGGCCCACAGCAGGTAGCCGCCGGTGGCGTGCTGCACGCCCTTGGGCTTGCCGGTGGAGCCCGAGGTGTAGAGGATGAACAGCGGGTGCTCGGCGTTCACCGGCACGGGCGGGCAGTCGGTGCTCTGGCCCTTCAGCGCTTCGGCGAAGGTCTTGTCGCGGCCCTCGACGCGCTTCCACGCGGTGGGCGTGCGCTCGTACACGAACACGGTCTTGATCGATTCGCAGCCGCCCAGCGCGATGCCGTCGTCCACGATGGCCTTCAGCGGCAGCTCCTTGCCGCCGCGCAGTTGGTAGTTGGCGGTAATGACCGCCACCGCGCCCGCGTCGATGATGCGTTCCTGCAGCGCCTTGGCCGAGAAGCCGCCGAACACCACGCTGTGGGTGGCGCCGATGCGCGCGCAGGCCTGCATGGCAATGACGCCCTCGACCGTCATCGGCATGTAGATGATGACGCGGTCGCCCTTTTTGATGCCCTCGGCCTTCAGCGCGTTGGCGAACTGGCTCACGCGGGCCAGCAGTTCCTTGTAGGTGACGTTGGTGACGGTGCCGTCGTCGGCCTCGAAGACGATGGCGGTCTTGTTCTCGACCGGGGTGCCGATGTGCCTGTCCAGGCAGTTGGCGCTGGCATTGAGTTCGCCGTCGCCGAACCATTCATAGAACGGCGCCTTCGACTCGTCGAGCGTCTTCGTGAAGGGCTTGGTCCACTGCAGGTTGCCCTTGGCCAGGCGGGTCCAGAACCCTTCGAAGTCCTGTTCGGCTTCCTTGCACAGCGCCTCGTAGGCGGCCATGCCGGAAATGCGGGCGCCTTCGGTGGCGCGGGCGTCGGGCGGGAACACGCGGTTCTCGACCAGGACGGATTCAATGTTCTTCGATGCGCTGCTCATGCTCTATGTCTCCTGGATGGATGCGGCCGTAATGTCGACGGCCGCACTTACGGGTCACTGACGGTCCGATGTTAGTTCGCAGGGTTATCACGAGTGCGACACGGGGACACCCCTAGAATCCCCCGTCCCAAACAACCGCCCTCCCGATGTCCGCTCCCGATCCCTTCGACACCCGGAACCCGCCCGTACCACGCCGTGGTTCGCCGCTGCGCCCCCTGCCCAAGCTGATTTTCGCGAGCCGCTGGCTGCAGCTTCCGCTGTACCTGGGCCTGATCGTGGCGCAGGCGGTGTACGTGGTGCACTTCCTGGTCGAGCTGCTGCACCTGGTGGAAGCCGCCTTCGGCAGCAAGGACGCGCTGCAGGCGCTGATCACCAGCATCGGCTACAAGACCACGGCCCCCGTGGGCACGCTGAACGAGACGGTGATCATGCTGGTGGTGCTGGCGCTGATCGACGTGGTGATGATCTCCAACCTGCTGATCATGGTGATCGTGGGCGGCTACGAGACCTTCGTGAGCCGCATGGACCTCGAAGGCCACCGCGACCAGCCCGAGTGGCTGAGCCACGTGAACGCGTCGGTGCTCAAGGTGAAGCTGGCCACGGCCATCATCGGCATCAGCTCGATCCACCTGCTGAAGACCTTCATCAACGCCGACAACTACACCGACCGCGTGCTCATTGCGCAGACGGTGATCCACATCGCGTTCCTGTTCTCGGCCATGGCCATCGCCTACACCGACAAGCTCATGACCTCGTCCGCCCCGCACGGCGACGACCGCCACTGAGCCTTTGCCTTGTTCCCTAGCCTGCGTGCGGCAAGTCCCACGCGGGCACTTCGGTGAAGCGGGCCGCCAGAAAGTCGAGCATGGTGCGCAAGGTGGCCGGCATGTGCTTGCGCGAGGCATACACCGCGTGCATGCCTACCACCTGCGGCTCGAAATCGGGAAACAGCCGCACCAGTTCGCCCGCCTGCAGCAGCCCCGCCGTGAGGTAGGTCGGCAGCATCGCGATGCCGGCCCCTGCCCTGGCCAGGTACATCAGGCTGGCCGCGTCGTTGGTCGACACGTTGCCGCCCACGGCCACCGACACCGGCTCCCCGTTGCTCTTGCGCGTGAAGTTCCACAGGCTGCGCCCGAAGTAGGAATGCGTGAGGCAGTTGCGCTGCGCCAGCTCTTCCACCCGCAGCGGCTGGCCGTGTTCCTTCAGGTAGGCCGGTGAGGCGCACACCACCGAGCGGCAGTCCGTGAGCCGGCGCGCGATCAGGTTCGGGTCGATTTCCACCGCCACGCGAATCGCGAGGTCGATGCGCTCATCCACCAGGTTCACCGCCCGGTCGAGCAACACCAGGTCGACCGCCACGCCCGGATAGAGCCGCACGTAGTCGGCCACCGCCTCGGCCAATTGCGCCTGCGCAAACGAGGTGCTGGCCGTGATGCGCAGTTGCCCGCGCGGCGCCTCGGCCGGATGCCGCACCGCGGCCTGCATGTCGCCCGTGAGTTCGAGCACCTGACGGCAGCGCGGCAGCAGTTCCGCGCCCGCGGCGGTCAGGCTCAGGCGGCGCGTCGTGCGGTGCAGCAGCCGCGCGCCGGTCCATTGCTCCAGCTCGGCCACATAGCGCGTCACCACGGGGCGGGACAGGTCGAGCTTGTCGGCGGCGGCCGAAAGGCTGCCCGCATCGACCACGTTCACGAACACCCGCATTGCATTCAATCGGTCCATTCGAACGATTTTAGAAATAAACAAGCGCGCAAATCGAGGTATTTCTTTCGAAAGCAGAAACCTAAGATGCGTTTCATCCCATCCACTTTCTGGAGATCACCATGAGCCACATTGCCATCATCGGCGCCACCGGACGCGCCGGCGGCCGCCTTCTGGAAGAAGCGCTGCGCCGCGGCCACACCGTCACGGCCATCGCCCGCAAGGCCAGCGCCAAGCTGGCCGGCCGCGCCAACGTGAAGGCCGTCGACCTCGACGTGCTCGACGGCGCCGCCCTCGAGAAAGCGCTGGCCGGCCACGACGCCGTGTTCAGCGCCGCGCACTTCGCCACCGTGCCGCCCGCGGCCATCATCGAGCCGGCCAAGCGCGCGGGCGTGAAGCGCCTGCTGGTGGTCGGCGGCGCCGGCAGCCTGTTCGCGGCGCCCGGGCTGAAAGTGATCGACACGCCCAACTTCCCCGACGCCTACCGCGCCGAGGCCTCGGCCGGCGGCGTGTTCCTGGACGCGCTACGCAGCGAGAAGGACCTCGACTGGACCTTCCTGTCGCCCTCCGCCGAGTTTGTCGAAGGCGAGCGCACGGGCAAGTTCCGCCTGGGCAAGGACGACCTGCTGGTGAGCGCCGAAGGCCGCAGCTGGATCACCTTCGAGGACTACGCGATCGCATTCATCGACGAACTCGAGAAGCCCGCACACCCGCGCCAGCGCTACACCATCGGGTATTGAGGCTCGCCCCCAGGCTCCGCGCACTTCGTGTCGCTTCTCCTACCCCCTACCGGGGGCGGGCCGGCCGCTTCGGGCGGCCGTGCGCGGCGGCCCCCACGAAAGAGCCCAGATCAGGCTCAGCGGCCGGTCATGTTCTCGGGAATCACCCACGCGTCGAACTGCTCGGCCGTCAGGTGGCCCGAGGCGATGGCCGCTTCGCGCAGGCTGGTGCCTTCCTTGTGCGCCTTCTTGGCGATGTAGGCCGACTTGTCGTAGCCGATGTGCGTGTTCAGCGCCGTCACCAGCATCAGCGAGCGCTGGACCAGTTCGGTGATGCGTTCGCGGTTCGGCTCGATGCCCACGGCGCAGTGGTCGTTGAAGCTCACCATGCCGTCGGCCAGCAGGCGCACGCTCTGCAGGAAGTTGTGCGCCACCATCGGGCGGAACACGTTCAGCTCGAAGTTGCCCGACGCGCCGCCGATGTTGATGGCCACGTCGTTGCCGAACACCTGCGCGGCCAGCATCGTGACGGCCTCGCTCTGGGTCGGGTTGACCTTGCCCGGCATGATCGACGAGCCGGGTTCGTTCTCGGGAATGCTCAGTTCGCCGATGCCGCTGCGCGGGCCGCTGGCGAGCCAGCGCACGTCGTTGGCGATCTTGTTCATGCTGGCCGCCAGCGTCTTGAGCGCACCGTGGGCATGCACCATGCCGTCGATGCTGGCCATTGCCTCGAACTTGCTGGGCGCGGTCACGAACGGCAGGCCCGTGAGCCTGGCCAGCTCGGCCGCGACTTGTTCCGCATAGCCCTTGGGCGCGTTCAGGCCGGTGCCGACGGCCGTGCCGCCCAGCGCCAGTTCGCTCAGGTGCGGCAGCGCGGCGCGCACATGCGCTTCGCCGTGCGCCAGCTGCGCCACGTAGCCCGAGAACTCCTGGCCCAGCGTGAGGGGCGTGGCGTCCTGCAGGTGGGTGCGGCCGATCTTCACGATGTCGGCGAAGTCCTTCGACTTCTGCTCCAGCGTGCCGCGCAGCTTGGCGATGGCGGGCAGCAGCTTGTGCGTGATGGCCTCGACGGCGGCCACGTGCATGGCGGTCGGGAAGACATCGTTGCTCGACTGGCTGCGGTTCACGTCGTCGTTCGGGTGCACCAGGCGGCCTTCGCCGCGCTCACCGCCGAGGATTTCGCTTGCGCGGTTGGCCAGCACTTCGTTCACGTTCATGTTGGTCTGCGTGCCCGAGCCCGTTTGCCAGACCACCAGCGGGAACTCGCCCGGGTGCTTGCCGGCAATGACTTCGTCGGCCGCGGCCACGATGGCGTTGGTCTTCTTCTCGTCCTGCAGGCCCAGCGCATGGTTGACCACGGCCGACGCACGCTTCACCTGGGCCAGCGCCTTGATGATCTCGCGCGGCTGCTGCTCGCCGGAAATGTCGAAGTTCTGCAGCGAGCGCTGCGTTTGCGCGCCCCACAGCTTGTCGGCCGGCACGTCGATCGGTCCGAAGGTGTCGCGCTCGGCACGGGTCTTGGGGGAAGTCGTCATGAGAAAAAGCTCCGCATTCAAGAAAAATCGCGCCGCTTTCCGGCGCAGTGCCGAGTATCGCGCCAACGAGAGTAGCTCTCATCTGACGAGGCCATTGCGCCGCCGCTGACAGGCTGATACCTCTTCGCGCCTTGACCTCTTCATGTCAAAAAGTTATGATTGACGTCTTCTGACGACCAACAAGTCATGATGATGACAGCGTTGGTCACCCCTTCACTACTCGCGGATCTTTGAATCCCGTCGCGGTGCAAGGTTCTTGCGCCGGGCCCAGCCCGGCAAACCGGACGGTTTTTCCGTCCCCATTGCCACGTCACGCTCATCCAGGCGGCGCCCCTCGACCAGGCCCGTCGCACTGCGAATGAAGCATCCGGCGGGCACTGGTTTCGTCGCCATGTCGTCTTCAGTGCCTGCCGGCAGCCTTCGAGGCTAGCCGGGCCATTGCGCGCGCCACCGCGCGCCGATCCATCCCCCGGACAGCCCCGAAGGCTGGCGACGTGGTCGCCGCCGCCCTTTTTTTCGGGGCGGCGATCTGTCCACCCTTCACACGAAAGGAGCCCCGACATATGGCCAAAGGAATTCTCATCGACCATGTCTTCAAGGTGTTCGGCGACGAGCCCGAACAAGCGCTGGAGCTGGTCCGCCAAGGTCTGTCCAAGAAAGAAATCCTGGCGCGCACGGGCCAGTCGATCGGCGTGTTCGACGCCACTTTCGAAATCCAGGCCGGAGAAATCTTCGTCATCATGGGGCTCTCGGGTTCGGGCAAGTCGACGCTGGTGCGCCTGCTGAACCGGTTGATCGAGCCGACCGCGGGCCGCATCGTGATCGACGGCGCCGACATCAACGAGCACTCCGACGCCAAGCTGCGCGCGTTGCGCCGCAAGGACATCAGCATGGTGTTCCAGTCGTTCGCGCTGATGCCGCACATGACGGTGCGCGAGAACACGGCCTTCGGCCTCGAGCTCTCGGGCACGAGCAAGAAAGAGCGCCTGGCGCAGGCCGACAAGGCACTGGCGCAAGTGGGCCTGGCGGGCTGGGGCGCGAGCTACCCCGACGAGCTCTCGGGCGGCATGCAGCAGCGCGTGGGCCTGGCGCGCGCGCTGGCCTCCGACCCGTCGATCCTGCTGATGGACGAGGCCTTCTCGGCGCTCGACCCGATCATCCGCACCGAGATGCAGTCGGAGTTGCTGCGCCTGCAGCAGGAGCAGCGCCGCACCATCGTCTTCATTTCGCACGACCTGGACGAAGCCATGCGCATCGGCGACCGCATCGCGATCATGAAGGACGGCCAGGTGATCCAGGTCGGCACGCCCGACGAGATCCTGCGCAGCCCCGCCGACGACTACGTGCGCAGCTTCGTGCGCGGCGTGGACGCGGCGGCCGTGTTCAAGGCCGGCGACATCGCGCGCAAGTCGCTCACCGTGGTGTGCGAACACCCGGAGCGCGGCGCGCGCGCGGCGCTCAAGCTGCTCGAGGACCAGGACCGCGACTTCGCCTACGTGGTGAACCCGAACAAGCGCTACCTGGGCACCGTGTCGGCCGACACCCTGCGCGCGGCGCTCGACGGGCACTCGGGCCCGCTCGGCCTGCGCCATGCGTTCCTCGATGCGCTCGGCACGATCGAAGCTGACGCTGCCGTGGCCGGCCTCATCGGCCAGGTCGGACAGGCGCCTTGCGCCGTGCCGGTGGTCGGCGGCGACGGCCGCTTCTGCGGCGCGATCAGCAAGACCACGCTGCTGAAGTTCCTCGACCGCGACACCCCGCCGATCGACCCCGCGCACCAGCCCCAGCAACCCGCGGCCGCCGTGGCCCTCGCCTGAACGATTCGAAGGACCCATTGATGAACGACACCACGCTGCCCTCCGAACTCGCTCCACTGAACGACGCCGCGACCCTGCTGGCGACACCCGCGCCGACGCCCCTCGACCCGTGGGAAGCCATGTCCGCCGCGCCCGACCCGTCGTCGACCAGCGCCTGGCTCGACGCGCCCGTGAATGCCGCGCACCAGTTGGCCGGCCAGCCCGACGCCGCCGCCGGCGGCTTCCAGCTGCACCGCCTGTGGGACGGCTCGCTGCCCGTCGAGGCCTGGATCAACCAGGGCCTGGGCTGGGTGGTCGAGCACTTCCGCCCCTTCTTCCAGACCGTGCGCCTGCCCATCGACAGCACGCTGAACTGGGTGCAGAGCCTGCTGACCGGCCTGCCCACGCTCGCGATGATCGCCCTCATCGGCCTGTTCGCCTGGCAATTCGCCGGCCGCGCATTGGCCATCGGCACCACCGTGGCGCTGCTGCTGGTGGCCATGCTGGGCATCTGGCCCGAGGCCATGGTCACGCTGTCGCTGGTGCTGACCTCGCTGGTGTTCTGCATGGTCATCGGCCTGCCGCTGGGCGTGCTGCTGGCCAGCAGCGACCGCGCGCAGCGCATCATGCGGCCGGTGCTCGACGCGATGCAGACCACGCCCGCGTTCGTGTACCTGGTGCCGGTGGTGATGCTGTTCGGCATCGGCAACGTGCCGGGCGTGATCGTCACGATCATCTTCGCGCTGGCCCCGCTGGTGCGCCTGACCAACCTCGGCCTGCGCCAGGTGCGGCCCGACCTGATCGAGGCCGCGCGCGCCTACGGCGCCTCGCCGTGGCAGATGCTGGTGAAGGTGCAGCTGCCGCTGGCCATGCCGTCGATCATGGCGGGCATCAACCAGGCGCTGATGCTGTCGCTGTCGATGGTGGTCATCGCCTCGATGATCGCCGTGGGCGGCCTGGGCCAGATGGTGCTGCGCGGCATCGGCCGGCTCGACATGGGCCTGGCCACCGTGGGCGGCCTGGGCATCGTGCTGCTGGCCATCTCGCTGGACCGCCTGACGCAGGCCATGGGCAAGTCGCGCCGCAGCGGCGGCCGCCGCTGGTGGCACACCGGCCCGGTGGGCTTCGCGCTGCGCATGCTGCAACGCGCGGTGGCGCCGAGCCGCGCCGCCGGCGAGCCGGCACCCGCCCTGTCGACGCAGGCGCAATGAGCGGAGGAACCCGACGCATGAAGCACATGACGAACAAGAAGACCAGTCTCATCGCACGCGGCCTGCTGGCCCTGGCCTTCGTGGCCTCGGGCACGGTGGCCCTGGCCGCCGGCAACGACCTGCCCGGCAAGGGCGTGACCGTGCTGCCGCTGAAGAGTTCGCTGGCCGAGGAAGCCTTCCAGACGCTGCTGGTGATGCGCGCGCTCGAGAAGCTCGGCTACACCGTCGAGCCCATGAAAGACCTGGAGCCCGCCACCGAGCACCTGGCCATTGCCAACGGCGACGCCACCTTCATGGCCAACCACTGGAGCCTGCTGCACGCCGACTTCTACAAGAACAGCGGCGGCGACGCCAAGCTGTGGCGCAAGGGCGTGTACTCCGACGGCGCGGTGCAGGGCTACCTGATCGACCGCAAGACGGCCGAGCAGTACGGCATCACCAACATCGCGCAGCTGAAGGACCCGGCCATCGCCAAGCTGTTCGATGCCGACGGCGACGGCAAGGCCGACCTCACGGGCTGCAACCCCGGCTGGGGCTGCGAGCTGGCCATCGAGAACCACCTGAACGCCTACCAGCTGCGCGACACCGTCACCCACAAGCAAGGCAGCTACGCCGCGCTCATGGCCGACACCATCGCGCGCTTCAAGCAGGAGAAGCCGGTGCTGTACTACACGTGGACGCCGTACTGGGTCAGCGCCGTGCTGCGCCCGGGCGCGGACGTGGTGTGGCTGCAGGTGCCTTTTTCTTCGTCGCAGGGCGATGCCGGCAACGTCGACACGCAGCTGCCGAACGGCAAGAACTACGGCTTCCAGGCCAACCAGGAGCAGATCGTCGCCAACCGGGCCTTCGTCGAGAAGAACCCGGCGGCGGGCAAGCTGTTCGAGGTGATGAAGCTGCCGATCAGCGACATCAACGCGCAGAACCTGCGCATGAGCCAGGGCGCGAACACGCAGCAGGACGTGGAACGCCACACGGACGGGTGGATCAAGGCGCACCAGCAGGTTTTCGACGGCTGGATTGCGCAGGCACGGGCCGCGGCCCGGTAGCTTTCGCGTGGGTGGGGGCGCTCTTCGGGGACAGGCACACGCCCCGAATCGCCCGCTGAGATAATCCGGGGGCGTTTCCACATTCATAAAAAGCCCCCCACCATGACGACCACGATCCAGCAGGCCGACCTGATCGAATCGATCAGCGCCGCGCTGCAGTACATCAGCTACTACCACCCCGCCGACTACATCGCCCACCTGGCCAAGGCCTACGAGCGCGAGCAGAGCCCCGCCGCCAAGGACGCCATTGCGCAGATCCTGACCAACAGCAAGATGAGCGCCACGGGCCACCGCCCGATCTGCCAGGACACCGGCATCGTCAACGTGTTCCTCAAGGTGGGCATGGACGTGCGCTGGGGCGGCTTCACCGGCAGCCTTCATGAGGCCATCAACGAAGGCGTGCGCCGCGGCTACAACCATCCCGACAACACGCTGCGCGCCTCGGTCGTGGCCGACCCGCAGTTCGACCGCAAGAACACCAAGGACAACACGCCCGCGGTGATCTTCACCGAGATCGTGCCGGGCAACACCCTCGAAGTGACGGTCGCGGCCAAGGGCGGCGGCAGCGAGAACAAGAGCAAGCTGGTCATGCTGAACCCCGGCGACAGCGTTGTCGACTGGGTGCTCAAGACGGTGCCGACCATGGGCGCCGGCTGGTGCCCGCCCGGCATGCTGGGCATCGGCATCGGCGGCACGGCCGAGAAGGCCGCGCTGATGGCCAAGGAAAGCCTGATGGACGACCTTGACATGCACGAGCTGCAGGCCAAGAAGAAGTCGGGCGCCGAACTCACGAAGGTCGAGGCGCTGCGCATCGAAATCTACGAGAAGGTCAACGCGCTGGGCATCGGCGCGCAGGGCCTGGGCGGCCTGGCCACCGTGCTGGACGTCAAGATCCAGATGTACCCGACGCACGCCGCGAGCAAGCCCGTGGCCATGATCCCCAACTGCGCGGCCACGCGCCACGCGCACTTCACGATGAACGGCAGCGGCGCGGTGTACCTCGACCCGCCGTCGCTCGACATGTGGCCCGACGTCAACTGGGCCCCCGACGAAAAGAAGAGCAAGCGCGTCGACCTCGACAAGCTCACGCCCGCCGAAGTCGCAAGCTGGAAGCCGGGCGACACGATCCTTTTGAACGGCAAGATGCTCACCGGCCGCGACGCCGCGCACAAGCGCATCCAGGACATGCTGGCCAAGGGCGAGAAGCTGCCGGTCGATTTCACCAACCGCGTCATCTACTACGTCGGCCCGGTCGACCCGGTGGGCGACGAGGCCGTAGGCCCCGCGGGCCCGACCACCGCCACGCGCATGGACGGCTTCACCGAGATGATGCTGGCCCAGACCGGCCTGATCGCGATGATCGGCAAGGCCGAGCGCGGCCCGGTCGCCATCGAGGCCATCAAGAAGCACAAGAGCGCCTACCTCATGGCCGTGGGCGGCGCCGCCTACCTCGTGAGCAAGGCCATCAAGACCGCCAAGGTGGTGGGCTTCGCGGACCTGGGCATGGAAGCCATCTACGAATTCGACGTGGTCGACATGCCCGTGACGGTGGCGGTCGACGCCGGCGGCACCAGCGCGCACATCACCGGCCCGGCCGAGTGGCAAAAGCGCATCGCCAGCGGCGAGTTCAAGACCATCATGATGGAAGAAGCTTGAACACGGTAGGCGTCTTCGACAGCGGCGTGGGCGGGCTCAGCGTGCTGGCCGCGCTGAGGGCCGAGTTGCCGCACGAGAACTTCGTGTACTTCGCGGACACGGCCTATGCGCCGTACGGCGAACGCGGGGACGCCTACGTGATCGAGCGCTCGCGCGCGGTGGTCGACCACCTGCTGCGCGCGCACGGCATCAAGGCGCTCGTGGTCGCGTGCAACACGGCCACGACCGCCGCCATTCATTTGCTGCGGGCCGAGCACCCCGACCTGCCGATCGTCGGCCTGGAGCCAGGGCTGAAGCCCGCCGTGGCGACGAGCCGCACGGGGCACGTGTCGGTGATGGCCACGCGCGGCACGCTGGCCAGCGCCAAGTACGCGGCCCTGCGCGCCTCGTTCGCCGGCTCGGCCGAGGTGCGCTCGGTGCCCTGCGACGGCCTCGTGAAGGCCATCGAAGGCTTCGACGCCGCCGGCATCTCGGCCCTGTGCGAGCGCTACATGAAAGAGGCCGGGCCTTTCGGCGACGGCCCCACGGACGTCGACACGGTGGTGCTGGGCTGCACCCACTATCCGCTCGTGAAAGACGAACTGCGCCGGCACGCGCCGGCCGCCTTGCGCTTCATCGACACCGGCGTGCCGGTCGCGCAGCAGACGCGGCGGCTGCTGGCATCGGCCGATCGGCTCGCAGGCGGCGGCAGCGATGGCGGGCTGCGCCTGGAGAGCAGCGGCGACGTCGCCGTGCTCGAAGCCGCGGCCACGCAGTGGCTCGGACTCCCCACGGTCGCCGCGACCTGACCGCACCGTTCGCCCCCTCATGCGCCTTCTACGCCACGCCGCCCTCCTCCTTTTCTGCCTCTCGGCCGCCGGCCTGAGTCACGCGGCCTGCGAAAGCGGCCTGGCCGAGCGCATGCACGCCAAGCTGCACCCCAAGCGCCCGCTCGACGAGCGGCTCGCGGCCTGCAAGATCTGGCCTGCGTTCCCGGGGCGCAGCATCGTCGTGTTGCCGCTGCCGCGCGAGACCACCGACAACGGCGCCAAGGTGTTCGACCTGGAGCTGCTGCTGATCCAGCGGCCCGACAACGGCAACACCGAGCGCGACACGGTCATTGCCCGGCTGTTCCAGCCCGAGGCGCTCGACGAGGACGCGACCACGTCGATCCAGGACATCCGCATCGACACCTCGCGCTACGCGCTGTCGGCCGACGCCCGGGCCTTCGGCGTGCGCGTGCGCTACCGGGGCACCAGCGCCCCCGGCAGCCCGCTGGCGAGCGAGACCGTGCGCCTGTACGTGCACCACGGCAAGCAGTTTCGCCAGGTACTGCAGGAGGTCGAGCTCGACCACGACAACGGGGGATGGGATTCGACCTGCACCGGCCACTTCGAGAAGCTGCGCACGATGCTGTCGGTGGGCAAGGCCAGCAGCAACGGCTTTGCCGATTTGCAGCTGTCGCGCACGCTCGTGCAGAGCCGCGCGCAGGAAGAGGAAGACCAGGGTTGCGTGGAGAAGGCGCTGCCCGCGAAGTTCAGCACCGTGACGCTGCGCTACGACGGCGAGCGCTTCAAGGTGCCGAAGTCGCTGCTGCGCCAGGCACCCTGAAGTCTGTCAGTGCAGGTGGCGCGGGCGGCGACCGCCGCCGTGTCCACCACCGCCGCTGCCCCCGCTGCCGGGGCCGCCCGTGCCGCGCGGGCGCTTGCCGATCTCCAGCGAGTTCACCAAGGCGTCGAAACGGTCGCTGAAGAGGCGATCGATCTCGGAGACGACCCCACCCAGCTCGGCGCCGTCGAAGTGGCGCTCCATGAGGTTCACGACGTCTTCCACCAGCAGGTCGCGCTGCACCTGCATGATCGCGGCCGGATTGGGGCCGACGAACAGCATCAGGAAGTCGTCGCGCGACTCTTCTTCAGGGTCGCCCTCTTCCTCGTCGAAGTCGGTGTCGTAGAACGTGACCTCGATGGCCGCGCCGCGCTCCGACAGCTCGTTCAGGCCCATGCACATTTCGTCGAGCGCCTGGCGGAAGTCTTCGTCGCCCGGCACCGTCCAGCAGATCTGCAGCGTGTGGTCCTTCTGCTCGAAGCGGATGCCCGGCTCTTCTTCGTAGGTGCTGGTGGCGCCGTCGGCCAGCGACTTGGCGCCGGCGTACCTCCAAAGGGGCTTGAGCGCCTCCTGGATCTGGTCGAAGCTCACGTCCGCGCGCAACGGCACATCGCCGTGCACATGGATCTCAAATGGAGCGTTGTAGCGAGGCATCGAATGCTCCCTTGTAAGTTTGGTACCCGGAACGGGGGTCGAACCCGTATGCCCCGATTAAGGAAGCGGCGGATTTTAAGTCCGATGTGTCTACCAATTTCACCATCCGGGCGTCAGGTTGAACATCGACGATAACCCAAACAAAACAAGCCCCGGCAACGTCGGTTGGCGGGGCTTGGAAGTCGGGGTCGAATCGAGTTGAACGAGAGGGTGGAGGCGCGACCCGGAGTCGAACCGGGCTAGACGGATTTGCACTGGAATCAGTCCAACCAAATCAACAGGCCAGCGCAGCTAGCCAAACCACTCTCTGCTCCGCTCTCCCCCCGCTTAGGTAGCGCCGATGCAAGGCCCGATTATCTCTCATGCGGCAGGGGGCGGACACCAGCCTGTGCGGTCGAAGTGCTCACCTCGCGCCTGTCTAGGTTGTCCGAGTTGGTGGCCAGAAGGCCTGAGCCGGCCAAGCTGGTGATGGGCCCACGTCTGCGCCAACATGCCCGGGACCGCCTGGAGGGCGAGATCCACGATGCCCAAGCGCGCGAGATCGCCGGGCCTCGGCAAGCTGCGTTCACCCGCAGACTTGGCAGTTCCTGCCAGCGGCTTTGCAGACCCCATTGGGGATTCACATGGGCAAGCGCTCACCCTGTGGGTTGATCCAACACTGCTCGTGAACGGAATCCGGGAAATGCAGGCGCGGCCGCAATCCGAGGACGTCGATTTCGACCGAGATCCGGATTTGATCAAGATTCGATGGGGCCGAATCGAAACGTCGGGCACGGCTACGGATACGCTGTAAAGATCAACTGTACAGATGAAGATCCATTTTTTACGCCAACCGGCTGCGGTCGAACAGCCGCATGCCGTATTACCTTGTCTCACTGACGACAATCGGGCATAGCATGGAACTCAACCTGAACCACAATGACTTAGTCGTGCTGAACGCAGCAGACCGAAAGCCCGAGGAAGGCCGCGTCTTTGTTATCGGACAATTCTGATCAGTTCCGGTCTCCGCGCAAAGAATGCACGCAGAGCTCGTGCATCATTGTTGGCTAGGCGATCCATAAACAAAGCAAATTTGACGCCCTGAAGGGGCAAGGAGAGAGAGATATATATGAGGAAGCTTCTGATTGTTTTGATTTCGCTTACAGCACTCCCGCTTATCGGGTGTGGTGTAGCGCCACAAGCGAGCCCCGAGATTCGAGCAAGGGCAATGGAGCCACTGTACTGCGAAGGCGCAGACGAGTGCGCTCGTTATTGGCGCCGAGCCCAGGTATGGGTGGTGACAAACAGCAAATGGAAGATTCAAACTGCGACCGATGCCGTGATCGTGACCCACACGCCCCCTTCAGGCGATATTTATAGGGCCTACCAGATCACACGAGAACCACTTTCCGGCGGCCGCGAGCAAATCAAGATTGCATCAGGTTGCGCCAACACATTCGGCTGCACCACGGACGAGTCCACCATGGCTCTCGCCTTCAAGAACTACGTGAAGGGGTCGCAGTAGCCGCCTGACCTCCTGTTGCAGGACCTCAATCCACAGCTCCCAACTACCCGAGCTCCACCCGCGAAACCGTGGGTGACGCGAACACACCGAAGCCGCCCGTGAGGCGGCTTTTTCATGGGCGCCATCTACAAAGCCCACTTAGCAGCCGACTGGCTGATGCGGTCCGACTCGTAGTTGACCAGTGCGCACACGCGGCAGCCATGCCACGATGGCTGCCCCATGCGGCTCGTCGCCGAGCACGCCAGGCTTGAAGGTGAAGAGGTTCCCGTTGTCGCTCACGGCCTCCAACACGGCAAAGTGAAACTCCCCCTGCTCCAGCTCGGTTACGGTGATCGCCCAGCGCCTCGCTCCTGCCGTGTGCCCTCTCCCCTGTTGTTGAGGAACGGTTGTGCGGCGGGCAAGCCGTTCACACTGTCAACGATGGTCAAGCCGGCGGGAGTAGTTCTCGATCAGGGGCACCATGTGACGCTGGCTCAAAAACGCACGGCCTCCAGGAGCGTACAACCTCGTTCAGCCTCTCTTGAACAAGGGGTAGCACTCCTCGATCGCAATATCGCTTACCCGCTTTGGCGGGTATTTTTGGCGGCCGCCCAGACGCCACGCAATCTTTGCGCAATGAACTAAACGCAAAATGCCCGACTCCCCGCTTGGCCAACAACGATCGACATGAATACATCAGAACTCACAGGTGCGCAGCTTGACCAATGGGTAGCAAAGGCTGTGGGTCGCGAGGCTGAGCCGGACTACTCGCCCTCATCAGATTGGACGCAGGGCGGTCCGATCTTGGAGCGGGAAGGCATCCACGTCGCCCCCCTGCCGGCCAAGGGCGGTGCGTGGTGCGCGATCTCTATAGGCCGGCTGCAGGATCGAGCAACCAGCGGCCGTGGAACTTGGGTGGAGGGACCATCGCTGCTGGTTGCTGGAATGCGGGCCCTCGTAACAGCGAAGTTCGGCCCGACCGTCAACGCCTAGAACGCGCTGTGCCGGCGGCGTGGTCAATTTCCTGTTTGGCTACAGCCATCGCAGCAAGCACCGCCGACGCCGAACTCCGCGAAACGAACTCGTCCCTGCGGACAATCGGGCCATCGTCGATCTTGAACGACCATTCGAATTGCTCTGCCTGCTCCACGACCTGGACATCAACGCGCCGGCCCTTATGCGAGAAACTGTGATCCATCATGCCTCCTGCGTTTTGGTTTTCAGTTTGCCGCGCGACTCACTGATTGGGTTTAAATAGTCGGTAAGTTTTATCGCCGGCCGTTACCTCGGCTACCTCGTCGTAGCCAGAGGGGAAAGGTAGGCCGGCTGAACCCAGCAGTAGGCGCAGATCGCCATCGTCCGCGTCCAAATCAAGCAGCACAAGGGCTGTACGCAGTCGAGCCTTTTCCGCAAAGCCCATGGCTATCTTGCTGTACGCAAGATAGCCTGGCGTACCGAGCAAGAACGTGGGGTGCCCAGGGGATCGCCCGCCCATCGCGTAGACCAAGCCCGGCAGATAGCTCACTGCCACGATGTCGTCCCCTGGCTTGAAGCCACTGCGCGCGGCGGCTGTGCGGAGTTGTTCAATCAGCGTGTGCGACGTGCGGTCCAGCTTCATCCAGTGCGCAGGGAATCCAACCTCGGTTGGAATGGCTTGTAGCTGCAGTCCGGTCGAGACCTGTGAAGGCGTTTGCACACTACCTTGCACCACTTGGCTGCACGTCACGCCGCCCATAACTGCCATCACGCCGAGCAACAACGCTGGCCGGACTCTATAGCGAGCGATCAGCGCGACACCGAGCAGAAAGACCAACCCGAACCAGGGCACGGCATAGAAGGAGATGACGTTGTACAGCGGGTTGGCGGTACCGACGGAGCCCGCGATCGGCAGGCCTAGCAGAAACAGCACGAGTCCGCGGCACTGCATCGCGGCCGGGTCACATGCTCGCCGTGCACCAGCGGACTGCATGGCGAAGAGTGCGTAGATCGCAATCAGCAACAGGATCCACGCCCCGTAAAACGACAGGTAAGCAGAGACGCCGGTGGCGGACGCTAAGGCGGGCAGCCTGCTCGTCAGCACGTCTGCACCAACGCCCCACGACAGCACGGCTGCGACAGCAAACGCCAGCGTGGCAACGACCGAGGGACGGAGGATCGCCAGCGTACGAGAACCTGGCCCAGCGAGCCGCAGCACGAGCAACGCCGCAGCGACCATCAAGTGGCACGGCCAGAAGATCAGGAAAGCGGACCAAGCCAGGACGAACAGGTCACGCGGGTAGGCAAAGATCTTGGCCTCAGGCGAGTGGGTGCCGATCGCTTGATATAGCTTCCAGCCATGCGTGAACATTTCCCATTGGCGCACGGGGCCTTGCACTGCGATGAAGTGGAAACCAGACCATACGATCATGCCCAATCCCACAGTCAAGAGCAGCCGGATTCTTCGCAAGCGGCCTACGCCGGGCCAATACCAGAGCAGCGCGAACAGGCAACCCAAAACCAATACAGCAGAGGTGAAGCGCACGAACACCCCCGAGCCCAGTGCCAGCCCGGCGATCCCAAAAAAACTTGTCGTTTGCGCGTTACCTGACGCCGATGTTTCTCGCGCCAGCGCCCACATCACGAACCCCGCGAAGAGGTTGAGCGCGATCGCTGTCAGCGTGTAGTAATTTGGCGTCGCAAAGGCCCACTGGTAGTAAAGGATCCCGCCGAGTTGGATGAACAGCAGCGAGTTCAGGCGTACGTGTTGCGCATGCCTCGCGCCTGGAAACATGATCAGCAGCAGCTTTTGAAATCCAATCCAGAACGCCAGCGCCGACAGCATGATCGCCGCAAGGCCCGCGAGCCGGAACATCGCAGGGTCATAGCCCACCAACCTGAAGATCGCGCCTGTGTAGTCGAAGACAGCAGAGACGTTCTGCTCGATCTCCATGGGATACCGGGCGGCCAACAGATACACGCCCTCGTCCGCGATGCCAAGGCCGCGATCTGCGCCCCAAGCAATCACAGCGATGGCTGCAGCCAGCAGGGCCGCCAACAGGGCACCGATGCCTCGCGCAGCCAAGCACGCTCCTGAAATCTTCGCTGACTTGTTCAGTTGATCCCTCGCTCCGTAATATTTGCACCGGATGCTGCCCGCTCAAGATGACAGAAGGAATCGGGTCAGACCAGTAGACGTAAGGTCGCCTTAAAAGAAAAAATCGCCCCAATGCGAACGTCGGGAGGAAGGACGCGCTGAGGCCGGCTGCTATGACGGGGCAAGAAGCGCTCTATCGTTCTTCACGGTGGGAACTCGGAGACGCGTCCGGTGGGTCGAGGTTCGCTCATACCATCGGTCATGAACCAGCATTCGGGATCCAGGACCGCCGACTCGAACCAAGCCGCCATGTCACCCTAGTGCGAGAAGAAGACGATATTAGAGTCCATCATCTGATATTGAACGCCCTCCTCTTCGCGCAGGTCCCGAAGCATCCCGTGGCTCAAGTAAACGCAGTCGATAAATCGCGCCGAGCCCTTAAAGATGCATTCCGGATCCTGCCCCATCCACAGCAGGTCTCCCTATAGGCCTGAGGTCGCTCAATGGGCTGCTGCCGGTTTCAAAGACACCTTGTTAAGGTGGAAGATGAAACCGGAGGTGGTTTATGGGAACGAGAAGGCAATTCAGCCGAGAGTTCAAGCTTGAGGCAGTCAAGCTGGTGAAGGAACGAGGCGTGTCGGTGGCACAGGCTGCACGCGACCTCGATGTACACGAGAACGTGTTGCGCAAGTGGGTGCGCGAGGCAGCGGTCGACCCGCAGCAGGCGTTTACTGGTCAGGGCGTGATGAAGCCCGAACAGGCGGAGCTGGAGCGCTTGAGGAGGGAGAACGCCAAGCTGCGCATGGAGCGCGACCTATTGAAAAAAGCGGCGGCCTACTTCGCCAAGGAGTCGATGTGAAGTTCGGCTTCGTTGCGAAACACCGAGGGACGTGGCCGTTGGCAATGATGTGCGAGGCGCTCGGTGTCTCGCGAAGCGGCTTCTATGCGTGGCTCAGCAGGCCCCGAAGCCAACGCAGTCTGGAAGACGAGGTGCTCGGCAGCCAGGTGCGTCAGAGCTTCCTGGGCAGCGACCGCACCCATGGTGCTCGGCGCGTGTGGCATGACGTGCTGGCACTGGGTCAGCGATGCGGATTGCACCGCATTGAACGGCTCATGCGTGAGCAGGCCCTGCGCGCGAGGCCGCGACGTCGAGGCTTGCCGCAGGACCGAGGCCAGCGCAGCGCTATCGCCGACAACGTGTTGGACCGCCAGTTCCAGGCTGATGCGCCCAACCAGAAGTGGGTGGCCGACTTCACGTACATCTGGACGGCCGAGGGCTGGCTATATGCCGCTGCGGTACTCGACCTGTACTCGCGTCGCATCGTCGGCTGGTCGATGCAGGACAGCATGACCACGCAGCTCGTTGCCGATGCGCTGATGATGGCAGTGTGGCGCCGGGGCAAGCCGGTCGCATTGCTGCATCACTCCGACCAAGGAAGCCAATACACCAGCGAGCAGTTCCAGGAGCTGCTCAAGGAGCAAGGCATCACCTGCAGCATGAGCCGCGCGGGCGAGGTCTGGGACAACTCGGCCATGGAGAGCTTCTTCAGTTCATTGAAGACCGAGCGCACAGCCAGAAAGGTGTACCGGTCCAGGGAACAGGCCCGCGCCGATGTGTTCGACTACATCGAGCGGTTCTACAACCCGACGCGTCGTCACTCGACGCTCGGCTACGTCAGCCCTATACAGTTCGAGAAAGCTCAAAAAGCTTAGGTCGGCGTCTATGAGACCGGCAGCATCCCACAAAGCAGAGCTTGCGTTCGAGTGCCTCGACTTCCGCCGCGCTGACGCCGAGTACGCCAAGCGGTCGCGCACTACCACACGAAGGCGACGCTCAAGGAAATGCGAATCCGCCGACGAAATAGTTAACCTGCGGGTTGGTGCCCACCACCACGGTGGCAGGAAGGGTGGAGCCGCTGTGCAGTGCACTTGCATTATTGATGATGTAGGCTGAATTTGCGGCTCCGACATACAGGCGATCGTTCGACGGATCAAATGTGGCCGAGTGCGCCGGAATGTTGAACGACTGAATGAGTGTGTTACCCGCGGCCGTGCTTGAGCCGTCGACGACGCCCAACTGTCCAGTGCCCGCAATGTAGAGGCGATCGCGCGCCTGGTCGATGCTGAGACCTGTCATGACGTTAAGTGCCGGAATGGTCATGACACGTACAGCCTGATTGATGGTGGGGTTGGCGCCAACCATTTCTTGCAGCCCAGTCAGGTCGAAGACAAACACCGCAACGGTCGATCCCAATCCATAAAGCAACTTTCGTTGCGTATCAATGGTGAAGCCTCGCGAACCGCTGGCGACGGCGTAGCGGTGGTTCGGCGTCACGCTGCCGGACGCGGTGCTTGCATTGCCGATGATGGCCAGCACATCCTGGTATTGCGCGCTGCCGGCGAGATACAGCGTGTCCGTCGCCTTGTCGAAGGCGACGTTCGAAAAGAACATGATGCCCGTGCCGCTCGGCTGAATGGTCCGGGTCGGTGGGACTGCACCGCTTAGCGTGCTGGCCTTGTCGAACACGAGAATATCGGGGCCGCTGCTGGCGTATAGCCGGTCATTGGCTGAGTCGTAGGCCAGCGCTTCGCCCAGAAAGCCTTGGATGCCCGAGATGACCTTGGCCTGTGGCGTCGTACCAGGCGCAGGGTTCTGAGTCTGGAAGGAGAGGATCGATTGAGCGCCTTGGATGGCAGCGAAAAGGAACTCGGGCTTCGATGGGCTTGGATCTACTTGAGTAACCGGGCCCTGATCCGAAGGCGGGGGCTCAGAGCTTCCCGTGTTGGGTGTCGTCGCTGGCGCGATGGGTGCGATGGCCACTCCAATAGGGATTCCTCCTCCGCCACCCCCGCCCCCCCCACCACCGCAAGCCTCCAATCCAGCGACCAAACAAAGAATCACACCCCATTGTGCAAATCGCATGTGCTCCCTCCGAGCGTAGTTGTTGATATACCTCTCGCCTTGATGGCCGGGCGCGCGGAGAATAATCGTTTAAAGGCGATACATCAATATCGCAAATACGGTTAGGTCTTCCGACCGATCTCATGGTCGCTAGATAGGCGCCGCGTTCGGATCAAGTGGTGGTGATACTTCCTCTTTGGTATTAAAGCGCCGTCATCGGGGGCGTCCATACCTTTGCTATGACGCTGCCAAGATTGCCCGCCAACGCTTGCGAAGCGGCTCGTGAGCGCCAGTCCGGATGTCCATAATTACCCGCGTGTTGGGATCCTTCTCGTAGGCGCACATGACCTCGATCAACAACGGTGACGCAGGGCCGGCGATCTTCTTGGTTTCGAAAAGCTCAAATGGGACGATTCCACAAGCCAGCCGTCCGTCGACGGGTGGCCACGTAGTTATTGGCCTCCACCTTGTCCTCGAAGGCATGGAAGAAAGGCTTCGACATGAAGCGGTGCGTGACGCGGAGCTGGAACTTGTTTTCGCGCTTCAGGAAAGAGGACAAATCGGGCTCCGGTTGGAGCACAAATGTTACTGGACTTGACGGACAAACCGATCCGCTGCCCGTTCGCAACGCTACTGAAACAGGGCAGCAGCCAAGCCAAAACGAGCTGAAGTGAAGCCAGAAACAAAAACGCCCCGGAGTGTCCGGGGCGTCTAACTTGTTAATCTCACAAGATATTAGTGGAGGCGCGACCCGGAGTCGAACCGGGCTAGACGGATTTGCAATCCGTTGCATAACCGCTTTGCTATCGCGCCACGCAGAAAAACGAAATCGACCTAGCGAAAAAAAGGGAAGCTGGTGCTTCCCTTTTTCAAAACTGGAGCGGGAAAAGAGTCTCGAACTCTCGACCTCAACCTTGGCAAGGTTGCGCTCTACCAACTGAGCTATTCCCGCGTTTCGAGCCTCGAATTATATACCAGTTTTTCGAGGCTTCACAAGTTTTGCGATCAACCGGTCAATGTTTGACCGAACCTTCGGAGGCCGGGGCCGCCGCGCGCTGCTTGGCCAGTTCGGCCACGGCAGCGGCGGATGCCGCCACTTCCTCGTCGGACAGCGGTTCGGGCATTTTCTCGAGAGCGATCTCGAGCACCTTGTCGATCCACTTCACCGGCACGATCTCCAGGCCGTTCTTCACGTTCTCGGGAATGTCCTGCAGGTCCTTAGCGTTCTCTTCCGGAATCAGCACGGTCTTGATGCCGCCGCGCAGCGCGGCCAGCAGCTTTTCCTTCAGGCCGCCGATGGCCGTCACCTCACCGCGCAGCGTGATCTCGCCGGTCATGGCGACGTCGCTGCGCACCGGGATGCCCGTGAGCGCCGACACGAAGGCCGTCGTCATGGCAGCGCCCGCGCTCGGGCCGTCCTTGGGCGTGGCGCCGTCGGGCACGTGGATGTGGATGTCGCGCTTCTCGAACACCTCGTCCTTGATGCCCAAGCGGCGCGAGCGGCTGCGCACCACCGTGCGCGCGGCCTCGACCGATTCCTTCATCACGTCGCCCAGCGAACCGGTGCGGCTGATCACGCCCTTGCCGGGCATGGTCACGGCCTCGATCGTCAGCAGGTCGCCGCCGACTTCGGTCCACGCAAGGCCGACCACCTGGCCGACCTGGTTCTGCTTCTCGGCGAGGCCGAAGCTGTACTTGCGCACGCCCAGGAACTCGTTGAGGTTCGCGCCGTCGACCGTGACCTTCGGCTTCATCTGCTTGAGCAGCAGGCCCTTGACCACCTTGCGGCAGATCTTGGACAGCTCGCGCTCGAGCGAACGCACACCCGCTTCACGCGTGTAGTAGCGCACGATGTCGCGCACGGCCTCTTCGGTGACCAGGAGTTCCTCTTCCTTGACGCCGTTGTTCTTCAGCTGCTTGGGCAGCAGGTACTTGATCGCGATGTGCGTCTTCTCGTCCTCGGTGTAGCCCGAGAGGCGGATGACTTCCATGCGGTCCAGCAGCGCCGGCGGAATGTTCATCGAGTTCGAGGTGGCGACGAACATGACGTCGCTCAGGTCGAAGTCGACTTCCACATAGTGATCGCCGAAGGTGTGGTTCTGCTCGGGGTCGAGCACCTCGAGCAGCGCACTCGACGGGTCGCCGCGGAAGTCCGTGCCCAGCTTGTCGATTTCGTCGAGCAGGAACAGCGGATTGCGCGTGCCGATCTTGCTCAGCCCCTGCAGCACCTTGCCCGGCAGCGCGCCGATGTAGGTGCGGCGGTGGCCGCGGATCTCGGCTTCGTCGCGCATGCCGCCCAGCGCCATGCGGGTGTACTTGCGACCGGTCGCCTTGGCGATCGATTGGCCGAGCGAGGTCTTGCCCACGCCCGGTGGGCCGACCAGGCACAGGATCGGCGCCTTCACCTTGTCCACGCGTTGCTGCACCGCGAGATATTCCAGGATGCGGTCCTTGACCTTCTCCAGGCCGTAGTGGTCGGCGTTGAGCACGGCCTCGGCGTTGGCCAGGTCGTGCTTGATCTTGGTCTTCTTGCTCCAGGGCAGGCCGATCAGCACGTCGATGTAGTTGCGCACCACGGTGGCCTCGGCCGACATGGGCGACATGAGCTTGAGCTTCTTGAGCTCGCCCTCGGCCTTCTTCAGGCCTTCCTTGGACATCTTGGCGAGCTTGATCTTCTTCTCGATCTCCTCGATGTCCGCGCCCTCTTCGCCTTCGCCCAGCTCCTTCTGGATGGCCTTGACCTGCTCGTTCAGGTAGAAGTCGCGCTGGTTCTTTTCCATCTGGCGCTTCACGCGCCCGCGGATCTTCTTGTCGACGTTCAGGATGTCGACTTCGCGCTCGAGCTGGCCAAACAGGTTTTCCAGGCGGGCCTTGACGTCGTCCAGGTCCAGCACGGCCTGCTTGTTGTCCAGCTTGAGCGGCAGGTGCGCGGCGATGGTGTCCGCCAGGCGGCCCGGGTCGTCGATGCTCGAGATCGAGGTCAGGATCTCGGGCGGGATCTTCTTGTTCAACTTGACGTACTGGTCGAACTGCTGCATCACGGCGCGGCGCAGGGCCTCGACCTCGGTGCCCTTTTCGCCGCCTTCGAGCGCCTCGACGGGCGTCACGTTGGCCGAGAAATGGGTTTCGCCGTCATCGATGCGGTTCACGCGCGCGCGCTGCTGGCCTTCGACCAGCACCTTCACGGTGCCGTCGGGCAGCTTGAGCATCTGCAGGATGGTCGAGACGCAACCGACCTCGAACATGTCCTCGACCGAGGGCTCGTCCTTGGCGGCGGCCTTCTGGGCCACCAGCATGATGCGGCGCTCCGCTTCCATGGCCAGTTCGAGCGCCTTGATGCTCTTGGGGCGACCCACGAACAGCGGGATCACCATGTGAGGGAACACCACGACGTCGCGCAGCGGCAGCAGCGGGAGGTCGAGGGCTTCGGGAGGCAGAGGGGTATGGCCAGACATGCAGATCCTTCGCGTCTTTGGCTTTAGGCCTTTTTCGCCGCTTCGCGGTACACGAGCAGCGGGGGCTTGTTTTCGTCGATGGTCGATTCCTCGACCACCACCTTGTCGACATTGGTCGCGTTCGGCAATTCGAACATGGTGTCGATCAGCGACTGTTCAAGGATCGAACGCAGGCCGCGCGCACCCGTCTTGCGGGCCAGCGCCTTGCGGGCGATGGCCTTGAGCGCCGCCGGGCGGATCTCGAGGTCCACGCCCTCCATCTGCAGCAGCTTGGTGAACTGCTTCACCACGGCATTCTTGGGCTCGGTCAGGATCTGGACCAGCGCGTCCTCGCTGAGTTCCGCGAGCGACGCGACCACGGGCATGCGGCCCACGAGTTCGGGGATCAGGCCGAACTTGATCAGGTCTTCGGGCTCGACTTCGCGGAACACCTCGGTGATGCTGCGCTGCGCCTTGCTCTTGACCGATGCGCCGAAACCGATGCCCGAGGCCTCGGTGCGGTTTTCAATGACCTTTTCCAGGCCGGCGAAGGCGCCGCCGCAGATGAACAGGATGTTGGTCGTGTCGATCTGCAGGAAGTCCTGGTTCGGGTGCTTGCGTCCGCCCTGGGGCGGCACGCTGGCCATGGTGCCTTCGATGAGCTTGAGCAACGCCTGCTGCACGCCCTCGCCCGACACGTCGCGCGTGATCGAGGGGTTGTCGGACTTGCGCGAGATCTTGTCGATTTCGTCGATGTAGACGATGCCGCGCTGGGCGCGTTCGACCTCGTAGTTGCAGCTTTGCAGCAGCTTCTGGATGATGTTCTCGACGTCTTCGCCCACGTAGCCGGCTTCGGTCAGCGTGGTGGCGTCGGCCATCACGAACGGCACGTCGAGCATGCGCGCCAGCGTTTGCGCCAGCAGCGTCTTGCCCGAGCCCGTGGGCCCGATCAGCAGGATGTTGCTCTTGCTGAGCTCGACGTCGTCGCCCTTGGACTTTTCCTTGTGGCGCAGGCGCTTGTAGTGGTTGTAGACCGCCACCGACAGCATGCGCTTGGCCGGCTCCTGGCCGATCACGTAGTTGTCGAGGTTGGTCTTGATCTCCAGCGGCGTGGGCAGGTCGCTGCGTGCTTCACGCGCCTCTTCGCCCGCCGGCAGCTCGTCGCGGATGATCTCGTTGCAAAGGTCGATGCACTCGTCGCAGATGAAGACCGAAGGGCCCGCGATCAGCTTCTTGACCTCATGCTGGCTCTTGCCGCAGAACGAGCAGTAAAGCGTTTTTTCGCTGGAAGAGCCTTTTTTATCGGCCATGGACAGATGCCTCGTTACAGGGTATGGACAATGATAACTAAACAAAAACGGCGTTTCCCTTGTGGAAAACGCCGTCTGTTGCCATTTGGCGCCGTCGGCGCCCTGCAGCTTTAACCGCGCTTGGCGACGACCTGGTCGACCAGACCGTAATCCTTGGCCTCGTCGGCCGTGAGGAAATAGTCGCGCTCGGTGTCCGACTTGACCTTTTCCAACGGCTGGCCGGTGCGCTCGGCCAGGATGCGGTTCATCTGGTCCTTGGTGCGCAGGATGTCGCGCGCATGGATCTCGATGTCGGTCGCCTGGCCGCGTGCGCCGCCCAGCACCTGGTGGATCATGATCTTGGAGTTGGGCAGCGAGAAACGCTTCCCCTTCTCGCCGGCCGCCAGCAGGAAGGCGCCCATGCTGGCCGCGAAGCCCAGGCACATGGTCGACACGTCGGGCTTGATGAACTGCATGGTGTCGTAGATCGCCATGCCGGCGCTCACGCTGCCGCCCGGGGAGTTGATGTAGAACGAGATGTCCTTGTCCGGGTTTTCGCTCTCGAGGAACAGCAGCTGCGCCACCACGAGGTTGGCCGTCTGGTCGTTGACCTCGCCCACCAGGAAAATGATGCGCTCCTTGAGGAGGCGCGAATAGATGTCGTAAGACCGCTCGCCGCGGCCCGATTGCTCGATGACCATCGGGACCATGCCGAGGCCTTGGATTTCGTTTGCGATCATGAAGTAGCTCTCCGGGAAGATGGAATCGTTCGCTGTGAATGAACTGTACGCCTGAGTGAAATGGGGCTCGTGCCGCAAAGCACAAGCCCCATTGGCGTTGCGGGCAGCAGCGGAAATCAGCCTTGCTGTTGCGCCATCAGTTCGTCGAACGACACCGACTTTTCGTTGACCTTGGCCTTGCTGAGCACGAAGTCGGTCACGTTGTTCTCGATGACCACGGCTTCGACTTCGGCCAGGCGGTTGTTGTCGCTGAAGTACCAGCGCACCACGTCGGCCGGCTTTTCGTAGCTGGCGGCCAGCTCGTCGATGTGGGCCTTGATCTGCTCGGGCTTGGCCTGCAGGTTGTTGGCACGCACCAGCTCGGCCACCACCAGGCCCAGGCGCACGCGGCGCTCGGCTTGCGGGCGGAACACTTCGTCGGGGATCGGAGCCTTGTCGGCGTCCTTGATGCCGCGCTGCTTGAGTTCGGCGCGGGCGCCTTCGACCATGCGGTTGACTTCCGACTGCACGCTGGCGTTCGGCAGGTCGAGCTCGGCGTTGGCCACCAGGGCGTCCATCACGGCGTTCTTGTTGCGGGCCAGCAGGCGGAACTTCACTTCGCGCTCGAGGTTGCGCTTGATGTCGGCGCGCAGGCCTTCCACGGTGGCTTCGGCGATGCCGAGCGACTTGGCCAGCTGTTCGTTGACTTCGGGCAGGTGCGAGGCTTCGATCTTCTTCACGGTCACGAGGAAGTCGGCTTGCTTGCCGGCCACGTCCTTGCCGTGGTAGTCGGCCGGGAACGACAGCGGGAAGGTGCGGCTGTCGCCGGACTTCATGCCGCGCACGGCGTCTTCGAATTCCTTGAGCATCTGGCCTTCGCCCACGATGAACTGGAAGTCTTCGGCCTTGCCGCCCTGGAAGGGCTCGCCGTCGATCTTGCCTTCGAAGTCGACGGTCACGCGGTCGTCGTCTTGCGCGACGGCGTCTTGTGCGCGCTGGGCGAAGGTGCGGCGCTGCTTGCGCAGGATGTCCAGCGTCTTGTCGATGGCGTCGTCGCCCACTTCGGCCGAGAGCTTCTCGACTTCAGCGCCCGACAGGTCGTTGATCTTGACTTCGGGGAACACTTCGAAGACGGCGTCGAAGGCCAGCTCGCCCTCGGGCGATTCTTCCTTCTCGGTGATGCGGGGCTGGCCGGCCACGCGCAGCTTGGCTTCGTTCGCGGCTTGCGAGAAGGCTTCGCCGACCTTGTCGTTCATGACCTCGTAGTGCACCGAGTAGCCGTAGCGTTGGGCCACGACGTTCATCGGCACCTTGCCGGGACGAAAGCCGTCCATCTTGACGGTGCGCGCGAGCTTCTTGAGGCGCGAATCGACTTCGGACTGGATGGTGCCGACCGGCAGGGTCAGCGTGATCTTGCGTTCGAGCTTCTCGAGAGTTTCAACGTTCACGGTCATGATGTCTTCCTGGTAAGGGGGCTGGTGCGCGGGGCCTGCACTTTTTTATCAATACAGATCAAGGACTTACACGCGCCAAGCGGGATTGATGCGAGGCACACGCGTGCCGCGCGCAAAACTGGGCAACCTGCGATTCTAATCCGGCGCAAAAGCGGGTTTTCACGGGGTCGAAGCGCCGGGCCCACGCCGGTCAGGTTTGCCCAATATTCCGGCCGTAAAGTGAGCCTCGATCCGTGCGCTTGCACGGGAACGCACAGGAAAATTTCATGCTTCAGCGATTGTTCGCCGCCCTCGCCTTCTCCCTTGTCGTCGCACTCGGCATGCCCTCGCTCGCACAGGCGAAAACCGACGCCCCGGCGGCCAGGGAACCGACCATCCAGCAGATCTACGAGGCCGCCAACGGCGGCAGGATGTCCGACGCCGACGCCATGATCGCGAAGGTGCTGAAGAACCACCCCGAAAGCGCCAAGGCCCGCTTCGTCCACGCCGAACTGCTCGCGGCCGAAGGCAAGCTCGACGACGCGAGGAGCGAGCTTGCGAAAGCCAGGACGCTGTCGCCCGGCCTCGCCTTCGCCAAGCCCGAGGCCGTCGAACGGCTCACGGGCAAGCTCGAGAAGCCCGCCGCATCGCAGACCCGGACCGAGCCGACACGCGCGAGCGAGCCCGTGCCCGTGCCCGCGCCGCTGAAGGCACAGCCCACGGGCAGCTCCGTGCCCTGGACGCCGATCGTGTTGGTGGGGCTGCTGGCCATCGGCTACCTCGCCTTCCGCCGCAAGGTCGCGCCACCATCCGCCCCCGCTGCCCCGTCATACGGCCCCTCATCGGGCATGCCGGGCATGCCGGGCGCGCCGGCGGGCTACGGCAGCTACGGCCCCGGCGGCAACTGGACACCCGCGCCGCCGCCCGCCGCAAGCCCCGGCATGGGCCTGGGCGGCGCCCTGGCCACCGGCGCCGCCGTGGGCGTCGGCGCCATCGTGGCCCAGGAGGCCGTGCGTCACTGGATGCACGATCGCAACGACACCAGCGACAGGGACTACGGCGGAAACACCGGCAACTACAACAACAACTCGCGCGTCGCCGACAGCGGCAACGCCGAGATGGGCCGCGGCCTCGGGCCTTCCTCGTCCACATCGCCGGAGCCCGAGCGCATCGTCGACAACGACTTCGGCATCAGGGACACGAGCTCCTGGGACGACGCAAACAGCGGTGGCAGCTTCGACAGCGGCAGCGACAACAGCAGCAGCGGCGACAGCGACTGGTAAAAAAGAAAAAGCCCCCGTCTCTTTCGAAACGGGGGCTTCCTCACTGCTCGATAGAACGGGCTACGTAAGCAGGGCTGGTGCGCGGGGCCGGACTCGAACCGGCACGTTCTTGCGAACGTCAGGACCTAAACCTGGTGCGTCTACCAATTTCGCCACCCGCGCGATGCCAATCTTTTTTCAGGTGAATGCAAAAGCGGACGGGCTTCCGGCGCCACGGGTTGCCGTGGGCCAAAGACCATCCGCTTGAAATCGGTCAGCTCACGATTTTAAACGCTAATCGGCGCGACTTTCGGCTCCCGCTTCACACGGAATGCGGCGGCGTACATCGCCGGCAATGCGAGCAGGGTCAGCACCGTCGCGACGATCAGCCCGCCCATGATCGCGACCGCCATCGGCCCCCAGAACACGCTGCGCGACAGCGGAATCATCGCCAGCACCGCGGCCGCAGCCGTCAGCACGATCGGCCGCAGCCGCCGCACCGCCGACTCCACGATCGCGTCCCATGCCGACACGCCCGCCGCGCGGTCGAGTTCGATCTGGTCGATCAGGATCACCGCGTTGCGCTGGATCATGCCCATCAGCGCGATCACGCCCAGCAGCGCAACGAAGCCGAAGGGCCGATTCAGCAGCAGCAGCGCGGCAGCGACACCCGCGATGCCCATTGGCCCGGTGATGAACACCAGCAGCGAGCGGCTGAAGCTGTGCAGCTGCAGCATCAGCAGCGTGAACACCAGGAACAGCATGATCGGCACGCCCGCCACGATCGAGGCCGAGCCCTTGCTGCTTTCTTCCGCCGCGCCCGCCACCTCGATGCGGTAGCCGCCCTGCCCGGCCGCGGCCCAGCCGGCTTCGAGCTCGCGCAGCTTGGGCAGCAGTTGCGTGGTCACGGTCGCGCCCTGCAGGCCTTCGGTCACGTCGCCCTGCACGGTGATGGCGTAGTCGCGGTTCTCGCGCCACATCACGCCCGGCTCCCAGGTGAACACCGGCTTGGCGATCTGCGTGAGCGGAATCGAACGGCCCGAGCTGGTCGGGATGTAGGCGTTGCCGATGTCCGAGATGGCCTGGCGCTCGTCGGGCGCCTGGCGCAGCACGATGTCGATCAGCAGGTCGTTCTCGCGGTACTGGCCCACGGTGGTGCCGCTGAACATGGTCTTGGACGCCTGCGCGATGGCCTGGCTGGTCACGCCGAGCGCGCGCGCCTTGGCCTGGTCGACTTCGAGGCGGATCACCTTCACCGACTCGTTCCAGTTGTCGTTCACGCCGCGCATGTTGGCGTTGTCGCGCATCACGGCCTTCACCTCGTCGGCGTGGCCGCGCAGCAGCGCGGGGTCGGGCCCGATCACGCGGAACTGCACCGGGTACGGCACCGGCGGCCCGTTGGGCAGCAGCTTGACGCGGCCGCGCACCTCGGGGAATTCCTGCGCCAGCACCTGCGGCAGCTTCAGGCGCAGCGTCTCGCGCACCTTCAGGTCCTTGGCAAGCACGATGAGCTGCGACACGTTGGTCTGCGGGAACACCTGGTCCAGCGGCAAATAAAAGCGCGGCACGCCCGAGCCGATCCAGGTGCTGACCGTGCTCACGCCGGCCTCTTGCATGAAGCGCTTCTCGACGCGCTTGGCCACTTCTTCATTGGCCGCGAACGAGGTGCCTTCGGGGAACCAGATGTCCACCAGGATCTCGGGCCGGCTCGAATCGGGGAAGAACTGCTGCTGCACCTTGCCCATGCCGACGATGCCCAGCGCGAAGATCAGCACGGTGGCGCCGATGGTCGTCCAGCGGTGCTGCACGCACCAGTTCACCGCGCGGCGAAAGGCGTTGTAGAACGGTGTGTCGAACAGCTCGTGCGGCGGTGCGTCGGGGTCGTGCGGCTTCACCTTGAGCAGCAGCGTGCCCAGGTACGGCACGAAGTACACCGAGACGATCCACGACAGCACCAGCGCGATCACCGTCACCGCGAAGATCGCGAAGGTGTACTCGCCCGTCACCGACTTGGCCAGGCCGATCGGCAGAAAGCCCGCCGCCGTGATGAGCGTGCCCGTGAGCATGGGCTTGGCCGTGACGTCGTAGGCGAAGGTGGCGGCGCGGACCTTGTCGTAGCCCTCTTCCATTTTCCGCACCATCATCTCGACCGCGATGATGGCGTCGTCCACCAGCAGGCCGAGCGCGATGATCAGCGAGCCCAGCGATATCTTGTGCAGCCCGATGCCGAAGTAGTTCATGGCCAGGAAGGTCACGGCCAGCACCAGCGGAATGGTGATCGCCACCACCAGCCCCGGGCGCATGTCGATGTACCAGCCGAAGCGCCCGCCCTTGTGCAGCCCGAGCGAGATGATGCTCACCGCCAGCACGATGGCCACGGCCTCGATCAGCACGCCGACGAACTCGTTCACCGAACTGGCCACCGACACCGGCTGGTCCTGCACCTGCGCCAGCTTCACGCCGGCCGGCAGGCGCTGGTCGATGGTGGCGGTGGTGGCCTTCAGCGCCTTGCCCAGCGCGATGATGTCGCCGCCCTTGGCCATCGACACGCCCAGGCCGATCACTTCCTTGCCCTGGTGGTGCATCTTGACCGCCGGCGGGTCGATGTAGCCGCGGTGGATGTCGGCAATGTCGCCCAGCTTGATCTGGCTGCCCGAGCTGCCGCGAATCGGCATCTCGCGCAACTGCTCGACGCTGGTGAACTGGCCGGCCACGCGCACCTGCACCACGTCGAGCGGCGAGGAAATCGAGCCCGCGCTTTCCACCGCGTTCTGCGAGCCCAGCTGCGCCAGCACCGCGTTGAAGTCCAGCCCCAGCTGCGCCAGGCGCTTCTGCGAGATCTCGATGTAGACCTTCTCGTCCTGCACGCCGAACTGGTCGACCTTGGCCACGTCCTTCACGCGCAGCAGTTGCTGGCGCACGTCGTCGGCCAGCGTCTTGAGCTCGGCGTAGCTGAAGCCTTCGCTTTCCAGCGCGTAGATCACGCCGTAGACGTCGCCGAAGTCGTCGTTGAAGAAGGGCCCCTGCACGCCGGCGGGCAAGGTGGCGCGCATGTCGCCGATCTTCTTGCGCACCGTGTACCAGACGTTGGCCACCTCGGTGGACTTCGACGAGTCCTTGATGTTGAAGATGATCTGCGACTCACCCGGCTTCGAGTAACTGCGGATCTTGTCGGCGTACGGCGCTTCCTGCAGCGTGCGCTCGAGCTTGTCGGTCACCTGCTCGGCCACCTGCTGCGCGGTGGCGCCAGGCCAGTAGGTCTTGATGACCATGGCGCGGAAGGTGAACGGCGGGTCTTCGTCCTGGCCGAGCTGGAAGTACGCGAACGCGCCCAGCACCATCAGCACCACCATCAGGTAGCGCGTGAGGGGCGCGTGGTCCAGCGCCCATTTGGAGAGGTTGAAGCCGGCGGGCTTGTCGGTGGTTTCCGTGGCGCCGCCGCTCATTTGGCAACACCACCCGTGGCACCCGCCGCCATTTCCTTGCCGGTCGCGGCAACGGCCGCCACGGGCTGCGCCGACTCTTTCGCGCCGGCGTTGGCGGCGGCGGCTGCCGCCTCCTTGGACTGGTAGATGGTGACCTTCTGCCCCGGCTGCAGCACGTGCACGCCCGCGGCCACGACCATCATGCCCGGCGTGATGCCGGCGGCGATCACCGCTTCATTGCCGTCGGCGGTGGCCACCTGCACGGGCTGCGAGCGCACCGTCATGGTCGACTTGTCGAGCACCCACACGGCCGAGCCCTTGCCTTCCTGGCGCAGCGCGCTGGTCGGCAGCTTCATCACCGTGGCGGCGCCGTGCGCCAGTGCCTGCGGGCGCGCGTAGACCGTGGCGCCGAGCGGCGGCGCGGTGGCCGCGTCGATCGCGACCTTGACCGAATAGGTGCGCGTGACCGCGTCGGCGCTGGCCGCCACTTCGCGCACCTGGCCCTGCAGCTCGTTGCCACCCGACCAGCCGCGCACCGTGACCGGCGAGCCGGCCTTGATGAGTGTGGCGCGGTCTTCGGGCACCGCGAACACCACGTCGCGCGCGCCGTCCTGGGCGATGCGCACGACCGGCGTGCCGGCCTGCACCACCTGGCCCGGCTCGGCCTCGATGGCGGTGATGACGCCGGCCACGTCAGCCACCAGCGTCGTGTAGTTGGCCTGGTTGCCCTGCGAGGCGAGCTGCGCCTGCGCCTGTTCGAGCTGGGCCTGCGCGGCCTTCCAGGTGGTTTCGCGGCGCTCGAGTTCGGCGCCGCTGATGAAGTTCTGCTGGCGCAGCTCGGCATAGCGCTTCAGGTCGGCCGCGGCCAGGTCGCGGTTGGTCAGCGCGGCGGCCTGCTGGGCGCGCGCGGCATCGGCGGCGAGCTTGTAGTCCTGCGGGTCGAGCTGGGCCAGCACCTGGCCGGCCTGCACGTGCTGGCCGAGGTCGACCTGCCGCCTGGTGATCTTGCCCGCCACGCGAAAGCCCAGGCGGGACTCGACGCGCGCGCGCACCTCGGCCGAAAACTCGGGCTGGGCATCGAATTCGCTGGCCCCCACGGTCACGAACTTGACCGCGCGAACGGGGTCCTCGGCCGCGGGTTTAGGTGAACAGCCCGCCAGAAAAATGACGGGGAGCAGCAGCCATGCGGCGCCGCGGGCACGGGAAAAGACAGTGGTGGAGGCGGTCATGAGACACCCAGGAGAGGACGAACCGAGTCATTACTGACCCACTGGTTAGTAATCTAGGGTAAACGTGAACCACTGTCAATGACCCGTTGGTCACTAGGGCCGGCGCCCGCTGAAAACTAGGTGCGCTGGCCCATCTCCACGAGGCGGTTGTCGGGCAGCTCGAAGTAGTCCGACGCCCGGCCCGCGTTGCGCTGCAGCCAGCCGAAGAGCGCCCGGCGGATCGGGTTCATGCCCGGCAGGTTTTCTTCGCCGACCGAGGCGCGCGAGACGAAATACGAGGTCTTCATCGAGTCGATCGCCAGCGTCTTCTGGTAGGCCAGGATGCGGATGAACTCGGGCACGTCGGGCCGCTCCATGAAGCCGTGGCGCGCCGTGACCACCCAGATGCCTTCCATCAGCTGCTCGGCCTCGATGCGGTTGCGCGCGTCGACGCGCGGCGTGTCGCAGGGGAGCACGCGCAGCACGATGATCTGGTCGTGCAGCACCTGGTTGTGCTTGAGGTTGTGCAGCAGCGCGTGCGGCACCGCCGTGGCGTCGGGGTTCAGGAACACGGCCGTACCGCTCACGCGGTGCGGCATGTGCAGCGCCAGCGACTCCACGAAGGGCCGCAGCGGCAGGCTCTCGGCCGCGGCCGCCTCCAGCCCCAGCCGGCGCCCCTTGGCCCAGGTGGTGAACAGCACCATCACCACGGCCGCCACCGCCAGCGTGAGCCAGCCGCCCTCGGCCACCTTCAGGCTGTTGGCGATCACGAAGGTCAGGTCGACCACGGCGAAGGCCGCGACGCCCACCACCACCGCCACCTTGTTCCAGCGCCACAGCCCCCAGGCCACGATGCCGGCCAGCAGCGTGGTGGTCACCATCGTGATCGACACCGCGATGCCGTACGCCGCCGACAGCGCGCCCGAACTGCGGAAGCCCAGCACCAGCAGCAGCACCCCCACCATCAGCAGCCAGTTGACCGCCGGCACGTAGATCTGCCCGATGGCCGTGCCCGACGTCTGGATCACCCGCATGCGCGGCAGGTAGCCCATGCGCATGGCATGCGCCGTGAGAGAGAAGGCGCCCGAGATCACGGCCTGCGAGGCGATCACCGTGGCCATGGCCGCCAGCACCACCATCGGCAGCACGCCCCATGAAGGGAACAGCCGGAAGAACGGGTTGTCGATGGCCGCCGGGTTCGCCAGCACCAGCGCGCCCTGCCCGAAGTAGTTCAGCACCAGTCCCGGCAGCGCGATGAAGAGCCACGCAAGCCGGATCGGCCTGGCGCCGAAGTGCCCCATGTCGGCATACAGCGCCTCGCCCCCGGTAAAGGCCAGGAACACCGCGCCCAGCACCGCCAGCGACTGCGCCCGGTGCTCGAGCAGGAAACCGAAGGCCCGGCGCGGGTCGAGCGCCGCCAGCACCTGCGGCTGCTGCAGCACCTGCCACAGCCCCGCCGCGGCCAGCACCAGGAACCACAGCAGCATGATCGGCCCGAACACCTTGCCGACCACGCCCGTGCCTTTTTTCTGCACCGCGAACAGGCCGATCAGGATCACCACCGTGATCGGCAGCACCGCCCGCTGCAGCACCGGCGCCTGCACCTCCAGGCCTTCGACGGCCGAGAGCACCGAGATGGCCGGCGTGATGAGGCTGTCGCCGTAGAACATGGCCGCGCCCACCAGCCCGAGCATGCCGATCACGTTCCACACCCAGGGCCGGGTCCTGGGCCCGGCCACCGCGTTGCGCGCCAGCGCCTGCAGCGCCAGGATGCCGCCTTCGCCGTCGTGGTCGGCCCGCAGCACGAACACCACGTACTTCAGCGTGACCACGAACATCAGCCCCCAGAAGATCAGCGAGAGCAGGCCCAGCACCGAGTCAGGCGAGAACGGCACGCCATGCTCCGGGTTCATCGTCTCCTTGAAGGCGTACAGCGGCGAGGTGCCGATATCGCCGAACACGACGCCCAGCGCCGCGATCATCAGTCCCGGCCCCGCCGGATGCGCTGCCTCGCCGTGCGCTGAAACCAGGGGCCCGGAAGCCGGTGCGGATGCTTTCATGAAGCAGGAAGTTCAAAGTGGCGACGCTGCGAGCATAGTGCCCGGCCGTGGCGTCGTCGCGGACAATCGTGGTGTGTCCGCCACTCCACCCCATGCCGCCCCGCCGGCGCACTACGAGAACTTTCCGGTCGCCTCGTGGCTGTGCCCGCCGCACCTGCGCCCGCCCATTGCCGCGATCTACCACTTCGCGCGCACCGCCGACGACATCGCCGACGAGGGCGACGCCTCGCCCGAGCAGCGGCTGGCCGAGCTGCGCGCCTACCGCGAAGAGCTGGCCGCCGCCGCGCGCGGCCAGGCGCTGCCCTCGTCGCGCTGGCCGCAGGTGTTCGGCCCGCTGGCCCACAGCATCGCCCGATACGGCCTGCCCGAAGACCTGCTCGCCGACCTGCTGAGCGCCTTCATGCAGGACATCGAAAAAACCCGCGACCGCGGCACCTACGCCGACCGCGCCGAGCTGCTCGACTACTGCCGCCGCTCCGCCAACCCCGTGGGCCGCCTGCTGCTGCACCTGTACGGCGTGCACGACGCCCAGGCGCTGGCGCAGAGCGACGCCATCTGCAGCGCGCTGCAGCTCATCAACTTCTGGCAGGACCCCAGCGTCGACGTGCCGCGCGGGCGCTTCTACTTCCCGCTGACCGACTGCGCCCGGCGCGGCCTCACGCGCGAGCACTTCAAGGTCTTCGCGCCGCTGTCGTCCGCGCCGCCACCGCAGGAGGCTATCAACTTGATAGCAGTGGTGGTGCACTGGGCGCGCGAACTCATGACCGAGGGCGCCCCGCTCGTGCACCGGCTGCCGGGCCGCGCGGGCTGGGAGCTGCGCTTCGTGGTGCAGGGCGGCCTGCGCATCCTCGACAAGATCACCGACCTGGGTTTCGACACCTTCTCGCAGCGCCCCACCATCGGCAAGACCGACGCACCCCTGCTGCTCTGGAAGGCCATGCGGATGCGGAGACAATGGCGGCCCATGAAAGCAGCGCCTCCCCGATGAATCCCGAGCAATACGTGCAAGACAAGGCCGCCGCCTCGGGCAGCAGTTTCTATTACGCCTTCCTGTTCCTCCCCAAGCCGCGCCGCGCCGCGATCACGGCTTTCTATGCGTTCTGCCGCGAGGTCGACGACGTGGTCGACGAGGTCAGCGACCCCGGCGTGGCCGCCACCAAGCTCGCCTGGTGGCGCACCGAGGTGGCCCAGGCGTTCGCCGGCACGCCGCGCCACCCCGTGATGCAGGCGCTGATGCCGCACGCCGCGGCCTACGGCATCGAGGCGCGCCAGCTCAACGAAGTGATCGACGGCTGCCAGATGGACCTGGACCAGACCCGCTACCTCGACTTCCCCGGCCTCTCGCGCTACTGCCACCTGGTGGCCGGCGTGGTCGGCGAAGTCGCAGCCCGCATCTTCGGCCAGACCGATCCGCAGACCACCGCCTACGCCCACAAGCTCGGCCTGGCGCTGCAGCTCACCAACATCCTGCGCGACGTGGGCGAAGACGCCTTGCGCGGGCGCATCTACCTGCCGGTGAACGAGCTGCAGAAGTTCGACGTGAAGGCGCACGAGATCCTGAACCGCGTGCACTCCGACCGCTTCGTCACGCTGATGAAGTTCCAGGCCGCGCGCGCCCACGTGGCTTACGACGAAGCGCTCGCCCTGCTCCCGCTGGCCGACCGTCGCACGCAGAAGCCCGGCCTGATGATGGCCAGCATCTACCGCACGCTGCTGCGCGAGATCGAGCGCGACGACTTCCAGGTGCTGAACCAGCGCGTGAGCCTGACGCCCGTGCGCAAGTTCTGGCTGGCGTGGAAGGTTCAGGCGCTAGGGCGCATCTAGCTTCCGCGCCCATGGATGCATCCCAGCTTTCCGACATCGGCTTGTTCAGGGCGATCCTCAGCCTGGACCCCGAGGCTGACCTTTTTCATGAGCTGCTCAGTCCATGGATGGCAGGCGAGCGCGAATGGTTGACCGCGTTCGAGCAGCAAATGTCGCCTGGGCCCATCGAGATCGAGGACTCATGGCACCTCTATGCGCTTTCGCGCATCAACCAGATCTTGTTGCTGGCTTTTCAACGGGGAACACACGACAGTTGGGAAGGTCCGGCCTTGACCATGCCGGAGTACCTGGCGTTCATGACCGGCTTGGGCTTTCGCGTGGCCGATGAGCCGACCTACTCGCCTTTTTTTCACGAAATCGTCGAAGTCGTCGAAGCAGACGGAGCAAGCCCCCGCAAGGACTACATCGATCTCGAAAGGGTGGATTGGCCCGCACTGATGCTCGGTCACATGATGTTTTCGCGTGCGGGTGTCGCCGTGTCCTGCGTGCACGGCGCACTGCAACCCCAAATCGCGACGTCGTCGACCCTCTATTGGGCCCACCGGCGCAAGTCCCGCCCCAGAGAAGACCTGGCGGACGGGTGGGGTTCCAACTCGCAGTGGACAACGAAGTTCAGGCGCGACTACATCGTGGGCGACCAGTTGCTCTTCAACGCAGATGGCGAATACGACTTGAATGACAGAGGCCTGCGAACGCGCGAAGACGGGCTGACAAGGGCCGAGCGCATCGAACTGCTGACGAACGGGTGCTTCATCAGATGCACAAAGCCGGACGCCGACCGGCATCCCTACGACGACCGCATCCTGCTTCCGCGCGACTTCCAATGAAAAGAATTGCCGTCGTCGGCGCCGGCTGGGCCGGCCTTGCCTGCGCGGTCGAGGCCACGCGGCTCGGGCATGCGGTCACGTTGTTCGAAGCCGCGCACATGCCCGGCGGGCGGGCGCGGCGCGTCGACAACATGCACGGCCTGGCGCTCGACAACGGGCAGCACATCCTGATCGGCGCGTACACGGCCACGCTCACGCTCATGCGCGACGTCGGCGTCGATGTCGACAGCGCCCTGCTTCGCCTGCCGCTGTCGTTGCGCTTCGCCGACGGCGGCGGGCTCAAGCTGCCGCGCCTGCCCGCGCCGCTCGACCTGCTGGCCGGCATCTTCACCGCGCGCGGCTGGACGTGGCGCGACAGGTCGTCGCTGCTGCGCACCGCCATCGGCTGGCGCCTTGCCGGCTTTCGCTGCGCGAACACCACCACCGTCGCCGACCTGTGCGCGGGCCTCACGCCGCGCGTCATGAAGGAGCTGATCGAGCCGCTGTGCGTGTCCGCGCTCAACACGCCGGTGGCGCAGTCGAGCGGTGAAGTGTTCCTGCGCGTGCTGAAGGACGCGCTGTTCAGCGGCAGCGGCGGCGCCGACCTGCTGTTGCCGCGCGCCGACCTCGGCGCGCTGCTGCCCGATGCCGCCATTCAATGGCTCGCGCAACACGGCGCCGAGACGCGCATCGGCACCCGCGTGCGCGCCATCGCGCCCGAGGGTGAGCGATGGCGTGTCGATGACGAAGTCTTCGATCGGGTGGTGCTGGCCTGCGCGCCGTGGGATGCGGCGCGGCTGGTCCGCGCTTCAGGCCTGGCGGTCGATGCCTGGTGCGAAGCCACCGAAGCCCTGCGCTTCGAGGCCATCGCCACTGTCTACGTGCGCGGCGCCTCGCCGCTTGCGGAACCGATGCTGGCGCTGCGCAGCAACCCGGCCACGGCCCCCGCGCAATTCGCCTTCGACCGGGGCCAGCTCGGCGGCCTGCAAGGCGTGCTCGCGATGGTCGTCAGCGCCAACGAGGCTTCGCGCGAAGTGCTGGAACAACAGGTGATCGCCCAAGCGGCCACGCAACTGGGCCAGGCGAAGCTTCAGCTCGTGCAGACCGTGGTCGAGAAGCGCGCCACCTTCGCCTGCACGCCCGCGCTCGCACGCCCTCCTTCGGCCATCGCGCCCGGCCTGCAAGCCTGCGGCGACTACACCGAAGGCCCCTACCCCGCCACGCTCGAAGGCGCCGTCCTCAGCGGGCTGGCGGCAGCGAAAGCACTGCACGCATGACGACCGAACTGCGCTACCTCGATTTCGACTACAGCGAAGACACCGAGGACCACGGCACCTTCGACGCGATGGCGTCGACCACGCCCGACAAGACACCCGAGGTGAAGCAAGAAATCGCCGCCGTGCTGGCCTGGGCCGAAGCCACGTTCCCGCATGCGCGCGGCGCCCTCGACGAAGGCGCGACGTGGGACTACGACCTGCAGGAAACGCGCGAGGACAACCCGCGCTTCGACACCCTCACGCTCTCGCTCAGCGGCACCGCCGATTTCTGCGCGGCGCTGCGCGAGCACTTCGCGCTGGACTGAGGGCGCTGGCGAATCAGGCGGCCGTCTTGTTGCGCAGGCGCAGCAGGCTCAGGCCCAGCAGCACGAACGCCCCGCCCGACAGCTTGTTGAACAGCCGCGTGCGACGCGGGTCCGACAGCTGCTTGCGCAGCAGGCGCGCCAGCAGCACGTAGAACGCATGCGACAGCACCGAGGCGGTCGCAAAGGTGGTGGTCAGCACCACGAACTGCATGGCCAGCGGCGCGTCTTGCGTCAGGAACTGCGGGAACAGCGCCGAGAAGAAAAGAATGCCCTTGGGGTTGGTCAGCGCCACCGTCAGGCCGTGCCCGAACAGGCGCAGGCTCGAACGCGGTGCCACGCCGCCCGGCTCGCCCTGCAGGTCGGCGAACACGCTGCCCTGGCTGCGCCATTGCTTGATGCCCAGGTAGATCAGGTAGGCCGCGCCGGCCAGCTTCAGCAGCATGAACGCATGGGCCGAGGTGGCCAGCACCACGCCGAGCCCGGCCATTGCGGCGGCGGACACCATGAACAGGCCCATCGCATTGCCCAGAGAGCTGATCATCGCGCGTCGCGGGCCCACACTCATCGAGTTCGAGACCGCCAGCAGCACGGCCGGGCCGGGCGTGAAGGCGACGAGCAGCGTGACGCCGCAGAAGATGAGCCAGTTGGAGAAATGCACTTTGGGTTTCCTGCCCGGCGCGAAGCCGCAAGGGGGATGGGGACAGGAAACTATAGTCAGCCCGGCGAATCGCCGCAGGCGCCGCGCCAATAACCCTCACACCCCGGAAACCCGCCCCATGGTCACCTGCTATCTGCGCTACATCGTCGACGCCCACAAGCTCAAGGAATTCGAGCACTACGGCAAGCTCTGGATCCCGCTGGTCGAAAAGTTCGGCGGCCAGCACCACGGCTACTTCCTGCCCTCGGAAGGCGCGAACAACGTCGCGCTGGCGATGTTCAGCTTTCCGAGCCTGGCCGCCTACGAAAAGTACCGCGCCGACTCGATGGAAGACCCGGCGTGCCAGGCCGCGTTCAAGTACGCCGAAGAAACCCGCTGCATCGTGAGCTACGAGCGCAGCTTCTTCCGCCCCGTCTTCAAGTAAGGCCGCGTCAGGCGCCCAGCGCCACGCACAGCGCGTGCAGGTTGGGCACGATCAGTTGGGGCCGGGCGCCATGCACCCACGGCCGCTCGTCGCGCACCAGCCACGCGGCCTGCATGCCGGCGTTGAGCGCGCCCACCACGTCGAGCTCGGCGTCGTCGCCCACGTGCAGCACGTCCTTCGGCAGGAAGCCGACCGACGCGGCGGCCGCGCGAAAGATCGGCGCATGCGGCTTGCCGCTGCCGAAGGCGCGTGCATTGAAGCCGGTGCGAAACCAGCGGCTGACGCCGGTGCGCTGAAGGTCGGCGTTGCCGTTCGAGATCGCCACCAGCGGATAGCGCTCGCTGAGCCACTTGAGCGCGGGCAGTGCGTCGTCGTACAGCGTCACGCGCTGGCGTTCCTCGAAGAACACCTCGAAGGCCGGGTCGGCCAGCGCCGGGTCTTCGCCCGCGCGCTTGAGCGCGGTGCGGATCGATTCACGGCGCAGCGCGCTCAGGTCGTGCGCGAGATCGGAGCGCTCTTTCTCGGTGGCTTCGCGCAGCTCGCGAAGAATGCCCGGCGTGAGCAGCAGCGAGGCCGTCTTGGGCGCCTCGCGCAGCAGCCACTCCTGCAGCACGACCTCGGCGCGCTCGATGGTCGGCCAGATCGGCCACAGCGTGTCGTCCAGGTCGAGCGAGATCGCGGAAATGCGTTGGATGTCGAGGGGTTCGGCGCTCGCGGGCGCCGTGGGAGCGGAGGTCATGCCTGAGAATATCGCATGCCTCCAACCCCTGTGAACGCCCCGCCGGGCAACCCGCGCACCGCCGTGCTCTGGTGCAACCTGGGCTCGCCCGACGCACCCACCGCCGCCGCCGTGCGCCCCTACCTCGCCGACTTCCTGGGCGACCCGCGCGTGGTCGAAATCCCCAAGGCGATCTGGGCGCTGATCCTGCACGGCATCATCCTGCGCACGCGGCCCGCCAAGTCGGCCGCCAAGTACGCGAGCATCTGGACGGCCGAAGGCTCGCCGCTGAAGGTGTTCACGCAGAAGCAGGCCACGCTGCTCGCGGGCTGGCTCGGCGAACGCGGCCACCGCGTGACGGTGCGCGACGCGATGCGCTACGCCAACCCGTCGATCGCCTCGCGGCTGGACGCGCTGAAAGCCGAGGGCGCCACGCGCGTGCTGGTGCTGCAGGCCTACCCGCAATATTCGGCCACCACCACCGCCAGCGTGATCGACGCGGTGAACGACTGGAGCCGCAAGCAGCGCCGCCTGCCCGAGTTCCGCTTCGTCAACGACTTCCACGACGACCCGGCCTACATCGACGCACTCGCGCAAGGCATCGAGAAGCACTGGAAGACCGAAGGCCGCGGCGAAGTGCTGCTGATGAGCTTCCACGGCATTCCCGCGCGCAACATCGCGCTGGGCGATCCCTACCAGTCGCAGTGCCTCGCAACCGCGCACCTGCTCGCGGCCCGGCTGGGCCTGGCGGACGCGCAGTACCGCGTGACCTTCCAGTCGCGCTTCGGCCGCGCCAAGTGGCTCGAGCCCTACACCGAACCCACGCTGCGCGCGCTGGGCGCGTCGGGCGTCAAGCGCGTCGACGTGGTGTGCCCCGGCTTTCCGGCCGACTGCCTCGAGACGCTCGAAGAAATCGCCATGGAGGGCCGCGAGGCCTTCCTGCACGCGGGCGGCCAGGCCTTCAGCTACATCCCCTGCCTCAACGACAGCCCGGCGTGGATCACCGCGCTCGCGGGCATTGCCGAACGCAACCTCGCGGGCTGGCCCACGCAAGCGACCTCGCCATGAAGAAGGAACTGCACGAAGCCAACCGGCTGTCGTGGAACGCGGCCACCGTCGCGCACAACAGCCACAAGGGCGACCAGGCCGCGTTCTTTCGCAACGGCGGCTCGACGCTGTTCCCCGAAGAAGCCGCGCTGCTGGGCGACCTGACGGGCCTGTCGGTGCTGCACCTGCAATGCAACGCCGGGCAGGACAGCCTGAGCATCGCGCGCCTGGGCGCGGCGGTCACGGGCGTGGACATTTCCGACGAGGCCATTGCCTTCGCGACGCGGCTCTCGGCGCAATCGGACATTCCGGCGCGCTTTGTGCGCAGCGACGTCTACGACTACTTTCGCGAGGCGCAGGCACGCGGCGAGCGGCATGACGTGGTCTTCTGCTCGTACGGCACGCTGTGCTGGCTGTCCGATCTTTCGGCATGGGCGCGTGGGGTGTCGCAACTGCTTGCGCCGGGCGGGCGTTTCGTCTTCATCGACTTCCATCCGTTCGCGATGGTGTTCGACCCGTCGTGGAAGTTTCACTACGACTATTTCAACGACGCCCCCGTGCCGGAAGAAGGCGTGGGCGACTACGTGGCCCAGTCGGGCGACGGCCTCGTGCGCGAGGGCTACGAACGCGGCGTCGAGAATTTCAGCAACCCGCATCCGAGCTTCGAGTTTTCTTGGGGCGTGGGCCAGGTGACGACCGCGCTGTCGCAGGCCGGCCTCGCCATCGAGCGCCTCGACGAGTATCCGTACGCCAACGGCTGGAAGCCCTTCGAGGGCATGCGCGACATCGGCGGGCGCCGCATGGCGCCGCCCGAAGGCATGCCGCGCATTCCGCTGATGTATTCGCTCTGCGCGCGCAAGCCCTGACGCGCCCGCGCGGCGCGCCTCAGACCGCCGACCTGCGCGCCAGCAGCGCCTCGATCGCGGCCTCCATCTCGGCGTATTCACCCTCGCCGAAGTGCTGCCGCATCACCTGGCCCTTGCCGTCGACCAGGTAGAACGCGGGCCAGTACTGGTTCTGGTAGGCCTTCCAGGTGGCAAAGCCGTTGTCCTGCGCCACGGGGTAGCGGATGTTGAAGCGCTCGATGGCGTCCTGCACGTTGCGCGTGAGCTTCTCGTAGGCGAACTCGGGCGAATGCACGCCCACCACCGTGAAGCCCTGGTCCTTGTACTTCTCGTACCAGCGCACCACGTGCGGCAGCGTGCGGATGCAGTTGATGCACGAGTAGGTCCAGAAATCGACCAGCACCACCTTGCCGGCCAGGCCTTTGAGCGTGAGCGGCTCCGAGTTGAGCCACTTGTCGATGCCCGCGAACTCGGGCGCGCGGCCGTAGTCCTGCAAGCCCGGGGACGCCGCCAAGGCACTGCGCAGCGGCCACGCGCCGCCGGCCGCCGCAACCAGCGCGGACGACCCCACGGCGAGGCCCGAGAACGCCCTTCTGGACAACATGCTCTTCATGATCGCAAACCTCGCTCGTATGGCAGACCGACAGCGGTCAGGCGCGATTGTTTGCGGCGCACGGCGGGCGTGCGCATGTGTCACGGCAATTTGAAGTTTGTCCCGGCGGCGTGAAGGCCGGGGCCTGGACCGGGGCCCGGGTGCCTCAGAACTTGCCGAGGTAGTCCATCTTGCCCACCGGCACGCCCTTGTGGCGCAGCACGTCGTAGGCGGTGACCACGTGAAAGAAGAAGTTGGGCAGCGCGAACTGCAGCAGGTAGCGCTGCGCGGTGAAGTGCGCCTCGCCTTCGCGTGCCTTGATGGTCACGGGGCGCTCTTCCTGGCCGTCGATGAGGGCGCGGTCGACGCTCTTCAAAAAGTCTTCCGTCTTCGCGATGCGCGCCAGCAGGTCGTCCCAGGTCTTTTCCTCGTCGGGAAAGCTCGGTGCCGTGATGCCCGCGATGCGCGCGGTGCCCAGCTTGCAGGCATCGCTCGCGCGCTGGATCTGGCCGGCCAGCGTGAGCATGTCGGGCGCCAGGCGCGCCTCGACCAGCGTGGCCGGATCGATGCCTTCGGCCTTGGCGTGCGCCAGGCTCTTGTCGAGCAAATGGGTGAGTTGGCCGAGCCCGCGCGTGAAAACGGGAACGGACAGGTCGTACATCGAGAGCGCCATGGTGTTCGAGGCCTTGTGGTGGTTGAAAGCGGCGGCGATTGTCACGCCGCCATGGTTTCAGCGACCGGCCGCGCGGATAAACCCTTCGACCGGCTCCAGTTGTCCGGGCACGTTGAGCGCGGGCGCGTGACCGCAGGCAGGCACTTCGATGACCTGCAGCTTGCCGGCCGCGCCGGGGCCGCGCAGGCGCATCTGCTCGACCACCTCGGGCAGCACCAGGTCGGACTCGGCGCCGCGCAGGCACAGCACCGGCACCTCGATGGCGTCGTAGTGCGGCCAGATCAGGTAGTCGTTGTCGTGCGCGCTGAACTGGCGGACCATGGCCGGGTCGTAGTGCGGCGTGACGCGGCCGTCTGCCAGCCGGCGCGTGGAGCTTTCGGTCAGGCGGCGCCACTGCGCGTCGCTGAGCCAGCCGTAGGGCTTGTAGACGGTGCGGAAAAAAGCCTCCAGCTCGGCCACGGTGTCGAACGCGGGCGGCTGGCCCGCATAGGCGCGGATGCGCTCGATGGCCGGCTGGGCCAGCTCGGGCGCGTTGTCGTTGAGCACCAGGCTTGCGATTCGCGCCTTCATGCGCGGCTCGAACAGGCCCGACGCGCACACCGTGCCGATGGCGCCGCCCATCGACGTGCCGACCCAGTGCACGCGGCCCAGGCGCAGTTCGTCGCACAGCGCATCGGCGATGCGCGCGTAGAAGCGCAGCGTGTATTCCTCGTCGGGCAGCGGGCTCCACTGGCTCAGGCCGCGGCCGATGGTGTCGGGGCAGATCACCCGGAAACCGCGCGACGCGAAGTGCAGCGCCAGCTCGTCCATGTCGCGGCCGGTGCGCGCCAGTCCGTGCCAGGCGATGACCACGGGCGCGTCTTGCGCGCCCCATTCGAGCCAGTGGATTTCGCGGCCCGCCAGTTGCGCGTAGCGGGACAGGGGAATGTGATGGTTGTTGTCGCTCATCGCGCGGCCCTTGCTCGCAGTTTGCCGACGATGCCGGTGGGGAAGTAATAGACGGACAGCACGAACAGCACGCCGAGCCACAGCAGCCAGCGGTCGGGCGACAGCAGCGCGGCCAGCCACGGCAGGCCGCTCGCGGCCTCGCTGCCCACGCGCAGCAGGTCTTGCAGGTAGCTCTGCGCAATGACGAACAGCACCGCGCCGATGGCCGCGCCGTAGATCGTGCCCATGCCGCCGATCACCACGATCAGCAGCACGTCGATCATGATCTCGAAGCTCAGCGAGGTGTCGGGGCCGTTGTAGCGCAGCCAGATGGCCAGCATGGCGCCGGCCAGCGTGGCGAACAGCGCCGACAGCACGGCGGCCGTGGTGCGGTAGACCACCACGCGGTAGCCGATGGCCTCGGCGCGGAACTCGTTCTCGCGAATGGCCTGCAGCACGCGGCCGAACGGCGAATTCACGATGCGCAGCAGCGCGAGCACCAGCACCACCGCCGCCACGAACAGCAGGTAGTAGCACAGCAGGCGCCCGTCGAGCGACACGCCGAGGAAGGGCTCTTCGGCGAACTCGAAGCTCGGCGAGATCAGCTCGGGCAGCTTGAAGGTCAGGCCGTCTTCGCCGCCGGTGAAGTCCGACAGCTGCGAAGCGAGCGTCTGGAACGCCGAGGCCACGGCCAGCGTGATCATCGCGAAGAAGATCGCGCGCACCCGCAGCGAGAACAAGCCGATGGCGAACGAGAGCACCAGCGAGATCGCGAGCGACGCGCCCAGCCCCACCAGCACCGCGCCCCAGTTGGGCCCGAGCCGCGAAGCCGAGATGGCGATGCCGTAGGCGCCGATGCCGAAGAACATCGTGTGCGCGAAGCTCACGATGCCGGTGTAGCCCAGCAGCAGGTCGAAGCTGGCCACCAGCACCACGAACACCAGGATCTTGGCCGCCACGCTGAGCGCCTTCACGCCCGGGAAGATGAACGGCGCGAACGCCAGCGCAATGAACAGCACCACCAGCAGCAGCGCCAGCAGGCGGCTGCGCGGCATGTCGTTGGAGAGAAGTCGTTTCAGGAACATGTGGGCTTCTCTCTTCTCAACGGTTGGCCACGGGGTACACGCCCTGCGGGCGCCACAGCAGCACGGCCACCATCAGCAGGATGCTCGCGAACTGCGTGAGCGTGGGCAGCAAAAAGCCGATGTAGTTGGTCATGAGCCCCACCAGCAGTGCGCCGATGAGCGCCCCGCCCGTCGAGCCCAGCCCGCCGATGATGATCACGATGAAGATCAGCACGTTGACCTGCGCGCCCATCTGCGGCACCAGGTTCTGCTGGAACAGCCCCCACATCACGCCGCCCAGGCCGGCCAGCGCGCTGCCGACCACGAACACGCCGACGAACAGGCGCCCGATGCGGTAGCCCAGCGACTCGACCATTTCGCGGTCCTGCACGCCGGCGCGAATGAGCAGGCCGATCTTGGTGCGGCCCAGCGTCCAGGCGAGCACGCCGAACACCACCACGCCCACGGCCACCGCCAGCAGGCGGTATTTGCTGATGGCCGCGTCGCCCACCAGCAGCGAGCCGCGCAGCGCCTCGGGCAGCGGCAGCGGAATCTGCGCCGGGCCCCAGATCACCTTGATGAGCTCCTCGCCGATGATCATGCCGCCCATGGTGATGAGGATCTGCTTCAGGTGCTGGCCGTACACCGGCCGCACGATGAAGCGCTCGAACGCCAGGCCCACCGCGCCGGCCACGGCCATCGCCACCAGCATGGCCGGGAACACCGCCACCAGGTTGCGCCACAGCTCGCCCGAGCCGGTCCAGTCGCCCATGAGGCCGAGCACGCTGCTGGCCACGAAAGCGCCCAGCGCGATGAACACGCCGTGGCCGAAGTTCAGCACGTCCATCAGGCCGAACACGAGCGTGAGGCCCGAGGCGATGATGAAGATGATCATGCCCATCGCCAGGCCCGCCACGGTGAGCGTGAGCCAGGTGGAGAAAGAGCCGGTCAGCGGCAGCGCGACGAGCGCGAGCACCGGCGCCAGCAGCAGCGGCTTCCAGTCGAAGTCGAGTTTCATAGAGCCAGTCCGAGCAGCGATTGCTGCAGTTGCGCGTCGGCGGAAAACGCCGCCATGGAGCCGCTGTGCACCACGCGGCCGTTGTCCATGACCGCGACGGTGTCACCCAGGCGTTGGGCGAAGTTGATGTTCTGTTCGACCAGCAGGATGGTCACGCCGCTGCGCTTCAGTTCGGCGAAGGCGTCGATCATGTTGTTGATCATCACGGGCGCCAGGCCCTTGCTGGGCTCGTCGATGATGAGCAGCTCGCGCGGCTCCACGATGGCGCGCGACACGGCCAGCATCTGCTTCTGCCCGCCCGAGAGCTTGCCCGCCGGGTGGTTCCAGAACTTCTCGACCGCGGGGAAGAGCTTGAAGATCCACTTCAGGCGCGTGTCGTCGATCTGCTGCGCGTTCTTGGCGCCGCGCGCGGCGAGCAGCATGTTCTCCTTCACCGTGAGGTCGGAGAAGATGCCCATGTTCTCCGGCACGTAGGCAATGCCCAGCCCGGCGATCTGCGGGGTGTTGTGCACGGTGATTTCCTTGTCACCGAAGCGCACCCTGCCCTGCGACGCATGCCACAGGCCCATGATGGTTCGCAGCGTGGTCGTCTTGCCCGCGCCGTTGCGGCCCAGCAGCATGGTGAGCTGGCCGCGCGGCACGGCGAGGTCGACGCCGTGCAGGATGTGGTACGCCCCGATGTGCGTGTGCACGCCTTCGAGGGTCAACAGGTTCGGGTTTGTCATCGGTCTTGCTCCTTGGCCACGCCCAGGTAGGCCTCCTGCACCACCGGCGAGGCGATCACCTCCGCCGGTTCGCCGTCGGCCACCAGCGTGCCGTTGTGCAGCACGATGATGCGGTCCGCGAGTTCGCGCACCACGTCCATCTTGTGCTCCACCAGCAGGATGGTCTTGGTCTTGTCCTGCTTGAGCTTGCGGATCAGGTCCAGGATGACCGGCGCCTCGGCCGCGTTCATGCCGGCCGTGGGTTCGTCGAACATGAAGACCTTGGGCTCCAGCGCCATCAGCAACGCCACCTCCAGCTTGCGCTGGTCGCCGTGCGGCAGGCTCGCCACGGTGGCGTGCTCGCGCGACTTCAGCGACACGTCGGCCAGGATCTGGTCGGCGCGCTCGGTCAGCGCCTTGTGGTCGCTCCAGATGCTCCACAGGTTGAGCCCGCGCCGGTGCGCGCCCTCGCGCGTGGCCTGCACCGCCAGGCGCACGTTCTCCAGCACCGTGAGGTTGGGGAACAGGTTGGTGAGCTGGAACGCGCGCCCCAGCCCCGCGTGCGTGCGGGCCGACGGCGACAGGCCCGACAGCGGCTGGCCGTCGAGCGACACCGTGCCCGCGCTCGCCTTGAGCTGGCCCGAGATCAGGTTGAAGTAAGTGGTCTTGCCCGCGCCGTTGGGCCCCACGATGGCCGTCAGCGTGCCCGGCGCGAAAGCGCAGCTCACGTTGTTGACGGCCACGTGCCCACCGAAGCGGATGGTCAGATCTCGGGTCTCAAGCATCGTTGTTGGTCATTGCAAATCAGGAATCGAAAATGGCACGGCGGCCTCAACAGCTGCCGATCACGTAGTAGTTGGGGCCGGTCTGCTTCAGCGTGGTCGTCACGTAGATGTTCCACAGCCCCATGGCCTGGTTCGAGCCGTAGGCATAGGTGATGCCCCACAGCGCGTAGGCGCGCCCCGCCAGCGTATGCGCATAGTTGCTGGCCGTGTAGCAGGTGCCGCCGGTGCCGCCGCCGCCCGCCAGGGTCGTGCCCGTGGCGGCCGCCGACATCGCGCCCTCGGCGTTGCCGGCGTTCAGCGCGGCCACGGTCCAGCTGTAGGTGGTGGACGCGGCCAGGCCGGTGTCGGTGTAGTTGGTGGCGGTGACCGGCGCGGCGTTGACCTTGCTGCCGCCGCGGTACACGTTGTAGCCGCTGGCGCCGCTCACGCCGGCCCAGCCGACGACCATGCTGCTGCTGGTCGCGCCCGAGGTGCCCACGCCGGTGGGCGCGGGCAACCCGCTGCCGCCGCTGGAGCCGGTCACGCGGTCGATCATGGCCTTGAACGCCATCATCTGCGGGCCCGACTTCTTCGCGTAGTTGGCGCTGTCGTAGCCCCACCAGTCCCAGCAGCTGTTGGTGGCGGCCGTGCTGGTCTGCGGGTAGATCAGGATGATGTTGTTGGTGTCGGCCCAGCGGTTGTAGCCGGTCTTGCGCACGTACTGGTCGCTCACGTCCGCGTAGTTCTGCTTGCAGCCGTGCAGCACCAGGTGCACGCGGCACGAGGTGGTGGTGCAGGCCTGGGGCACGTAGACCCAGCCGGTGGCGGCCATGCCGTGGCCGGAGACGAACTCCGACTGGTTGAACTCGGTGAAGGTGCCGCCCAGCGTACCGTTGTTGCGCGGGTTCAGCGGGCCATACAGCTGGGTGAGGATCTCGCCCGCCAGGTCGAAGCCGCAGTTGTTGATGTAGGGCGCGGCGGTGGTGCTGCAGGCACTGCCGTAGTCGTCGGTGACCATGGCGTGGCCCGCGCCGATGTTGTTCTTGTAGACGATGTTGGCCGCGGGCACGAAGCTCTGGTAGTAGGTCTTCAGGTCGTTCATCACCGCCTGCGTGACGGTGTTGTCGGAAGTGCCCGAGAACATGTAGACCTTGGAGCCGCTCAGGTTCGACACCGGGTCGATCGCGCCGCTCGCGGCCCAGCTGTTGGTGGTGCTCACGAGCGACGACACCGGAATGCTGCTGCTGTGCGTCATGCAGCGGCCCGTGGCGTTGAGCACCGAGCCCTCGGCGCAATAGAACGGCCCGCCCGCCACCACGCCGGCGCCGCGCTTGAACGTGGCCGAGTAGGCCACGTGCAATTGCACCGCCGCGAAACCGCCGGCCGACAGGCCGGACACGCTCACCTCCGCCGGGTTGGCGCCGAGCGCCGGCAGCGGCACCGCCGCCGTCGCGGCATGCGCCGCCACCGTCATCGCCGTGGCCGCGGCAAGTCCCTTCCAGTTCCATCGCATCGCTGGCATCGCTGTCTCCTAAATGTTGTGGGTATCGAACGCTTGCTTGCTGACGAATCAGGCCGTGGAGCGCGCCATGCGCCGCGCCTTTTAGAAAAAGGCGCAGGCTGGCGCTTCGCCCGGCGGCCGTCCGGGGCGAAAAGGCAGCGGCGCCTTGTGCGCGCCGCGGGGTTCAGGTGACGATCGGCGCCGAGCTCAGCGCTTGTTCTTGATCGGGATGTTCATCTCTTCAGGCTTGATCTCGTGCACCAGCTCGGGCACGCCCCAAGCAAACGCCGGGTCGACCTTGATCTTGAAGTGGTACATCGACTGCATGGCCTGGTGGTCTTCCTTGCGGAAGGTCATCTTGCCCTTGGGCGTGTCGAAGCTCATGCCTTCCATGGTGCTGATGAGCTTGTTGGTGTTGGTGTCGCCGCCCGTCTTCTTGAGCGCCGTCACCACCGCCATCGCGGCCGAGAAACCGCCGGCCGTGAAGAAGTCCGGCGGCGACTTGAATTCCTTGTAGTGGGCCGACACCATCGCGTCGTTCACCGGGTTCTTCGGAATGCCGAAGTAGTAGTACGCCGCGCCTTCCATGCCCGGCAGCGCCTTGTAGGCGGCCATGGCCGGCAGGATGTTGCCGCCGGTGGCGATCTCGATGCCGTAGCGCTTCAGGTCGAGGTCGACGATCTTGAAGGGGTTGCCCGCGCCGGCCCAGACGATCCAGATGATCTTGCGGCCCGGCTGGTCTTTCAGCTTGTCGATCAGGCGCTGCGCGCCGGCCGTGAAGTCGGTGGTGGCGGGGGGCAGGTACTCTTCATGGACCAGCTTGGCTTTCTTCAGCGCGCTGCCGAAGGCCTTCACGCCGTCGCGGCCGAAGGCGTTGTCTTGTGCCAGCGTGGCCACGGTCACGCCGGCCTTGTCGACGGCCACGGCATTGGAGATCGCGTCTTGGCTCGAATTGCGGCCGGTGCGGAAGATGTACTTGTTCCACTTGTCGCCGGTGATCGAGTCGGCCACGGCGGGCTCGACCAGCAGGATCTTCTTGTATTCCTCGGCCACGGGCAGCATGGCCAGCGCCACGCCCGAAGCGGTCGGGCCGACGGCCAGCGCGGCCTTGTCGTCCGAGTAGGCGGCCGCCAGCAGCGACTTGCCCAGGTCGGGCTTGCCCTGGTCGTCCTTCTCGATGACCACCAGCTTCTTGCCGTTGACCATCATCGTGCCTTCGGTGGCGTAGTTCAGGCCCATCATCAAGCCGGTCTGGGTCTGCTTGCCGTAGGCCTCCAGCGCGCCGGTCTTGCTGTAGATGTGGGCGATGCGGATTTCGTTGGACTGGGCCCAGGCGGGAACAGCGGCGGCGCAAGTGGCAAGCGCGGCCAGCGCGACGAGGTGACGACGGTTCATTCTTTGTCTCCTGAAAATGGTGACTGAATATTGCACAGTTCGTGCCATTCTCTAAGCCATTGATAACAAACGTTTCTTCATTCGGGAAGAACGCCGTTCGACTGGATTCAGAACACTGAGACCGCCTGATTTTCAGACAAGTGTTTATTTATCAGTCAGGGTTTTCGCGGAGGCTTGGCGCTCCGCGATCCACTGCTTGAACTGCCGCTCGGCCTGCATGCGGAACTCGTTGCGCGCATGGTTGCAGGCGGCATGCGCGAGCCGCCGGTGTTTGGACGAGCGCACGCCACCGAAGGTGGAATCGACGAGGTGCTCGATGGTGGCGGACTCGGGGCGGCCGACGGGCTCGCTGAAGTCCATGGGGAGGCCGCACCAGTGGCAATTCGGGCCGAAGGTGGAACGCAGGGCTTGGATGCTCATGGTTTTTTGTTGGGTGTTGTTCGTTCAAGGCGTGCTCACGCCTTCAGGCCGCGCCCACGCCGACGGCGTGCTCTGCTCCGCGAATGTCCCCCGGGGCTGCGCCCCTCCTCCTTTATTTCGCTGCGCAGAGCACACCATCAGCGTGAGCGTTATATAGAGCGGTCGTTGATCAACCACCACCCGGCAGCGTGCCCAAGTGCATAGGGCATCGGGTACTCCCCGCAGCGAAATAAAGGAGGAGCGAAGCGGGGGACATTCGCGGAGGGGAGTACCCGGTGTCCTGTGCACACGCCCCGAACACGCGAAACCGATCACTGTCCCGTCATCCGCTCGTACAGCGTCGCGCGCGAAATGCCGAGCAGCCGCGACGTCGCCAGCTTGTTCCCGCCCGTCGATGCCAGCGCCGCCGCAATCGCCTTGCGCTCCAGCTCCGCCACCTGCTGCGCCAGCGGCCGCAGCAGCGCCGCCTGCTCATCCGCTTCGTGCGCGTTCTGCAAGGTCGCCGGCAGCTCGATCTGCTCCAGCCCCGCCTCGCGCAGGATACGCTCCAGCTGCACCGCGTCGATGCGCTGCGAGTCGCTGCGCATCGTCACCTGCTCCAGCACGTTGCGCAGCTCGCGGATGTTGCCGCGCCAGTGCTGGCCGGCCAGCAGCGCGAGCGCGTCGGGCGTGAGTTCGGGCGGCGCCTCGCCGCTGCGCAGCGCCATGTCTTCGCCCAGTGCCTCGACCAGCGCGGGAATGTCGGCGCGCCGCTCGCGCAGCGGCGGCACGCGCAGCGGCAGCACGTTGAGACGGTAATACAGGTCTTCGCGAAACTGCCCGCGCCGCACCAGCTCCGGCAGGTCGCGCGACGTGGCGGCGATCACGCGCGCGTCGAAGGGCACGAGCTTGTTCGAGCCCAGCGGCTCGATCTCGCCCTCCTGCAACGCGCGCAGCAACTTGGCCTGCAGGCCCAGCGGCATGTCGCCGATCTCGTCGAGGAACAGGCTGCCGCCGTCGGCCAGCTTGAACTTGCCCTCGCGGCCCTTGCGGTCGGCGCCGGTGAAGGCGCCGGGCGCGAAGCCGAAGAACTCGGCCTCGAGCAGCGTGTCGGGCACGGCCGCGATGTTGACGCTGACGAACTGCCCCTTGGCGCGCGCCGACGATGCATGGATGGCATGCGCCAGCAGTTCCTTGCCCGTGCCCGTCTCACCCAGCAGCAGCACCGGGCTGGCCGACTGCGCCGCGCGGCGCGCGTGGCGCTTGACCTCCACCGCCGCCGGGCTGCTGCCGATGAAGCTGGCGAAGGTGTACTTGGAGCGCCGCTGCCCGTCGGCCGCATGCTGGTACAGCGGGTTGTTGCGCTGGCTCGCGAGTTCGCGCCGCGCGTCGTCCAGGTCGCGCTGCAGCAGCGCGAACTTGCTGATGAGCGGCTGCAGCGTGGTCTCGGGCTGGTCGAACAGCACGATGCCGATGGCGCCGATCACCTCGCCCATGCCGCCCATGCCGCCCATGCCGGCCTCGCCGCCCCCGCGCTCTTCGCGCAGCGGAATGCGGCTGACCACGAAGGTGCCGGCCTTGTTGGTCAGCAGGTCGATCAGGATGGGTTCGCCGGTTTCGAGCACGCGGCGCATCTGCGTGTTCGGAATCACGTCTTCCACCATATGCCCCATGAACTGGTCGATCGACGAAAAACCCAGCGCCGGCAGAAAGCGCCGGTAGCCCTCGTTGACCCACACGATGCGCCCGCCCCGGTCGACCAGGAACATGCCCTGGCTGATGCTTGAAAACAAATGAAACATCGAGCGCGCGGCCAGCGCGAGGATGCCCTCGGCGTCGAGCGGCAATGTGGTCGGTACGGAAGGAGCAGCAGGCATGGCGGGATCGTAGCGCGCATCGATTCGCAACCGGTCCGGCAGCGATTTCCTTCAGGAAATGCTCAGGCTGCGTAAGAGAAGGAAAGTCCTTCAGCAAACCTTAAGTTAATCAATCGTTTGATTTTGTACGTGGTCTAATGCGCCGCATGAACGCGAAGAAAGCCACCACCCAGGCCCCGCGCCGCGCACCGCGCAGCGACGGCGCCGAGGCACGCCACCGGCTGCTTCACACCGCGCTGCGGCTGTTCGCGCAAAAGGGCTACGCCAAGACCTCGACCCGCGAGATCGCCCGCGAGGCCGAGGTCAACATCTCGGCCATCAGCTACTACTTCGGCGACAAGGAAGGCCTGTACGCGGCCACCTTCTCCGAGCCCATGGGGGCGGACTCCGCCGACCTCGTGGCCGCCTGCAACGTGCCGGGCCAGTCGCTTCAGGACACGCTGCGCATCTGCATGGTGTCGATGATCGACCCGCTCAAGCAGGGCGAGATCGTGCGGCAATGCATCCAGCTGCACATGCGCGAAATGCTCGAGCCCAGCAGCCGCTGGGCCAAGGAGCTCGAGCACGACATCAAGGGCCCGCACCGCGCCATCGCCGAGCTGCTGTGCCGCCACCTGGAAATCGACCGGGCCGACGACGACATCCACCGCCTGACGTTTGCGATCACCGGGCTGTCGATGCAGCTCTACGTGAGCCAGGACTTCATCGAGGCCATCCGTCCCTCGCTGCTGCGCACGGCGCGCGGCATCGACACCTGGGCCGACCGCCTGACCGGCTATGCCATGGCGCTGGTCGAGGCCGAGGCGGTGCGCCGCCGCGCCGAGAGAAAGCTGAAGAAATGAGAAGACTCCGACTGATTGCCACCCTGTGCCTGCCGCTGGGCTTCGGCCTCGGCCTTTCGGGCTGCGCGCTGACGCGCCCGCCGTCGCAGGTCGAAGCGCCCTTCCCAGCGCAATGGCACGCGCCCCTGCCCCACGGCGGCTCGCTTGCGTCGCTGGCCGACTGGTGGCGCCAGCTCGACGACCCGCTGCTGGTCGAGCTGATCGCCGCCGCCGAAGCCGCGAGCCCCAACGTCGCGAGCGCCGCGGCGCGCGTGGCCGAGGCGCGCTTCACGCGCGTGCAGACCGGCGCGGCGTTGCTGCCCAGCCTGGACGGCACGGCCTCGGCGAGCCGGGGCACCTCGGGCTTTGCTTCGGCGCCCACCAGCGGTGGATCCGGCACGTCCGGGGGCAGCGGCAACAGCAGCGGCACCGCCTCGGCCAGCACGCCCATCACCACGCTGCAGGCCGGCCTGCAATCGAAGTGGGAGGTCGACCTGTTCGGCCGCCTGCGCGCCGACCGTGACGCCGCCGAGGCCAAGCAGAACAGCGCCAACGCCAAGTGGCACGACGCCCGCGTGGCGGTGGCGGCCGAAACGGCCAACGCCTATTTCGCCGAGCGCGCCTGCCAGCAGCAGCTGCGCGTGGCCGAGTCCGACACGCGCTCGCGCGCCGAGACCTCGCGGCTCAACGACCTGTCGATGCGCGCCGGCTTCACCGCCCCCGCCGAAGCCGCGCTGGCCCGCGCCAGCGCCGCCGACGCCTCGGGCCGCCTGACCCAGCAGCGCGCCCAGTGCGCGGTGCAGCGCAAGGCGCTGGTGGCGCTCAGCGGCATCGACGAGACCACGCTCGAACAGAAGCTCGCCGCCGCGGCCACGCAGCGCCCGCTGCCGGCCGTGGGGGCCATCGCCAGCGTGCCGGCCGAAGCCATTTCGCAGCGGCCCGACGTGTACGCGGCCGAGCTGGGCGTGGCCTCGGCCAGCGCCGACGTGGGCTCGGCCGAAGCCGAGCGCTACCCCAAGCTCACCATCTCGGGCTCGATCGGCCGCACGCAGTACCGCACCTCGGGCTTCAAGCAGTCGCTCGAAACCTGGACCGTGGGCCCGGTGTCGCTCACCGTGCCGCTGCTCGACGGCGGCTCGCGCCAGGCCAATGCCGACGCGGCCAAGGCCCGCTACACCGAGGCCGTGTCGATCTACCGCGCCAACGTGCGCCAGGCGGTGCGCGAGGTCGAGGAGGCGCTCGTCAACCTCGACGCCACCGACGCCCGCGCCACCGACGCCGACACGGCGGTGAAGAACTACCAGGCTTCCTTCGACGCCACACAGGCCCGCTACAGCAGCGGCCTGGCCAGCCTGTTCGAGCTGGAGGATTCGCGCCGCACGCTGTTCTCGGCGCAGACCGCACGCGTGTCGCTGCAGCGCGAGCGCACCGAAGCCTGGGTGGCGCTGTACCGCTCGATGGGCGGCGGCTGGAGCCGGCCCGCCCCGTCTTCCGAAGCGCTTTCCAAATCGTCCCCAATGACCACCACACCGGCCGCCAAGGTCGCGACGTCGCCATGAAAACAATGAAGCGTTCCACCCTCGTCATCGCGCTGGTCGCGCTGGCCGTCGTCATCGCGGCCGCCGTGTTCATGACGCGCAAGCCCGCCGACAAGACCGCGGCCGCCGCCACGGCCGGTAAGACCAAGGACGGTGCCCCCGCGCCCAAACCGGCGCTCACCGTGACCGTCGCCAGGCCCGAGGCCACCGAGCTCACGGTCACGCTCGCGGCCAACGGCAACGTGGCCGCCTGGCAGGAGGCCGTGGTCGGCTCCGAGTCGAACGGGCTCAAGCTGGCCGAAGTGCGCGTGAACGTGGGCGACGTGGTCAAGAAGGGCCAGGTGCTGGCCGTGTTCTCGCCCGAGACGGTGCGCGCCGACATCGCGCAGTCGCGCGCCTCGCTGGCCGAAGCCCGCGCCACCGCCGCCGACGCGGCCGGCAACGCCGCGCGCGCACGCACGCTGCAGGCCACCGGCGCGCTGAGCCAGCAGCAGATCAACCAGTACCAGACCACCGAGCAGACCGCCAAGGCGCGCGTCGAGGCGGCCGAGGCCGTGCTGGCCGCGCAGGAAGTGCGCGGGCGCAACACGCAGGTGCTGGCGCCCGACGACGGCGTGATTTCGGCGCGCACCGCCACCGTGGGCAGCGTGGTGTCCGCCGGCACCGAGCTGTTCCGCCTGATCCGCCAGGGCCGCCTCGAATGGCGCGCCGAAGTCACCTCGGCCGAGCTGGGCCGCATCTCGGTCGGCACCACCGCCTTCGTGGTCAGCGCCAGCGGCGCGCAGGTGCGCGGCAAGGTGCGCAGCATCGCGCCCACGGTCGATCCGCAGACGCGCGCGGCGCTCGTGTATGTCGACCTGCCCAACGTGCAGCAGAACACCGGCATCAAGGCCGGCATGTTCGCGCGCGGCGACTTCGAACTGGGCCGCAGCTCGGCGCCCACGGTGCCGCAAAGCGCCATCGTGCCGCGCGACGGCTTCAACAACGTCTTCCTGCTCAAGCCCGACAACCACGTGTCGCAGCTGAAGGTGCAGGTCGGCCGGCGCCTGAACGACCGCATCGAGATCACCAGCGCACTGCCCGAAGGCGCGCGCGTGGTGGTGCAAGGCGCGGGCTTCCTCAACGACGGCGACCTGGTGCGCGTGGTCGACACGCCGGTCCCGGCTCCCGCTCCCGCAGCGGCCGCCGCGGCCAAGTAAGCAGAAACAAAGGACTCGCCCATGAACGTTTCCGCCTGGTCCATACGCAACCCGATTCCGGCGGTGATGCTGTTCGTGCTGCTCACCTTCGGTGGGTTGCTGTCGTTCAACGCGATGAAGGTGCAGAACTTTCCGGACATCGACCTGCCGACCGTGACGGTCTCGGTGTCGCTGCCCGGCGCCGCGCCTTCGCAGCTGGAGACCGACGTCGCGCGCAAGCTCGAGAACTCCATCGCCACCGTGCAGGGCCTGAAGCACATCACCACCAAGGTGCAGGACGGCGCCGCCACGCTGATCGTCGAGTTCCGGCTCGAGAAGCCCGTGCAGGAAGCCGTGGACGACGTGCGCTCCGCGGTGCAGCGCGTGCGCGCCGACCTGCCGGCCGACGTGCGCGACCCGGTCGTCACCAAGCTCGACTTCGCGGCGCAGCCGGTGCTGGCCTTCACCATCGCCTCCTCGCAGATGGACGGCGAGGCGCTGAGCTGGTTCGTCGACAACGACATCACCAAGAAGCTGCTCGCGCTGCCCGGCGTGGGCGCGGTGAACCGCGTGGGCGGCGTCACGCGGCAGGTGCACGTCGACCTCGACCCGGCCCGGCTGCAGGCGCTGGGCGCGTCGGCGGGCGACATCTCGCGCCAGCTGCGCCAGGTGCAGACCGAGAGCGCGGGCGGCCGCTTCGACCTGGGCGGCAGCGAACAGCCGGTGCGCACCATGGCCACCGTGCAGTCGGCCGACCAGCTCGCCGACATGCAGATCGCGCTGAGCGACGGCCGGCGCATCCGCCTGGACCAGGTGGCGCGCATCAGCGACACCATCGCCGAGCCGCGCGCGGCCGCGCTGCTCAACGGCAAGCCGGTGGTGGGCTTCGAAGTGGCCCGCAGCCGAGGCGCCAGCGAGGTGGAAGTGGGCCACGCGGTGCAGAAGGCGCTGGCCGACATGCGCGCGCAACGGCCCGACATCGAGCTGACCGAGGCCTTCAACTTCGTCGACCCGGTGGAAGAGGAATACAACGGCTCGCTGCACCTGCTGTACGAAGGCGCCATCCTGGCGGTGATCGTGGTGTGGCTCTTCTTGCGCGACTGGCGCGCCACCTTCGTGTCGGCCGTGGCGTTGCCGATGTCGGTGATTCCGGCCTTCATCGGCATGCACCTGCTGGGCTTCTCGGTCAACGTGATCTCGCTGCTGGCGCTGTCGCTGGTGGTCGGCATATTGGTGGACGACGCCATCGTGGAGGTCGAGAACATCGTGCGCCACCTGCGCATGGGCAAGACGCCCTACCAGGCGGCCATGGAGGCGGCCGACGAAATCGGCCTGGCGGTGATCGCCACCACCTTCACGCTCATTGCGGTGTTCCTGCCCACGGCCTTCATGAGTGGCGTGGCGGGCAAGTTCTTCAAGCAGTTCGGCTGGACGGCCTCGCTCGCGGTGTTTGCGTCGCTGGTGGTGGCGCGAGTGCTCACGCCCATGATGGCGGCCTACATCCTCAAGCCCATCGTCACGCAGGAAACCGAGCCCGGCTGGCTGCGCTGGTACATGCGCGCGGTGACGTGGAGCACGCACAACCGGTTCAAGACGATGGTGCTGGCCACCCTCTTCTTCTTCGGTTCGCTGGCGATGATTCCGCTGCTGAAGACCGGCTTCATTCCGCCGGACGACAACTCGCAGACGCAGGTGTACCTGTCGCTCGCACCGGGCTCCACGCTCGCGCAGACCACGGCTGCGTCGGAAGAAACGCGCCGCCGCGTGATGCAGATCCCGCACGTGAAGAGCGTCTACACCACGGTGGCGGGCGGCAGCGCGGGCGGCGACCCGTTCGCCAACTTCGGCACGCCCGAGACGCGCAAGGCCACGCTCACCATCAAGCTCGACCCGCGCGGCGACCGGCCACGCAAGCAGGTGATCGAGAACCAGATCCGCGCCGCGCTCGAAACCCTTCCCGGCGTGCGCAGCACGGTGGGCCTGGGCGGCTCGGGCGAGAAGTACATCCTGGCGCTGACCGGCGAAGACCCGGTGGCGCTGGCCAGCGCCGCGAGCGCGGTCGAGCGCGACCTGCGCACCATTCCCGGCCTGGGCAACATCACCTCGACCGCGAGCCTGATCCGCCCCGAGATCGCCGTGCGCCCCGACTTCGCGCGCGCCGCCGACCTGGGCGTGACCAGCTCGGCCATTGCCGAGACCCTGCGCGTGGCCACGCTGGGCGACTACGACCAGTCGCTCGCCAAGCTCAACCTCGCACAGCGGCAGGTGCCGATCGTGGTGAAGCTGCAAGACTCGGCACGGCAAGACCTCGACCTGCTCGGCCGCCTGTCGGTGCCCGGCGCGCGCGGCCCGGTGATGCTGAACCAGGTGGCCTCGCTCACCATGGAAGGCGGGCCGGCCGTGATCGACCGCTACGACCGCTCGCGCAACGTCAACTTCGAGATCGAGCTGTCGAGCGTGGGCCTGGGCGACGCCAAGACCGCGGTGACCAAGCTGCCGTCGATCCAGAAGCTGCCGCCGGGCGTGCGCATCGCCGAAGTGGGCGACGCCGAGGTGATGACCGAGCTGTTCGCAAGCTTCGGCCTGGCCATGCTCACGGGCGTGCTGTGCATCTACATCGTGCTGGTGCTGCTGTTCAAGGACTTCCTGCACCCGGTGACGATTCTGTGCGCGCTGCCGCTGGCGCTGGGCGGTGCCTTCGTGGGCCTGCTGATCGGGCAGAAGGCGCTGTCGATGCCTTCGCTCATCGGCCTGATCATGCTGATGGGCATTGCCACGAAGAACTCGATTCTTCTGGTGGAGTACGCCATCGTGGCGCGCCGCGACCACGGCATGAGCCGCTGGGACGCGCTGCGCGACGCCTGCCACAAGCGCGCGCGGCCCATCATCATGACGACGCTGGCCATGGGCGCGGGCATGCTGCCGATCGCGGTCGGCTTCGGCGCGGCCGACTCGAGCTTCCGCTCGCCGATGGCGATGGCGGTGATCGGCGGGCTGATCACCTCGACCGTGCTGAGCCTGCTGGTGGTGCCGGCCGTGTTCACCTACGTGGACGACATCGAGCACTGGATCCGGCGCACGGTGCGCAAGCTGCGCGGGCAGCCGGCGGACCCGCACATCGACGACGACCTGGCCGAGACGCCCGGGGCAGGACGATAGGCCTTCAGGCTTGAAACGAAAAAAGCTGCGGCAATGCCGCAGCTTTTTTTATTGCGCTCGGGGATCGCCCGAGGACGCTCAGGCGTCCAGCTGTGCGAGGCGCTGCAGCTTGCGTTCGCTCATGCGCTTGGCCAGGCGCGGCAGCACCAGCACGGCCACCACGATGATCACCAGCGCGATCGACATCGGGCGCTGGAAGAACACCATCGCGCTGCCCTCGCCGATCGACATCGCGTTGCGCAGTTGCGCTTCGGCGAGCGGGCCCAGGATCATGCCGACCACCACGGGCGCGGTCGGGAAGTCGAAGCGGCGCATCACCACGCCCAGCAGGCCGATGCCGTACAGCAGGAACAGGTCGAACGCGCTCTGGCGCATGCCGTAGGCACCCACCGTCGCGAAGATCAGGATGCCGGCGTAGAGCTGGGGCTTCGGAATCTTCAAGAGCTTGACCCACAGGCCGACCATCGGCAGGTTCAGCACCAGCAGCATCACGTTGCCGATGTACAGCGAGGCGATCAGCGCCCACACCAGCGCGGCCGAGGTGGTGAACAGCTGCGGGCCCGGCTGGATGCCGTAGTTCTGGAACGCGCCCAGCAGGATGGCCGTGGTGTTCGACGTCGGAATGCCCAGCGTGAGCAGCGGAATCAGCGCGGCCGTCACCGTGGCGTTGTTGGCGGCCTCGGGGCCGGCCACGCCTTCGATGGCGCCGGTGGTGCCGAACTCGGCCTTGGCTTCCTTGTCCTTGGCCAGCTTCTTTTCGGTCGCGTAGCTCAGGAAGGTCGGAATCTCGGTGCCGCCGGCCGGAATGCAGCCAAAGGGCGTGCCGATGGCGGTGCCGCGCAGCCACGCGGGAATGGAGCGCTTCCAGTCGCGCTTGGTCATGTGCACGCGGCTCAACTTGTTCTGGCCTTCGGTGACCTTGCCTTCGTAGAGCACCGCGTACAGCACTTCGGCCACGGCGAACAGGCCCACGGCCACCAGCACGATCTCGATGCCGTCGAGCAACTCGGGCACGCCGCCGGTGTAGCGGCCCTGGCCCGAGATCTGGTCGAGGCCCACGCAGCCAGCGGCCAGGCCGACGAACAGCGCCGTCATGCCGCGCAGCGTGCTCTTGCCGAGCACCGCGCTCACCGTGGTGAAGGCCAGCAGCATCAGCAGGAAATACTCGGGCGGCCCGAGCTTGACCGCGAACTCGGCCACGAAGGGCGCGAACAGCGTGACGATGACGGTGGCGATGGTGCCGGCCACGAACGAGCCGATGGCGGCGGTGGCGAGCGCCGCGCCCGCCCTGCCGCTCTTGGCCATCTTGTTGCCCTCCATCGCGGTCACCATGCTGGCGGTTTCACCGGGCGTGTTCAGCAGGATGGACGTGGTCGAGCCGCCGTACATGGCGCCGTAGTAGATGCCCGAGAAGAAGATCATCGAGGCCGTGATGTCGACCTTGCCGGTGATCGGCAGCAGCATGGCCACGGCCACGGCGGGGCCGATGCCGGGCAGCACGCCCACGGCCGTGCCGAGCGCGCAGCCGACCAGGCACCAGAGCAGATTGATCGGGGTGATCGCGGTGGCGAACCCCGTCATCAGTGCGTTGAAGATATCCATGTCAGAGCCACCCGGTGGAAGTAAGACCCGGCAAGCTGATGGCCAGGAATTTCGTGAACATCCAGAACACCGGCGCCGAGATCAGCGCGCCGGCAATGAAGTCGGTGGCCCAGGTGCGCGGCGCATTGACGCCGGCCTGCCCGCTCGCGCGGCGCAGCCCCTGCACGGCCAGCACGTAGCACAGCGTGCAGCTCAGGATGAAGCCGAGCGTGGTGATGAGCGCCGCATTGAGCAGCAGCCCCGCCGACACCCAGATGAAGCCGGGCCAGTAGGCGTGGTCGGCGCCAGAGGGCGCGTCGAGCTCGCGGAAGCCGCCGGTGCGTGCTTCCCAAAGAATCCATCCACCGCACAGCACGAGCACCACCGACACCAGCCAGGGCAGGAAGTTGGGCCCGACGCCGCCGTAGCCGGCCTCGGAAGAAATGCCGATGGCGCCGAAAGCCAGCGCCAGGCCGGTCAGCAGCACGCCGGCGCCGACCAGGGTTTGCGGCCATGTGGCCGCGGGATTGCCGGCCCCGTCGGAAGACGAGACCGTGGAGTCTGGAGTTGTCATTTTTTATCCTGGAGTGGGAGTACCGACGCCCCCTTCCAGAAACACCGCGGAACCGGCTTTGCCGGGCCGCAGGTGTTGCCCCCGGCAGGGGGTTGGCGAAGCGACACGAAGTGCGCGCAGCCTGGGGGCGAGCCCTGTTCAGACCATGCCGGACTTGGTCATGATGGCGCGCAGGCTGGCGAAGTCGTCGTCGACGAACTTGGCGAAGGCTTCGCCCGACAGCACGGCGGGCGTCCAGTCGTTCTTCTTGAGCGATTCGGCCCACGACGCGCTCTTCATGGCGGCCAGCACCATGTCGGTCAGCGACTTGCGCTGCTCGGCCGAGATGCCGGGCGCGCCGTACACGCCGCGCCAGTTGCCGATTTCGACGTCGATGCCCTGCTCTTTCAGCGTGGGCACGTCGATGCCCGGCAGGCGCTGGGCCGAGGTGACGGCAATGGCCTTCATCTTGCCGGCGGCGATGTACTCGGCGAACTCGCTGTAGCCGCTGCCGCCGATGGTGACGTTGCCGCCCAGGATGGCGGCGGTGGCTTCACCGCCTCCGCGGAAGGCCACGTAGTTGATCTTCGAGGGGTCGGCGCCGACCTTCTGCGCGATCATGGCCGCGGCGATGTGCTCGGTGGAGCCGCGCGAACCGCCGCCCCACTTGACGCTGCCCGGGTCTTTCTTGAGCTGGTCGACCACGTCCTTCATGGTCTTGAAGGGCGAGTTCGACGGCAGCACGAACACGTTGTATTCGGTGGTCAGGCGCGCGATGGGCGTGGCCTGCGACAGGTTGACCGGCGGCTTGCCGGTGATGATGCCGCCCAGCATGACCGAGCCCATGACCATCAGCGCGTTGGCGTCGCCCTTGGAGCCGTTGACGAACTGGGCCAGGCCCAGCGCGCCGGCGGCGCCGCCCTTGTTGTCGTAGGTGACGGTGTCGGCCACCTTGGCGTCGTTCAGCGCCTTGCCCAGCGCGCGGCCGGTGGTGTCCCAGCCGCCACCGGGGTTGGCCGGGATCATCATCTTGACGTTGGCGGCGGCCCGGGCGGACAGTGGAAGGGCCCCGGCGGCGGCCAGCGCGGCCAAGGACTTCAAAAAGGTATCGCGACGCATTGTTGTCTCCTGAGACTGGAAGGAACTTGAAAGGAACCTGACTTGAACCTGAGTATCATGCGCCGCCCCGCTGTCAGTTGGCTGTCCGCCAGACTGGGGAAAACACCGAAATCCCCCTACCCGTTTCCCGCATGAAGCTGCTGCTGGTCGAAGACGACCCCTCGATGCAAATCACCCTGCAGCGCACCCTCGGGCGCCGGCGGATCGACGTGCGCGTCTGCGGCGACGGGGCACTGGCCGTGGCCCAGTGGCACGCCATCGAGCCCGACGTGGTGGCGCTCGACCTGAGCCTGCCCAACCTCGACGGCCTGCAGGTGCTGGCGCAAGCCCGGGCCGAGGGCCTGCGCACGCCGGTGCTGCTGCTCACGGCGCGCGGCACGGTGGGCGACCGCATCGTCGGCCTGAACGCGGGCGCCGACGACTACCTGCCCAAGCCCTTCGACCTGGACGAGCTGGAGGCGCGTATTCGCGCGCTGCGCCGCCGCAGCCATGGCGTGGCCACCGACATGGGGCTGAACCCGCAGGAGATCGGCGGGCTGCGCTTCGAGCCCGACAACGGCGCCATCTACAACCGCGCCGACCTGCTCGAGCTCACGCCGCGCGAACTGGCGCTGATGAAGGCGCTGATGATGAAACCCGGCCACGCCGTGACCAAGGAGCGCCTGTTCGAGCTGGTGTTCCCCGGCGAGACCGAGGTGCAGTACGAGGCCATCGAAGTGGTGGTGTACCGGCTGCGAAAGAAGCTGGCGGGCACGGGCGCCGTGCTGATGACCATGCGCGGGCTCGGCTACTTGCTGCGCCCGGAAACATGATTCACCCCCAGGCTCCGCGCACTTCGTGTCGCTTCGCCCACCCCCTTGCAGGGGGCAACGCCTGCGGCCCGGCAAAGCCGGTTCCGCGGCGTTCCCCGACCTGCAAGCCATTTCGATGAGCCGCGCGATCTCGCTTCGCGCCAGGCTGCTGCTCGGCATCCTCGCGCCGATTGCCGTGTTCATCGTGATCAACAGCGTGAGCCTGTACCGCCAGAGCCTGGCCGCGGCCACCACGGCCTACGACCGCACCTTGCTCGCGTCGGCCAAGACCATCGGCGAGCAGCTCGACGTGGAGGGCTACGACGAGATGGCGCAGTTGCGCGCGATCGTGCCCTACTCGGCGCTCGAGGCCTTCGAGGCCGACAACCGCAGCCGGCTGTTCTACCGGGTGTCGGCGCTCGACGGCGAAATGATCTCGGGCTTCGCCGAGCTGCCGTTCTGGCGCGGCCGCATTCCCGACCGCAGCGCCTACGCGGCGCTGGTCGATTTCTACGACGCACAGTTCCGCAACCAGCCGGTGCGCGTGGCGGTGCTGCTGCAGCCGGTGGCCAGCGCGCGAGGCCGCGGCATGGCGGTGGTGCAGGTGGCCGAGACGCTGGAGATTCGCGAGACGCTGGCGCGCAAGCTGCTGCTCGACACGCTGTGGCGCCAGTTCCTGCTGATGGGCGTGATCGCGCTGGCCACGCTGTTCGTGGTGCAGCGCGCGACGCGGCCGGTGCGCGAGTTGGGCGAAGCCATCGAGAAGCGCGCGGCCGACGACCTCTCGCCCATCGACGCGCCCGATGCCCCGCGCGAGCTGCGCCCGCTGATCGACGCCACCACCGAAGTCATGGGCCGGCTGCAGCGGCTGCTCGACCACCAGAAGCGCTTTGTGCGCGACAGCGCGCACCAGCTGCGCACGCCGCTCGCGGTGCTCAAGGCGCAGGTGCAGTCGGCACGGCGCGGCGACGTGGCGCCCGAACAGGCGCTGGGCGAAATCAGCCAGACCGTGGAGCGCGCGACCACGCTGGCCAACCAGATGCTGTCGCTGGCCAAGGTGGAGCAGTTGCGCCAGCAGCCGGAATCGGTGGCGCTCGACCTGGGCGCCATCGCACGGCAGATCGCGCTCGACCTGTCGCCGCTGGTGGCCGACAAGGTGCTGGACTTCGAGCTGGCCATCGACGCGCCGGTGGTGGTGCGCGCGCACCAGTGGATGCTGCAGGAGCTCACGCGCAACCTGCTGCACAACGCCATCAAGCAAAGCCCGGCGGGCGCGGCCCTGTCGGTGTCGGTGCGCGCCGAGGGCGGCGAGGCCGTGCTCACCGTGCGCGACGACGGCCCGGGCATTTCGCCCGAATTGCGGCAGCGGCTGTTCGCGCCTTTTTCCGCCGGCAGCGCGTCGAGCGGCTCGGGGCTGGGGTTGGCGATCTGCCGCGAGATCGTGCTGGCGCTGGACGGGCGCATTGCGCTGGACAACCGTGTCGCGCCCGCCACGCCGGACGGCGCCGCGCGGGTGATCGGGCTCGACGCCGTGGTGCATCTGCCGCTGTGGCGGCACAATTCCTGATATCCACTCGCAATATCCATGGAACGTCTGCGCATCGACAAATGGCTCTGGGCCGCCCGCTTCTTCAAGACGCGCTCGCTGGCCGCGGAAGAAATCGGCAAGAACCGCGTGCAGGTGAACGGCGACATCGCCAAGGCCTCGCGCGAGGTCAAGGCCGGCGACACGGTGACGATGCGCCAGGGCGTGCAGACGCGGACCGTGACGGTGCGCGGCGTCAGCGGCCAGCGCGGCCCGGCGCCGGTGGCGCAGCTGCTGTACGAAGAAACCGCCGAGAGCATTGCCGCCCAGGTCGCGATGCGCGAGCTGCGCCGCATGGGCAGCGAGCCGGCCCTGGCCATCGAGCAGGGCCGCCCCACCAAGCGCGACCGCCGCGAGCTCGACGGCGCGGTGCGGCATGCCGAATGGGACAACCGCTGGAGCGCCTCGCTGGACCCGGAAGAGCCTGAACGCTGACGGCCGATCGCTGACGGCCGATCGCTTACCCTGTGGGCCTTCCTACTTCTTCGAGGAGTTCCACTGCATGGCCAGCTTCAAGAAATACCGCGTCGGCGACAAGTTCAAGCTCTCTCACATCGACCCCGACGACACGCCTTTCTGCGAGGGCGACGAAGCCTCGCAGCGCGCGGAGGTCGATGCGCTCGCCGTCGAGCTCGACGAACTGCAAGACCTGCTGCATGCCGAAGGCAAGCGCAAGCTGCTGCTGGTGCTGCAGGGGCTGGACACCAGCGGCAAGGACGGCACGGTGCGCTGGGTGTTCTCGCGCACCTCGCCGCTCGGCGTGCGCGTGACGGCCTTCAAGGCGCCCAACGACGAAGAGCGCGCGCACGACTACCTCTGGCGCTGCCATGCCGCCGTGCCGCGCACCGGCGAGATCATGGTGTGGAACCGCAGCCACTACGAAGACGTGCTGGTGCCCGTGGTCGAAGGCTGGATCGACAAGGCCGAGGCCAAGCGCCGCTACGCGCAGATCAATGACTTCGAACGGCTCTTGACCGAGACCGGCACGGTGGTCATCAAGTGCATGCTGCACATCGACAAGGACGAGCAGCGCGAGCGCCTGCAGGCGCGCATCGACACGCCCGGCAAGCAGTGGAAGTTCAGCATGGACGACCTCGTGGTGCGCGGCAAGTGGAGCGCCTACCAGCAGGCCTACCAGAGCGCGCTGGCCGCCACCTCGACGGACCACGCGCCGTGGCACGTGATACCCGCCAACAGCAAGCGGCACCGCAACGTGATGATCGCGCAACTGCTGGTGAAGACGCTGCGGCAGATGAAGCTCAAGGCACCGCCGCCCGATCCGGCGCTCAAGGGCATGATCATCAAGTGATGCGCGTCACGGCCTTGCGAAGCGGCCTTTCGTGTCGCTTTTGTAAAGTGCCATTTCGCCTACGCGAGCGGCCCGGGGCCCACCACTAAGCTGGCTTCCGCACCGATCGCGGTGCAACAACCAGAAGGACTCCAACATGAAAAAAACAATCTTCGTTCTTGCCGCCTGCCTGCTCGCATCCACCGCCGCGCTGGCCCAGCCGGGACCGCGCGGCCCGGGCCCCGGATACGACCGTGGGCACCACCGCCCGCACAAGGTGTGGGTGCCGGCGCACCGCGAGCACGGCCGCATGGTGCGCGGCCACTACGTCTGGCGCTGACGCCGGCGGCTGAACAAACTCAGGAGCGGCGGATCAGCGCCTGTGCGAGCACGCGGCACTTGCCGAACTCGCAGCGCACCGCCCAGGTGGCGCCGTTGTCGCAAGGCACGTTGTAGGTTTCGTAGCCCGGGCCCTTGGCCGTGAGTTCGGCGCGCGGCCGCAGGTTGCAGCGGCCGGCCTTGGCCAGGGTCTCGACGTTGTAGGTGTCGACACCGGTGCGGCGTGGCTTCATCAGCACCACGCTCGGGTTGAAGTTGTTGTCGCCGTAGAAGGTGTCGCGCACGCCTTCGTCGAGGTTGCGGTAGCCGCGCTTGGCCAGGCAATGCACGACGGCGATCTGCTGGTGCTCGGCAATGAGGCTGGCCGAGGGCTGCCCCGCGAAGTCGACGGCAGCCGAGCCGAAGCCCCCCACCGCGACGCCGCTCGCCAGGCCCTGGCTGTACCAGGTGACGAGCCCCAGCCCGATGGCGGCCCACATCGCATCGGGATTGGCTTGGCTGCGCGCGGTGATGCGCGTGGCGGTCTCACGGCAAGCGGCCACGTCGGCGGCGTAGCGCGCCTTGTCGACGCCCTCCATGGCGACCTTCGGCACATAGGAGAGGCCGGCCCCCGTTCCGGGTTCGGTCGGCGTCACCGGCTGGCTCACACAGCCAGCCAATGCGACAGCAACGGCCGCAATGCTCAGCAGGAACTTCATGCAATCCCTCGTCTTCTTCGCGATAGTTGCGGGGATTTAACCATACATATAGTTACTCTTGAATCGCCTTGTCGCGAATGCACGACGCCCAGGATTTGCGACGATGCACCGAACGCATCACCGCCCCGCCCATGAAGATCGAGACCGTCGCCAAGTTCCTTTTCACGCTCATCAGCATCGGGGTGCTCGCGTTGAGCGGCTATCTCCTCTATGGCAAGCTGAAGTTCATCATGTCGGCCGAGCGGGTGCAGGGCCAGGTGATCGACCTGCAGCACGTGCGCAGCACCAACAAGAACAACACCGACGGCACCTGGCGGCCGGTGGTGCGCTTCCGGGCGCCGTCCGGGGCGCTGATCGACTTCACCACCTCGAGCAGCAGCGGCACGCCGCGCTACGAGACAGGCGAGAGCATCCAGGTGTTCTTCCAGCCCTCGGACCCGGCCGACGCCCTGCTCGACGACCCGTTCGAGCTGTGGGGCGGCCCGGCGATGGCCGGCATCATCGGCGCCGTCTTCTCGCTGTTCGCCTGGTTCCTGTGGCGGATCGGGCGCGACGAGAAAACGCAGGCCTGAGCCATGGCGCCTTTCATCGGAAAGCGCCGCCGCGCGCGACGCCTGCTGGCCGCCGCCGGCCTTCTTGCCGCGCAGGCGGCCATGTCCGCGGCCGCCCAGACCGCGCCGGCGGACCTGGCACAGAAGAACGGCTGCATGTCCTGCCACGGCCTCGTCCACAAGCAGGTGGGCCCGGGCTTCGCGCAGATCGCCGAGCGCTACCGCAACGACAGTGAAGCGCCCGCGCGCCTGGCCGGCAGGATCCGCGGCGGCAGCGTGGGCAACTGGGGCCGCGTCATCATGCCGCGTCAGCCCCAGGTGTCCGAAGCCGAGGCAATGGCGCTGGCGCGGTGGGTGCTGTCCCGGCCCGCGGCGCACTGACACGCGGCCGCCCGCGTCCTGCCGGGAAGACCCGCAGAACGCCGGATTGGTAACAAAGAGCGAAAATGGGTTACATACTGGGGGCGTCAGCTTTTGGACGCGCCCTCCCGAACCGCCTTGAATTCCCGTCCCGCGCCTTTCTTCGCCAATGTGGTGCTCGTCCTGTCGATGACGCTGCTTGCCGTGATCGGCGCCTTCTTCGGCGGAACCGCTGGCCTGCAGCAGTCCCACGCGGCGCTGCACCTGCGGCAAGCCGACTGGCAGGCCCAGGACTCCTCGGGGTTCAGCACGCCGCCCATGCACCGGGACAGCCGCGACCTGCCCGACGACTGGCGTCCGGTCGAGCTGCCGCTGGCCATGCCCATCGCGCTGCTGCGCCAGGCCGACACTGACGCCGCCGTCGGCGCCCCCACCAGCGCGGCCACCACGCCTCGCGCCTCCCGGGCGACCCGCACGACCTGGCTGCGGGTCTCCACGCGCGACCTGCCGCCCTCGTCCGGGCCGCTGGCGCTGTATGGCGCCCGCATCAAGACCGACGGCACCATCGCCGTCTATGCCGACGGCCGCCTGGTGCACCGCGCGCAGCAACTGGGCCCGCTGTGGAACAGCACCCGCACCCCGCTGTGGGTCGAGCTCGACAAGCACACCGACGGCACGCCGCCGCACGAGATCCTCATCCGCCTGGAGCACTCCCGCAACACGCAGGTCGCGGTGTCGTCGCTGTGGGTCGGGCCCGTCGAGGCGCTGCGAGGCCGCCACGGCCTGCGCCAATGGCTGCAGCAGGAGCTGCCCGCGATGCTCAGCGCCGCCTTCATGGCGGTGGGCGTGTTCGCGCTGTTCGTGTGGTTCAGGCGGCGCGACGAGACCGGCTATTTGCTGTTCTTCAATCTCTCGGCCACGTCCTTCATGCGGGGCCTGCATTTCTACGTGGGCCAGCCGGTCGCCAACGACTGGTTTGCCTGGCTGACCGTCAACTCGCTGTTCTGGTTGGTGCTGGTGGTGCATTTCTTTTTGCGGCAGTTGCACCAGCGGCGGCTCAAGTGGCTGACGCATGCCGTGGTGGCGGCCACCGCCGCCATCGGCGTGCTGACCCTGCCCGGCCTGAACCTGGTGCAGAACACGCCCCGCGTGACGCCGTTGATCTACGCGGTCGCGGCCCTCATGGGCACCGCCGTCTGCCTGGTCGGCGGCATCAGCGCATGGCGCCGCTCCACCGAGGGCCGGTTGGTGGCGGTCGGCATCGGCATCTGCGTGCTGCTGGGCATGACCGACTGGCTGCTGCAGAACAACTTCATCAGCCCCGAGGGTTGGTACCTTGGTGCGTACACCAACGCCGTGACCTTCAGCGTGTTCGGCGCGCTGATGTACCGGCGCTACATGCACGCCATCGGCGCGGTGGAGCAGCTGAACGCGAGCCTCGCCGAACGGCTGCACAAGCGCGAGGCCGAGCTCGAGCTCAGCCACCGGCGGCTGCGCGACATCGAGCGGCTGCAGACCATCAGCGACGAACGCCAGCGCCTGATGCAGGACATGCACGACGGGCTGGGCTCGTCGCTGGTCAGCGCGATCCGCTCGGTCGAAAGCGGCGGCATGAGCGACGAGAAGATTTCGCAGATTCTCAAGAGCTGCCTCGACGACCTGAAGCTGACGCTCGACTCGCTGGAGCCGGTCGAGGCCGACCTGCTGCTGCTGCTCGCGACCCTGCGCTACCGGCTGGCGCCGCGGCTCGAGGGCACGGGGGTGTCGCTGCGCTGGGAAGTGCGGGAGCTGCCCGCCCTGCCCTGGCTCGACCCGTCGAGCGCGCTGCACATCCTGCGCATCGTGCAGGAAAGCATCTCGAACATCCTGCGCCACACGCGGGCGACGGAAATCCGGGTAGAGACCGCGCTGCACGCCGACGGCGTGCGCGTGACGATCGAGGACAACGGACAGGGTTTCGACGTCGACAAGGTGCTGGCCTCCCCGTCGGGGCGGGGCATGCAGAACCAGCGACGGCGCGCAGCGTCGATCCAGGGCGAGGTCAGTTGGGAGTCGCGACCGAGCGGAACGCGGTTTGTGCTATGGCTGCCGTTGGAGCGCGAGGCACGGGCCGCTGCGGCGTGAGGCCTTCGGGCACTATGCCCTCTCTCTAGAACGCGGCCTCGATCTGGAGATCAGCGGTGAGCTCGCTCGCTACCAGTTTCAGGCCTCGAAGCAGCCCAAACAAAAAGCCCCTGTAGCTGGACAGCTACAGGGGCTTTTGTTTGGCGGAACCGGAGGGATTCGAACCCTCGATGAGGCTCTACACCCCATACTCCCTTAGCAGGGGAGCACCTTCGGCCACTCGGTCACAGTTCCTGAAAGAAGCCACGATTATGCCATTACTTAGGCGCTCGGTTGATCCAGATCGAAGGCTTTATGCAGTGCGCGCACTGCAAGTTCCATATATTTTTCGTCGATCACGACCGAGGTCTTGATTTCGCTGGTCGAGATCATCTGGATGTTGATGCCCTCTTCGCTCAACACGCGGAACATCTTGCTCGCGACGCCCACGTGGCTGCGCATGCCGATGCCCACGATGCTGACCTTGCAGATCTTGGTGTCGCCGACGATCTCGGTCGCGCCCAGCGAAGGCATGACCTTCGACTGCAGCAGGTCGACCGTCTTCGCGTATTCGTTGCGATGCACGGTGAAGCTGAAGTCGGTCTTGCCGTCCTTGCTGAGGTTCTGGATGATCACGTCGACTTCGATGTTGGCGTCCGCCACGGCACCGAGGATGTGATACGCGATGCCCGGCTTGTCGGGCACGCCGAGCACCGAGATCTTGGCTTCGTCGCGGTTGAATGCGATGCCGGATACGACGGCTTGTTCCATGTTTTCGTCTTCCTCGAAAGTGATCAGCGTGCCGGACTTGGCCTCTTCATTGATGTCGATGTCCCACGGCGTGAAGCTCGAAAGCACGCGCAGCGGCACCTTGTACTTGCCGGCGAATTCCACCGAGCGGATTTGCAGGACCTTGGAGCCCAGGCTCGCCATTTCGAGCATCTCTTCGAAGCTCACGGTGGTGAGGCGACGCGCATCGGGCTCGACGCGCGGGTCGGTCGTGTAGACGCCGTCGACGTCGGTATAGATCAGGCACTCGTTCGCCTTCATGGCCGCGGCAATGGCCACGGCCGAGGTGTCGCTGCCGCCACGGCCAAGCGTGGTGATGTTGCCCGCGTCGTCCACGCCCTGGAAGCCGGTGATGACCACCACCTTGCCGGCGTTCAGGTCGGCCATCACGCGTGCATCGTCGATGCTTTCGATGCGGGCCTTGGTGTACGAGTTGTCGGTGCGCACCGAGACCTGCCAGCCCGCGTAGCTCACGGACTCGACGCCCTCGGCCTGCAGCGCGATGGCCAGCAGCGCCGACGACGCCTGCTCGCCCGTCGCGGCCAGCATGTCGAGTTCGCGGCCGTGGGCCGTGCCCGGTTTGCTGGGCGCCAGTTCCTTGGCCAGTCCGAGCAGGCGATTGGTCTCGCCGCTCATGGCACTCGGAACCACGATCATCTGGTGGCCGGCACGCGCCCACTTGGCGACGCGCTTGGCGACATTCTTGATGCGCTCGGTCGAGCCCATCGACGTACCGCCGTATTTGTGAACGATCAATGCCATGGATGAAATCAGAGAAAAGGAAAGGGCCGCTTGAAGGGCGGCGCCCTGCAAGCTGTCAGAGCAAAGTCTTCGGCGAGGGCGGGGCATTGTACCAATGCAGGAAATCGCCCTGCCGCTCGATGAATCCCGCGGCCACCTTCAGGTGGATCCGGTGGCCACGGGTGGTGCAGGCCCGCACCTGTCCGAGCAGCTGGTCGAGCTGCGCGGCGCTGGGCGCGCAACCGTGCGCCTGCATCAGCCAGTGGCGCAGCACGTTGGCCTGCCGGGCAGGCGACAGGGTCTGCAGCGTGGCGATGCGGGGCGGGCTGCCGGTCGTTTCCAGGTCTTGCGCGGCCAGCTCGCCCAGCAGTTCCTGCGCCTGCGCCGCGTGGCCGATGCTGCGCGCGAACGTGGCCCTGAATTGCGGAAAAGCCTGCTCCAGCGCGGGCAGCAGCACGGAGCGAATCCGGTTGCGCGTGTAGCGTGCATCGCCGTTGGTCGGGTCTTCGATCCACGGCAGGTCGCGGCGGGCCAGCCATTCGCGGATGTCGGCGCCAGGCACGGCCAGCAGCGGCCTGTGGATGTCGAGCCCGGTGCGCTTCGCATGGGCCGGCATCGAGGCCAAGCCCGGCAGCCCCGCGCCGCGCGAGAGCGCGAGCAACAGGGTTTCGATCTGGTCGTCCGCGTGGTGGCCCAGCGCGATGGATTGAACAGCCGCGCCCTCCTCGCCTTCGCGCGCCATCTCGGCGAACGCACCGTAGCGGGCACGGCGAGCCGCATCTTCCGGACTGTCGCCCGGCGCATGCCGCGCATCGACACGATGCACGCGCAGCGGCACCGCCAGACGCTCGCAAACGTCCCGGCAATGCCGCTCGAAATCGTCGGCCGCAGCCTGCAGCCCGTGATGCACGTGAAAGGCGACCACCCGCCCCGGCCAGCGCGCCGCGCAGCCGGCCAGCAAGGCGGTGGAATCGGCGCCGCCGCTGAACCCCACCGCCAGCGGCCAATGCGCCGGCTCGAACGCGGCCATGGCGCGCTCGAAGGCGGAGTTCATGACAGAGACCGCGTTATCGGCCGTTACCTGCCGTTGTCGGCCTTGGTGTCGTTGAAGCGGCCGTAGCTCTGCAGGCGCTCGTAGCGGCGCTCCAGCAGCTCCTTCGGCTTCAGGTCGCTGACCTGGCGGAACGCATCGTTGAGCGCGCGCTTCAGGAAGGCGGCCATCTGGCGATGGTCGCGGTGCGCGCCGCCGACGGGCTCGTTCACGATCTTGTCGACCAGGCCCAGCGCCTTGAGGCGGTGCGCGGTAATGCCCAGCGCATCGGCCGCTTCCTGTGCCTTGTCGCTGGTCTTCCACAGGATGGAAGCGCAGCCTTCGGGGCTGATGACCGAGTAGATCGAATACTGCAGCATCACCAGCTGGTCGCCGACCGAAATGGCCAGCGCGCCGCCGGAGCCGCCCTCGCCGATGATGGTGACGATGATCGGCACCTCGAGCTGCGCCATCTCGAAGATGTTGCGGCCGATGGCTTCCGACTGGCCGCGTTCCTCGGCGTCGATGCCGGGGTAAGCGCCGGGCGTGTCCACGAAGGTGAACACGGGCAGCTTGAACTTCTCGGCCGTCTTCATGAGGCGCAAGGCCTTGCGGTAGCCCTCGGGCTTGCTCATGCCGAAGTTGCGCGCGGTGCGCTCCTTCGTGTCGCGGCCCTTCTGGTGGCCCAGCACCATGCAGGGCACGCCGTTGAAGCGCGCCAGGCCGCCCACGATCGACAGGTCGTCCGAGAAATGCCGGTCGCCGTGCAGTTCGACGAAATCGGTGAAGATTTCGTTGACGTAGTCGAGCGTGTACGGACGCTCCGGATGCCGGGCGATCTTGGTGATCTGCCAGGGCGTCAGGTCGCTGTAGATGTCCTTGGTGAGCTGCTGGCTCTTCTTGCCGAGCTGGTCGATTTCTTCAGAAATGTCGACCGCCGATTCGGTCTGCACATAGCGCAGTTCTTCGATTTTTGTTTCGAGTTCAGCAATGGGCTGCTCGAAGTCGAGGAAGGTTCGTTTTGCCAACGTCTTCTCCTGTGTTCAATACGCAACTGGAACCGGGTCCAGCGATCGCCAAATATACCAAGTCGCCACGCTGCAATACGGGGCCCAGGCCACGGCGACGTCGCGGGCATCGCTGCGGCTCACCGGATCGCCCGAAAAATAATTCACGCTGATGCCGTTGAGCAGCCCCAGGTCGTCGACCGGGAGCACGTTCGGGCGCATCAGGTGGAAGATGAGGAACATCTCGGCCGTCCAGCGGCCGATGCCGCGAATGGCCACGAGTTCTTCGATGATGAGCTCGTCCGACATGTCCTTCCACGAATCGACATGCACCATGCCCGAGTCGAAGTGAAGCGCCAGGTCGACGAGGTACTCGATCTTGCGTGCCGACAGCCCGGCCGCGCGCATGTCGTCGACCTTGAGCTTGAGCACGTTGGCCGGCGTCAGCTTGCGCGGCAGCGCGGCGAACTTGTCCCACACCGACTGCGCGGCCTTCACCGAAATCTGCTGGCCGACCACGCTGCGCGCCAGCGTGGTGAACGCGTCACCGCGCGACTCGAGGCAGGCGTCGCCGAACTTCGGGATCAACCGCTTCATGACGCGGTCTTTCTTGGCCAGGTGCTTGCATGCCTCTTCCCAATAGTCCGGCGTATAGATCTGAACGCTGGTCTTCTTGGTGGCGGGCATGGGGTTCGTCGTTCCGTTCACTGCGCAGCCGCCCAGGTCGTTCCCGTGGGCGAATCCTTGAGCACGATGCCCTGCTCGAGGAGTTCCTGGCGAATGCGATCGGCTTCGGCGAAATTCTTCGCGGCCTTGGCGGCGGCGCGCTGCGCGATGCGGGCCTGGATGGCCGCGTCGTCGAGCGTGCTGCCGGCCTGCAGGAAGGCCCGCGGGTTGCCTTGCAGCAAGCCCAGCGAACCGGCCAGCGCCTTCAGCAGGCCGGCCGTTTCCGCGGACTTGGTGCGGTTGACCTCGCCGGCCAGCTCGAACAGCACGGCAATGGCTTCGGGCGTGCCAAAGTCTTCGTCCATGGCGGCCTTGAAGCGCGCGGCGTAGGGCTGCGTCCAGTCGATGACGGCTACGTCGGCGGGCGCGACCAGGTCGAGCGCGGTGTACAGGCGTTTCAGCGAATTGCGGGCGTCGTCCAGGTGGGCGTCGCTGTAGTTCAGCGCGCTGCGGTAGTGCGTGCGCACCAGGAAGAAACGCAGGCTCTCGGCGTCGTACTTCTGCAGCACTTCGCGGATGGTGAAGAAGTTGCCCAGGCTCTTGGACATCTTCTCATTGTCCACGCGCACGAAGCCGTTGTGCACCCAGAAGCGCGACAGCGGCTTGCCGTTGGCGCCTTCGCTCTGCGCAATTTCATTCTCGTGGTGCGGGAACTGCAGGTCGGCGCCGCCGCCGTGGATGTCGAAGGTCTCGCCGAGGGTGGCGCAGCTCATGGCCGAGCACTCGATGTGCCAGCCCGGGCGGCCGGTGCCGTAGGCGCTTTCCCATTTGGCGTCGGCCGGCTCGGTGGGCTTGGCGGCCTTCCAGAGCACGAAGTCGAGCGGGTCCTGCTTGCCGTCGAGCACGGCCACGCGCTCGCCCGCATGCAGCTCGTCGAGCGACTTGCCCGACAGCTTGCCGTAGCCCGGGAACTTGCGCACCGCGTAGTTCACGTCGCCGTTCTCGGAGCGGTAGGCCAGGCCCTTGTGCTCCAGCTTCTCGATGATGCCCAGCATCTGCGGCACGTATTCGGTGGCGCGCGGCTCGATGGTGGGCGGCTCGATGCCGAGCGCGCCGATGTCCTCGTGCATGGCCGCGATCACTTCGTCGGTCAGCGCGCGGATGGTGATGCCGCGCTGCACCGCGCGGGCAATGATCTTGTCGTCGATGTCGGTGATGTTGCGCACGTAGGTCACGGCGTAGTCGCTGGCGCGCAACCAGCGCTGCACCACGTCGAACGCCATCATCATGCGGGCGTGGCCGATGTGGCAGAAATCGTAGACCGTCATGCCGCAGACGTACATGCGCACCTGTCCGGGTTGCAGGGGGGAGAATTCCTCCAATTCACGCGACAGCGTGTTGTAGATGCGCAGACTCATGAGATTCGGAAAGCGTCGCTTCGCGCACGTGCGGCACGGGCGAACGACGGTGTTTTTCAGGGTGACGGGGGCTGTGGTCGCGAGGGGTTGGACATGGCCCCTCGGCTACAATGCAACCTAGTATAAACGGCTGCTGCCGAGTATCTCCCGGGTGTTCCCCAAGCCCGCACTTCCCACTCCGAGGCTTCATGAAGCACGCCGCTTTCTCCAGAATCCCCCTTGTTTTCGCACTGCTGTTCGGCCTGTGGGGCGCCGCCGCGCACGCCAACGAATACGACGACGTGAACCTGCTGCTGCGCCAGGGCAAGCCGGCCGAGGCGCTGGCCAAGGCCGACACCTACATCGCCGGCAAGCCGCGCGACCCGCAGATGCGCTTCCTGCGCGGCGTGATCCTGACCGAGCAGAACAAGCAGGACGAGGCCATCGTCGCCTTCACCCAGCTCACGCAGGACTTCCCCGAGCTTTCGGAGCCCTACAACAACCTGGCCGCGCTCTACGCATCGCAGAGCAAGTTCGACCAGGCGCGCACCGCGCTCGAGCAAGCCATCAAGCTCAATCCGAACTACGCCACGGCGCACGAGAACCTGGGCGACGTGTACGCCCGCCTCGCGGCCCAGGAATATGTGCGCGCCCAGCAATTCGCCAGCACCAATTCGAGCGTTGCGCCCAAGCTGTCGCTGATCCGCCAGATCTTCACCTCGAAGTCCGAAGCCGAAGCCGCCGCGCTGCCCGCCGCGCCGGTGGTCATCCGCAAGCCGGTCGGCCGCACCAGCAAGTAATCACGGCGACAGCCGGCCCGCGCGCGCCCCAGGTGGCGCCCATCGTGTCGGCGCAGCCCTCCCCCTTTCGCACACGGAGCATCACTTGACGATCCACGCACTCTCCCGATTCAGCCGCCGCAGCGCCCTGGTGCTGGCCGCCGCCCTCACGCTCACGGCCACCGCGTATGCGCAAACGGCAGCAGCCCCGCGCGTCAAGCTCGCCACCTCGGCCGGCGACATCGTGGTCGAACTCGACGCCGCCAAGGCACCCAAGTCGGTCGACAACTTCCTGCAATACGTCAAGGACAAGCACTACGACGGCACGGTGTTCCACCGCGTCATCGACGGCTTCATGATCCAGGGCGGCGGCTTCACGGCCGACATGAAGCAAAAGCCCACGCGCGCACCCATTCCGCTGGAAGCCAGCAACGGCCTGAAGAACGACAAGTACACCATCGCGATGGCCCGCACCGGCAACCCCGACTCGGCCACTTCGCAGTTCTTCATCAACGTGAAGAACAACGACTCGCTGAACGCGCCCAACCCCGACGGCTACGGCTACACCGTGTTCGGCAAGGTCGTCGCCGGCACCGACGTGGTCGACAAGATCCGCGCCGTGCAGACCGGCAACAAGGGCGGCATGCAGAACGTGCCCGTCGAGCCCATCACCATCAAGTCCGCCACCGTGGTGGCGAAGTAATCCGTTTTCCGAAGAAGGAGTCCCTCATGAGCAACCCCCAAGTCGAACTGCACATCAAGAACTACGGCGTGATCACGCTTGAACTCGACGCCGCCAAGGCGCCGAAGTCGGTCGAGAACTTCGTCTCGTACGTGAAGAAGGGCCACTACGACAACACGGTGTTCCACCGCGTGATCCCCGGCTTCATGGTGCAAGGCGGCGGCTTCGAGCCCGGCATGACGCAAAAGCCCACCGGCGCCGAAATCGAGAACGAGGCCAACAACGGCCTGAAGAACAACAACTACACCGTGGCCATGGCCCGCACCAGCGCGCCGCACTCGGCCACCGCGCAGTTCTTCATCAACGTGTCGGACAACGGCTTCCTGAACCACACCGCGCCTTCGGCCCAGGGCTGGGGCTACGCCGTGTTCGGCAAGGTCATCGCCGGCACCGAAGTGGTCGACAAGATCAAGGCCGTGAAGACGGGCCGCAAGGGCTTCCATGACGACGTACCCCTCGAAGACGTCGTGATCGAAAAGGCCGTCGTCACCGCCGAGTGACGGCCGGCAACGGGTGCTACGCGGCATGAACGACACGGCGCCAACCCCGGCTTTCGCAGAGCTGGTGGCGCCGCCCGCGTGGCGCACCGTCGACCTCATCTCCGACCTGCACCTGCAGGCCGGCGAGCCCGCCACCTTCGAGGCCTGGCGCGGCTACCTGCAGACCACGCCGGCCGATGCGCTGGTGATCCTCGGCGACCTGTTCGAAGTGTGGGTGGGCGACGATTCGGCCGCCCAGCCCGGCTTCGAGGCGCAGTGCGCCGAACTGCTGCGCAGCACGGCGCAGCGGCTGCCCGTGTACTTCATGCACGGCAACCGCGACTTTCTGGTCGGCCCCGCGCTCGCGGCGCAATGCGGCTTCACGCTGCTCGACGACCCCACCGTGCTGGTGCTGCACGGCCAGCGCTGGCTGCTGAGCCACGGTGACGCCTTGTGCCTCGAGGACACCGACTACCTCAAGTTTCGCGCCCAGGTGCGCACGCCCGGCTGGCAGGCCGCGTTTCTCGCGCGCCCGCTCCAGGAGCGCCGCGCGCTCGCGCGCTCGATGCGCGTGCAGAGCGAAGACCGCAAGCGCGACCCCTCGGTCGTCTGGGCCGATGTCGACACCGACGCGGCGCGCCAATGGCTGCGGCAGGCTCAGGCGCATGCGCTGATCCATGGCCACACGCACCGCCCCACCGATCACGACCTGGGCCAGGGCCTGCGCCGCATCGTGCTGAGCGACTGGGACGCCGCGGCCCACCCGCCGCGCGCGCAACTGCTCTGCCTTTCCGCGGCCGGCGCGCAGCGCGTCGACCTGCGCTAGCCGCGCCGCCGCCACCGATGTTCAAGTGGCTGCGCCGGTTGCGCGCCCTGCCCCCGATTCCCGAAGCCGCCTGGCGGGCCGTGCTCGCGCGCTACGCCTTCCTCGGCGACCGCCCCGCCGCCGACGTGCAGCGGCTTCGCAGCCTGACGGCCGAGTTCCTGCGCGACAAGGAATTCCACGGCACCCGGGGCTTCACCATCACCAACGAAGTGGCGCTGGCCATCGCGGCGCAAGCCGTGCTGCCGGTGCTGCACCTCAAGGGCGGGCTGGACTGGTACGACGATTTCGTCGGCATCGTGGTGCATCGTTCCGAGGTCGTGGCGCGGCGCAAGGTGGTCGACGACGCCCAGGTCGTGCACGAGTACAACGAAGTCGTGGCCGGCGAAGCCATGGACCGCGGCCCCGTGATGCTGAGCTGGGACGACGTGCTTGCGAGCAGCATCACGACCGGGCGCGGCTACAACGTCGTGATCCACGAGTTCGCCCACAAGATCGACATGCGCAACGGCGACGCCAACGGCTGCCCGCCCCTGCCGCCCGGCTTCGGGGGGCGGCGCAACGCGCGCGAGGCTCGCGCCGCCTGGATGGCCGTCATGAAGGCCGCCTACGACGATTTCCGCGAGAAAACCATCCTGGCCGAACGCTTCGGCGCCGAGCCGCCATGGCTCGACGAATACGGGGCGACGTCGATCACCGAGTTCTTCGCGGTCGCCTGCGAGGCCTACTTCGTGAACCGTCCGAATTTCGGCCGGGATTTCCCCGAAGTGCTCGCGATCTTCGATGAATTCTTTCTGCCTAAACGCCCGTAAACCTTTATCCAGACTCATCCTTCAGCTATCCATTCGATAGCACTCCAGCCTTTACCATTGACAGGTTATCAACTTGCAAAAAAGGTAAACAACATGAGGGATTGGTTCTATCAACTCACGGGCAAAGCGTGGATCGCGCTGGTGTTCGGCATCGGCATCCTGGGCTGGGCGGGCTACGCGCAGTTCAAGGCCAACGCCGACACGCACGGCACGGCGGTGGAAGACCTGGTGGCCAAGAGCGGCACCATCGTCAGCGGCAGCGAGATCACCGAGACCACCAAGCGCCGCCGCGGCGGCAGCAGCACCCGTCACTACTTCGTGCTCGACGCCAAGCTGGCCGACGGCAGCACCGAGAAATGGCGCGTGGACTACGCGGTCGGCCGCAGCAAGCTGGAGCCGCTGATCGACGAAGCCGTCGACGTGCGCGTCGATCCTTCGGACAACAACCTGGTCTACGAGGTCAAGCTGAAGGGCCAGCCGGTGCTTTCGCTTGCCGACGTGCAGAAGATCATGGAGAACAAGGACAAGGCCGCGGCCTCGAGCGCCACCGACAAGGGCACGCTGATCGTCGGCGCCATCGCCCTGCTGCTGGGCATCGGCGGGCTGTTCATCCGGCGCCGCATTGCCAGCGGCTACGCGGCGGAACAAGCGGCCACGGTGCAGACGCCCGTGATCGGCGAGAAGGTCTGAGCGAACAGACGCACGCTCGCGCCCCAAAGAAAAAGACGCCCCGCGGGGCGTCTTTTTCATGGGCGCTTGCCGACGGCGGCGAGCTTCTTACTTGCGCAGCAGCGCCTTCAGCGCATTCTGCAGGCGACGTGCGCTCGAAGCATCGTGCGCGGCAGCCAGCACCTTGCCGGCGTCCTGACCCCAGGTCTGGGCCGGTGCCGGGTCGCCGCGCTTCGTCAGCAGCTTGAGCTGCAGCGCGCGGCGCGCGTCGAGCTGCTCGGCGGGCGTCGGCACTTCGGCGGCCATTTCGAGGCGCAGCAGCGCTTCGGCGGCATCGCCGGCGGCAGCCGACGGCGCCGAGCCGATGGCTTGCGACCAGCCGGTGCGCACCGCGGGCGAGACCGCGCGGCCGAGTTCCTGCACGCTGGGCAGCCGGGCGGCATCGCGCTGCTCCCAGGCGCCGAGCACCTGCGTCAAGGCTTCGCCGTGCGCCTGCGCGGCGAGCTTGCGCAGCGCCATGTCGGCGCGCTCGAGCGCTTCGCGCTGGGCGCGGAAAGCCGCGTCGCCCAGGCGCGGGCCACGGTCTTCGAAGCGCGGGGGACGGTCGCCGAAGCGGCCGCCGCCAGGTGCACCGCGATCGCCGCCACGGTCACCGCGCGAATCGGGACGCGGAGCACCACGATCGCCACCGGGGCGACCCGGGCCGCCGGGGCCCGGACGGCCGCCGTCGCGACGGTCGCCGAAACGACCGCCGGCACCAGGGCGGGCGGCGGGTGCCGCTTCAGTCTTCTTGCTGCTCGGACGGTCGTCGCCGCGCATGGCCACCACGGGCTTGGGCGCGGGCTTCGGTGCGGCGGCAGGTGCCGCCGGTGCTTCGGCTTCGGCGTCGGTACGCGCCGAGGCGTCCGCGCCGTCGGCGGGCGCGACCAGGTCGTTCGACGCGGCGGCCGGTGCCTCGGCATGCGTGCCGGGCGAGGCCTCCGCGTCGCTCGGGCTCGGCGCCTGCTCGGCGCTTTCGCCGAACTCGGCGGCCGCCTGGCCTTCGGCCACGATTTCGGTCGCGCCGACCGACGGGCCGTCGCTCACGCGCGCGGCCTGCTCGGCCTTCGGTGCCGGAGGCGGCGCTTCACCACGCAGCGCGCCTTCGAGGCGGGCGATGGCCGCGCGGATCTTCTGCACGTCGCCGCCGGCATTGGCGGCGTCGAGCGCCTTCGAGGCGTCGAGCACATAGCGGTCGTGCTCGCTCATGGCGGCCGAGGCCTTTTCGCGCTCCGCCGTCTTGCGGTTGAAGGCTTCGTCGATGGGGGCGCGGAAGGCGTCCCACAGCTTCTGTTCGTGGCGACGGTCGAGCGGCACGCCTTGCGCTTCGGCTTGCCAGCGCTGCTGCAGCGCCTTGACGGCGTCGATGCGCAGCATCGGCTGGGCGCCGAGTTCGGTCGCCTCGGCGATCATGGCCTGGCGGCGTTCGACGCTGGCCTTCTGGGCGGTCTCGAACGGTGCGCGGGCGGCGCCGAAGGCTTCGTTCCACTGCGGCTGCAGTTCGGCGAACACCTTCTCGCCCACATGGCCGGCGTCACGCCAGCGGTCGGCGAACTGGTGCAGCGCGCGGTTGTGCGCCTTCAGGTCGGTGGCGCCGGCATGCTCTGCCGCCCAGGCCTTGACCTCTTCGATCAGCGCGACGCGGTGGGCGCGATGCTCGGCCGCGTCGGCACGGACCTTCTCGAGCCAGGCCTCGACCACCTTGTGGGCTTCGTTGCAGGCTTCGTCGAAGCGCTTCCAGAGTGCGTGGTTCGGCACGCCGCCCTGGTCGGCCTGCTTCCACTGGTCGCGCAGGGCGCGCAGCGTTTCCTGCATCTTGCGGCCGCCGAGGGCCTGGCCTTCGGGGCGCTTGAGCAGGCCTTCGGCCTTGGCGACGAGGTCTTCGCGCACCTTGTCGGCGCTCCAGCGCTGCCAGCCTTCGAGTTCACCGGCGGCCACCAGCGCGGCGTGCACGCGGGCTTCGAGCGGTGCATCGACCAGCTTGCCGTGCTCCTTGAGCACGGCGCGCAGGGCGGCAGCCGCACCGGCGCTGGCCTTGCCGTGGCCTTCGGCGGTTTCCTGCTCGAGCTTGGCGAGCGCGGCCTGCACCGCGTCTTGCGCGGCGGCGCGCACGGCCGGGTCGACCTTGGGCGCGGCGGGGCGTGCGGGCGCGGCGGGCTTCGGTGCCACGACTTCGCCGCGCGCGGCGCGCAGTTCGTCGGCCCACACGGGCACGGGCGGCAGCGGTGCGGCGGCATCGGCCGCGGCGGCAATCGCCAGGGCCAGCGCGCTGTGGAAAGAGTCGGACACCACCAGCAGTTGCGACTTCGACGATTCGAGCTGCGGCGCGAACTTGGCGTCCAGGCTGGTCCAGTTGGCGTCACCGGTGATCTCGGTGGCCTGCTGCTGCCAGTGCGCCACGTCGGCGCGCAGCGATTCCTCGGCCGCCTGGGCGTCCTGCCAGCCCTTGGTGGACAGCACTTCAAAGCGCTGCGCCAGCAGGACGGCGGCTTCGCGGTGCACCTGCGCGCGGTGCTGCAGGTCTTCGATGCCCTTGACGCGCTCGGCCAGCTTGAGCTTCAGCCCGGCCAGCGGCTCGCGCGACAGCGGCGCGCCGGCCTTGGCGGCGTCGCGCTGCCATGCCAGTGCGTCGGCGATGTTGAGCTTGGATTGCGCCAGCAGCGCCTCGGCCTTCTGCGCCCACTCGGCGGCAATGGCTTCCTGGCCCTTGGCGCGCTTGAGCTCGTCGAGCTTTTCGCGCAGCAGCCGCGCGGCGCCCTTGTCGCGACCGCTCAGCTCCTTGAAGACTTCCTGCATCTGCTCGGGCGCGGGGTTGCCAGCGAGCCAGTCGCGGATGCGCGCGGCGCGCTCGCCGGAAGTCGGCGCGGTGAAGGCGCCGCCGGTCAGCGTGTCGAGGGCCTGAATGTCGTGTGGCTTGGAAGAATTAGAGGTCACTGCGCGAAATCGTTGTCTTAGTAGAGAAAGCGAAGGCGCCGGCAAAGGCCGGCGCACATCGACATTTTCACCCACTTGCGGTCGGCCGCCGAATTCCGTGCTGGAACCGTGGCGAACCCGGGGTTGCGGGGCTGGAGGTTAACGGACTACATATATAGCAAGCTGAAGAAAAAAACCAAGTCCCTGGGAGCGATCGGCCGCGTCACTTCATGGTCAGGCTGAGCTCGGCGCCCGGCTTCCAGTCGGCACCGCTGGCGGTGGTGCGCACCGCCCCCAGGAACAGGCGGTCGCTGGTCAGTTTCTTGGCGAGCAGGTAGTCGCGCACGGCCGCGCCGCGCTCCACGGCCAGTTGCCGCATCGACTCCTCGTCGACCGGCACGCTGGCGAGCAGCAGGTTTTCCATTTCCTTGAGCGGCAGGTCTTTCGCGAGGCCGACGAGGTTGCGCGGCTTCGTGATGTCGGCGCGCTTGTACACCGCCGTCAGCAGCTCGGGGTATTCGGCGTCGGTGACGGGGGGCACGTCGGTGCCGGTCTGGCCGCCGCGCACCGCGACGCGGCGCTTCTCGGCCAGGGTGAGCTGGCGCAGGCGCTGGCGCTGGTAGGCGTCGCGCTCCTTTTCGAGGCTGGCGGTGCCGATGACTGTCATCTGCAGCGTGGGCCGGTCGGTCAGCGCCTTCACGACCTTGTCCAGGCTCTCCTTGGAGGCCGCGCTCAGCTCCGAGCTGCCGGGCTCGAAGGTGATAGCGCTCGACTCGCCGCTGCCGCCGCCCAGGCCGCCGGTCAGCAGGCTGAACGGCGCCGTCACGGCCTTGACTATCAGGTTGACCACGGCCTTCCAGATGAGCGGGCCGACGCTGAATTGCGGGTCGTTGAGCGAGCCGCTGAGCGGCAGGTCGACGTCGATCACGCCGTTGCGGTCGGCCAGCAGGGCCACGGCCAGCTTCACCGGCAGGCTCGCGGGCGCGCCCGCCACTTCGTCGCCGAACTGCAGCTGGTTGAGCACCAGCTTGTTGGTGGCCGTGAGCTGTCCGTCGGCCGCCACCTTGTAGTTGACGTCCATGCTCATCTTGCCGCGCTCGATGCCGTGGCCGGCGTAGCGCACCGAGTACGGCGACAGCGGCGCCAGGTCGAGGTCGCGCATCTTGGCGGTGATGTCGAGCTCGATCGGCTTGACCAGCGGGTTGAGCTTGCCGGTGATTTCCAGCGCGGCCGTCTGCTGCGCCTTGCCGCGCAGCTCCAGATCGGCCAGCGCGGGCCGGCCGCCCTCGCCCTTCGGCGGGTTGGACGAGAACGAGCTGAGCTTGCCGGTCAGCTCGCTGAGGTCGGCCGAGTAGTTGGGCTTGACGAACAGGTCGGTGAAGTCGATCTTGCCGTTGACCAGGCTCATCGGGCCGAAGTTGATGACCGGTGCCGGGCCCGTGCTGGCCGCCGGCGCGGCCTGCGCCGTGACGACGGGTGCCGCTGCCTTGGCCGGCTCGGGCGCGCCGCCGACCATGGCTTCGGCCGACACCGGCGCGCCGCCGCTATTGCCCGAAGGCTTGGCGGGCGCCGCGCGCGTGGTGGTGGTCGTTCCGCCGGGGCCCTTGCGGGTGCTGGCTTCGCCCGCCGCTGCGGCGGCGGCATTGGCTTCGGCCTCGCCCTTCTTCGTGAGGTTCAGCAGGTTGAGCCGGCCCGTGGGGTCGACGATCACGCGGGCGAAGAAGTCGGTCAGCGTGGTCTCGCGCACGTCCACCGTCGGCGCCGCGTTGGGCGCCATGCTCACCTGCAGGCCGCGCAGGCTCAGCGTCTTCCAGCTCAGCAGCTGGTTGTTGTTGCGGTCGAAGCCCGGCGACTGGGTGAGCGAAACGCTGTTGGCACGGAAGTCGTCCAGCGCGGTGTCGCCGGCCAGCTTGATGCTCATGCCCGCTGGCGTGGTCGCATAGCGCACCGTGCCGCGATAACTGGCGAAGGCGCGGCGGATGTCGACGTTGAGCGCGTCGGCGTAATAGGCCTTGAAGGCGTGCGCCGGGAACGACGCCACCTCGAGCTTGCCCTCGGCCGCGAGCGGCTTGAGCACGACGTTGCCCTTGTAGTCGAAGCGCCCCGGGTCGGAACGCCCGGAGCCGATGCGGCCCGAGACTTCCAGCGGCGAGGCCGTGTTGGTCTCGGGCGCGAGCTTCTGGGCGAGCAGCTTGAATGCCGTGACTTCCACCGTCACCGGTGTCGGGCCGGCCTTGTCCGCATAGGAGAGCGCGCCGTTGTCGATGGCCAGCTTGCCGACGGTCAGCGCCCAGGGCTTGGTGTTGGCACCGGGCTGCGGCGCATCGGCGCCCGCAGGCTTGGGCGCCGCGACCTTGGCTTCCGCCTCCTTGGCGCCGCCGCCGGCTGGCGTCTTGAGCCAGCGCTCGAACATCCAGCGCTTTTCGTTGTCGCGCTCGACGCGCACCTTGGGGTTGGTCGCGGTGAACGAGGCCACGTTCAATGTGTGCTTCGTCATGTCGACCTCGGCGTCGACCAGCTCGAAGCGGCCGACGCTGGCCAGCGCCGTCTTGGCCTGGGTCAGCGCCAGGCCGTCGGCCGCCAGCCGGCGGGCCTTGAACTTCAGGTCGGGCTGGGCCCAGGCAATGTCGATCTGGCCGCTGAGCTTGCCGTCCAGCGTGGGCTCCAGGCTTTGCGCCAGATAGGGCGCGGCCAACGACAGCGGCAGCGCGTCGACCTCGGTTTCCACATCGGCCACCTTGTCGGTGGCGCTGCCCTTGAACTTGAGCGAGGCGCCGGCAATGGCCGTGCTGCCGCTGAATTGGGCCGGCTTGTCCATGGGCCAGGTGACGGCGGTCACGTCCAGGCCGAGTTCGGTCACGTCGACGGCCGCGGCGGGCTTGACGGTCTCGTCGCGCCAACCGATGCGCCCGCCGCTCAGCGCGACCTTGTCGACCTGCACTTTCAGCACGGGCTTTTCGGCGGCGGGCGCGGCCGCCGCGCCATTCGCCGGGGCCGCCGGCGCGGACGGCAGTTTCGCGGCCTTTTCGGTGGCGCCGGTGGCAGGGTCGGTCGCGAGCAGGTTGAGCTGGCCGGCCGCGTCACGCGCCACCGCCAGTTGCGGGTTGACCAGCGCCACCTCGCTCAGATGAAACACCGACTCCAGCGGCCGCACGTCGGCCAGCGCGAGCTTGAGCGACTCGAAGGCCAGCAGGTCGCGCCCGCGCGCGTCGGCCACCTTGGTGGTGTGCGCCTCGACCGTGCCGGAGATCTTCAGGCCGTTGGTGGCGCCGTGCTCGAAGCCGATCTTCAGGTCGGCGTCGAGACTGCCCGCCTGCAGGCGCACCGGCAGGCCGCCCGGGATGTAGCCGAGGTACGGCACCAGGTCCAGGCCCTTGAACTGCACGTGGGCGTCGGTCTTGCGGTTGTCGGCGAAAGGCGTGGTGAAGGCGGCCGAGTCGAACTTGCTGCCGTTGAGCACGAAGGCGAGCTTGGGCTCGGTGTTGATATCGCGCTTGGAGTCGAGGTTGCTCAGGAACGGCACGTTCAGCACGAAGTCGCGCAGCTCGTGCTTGCGCTTGACGGTCTGGTCGTCGAAGTCGACCGAGCCGCCGTTGATCGCGATGTTGTAGATGGCAAAGCGCGCGGGCTTGGCATTGGGGTCGGGCGGCGGGCCGGCCGAGAGCTTGGCCAGGATGTCGTCGATGTCGTATTTGCCGTCGGCCTGGTGCGTGAGCAGGATGGCGGGGGCATCGATGGTGACCGCGTCGATCACCGGCGCCAGACGGAAGATCGACTGCAGTTCGGCATCGGCGTAGATGCGGTTGATGGCCACCTGCGACTTGCTGCCGTCGGCGGTGGCAATGCGCAGGTCGTTCAGCGTGAGCTCCAGCGTCCACGGTTTGAAGTCGATCTTTCCGACTGTTACCTGGCGGCCGAGTTTTTCGCTCGCAATCTTCTGAAGCTGGCTCTTGGCGATCGGCGGCACCGCCAACCAGGCGATGACCCAGAAGGCCAATAACGACAGCAACGCGACGATCCCACGTCGCACCCATTTGTTTTGTTTGATCGAAGCTACGTCCATCGCGGAAGTGTGCCGTAAAGCCCGCGCTCCAGAAACAAGAAAGCCCGGTGGCTCGACTGAATGTCTCGTCACCGGGCTTGATGGCGGGCGCTAGACCCATGCCATCGATTCGCGCGACCGGAAGTCAATGGTTCCCGCCGTGCTGGCAGCAAGAGATTGCCACCGTGGATCCTCGGTCGTTCGAGCCCTTGACTTGCACCTCGGGCTGCCTGACCTCGGAAAAACGCCTGAAACCTCAGGCCCGTTCAGATTAGGCGTCGCACCCTCGCTTTGCAAATGCAAATTACAAAGGGATTTCCCGTAAGCCGAAACGCCTCGAAACGGCCACTTTTTTAAACATCTATTAGCATAACGATTCAATTCCTTATGCTTGACCGGGTATTAACCCACGCTAGAATCCGGCCTGCTCCGACCGCCCGATGCGGCGGGGCCTCCCTGAATCCGCTGCCGAATCCCAACCGGCTTGATCAGGTCACCGCGCTCCTAACCCCCTTCACTCCATGCGCGGAGCCTGATTCGTACCAATCCAAGCGCCGCTGCCTTCATCCCTCGCCTTCATGGCGATGCGACTCGGGTGCCGCACAGAAAGGAAGAGCGATGAACAAGGCGTTCGATGCCACAGCCCGCGGGCTACGGACCTTCGTGTCCGATGTGGCAGACGGCTTTTTTGAAATAACCCACAACGGGTTTGCACTGGTCGGTCTGGCCATCGTGTTCGCGGCCCTCGCCCTCGTGGCGCGGCCCGACCTGCGCAAGACCGGCGAGGAGCAACTGATGGGCTGGCTGCAGTCGCGCAAGCCCGCGCCTGAAGCCACCGACCTGGAGCCGACCGCCATCGAGCGCACCACGGCCGCCAGCCCCAGCGACCTGCCCAAGCAGCAGGCCGCCGTGGCTTACTGGCTGAGCAAGAAGTACAGCGTGGCGCCCGAGCCGCTGAGCGTGCTCGTCGCCGAGGCCTACAACATCGGCAAGCGCACCAAGCTCGACCCGACGCTGATCCTGGCCATCATGGCCGTGGAATCCAGTTTCAATCCGTTCGCCCAAAGCCACGTCGGCGCCCAGGGTCTGATGCAGGTCATGACCCGCGTGCACGGCGACAAGTACGAAAGCGCGGGCGGCACGCTCACCGCCTTCGACCCGGTGACCAACATGCGCGTCGGCGTGAAGGTGCTGCAGGAATGCATCTCCCGCGCCGGCTCGCTCGAAGGCGGCCTGCGCTACTACGTGGGCGCGGCCAACCTCGAGGACGACGGCGGCTACGCCGGCAAGGTGATGGCCGAGCACGAGCGCCTGGTGCAGGTTGCCAACGGCCGCGCACCGTCGGTGCTGCCGCCCCGTGCAACCGTTCGCGCGCAGCCGATTCCCGTCGTGACGCCGACCCCGGCGCCGATCAAGGCCGACGAGGGCACGGAACCCGCAAAGGTCGCCCTGCTTTCCGGCGTTTCCTGAAGCGGGGCCGGCCGGGTGTGAGCTACACTCGGCTCGTACGCGACTGGCGATAGGCGCAGCACCCGAAAAAGGTGCCACGCGCTGACGTGGAATACCACTGGGAAGCGTGCCGCCTGACCACAACAGGTGTTCCGCCGTTCGCCTGGGCAGCCCTTGTTTGGTTGAACAAGGACCTCGTCTTCAAAGGACTGCCATGTACCAACGCAATATCCTGGTCGAACAGACCGACCCCGAAATCTGGGCCGCGATTCAAGCCGAAAACGCACGCCAGGAACACCACATCGAGCTGATCGCCAGCGAGAACTACGCCTCGCCGGCCGTCATGGCCGCCCAGGGCTCGCAGCTCACCAACAAGTACGCCGAAGGCTACCCGGGCAAGCGCTACTACGGCGGCTGCGAGCACGTCGACGTGGCCGAGCAGCTGGCCATCGACCGCATCAAGCAGATCTTCGGCGCCGAGGCCGCCAACGTGCAGCCGCATTGCGGCGCCTCGGCCAACGAAGCCGTCATGCTGGCCTTCCTGAAGCCCGGCGACACCATCATGGGCATGAGCCTGGCCGAAGGCGGCCACCTGACCCACGGCATGCCGCTGAACATGAGCGGCAAGTGGTTCAACGTCGTGAGCTACGGCCTGGACGCCAACGAAGCCATCGACTACGACGCCATGGAACGCAAGGCGCATGAGCACATGCCCAAGCTGATCATCGCGGGCGCATCGGCCTACTCACTGCGCATCGACTTCGAGCGCTTCGCCAAGGTGGCCAAGGACGTCGGTGCGATCTTCATGGTCGACATCGCCCACTACGCCGGCCTCGTGGCCGCGGGCGTGTACCCCAACCCGGTGCCGCACGCCGACATCGTCACCTCGACCACCCACAAGAGCCTGCGCGGCCCGCGCGGCGGCATCATCCTGATGAAGTCGCAGCACGAAAAAGCCATCAACAGCGCGATCTTCCCGGGCCTGCAAGGCGGCCCGCTGATGCACGTGATCGCCGCCAAGGCCGTCGCGTTCAAGGAAGCCATGGCGCCCGAGTTCAAGGCCTACCAGCAACAGGTGGTCAAGAACGCCCAGATCGTGGCCGACACCCTCACCGAGCGCGGCCTGCGCATCGTGAGCGGACGCACCGAAAGCCACGTCATGCTGGTCGACCTGCGCGCCAAGGGCATCACCGGCAAGGAAGCCGAAGCCGTGCTGGGCAGCGCCCACATGACGATCAACAAGAACGCGATCCCCAACGACCCCGAAAAGCCGATGGTCACCAGCGGCGTGCGCATCGGCACCCCCGCCATGACCACGCGCGGCTTCAAGGACGAAGAGGCCCGCATCACCGCGAACCTGATCGCCGACGTGCTCGAGAACCCGCGCGACGCCGCGAACATCGACGCCGTGCGCGCCAAGGTCCACGCGCTGACGAGCCGTTTCCCTGTCTACCGCTGAGCAGGAAACCCCGGCCGCATGAAATGCCCTTTTTGCGGTCATCTTGAAACGCAGGTCGTCGAGACCCGCGTGTCGGAAGACGCCGACTTTGTCCGCAGGCGCCGCCAGTGCAGCGCCTGCGACAAGCGGTTCACCACCTACGAGCGTCCCGACGTCAATTTTCCGGTCGTCGTCAAGAAAGACGGCAGCCGCGCCGACTTCGACTCGTCGAAGGTCCGCGCCTCGATGATGCTGGCGCTGCGCAAGCGGCCAGTGAGCATCGAGCAGATCGACAACGCCCTGCTGCGCATCGAGCAGAAGCTGCTGGCCAGCGGCCTGCGCGAAATCGACTCGACCAAGGTCGGCGAACTCGTGATGCGCGAACTCAAGAAGCTCGACAAGGTCGCCTACGTGCGCTTTGCCTCGGTCTACCGCAGCTTCGAGGACGTCGACGAATTCAGGCAGTTGCTGCGCGACATCTGAGTCAGCCGAGTCAGCTGGCGTCTTCCCGCTGGTAGCCCCGGGCGCAGGCCCCGGAACCGCAGTCTCCACGCAGATCGGGATTGCAGGTCTTTGCCCGCCCCGATGCCGAGACGATGATCGACGCCCTGCGGCCCGTGTCGGCCCGCAGCGTCAGGCACCCGCCGCCGAAACCCGCGCCCGTCGCGCGCCGGGCAAAGCCGTTGCTGTCGTAGCGCAACCCCTGAACGAAGCCGTCGCCGAGCGACGCATCGACGCCGACACCTTCGGGCAGCCTGTCGAAGCTGCGCAGCAGCTGAACCGGGGGCTCCGAGTCGGTCGACACGGACCAGCCGCCCGACCAATCGCCGCCGGCAAGGGCGGCGACCTTGACGCCCTGCGACCGCTGGATGGCCTCGGTCCGCGCAAGGCTCAACGCGGCGTGGAACCCCTGCGCCGCGGCGGCCAAGCGCTGGTTCAGCAGCAGATCGCGAAAGCTCGGCACCGCCACCGAGGCCAGCACCGCCACGATGGCCACGGTCACCATGAGCTCGACCAGCGTGAAGCCGCGCGGCCTGCGGCCACCCTGCCTCGTCATTGCCAGCACCTGTTGCGGTGCGTGCCGTCGCAGCCCCTGCCACCCGTGCTGTCGATCCAGAGCGCCCCCACCTGCGGGTCCGCGAGGCCGGGCTTCAGGCTCGCGGTCAATCTGATGCAGCTGCCGATATTGCCCCTGCCCTCGCAATTGCCGCTGACGACGACGTATTTGCCGCCGGAGCCGCCGTCCCCCGAATCCCCCTCGTAGCGCAGGTAGCGGCCCACCATCGTGTAGTGGCGTTCCTGCTGCTGCATCTGCCGCATCAGCGCGGAGCGCGCCTCGGTGCGCCAGCCCTTGCGGATGAAGTCCAGGTACGACGGGTAGGCAATGGCGGACAGGATCGCGACGATGGCCAGAACGATCATGGCTTCGATCAGCGTGAACCCGCCCTCTCTTGTGACTGCGGCCTTCATGGCTTGGCTCCCTTGTGGTCGATCACCTGCCGCCAGTTCAGCCGCCCCGCGATCCGCGAGACCTTGCCGTCCGCAACGGGACTGGAGGTCGAAATTTCGCTTCGACCACCGCCTGCGCCCACGTTGATGACGGCCATGCGGCGCGTTTCGGTGCGGCGCCCGAACATGTCCACAGCGCCGACGCCGACCTCGCCCAACTGGGCCAGCAGAGGCGGACCCCAAATACCCGTGTCCGATGGCACGCAGGTGCCATCCTTCGAGAGCCCGGTCAGCGCATTCACCGCGCAGTTGCGCCCACCGCCGCCATCGCACGCACCAGCGCCTGTGCTCGGGATCAGCGTGTTGAAGAACAGCTGCCCGTCGCTGAGCACGGGATTGAAGACCAGCCGCTCTCCCTGGCTCGACGACGCCGGCAGGTCGAAGTACCAGCCCCGCCGGCCGTGTGGCTGGCCGTAGGCAAAGGCCTTGCCGGTGATGGCCGCCAAACCCTCCCCCGCAGCAGCCACTGCACTGCGCACTTCGAGTTGCGCGCGCGCCGCCCCCATGGGGATGGGCGTGCCGTTGTCGTGCACGGCGTAGACGGACTGCAGTCCATGGCTGGCGCGCGCGAAGTCCTCGGGGCTCATGAACTTTCCCGTGCCGAACAGCACGATCGCGCCGCCGTCCGGCCCCCTGCCGACCACCGGTGCGACGGTGATCGGCTGGCGCTTCGCACCGCCCCCCGCACCCACCGCGACCATCAACGGATGGCCTTCGAACGACAGCGCATTGCCCTCGTCCCATGGGGCATCGCCGGTGAAGCTGAATCTCCAGAGATTGCCCAGCGTGTCGCCGGCATACAGGAAGCGCACGGCGCCCTCGGTGCCGGCGAAATCGCCCGGCACGCCCAGCGCGTTCACGACCGTCTTGTCCGCCGGGATCGGCAGAACGACCTTGTGGTAGTTCACGCCCCGCGCCCACGGCACGCCGGGCGCCTTGTCGAGCGAGAGCAGGAACAGCGCGGCGCGCCCTTCGGGGTTGGCGCTGTTGAACCCCGAGGGCACGACCGCGAACCAGCCATGCTCGGCCGGGCGGCCACGGCTTGCGGCGGCCGTGCGGAACTTCATGAGACGCGGCGGCTGCGTCAGGTGGCCCATGTCCCTGTCGTCCGCGCCGCTGAACTCCCACATGACCTTGTCCGCCGCAAAGGCGGCGGGGTCCGTCACGTCGAGTGCGAAGACGCCGGTGGCGCCGCCGCCGTTGCCGGAGACCAGCACCGCCTTGCGCGCGCCGTTCGCCGCGCGAACCTCGCCGACCGCCGGAGGGCCGTCGGCAAAGCCACGGTGCGCATAGTCCGGCGAGGTGTACGCGCCGAGCCCGGGCAGCAGGGTGCGCGGCACGTAGGCGAACAATTCTTCGCCGGTCTGCGCCGAGAACGCATGCAGCATGCCGTCGTTGGCGCCGACATACACGGCCTGGCGCGGCCCCGTGACGGGCACTGAATTGGCCACATCGCCCATGACCGAATCGCGCACGCGAAAGATGCCGCCCGGCGCCGACTGCTCCTTGCGACGGTCGCCGCGCAGATAGGCCACGCGCTCGGGCCCCGAGGCGTCCGAAGTTGCAGGCTCGGCATACGGTGTCGCGCCCAGTTGCTTGCGCGCAGCGTCGTCGAGCGCCTCCCAGAGAAACGGCACGCCGATGCCGGCCTCCGACAGGCTGAAGATGCGCCGGCTCGAGGGCTCCCGTGCCGGCACCGGCGGCTTGGCCGTGGCGTTGCCGGTCAGCAGCGTGCCGGCATCCCACTCGGGCCGATCGCCCCGCCGCACGGTGCCGCTCCCGGCGTCATGCGCGAGCGCATACGACAGCAGCGTGCCCGACCATCGCCAGCCGTTGGACCTGGCGACGTAGAGGTGCGCGCCGGCCCCGCCGATCTGGTCCGACGAGATCGCGCTGCCCGCGCCACCGAAGTCCGACGGCGCCGCCGCCTTCAGCAACGCCCGCCGGACGGCGGCAGCCATGGGCCCCGGCTCGCCCGCGAGGAAATAGGTCGACGGACTGGGAAGCCCATCGGCATCGAGGCCTTCGGCCCATTCGGCATTGCCGGCCCGGCCCGTTGAACGAAAGGGATTGCCGTCGTCGTTGCTGTCGACGAAGCCGCCGTACTTCGATGCGAGATAGAAGGCGCTGCCCCGCTGCGGCTGCCCGATCGCGCCTGGCCCCATGTCGATGGCGAAGGTCTGCACCCGCGCGCCGGGGAAGTCGCCGCGGATCTTCTGCGTGTTGGCCCAGTAGGCGAGCCCCGCGACACCGAACGAGCCCTTGTCCGCACCGGTGTCGGCCTCGGCGATGTTGCCCGCCCCGAGCTGCGCGCCCCCCTTGTAGTTGAAGGCACGCGGCCCCTCGTTGCCGCGCGTGTCGAGCCCGGGCTTGCCCGAGGGGTGCGCATAGGGCAGCGCCTCCCTGTTCTCGAACGCGCCCACGAGGCTTGTCCAGCGCGCGGTGTCGGGCTCGAAGGCGGCCTCGTTGAAAGCACGGTCGAAGTCCGCCGGCGAACCGTTGCGCGACATGCCGGGCAATGATCGGTCGTGGTCGGTGTCCGCGTCGCCGATCAGCAGGATGCTGCGTCTCTGGCAGCTCGGGGCCGCGGCCGGCCCACCATGGACAGGAAGGCCGTCGTTGCTTGCCCCGGCGCCGGCCAGCGCTTGCGGCGTGGGCGGCTTGCCCTGCAGATAGCGCAGCGACTCGTAGTAGAGCTCGCCGGCCGGGTCGAACTTGCTGTAGCTGCCGCTGCGCCCGAACCGGTTGACGGCCGCCACGACACCGGCCGGCGCCGGCTTGAAAACACCCGTGACCGGATCCCATTCGTCCGGCGGCCCAACCGGTTGCATGGGCTGCATCGGGGCGCGCAAGACGCCGCCATAGCGCGGCGCATCGTCGCCCGGCAGATAGCCGAAGACCGCGAAGCGCATCCGCTGCGCCTGCCTCTGGATCGCGCCGACCGGCTTGCGCTTGCCGCTCGGGTACTGCGGGCAGAAAGCACCGCGCGTCAGCGCTTCGTCCGGCGTGCAGACTTCCACGCGCGCCTGGTAGGGCGCCGCGATGCCGGGGCCGAACCGCTGGTCGCTCCCTGGCTTCGCGCAAGTGCCGTTGGCGGTCGGGCCGATGAAGATGCCGCCTCGGCAGTTGTTGAAGTGCAGCGTGTCCGCTGCGCGCACGCCCTCCGCGCCGCCCGCCACCAACGGCGTGAGCTGGTCCAGGTTGCCCGTCACGGCCTTGTCGGGAAACCGGGCGCTTCGATAGAAATCGTCCGGCAGCATCGCGCGCTGCAACACGGTCCTGCCCGCCTCGTCCACCACGCGGTCGCCGCCGGTCAGCGCCATGCGCACGCCGTCGAGCGCCGAGGCCGCAGCCCAGTTCAGCAGGTTGCCGCTCCACTTCTGGCGGCACGAGATTTCTCCGCCACTGCCCCTTGCCGCACGCGCTTCGCGCTTGAAGTAGCCGTCGGCAACCGCGTAGCCATAGCAGCCCAGCGGATCCCAGTACCCGGCATAGATCTTCGTGCGGTCGAAGTTGTCCCGGTACGCGGCGCCGGCATTCGCCGACTTGAGCGCGAGGTCGAGCACCATCACCGGATCGGCGCGCGACGCGAGGGAGGCGAGCGGTTCGTCCGGCAGCACGGCCTCGGGTGGGGTGCCCGCTTGTGCGCACCAGGCCGCGCAGAAGTTCAGGCTCAAGGCGACGAGCCACGCAAAGCCACGCATGCGATTTCCCTCTTCTCTTCTTATTGCGACGCGCAGCCAGCGCTGGCCGTCGGCTTGTACAGATGGGTCTGGAGCACCACCTGCGTTTCTTCCCGCATGCCGAAGCCGATGGCGGTGACGCGAAAAAGGTAGGTGACGTCGCGGGCGCCGGCGCTTTCGAGCCGGGCCGCCTGCCAGCCGCCACGGCTGCGGATCGCTTCCACGATGTAGCGCGGCGCACGCGCGGACAGCGCACCGGCATGCGGCCCTTCGAGGTACGCCTGTCCGGTGAAAGTGCCGTAGGCGACCGACTTCCCGGTCTTGGCGGAGAAATCCGCCAAGACCCATGCCGGTGCGGCTCCGGGCTCGCTCGCGGCGCACAAGCCTTGGCGATCGCCGGCCCCGCCGCATCCGGCGACGAAGGCCGTGACCTCCTTGCTGTCGAACATGCAGAGGCGCTGCCGCGCGCTGTCGTTGGGACCGAACACGTCGTGCTCGGCATCGAGCAACGCCGCCTCGGCGGCCTGGAACGCGACCTCGGTGTCGCGGTCGTTGCGCGCGCTGCGCTCGCCGACCAGCGAGGTCTGCGCCGCGCCGATGCCCAGCACCATGATCACGACCAGCAGCAGCACGACGACAATCAACGAGAAACCGCGCTGCGACTCACGGACCGTCCCGCTCATGACGCCGGGTCTCTCATGACGTTGCGAAGCATCACGGTGAAGGTCGTCACGCGCCGCAGCCTGCCGTCCGCCTTGGGCTTGAAGCTCGTCGAGGAGAACTCGGGACCCAAGGGATACAGCCGCTCATCGGCCAGTGCCGCCGCGCCGGTGCTGCGTGCGCCGCGCGCCACCATGCCGACACGCAGCCCCGTCACCTTGCGCCATTCGTCGCCGACGCTCGCGGGAGACACCGCTTGCGCCTCGAGCTGCACCGCATCGAGCCAACGCTCGGGCACGCCGTCGCCGTTGCCGTCGTAGCCGTAGGCGACCTTGAACACCTCGATGCCGCGCGCCAGGGGCTCGGCCTTGAAGGTGCCGTTGTCGGTGCGGTACTTGCAATAGAGCTCGGGCTCGCCGTCGGCGGCCTGCGCGATGTAGAAGAAGCTCCACGCACGGTCCTCGGGCGCCGGGCGGTCCGTGGCAGGGCCCGGCTGGGCGAAGCCCATGCAATCGACCATGGTCCCGTCGGGTTCGGCGCTGTCCGCGCGGCTGCGCCCGAAGAAGCGCACGCGCAGCGAGTCGCTTCCGTTCACGCCCCGGCTGTCGTGGCTGCCGTAGCCCCCGCCCTGCCCGCCGACGCGCGTGTTGCTCGCGCCGACGATGTTCAGCTCGCCGTGGTCGTCGGACGGCGAGACAGCCATGGTCGCCTGGCCGCCGGGGGCCTCTGCGCCGTTCGGCTCGTCATGGTCGAGCGCGTAGTCGGCATAGCCGGCCTGCCGCACGATGCCCCTGACGACGAAGCCGGCGAAGCGCAGCGCGTCCTCGACGCCGCGTGCTTCGGCATCGGCGGTGAACAGTTGCCTGCCGCCCACGAACGCCGCGGTGGCCGCGAGGACCACCACCAGCGCGACGACCATGGCGACCATCAGCTCCACCAGCGTCACGCCGCGTTCGCAAGACCGCCGTGCGGCCTCAGGAATCCGCATGGCCGTTCCGCGCGCGCATCGGCACAAGCTGCATCACGAGGCGTGGTGCCGATTGCAGCGCCGGCGTCTTGCTTACGGCGTTGCGCGGCATCCACCCGAGCTTGACGACCACGTTGTGCCCCGCGTGGCTGCAAGCCCATGCATACGCGTCCGCCGCTTCGTTCCACAGTGCGTCGTCGACGCATATGCTGAGGCGCGCATCAGGCAAGGCACTGGCGACGCTTCGCTTCCATTCCTGCATGTCCCATGCGGCAAGCTGCGCCGGGCTGCACGCCACGCCGGCCGCCGCGCAGCCCGGCCCCACGGCAGCGGTGCCCGCATCGGCCTCGGTCCATGACTCGACCAGATAGGCATTCGCGGGAGCGCCCGTGTTCATGCGCGCTTTTTCCGACAACTCGCGGACCAGGTTGAGCGCCGCCGTGAACGTTGCCGCTTCATTGCTCGCGCGCACCGACGCCAGCAGCATGTGCATCGCGCCGAGCAGCCCCACGCTCAGCACGACGATGGAAACCAGTACCTCCACGAGCGAAAAGCCCGCCCCTCGATGCTTCGTTGAAGCCATGTGTCGATGTCCTCCCTGTGTTCGCGCAACTTGAGTTGCTTCTTTGTTCCCGCCATCGAGCAACGAGCGTAAGGGCGCGCTTATGCATGCGCGCTTGCCGTTCGTCCGCATGCGAACGCCGCTCGTATGATCCGGCGAGCCCCCTGTCAACTTTTCCCGCCGAGCTTCTCTCATGCCCTCCCAAGAACAAGACGCCCTGTACATCGCGACCGCGCTGCGCCTGGCCACGTCGGCGCTGCTGCTGACCGATCCGAATCCGCGCGTGGGCTGCGTGCTTTGCGATGCCGACGGCAAGGTGCTGGGCCAGGGGCACACGCAGAAGGCCGGCGGCCCGCATGCGGAAGTGATGGCGCTGCGCGACGCGGCGGAACGCGGCAACTCTGTCGCGGGCGCGACGGCTTACGTCACGCTCGAACCCTGCTCGCACCACGGCCGCACCGGCCCCTGTTGCGACGCATTGATCGCCGCCGGCATCCGCCGCGTGGTCGCGTCCCTCGCCGATCCGAACCCGCTGGTGGCCGGACAAGGCTTCGAGCGCCTGCGCGCGGCGGGCGTCACGGTCGAAGTCGGCCCCGGCGCCGCCGAATCGCGCGAACTCAACATCGGCTTCTTCAGCCGCATGGTCCGCCAGCAACCGTGGGTGCGCATGAAGGTGGCCGCATCGCTCGACGGCAAGACCGGCCTGGACAACGGCGTGAGCCAGTGGATCACCGCCGAGGCCGCCCGCACCGACGGCCACGCCTGGCGGGCCCGGGCCAGCGCGGTGCTCACGGGCGTGGGCACCGTGCTCGAAGACAACCCGCGCCTGGACGTGCGGCTGGTCGACACGCCGCGCCAGCCGCACCTGGTCGTGGTCGACAGCCGGCTGCAGACGCCGCCCGACGCTCACATATTCATAGCAGGCCGCCCCGTCTGGATCTACGCGGCCGCGCGGGACGAGGAAAAGGCAGCCGCTCTGGAAGCCCGCGGCGCGACCGTCACCGTCTTGCCCAACGTCGACGGCAAGGTCGACCTGCCCGCCCTGCTGAAAGACCTGGCGGCGCGCGGCGTGAACGAGCTGCACGTCGAATCCGGCCACAAGCTCAACGGCTCGCTGCTGCGCGAAGGCTGCGTCGACGAGCTGCTGGTGTACCTGGCGCCCAAGCTGATCGGCAGCGGGCTCGACATTGCGAGCCACCTGCACGCGAGCGGCCCGCTGACCTCGCTGGCGGGCGCCTTGCCCCTTGAATTCAAGTCCGTGGACCTGCTCGGACCCGACCTGCGCGTGGTGGCCCGGGTCGCCGGAAGGGACGCGTTCTAGCGTTTACTCCGAAGGCCCCTCGTTCTCTGCGAAAATGTGCACATGTTCACCGGAATCATCACCGGCGTGGGGCGCATCGCCGCCATTCACGACCTCGGCACCTCCTCCTCCTACGGCAAACGACTCAGCATCGAGGCGCCTGACGGCTACCTCGACGACGTCGGGCTTGGCGACAGCATCGCGCTCAACGGCGCCTGCATGACGGTCACCACGCTCGTCCCCGAGCGACAGCAGTTCACCATCGACATTTCCGCGGAGTCCCTCGACAAGACGGCCGGCCTGACCGACGAGGGCAGCCGCATCAACCTCGAGAAAGCGCTGCGCGCCAGCGACCGCCTCGGCGGCCACATCGTGTCGGGCCACGTGGACGGCATCGGCAGCGTGAGCTTCTTCGAGCCGGTCGGCGAAAGCTGGGAACTGCGCGTGGTCGCGCCCCAGGCGCTGGCCCGCTTCCTGGCCTACAAGGGCTCGATCACCATCAACGGCGTGAGCCTCACGGTCAACAGCGTGAGCGACATCGAAGACGGCGCCGAGGTCAGCATCAACCTGATCCCGCACACCGTCGACAACACCTCCCTCGGCGGCCTGAAGGCCGGCTCGAAGGTCAATCTCGAAATCGACACCGTGGCGCGCTACGTGGAGCGCATGCTCCAGGCGGGCGTGCTGGTGCCTCCCGCTTCCACGTATTCCAAGGACACAGCCGAATGAACGCCTCCGTCACGCCGATCGGCGCCCCCCGCACCACGCGTGCGCCCGCGCCGATTGCCTCGGTCGAGGAAATCGTGGCCGAGCTCGCCGCCGGCCGCATGGTGATCCTGGTGGACGAGGAAGACCGCGAGAACGAAGGCGACATCGTCATCGCGGCCGACCACATCACGCCCGAATCCATCAACTTCATGGCGCGCCACGCACGCGGGCTGATCTGCCTGACGCTGTCGCGCGAAATGTGCGAGCGCCTGCAACTGCCGCCGATGGTGCGCAGCAATGGCGCCAAGCATTCGACCGCGTTCACCGTGTCGATCGAAGCCGCCGAGGGCGTGACCACCGGCATCTCGGCCGCCGACCGCGCGCGCACCGTGCAGGCCGCCGTGGCGCCCAACGCCGTGGCCGCCGACCTGGTGCAGCCCGGCCACATCTTCCCGCTGCAGGCGGTGGACGGCGGCGTGCTCATGCGCGCCGGCCACACCGAAGCCGGCTGCGACCTGGCCGCCATGGCCGGCTGCTCGCCCGCCTCGGTGATCTGCGAGGTCATGAACGAAGACGGCACGATGGCCCGCCTGCCCGACCTGCAGATCTTCGCGGCCGAGCACAACATCAAGATCGGCACCATAGCCGCGCTGATCGAGCACCGCAGCCGCGTCGAATCGCTGGTCGAGAAGGTCGGCTGCCGCGAGATCCAGACCAACTGGGGCGCCTTCACGGCCCACGCCTTCGTCGACAAGCCCAGCCGCGGCGTGCACCTGGCGCTGGTGCGCGGCACATGGGCGCCCGAAGACACGGTGTCGGTGCGCGTGCACGAGCCGCTGTCGGTGCTCGACGCGCTCGAAATCAACCGCTCGCTGCACTCGTGGAGCCTGGACGCCAGCCTCTCGCACATCGCGACCGAGGGCAAGGGCGTGGCCGTGCTGCTGAATTGCGGCGAAACCGCCGGCGAGCTGCTGGCCCAGTTCGACGGCACCGCGCGCCCCGCGCAAGCCCCCGAGCGCGGCCGCATGGACCTGCGCAGCTACGGCATCGGCGCGCAGATCCTGCGCGAATGCGGCGTGCACAAGATGAACCTGCTGGGCACGCCGCGTCGCATGCCCAGCATGGCGGCGGGCTACGGCCTGGAGATCGCCGGCTACCTCACGAAAGACTGAACGACCATGCAAGGTGCAAACAAGGGCGAGAACACGCCGCTCAACGGCAAGGGCCTGCGCATCGGGATCGTGCAGGCGCGCTTCAACGCCGACATCACCGACGCGCTGGCAGCCGCCTGCCTGGCCGAGCTCGAAGTGCTGGGCGTGGCCGCCAACGACATTCACCACGTGCGCGTTCCGGGCGCGCTCGAAGTGCCGGTGGCGCTGCAGGCGCTGGCCGAGCGCGGCGGCTACCACGCGCTGGTCGCGCTGGGCTGCATCATTCGCGGCGAGACCTACCACTTCGAGCTGGTCGCCAACGAATCGGGCGCCAGCGTGAGCCGCATCGCGCTCGACTACAAGCTCCCCATCGCCAACGCGATCCTCACCACCGAAAACCTAGAGCAAGCCGTTGCCCGACAGACCGACAAGGGCCGCGACGCGGCCCAGGTGGCTGTCGAGATGGCGCAATTGCTGGCCACCCTTTCATGACCGACGACACCCCCAAGCCTCTCAAGCCCGCCAAATCCGATGGGGCCAAGCCGCGCCAATCGCGCGTCGGCCTCACCAGCACCGGTGCGCGCAAGGCTTCGGCCAAGTCGAACCGCAGCCGCGCGCGCGAGTTCGCGCTGCAGGCGCTCTACCAGTACCTGGTGGGCCGCAACGACCCGACCGACATCGACCACTTCACGCGCGACCTCGCGGGCTTCCACAAGGCCGACGCGCTGCACTACGACGCGCTGCTGCACGGCTCGATCGAAGGCGCCGAGCAGCTCGACGCGCTGATCCGCCCGCTGCTCGACCGCAAGTTCGAAGAAATCTCGCCGGTCGAGCACGCCGTGATGTGGATCGGCGTGTACGAGTTCCAGAACTGCCTGGACGTGCCGTGGCGCGTGGTGCTCAACGAGTGCATCGAGCTTGCCAAGGAATTCGGCGGCACCGACGGCCACAAGTACGTGAACGCGGTGCTCAACGGCCTGGCGCCTCAGCTGCGCCCGCTCGAAGTGGAAGCCGATCGCGCTTCCGGCAAGGCGAAGGCATGAGGATCTCGACGCGCGCACAGCGCATCGAGCCCTTCTACGTCATGGAAGTGGCGAAGGCCGCCGGTGCGCTGGCGCGCGAAGTCGCCCACACCGACCGGCCGATGATCTTCCTGAACATCGGCGAACCCGACTTCACCGCCCCGCCGCTGGTGCAGGAAGCCGCCGCCCGCGCCGTGCGCGCCGGCGCCACGCAGTACACCCAGGCCACGGGCCTGGACCACCTGCGCGAACGCATCAGCGCCTGGTATCGCCAGCGCTTCAACGTCGACGTGCCGGCGCGCCGCATCGTCGTCACGGCCGGTGCATCGGCCGCGCTGCAGCTGGCTTGCCTCGCGCTGATCGAATCGGGCGACGAAATCCTCATGCCCGACCCGAGCTACCCGTGCAACCGCCACTTCGTGAGCGCGGCGGACGGCAAGGCCGTGCTGGTGCCGACCACGGCCGAAGAGCGCTTCCAGCTCACGGCCGCCAAGGTCGAGGCCGCCTGGACCGACAAGACGCGCGGCGTGCTGCTGGCGTCGCCGTCGAACCCGACCGGCACCTCGATCGCGCCCGACGAGCTGCGACGCATCCACGAGGTGGTGTCGCAACGCGGCGGCATCACGCTGATCGACGAGATCTACCTCGGCCTGTCTTACGACGATGCCTTCGGGCAGACGGCGCTGGCCATCGACGACAACGTCATCAGCATCAACAGCTTCAGCAAGTACTTCAACATGACCGGCTGGCGCCTGGGCTGGCTGGTGGTGCCCGAAGCGCTGGTGCCGGTGGTCGAGCGCCTGGCGCAGAACCTCTTCATCTGCGCGAGCACGGTGTCGCAATACGCGGCGCTGGCCTGCTTCGAAGCCGAGAGCATTGCCGAGTACGAACGCCGTCGCGCCGAGTTCAAGGCGCGCCGCGACTGGTTCATTCCGCAGCTCGACGCGCTCGGCCTACGCGTGCCCGTGATGCCCGACGGCGCCTTCTACGCCTGGGCCGACTGCACAGCCTTCGCCGACAAGCTCGGCATTTCGGGCAGTTGGGACTTCGCCTTCGAGACCATGAAGCGCGCCCACGTGGCCGTCACGCCCGGCCGCGACTTCGGCACGGCCGAGACGGGCAAGTTCATCCGCTTCTCCACGGCCAGCTCGATGGCGCACCTGCAGGAAGCCATCGAACGCCTGCGGGCGATGGCCGAGACCGCGGCTTCATGAGTTACGCGTTTCCGATCCGCGTCTACTGGGAAGACACCGACGCCGGCGGCATCGTCTTCTATGCCAACTACCTGAAGTTCATGGAACGCGGCCGCACCGAGTGGCTGCGCTCGCTGGGCGTCGAGCAGCGCAAGCTGCGCGAGGAAACCGGCGGCCAGTTCGTGGTGAGCGAAACGCAGCTCAAATACCATCGCCCTTCGCGGCTGGACGACGAACTGCTGGTTACAGCCGATCTTCAACAATTGGGCACTGCGTCGTTGATAATCGGTCAGCGCGTGCTATCAAAAACAGAGCAAGAGCGTACCGGTGCCCCGGCACCCGTCTTGCTGTGCGAAGGCACGATCCGCATCGGCTGGGTGGACGCCGCCACATTGCGTCCGGCACGCATGCCGACCCAAGTTACGGGAACCCTTGAGCGCTGCGGCGGCTCCATGACTCAACCTTTCAAGCCATGAACCAAGATCTATCAATCATCAATCTCCTGCTCCATGCGAGCTTCGTGGTGCAACTGGTGGTGCTGCTGCTGGTGATCATCTCGATCGCCAGCTGGGCCGCGATCATCCGCAAATACTTTGCACTGCGCCGCATGCGCGCGCTCAACGACGACTTCGAACGCGAGTTCTGGTCGGGCACCAGCCTCAACGAGCTGTTCGCCTCGGCCGCGCAGAACGCCAAGTTCGCCGGCCCCATGGAGCGCATCTTCGCCTCGGGCATGCGCGAGTATCAAAAGCTGCGCGAACGCCACGTGAGCGACCCCAGCACGCTGCTCGACGGCGCCCGCCGCGCCATGCGCGCGAGCTTCCAGCGCGAACTCGACGCGGCCGAGCAGAACCTGTCGTTCCTGGCCACCGTGGGCTCGGTCTCCCCGTATGTCGGCCTGTTCGGCACGGTCTGGGGGATCATGCATGCCTTCACCGGCCTGGCCGCCCTCACGCAGGTGACGCTGGCCACCGTGGCCCCCGGCATTGCCGAGGCGCTGGTGGCCACCGCCATCGGCCTGTTCGCCGCCATTCCGGCGGTGGTGGGCTACAACCGCTTCGCCCGCGAGATCGACAAGATCGCCATTGCCCTGGAGACCTACATCGAGGAGTTCTCCAACATCCTGCAGCGCAACCTGTCGGCCAACCCGGGCGCCGGTGGCGTGGCATCGTCGGTGGCTCCGGCCAACCGCTGAGCGGAGGCGCAAAGCATGCCCGCCGTTTCATCCCGGGGCCGCGGCCGCCGGACGATCAACGAGATCAACATGGTCCCGTTCATCGACGTGATGCTGGTGCTGCTGATCATCTTCATGGTCACGGCACCGCTCATCACGCCGAGCGTGATCAACCTGCCCACGGTCGACCGCGCCAACAAGCAGCCCGACAAGCCCATCGAGATCGTCATCAAGAGCGACGACGAAGTGCAGATCAAGAAAGACCCGGCCACCGGCTCGGGCGGCGCGTCGATCCCCATGACGCAGATCGGCTCGGCCGCCAAGACGGCCCAGGGCGGCGACAACGACCGCCCGGTGGTCATCAGCGCCGACAAGTCGGTGAAGTACGAGACCGTCGTGAAGGCCATGAACCAGCTCAAGCGCAGCGGCATCGAGCGCGTGGGCCTGTCGGTCACCACCACGGGCGGCAAATAAGGCATGTCGCTCGCACTGGATCGCCCCGAGTTCGCGCCGCCGCCGCAGCGCGGCACGCCGCGCGCCGTGGTGCTGGCGCTCATCGCGCACGCGCTGCTGATCGCCGCGCTCACCTGGGGTGTGCGCTGGCGCAGCGATGTCGACGAAGGCGCGGTCGACGCGGAGCTGTGGTCGTCCACGGTGCAGCAGGCGGCGCCCCGTCTGCAGGCACCGCAGGCGCCTGCCCCGGTTCCCGCGCCGCCGCCGCCCGCCCCCGCACCGCCGCCTCCGCCCGTGGCCAAGGCACCCGAGCCCGCTCCCGCGCCGAAGGCCCCTGACATTGCCCTGGAGCGCGAGAAAAAGCTCAAGGAGCAGAAGGAACAGAAAGAGCGCGAGCTCGAGCAGCAGCAACTTCAGAAGAAGAAGGAGCTCGAGGCCAAGCAGCGCGCCGAGGACGAGGCCGAGCGCAAGAAGGAACAGCAGAAGAAGCTGGCCGACCAGAAGAAGCAGCAGGACGCGGCCGAGGCCAAGCAGGCCGAAGCCAAGAAGGCCGAGGCCGCCGCGAAGCAGGCCGCCGCCGACCGTGCCGCGACGCTCAAGCGCATGCAGGGCCTGGCCGGTGCCAGCGGCGCCGACGACTCGAAGGGCACGGCACAGCGCTCCTCGGGCCCGTCCAGCGGCTATGCCGGGCGCATTGCCGCGGCCGTGCGCCCGAACATCACCTTCCCCGATGCCGACACCGTGAGCGGCAACCCGGCGGCGGAGTTCGAGGTGAGCCTGGCGCCCGACGGCACCATCGTCGGCGTCAAGCTCAGCAAGTCGAGCGGCCTGCCGGGCTGGGACGACGCGGCCGAGCGCGGCCTGCGCAAGACCGACAAGCTGCCGCGCGACACCGACGGGCGCATCTTCCCGTCGCTGATCGTGTCGCTGCGGCCCAAGCGCTGATGCGGTGACGGGTTCCGGGCAGCTTTCAGCAAGCGGCCCGGAACTTGCGCGCTGGCGCGTTGTCTACACGCGAACAACAACAGCCGGGTGCCACACCCGCACAAGATGAATCCCAACGGTCGGATCCGGTATGGCAGCAGTCCGCTCCTCGCAAGCAGGACCCCCGTCTGGCGCAGCAAGTTCATCGTGGCCAGCATCGCCTTCGGCTTCACGCTGCTGGCGGCCCGCGCGGCCTACGTGCAGATCTTCAACAACGACTTCTTCCAGCACCAGGGCGAAGTGCGCTACCAGCGCACGCTGGAGCTGCCGGCCAACCGGGGCCGCATCCTCGACCGCAACGGGCTGATCCTGGCGTCCGACATTCCGGCGCCCAGCATCTGGGCCATTCCCGAGGACATCGAGCGCGACGACCCCGCGGTGCAGGCCAAGCTCAAGCAGGCGGCCAAGCTGCTGGGCATGCCGCAGAAAGACTTCGACAAGAAGCTGGAGGACGAAGACAAGAGCTTCGTCTGGATCAAGCGCCAGGTCGACCAGCCCGTCGCCAAGGAAGTGGCGGCGCTGAACATCAAGGGCATCTACCTGCGCCGCGACTACCGGCGCCAGTACCCCGAAGGCGAGGCGGCGGCCCACCTGGCCGGCTTCACCAACGTGGAAGACATCGGCCAGGAGGGCATCGAGCTGGCCTTCAACCAGCAGTTGGCCGGCAAGTCCGGCTCGCGCCACGTGCTGAAAGACCGGCTGGGCCACATCGTCGAAGACACCGAAGACCAGGTGCCGCCGACCGACGGCCACGACATCCAGCTGAGCATCGACGACCGCGTGCAGTTCACCGCCTACGAGAAGATCCGCGACGCCGTGGTGGCCAACAAGGCGCGCGCCGGCAGCGTGGTGGTGGTCGACGCCCGCACGGGCGAGCTGCTGGCCATGGCCAACTACCCCAGCTACGACCCCAACGACCGCCACAACCTCACCGGCGAGCAGCTGCGCAACCGCGCCATGACCGACGTGTTCGAGCCCGGCTCGACCATGAAGCCGATCACCATCGCCACCGCACTGCAGCTGGGCCGCGTCACGCCCGGCACCATCATCGACACCAACCCCGGGCGCATCACCGTGTCGGGCGCGACCATCCACGACGACGAGAACTTCGGCGTGCTCACGGTGGCCGGGGTGATCCAGAAGTCAAGCAACGTGGGCGCCACCAAGATCTCGCAGCGCATGTCGGCGCAGGAGATGTGGAACTCGCTCACCGCCGTGGGCCTGGGCCAGAAGCCGCAGACGCCCTTCCCCGGCGCGGTGACCGGGCGGCTGCGGCCGTGGAAGTCGTGGCGGCCGATCGAGCAGGCGACCATGTCGTACGGCTACGGCCTGTCGGCCTCGCTGTTCCAGATCGCGCACGCCTACACGGCCTTCGCGCACGACGGCGAGGTGATCCCGGTGGGCCTGCTGAAGAACAACGGCGAAGAGCCGGCCGGCGTGCAGGTGTTCTCGCCGACCGTGGCGAGCGAGGTGCGCCAGATGATGCACCTGGCCGCCGCGCCCGGCGGCACCGCGCCGCTCGCGCAGACCGTGGGCTATTCGGTGGGCGGCAAGACCGGCACCGCGCACAAGCAGGTCGGCAAGGGCTACGCGAGCAACAAGTACCGCGCCTGGTACACCGGCATGTCGCCCATCGACAAGCCGCGCATCATCGTGGCCGTGATGATCGACGAGCCCAGCGCCGGCAAGTACTTCGGCGGGCTGGTGGCCGCGCCGGTGTTCAGCCAGGTGGTGCAGCAGACGCTGCGCATCATGAACGTGCTGCCCGACCTGGCGGTGGCGCCCATGACGCACTGAGCCGTTTCAGGGCGCGGCTTGCGGGCCGCTCGTTTAGGATCGTCGGCAACTCACTGTTACCGGCGCTCCTGACATGGTCGAAACCACCCCTGCCGTCCGCCTCGAAGACCTGACGCCGCTGCCCTACCAGCAGGCCCTGGCCGCGCACCTGCAGGCGCACGAGCCCGAGGTCTGGCGCTGGGCCGCGTCCGCCGAAGCCCGCGAGGAGCACGCCGCCGCCGTGCGCGCCGCGCTGCTGCGCAACTCGTACCGGCTCGACGCCACCGCCCACCCCGAACTGCATGCGCACGCCAGCCTCGCGGCGCAGCGCATGGGCGTCACGGCGCGCATCACGCTCTACCAGGCAGGCGACGGCGCAATGAACGCCGCCATCCACTTCATACCGGGCGAGGCGCACATCGTGCTGTCGGGCCCGCTGCTGGAGCGCCTGCAAGGCCCCGAGCTGCAAGCCGTGCTGGGCCACGAGCTCGCGCACTACCTGCTGTGGGAGCGCGACGGCGGCAAATACCACGTGGTCGACCGCGTGCTCAACGCCACCGCCGCCGACCCGCGCGCCGATGCGAGCCATCTGCAAGCCGCGCAGCGCTACGCCCTCTACACCGAGGCCTTCGCCGACCGTGGCGGCTGCGTGGCCTGCGGCGCGCTCGAGCCCGCCGTGAGCGCGCTGGTGAAAGTGCAGACCGGCTTGAGCCAGGTCAACGCCGCAAGCTACCTGCGGCAGGCCGACGAGATCTGCGCCGAGCCGGGCACGCAGACGCGCGGCACCAGCCACCCCGAGGTGTTCGTGCGCGCCCGCGCGCTGCGCTTGTGGACCGAGCGCGAGCCCGACGCCGACGACTGGCTGGCCAGCGCGCTCGAAGGACCGCTCGACCTGGGCACGCTCGACATCCTGGGCCAGCAGCGCGTGGGCGCGATCACGCGCGGCACCATCGCGCAGCTGCTGCAGCGCCCGTTCCTGCAGTCGGAGCCGCTGCTGGCGCATGCGCGCCGCTTCTTCCCCGACTTCAAGCCGCCCACGGCCGCCATGCCGCCCGCCGAGCCCGTGCCGGCGGGGCTGCACGACTACCTGGCCAGCGTGCTGGTCGACTTCGTCGCGGCCGACCCCGAGCTGGACGACGTCACGCTCGCCGCCGCGCTCGGCCTGGCCGACGCACTGGGCTGCGCCGAGCCGCTCGAGGCGCGCGTGGTGAAGGACATGCGCTTTCCCAAGCGCAGCCTCACGCGCGTGAAGCGCGACGCCGCCGCCCTGCTCGACAAGGCCCTTACCCAACACCAGCAGCAGGCCGCCGCCGCATGACGACTTCCATCGACGCCCAGGACACACCTCTGACCGCGCCCCTGCTGCAACTGCTGGACACCGCCGACGCCCACGGCGGCCTGCAGACCGACGACGTGCTCAACCTCGTGCTGCCGCTGCTGCGCGAGGTGTCGGCGCTGCACGAGCAAGGCAAGGTCGCCCTGCTCGGCAGCGCCTTCGCCTACCGCGTGACCGATGCGCCGGCCCTTGCGCTCGCGCAGCCCGACGGCGCCGAGCCGCGCCGCAACCCCGAAGCCATCGCACCGCTGGAGCTGCCCGCCGCCTCGGTGCTGCGCGTGGTGGGCGAGCAGCGCATCACGCTCGACAGCGACACCGGTGCCTCGCTCGAGAACCTCACGGTCATGGCCAACGCCGCGCCCGACGCGCTGCCGACGCGCCCCGTCTACCTGCCCGGCTACACCGCCTGGGAGCTGCGCTTTGCGCACCACGACGCGCTCAGCGACATCCTGTGCCTGGGCCAGGTGCTCGCCAGCCTCTCGTGCGGGCTGGACTTCACCACGCCCGAAGACCTGAACCGCTTCGCCGCGGGGCGCGCCAACCTGTTCGGCCTCAACCAGCGGCTGCACCCCGTGGTCGCCGCCGTGATCTTCGAGATGACCGCGCTCGACCGCCACGAGCGCGCGCGCGACCTGCCCTCGGTGATCCGAAGGCTCGAAACCTACCGCGACCAGCCGCTGGACCTGAACCTGGGCCTGGACCGCATCGCCCCCGCGAAGGACGGCGCCGGCCAGCGCCGCCAAGCCATCCAGCTGCACCTGCGCGACCGCCTGTTCGACCTGTCGCGGCGCAACCGGCTGCTGTACTTCAAGCCCACGCAGGCGCACGTGAACCTCACCATTGCCAGCGTGCCGCTGGTGGTCGACCTGAACAGCATCCGCGCCGACCAGCTCTGCGTGTGGAACGGCCGCTTCGCCAGCGACATCGCCAGTTGCGACCCCGTGCCGCTGGCGCGCTGGCTGCGCTTCGAAGACCAGCCCTACCTGCCGGGCGCGCTCGACCGCATCCTGCAGGAGGCGCGGCGCGACCGCGCCGAGTACGGTTTCTCGCAGCTGTCGCTGGTCATCGCCTTCCTGCGCTGGCACAACCTCAAGGAAGACGCGGCCGAGCGCATCGCCTCGCCGCTGCTGATGCTGCCGGTCGAGCTCACGCGCAAGAAGGGCGTGCGCGACCAGTACCTGCTCGAAGCTGCAACCAGCGAGGCGCAGGTCAACCCGACGCTGCGCCACCACCTGCGCCAGCTCTACGGCATCGTTCTGCCCGAGACGGTGGACCTGCGCGAGACCAGCATCGAACAGTTCCACGCGCAGCTGGCCGCGCAGATCGCGCAGAGCGAACCGGGCGTTCAGCTGCGGCTGGTCAGCCAGCCCGAGATCGCGCTGATCCACCAGCGCGCGCGCCAGCGGCTCGAACAGTTCAAGCGCCGCGCGCGTGTGCGGGCGCCTTCCGCGCTGCCGGTGGCGGCGCAGGACTTCAGCTACGCGCAGGACGACTTCCGCCCACTCGGGCTGCAGCTGTTCCATGCGCGCGTGCGCGGCGTGCCGCTGCCCATTCGCGCGGCCGTCGGCGGCGCGCCCCAGCCGCGCGCGCCGCAGATGGCGCCCACCGCCACCGCCGCCGCCGCCGAGACCGAGCGCACGACCTTCGCGCTGCAAGAGAGCAGCGGCAACCCCTACCAGTGGGACATCGACCTCACGGCCGTGACCCTCGGCAACTTCAACCACCGCAAGATGTCGCTGGTGCGCGACTACTCGGGGCTGGCCGAAAGCGACATCGCAAGCGAGGCCTTCGACCGCGTGTTCTCGCTACAGCCGCGCCAGGTCGATGCCCAGACGCCCGCCGCGCTGCCGCTGGCCGACCAGTGGCCCGTGGTGCAGGCCGACGCCACGCAGACCGCCGCCGTGGCGCTCGCGCGCACCGGCACCAGCTACATCATCCAGGGCCCGCCGGGCACGGGCAAGTCGCAGACCATCACCAACCTGATCGCCGACTACGTGGGGCGCGGCCAGCGCGTGCTGTTCGTCTGCGAGAAGCGCGCCGCCATCGACGTGGTGTTCCACCGCCTGCGCCAGCAGGGGCTGGACGAGCTGTGCTGCATGATCCACGACTCGCAGGGCGACAAGAAGGCCTTCGTGCAGAACCTGCGCAAGACCTACGAGCACTGGCTCGAAGCGCCCGAAGAGCTGACGCGCGAAACCGCCGAGCGCGGCCAGCTGGTCGATGCGATGGACCTCGACCTGCGCGCGCTGGAGCGCTTCGACGCCGCCATGCGCGACGTGCCCGAACACCTGGCCGTCACGCTGCGCGAGCTGGTGTCGCGGCTGATCGAACTCAAGCCCCATGACCCCGCGCTGACGCCGCTGCAGGCCGAGGCACTGCCCGCGTTCGCGGCCTGGCGCGGTCATGCCGAGCTGGTCTCGCGCCTGCACCTGGCCGTGACCGAAAGCCTGGGCGCGCCGAGCTTCGCGCAGCATGTGTTCGCGCAGCTCGCGCCCGCGCTGCTGCGGCAGGAGAAGCCGCTCGCGCGGCTGGTCGAACTCAGCGAACGGGCGATCGACCTGAGCGGCTCGTGCCGCGACGTGCTCATCGATGCATGGCCGCCGCTGGCCGATGCCAACGCGCAATGGCGCGACACGCTGGCCGTGGTGGCCGACGCGCGCCGCGTGGCCGCGCTGGCCGAACGCCACCAGCTCACGCTGCTCGACACCGCGCACCCCGACAGCCTCGCGCTCGGCGCGGCCATGGCCGAGCGCCGCACGCTGGTGCAGGCACTCGAAGACACGCAGGCGCGCACCGGCGCATGGCGCGACAAGTTCTCGCCCGCCGACACCGACGCGGGCCTCGAGCAGGCGCGCGCGCAACAGGGCTCGCTGCTGCGCTGGCTCCAGCCTTCGTGGTGGCGCCTGTCGGGCGAACTCAAGCGGCGCTACAACTTCGGCGCCCATGCGGTGCGCCCGCAGCCGAGCCAGGTGCTCGAAGCGCTGCAGGCCGAGCACGTCGCACGCGCCGCGCTGCAAAAGCAGCTCGCGAAGATCGAAGCCGACTACGGCTGCACCGACCCCGACGCCTTCGTGCAGCAGATCCAGGACCTGCGCCGCCCGAGCGGCAACAGCGGCTTGCGCGCCGAGTTCCAGGCCCACCTGCGCACCGACGCCGGCACCCGCAGCGTCGAGCAGCTCGCCACCGCCGGCATGCGCACCGACACGCTCGACGCCCTGTGGCGCGACCTCGTTCACGACGCCGACGCCCAGCCGTTGAACGGACTCGAAGACCTCGCGCGCACCCTGCGCGAACAGGCCGACGCCTTGCCCTCCGTGCTCGTGCCGCTGCGGGAACTGGCCGACGCCGACCCGGCCGTCGCCAACGCGCTGCGCACGCTGCCCTTGCCACCCGACGCCATCGAGTTCGCCGTGGCGCGCGAAGGGCTGGAGCGCGTCTACCGCGCCGAGCGCTGGCTGCCGCGCTTCGACGGCCCCACGCTCGCGCGCCATGCGCAGCGCCTGGCCGACGCCGAACGCAAGCTGCTCGAGCGCAATGCCCGCACGCTGGCCGCCGCCGTGCGCCAGCGTTTCCGCGACCATGTGCAAAAGAGCGCGCTGCCCGCGAGCCAGCTCGACGCCGACGGCAAGGTCTTCAAGAAGAGCTACAACGCCGGCCGCCGCGAGCTCGAGCACGAGTTCGGCAAGACCATGCGCTACAAGGCCATCCGCGAACTCGCGAGCGGCGACACCGGCCAGGTGGTGCGCGACATGAAGCCCATCTGGCTCATGAGCCCGCTGTCGGTGTCCGACACGCTGCCGCTGGCGGCCGACCTGTTCGACGTGGTGATCTTCGACGAGGCCAGCCAGATTCCGGTCGAAGAAGCCGTGCCCGCGCTGTACCGCGCGCCGCAGATCATCGTGGTGGGCGACGAGATGCAGCTGCCGCCGACCAGCTTCTTCTCGTCGGGCCGCGACCCGGAAGACGACACCGTATCGGTCGACGACGAAGGCGACCGCATTGCCGTGGTGCTGGACGCCGACAGCCTGCTGAACCAGGGCGCGCGCAACCTGCCGGCCACGCTGCTGGCCTGGCACTACCGCAGCCGCTACGAGTCGCTCATCGGCTTTTCGAACGCGGCCTTCTACGCGGGCAACCTGTACACCATCCCCGACCGCAGCCTGCCCGCGCCGGAGCGCGAAGAGATCCTGGTGCAGTCGCGCAGCCCCTCGGACGAAGCCGTGGCCGCCCACGCCGACGCCCTGCTCTCGCGCGCCATCAGCTTCCACCGCGTGACCGACGCGGTGTACGAGAACCGCGTCAACGACGGCGAGGCGCGCTACATCGCGCAGCTGGTGCGCGAACTGCTGCGCCGCGAAACCGGGCGCAGCCTGGGCATCGTGGCGTTCTCGGAAGCGCAGCAAGGCGAGATCGAGGACGAGCTCAACGCACTGGGCGCGGCGGACAGCGACTTCGCGGCCCGGCTCGAAGCCGAGTACGTGCGCGAGGAAGACGATCAGTTCTGCGGCCTCTTCATCAAGAACCTGGAGAACGTGCAGGGCGACGAGCGCGACATCATCCTGCTGAGCATCTGCTACGGCCCCAACCCCGAGGGCCGCATGCTGATGAACTTCGGCCCCATCAACCAGCGCGGCGGCGAGAAGCGCCTGAACGTGATCTTCAGCCGCGCGCGGCATCACATGGCGGTGGTCTCGACCATTCGCCACGAGGCCATCACCAACGACCACAACGAAGGCGCGGCGGCGCTCAAGAACTTCCTGCGCTATGCGGAGTGCCTGTCGCGCGGCGATGCGAACACGGCGCGCCGCGTGCTCGAAGGCATGAACCCGCTCACGCGCGGCAGCGCCGTGCGACAGGCGCGCGCCGACGACGTCACGGCGCAGATCGCGGCGGCATTGCGCGCGCGGGGCCATGCAGTCGACGAACAGGTGGGACAGTCACGCTTTCGCTGCGACCTCGCGGTGCGCGTGGCCGGGGGCGAGCACTATGCGCTGGGCATCCTGGTCGACACCGCCACGCACTATGAGAACCGCAACGTGCTGGAGCGCTACGTGTCGCGCCCGCGCATCCTCGACGCTTTCGGCTGGCGGGTGCAACAGGTGCTGGCCAAGGACTGGCTGCATGCGCCCGAGGCCGTGCTCGAGCAGATCGAGCAGGCCCTGAAGGCGACCGGCGAAAAGCTCAGGGCGCCAGGCTGAGGCGCTTGACTCGCCTTCAGCCGCCGTGCGATCGATCAGTCGTAGACGATCTGCGCCTTGCCCGCTTCCGCCTGCGCGGTCCAGCTGGCCAGCGCCGCGTCGGTCGGGAAGAACTTGGCGCGCTCGCCCAGTTGCAGCTCGACCTGCGCGCCGCTGCGCGCCATCGACAGCCGCACCGGCAGCCCCTGGATCAGGTCGCCGACCTCGGTCTGCTCGGTGCGCGGCGGAAAGTCTTTCAGGAGGCGCGCGATGTCCGGCGCCTTGCCGTTCACCGCCACGCGCAGGAACTTGCCGAAGCGGCAGCGCGCCGTGGCCAGGTCCCACACCTGCTGCACCTGGAAGCGCGCCTCGAAGCCGCCGCGCGCGGGCTGCAGCTTGCCGCTGACGATGACGAGCTCGTCGTCCTTCAGCGTGTTGCGGTTGGCGTTGATCAGCGCCTCGTCGGCCGTGGCGTCGATGGACTCCGACTTGTCGTCGAGCTTGAAGATCGCCAGCCGGCCGCGCTGGCCGTTGATCACGCGGAAGTCGCTCACGATGCCGGCAATGACCTGCTGGTCGCGGCTGTCGAGCAGGTCGCCGATCTCGCGCTTGCAGAAGCGCCGCACCTCGTGCGAGACCTCGTCGAACAGGTGGCCCGACAGGTAGAAGCCGACGGCGGTTTTCTCCAGCGTCAGGCGCTCCTTCACGCCCCACGGCGTGGCGTCGACGAGGTCGGGTTCGGCGGTGGCCGAGCCGTGCTCGGCGTCGCCGAAGATGTCGACCTGCGAGGCATTGGCGGCGGTGGCAATCGCGAACTCGAAGGCGCGGTCGACCGAGGCGATCAGCGACGCGCGGTTCTGCTGGATCGCGTCGAACGCACCGGCCTTGATGAGTGCCTCGACCGTGCGCTTGTTGATGCGCTGGCGGTCGATGCGCACGCAGAAGTCGAACAGGCTCTTGAACGGCCCACCCTCTTCGCGCGCCCGCACCACGGCCTCGACCGCGAGCTGGCCCGTGCCCTTGACGGCGCCCAGGCCGTAGCGGATGACGCGGTCGGTGACGGGCTCGAAGCGGTAGTTGCCACGGTTCACGTCCGGCGGCTCGAAGGTGATGCCGAAGTTTTTCTGGGCGTCTTCGAACAGCAGCTTGAGCTTGTCCGTGTCGTCCATTTCCACGGTCATGTTGGCGCAGAAGAACTCGGCCGTGTAGTGGACCTTGAGCCAGCCCGTGTGGTACGCCAGCAGCGAGTAGGCGGCGGCGTGCGACTTGTTGAAGCCGTAGCCCGCGAACTTCTCCATCAAGTCGAAGATTTCGTCGGCCTTGTCCTGCGCGATGCCGTGCGTGGACAGCGCGCCCGCGCGGAACTTCTCGCGGTGCTCGGCCATTTCCTCGAGCTTCTTCTTGCCCATCGCGCGGCGCAGCAAGTCGGCGCCGCCCAGCGAGTAGCCGCCCAGGATCTGCGCGGTCTGCATCACCTGCTCCTGGTAGACCATGATCCCGTAGGTCTCGGAGAGCATGTCGGCCACGGCCGGGTGCGGGTACTCGACCTCTTCGCGGCCGTGCTTGCGCGCCACGAAGCTGGGAATCAGGTCCATCGGGCCCGGGCGGTACAGCGCGTTCAGCGCAATCAGGTCTTCCAGGCGCGTCGGGCGCGCGTCTTTCAGCATGCCCTGCATGCCGCGCGATTCGAACTGGAACACGGCCTCGGTCTTGCCGTCGGAGAACAGGCGGTAGGTGGCCGCGTCCTTCAGCGGAATGTTCTCGAACGCGAAGTTCTCCTGGCCCTTGTGGCGCTTCATGATGAACTCGCGCGCAATCTCCAGGATGGTCAGCGTGGCCAGGCCCAAGAAGTCGAACTTCACGAGGCCGATGGCTTCGACGTCGTCCTTGTCGTACTGGCTCACGGCCGATTCGCTGCCGGGCTGCTGGTAGAGCGGGCAGAAGTCGGTGAGCTTGCCCGGCGCAATGAGCACGCCCCCGGCGTGCATGCCGATGTTTCGCGTCATGCCTTCGAGCTTCTGCGCGAGCTCGACCAGCATCTTCACTTCTTCTTCTTTTTCGATGCGCTCCGCCAGCTGCGGCTCCATCTCGATGGCGTAGTTGTTCTTGTCGCCCTCGATCTTGTTCGCGGGCGGGTACTGCAGCGTGACCGACATGCCCGGCTTGTTCGGAATCAGCTTGCTGATGCCGTCGCAGAACATGTAGCTCATGTCCAGCACGCGGCCCACGTCGCGGATGGCCGCGCGCGCGGCCATGGTGCCGAAGGTCGCGATCTGGCTCACGGCGTTGCGGCCGTACTTGTCCTTCACGTAGTCGATCACGCGGTCCCGGTTGCCCTGGCAGAAGTCGATGTCGAAGTCGGGCATCGAGACGCGTTCGGGGTTCAGGAAACGTTCGAACAGCAGCTTGTATTCGAGCGGGTCGAGGTCGGTGATCTTCAGCGCATAAGCCACCAGCGAGCCGGCGCCCGAGCCCCGGCCCGGGCCCACGGGGCAGCCGTTGCCCTTGGCCCACTGGATGAAGTCGCCCACGATCAGGAAGTAGCCGGGGAAGCCCATGTTCAGGATCGTGTTGATCTCGAACTCCAGCCGCTCGACGTAGCGCGGGCGCTCGGCGTCGCGCTTGGCCTCGTCGGGGAACAGGTGCTTCAGCCGCGCTTCGAGACCCTCGAACGACTCCTGGCGGAAGAACTCGCCGATCGGCATGCGCACGCCTTCGCTGATGAAGGGCGTCGGAAAGTCGGGCAGTTGCGGCTTGCCGAGCACCAGCGTCAGGTTGCAGCGCTTGGCGATCTCGACCGTGTTGGCCAGCGCGCTGGGCACGTCGGCGAACAGCGCCTGCATCTCGGCGGTCGACTTGAAGTACTGCTCGTCGGTGAAGCGGCGCACGCGGCGCGGGTTGCCGAGAATCTCGCCTTCGGAAATGCAGACGCGCGCCTCGTGCGCCTCGTAGTCTTCGCGGCCCGCGAACTGCACCGGGTGCGTGGCGACCACCGGCAGGTGGAGCCGGGCCGCCAGTTGCACGGCGGCAATGACGTGCGGCTCGTCTTCCGGACGGCCGGCGCGCTGCAGCTCGATGTAGAAGCGGTGCGGAAAGATCCCGGCCAGCTTCAGCGCCAGTTCGGCCGCGCGCTCGCCTTGCCCCTGCAACAGCGGCTGGCCCAGCGGCCCGGCCTGGGCGCCCGACAGCGCGATCAGCCCGCCCGCCAGTTCCTCGACCCATTCCAGCTTGCAGGCCGCCTGCGACTGGCCGCGCCCCACATTCTGCGTCCATGCCCGCGCCAGCAGCTCGGACAGGTTCAGATAGCCTTCCATGTTCTGCACCAGCAGCACGATGCGGGTGAGCACGCCGGGCTCCTTGCCCAGGCCTTCGATGAAGATTTCAGCGCCGATGACGGGCTTGACGCCCTTGCCCCGGCCCTGCTTGTAGAACTTGACCGCCCCGAACAGGTTGTTCAGGTCGGTGATGGCCAGTGCGGGCTGCTTGTCGGCAGCCGCGGCCTTGATGACTTCATCGATTCGGTTGGTCCCGTCGACGACGGAAAACTCGGTGTGCAGGCGCAGGTGAACAAACATCGCGCCATTGTAGAAAGCACCGCATTCACCATGTGAGTTAACGATCCCTACAATCGCGCCCCGTGCAAGAGATTTTGAATATCGCGGCCTACAAGTTCGTGGCCATCGACGACAGCCCCGTGCTGCGTGAAGACCTGCGCGCCCGCGCGCAGGCCCTGGACCTCATGGGCACCATCCTGCTGGCGCCCGAGGGAATCAACCTGTTCCTGGCCGGCCCGGCCGACGGCGTGCGGGCCTTCCTGGCCGGTTTGCGCGCCGACGCGCGCTTTGCCGACCTCGAGGCCAAGGAAAGCTGGTCCGCTGGTCAGCCCTTTCGCCGCATGCTGGTGAAGCTCAAGCGCGAGATCATCCGCATGGACCACCCCGCCATCCAGCCCGCCGCGGGCCGGGCGCCCGGCGTGGACGCCCCGACGCTCAAGCGCTGGCTCGACCAGGGCCATGACGACGAGGGCCGGGAAATCGCACTGCTCGACACCCGCAACGACTTCGAAGTCGACGAAGGCAGCTTCGACGGCGCGATCGACTGGCGCATCACCAAGTTCACCGAATTCCCGCCGGCCCTGAAGGCGCACCGCGCCGATTTCGCGGGCAAGACCGTGGTGAGCTTCTGCACCGGCGGCATCCGCTGCGAGAAAGCCGCGATCCTGATGCGCGAGGAAGGCATCGAGCACGTGTTGCAGCTCGAAGGCGGCATCCTCAAATACTTCGAGCAGGTCGGCGGCGCGCACTACCACGGCGACTGCTTCGTGTTCGACGGCCGGCGCGCCCTGGCGCCCGACCTGAGCGCGCGCGCGGCCGACGCCAGCGCACGCGCGGCGGAAGACATCGAACTGAATCTCGGCCTGAAGACCTGAGCCAACAACCACCGGCAGCCTCCCATGCGCATCCTCCTGGTCGAAGACGAACTGGACATGGCCTCGTGGCTGATCCGCGCACTCACCCAGAGCGGCTTCGTGGCCGACCACGCGCCTGACGCGCGCACCGCCGAAGCCTTCATGGCCGGCACCGAGTACGACGCCATCGTGCTGGACCTGCGCCTGCCCGACAAGCACGGGCTGAGCGTGCTGGCCGACATGCGCAACGCCGACGACCGCACGCCGGTGCTGATCCTGACCGCGCAAGGCGACCTGCAAGACCGCGTGCGCGGCCTGAACCTGGGCGCCGATGACTTTCTCACCAAGCCTTTCGAGCTGGTCGAGCTCGAGGCGCGCCTCTCGGCGCTGGTGCGCCGCAGCCGCGGCAAGCAGCACCCGCGCCTGCAGTGCGCCTCGCTCTCGTACGACAGCGAAAGCCATGCCTTCACGCTGCGCGGCGTGCTGCTGTCGCTCACGCCGCGCGAACAGGCCGCCCTCACGGCGCTGCTGATGCGCAGCGGCTCGCCGGTCGGCAAGTCGCAGCTTTTCGCCAAGGTGTTCACCAACGACAGCACCGCCGGCCCCGACGCCATCGAGGTGGTGCTGCACCGGCTGCGGCGCAAGCTCGCGGACAGCGACGTGCGCATCGTCACCGTGCGCGGGCTGGGCTACATGCTCGAAGGCATTGCCGATGGATCCGCAGCAGCACCCGCCGCCGACCCCGCCAGCGCCGGCGACTGAGCCGCAGCGCTTCGGCATCCGCACGCGGCTGCTGGCGCTGTTGCTGCCGGGCATCGTCGCGCTGCTGGCGCTGGACAGCTGGAACGACTACCGCGCGCTGACCGACTCGCTGGTGGTCGCCTACGACCAGAGCCTGCTCGAACCCGTGCAGGCTCTGGCCAACGGCATCGTGGTGGCCAGCGACGGCAGCGTGCGCGTGCAGGAGCCGTTCTCGATCCAGGCGATGTTCGAGTCGACGCACCTGCGCTACAAGTACCTGCACGTCGGCGTGCAGCGCATTCCCAAGGGCGAGACGCTCGACGTGAACGCGCCCGAGGCCACGCTCATGGGCGTGCCCGGCCTGCCCCGGCCGGCCACGCGCCCGGTCGACGGCACGCCGGTGTTCTACGACGCGGTGCACGAGCAACACCCCGTGCGCGTGGCCGCGCTGCGCCAGACGGTGTACGACCACGTGCACCCCGGCGTTTCCTACAGCGTGCTCATTCAGGCGGCCGAGGGCACCGGGCCGCGCACCGAGGCCCAGGCCGAGTCGCTGCGCCAGGAGCTGCTGCGCGACACCCGCATGGTGCTGGTGATGGCGCTGCTGGTGTGGCTCGGCGTGGCCTGGACGCTGCGCCCGCTGGAGCGCCTGCGCCGCTCGCTGCGCGAGCGCTCGCGCGACGACCTGAAGCCGCTCGACGCCAGCGGCGTGCCCAAGGAAGTTGTGCCGCTGGTCGACGCCGTCAACCACCACATCGCGGGCCACCGGCGCATGGTGGCCGAGCAGTCGCAGTTCCTGGCCGATGCCTCGCACCAGCTGCGCACGCCGCTGAGCATCCTGTCGATCCAGGCCGGCTACGCGGTGCGCGAGACCGACCCCGCGCGCATGCGCGAGTCGCTGCACGCCATCGTCGCGCAACTGGCGCGCACGCGTCGCCTGAGCGAACAGCTGCTGGCGCTGGCCCATGCCACCACCGAGGACGAGGTCGCCCCGGCCGAGCCCAGCGTGGTCGACCTCAATGCCATCGCGCGCGCCGTGGTGCTCGAATACTTGCCGCTCGCGCGCGAGAACGACCAGGACCTGGGCTGGGTCGATGCGCGCGGCGGCGGCGCGGACGAAGACGACGACACGCCCGTGCTGCCCGTGACCGCCAACGCGGCCGAGCTGCACGAGGTGCTCGCGAACCTCGTGCACAACGCCATCAAGTACACGCCGCGCGGCGGCAACATCACCGTGACCGTGCGGCGCGACGCCTCGTCCGCGCTGGCCGAGGTGTGCGACAGCGGGCCGGGCATCGCGCCCGAACGGCGCGAGAGCGTGTTCGAGCGCTTTCACCGCGACCCCGCCGTGAACGCGGGCGCGGCGCACGGCGCGGGCCTGGGCCTGACCATTGCGCGCGGCTACGCGCGTCGCAACGGCGGCGAGATCGAACTCGACAGCGCGGGCATGCCTGAAAGCCCCACCGGCGGTGGGCTGCGCGCGACACTCAGGCTGCCGCTGCGCGCCGCCTGAGGCCTGTTTTTGCAAGGGTTTCACCGGATACGCCGGTACGTGATTACACGTATTTTGAGGGTCCGCAGGTCGTTTGCGCCCTGTCCGAAAGGCGATTGAAAGCCTCGATTTCTAGACTGCGCTCCTTCCAAATCGAAGGAGACTTATGCAGCACCAGCTCGGTGAAGATCCGGCCTCGCACGCGCCCCGGCCCGCTTCAAAATTCAAAAAAGACTACTACGGCGGCGCCCTGCTGATCGTCATCGGACTGGCCGCGGTGTATGCCGGCATCGGCTACCGCGTGGGCGAACTCGCGCACATGGGGCCGGGCTTCTTCCCCGTCGCGCTCGGTGCGTTGCTGGCCCTCACCGGCCTGCTCATCGCCGTGTCCGCGCGCGGTGACAAACCCGAGTCGGCCGAAGAGGCCGTGTCGCACGGCCACCCGGGCGGCATGCCCGACATCCGCGGCGGTGTCTGCATCATCCTCGGCATCCTGGCGTTCCTGCTGTTCGGCGAGTACGGCGGCCTGCTGCCGGCCACCTTCGCCATCGTGTTCATCTCGGCGCTCGGCGACCGCGACAACACGCTGACCGAGGCGTTACTGCTGTCGCTGGCGATGTCGTTCATCGCGGTGGTCGTTTTCTGGTGGGCGCTCAAGCTGCAGCTCCCCCTGTTCCAGTGGGGAGGCTGAGATCATGATCGGACAATCGCTACACGACCTGTGGTTCGGCTTCGGCGTGGCCTTCCAGGGCTCGAACCTGTTGTGGTCCTTCTTCGGCGTGCTGGTGGGCAACCTGATCGGCGTGCTGCCGGGCATGGGCGCGCTGCAGGCCATCTCGATCCTGCTGCCGCTCACCTACGTGATGCACCCGGTGCCCGCCATCCTGATGCTGGCCGGTATCTTCTACGGTTCGCAGTACGGCGGTGCCATCGGCGCCATCCTGATGAACATGCCGTCCCACCCGCCGCATGCGGTCACCTGTCTGGACGGGTACCCCATGACCAAGCAGGGCAAGGGGGGCGTCGCGCTCGGGGTGACGATGATCGCCTCGTTCTTCGCGGCGTCCGTCGGCATCATCGTGATGATCTTTGCCTCGCCCCTGCTGGTGCAGATCGCGTTCAAGTTCGGCCCGACCGAAATCTTCTCGATCATGCTGCTGGGCCTGCTCGCTGGCTCCACCATGTCGCGCGGCTCGCCGCTCAAGGGCGTGGCCATGACGCTGTTCGGCCTGCTGTGCGGCGTGGTCGGCACCGACGTGAACAGCGGCAGCTTCCGCTTCGCGTTCGGCCTGCCTGAACTGAGCGACGGCCTGGAGCTGGTGGCCATCTCGATGGGCCTGTTCGGCGTGGCCGACTTCCTGCTCAACGTGAACCGCATGAAGACCATCGGCGACACCGGCACGCTCAAGCTCAGCGACATGCGTCCGAGCAAGGAAGAGCTCAAGCGCGCCTTCCCCGCCATGATCCGCGGCACGCTGGTGGGCACCGTGTTCGGCGCCATGCCCGGCACCGGCCCGACCATCACGACCTTCATCGCCTACGCGCTGGAGCGCAAGGTGTCGAAGACGCCGAACAAGTTCGGCACCGGCATGATCGAAGGCGTGGCCGGCCCCGAGGCCTCGGCCCACTCGAAGACGCAGGTCGACTTCATCCCGACGATGAGCCTGGGCATTCCGGGCGACGCGGTGATGGCGCTCATCCTGGGTGCGCTGCTGATCCAGGGCATCCAGCCCGGCCCGCAGCTCATCACCGAGCATCCGGACATCTTCTGGGGCCTGATCGCCTCGTTCTGGATCGGCAACGTGATCCTGGTGGTGCTGAACGTGCCGCTGATCGGCGTGTGGGTGAAGCTGCTGAAGGTGCCCTACAAGTACCTGTTCCCGGCCGCGATGTTCTTCATTGCGACCGGCGTGTACAGCACGCAGAACAGCCTGTTCCAGATCTGGGAAGTGCTGGTGTTCGGCATCGTCGGCGCGCTGCTGATGACGCTGGAGTTCTCGGTCGCGCCGATTCTGCTGGGCTTCGTGCTCGGGCCGATGGTGGAAGAAAACTTCCGCCGCGCGCTGCTGCTGTCGCGCGGCGACATGACGGTGTTCGTGACGCGCCCGATCAGCGGCACCTTCATCGGCCTGTGCGCGCTGCTGCTGGCTGGCGTGTGCTTCTCGGCATGGCGCGGCCGCGCGGGGCGCAAGGCGATGGTGGAACTGCCGAAGGCGCCGGAGGGGACGCCGCCCGCGGAGGCTGTTTCGATGGGTGGTGGCGGGAAGTAAAGAACCCTGTTCGCCCGCCTTAACGAAAGGAAATCCCGCCGATCGGCCTGTGTAGACAGTCCGCCGGTTGCCTGGATTGAGATGCCCCGCACAGCGGGGCATTTTCGTTTGAGGCGGGCGAAGAAGCCTCGATGCGATTCATGGCGTCATGAGCGTCCAGCATCGAATGCTCACGGGGGTCTCGTGATCGGTGGCAAGAGTGCACAAAATGCGGCCTCGATATCTGCCGCCTCGGGCAGAGAGTGATCCAGCGCCAATGCAATGGTTTCGATTCTTCTGCTCCCAGTAGTCAAGCTCATCATTCGCGCATTACCCGCTCTTACATAAACGATGATTCCGTCTAGGCCCGAAGCATTCTTCAGTTCACTATCCCTGAAATTTTTCAAAAAAGAATTTAGGCGTTGCCTCTGCAGAATGTCCTTTTTCACAAAAACATCGTCAACCAGTTTTCCATCAATAGCAGCAGGCCGTCTTCTCATGTACAACATCGGACTCCTTAACCACGAGCCGTCACAATCGGTTGTTTCTTTGCCGGCAAAATCTCTCAATATCTTATCCACTCGCTCCTTATCAGGCGACTGATCTAAATTCATCCAAACAACATATGGCCCATTTTGTGCCCCGGCCCAAACCACAGGCAGAAGAAAAAACATCAAAAAAATACCCAACATCACCTCACAGAAGCCGGCCTTATTTTTCAAGTTGCGACAAGAAGAGTTCATTTTACGTAATTTTAGGGGAATTTTCTCCGTCGATTTTCACACCTTCAATTCCCATCTCCTTATTTAGCTTGACAACATTCATTTCCTCCAACCCCGGATCCAAAAGATCTTTTTTCGCCTGCTCATAATATGAAATCGGAACGAAAAACTTCAAATACTTTGGTCGACCCTTGATTTTTTTCACCACTCCGTTTTTCTGCCTCTCCTCATGTGGCTCGACAGCCTCAATTCTGAAATTAGAAAAATTAATCTGATCTCCTTGATTTCCACCTAGCAGTATTAAATATTTAGATCCGCTTTTTGCGTAAACAAATCCAACGTGACTGCCATGCTTGCTCTTGATGTGATGGACAACGGCAATGGCGCCGTATATTGGACCCTCCAATTCGGCGTACAGAGGGTTCCTCACTTTCAATTGCTCATCCATCTCATAGAATCCGTGCGCGCGCCCCAATGTTGCCTTGCGATCCGCATAACCCGAGTTTTCAATTGGATAATTTGCCTTCGACAAGCACCAGTTCGCAAAGGCAGCACACCAGGCGCTGTCTGACATGGACTTCGCTCCATCGCCAATCGCGGTGTGATAGTTCATATCTTTTTCTATTAATTTTTCATCTTTTCCACGCCTGAGCTTTGCCTCAGCAATGGCGATAGGCATCCAAGGAGCGCGACCAGGAAGAGGATTTATAAGGGCTAGAACCTTGCCAGCGCCCTCCTTGGATCGCTCAGGGACTGATGGCTCTCCATTCGGTGGAATGGAAGGTGTTGGCGGTGGAGCTACTCGGCGTGACTGCTTTTTTAGGACTGGTGCCGCATTCGCCGCGACAGTTTTTGAGGGTGCGATTGCTGTAGCGGTTTGCGCATCGCTCGATTCTTCTTCCCCGCTCCCGTTGACCAGCAGCACCTCGCCTGGGTAGATCTTGTCGCTGCTCAGGTTGTTGGCGCCTTTGATAGCAGTTACGTTGGTCTGATGCAGACGTGCAATCTTCCCCAAACTGTCTCCAGGTTGCACGACATAGTGTGTCGGGGCCCTTGCTCTCGAGCCGGTGCTATTTATCTTTTCAGATCCCGCTACGCCCCTCCATTTTCTGAATTTCGCTAGGAGGTTGAAATCTTTGCCCACTCCGCCTTGAATCGTCCCGATCTTCACGGCTTGCTTGGTCTTCGAATCGACCACTTTGACATGCACAGGGGTTTTGTCTGCAGGATGAATCACGGGAGGAAGGCGTCCTGTACTGTCAGTTTTGACCCTCTCTTCCTTTCCGGCCTTTTGCAAAATTACTTCCACCTCCGGTAGTGGCAAACTTCCATTTGTCGCATTGATCGTGCTCACAACCGCCCAAGTCTCCTTGCGGGTTTCCTTTTTCGCGTGATAACCCTCGATCTCGGAGATCCCGTCCATGATCTTCTCCAGTTCCGCGTTGCTGCAGTCTTTGATTTTCTTCTCGGCTGAAATTCCGGTTATCTTCAAAAGGTCGTTGATGTACTTTTGTGTGTTGTTTTCGTGCTTGGGGGCATAGCCGGGAACAACCTCCGGAATGGTTTTCGCCCCGTGCATTCGTTTCAAGTTAGCCTTCAGCTCGTCTCGTCCCGCCTGTTCATTAGGAAAAATAAGAAACGTTCTTCCAGATTTTGTTTTCGCGAACCCGACATATCCTTTGGCGTTCTTGGGAGCAGGTACGCCGCCGACGATCAAGGCTGTCAGATCCCCGGGATTGTTGATTCGCCACGGCAACGTTCCTCCATGTCGGAACAAATGCCTGCCGTCATCGCAAATGAATTCAGCGACTTCAATGTTCGCGTGATATGTAGCCGAAATCAGTTTGGGCATGATCGCTCCTGTCGGCTATGCGAGTTCGGCCAAGTGCGCTTGAACCGCGGACTCCGAGCAAAATTGATTTGCGCAGAAATCATTGCCGGGTCGCGCGTACCTTGAGTTTTCGAGGCTTGAAGCGTCGTCGTCCATAGGGTCGCCATCAGACCCGTCGATTTCTGCCGTTGAAGCATCGGCTCCACCGAACGCCGCATGAGACGTCGGGGCAGATGCCCAGGCCCACGTCTCCTCTCCCACGATCAGCGTGGCTTCGTCCGGCGTTTCGAAAGTGATTCTTGGCAAACGCCCGCTGACCGGGATGGTTCCTTCGGCTCTGACGCTTCCTTGTTCGTCCAGAATCCTGTAAGGCAACCCGACCATTCCGGTGTGCTTGAAGAGCTCATCGCTGCCAAGCGCGGCGAAACGGACGCTGTAGATGTCGTCGTGGCTGACGCCCTCCATTCGAAGAAGCTTTGCCATGTTCATCGGCCCTGCCAGGCTGTGCGACGCCGCATGCTCGCGCCACAAACCATTGGTTCCGTGAGATATGCCGGCGGCGCTCCATCGGGTGAAGCTGCTCCCCCCGTTGATCAGGATCTCTTCCTTCGCTGTGATGCTGATCTTGTTGGCCTCCAGCTTGATGTCGAGCTTGGCCATGAGGTTGATGCTGTCTTGCAGTGCAACGATGTCGATGCCCGCCGTGGCAGCCGTCAGGCGAATGGCCTTGTAGGCAAACAAGCGCACCGCTTCCTTGACGCTGGCCAGAAAACTCCTGCCGGCGCTCACGCTGGTGTGCCCGCCGCTGCTCAAGGCGGTGTGCGTGATGCTTGCAATGTGCGTGGCAGCACCCGCGGTACTGTGGACACCCGCCGAGCTGGCCAGCACCAGGTGAGGATCGCTGAGTTCAGGAAACGCGCCGGCTTGCCCACCGCCGCTCGTGCCCTTGATGGCCTCGTTCTGATCCTTGAGCGCTTGCGTGACGGCATCCTGATCATCGGGCTCATGTGCTTTGGCCTCCTGGGCTGTCTGGCTCAATCGCTCGTGCAGATCGCGTGCGGCGGTCAGGCGCGCGATGGTCTCTCCCAGGTCGGTGATGTGGGCCTGCGCGTTGAGCCTTGCCTCCGTGGTAAGCAGTAAACCCTTCGCGGCGCGAATGGCACCGTGGCCATCCGTTCGCAGTTCGACGCCCTGCCCCCGATCATCCTTTCTGCCCGCGGTATCGTCGATGCGACCAACGTGCCCAAGGCTCAAACTGCTGCTCTGGTGATCGCTCTTGAGCTGCACCTGAATCTTGCCGGGATGGTCGTCGAGCGCGAGGTGGTTGCTCCTTCTCCCCAAGCCACTGCCGTCCGAGCTCAACTCGCGGCTGCGAAACCCCGACAGATTCTTCTGGTCGGGCAACTGCCTCGGCGGCATGTTCAGCCGGTTGTAGACCCGACCGGTGACGATGGGGCGGTCAGGGTCGCCGCTCTCGAAATCGACGATCACCTCCTGTCCGATGCGGGGGATGTGCATTCCCCCGAAATTGGTGCCGGCCCACGGGGATGAAACGCGAATCCAGCACGACGCGTTCTCGTCCTTCGTGCAGTAGCGGTTCCAGTGAAAACTGACCTTGATACGACCGTACTCATCCGTCCAGATTTCCTGCCCGCTGGGGCCTGTGACTATCGCCGTCTGCGGGCCCGTCGTGCTTGGCTTGGGCTGGGTCTGCGCAGAGCGAAAGATCTTGTTGGCGGGCTGAACCTCGAAGTCTGTGCGGCAAACGTAGTCTTGCTGGCCGCTGGCATGCGCGCTTTCGTGCAAACGCAAAGTGCTGGAGATGACCAGGTACTCAAGGTTCGCAATGTCCTGCGGGTAGTTGACCAATGAGAAAGTGCACCCCGTCACCACCGCGCGCAGATTGCCGCTGCCCTGTCCGCGGCTGCCGGGCGCACCAACGGCTTCCATGCGCGTCCGTGCCAGATCCCGCCCTTCGTCCGGATCGCTGAAATCGCCCGGCCATTTGTAGAGCTCCTGTGCGCTGTTGCCCGTGTTGCGCGGCATCCTGGAAATCTGCCGAAGCCTCGCACGCGGCTTGGTGAAGTCGAAGTCGTCGGTGACCCATTTGCCCGACGCCAGGTTCTCGATACTGCTGAAGTTGTCGCAGTACTCTTCGTCGATCTTGTGCCCGGGGGGGTAGTAGCTGATGGTGCGGTAGGCCTCGCTCCAAAACGACCGATGGGCTCCGACGTCGTCCACGAGCACGAGCCGATGCACACCGTCCTTGTGCTCGAAGAAATAGTAGATGCCGAACTCCTGCATCAGCCGCGTGATGAACTCGAAGTCTGTCTCTCCATACTGGACTTGGAACACCCGCTGGGGATAGCGATGCGTAACCCGCTTTTCTGTCGGAAAGCTGTAGTCGGCCAGCACCTCTTCGATGATCTCCAGCGGCGTCTTGTTCTGGAAGATCCTGTAGTCGCTGGTGTATGTGGCCAAGACGAGCCAGGGGCGCAGAACGACTTCATAGATGCCTCGCCGGTTCTCGTGCTGTACGAATCGCGCGCCGGTCACGAGCCCGTTGATCTCGCGTGTGCCTGCACCCATGCGCGCCGAAATGCCGAAGCCCTTGCCGTCGAGTTCGATGCAGATGCTGAACTCCTTGCCGATCAACTGCTTGACCGCAACATTGGCTGTCACGTGCTCGGTGAGCATCGGGCTGTCGGGCGTTTGAAGCCGAACGGTGTATTCGAAGAGTTGCCCCAACGCTTCAGTGCCGTCGAGCGATTTGAACTCCAGCGCAGGGCGGCCCAGCAGGGTCGGCATGTCGGCGCTGTCGACTGAAATGGTTCGTGAAGCGGCAAAGATGGAAGACACGCATTGGACCTTGACGAGTGACCGTTTCAAAAGTCTGAGGCATGCGAGCCCGGCAGCATTGCAAACTATGGTTGCCTGCGATCAGGCAGCGGACAAACCCCGTCAGAGTGCGAAGTAATTTGCAGAGCCCGCGATGAACAAAGCCCATCAGGCCAACGCCTGATGGGCTTTCTTCATGGATTCAACGCCCGCTTTTTTACTTGAGCTTCAACGCAAACGGCAACATGCGCTCGCCGTCTTCATCGGTAAACACCACGGCCGGCGTCAATCCGACATAGCGGCCGCCCTCGTGCGGCCTGGCTTCCACGAGCTGAAGTCCCACGAGCTTGCCGGACTTCACGTAGCGGGTCTCGATGTAGATCCCCGTCTGCCCCTGCTTGTTGATCGGAAGCTGCGACACGGCGGCGTAGTTGCCTTCCTTCAGCAACTGCGTCAGCTGGTCCTTCAGATGAAAGTCGTACCAGGCCTGCTCGTAGACCATCGACTCGCCGGTCTGCACATGCTTGAGCATGACGACCAGCTTGCGCTTGAAGAGCTTCAGCTCTTCCATGAGGAATTGGAAGATGTCGCCGTATTCGCCTGGGGCGATCTCGGGTGTCCGCAAAACTGCCATGGGTGCCGCTGCCTTTCCGGGTTGGTGCGTCGGTTGGAAGACTGCGGACTTTAACGTCAGACCGGCGTGCTGCCCGTGTCGGGCTCACGCACGCCGAAGGGTTTGCCCGGCAGCGGAATGAACTCGGTTTCCCCGGGCACGTGGCCCATGCGTTGCGCCGCCCAGTCGGCACCGGCCTCGAGGATGCGCTCGCGCCGGCTGGAGACGAAGTTCCAGGTGATGTAGCGCGGGCCGTCCAGCGGCTCGCCGCCGATCACCATCAGGCGCGCGGCGGCGCTGGCGGTCAACACGGCGCCCTGCCCTTCGGGCAGCACGGCCATGGCGTACGCGGGCACGGCTTCGCCGTCGACGCTCACGTCGGCATCGACCGCGTACACGGCCAGTTCCGGCGCCAGCGCGGGCAATTCAAAGCGGCCGCCGGCCGGCAGCGCGATGTCGAGGTACACCGTTTGCGACAGCGTCCTGACCGGCGAGCGCACGCCGAAGGCCTCGCCCACCAGCACGCGCACGTTGGCGCCCTGCTCCACGCATTCGGGAATCGCCTCGGCCGGCGTGTGCTCGAAGCTGGGTTCGATCTCTTCATGGGCCTGCGGCAGCGCGGCCCACAGCTGCAGGCCGTGGTTCTCGTAGGTGTCGGCCTTGAGGCGATCGGGCTTGCGCTCGGAGTGCACGATGCCGCGCCCCGCGGTCATCCAGTTGATGGCGCCGGGCAGGATCTCCTGCACGCTGCCGAGGCTGTCGCGATGCATCATCGCGCCCTTGAAGAGATAGGTGACCGTCGACAGGCCGATGTGCGGATGCGGCCGCACGTCGTGCTCGGTGCCGGGCTCTTCGGTGGCGGGGCCGAAATGGTCGAAGAACACGAAGGGGCCGACCGAGCGGCGCTGCGCCGCGGGCAGCAGTCGGCGCACCTTGAAGCCACCGCCCAGGTCCTTGTCGTGCGGCCGGAGCAGTTGGGTCTGGGGAATGGTGTCGGTCATCGTGTTCTCCGTGGGGTCGGTCTTGTCTGAAAAGCGATTTACCCGCGTGATCTTGCCACCGCGCCGATGCGCTCGCCGAATGCGCGGGCGGTGTCGAAATCGCCCTTGAGCATTTCGGCGGGGCTGGCATCGGAAGGCGATTGCGTCAGCAGGCCGCCGTAGCCGCCCACGTAGTTCATGGAGTCGCGCGTGGCCGCCTTGTTGTTGGCCGGCAGGATGCCCATGCTGACCCAGATGCCGCTGTGCTGCATGGCCAGCGTCCACAGGTAGGTCATGGTCGTGACCTTGTCGCCGTTCATGGTGGCGCTGTTGGTGAAGCCGGCAAAGAGCTTGTCTTTCCAGCCCTGCGTGTACCAGACCTTCGACGACGCATCGGCGAATTTCTTGAACTGCCAGCTCACGCCGCCCATGTAGGTGGGCGAGCCGAAGATGATCGCGTCGGCCGCGGCCAGCAGCTCCCAGCCACCTTCGGGCAGGTTGCCGTCGGCATCGATGGCGAGCAATTGCGCCTGCGCGCCGTCGGCCACGGCTTGCGCCACGCGTTGGGTGTGGCCGTAGCCGGAATGGAAGACGACGACTGTGTTTGCCATGGGATGGTTCTCCGGGAATCGAGGGTGGGTGTTCGGGGCCGGTGCCAGCGGCACCGGGGAAACAAGAGGAGCTTACTTTTTATCGATGCTGAAGCGACCCGCGCCGAAGGCAGCGAAAGACAGCAGGCCGCCCGCGATGGCCATGTTCTTGAAGAACTGGATGTTCTGCGTCGCGTCGGCCCAGAACTTGTGGAAGAACAGCGCGGTCGCGACCGTGAAGATCGCCATCACGAGCGCCACCCAGCGCGTCTTGAAACCGAGCAGCAGCGCGATGCCGAAACCGAGCTCGATGACGATGGCGATCACCGCCGCGACCTCGGGCAGCGGCAGGCCCGCCTTGGTGATGTAGCCGACGGTGCCTGCAAAGCCCATGAGCTTGCCGAAGCCGGCCGGAATGAACAGCGTGGCGATCAGCAGGCGGCCGATCAGGGTTTGCACGTCCTGCGAAGCGTTGGGGGTTGTGGTGGTTGCCATGATGGAAAGACTCCTCGGTTGTTGAAATTGAAAAAACGCAAAAGAAAAAGCCGGGCAGCACGTGCCCGGCGGGGGAAACATCAAGCGGCCAGGTCGAACACCAGCACTTCGGCGTCCTTGCCGGCGCCCAGCGTCAGTTGCGACTCGCCCTCGAGCATCGCGGCGTCACCGCCCACCAGCTTCTGGCCGTTCACTTCGAGCTCGCCGCGCACCAGGTGCACGTAGCTCTTGCGCGCCGGGTCCAGCGACAGGCTGGCCTTCTCTTCGCCGTCGAGCAGGCCGGCGTACAGGCGCGCATCGGCGTGCACCGTGACTGACCCGTCGCTGCCGTCGGGCGAGGCCACGAGGCGCAGCTTGCCGCGCTTCTCGGCGTCGCTGAACTGCTTCTGCTCGTAGCCGGGCTCGATGCCGCGCACGTTCGGCATGATCCAGATCTGCAGGAAGTGCGTGGTCTCGTCGGCCTTGTGGTTGAACTCGCTGTGCATTACGCCGCGCCCCGCGCTCATGCGCTGCACGTCGCCGGGCGGAATGCTTTCCACGTTGCCCATGCTGTCCTTGTGCGCCAGTTCGCCCGACAGCACGTAGCTGATGATCTCCATGTCCTTGTGGCCGTGGGTGCCGAAACCGGCGCCCGCCGCCACGCGGTCTTCGTTGATCACGCGCAGGTTGCCGAAGCCCATGTGGGCCTCGTCGTAGTAGCCGGCGAACGAGAAACTGTGGAACGAGCGCAGCCAGCCATGGTCGGCATAACCGCGTTCCTGTGATTTACGGACTTGCAACATCGTCGAACTCCTTTTGGCCCTGCCTGCCCCTCGGGGAGGCCCGGGCCTTCTTCGTATGCCGCGCCGGATGCGCAGCGGATGTAGAGAACTTTAGGGCGGCCCCCCCTTCGGAAAGACGCCGCGTTTTGATGGCACCATTCAAATAATTTGATCAATCAATGGAGCCGCCATGCCCGGTGCCCGCGACGTGCTGACCCCCGACGCCCTTTCGATGCTCCAGACCGTGGCCAGCACCGGCAGCTTTGCCGCCGCCGCCCGCGCGCTCGACCTCGTGCCCAGCGCGCTGAGCTACCGCGTGCGCCAGATCGAGGACGCGCTCGACGTGCTGCTGTTCGACCGCAGCGCCCGCCAGGCCCGCCTGACCGAGGCCGGCGCCGAGCTGCTGCGCGAGGCCGACCGCCTGCTGGGCGAAATCGACGCGGTGGCCAACCGCGTCAAGCGCGTGGCCACCGGCTGGGAGCCGATGCTGACCATCGCGGTCGACAGCGTGATCGCGCGCGACCCGCTGCTCGACCTGGCCACCGCCTTCTTCGCGCTGGAGCCGCCCACGCGGCTGAAGCTGCGCGACGAGACGCTGCTGGGCACCATCGAGGCGCTGACCAGCGGCGAAGCCGACCTGGCCGTCGGCGCGGTGCTCGACGCGGCGAGCCTGGCCTTCACGGCCACGGGCATTCGCAGCCGGCCGATCGGCGAACTGCGCTTCGTCTATGCGGTGGCGCCGCACCATCCGCTGGCGCGCATGCCCGAGCCGCTGACCGACGACGTGATGCGCCCGTACCGCGCGGTGGCCGCCGCCGACTCGGCGCGCCACGGCGCCCCCATGACGGTCAACCTCATGGGCGGGCAGGACGTGCTCACGGTGCCGAGCATGCAGGCCAAGATCGCGGCGCAGTTGCACGGGCTGGGCGGCGGCTTCCTGCCCGAGCCGATGGCGCGGCCGTACATCGAGGCCGGGCACCTGGTCGAGCTGAAGACGGAACGCAGGCCGCCGCTGGGCACGCTGCACTGCGCATGGCGCGTGCGCACCGCGGGCAAGCCGGGGCGCGCGCTCGAATGGTGGCTCGCGCAGTTCGAACACGAGGCCACGCGGCGGGCATTGATCGAGCGCCATCGCGGTCGATAAGCATGACCGGGTTTTCGCACCATGGCGCTAAGGGTGTGCCCTCAGGCGAAGCCCCTGCCGGACCGATGTAGAGTGCAGACACATCCAACCGTATTTCCTCCAGAAGAAAAGAGTCCGTCATGACCACTCGCGCCACTGCAAAGGCAAAGGCAAAGGCCAAGCCCGCCGACCGCCACCGAACCCCGGCCGCCCCGCGCCATTACGCCGTCGTCGGCGCAGGCATTGCCGGGGTGGCTTCCGCCCGAACGCTGGCGCAGGCCGGCCACAAGGTCACGCTGTTCGAGCGCCAGGCCACGGCCGGCGGCCGCATGGCCAGCGTCGACACCGCCTTCGGCCGCTTCGACAGCGGCGCCCAATACTTCACCGTGCGCGACCCGCGCTTTGCGCTGGCCCTTGAAAACACACCCGGCGTGTGCAAGCGCTGGAGCGCCAACCTCGTGCGCGTGCTCGACGCCCACGGCCGCGTGGCCGAGGCCGCCCTGCCCTCGCTCGAATCGCACTGGGTGGCACAGCCCGGCATGGACGCGCTGGTGGCCCACTGGGCCAAGCCGTTGGGCGACAGCCTCGTCACCGGCACGCAGGTCACGCAGATCGAACCCGACGCACTCGACGCCAAGCGCTGGCAGCTGCGCACCGCGGGCGCCGACGACTCCCAACACGTGTATTCCGGCTTCGACGCCGTGCTGCTCGCCGTGCCGCCTTCGCGCACGCGCGCCCTGCTGGACGGCGGCAAGCTGTCGGCCAAGCTCAGCGCCAAGGTCGAGCCCGTGCGCATCGCGCCCTGCTGGACGCTGATGATCGCCTTCCCCCAGGCCAACCAACCCACCATGTCGCACCTCGGCCCGCAATGGAACGCCGCGCGCAGCACGCACCACCGCGTGGCATGGCTGGCGCGCGAATCGTCCAAGCCCGGCCGTGAACCGGTCGAGCGCTGGACCTTGCAGGCCAGCGCCGCGTGGTCGCAAGAGCATTTGCGCGACACGCCCGCGCGCGTCGAGGCCAAGCTGCTGCGCGCCTTCGCCGAGATCACCGGCATCCACGCCACGCCCGCGCACGCCCAGGCCCTGTGCTGGAGCGAAGCGCAAACGCAGGTGCCGCTGGGCACCACGCACCTCTGGGACGCCAAGGCACGCATCGGCGTGGCCGGCGACTGGTGCACCGGCCACCGCGTGGAAGACGCGTTTCTTTCCGGCCTGTCGCTCGCGCTCGCCGTCCTCTGATCGGGAGATGAGGGAGACCGGCCGCTTCGCGCCATCGCCCACCGGCCCGCTGCACGCGGGCTCGCTGGTGGCCGCGCTGGCCAGCTGGCTCGACGTGCGCGCCCGGGGGCCCCAGGCGCGCTGGCTGATCCGCATCGAGGACGCCGACACCGAGCGCTGCCTGCCCGGCATGGGCGAACACATTCTTCAACAGCTCGCCGACTGCGCCATGCGGCCCGACGAGCCCCCCGTGTGGCAGACGCAGCGCACCGCACGCTACGAGGCCGCGCTGGAGCGCCTGAAGGCCCGCGGCCTGGCCTACCCCTGCGGCTGCTCGCGCAAGGACATCCACGAGGCCCTCGTGCGGCTCGGCCAGCACCATGAACGGCACGGCGAGCGGGTCTACCCCGGCACCTGCCGCGACGGGCTGCACGGCAAGCCGGCGCGCGCCTGGCGCTTCGCCACCGAGAAATTCGAGTCCGACCTGCCGGCCACGCCCGGCGTGCCCTGGGCCGAAGGCCGCGAAACGGGCACCGACAACGCCCTGTGCTTCACCGACCGCCGCCTCGGCCGCCAGTGCCAGAACGTCAGCCGCGAGGTCGGCGACTTCGTGCTGCGCCGCGCCGACGGCCCCTGGGCCTACCAGCTCGCGGTGGTGGTCGACGACGCCGAGCAAGGCGTGAGCGACGTGGTGCGCGGCGAAGACCTGACCGACAACACCGCGCGCCAGATCCTGCTGCAGCGCGCGCTCGGCTTTGCCACGCCCAGCTACCTGCACACGCCGCTGGTGCGCGGCGCCGACGGCGACAAGCTGTCCAAGCAGAACGGCGCCACGGCCATCGACACGGACACGCCCGAAGCCGCCCTGGCCGCGCTGGACAGCGCCGCGCGCGTGCTCGGCCTGCGCCCCGCCACGGCCGCCGATTGCGCGGCCGCGCTGGCCGGCTGGGTGCCCGAATGGCGCGCTCTCTACAATTCGCGGCCCTCATGAACATTCCCGACACCGTGCCCAACGACCTCCCGCCCAGCGATGAACCGGCCAGCGACGACGCTGCCAAGCCGCATCCGCTGCACCGCCGCCTCAAGAGCTTCGTGAAGCGCGCGGGCCGCACCACCGACGGCCAGGCACGCGCCTTCGCCGAGCTGGGGCCGCTGTTCCTGGTGCCCTACACCCCCGAGCCGCTCGACCTCACGGCAGCCTTCGGCGGCCGCGTGGCGCCCACGGTGCTCGAGATCGGCTTCGGCATGGGCGAGGCCACCGCGCACATCGCCACGGTGCTGCCCGAGACCAACTTCTTGTGCTGCGAAGTGCACGAGCCCGGCGTGGGCGCGCTGCTCAAGCGCATCGGCGAACAGTCGATCACCAACATCCGCATCTGCGCGCACGACGCGGTCGACGTGCTCGACCACATGCTGCAGCCCGGCACCCTGGCCGGCGTGCACATCTTCTTTCCCGACCCCTGGCACAAGAAGCGGCACAACAAGCGCCGGCTGATCCAGCCCGAGTTCGTGACCAAGCTTACACGGCACCTGCGCCCCGGCGGCTACATCCACTGCGCCACCGACTGGCAGCCCTACGCCGAGCAGATGCTCGAAGTGCTGGCGGCCGAGCCGCTGCTGCGCAACACGGCCGAGGCCTACGCGCCCAAGCCCGACTACCGCCCGCTCACCAAGTTCGAGAACCGCGGCATCAAGCTGGGCCACGGTGTGTGGGACCTGGTGTTCGAACGCAAGGCCTGAACGGCCCCGCACCTCGGCGTTCTCACGCCTTCCCCCCTGGCCCCGATATTGCTACACTTTTTTACTACTGTTAAAAAGGTGTCACATGAACACATCGCGCAGGGAATGGCTGGGGCAGGCTTGCGGCGCATTGCTCCTGGGAAGCGGCCTCGGCATTGCGTTGCCGGCGGGGGCACAACAGGCCGCGCGTCCGGCGGCCGGTAGCGGCGGCGGCGCGGGCGCGGCCCGTGTCGTGCTGCTGGGCCAATCGGTGCCGCTCACCGGCGGCGCCAGCGAAATCGGCAATGCCTTCGCGGCCGGCAGCCGGCTCGCGGTGAGCGACTTCAACGAACGCAACGCGGCCGCCGGCCTGCAGCTCAAGCTGCTGCAGCTGGACGACGGCTACGACGCCGCCCGCGCCACCACCAACGCGCGCACCCTGCTCACCACCCACAAGGCCGACATGCTGTTCGGCTTTGTCGGCACCGCCAGCAGCGAGGCCGGCGCCAACGTGGCCACGCAGCAAGGCAGCCTGCTGTTCGCGCCCTTCGCGGCGTCCGATGCGCTGCGCGGCGCCGACCACCCGAACGTGTTCCATGTGCGCCCCGGCATGATCGACGAGGCCCTGAAGATCGTGCGCCAGTGCGCCACCGTGGGACAGACCCGCATCGCGCTCGTGGGCGACGACGACGCCATGGGCCGCGCCGGCCTGGCGGCCGTGCAGCAGGCGGCCGCCGAACTCAAGCTGCCGCCGCTGGTGGCCACCGCGCTGGTGCCGGCCACCGGCGACAAGCTCGACGCGGCCCTGAAGACGGTGCAACAGCAGACGCCGCAGGCCATCGTGCTGGTGTCGCTTTCGGGCACCACGGCCAACGCCATCCGCAAGCTGCGCAAGAGCGGCTACACGGGCAATTTCATGGCCTTCTCGATCGTCGGCATCGACCCGCTCTACGCCACGCTGGGCAAGGACATCGGCGGCATCGTCATCTCGCAGGTGGTGCCCTCGCCCCGGCCTTCGGCCATTCCGATCGTCAAGGAGTATCTGGCGGCGGTCGACAACTCCGACCAGACCGCGTCATACGAAGGGCTCGAGGGCTTCATCGCCGCCAAGGCCGCCGGCGAGGCCGTGCGCCGCGCCGGCCGCGGCTTCAACGCCGCGAGCCTGCAGCGCGTGATGACCGGCATGACCGACTACGACGTGGGCGGCTTTCGCATCAACCTGCGTCCGGGCCTGCGCGACAACGTGCGCAGCATCGACCTGATCAGCATTTCCGCCGACGGGCGCGTGCTGCGCTGAGGCGCTCCGGGCCTGTTACTCCCGGCCTGTCACTCCGGGCTGTTGAGCAGCAGCTCCGCAAAGCGCTGTTGCACGTACAGCGCCGTCGCGCCCAGCGGCCGGCCCTGCAGCCACAGCATGCGCACCGACAGCCGTGGCAGCGCCAGCGAAGGGCAAGCCACTTCCTGCAGCGCCTTGCGAAAGCCCTCGTAGTGCGCGATGTTGACCGGCAGCACCGCCCATCCCAGGTTGTCGGCCACCATCTCGGCGGTGCTGTAGAAGCTGTCCGAGCGCCACACCTTGGGGCTGTACGCCACCTCGTGCACGTCGTCGGCGTGCATCAGCAGTTGCCGGTGCCGCACGAGGTCCTTGCGGCGCACCGTGCGGCCGTCGGCCAGCGGATGGTCGCTCGCCACGAACACGCCCTGCGGCACGGTGCCGATATGCCGCTGGTCGAAGCACGAACGCACCGGCCCCCGGTCGAAGTGAAAGGCGACGCTGGCGCGCTCCTGCTCGACGTAGTCGGCAACTTCAGTGGCCGTGCCGTTGAGCAGCGTGAGTTCGAGGCTGGGGAATTTCACCGAGATCTCGCGCAGCAGCGTGGCAATGGCGGTGTACGGCAGGGCTTCGTCCAGCGCCAGCGACAGCGCGGCCTCGCTGCCCGCGTTCAGCGAGCGGGCGCGCTGGTCGAGCTGCTCGGCCTGGCGCAGCAGCTCGCGCGCCTCGAGCAGCAGCACCTGCCCCGCTTCTGACAACTGCGCGTTGCGGCGCGAGCGGTCGAACAGCGCCACGCCCAGGTCGACCTCGAGCAGGCCGATGGCGGTGCTCACGGCCGACTGCGCCTTGCCCAGGTGGCGCGCGGCGGCGGAGAACGACCCGCACTCGGCGGTCGTCACGAACTGGCGCAACTGGTCGACTGTCCATTCCATGTGGCCCATCCGGCAGATCTATCTATTTTTCAGATGGATTTCATCTTTATTCATCCATTTTAATGGCGCAACATGCGCCCATGCTGATATCCCGTACCCCCACGGCACCGCTGCACATCGAGTGGTGCAACGACCCCGCGCAAGAGCGCGCGATCGTCGCGTTGTTCATGGCGCAACTGAGCCCCCGCTACATCTCCCACTCCGAGCTGCAGGAGCAGCGCGCCGTCGCCATCGGCGAATGGCGCCCCGACCTGCCCGACGTGTTGGCGGCGCAGGTGCGCCACGCGCTCGCCCAGCCCACCGCCACGTCGCACACGCTGATCGCGACCGCGCACGTCGACGGCGCGCTGGCCGGCATCGCCTTCGTCTCCATCGACGAAACCAAGCGGGCCTCGCGCGCCTTCGCCACGCTCGACGACCTGATCGTCGATGCGCGCCACCAGGGCGCGGGCGTGGGCCGGCGCATGTTCGACTGGGTCTGCGCCGAGCTGCGCACGCGCGGCGTCGAGCGGCTCTTTCTCGAAAGCGGCATCGGCAACGAAGACGCGCACCGCTTCTTCGAGGCACGCGGCTGCACGCCCGTGTCCGTCACGATGCTCAAGGAACTCGGAGGCCGGCCATGACGCAAGGCACCAAGAAATGGATCACGCTGGCCATCGTCTCGATGGCGCTGCTGCTGATCGTGGTCGACATGACGGTGCTCTACACCGCGCTGCCCAAGCTCACGCACGACCTGGCCGCGTCGGCTTCGGCCAAGCTCTGGATCATCAACGCGTACACCGTCGCCGTCTCCGGCTTCCTGCTGGGCATGGGCGCGCTGGGCGACCGCGTGGGCTATAGGCGCATGTTCATCGCGGGGCTGGCCGTGTTCGGCGCGGCGTCGCTGTGCGCGGCCTATGCGCCGACCTCGGGCGCGCTGATTGCCGCGCGCGCCGTGCTGGGCGTGGGCGCCTCGATGATGATGCCGGCCACGCTGGCCATCATCCGCCTGACCTTCACCGACGACCGCGAGCGCGCGGTGGCCATCGGCATCTGGGCCTCGGTGGCCTCGGGCGGCGCGGCGCTCGGGCCGGTGGTCGGCGGCGTGCTGCTGGAGTACTTCTGGTGGGGCTCCGTCTTTCTCATCAACGTGCCGGTGGTGCTGCTCGCGCTGGGGCTGGGCCTGTGGCTGCTGCCACGCCAGCAGACGACCGGCAATCGGCCGTGGGACTTCATCGGGTCGGTGCAGGCGCTGGCGGCGCTGGTCTGCCTGGTGCTCACGATCAAGGAGTTCGCCAAGTACGCGCCTTCGCTCACCCTGGCCGTGGTGACGGGCACGCTGTCGCTCGTGGCGATTGCGCTCTTCGTGCGGCGCCAGCGGCGCAGCGCGGCGCCGCTGGTCGATTTCCGCCTGTTCCGCAACGCGTATTTCTCGGGCGGCGTGATCGCGGCCATCGTGGCTTCGGTGGCGCTGGTCGGGGTCGAGCTGGTCTTCACGCAGCGGCTGCAGCTGGTGAGCGGCCTCACGCCGCTGCAGGCGGGCCTGACCATCCTGCCGATTCCGCTGGCCGCCTTCGTGGCCGGGCCGGTCGCGGGCCTGCTGCTGTCGCGCGTGGGGTCGCGTCCGATCATCCTGCTGGGCCTGCTCACCACGGCGCTCTCGCTGTGCGGACTGGCGCTGGCCATCGACGCGTCGGCGATGTTCAAGCTCGGCGTTCTGGTACTGCTGGGGCTGGGCGTGGGCGCCACCATGACAGCGGCGTCCAACGCGATCATGAACAACGCGCCGGTGGAGCGCGCGGGCATGGCCGCGTCGATCGAGGAGGTGTCTTACGAACTGGGCGGCGTGCTGGGCATCGCGCTGCTGGGCAGCGTGCTGTCGTCGAGCTACACGGCCGCGCTGGCCATTCCCGCCAGCCTGCCGGTGCCGGCGTCCGCCAGCGACGGCATCGACGCCGCGCTGCTGGCCGCGGAAACGCTGCCGGCGCAGGTGGCGTCGCAACTCGTCGCGCTCGCGCACGCGGCGTTCGACCAGGCCTTCTTCGCCGTGCTGACCGTGGCCGTGCTGATCGTCATCGCGGCCGCGGGGTCGGTGGCCGCGCTCGGCTGGCGAGGCCGCACGCGGCCAACGCGCACTGAAGAAAAGTGCGCGTCGTGAGTAGCCTCAGCCGGCGTTGGTGGCGCTCACCGCCTCGTCGATCAGCGCCGCCACCTCGGCCGGGTGCGATGCCAGCGAGGCGTGGCTCGACGCCAGCGTGATGACCTTCTTGGCGCCGAGCCGGCCCGACATGAAGGTCTGGTTGGCCGGCGCGATCATGCGGTCGTCGCTGGAGATCTGATACCACGACGGCTTTTTCTTCCACGCCGGCGCCGTGATGGTGTCGCCGAAGGTGCTGGCAAGCGGCGCCTTCTGCGTGACGCCCATCACCAGGCCTTCGTCGGGCGTCAGGTCCTGGCAGAAGCTCTCGTGGAACTTCTCGGGCACGACCCACAGGTAGCCGTCGCTGTCGGGCTCCAGGTTGGCCGCGCCCGCCGGCGGGTGTTGCTGCGTGATGCCGCCGGGGCTCTCGCCGGCGTCGGGCGCGAAGGCCGCGATGTACACCAGCCCCGTCACGTTGGGCAGGTCGCCGGCCTGCGTGATGACCGCGCCGCCGTAGGAGTGGCCCACCAGCACGACCGGCCCCTTCTGCTGCGCCACCATCTTGCGCACGCGCTCGGCGTCGTCGGCCAGCGAGGTCAGCGGCATCTCGACCGCGCGAATGCCCGTGTGGCCCTTGCGCGTGAGCTCGACGATGACCTTGGCCCAGTGGGCCGCGCCGCCCCAGAAACCGTGGACCAGAACGACTGTCGCTTTGTTGCTCATGAATGTTCTACCTTCCTGTGATGCGTGGATGACCGCGGGACGGCAACTCTTCTGCGTCCGGTGCTCGCCGCCGCGGGACGTGCCGGCCGGAGCCGACCCGCTCCTTATACGCCGCATGCCTGATGACCTCGTGACCGGATGCCAGCGGGCCTAACCGGTGCTCACCAGCGCCTGCAGCGCGTCGAGCGACAGCAGCTCGATGCGCCCGTAGCCCAGCGAGATCACACCCTCGCCCGCCAGCGCATTGAGTTCTTTGGACAGCGTTTGCCGCGTCACGCCGAGCATCATGGCCAGCGCCTCCTGCGGCAGTTGCAGGCTGCGCCGCAGGTGCAGCGACTGCGTGGCGTCGCCGCGCGCCAGCACCAGCAGCCGGTGCGCCACGCGCGCGCGCAGGCTGCGCAAGGTGGCGTCCTCGGCCAGGCCGTAGAGCATGCGCACGCGCGCCGCCAGCATGGCCGCGATGGCGTTGGCGAACACGCCGTCGCGCATCAGCTGCACGAAGGCCCCGGGCGGCACCACCAGCAGGTCGAGCGCTTCGAGCGCGGTGGCGTCGTGCGTGCGCGGCGAGCCGTCGATCAGCGTGATCTCGCCGAACCAGTTGCCCGGCTCCAGCACCGCGAGGATGGCCTCGCGCCCGTCCTGGCGCAGCGAAGAGATCTTGATGCTGCCTGCCACCAGCCCGTAGAAGCCGCCGCCCGCCGCGTGGATCGGGTCGCCCTGGCGGAACACCATCGCGCCGCGCCGCACGTGCAGCAGTTCGGCCGCGCCCAGCAGCGCCTCGCGCTGCGCGCGCGGAATGCTCGTGAACCACGGGTTGCCCTCCAGCGCGGCGCGGTGCGAGGGAGAAAGTCTTGTCTTCGAGGCAGCGGCCATGGGCGAAAAGCCGCGCGGGGCGGGGGTTTACCAGAACCCCGCATTGTCAAATTCTTGACAGTTGAACGTCAAGCACGGGCATACAGTGACCGGCACCCCACAAGAACCGGAGACCCCCACGATGAACGCACGCGCAAGTTTCAAGAGCATGCAGGAAAGCACGCGCGAAGACTGGCAACTGATCGGCGGCGAATTCATGCAGTTCACGGGCGGCCTGCCCGCGCGCGTGATCAAGCACCTGCAGATCCTCGAAGGCGACTACGGCGGCTTCCCCGTCGACCGCTACACCCATTCGCTGCAGACCGCCACGCGCGCGCTGCGCGACGGCCGCGACGAGGAGTACGTGGTGTGCGCGCTGCTGCACGACATCGGCGACACGCTGGGCAGCTTCAACCACCCCGACATCGCCGCCGCCATCCTCAAACCCTTCGTGAGCGAAGCCAACCACTGGATGGTGCAGAACCACGGCATCTTCCAGGGCCACTACTTCTTTCACCACATCGGGCTGGACCGCAACATGCGCGACAACTTCAAGGACCACCCGCACTACGAGCGCACGGCCGAGTTCTGCGCGCTCTACGACAACCCCGCCTTCGACCCCAAGGCCGAGACCCTGCCCATCGGCGAGTTCGAGCCCATGCTGCGCCGCGTGATGGCGCAGCCCAGGCAAAGCATCTACAAGGCCGCGCTGACCGAGCCCGCGGCCACGACAGCCTGACACCGCACCAAGGAAACACCCCATGAACGCCTTTTCCCAACCCGAAATCCAGAAGCTCGTCTCCGCCGAGGAGTGGCAGCTTCGCGTCGACCTTGCCGCCTGCTACCGCCTGGTGGCGCTGTACGGCTGGAGCGACCTGGTGTTCACGCACATCAGCGCGCGCGTGCCCGGCCCCGAGCACCACTTCCTGATCAACCCCTACGGCCTGATGTTCGACGAGATCACCGCGTCGAGCCTGGTCAAGGTCGACCAGCAGTGCAACAAGATCATCGACTCGCCCTACCCCGTGAACCCGGCCGGCTTCGTGATCCACAGCGCCGTGCATGCCGCGCGCGAAGACATCCAGTGCGTGCTACACACCCACACCAGGGCCGGCATCGCCGTGAGCGCGCAGAAGAACGGCGTGCTGCCCATCAGCCAGCAGTCGACCTTCGTGCTGGCCTCGCTGGCCTACCACGACTACGAAGGCGTGGCCTTCCGCGACGACGAGAAGCCGCGCCTGCAGGCCGACATGGGCCACGCCAACTTCCTCATGCTGCGCAACCACGGCCTGCTGACCTGCGGCAAGACCATCGCCGATGCGTTCCTCTCGATGTACACCTTCGAGAACACCTGCCAGATCCAGATCGCGGCGCAGTCGGGCGGCAGCGAACTCACGCACGTCGACCCGCGCATCATCGATGGCGTAGGCCAGGCAATGAAGGTGCAAAGCGGCGGCCTCGGCGGCATGTTCGTCTGGCCTTCGCTGATCCGCAAGCTCGACCGCATCGACGACAGCTACAAGCAATAAGACCAGACCGACCCGTCGGTCCCCGGTTTCCACGGCTGCCAGCGCCTGCGCGACAGGTGCCGGCAGCCATTTTTTTGCGGTTCAAGCCCCCGGACATCGAGGGCCTGGCGCCGGGGGCGCCCGCGTTTCGCCCAGAATACCCGGCCATGAGCGTTCGAAACCTTGGCATCGCCGGCCTGATCGGGCTGGCGTGCATCTCCTTCTCTGCCGCAGCAGCAGCCCCCGCCGCCGACACCCCTCCCCCAGCGCCACCCGATGCGGCCGATGCCCGCATCGAGGCGCTCATCGCGCGCATGACGCCGCAGGAGAAAGCCGGCCAGCTCAGCCTCTTCGGCCCCGCGGAAATCAACACCCCCAACAACCCGCAGGCCGGCTGGCGCAATGCGCAGCAGGAGACCGCCGACGTGCGCGCCGGCCGCCTCACCGGCCTCTTCAACAACGCAGGCCTCGAAGGCAAGCGGCGCCTGCAGCAGATCGCGGTGAACGAATCGCGGCTGGGCATTCCGCTGATCTTCGGCGCCGACGTGATCCACGGCTTTCGCACCATGTTCCCGATGCCGCTGGCCGAGGCCTCGAGCTGGGAGCCCGCGCTGGCCGAGCGCACCGCGCGCGCCGCGGCGGTCGAGGCCACGGCCGACGGCTTTCGCTGGACCTTCGCGCCCATGGTCGACATCGCGCGCGACGCGCGCTGGGGCCGCGGCCTCGAAGGCGCGGGCGAGGACGTGCTGCTGTCGAAGCAGTTCGCCGCCGCCCGCGTGCGCGGCTTCCAGGGCAGCGACCTGTCGCGCCCCGACGCCATGCTCGCCACGCCCAAGCACTTCGCGGCCTACGGCGCGGCCGAGGGCGGGCTCGACTACAGCGTGAGCGATATCTCGGAGCGCACCTTGCGCGAGGTTTACCTGCCGCCGTTCCGCGCGGCCGTCGACACGGGGGCGCTGTCGGTCATGAGCGCCTTCAACGAAATCGGCGGCGTGCCCTCCACCGCCAACCGCGACCTCTTGACCGGCGTGCTGCGCGACGAATGGAAGTTCAAGGGCTTCGTGGTCTCCGACTACACGGCCGACGAGGAACTGGTCGAGCACGGCTACGCCGCGAACGCGCGCGAAGCCGCCAAGATGGCCTTCATGGCCGGCACCGACGTGAGCATGCAGAGCGGCTTGTACATGCGCTACCTGCCCGACCTCGTGGCCTCGGGCGAAGTGCCGATGGCGCGGCTCGACGAGGCCGTGCGCCGCGTGCTGCACGTCAAGCAGAAGCTCGGCCTGTTCGACGACCCCATGCGCGGCCTCGACGGCCCGCCCGCCGCGCAGCGCGCCGAGAACCCCGCGTTCATCGCGCTGGCCCGCGAGTCCGCGCGCCGCTCCATCGTCATGCTGAAGAACGACCGCATGCTGCTGCCGCTGCCCAAGGCCGGCACGAAGATCGCGCTGATCGGCCCCTTCGCCGAAGGCACCGTCGACCTGATGGGCGCCTGGAGCCTGTTCCCGGGCCAGTCGGCGCCCGTGGGCATCGACCAGGGGCTGCGCGCCGCGCTCGGCGCCGACTCGTCGGTCACCGTGGTGCGCGGCTCCGGCATCGGCGCGCCGCTGGCGGGCGGCATCGACGCCGCCGTGGCCGCCGCGCGCGAAGCCGACGTGGTGGTGCTGGCCATCGGCGAGAGCGAGAAGATGTCGGGCGAGGCGCGCTCGCGCAGCGACATCGGCCTGCCGCAGGCGCAGCAGGACCTAGCCGAAGCCGTGGCCGCCACCGGCAAGCCCGTGGTCGTGCTGCTGAGCAACGGCCGCGCGATGGCGCTGAAGGGCGCGGTGCGCAATGCGCGCGCCATTCTGGTCACGTGGTTCCTCGGCGTGCAGACCGGCAACGCCATCGCCGACGTGGTGTTCGGCGACTTCAACCCGTCGGGCCGCCTGCCCGTGAGCTTTCCGCAGACGGCCGGCCAGGTGCCCTACTACTACGCGCACAAGCGCACCGGACGGCCCTCACCCGAAGGCGCGCCGGGCACGTCGTTCAAGACCCGCTACCTCGACGCGACCAACGAGGCGCTCTACCCCTTCGGCTACGGCATCGGCTATGCGCCGGTGCGCTACGACAGCGTCGAGCTGAGCCAGGACCGCATGGCGATGTCGGACACGCTGCGCGTGCGCGCTACCGTCACCAACACGGGCCAGCGCGAGGCCGAAGAAGTGGTGCAGCTCTACGCGGCCGAGCGCGCGGCCAGCGTGACACGGCCCGTGCGCGAGCTCAAGGACTTCCGCAAGGTCACGATCGCGCCGGGCGCGTCGGCCGTTGTCGAATTCACGCTCACCAAAGACGACCTGCAGTTCATCGGCCGCGACATGAAGCCCACGGTCGAGCCCGGAGAGTTCGACCTGTGGGTGGCGCCTTCGGCTGCTGACGGGATTCGCAAGCGCTTCGTGCTCGTGCGCGACTGACGACTGGCAACCGCGCGAAGCGCAGCGTCATTCGCCGGATGCGCTCGACGTGTTCGGCAGGTTCGCCGATGCCACCGGCGGCGCCACCTGCGACTCCATGATCTCCGTCGGATGGATGGCGTTGTTGGCGCGAACCGCGGCGGCCTCGACCTGCGCGCGGTCCATGCCGCTCACCACCGGCGCGGGCTGCGACTCCAGGACCTCGGTGGCGTGAATGCCGTTGTTGGCGCGCATTGCGTCCGCGGCCACGGCATCGCGCGACATGGTCGACTGCGACATCTGCGGATAGTCGGGATCGGCACGCCCGCTCGCATGCGCGAACGATGCCAGCACCAGCGCGGGTACCGCGGCGATGCAGAGGGTGAGGGTACGGACTCTCATGGCTGTCTCCTTGAATGGTAGTGACGCTTTCACTCTAGGACGACGCACTTACCGGCCCCTGAGTGTTCGCTTATGCAGCGGTGAGAGTTGGCTTAAGGGGCTGTGAGAGTCCGCTTAGCGGTGTGTGAGAACTCAGGCAAGAACGCTCGCGCACGCGAAGACCGAGGCACGCGAAAAGCAGCGACGAGCCCACGTTTTATATTCGGCTATTTCCCACTCAAAGAACAACTGCCTCGTGGAGAAGACACACACCGCCAATATGGCCGCAGTGCCGTCGAACGCGGCGACGCACATCGCTTCTTTGCGCGATGCGGCTTCGCGGGATCGAAGAAGAAGGGCCTCATCAAGTACCGGCGCGACTTCGCGCGCGACAACGATCACGCAATGGAGAGCCCCAGCCAATGAGCCGATTCACCCTGACCGAAGGATGGCTGGAATGCTGCTGACACGTCATCTGCTGCACGCCTTGCCGCTCCTGCTGTCCCTGGCCCTGCCCCTTCACGCCCGGGCCGCGGCAGACGATGTCGTCTACAAGGACAAGGCCGGTCGCGTGCTGACCGAGGGCGCAGTCAAGGACAGCTTCAATAGGCTCCGGACGAACGTGGTGTTCCAGGGAGGCCCCTTCTCGCTCAAGGCCATCCAGTTGCGCCACGCCGCAGAGCGTGCCCACGACAAAGACAAGGAGACGGCGCTTCGCTACTACCAGGCAGCCGCGGAAGAAGCACCCAAGTGGCCTTTCCCGAGCTACACGGCGGCAACCATCTACCTCGACCAGAAAAACTACGCGAAGGCCTACGAGCTCTACCGACGCGTCGACCGCTTGTCCCCCCGCGGCTTTCTCAGGACGAGGACCGCGCTGTACACGCTGGAGCAGGAGCAACAGGGAAAGCTGCCTGTCGGCACCTACCTTCTCCTGACGCAGCTCGAATGGATGTTCGCGTTCGACATGAAGAAGGCCACGAAGACCGCCCTCGACATGACCGCGCGCCACCCGGATTTCGCGCCGGGGTGGCAAGAGCTGGCCAAGCTGGAGAGCGATCCCGCCAAGCGGCTGGTGCTCATCGAAAAGGGACTGGGCAAGAACCCGGACGTCGAGACCCGGGGAGCCCTGCTCGTGGCCAAGGCCGAAGCCATTGCCGAGCGTGGCAACAAGGCCGTCGCACTTCAGATGCTGGGGGACCTTGCCCTGGACCCCGCATCGACCGGAGAAACCGAGACGCTGGCCGTGTCGGCCATCGAGAGGATGCTCTTCAAATGAAGCCGCCCGTTCCCCTTGGCCGTCGCCTGCAGCTCGACAGCGGCGACACCGGCGTCGAGATCTACTGGTTCGACGCGAACGGCTTCGCGCGCGCCATCCTCGGCGAGAGCGACGGCCCGCAGTGCGCGCCGGTCTTTCGCTATCGGGTGCTTTCCGTCGACAGCCTCGAACTGATCGGCGCCGCGGGGCCCATCGACACGTGGACGGGCATCCGCATCGAGGGCGACGCGCTTCAGGTCGACTCGAAAGGACGACTCAAGACATTTTTCATCGGACAGGAAGCCGACAAGGAAAGCACACCATGAAAGTCAAACGCATCGTCGCCAACTTCGCGACGCCCACGCCCGCGCGCGCCGCCGTCTTCTACAAGGACGTGCTCGGCCTCGACCTGCTCATGGACCACGGCTGGATCCAGACCTACGGCTCACAGGCCGAGATGGCGCTGCAGATCAGCTTCGCCTCGGAGGGCGGCTCGGGCACGGCGGTGCCCGACCTGTCGATAGAAGTGGACGACGTCGACACGGCCTTCGAACGCATGAAGGCCGCGGGCTTCGTCATCGAATACGGCCCGGTCGACGAGCCCTGGGGCGTGCGCCGCTTCTACGTGCGCGACCCGTTCGGCAAGCTCGTGAACATTCTCGCGCACGCCTGAAGCACAAAGCTCGCTCGGCTCAGTCGAGCCCGTGGAACACGCTGTCGTCCGGCCCGATGTGCGACGGCGGCGTCCACGCGGCATCGCGCATCGAACGGCTGACGAGTTTCTCCACGCCCAGCAGCGTCGCGAAGATGGCCATGCGCACCGGAATGCCGTTGTCGGTCTGGCGGAAGATGGCCAGGCGCGGGTCGTTGTTGAGGTCGGTGCTCAGGTCGTGCGAGCCGGGCCGGCCGTCGCGCGGCAGCGGGTGCATCACCACCACCTCGGGCTTGCAGGCCGACTCGATCAGCGCGCGATTCACTTCGAAGGCGTTGTCGAAACCCTCCAGCACTTCGTCGTTCGCAAAGCGCTCCTTCTGGATGCGCGTGGCGTAGATGATGTCGGCGCCCGCCAGCCCCTGCGCGAGCGTGGCGGCGGTTTCCACCACGTGGCCGTTGCGGCTCACGGCATCGACGATCGCGGCGGGCATGGCCAGCGACGGCGGCGAGATCAGCGTGAACTTCAGGCCCTTGTACAGCGCCAGCAGCTTGATGAGCGAGTGCACGGTGCGCCCGTATTTCAGGTCGCCGATCATGGCGATGTGCGCGCCGTCGACCAGCTTGCCCAGGCGCGAGAACTCGCGCTGGATGGTGTACAGGTCGAGCAGCGCCTGGCTCGGGTGCTCGCCGGGGCCGTCGCCACCGTTGATGACGGGCACGTTGGTGGCGCGCGCGAACTCGGCGACCGAGCCCTGCTCGGGGTGCCGCACCACCATCGCGTCGACATAGCCGCCGATGACGCGGCTGGTGTCGTAGATCGACTCGCCCTTGGCCATCGACGAGAAGGTGAAGCCGGTGGTGTCGCACACCGAGCCGCCGAGCCGGCAGAACGCGGCGCCGAAGCTCACGCGCGTGCGGGTGCTGGCCTCGAAGAACAGGTTGGCCAGCACGGCGCCTTCGAGCACGCGGCTGACCTTGCGCCGGCGCGCGATGGGCTGCATGACGTCGGCCAGCTGGAACAGCTCGTCGATGGCGTCGCGGTTGAACTGGCTGACCGACAACAGATGGTGCGCGCCGCCGGTGGCCAGCGCCTTGCGCAAGATGCCTTCATGTGCGCTTTGCGTATATTCTCCGCGATGCCCGTCGGCGGCCAGGATTTCGCTCACGAAGCGCCGGGCGACCTCGGGCATGGCCCGGAATTCGTTGGATTCGTCGGGCAGGAGCCAAGCGTCCAGCGCCCTCCTTCGACTGCCGATGCGTTCCGCGAAGACATCCCGCGTCATGTTGAGTTGACGCATCGCGTCGCGCAGGAGCACCTGTTGTGGCATGTTGTTCATGGGCCGCAAATATATACTCAATGCGTATATTTTTAAAGCACCGACGTAAAAAAACGGACCCGAGGGTCCGTTCTTTCCGCCCAACACCCGAAGGTGCGGTGGCTCTGGCTTACAGGCCGGCTTGGCGCGTGAACGACACGCTGGGCTTCTTGTAGGCTTGCGGCACTTCGTCGCGGTAGAACGCGCGGCGGTCGAGGCTTTGCAGCGGGTCGTGGGCCTTGGCAACGGCTTCGGCTTGCACGGTCGCGCGGTTGGCGGTCGACGTGAAGGCTTGGGCGCCGGCGCTGGAGGCATCGCTGTATTCGTTGCCGGCACGTGCGGCGGCGGCGGCTTGCGGTGCGACTTCGGCGCGGGAGACCGAAGAGTTCACGACGTGCACGCCGTCGTAGGTTTCTGCATGTGCTCCGGCAGCGGCCAGGAGCGAGAGAGCAGCAGCAGCGAGGATCTTCGAGGCATTCATTTCAATCTCCTTCAATGGGTTGGTTGGTGAGGAGAAGTTTGATCCTGAAGCACCCTGAAAAACGCCGTCAAAAGGAACCGCGGCGTTCACGGGATTGAAACAATCAAGCCCTTGAAAAGCCGCTGGTCAAGAGGGGATGCCCCGAATTTCGGGGCTTCAGGTGGCCTTTTTTCTTCACCTGCCAGCCCACGCCCGCTGCCTGGGTAGGGCCTGAAGCTCAGTGGCTGATCATCCATGGCCGGCGCGAGGGCGCCGACTTCGCGCCGTTGGGCGCCGTCACCGTCGCACCGCGCTTACCCGAACTGCAGCAGCCGCACCCCGCCGGGTGCTTGAAGCGCGCATAGTCCCGCGAGCTGCCCGGCTCGTGCCGCGCGCGCTCGTTGGTTTCCATGGCGCGGCGCGTGCCCGACGCCATCAGCGCGAGCCGCGGCGCGGCCGACAGCACGCGCGGTGACGCGCATCCGCAGTCGGGGCACGCGGCCGGTTCGTCGCGCAGGCCCGAGGGCCGCAGCGCCTCGAAGCCGCCGCATTGGCCGCAGGCGTAGTCGTAGGTGGGCATGGCGCGGGCCTCAGCGCAGGTCGTGCGACAGCGGCATGTCCACGCTGCCGTCGATGAACTTCACCGGGCCCGAGGCGTTCGGGTTGATGTCGAAGTCGAAGATGCCCGTGGGCAGCCACAGCGTGGCGCACGAGTTGGGCACGTCGACCACGCCGCTGATGTGGCCCTGCACGGGCGCCGTGCCGAGAATGGAATAGGCCTGCGCGCCCGAGTAGCCGAACTTCTTCAGGTACTCGATGGCGTTCAGGCAGGCCTGGCGGTAGGCCACGTTCACGTCCAGGTAGTGCTGCTTGCCGCTCTCGTCGACCGAGATGCCCTCGAAGATCAGGTAGTCGTTGTACTGCGGCGTGATCGGGCTGGGCTTGAAGATCGGGTTCCTGATGCCGTACTTGGCCATGCCGCCCTTGATGAGCGTGACCTTCATGTGCAGCCAGCCCGCCATCTCGATGGCGCCGCAGAAGGTGATTTCGCCGTCGCCCTGGCTGAAGTGCAGGTCGCCCACGCTCAGCCCCGCGCCGTCGACGTACACAGGGAAGAACACCTTCGAGCCGCGCGACAGGTCCTTGATGTCGCAGTTGCCGCCATGCTCGCGCGGCGGCACGGTGCGCGCGCCTTCGGCCGCGGCCTTGGCGCGTGCGTCGCCGGTCATCTTGCCCATGTGGGCGGTGCCGGCGAACGGCGGGTTGGCCAGGCCGGGCACGCGATCAGGGTCGGTGGCGATCAGCGCCTTCTCGCGCTCGTTCCACATGTCGAGCATGGGCTTGTCGGGCAGGCAACCGATCAGGCCGGGGTGGATCAGCCCCGCGAAGTTGACGCCCGGAATGTGGCGCGAACTGGTGAACATGCCCTTGAAGTCCCAGATCGATTTCTGCGCTTCGGGAAAGTGGTCGGTCAGGAAGCCGCCGCCGTTCTTCTTCGAGAAGAAGCCGTTGAAGCCCCACAGGCTGTCCTGCTTGGCGCCGATGTCGAGCAGGTCGACCACCAGCAGGTCGCCCGGCTCCGCGCCCTTCACGCCCACGGGGCCCGAGAGGTAGTGCACGGTGCTCAGGTCGATGTCGCGCACATCGTCGGCGCTGTCGTTGTTCTTGATGAAGCCGCCGGTCCAGTCGAAGGTCTCGAGGATGAAGTCGTCACCGGGGTTGACCCAGCAGGCCATCGGAATGTCCGGGTGCCAGCGGTTGTGGATGTTCTCGTTCTCGGTGGGAGACTTGGTCAGGTCGACCTTGATCAGCGTGTCCGTCATTTGCAGTGGCTCCTTGGGGTGTGGTGAATCGGTCGGGTCAAACAGAGAGATAGGCCTTGATGTGGTCCACATCGGTCTTGTCGCGCGCGGTCTCATGAACGAGCCTTCCGCCTTCGATCACGAACAGCCGGTCGGCCACGTCCATCGCAAAGCTGAGCACTTGCTCGGACACGACGATGGTGATGCCGCGCAGCTTGCGGATCTCGTTGAGGGCCTTGGCGATGTCCTTGATGATCGAAGGCTGGATGCCTTCGGTGGGCTCGTCGAGCAGCAGCACCTTGGGGTCGGTGACGAGGGCGCGCGCAATGGCCAGCTGCTGTTGCTGGCCGCCCGAGAGGTTGCCGCCCTTGCGTGTCTTCATGTCCCACAGCACGGGGAACAGGGCGTAGATTTCCTCGGGGATGCGGCGGGCCTTCGAGTTCTCCAGGCCGGTCTGGATGTTCTCCTCGACCGTGAGCGTGGGAAAGATCATCCGGCCCTGCGGCACGTAGGCGATGCCCTTGGCCACGCGCCGAAAGCTCTCGTCGCGCGACACGTCCTGGCCCGCCACTTCGATGCGCCCGCTCTTGAGCGGAAGAATGCCCATGAGGCTCTTGAACAGCGTGGTCTTGCCCATGCCGTTGCGGCCCATGATGGCGATGGTTTCGTTGGCATGGCCTTCGAACGACAGGCCGTGCAGGGCCTCGCTCTGGCCGTAGGCTACGTGCAGGTCTTGCACCTTCAGCATGACGTTGCTCATTCTTCTACTTTCCGGGTTTGGGGGCTGTGGGCGTGCCTGTTTCGCTCGATCGACGAGTGCGCCGAAACGCGCACGTCGGCGCGAACGCACCCCGAAAGAAGCACGGAACGAGATCTCATCTAGTGCCCCAGATAAACGTCGATGACCTTCGGGTCGGCCTGCACCTTCTCCATCGGTCCTTCGGCCAGGATCTTTCCCTGGTGCATCACCGTGACCTTGTGCGCGATCTGCTTCACGAACGCCATGTCGTGTTCGATCACGATCACCGCGCGGTTCTGGCAGATGCGCTTGAGCAGGTCGGCCGTGAGTTCGCGTTCGCGCGCGCTCATGCCGGCGATGGGTTCGTCGAGCATCAGCAGCTCGGGCTCCTGCATCAGCAGCATGCCGATCTCGAGCCACTGCTTCTGGCCGTGGCTCAGCAGGCCGGCTTCGGTGTCGAGGCGGTCGGCCAGGCCGATCTCTTGCGCAACGGCCTGCACCTTCGCCTTGACCTCTTCGTCGCACTTGAAGGCCAGCGCGCCGAACACCGAACGGCCCTTGGGAAACGACACCTCCAGGTTCTGGAACACCGAAAGGTTCTCGTAGATCGACGGGGTCTGGAACTTGCGGCCTATGCCCAGGCGCACGCGCTTGTGCTCGGCCATCTTCGTGAGCTCGGTGTTCTTGAACTTGATGCTGCCGGCGCTGGCGCGGGTCTTGCCGCAGATCAGGTCGAGCAGCGTGGTCTTGCCCGCGCCGTTGGGGCCGATGATCACGCGCAGCTCGTTGCGGTCGATGTACAGCGTGAGCGCGTCGATGGCCTTGAAACCGTCGAAGGACACGGTGAGGTCTTCGACCGCGAGCGCGAAGTCTGTGTTGCTCATGATGCGTGCGGGGCTCCGGGGTCAGGCGCGTTGGCTGCCGACGCCTTCGGGGAGCGTCGGTTCGGGAGTGGTCGTCGGCGCCGTGGATGGCGCGGGTGCCGGGCTCATCGGCGGCTTCACCGCCGCGTCGCGCAATGCCTGCCGGCGCGACTTCCACCAGGGGCGGATCTTTTCTTCCCACACGCCGGCCAGCCCCATCGGGAAGGCCATGGTCACGCCGATGAACAGGCCCGCCATCAGGAACAACCACAGGTCCGGAAAGCTCTCCGAAAAAAGCGTCTTGCCCGCGTTCACCAATAACGCGCCGTACACCGCGCCCACCAGGCTCATGCGGCCGCCGACGGCGCAGAAGATGACCATCTCGATGGAGGGCACGATGCCCACGAAGCTGGGAGACATGAAGCCCACCTGCAGCGCGAACATCGCGCCGCCGATGCCCGAGAGCCCGGCCGCCAGGCAGAAAGTGAAGACCTTGAAGTTCGACACGTCGTAGCCCGAGAAGCGCACGCGGTCTTCCTTGTCGCGCATGGCCAGCAGCAGCGTGCCCAGCTTGCTGGTCTGCACCCAGCGGCACAGCAGAATGCTCAGCACCAGCAAGGCCACGCACACGTAGTAGAGGATGTACTTGGCGCTGTCGGTGCGCGTGTCCCAGCCCAGCATCGTCTTCAAATCGGTCATGCCGTTGACGCCGCCCGTGTAGCCCTGCTGGCCGATGATGAGCACGGTGCAGATGAGCGCCACCGCCTGCGTGATGATCGCGAAGTACACGCCGCCCACGCGGCGCTTGAACATCGCGAAGCTCACGAGCCAGGCCAACGCCATCGGCGCGAGCACCACCAGCGCAAGGCTCAGCGGCAGGCTCTTGAACGGCAGCCACAGCGTGGGCAGTTCGGTGATCTGGTTCCAGTCCATGAAGTCCGGTATGCCGGGCGTGGTCTGGATCTTGGTGGAGATGGGGTCGGAGGCTTCGAGCTTGAGGAACATCGCCATCGCATAACCGCCGATGCCGAAGAACACGCCCTGCCCCAGGCTCAGCACGCCGCCGTAGCCCCACACCATCACGAGCCCCACGGCCACGAAGGCGTAGGTGAGGTACTTGCCCACGAGGTTGAGCCGGAAGATGTCGAGCGACAGCGGCAGCACCACCGCGAGCAGCAGCACCAGCAGCAGCAGGCTGCCGAGCTGGTAGCGCTGGATCGAGGCCTTGAGGAAATTCATCGAAACGTTCTCCAAAAAGGAATCGGGGTTCAGCGGCGGACCTTGACGGCAAAGAGGCCCTGGGGTCGCATCATCAGAATCAGCACGATCAGCGACAGCGTCAGCACCTTGGCCATCGAGCCGGTCATGAAGAACTCCGAGATCGACTGCGTCTGCGCAATGCCGAAGGCCGAGACCACCGTGCCCAGCAGGCTGGCCGCGCCGCCGAAGGTGACGACCAGGAAGGCGTCGACGATATAGAGCGAGCCCGAGGTCGGCCCGGTCGAGCCGATGGTGGTGAAGGCCGCGCCCGCCACGCCGGCGATGCCACAGCCGATGGCAAAGGTCAGGCGGTCGGTCTTCTTCGTATCGATGCCGGTGGCGTTGGCCATGGTGCGGTTGGCCACGGTAGCGCGCACCCTCAGGCCCCAGCGGCTCTTGTGCAACGCGATGAGCACGCCGCCCGTGACCAGCGCGGTGAGCGCCAGCACGAACAGGCCGTTGATGGGAATGTCCAGGCCTTCATGCGGCGTCCACGAGCCCATGAGCCACTCGGGCAAGGTCGGACTCACTTCCTTCGGGCCGATGAAGGTGCGAAAGATCTGCTGCAGCCCCAGGCTCACGCCCCAGGTGGCGAGCAGCGTGTCGAGCGGGCGCTTGTAGAGGTGGCGAATCAGCACCCACTCCACGATCCAGCCGGTGATGAAGGCGAACACGAAGGCCAGCGCGATGGCGATCGGAAAGTAGTACGGCATGAACGCCGGCGCCAGGCTTTCGGTGACGCGCGCGGCCAGGTAGATCGAGTAGGCGCCGATGGTCATGAACTCGCCATGCGCCATGTTGATCACGCCCATCTGGCCGAAGATGATCGCCAGGCCCAGCCCCATGAGCAGCAGCACCGCGAAGAGGCTCAGCCCCGCGAAGCCCTGCATGAGGCCGATGTTCATCATGTCCGACAGAGTCATGGCGGAGGTTCCGGAGTTGGGTATTGGTATTGGCTCCTTCCCCCTCCGGGGGAAGGCTGGGATGGGGGCTGGCGGCATCGGCAAGCGCAAGGCTTTATCCAGCGCCGCTTGCCCCCACCCCAACCCTCCCCCGGGAGGGGAGGGAGAAATGCGAGGCAAGGCTTACTGGTAGCCCTTCGGAAACGGATCCGGCTTGATCAACTCCGCCGATTCCGCCACCACCTTGAACGTCCCGTCCAGCTGCCCTTGCCCGATGCGCGCCTTGCTCCACAGGTGGTGGTTCGCATCCAGCTTCACGTAGCCTTCCGGCGCCGTCTTCAGCTCGATGCCGGGCGAGCCCGCCACGACCTTGTCCACGTCGAAGCTGCCGGCCTTCTCGACCGCCGCCTTCCACAGCCACGGGCCCAGGTAGCCCGCCTGCGTCACGTCGCCGATCACCGCGTCCTTGCCGTACTTGGCCTTGAAGGCCTCCACGAACTTCTTGTTGTTCGGGTTATCCAGCGTCTGGAAGTACTTCATCGACGAATAGAAACCGGCGAAGTTCTCGCCGCCCACGCCGGTCATTTCGTCTTCGGTCACGGCCAGCGTCAGCAGGAACTGCTTGTCGCCCGTGATGCCCGCGGCCTTGAGCTGCTTGTAGAAGGCCACGTTGGAGCCGCCCACCACGGCAGCGAAGATGCAGTCGGGCTTGGCGACCTTGATCTTGTTGATCAGCGAGTTGAAGTTGGTGTGGCCCAGCGGGTAGTACTCCTCGCCCTTCACGGAGCCCTTCTGGAAGTTCTCGATGTGCTTGCGCGCGATCTTCATCGAGGTGCGCGGCCAGATGTAGTCGGAGCCCACCAGGAAGAAGGTCTTGGCCTTCTTCTCCTTGGCGCCCCAGTCCAGCCCCCAGATGATCTGCTGCGTGGCCTCTTGCCCCGTGTAGATCACGTTCTTGCTTTGCTCCAGGCCTTCGTAGAAGGTGGGGTAGTACAAGAGGCCGTTCTCTTTCTCGAACACCGGCAGCACGGCCTTGCGCGAGGCGCTGGTCCAGCAGCCGAACACGGCCGCGCAGTGGTCGTTGACCAGCAGCTTCTTCGACTTCTCGGCGAAGGTGGGCCAGTCGGAAGCACCGTCTTCCTTGATGACCTTGATCTTGCGGCCCAGCACGCCGCCCATGGCGTTGATCTGGTCGATGGCCAACTGCTCGGCCTGGATCGAACCGGTCTCCGAAATGGCCATGGTGCCGGTCGACGAATGCAGCTGGCCCACCGTCACTTCGGTGTCGGTCACGGCGAGCTTGGTGGTGTTGACCTTGGCGGTGGGGAACTGCGCCGACTGGCCGAAGCTCAGGCCGCTCAGGCCCATCACGGGCAGCGCGGCGGCGCCCTGCAGCAGACGGCGGCGGCGCAGTGCCAGGGCATCGAGAGAAGAAGGATCGGAATCACGCGACATCAGGAAACTCCAGGCAGTTGAAAAACGGGTGGGCCGCGCACCATCGCAGTGCGTCGGAAGGTGCTGCGAGCACCATGGCTGGTACTTTAGAAATCACCCGGGTTTGCGCGAATACGTCATTCAACGTAGCGGCGGGAACCTGCCCTGCCCGCAGACTCGCGAGCACGGCCACGCCGGAAGAAGCCGGAAGAAAGGCGCAGGGAGCGCTTCTTGCTCTACCCGCCTCATGCCCATGCCGCCGCCGCGAGAACCCGCCATGCAATCCGTCTCCGGACAGAAGATCTACCGCATCCGCCGCGACTACAACGCCTGGGTCGCGAACGAAACGCTGGAGGACTACGCACTGCGCTACACGCCGCGCAGCTTTCGCAAGTGGTCGGAGTTCCGCGTGGCCAACGCGGCCTTCGGCGCCACCTCGTTCCTGGCGCTGGAAGCCATCGGCGGGGTCATCGCGCTGAGCTACGGCTTCTCGAACGCGCTGTGGGCCATCCTGGTGGTGGGGCTCATCACTTTTCTCACGGGCCTGCCCATCTCGTACTACGCGGCGCGGCACGGCGTCGACATGGACCTGCTCACGCGCGGCGCGGGCTTCGGCTACCTGGGCTCCACGCTCACCTCGCTGATCTACGCGAGCTTCACCTTCATCTTCTTCGCGCTGGAGGCCGCCATCCTTGCATTGGCGCTGAAGATGTACCTGGACTGGCCGCTGCCGCTGCTGTACGTGGTGTCGTCGATCGTCATCATTCCGCTGGTGGCGCGCGGCATCACGCTCATTTCGGGGCTGCAGTTGTGGACGCAGCCGATCTGGATCGCGCTGTTCGTCTGCCCCTTCGCGGCCGTGATGCTGAAGAAGCCCGAGCTGCTTTCCGACTTCACCAGCCTGAGCGGGCGCGTATCGCAAAGCAGCGGCTTCGACCCGCTGATGTTCGGCGCGGCGGCGGCCGTGGCCTTCTCGCTGGTGGTGCAGATCGGCGAGCAGGTCGACTACCTGCGCTTCCTGCCCGAGAAGACCGCCGCCAACCGCCGCCGCTGGTGGACCGCGGTGCTGGTGGCCGGGCCGGGGTGGATCGTGCCGGGCATGCTCAAGATGATGGGCGGCGCGTTCCTCGCGTTCCTGGCGCTGCAGCACGAGATCACGTTCACGCACGCCATCGAGCCCACGCAGATGTACCTCACGGGTTTCTCGTACGTGCTGCGCGACCCGGCCTGGGTGCTGGCCGTCACGGTGCTCTTCGTGGTGATCTCGCAGATGAAGATCAACCTCACCAATGCCTATGCGGGCTCGCTGGCGTGGTCGAACTTCTTCGCGCGGCTCACGCACAGCCATCCGGGGCGCGTGGTGTGGCTGGTGTTCAACGTCGCCATCGCGGTGCTGCTGATGACGCTCGACGTGTTCGGCGCGCTGGAGCGCGTGCTCGGGCTCTACAGCAACATCGCCATTGCCTGGGTCGGCGCGCTGGTGGCCGACCTAGTCATCAACAAACCGCTGGGCTGGAGCCCGAAGACCATCGAGTTCAAGCGCGCGCACCTGTACGACATCAACCCGGTGGGACTGGTGGCCATGCTCGTGGCGGCCGCGCTGGCCATGCTGGCGTACTCGGGCGCGCTGGGCCAATGGGCAAAGGCCTTCTCGCCGTTCATCGCGCTGGCCACGGCCATGCTCGTGTCGCCGCTGCTGGCGTGGCGCACGCGCGGGCGCTACTACCTGGCGCGCACCGACATCGACCGCTGGGCGCCGGGCCAGAGCGTGAAGTGCTCGGTGTGCGACAACAGCTTCGAGTCGGAAGACATGGCGCACTGCCCGGCCTACAGCGCGCCGATCTGCTCGCTGTGCTGCACGCTCGAATCGCGCTGCCACGACCGCTGCAAGACCGACTCGCGCGCGGCCGACCAGATGAGCGGCTGGCTGCAGGCGCTGCTGCCGCCGGCGCTGTCGGCGCGGCTGAACTTTCGCGTGGCGCACTACCTGCTGGTGGCCGCGTCGCTGATCGCGCTGCTGGCCACGGTGGTCGGCGTGGTCTATGCGCAGGAGGCCATCACGGGCACCGGCAACGCGGCGCTGGCCATGCCCTTCCTGAAGGTGTTCGCGCTGCTGTCGGTGGTGGTCGCGGTGGCCGCGTGGTGGGTGGTGCTGGGCAGCGAGAGCCGGCAGATGGCGCAGGAAGAATCGAGCCGCCACAACAATCTGCTCGCGCTCGAGATCGAGGCGCATCGCCGCACCGACGCCGCGCTGCAGACCGCCAAGGAAGCCGCCGAGGCCGCGAACCAGGCCAAGACGCGCTACGTGGCCGGCATGACGCACGAGCTGCGCACGCCGCTCAACAGCATCCTGGGTTATTCGCAGATCCTGCTGAAAGGCGATGCCGTGTCGCCGCCGCGCGACGCGGTGCAGACCATCCACCGCAGCGGCGAGCACATGCTCGGGCTCATCGACGGCCTGCTCGACCTGGCGCGCATCGAGGCCGGCCGGCTGCAGCTGGAGCCGGCGCCGCTCGCGCTGCCGGCCTTTCTGGACCAGCTCGTGCACATGGTGCGGCCGCAGGCCGAGAACAAGGGCCTGGCCTTCGTCTACACGCACGCCGGCCGGCTGCCGCCGTGGGTGCATGCCGACGCCAAGTGGCTGCGGCAGATCCTCATCAACCTGCTGGCCAATGCCGTGCGCTTCACCGACAGCGGCACGGTCACGCTGCATGTCGATGCGCGCCGCGAAGTGCTGCGCTTCGACGTGGTCGACACCGGCATCGGCGTGGCGCCGCAAGACCACCAGCGCATCTTCCTGCCGTTCGAGCGCGGCGCGGCGGGCCGCCGGCGCGGCGAGCCGGGCACGGGGCTGGGCCTGACGATCACCGGGCTGCTCACTTCGCTGATGGGCGGCGAGCTCAAGCTCGCGCAGACCTCGTCGGCGGGCAGCACCTTCAGCGTGCGCGTATACCTGCGCGCGGTGGCCGACCCCGGCCCGCAGGCCAAGGCCGGCGCCCTGCGCCAGCCGGTGTCGGGCTACCTGGGCGCGCGCCGCACGCTGCTGGTGGTCGACGACCAGCCGGTGCAGCGGCAGATGCTGGCCGGCATGCTCGCGCCGCTGGGCTTCGACGTGCGCGAGGCCGCCAGCGGCACCGAGTGCCTCGACAGCCTGCGCGAAGAGCTGCCCTCGGCCATCCTGCTGGACCTGACGATGGACGACATGGACGGCTGGCAGACCGCCACGTCGGTGCGCGCGGCGGGCTTCGACGGCATCCCGATCGTCATCGTCTCGGCCAACATGTTCGAGAACCAGGCCGACCGGCTGCAGGCGGCGGGCTGCCAGGCCTTCGTCGGCAAACCGGTGATCGAGTCGGAGCTCATCGCCACGCTGGAGCGGCACCTCGGGCTCGAATGGCTGCTGGCCAGCGACACGCCGCCGCCCGTCGCCGACGACGACACGCCGCCGCGCCCGCGCCAGCTCGCGCTGTCGGAAGACGACCGCGCCGAACTCATGCGCCTGGTGCAGATGGGCCACGTGCGCGGCCTGCACACGGCGCTCGACCGGCTGGCCGCCGCATCGCCCTCGGCGGCCACCACCTGCACCTGGCTGCGCGGCATGGCCACGCGCTTCGAACTCGACAACCTCCGCAACGCACTGGCAGAAGATGCAGACACCCTCGCCCCTTGAATCGCCCGCCGAACGCCCCGTGGTGCTGGTGGTCGACGACGCGCCCAGCAGCCTGGGCATGCTGTGCGACACGCTGGAGGCCAGCGGCTACACCGTGCTGGTGGCGGCCGACGGCGAGGCTGCGCTCCAGCGGCTCGAGCTGGTGGTGCCCGACGCGATCCTGCTCGACGGCCTGATGCCCGGCCTCTCGGGCTTCGAGACCTGCCGCCGCATCAAGGCCGACCCGGCGCTCGCGCACATCCCGGTGCTTTTCATGACGGGCCTGTCGGAGACCGCGCACGTGGTCGAAGGCTTCGAGTGCGGCGGTGTCGACTACGTGGTCAAGCCCATCCGCGCGCAGGAGGTGCTGGCGCGGCTGCACACGCATGCGCGCAACGCCCGCATCACGCGCATGGCGCGCGACGCGGTCGACGTGGCCGGCATGGGCGTGGTGTTCGTCGACACGCGCGGGCGCATCGCGTGGCGCTCGCCGCAGGCCGCGCTGTGGCTGCATGCGCTCGAAGACCCGGTGGCGCCGGGGCTGCTGCCCGCGTCGCTCGAACCGGCGCTGGCGGCGGGCGCGGCCGTGGCCATCGGCACGGCCACGGGCATGCGGCTGTCGGTGCGCAACCTGGGCGCGGCGGCGCTCGGCGAGACCATGCTGCTGTTCGCGATGCAGCGCGAGGGCCCGGCCGCGCGGCTGGCCGAAGCCGCGCTCACGCCGCGCGAGACCGAGGTGCTGTCGTGGCTCGCCAAGGGCAAGACCAACCGCGACATCGGCGAGATCCTGGGCACCAGCCCGCGCACGGTGAACAAGCACCTGGAGCACATCTTCGAGAAGCTGGGGGTGGAGACGCGGGCGGCGGCCGCGGCGCTGGCGAGCGGGCAGCTGGTGTGAACACTTCGGGCGCGCACGGTAGGTAACCCACGGGGGGTAACCGCCCCCACCGCACAGGGTTTTAGGTCTTGAATGCTTTGGTAGCAATCAGAATCAAGTGGCCACCGGAGCCAAAAATGCTGTCAAGCCTTCTGCAGTTTCCGCCCCGCGAAAGCGCCTACAAGCGCAAGTTCCTGAGCAACCAGGACGAGAACCTCTTCATGGGTTCGTTCGAGAGCTTTGCCGCGGCCGAGGCCGGCGCGCCGCCCAGCAAGGCCGTGGGCTACGACAACGCGGAAGCGGCCAAGCTCTACAGCCCGCAGATCTATTTCTACGACTACCCGGCGCTGTTCTGGCTCGGGCGCTCGATCGATGCGGGCCTCACGCGGGTGTTCGACCTGGGCGGGCACATCGGCATCAAGTACTACGCGTTTCGCCGCGTGCTGAGCTACCCGGGCAGCCTGCACTGGACCGTGTGCGACGTGCCCGGCGTGGTCGAGAGCGGGCGCGCGCTGGCGGTGCAACGCGAGGCCACCGCGCAGCTCGACTTCACCACCGACTACCGCGACGCGAGCGGCTGCGACCTGCTGTATGCCTCGGGCAGCCTGCAGTACCTGCCGGTGCGCATCGACGCGATTCTTTCGTCGCTTGCCGTGAAGCCCAAACGCATCATCCTGAACACCACGGCCGTGCACCCGGAGCGCACGATCTACACGCTCAACAGCATCGGCGTGGCCGTGTGCCCCTACCGCATCGAGCACCACGACGAGCTGATGGCCGAGCTGGCGCGCTCGGGCTACAAGAAGCGCGACACCTGGCGCAACGAGGGCAAGCCGATCGAGGTGCCCTTTGTCGATGGCGGCGACAAGCCCTACTACGCGGGCTGCTGCTTCGACCTGGGCGCGTGACGCCTGCGCCCCGCGTCAGGGAATGACGGCGGGCAGGTTCTGGTCGGCCACGTGCCGCTGCTCGGGCGACAGCGCGTCATAGAGCTTCGACAGCGCGTCGCTCACGGCCTGCGCGCGCCGTGCCCGGTCTTGTGCCTGCGTGGCGCGCGACTGCGCGAACTGCACGGCCGTCTGGTCGTCCCCCGGTGCGGCGGCTGTCATGCCGGCGCGGCCCGCCATGTCCCACACCGCGTCGGAGAAGCGGTCCCACTGCGGCGACTGCTCGGGCGTGATCATGAGCTGCAGGCGCAGGTCGTAGAGCTTGTCGCGGATCTTGCCTGCCGCTGTGGCCGGCGTAGAGAGGCTGTCGCCCGTGCGCGGGCTCGCCGAGCTGTCGGTGCGCGCGCCGCGCCGGCCGCCACCGCCCATGCCGCCACCACCGCCGCCGAACTGCGCGAAGCTGTAGCCGCTCACGGCAATCAGCGTGGCGGCGAGCGCGAATTTCCGCAGGGGTTGTTTAATCGTCATCCTGAAATCCTTTGGAGCCGGCCCGAGAAGGGCCAGGCTGCATTTCAGGAGCCTCGGCTGTCCAGTGCGTTGCGCGCCGGTTAAGCGGGGGTAAAGCAGGCGGGCTTTACCGGCATCGCGCTTTCAAAAAAACTTGAGCGCCTACTTGAGCGCCTCCAGAAAAGATATTAAAGTGATATCACTTTTACCGGAGGCATCCATGAACGAGAAGACCCTCACTCCACCCCGCTCGGTCCGCAAGGAGCGCTCGTATCGCTCCTTCAACGGCTACGGCATCGTGGCCGCGGTGCTGCTGCTGATCGCGTTCGGCACGGCCGCCATCGTGCAGCGCTGGATGCCGCTGCCGGTGAGCGTGCTGCTCATCGTGGTGGCGCTGGTGCTGGTGCCGGGCCTGTACATGCTGCAGCCCAACGAGGGCATCATCCTCACGCTGTTCGGCGAGTACCAGGGCACCGACCGCAGCGAGGGCCTGCGCTGGACCAACCCGCTGCAAAGCGGCCAGAAGATCTCGCTGCGCGCGCGCAACCTCAACACGCCCGCGCTGAAGGTGAACGACAAGCGCGGCAACCCGGTGGAAATCGGCGCGGCCGTGGTGTGGAGGGTGCACGACACGGCGCAGGCCGTGTTCGAGATCGACGACTACAACAAGTTCGTCGCCATCCAGGCCGAGGCCGCCATCCGCCACCTGGCCACGCTCTACGCCTACGACAGCGGCGACGACCTGCCGACCGAAGAGACCACGCTGCGCGCCGGGCTCGACACGGTGGCCGACGCGCTCAAGGCCGAGCTCAACCAGCGCTTTGCCAGCGCCGGCGTCGAAGTGCTCGACGCCAAGCTCACGCACCTGGCCTATGCCCCCGAGATCGCGCAGGTGATGCTGCGCCGCCAGCAGGCGGTGGCCATCGTGAGCGCGCGGCACCAGATCGTGGCGGGCGCGGTCGGCATGGTCGAGGCGGCATTGCGCGGCCTGTCGGAGCGCAACCTCGTGGTGCTCGACGACGAGCGCAAGGCCTCGATGGTGTCGAACCTGCTGGTGGTGCTGTGCTCCGACCGCGAGACGCAACCGGTCGTCAACACGGGTACGCTGTACACCTGATTCCCCTCTCCCCTCGATGGCCAGTCCCGGAAAAAAATCCTACCCCCTGCGCATCGATCCGGCCCTGTGGGCCGAGATCGAACGCCTGGCGGCGCAGGAGCTGCGAAGCGCGAACGCGCAGGTCGAGTTCCTGCTGCGCGAAGGGCTGGCCAAGCGCGGGCGCCTGCCCCTCGCTCCCGATGGCAAGCCGACCCCGCCTCGGTGAATACCCCTGCTGCGCTGAGAGCGGAATGACAGCCCCGGCTTCTACGATGGCAGCGGCAGGCGACACCCGGTTCGCCGCGCCCTTCCCTCTGGAGACATCGTGACGAAGCCCCTTCTTTTTTCCTCCACCCGACTCAGCGGACTCACCCGGCGCGCCGCGCTCCCCCTGCTCGCGGCCCTTGCGCTCGCCGGCTGCGGCGGCCTCGGCGGCACGCAGCCGCCCGCGGCCACCGGCGACATCCACGTCATGACCTCGGGCGGCTTCACCGCTGCCTACAACGACCTGCGCCCCGCGTTCGAGCGCAGCAGCGGCCGCAGCGTGAAGACGGCCTACGGCGCCTCGATGGGCAACGCCGACGATTCGATCCCGAGCCGCCTGGCGCGCAACGAGCCGGCCGACGTGGTGATCCTGGCGCGCCCGGCGCTCGACGCGCTGGTGGCGCAGGGCAAGGTGGTGCCGGGCAGCCAGGTCGACCTGGTGCGCTCGGCCATCGGCTTCGCGGTGCGCAAGGGCGCGCCCAAGCCCGACATTTCCACGGTCGATGCGCTCAAGCGCACGCTGCTGGCCGCGCCGTCGATCGCCTACTCGGCCAGCGCGAGCGGCACCTACTACGAGACCGAGCTGCTCAAGAAGCTGGGCATCGAGGAGCAGGTCAAGCCCAGGAGCAAGCGCATCCTCAGCGAGCGCGTGGGCACCGTCGTGGCCCGCGGCGATGCCGCGCTGGGCCTGCAGCAGGTGAGCGAGCTGCTGCCGATCGCGGGCATCGACTACATCGGCCCGCTGCCCGCCGAGGTGCAGCGCGTGACGGTGTTCTCGGCCGGCATCGCCACCGCGTCGAAGCAACCCGATGCCGCGCAGCAGCTGATTCGCTACCTCAACTCGCCGGCCGCCGCGCCCGCCATCGCGAAGACCGGGCTGGAGCCGCTGACGGCGCGCTGACCCTGCCGCCGCACGGCGCGCTACAGCGTCCAGCCGTCGCGCCGGAAGAATTCGACCAGCGCATCGTCCACTTTCGCGGCCTGGTCGTAGGCAATCGCGTGGCCCGCGCCGGGCAGCAGCTCGACGCGCACATGCGGCGCCAGGGCCTGCACGCGGGCGAAGGCGCGCAGGGGGTCGTACAGCGCCTCGTCCTCGCCCAGCATCAGCAGCGTCTGCTTGGGCAGCACGCGCAGGTCGGCGTCGCTCATGCGGCCCGGCGGACGGGGGTGGCCGCGCTGGCAGCGCCAGCGCACCAGCAGATCGTCCATGGCCCAGGGCGGCGGCTCGGGCGCCAGCGGCGACGACACCATCGCCTGGAACGCGCGCACCATCCGCTCGCTCGGAAAGGTCAGGGCCAGCCCCGCGCGCGCCATGAAGCTCACGCGCATCGACTCGAGGTTGGGCGGCGCCAGCAGCGCGAGCCGCGACACGCGGCGCGAAGTCTGGCGCAGGTACGCCGCCGCGAGCCACGCGCCGAAGGAGCTGCCGCACAGCCCCAGCTTCGGCCGGCCGATGCCGATCAGCACGTCCTCGAGCCAGTTGCAGTACGCGTCCTCCGACGCGGGCCGGCGCCCTTCGGTGCGGCCCGCGTCGCCGATGATGTCGACCGCGTAGACCTGCAGCGAACCCGCGAGCCGCTCGATGTTGTGGATCCAGGTGGTGGCGTTGCCCCCGCCGCCGTGCAGCAGCAGCACCGGCGGCGCGTAGGCCGGCCCCGACGCCAGCACGTGCGCGCGGCCGTAGCGCGTTTCGACATACCGGCTTTCATACGGCACCGGCCAGCGCGCGAGCACGCGGGCGTACGAATCCAGCAACGTGGACCGGGCTTCCAGCGAGCGGAAGTGGCCGGCATGCAAGCGTGCTTCGAAGAGGCTCATGGCGTGTGCGGGCCGGCGCTCATTGGCGGTAGGGGTTGTGGGGGCGCCGGTCGCGGCGGTCGGGCACGCCGTCGCCGTCGCTGTCCGCGTTGCGGCGGTAGCGGGCGGGCTCGCTGTAGCGCTCGTGGCTGTAGCGGCGGCCGCCGCGCGGGTCGATGCCCCAGCCGGTGCCCCACCCCGTTCCGGGGCGCCATCCGGTGCCCGGGCCGTCCCTGTGCAGGTCGATGCGCTCCAGGCGCTCGACGCTGTACACCGGCCGCGAGGGCCTGAACTCCTCGGGAAGCGGATCGGGGCGATGGGCGCTCGCCTCCAGCGCCGCCAGGGGCAGAAGGAGCATCGCGGCGGCGACGGCGAACCTGGAATGCATGGTGTCTTTCTTCAGTCTGATGGACGAACACCCCGCATCCTGATACGCCTGAATGAAGGTCTGCTGAAAATTCGGCAGCCCGCGGGCAGCGCCGGCCTCGCTTTCTTTGGGATTTCTTCAGCTTCGCCGGTTAGATTGCCGACCATGAAGATCCTCCTGGCCGAAGACGACTTCGATCTGGCCACCGGCATTCGCGTCGCCCTGCAGACCCAGGGCATGGACGTGGTGTGGGTGCGCCGCATCGCAGAGGCGCTGCGCATCCTCGACGAAGACGGGTGCGACCTGCTGCTGCTCGACCTCGGCCTGCCCGACGGCGACGGCCTGGCCGTGCTCGAGCACCTGCGCCGCGCGGGCGCGCGCCTGCCCGTGCTCATCCTGAGCGCGCGCGACGGCCTGCACGACCGGCTGCTGGGCCTGGACAACGGCGCCGACGACTACCTGGTCAAGCCCTTCGTGCTGGCCGAGCTGATCTCGCGCGTGCGCGCCCTCACGCGGCGCAGCTACGGCGGCGACGGCGCCACCTTCGAGGTGCGCGGCCTGTGGCTGCACGAGCCCACCCAGCGCGTGCGCGTGAACGGCGAATCGGTGGCGCTCTCGCGCAGCGAGTTCAAGCTGCTCACGCTGCTGGTCAAGCGCGCCGACCGCGTGGTCGCGCGCCGCATGCTCGAGCAGCTGGCGCTGGCGGGCTTGCCCGGCCAGAGCCCGGGCAGCAACGTGCTCGACGTGCACATCTCCAACCTGCGCCGCAAGATCGGCGACGGCTACATCCGCACCGTGCGCGGCATCGGCTACGTGATCTACCTGACCGCGCAGCAACCGCTGGAGCAGGCGTGACCCCCATGCCGCGCGGGTTCGGCGCATCGCTTGCGCAAGCGCCGGGCCGGCTGATGCGCAACCTGTGGGGGCGCCTGCGGCGGCCGTCGCTGGTGCGCCGCCTCATGTTCGCGCAGATCGCGATGATGACGCTGCTGTGGAGCGTGGCGGTGGCCCTGCTGCTGGGCTCCGCGATGTTCGACGACCTGTCCACGCTGGACGCCTCGCACCGCGCCATGCTCACCGTGGCGCGCAACATGACCGACCAGCCCGCCAAGCAGTACGAAAGCCTGCGCGCCCTGGACCTGGGGCTGCGCAATGCCTTGGGCAACGGCAACGACGCCTCGCTGTCGCCCAGCGTCATCGTGTGGCAGAACGGCCGCGAAATCTATCGCTCCGACGGCGTGCCTTCGGGCATCGTGAACTCGCGCCCCGACATCGGCGAGACGGTCGAAGCCGACGGCAAGAGCTGGCGCGCCCGCACCATCGAATCGCCCACGGGCAAGACGCGCGTGACGCTGATCACGCCCGGCGGCGTGCAGATCTGGCTCACCTTCCAGTCGCGCGGCTACTACATCCTGCCGCTGATCGTCAGCGTGCCCTTTCTGCTGTTTCCCGCGTGGCTGTCGATCCGGCTGGCGCTGCGGCCGTGGCGCAAGGTGGCGCGCGAAATCGCCTCGCGCGGCCCGCACGACCTGGCGCCCGTCACCCAGCTGCCGCGCCACGACGAGCTGCTGCCGCTGGTGCACAACTTCAACGCCCTGATGGACCGGCTGCGCGCGAGCATCGCGCGCGAGCAGAGCTTCATTGCCGACGCGGCGCACGAGCTGCGCACGCCCATCGCCGCCATGCGCGTGAACGTCGAGGCGCTGCAGTCGCTGCTCACGCAGCACATTCCCACCGAGCGCCAGCACGAGCTGTTCGCGCGGGTGCTCAGCAGCAACGTGCGCGCCGAGCGGCTGGTGGGCCAGTTGCTGCGGCTGATGCGCAGCCACGCGCAGACATCGGCGCCCGGCCCGCTGCGGCTGGACGACCTGCTGCAGGAGCGGCTGGCCGCGCTGTCGGCGCTGGCGCACGTGCGCGAGGTCGAGATCGAACTGGTGGCCGACGAGCCCGTGGAGATCGCGGGCGACCGCGACAGCCTGGTCTCGATGATCGACAACCTGATCGACAACGCCACCAAGTACAGCCCCGTGGGAGCGACCGTGAGCGTGGGCATCCAGCGCGTGGGCGACGAGGCCGTGCTGACGGTGGCCGACCAGGGGCCGGGCATCATGCCGGCGCTGCGCGAGCGCGTGTTCGACCGCTTCTTTCGCGACCCCGACCAGACGCAGACCGGCAGCGGCCTGGGGCTGGCCATCGTGCGCTCGGTGATCGACGTGCACGGCGGCTCCATCGCGCTGGACGACACGGGCATGGGCCCGGGGCTGCGGGTGACGGTGCGGCTGCCGCTGGCCGCCACCGGGGAGCCCGGCCCGCTGGGTGCGCTCGGGACGGTGGCGCCGGCGGCTTCGTAGCCCGCCGGGCCTGCTCAGGGCGCGAGCGTTTCGCGCGGTTCGTCGCCGCGCGCGCGCCCTTCGGCCTCGAGGTTCGCGCACAGCGCGAAGAACCCGTCGAGCTCGCCCGCCTTGTCGAACACCGCGTCGGCCCCGAGTTCTCGCGCCCAGTCGGCGATCTCGCCGGTCGCGTAGTTGGTCAGCACCACCACGCGCTGGCCGGGCCGGCAGCGGCCGCAGCGCTTGACGATGCCCAGGCCCGAGCCTTCGTTCAGGAACAGGTCGACCACCAGCAGGTCCCACGCGCCGGGGTTCCCGTCCAGCCACGCGACGGCCTCGGCCTCGGTGGTGGCCGTGCCGATCAGGTGGACGTCGACCGCGTCCTCCATGGCGGCGATCAGGGCGTGGCGGATATGGGGGTTGTCTTCGACAAGAAAGGTGGAGAGCGGCACGGCGAAGGCGGGATCGATTTTCGAATGGTGCCTAGCCTAAGCGAAAGCGCGAAGCCCCGGCGGTGAGCGCGCCGCCCTACATGCGGTAGGAAATCCGGCCACCACGGCCCCCCGTAAACTGGCGCGCTTGCGACTCACGTCTTCCTCCACCTCTTCCCCGCGCGGCCCAGCCGACGAATGAACGCCATGACACAGCCTCAGCCGACGACGATCTCCCCCGCCCTCGTTTCCGCCTTCGCGCCCGGCGGCACGCTGCGCGCGTCCATCAACCTCGGCAACCCCATCCTGGCCAACAGGAACCCCGATGGCGGCGAGCCCGTGGGCGTGTCGATCGACCTCGCGCGCGAGTTCGCGCGGCGGCTCGGCGTGGGCATCGAGCTGGTGGTGTTCGAGAAGGCCGCCGCCTCGGTCGACGCGGTGAAGAACGAGAAGGCCGACATCGGCTTCTTCGCCATCGACCCCGCGCGCAGCGAGGGCCTGCTGTTCACCGCGCCCTACGTGCTGATCGAGGGCAGCTACCTCGTGTCCGAAGCCTCCGCGCTGACCGACAACGCGCAGGTCGATGCGCAGGGCCACCGCATCTCGGTTGGCTCGGGCAGCGCCTACGACCTGTTCCTGACGCGCGAGATCCGGCACGCCGACATCGTCCGCCTACAGGGCGCGGCCCCCGCGCTGGCCGCGCTGCGTTCGGGCGAGGTCGAGGTGGCCGCCGGCATCCGCCAGTTGCTCGAAGGCGAAGCGCAACGCGCGCCCGGCGTGCGCGTGCTGCCGGGGCGCTTCATGGTGATCCAGCAGGCCATGGGCACGCCGGCCAGCCGCGGCGCCGACGCGCAGGCACTGCTCGCGGCCTTCGTCGAGGAGATGAAGGCCAGCGGCTTCGTGGCCGATGCGCTGAAGCGCCACCGCATCGAGGGCGCGATCGTCGCGCCCTCGGCCTGAGCGCGACGGCCCGCAACCTCAGAGCTTGAACGCCTCGACCGGCCCCTGCGAATAGAACAGGAAGTAGCCGGTCGACGTCTGGAAGCTGTTCTTCTTCCACCCCGCCGGCACCTTGAAGATGCCGAGCTGCTCGCTCGCCACGCCGACGAAGGCGGTGTTCTCACTGTCGGTGGTGATGCGCTGCCAGCGTTCGCGCGTCACGGGCCGCATCTGCATCTTGGGTTCGCTCCACTCGGGCGTGCGCACCTTGTCGCGCATCACGTAGTGGTCGCCCTGCCGCTCGATCTTGATGAGTTCCTTGAGCGCGCCGTTCTGCTTGACGGCGTAGGTGCCGACCAGTTCGGCCTCGGGGCCGCCGTTGCTCGCGCCGCACGCGGCCAGCAGCAACAGCGCCGACGCGCCCGCCGCCAGCCATTTCAATGCTGTGTTCATGGGAGTCCTTTCGGTAGGGAGCGCGCGCCGCCCGGCAGGCCGGGCGGCGCGCGGGTTTCAGGTGCTCAGCGCTTCTCGTTCTCGCGCAGCTTCAGGTTGCCCTGGAAGCGCAGCGCGTGCGGGTACTCCTCCTTCTCGGCCCCGGCGTCCACCGCCGCCATGCGCTGCTGGCTCACGGCCGTCTTGGCCAGCATGGCCGCCGGCAGGTTCACGATGCCCTTGACCTGGTCGTACTGCACCTGCGTGATGCGCCCCACCTGCAGCAGCCGGAACGCGTCGCGCTCGATGTTCAGCAACAGCGGCTTGTTGTCGGCAAAGCTCTGCGCCTTGGCCAGCAGCGCGCTCCACGACTGCGCGCTGTAGTTGCTCACGTAGTAGTCCTGCCCCGTGGGCCCGGCCAGCACCGCCGTGCAGCCCGGCAGCTCCAGCTGCACCGCGCCGCTGGACATCACGAAGGTCTTGCGCTGCTCCATCGCGTCGCCGTAGGCCAGCGTGACCGGAATGTTCCAGGTCGACGCCGGGAACTGGTTCTGGTTGGGGAACGACTCCTGCGTGATGTTGACGTAGGTGCGGTCGGCCGCGCACTGCGCATCGACCGTGAGCAGCGGCACGCCGGTCTGGCGGATGAAGCTGTCGCCGATGTCGGCCACCTTCTTGCCGCCGCTCACTTTCTCCAGCGAAGTCCACAGCCGCGACGGCGTGACGTTGCCGAAGCCGTAGTCCTTCAGGTAGATCTGCAGGCCCTTCTGCATCGCTTCTTCGCCGATGTAGTTCTGCACCGTCTCCAGCACGTGGCTGCCCTTGTTGTAGACGAAGATCGACGGGCTGATGAAGCCGAACGAACCCGCGTCGGTCAGGTTGCGCTGCACCGGCACCGCCGTGCTCTTCAGGTCGGCCACGATCACGTTGTGCTTGTCGAGCACGTAGTCGGAGAAGCTGTAGTACTCGGGGTGGAACTTGATGGTGGTGCGCCTTTCGAACCAGCGCGCGAACGACTCGTTGAGCCACACGTTGTCCCACCAGTCGAGCGTGACGAGGTCGCCGAACCACTGGTGCGCGATTTCATGCGTGACCACCGTCACCGAATACAGCGTGGGCTTGTCGCCCGGCTTGGTGAGCACCGCGTCGGCGAACTCGAAGATGGCGCCCCAGTTCTCCATGCCGCCGAAGCCGGTGTTGGGCTTGTTGTTGTAGCTGTCGTTGGCCGCGATGGTGTCGAACTTCTTGATCGGCAGGGGAATGCCCGTGTACTTGTAGTAGTAGTCCATGGCCACCTTGGTCCACTCCATCGGGAACGTGGCCCACGTGGAGCGGCCCGGCGGCGTGAACCAGCGCAGCGGAATGTCGCTGCCGTCCAGCGGGTTCCTGAAGGTGTCGGGCAGGATGTCGAACTTGCCGCCGCCGAAGAAGGTCAGGTACATGGGCATCGACGGTGTCTTCTCGAACGACACCTGCTGGTAGCCGTCGGGCAGTTTCACGGCCGACTTCTGCGCGCCGTTCGACACCGTCTTCCAGTCGCCCGGCACCTCGGCCGAAATCTCGAAGGTGTGGCGGAAAGCCGGCTCGTCCCAGCCCGGGAACCACTGGCGCGCGTAGTTGGTTTCGCCCTGCGTCACGATGGCGTCGCTGCTCACGCCCTCGGGGGTCGACAGGCCGACCTTGAAGATGCCGGTGGCCGCCGAGCAGAACGGGTTGCGCTGCATCTCGGCGGGCGGGCAGTACTCCGCATCGGAGAACTGGATCTTGCCGTCCCACTCCATGTGCAGCAGGTACTTGCCCTTGGCGATCTGGCCGTCGTTCAGCCGCAACTGCACGAAGTCGCCCAGCGTCTGCGGCGTGGGAATCAGCGGTATCGCCTCGCCCGGGCTCGACACCTTGCGCAAGGTGGTGCGGCCCTTGGCGAAGTTGAGGTTGTGCGCGGCCACCACGATGGCGTCCACGGGCTTGAGCACTTCGATCTCCACGTCGCCGCGGCCCACGAAAGTCTTGAGCGCGGCATCGGGCCGGAACCACAGCTTGTAGTTGCTGGGCCAGACCGTGTCGGGCAGCTCCTGCGGCCTGGCGGACCGGTCGACCGCCGGGCCGGCGGCCGCGTCGGCCACCGCCACCGGCACGCCGTCGTCGGGGGCCTTCTTGGCGGTGTCGGGCGAAGACGCCCCCGACGCCGCCTGGTTCGACGCCGGCGCGCCGAGGCCGACGCCGCCGCCTCCGAGCGATGCGCCGCCGCTGTCTCCACCGCCGCCGCATGCCGTCAGCACGGCAAGGGTCACGGCCGTGATGGCAAGATGATGGGCAACGGATGTGTTGAATTTTTTCATGATCGCCTCTGGGTACTCTTGGTAAGAAGATGCGCGGCCCTCGCAAGCGCCAGCGGATAGCCGGCGATGCGCGTGGCGCGCGCGGTGATGAAGAGATGGACTACCGGTAAAAAACGGGCAGCACGCCGCCCTCCCGGCGAACGGATCGTTCGTCAGGACAGCACGGGCATGCAGGAGCGACACCGCGTGTGAAGCGGTGGTCCCAGAATGCGTGGGATGAGTTCGTCCATGCCCGTGCGAACGCGGGTTGATGGGATGCGAAGCGGGGGGACCGGCGGTGCTAGGGTGCGGTCAGCGCCAGGGCATCGGCACGGCGCGTTCGCGCAGGCCGGAAACGACACGTCGCGTGTCGGCGATGGCAAGAATCTCTGCGGCTCTTCTCGTTGGTTTCACGCGCATTCCCTCGTCCATTGAAGTGCGCCAGTTTTAGCTGATCGAATGCGACGGCTCAACGACTCGCGGAACTTTTCTCTCTCAAAATGTTCGCGCGCCATAGGCCGAATGGAGTCATGGCCCACGAGGCGCAATGCGCGATACGAAGATGGTTCCGCCGCCGAAACACATGCTCACGCAGATGACGGATTGCGAGGGCCGCGACTGTGCTCGCGCAGCCACAGTACGAAGGTTCGTGTCGCCCTAAAAGCTAGGAAAGCTGTGAACCCGCGGCTGCAACCGGGGGTTGCGAACGGTCGCGCAGCCACAGCGCCAGGCCGCATCCGAACACCACCACCTGCGTGCCGATGAGCAGCGCGAAGCCCGCGAAGAAACCCGAGGCGGAAGACGCCGACGTCACCGCCGCGCCTTGCGAACCGTGCGACACCGCGCTGATCACGCCGCCCATCAGCGCGGGCATGAAGCCCGCCACCAGGCTGCCCGCGCCGTTGGTCACGCCGAACGCGCTGGCCGTGTGCTCGGGCCGCGAGCAGTACTGCACCGTGCTCGGAATGGCCGGGCTCTGCAGGCCCCAGAAGAAGTTGGCGGCCACGAGGCAGCACGCGGCCGCATACGGGTCGTGCGCGTTGATGGCCGTCAGCACCGACAGCGCCACGCCCACGCTCGCGCCCATGAAGATGAAGGGCACGCGCTCGCGCCCGACCTTGTCGATCAGCAAGCCGCCCACGAACACCGCGAGCACGGTGGCGTATTGCGGCAGCGAGGCCAGCCAGCCCATCTCGCGCATCGAGAAGCCGCGCGCCTCGCGCAGGTAGGTCGGCAGCCAGTTGCTGCTGCCCCAGAGGTAGGCCAGCGCGGCCGAGGTCAGCAGCGTGATGAGGAACAGGTGCCGCGTGTGCAGCGCGCCGCGCGCGATGTCGCCCACGCGCGCCATCGCCTCGCCGAACGACGAAGGCTTGACGCCGTCGGCATGCCCTGCCGGCATGCGCACGAAGGCCAGCACCAGCGGAATGCCCAGCGCGATGTTGAGCACGCCCAGCACATGGAACGAGGTGTCCCACGCGAACTGCGTGAGCAGGTAGCCCACCAGCGGATAGCCGATGGCCAGCCCCAGCCCCGTGCCCATGTTGACGAAGGCGTTGGGCTTGCCGTTCTCGTCGCTGCGAAAGTGCGCCTTGATGTACGACGAGGCCAGCGAGAACAGCGGCCCTTCCGACACGCCCAGCAGCACGCGCGAGGCCAGCAGCAGCCCGTAGCTGTGGAACATCGGCGAGGCCCACGTCACCACGCCCCAGAGAATCAGCCCGTACACCAGGCTGCGCCGCACGCCGAACAGCGCCGAGCAGAACGGCGTGAGCACGAAGGCCGACACGCCGTAGCCCAGCATGAAGGCCGTCGCCAGGAAGCCCTGGCTCACGCGGTCGCCCGCCGCGATGCCCACGTGGTCGAGAAAGGCCTTGTCGGTGATGAGCACCGCGATGTTGATGCGGTCCACATAGGAGATCGCGACGATCACGAAGAGCGTGAGAACGCCGTACCAACGATAGTGCTTGTTGTTGCTGCTGCTCTTCATGACCTGTGCTGCCGGTGAGGGAGTGAGTGACGAGGCGCCCGCGCGCCTAGAACATGTGGCGCATGCCGAACTCCGCGCCGCTGGAGGCGCGGTTCGGCGCGGTGATCGCGCCCGAAAGAGCGGCCGACGCACCGTTGCTGTTGCTGATGCGCGCGATGGTGGCGTACACCGCCGTGCGCTTCGACAGGTTATGCACGTAGCCGATGGCCAGCTTCGACGAGGTGGGCTTCAGCGCCGCGCCCAGCGGCTCCAGCCGGTAGCGCGCATACGAGCCCTTGATCTCGCCCGGCCCGATGGGCAGCTGGAAGCCGATGAGCGCGCCCTTGGCGTCGGTGCTGCCCTTGGACTCCTTGTACAGCTCGCTCGTGAGCCTGAGGTTCATCAGCGACGGGCCGAAGGTGTAGGCCGCGCCGAGGTTGGTCACGCGCAGGTCGCCGCTCGCATAGCGCGTGCGGCCCGTGGCCAGCGCGATGTTGAGCCCGCCGCTCTGGTAGCCGAAGCGCGCGCCGGTGTGGTCGCCGTCGTGGCGGTTCGAGATCTGCGTGTTCGGCAGCACCGAGTTGGAATCGTTTTCGCCCATGGCGTACATCACCTGGCCGTAGAAGCCGCCGAGGCTCGCCGGCAGCAGGTAGCCCACGCTGTTGGAGGCGCGCGTGCCCGTGGGCGCGACCAGCCCGCCCAGGCCCGAGAAATAGATCTGGTTGGCGCCGATTCCGCTGCCCGTGCCGAAGGGATCGAAGATGGCCGTGTTCCAGAACGCGGGCACGTAGTCGCGCCCCAGTCGCAGCTCGCCGAACGAGCCCGCGAGGCTCACGGTCGCCCGGCGGTTGAAGCTCAGCGCGCCGGCCGGGCCGGTGCCGCTGGCCTGGTTGTTCGAGTTCGACGGAAAGCCCAGCGCGCTGTCGTTCTGCAGCCCCATCTCGAGCCAGAAGTTGGCCGAGTAGCCGCCGCCCAGGTCTTCGGTGCCGCGAAAGCCCAGGCGGCTGAACATGTTGCCGCTGTTGGTCAGCTGCATCTTGTGGGCGGAACCGTCGCCGCTGCCCTTGGTGTAGGTGACGGCGGCGTCGACCACGCCGAACAGGGTGAGGGAAGATTGGGCCAGCGCTCCGCCAGCCGCGCTGATCGAAACCAGCGTGAGCAAGTACTTTTTCATGGAATGTCTCGGGTGGTTTTTCTTCTGGCCAGGGGCCTTGGGGTTCAGATATCGAGCACCAGCCGCGCGCCCTTGCAGCGCGAGACGCAGATCATCATGGTCTTGTTGGACGCACGTTCGATCTTGGTGAGGATGCCGTCGTGATGCTCGATCTCGCCCTCGAGCACAGCCGTTTCGCAGGCGCCGCACACGCCTTCCTTGCAGCTGTGGTCGGGGTTGAGGCCGGCATCGATCAGGCTGTCGAGAATCGACTTGCCCGCCGGCACCTCCACGTTCTTTCCGCTCTTGGCGCACTCGACCACGCAGCTTTGCGTGGCGGCGGGCGCTTCCACGTGCACGGCGGCGAAGCGCTCGATGTGCGCGTTGGCGTAGCCCAGTTGCTCGCAGCTCTTCTCGAAGGCGTCGAGCATCGGCGTGGGGCCGCAGCAGTAGTAGTGGCTGTCGGCGCCCTTGCCTTCGAGCAGCGCGGCGAGCCGGGGCGGCGCGCCCTGCTCGTCGTCGAAGTGCCAGGTCAGCTGCACCGACTTTTCCCTGGCCAGCGCCTCGATGGCGTCGCGGAAGGCGGCCTCCTTGCGGGTGCGCGCGCAGTACAGCAGCTCGACCGGCTTGCCGATGGCCACCAGCCGCTGCAGCATGCTCCAGATGGGCGTCACGCCGATGCCGCCGGACACCAGCACCGAGCGCGCGGCGCCCTCTTCCACCAGCTTGAAGTTGTTGCGCGGCGCCGAGATGGGCAGCGTCATGCCCACGCGCAGCTGCTGGTGCACGTAGCGCGAGCCGCCGCGGCTCTTGCGGTCGTTGAGCACGCCCACCACGTAGCGCTGGCGGTCGCTGGCGGGGTTGCACAGCGAGTAGCTGCGCACCAGCCCGTTGGGCAGGTGCAGGTCGATGTGGGAGCCGGCCTCGAAGGCGGGGAAATCCACCGCCGGCGTGGCCGGGCGGAACTCGACGCTCACGATGCCGTCGGCCTCGTAGCGCATCGTGTGCACCAGGGCGTTGAGCGTGGGAGAAGACATGGCGGCTGTGCTCCGTCTCAGGCCGTGGCGGCTTCTTGCGCCGGCGCCAGTTGTGCCATCGCCAGGTTGCGCATGTGGCGGCGCAGCCGCACGATGCCCAGGTCGTGCTGGTAGAGGTTCTCGTGCTGGTTGGCGTCGGCCTCCATCTCCTCGAGCATCACGCGGTCCTGCTCCAGCACGTGCCAGTGGCGGGCCTCCAGGCGGTTCCTGTACAGGAAGCGCCAGGTGTCGCGCTGCCAGCCCGGCGCCAGCTTGCGCACGCGCCAGAAGAAGGTGGCCGTCATGCCCTTCACGATCGGCGAGAACGCGCCGATGATGATGAAGTTGCCGCCGGGGCCGCCGGTCTTGGGGTACGGAATTTCCAGGCGCATCCAGTGGATGCCGGTGTCGGCCCACTCGGTCCAGTCGAAGTTGACGTTGCGCTGGCCTTCTTTTTCGAACACGAAGCCGATGTCGGTCGGGCGAATGCCGAACTTGGCGCTCGAGTCGCCCTCAGCCATCGAGTGCGACTGCTTGTGCAGGTACGTGCCGTGCATCGGGTCCATCACGTTGTCGAGCACGTAGCGGTAGTCGCCCTTCCATTCGGTGTAGCAAAGAAAGCTCGAATACTCGGCGTCGTCGGTCAGTTGCTCGGGCAGCACCAGCGGCGGCGCCACGTCGACCGGCTCCTTCGAGTTGTAGATGAACACCGCGCCCGCGCGCTCCTGCACATGGAAGTGCCGCGTGGCCTGCGAGCCTTCGAGCTTGCAGCCGGGGCTGCCGGGCACGCGCGTGACGACGCCGTCGTGCCGCACTTCCACGCCGTGGTACGGGCACGAGAGCCTGTCGCCCAGCACCACGCCCTGCGACAGCGGCGCGCCGCGGTGCGGGCAGCGGTCTTCCAGCGCATGCAGCACGCCTTCGCCGTCGCGCCACAGCGCGAGCTTGCGACCGAGGCGGCGCAGGGAGACGGGGTTCTCCTTGATGAAGTGCGAGGGGCAGATGGGGTACCAGAGGTCCTTCAGGCCGATCTCGAGCAGGTGGTCGACCGGGTCCGCATGAGCGGTTGCCGCAGGTTGGATGGCGATGGTCATGATGGATTCCTCTTCTCTCAGCCGGCCAGCGCGGCCATTTCCTTGGCGTACAGCGCCTCGGTCCAGGGCTTGCCGCCGGGCGTGGCAAGCCCGCTGTCGTTCAGGCGCTGCACCAGCCCCGCGAGGTCGTGCACGCCGTCGGCGAAGGCGCGCTCGATCACGTCGCCCAGCAGGTCTTCGTAGGTGGTCGCGGGGCGCTGGCGCGCCTGGTGCGGTTGCAGGTAGCGGTCTTGTGTTTGCATCGTGTGCCTCCGTGGGGTGAGGTGGAATGAATCAGGCGGCGCTGGCGGCAGCCATCGCGGGCGTGCCGAGCGGCGCGGCCCATGCGTCGTAGCCGTACACCCAGTCGGCGTTGCCGCCTTCGCGCAGCCAGTTGTTGCCGCGCGAGCCCAGTTGCACCTGGCTCGCGCGCTCGATGCGCGCGGTCTCGAAGGCTTTCAGCGCGGCGGGCACGCCCGCCATGGCCACGCCGTCGAGATGGCGCGACAGCACCACCGCGTCTTCGATCGCCATGCCCGCGCCCTGTGCCATGAACGGCAGCATCGGGTGCGCGGCGTCGCCCAGCAGCGCCATGCGGCCCTGCGCCCAGGCGGGCATGGGGTCGCGCTCGTACAGCGCGGTCTTCAGCACCGTGTCGCAGGCGTCGAGCAAGGCGCGCGCGTCGGGGTGGTAGGCCACGTACTCGGCGCGCAACTCGTCGACGCTGCCCGGCGCGGTCCACGACTCCAGGTGCCAGGTGTCCTGCGGCGTGGTCGCGAAGATGAAGATGTCCTTGCCCCGGTTCAGCGGGAACGTGACGATCTGGCTCTGCGGGTTGGGCCCCCACCACTTGGTGAAGGCGCCGAGGTTGGGCACGCCGGCCACGCGCTCGGCGGGCACCACGGCGCGATACGCCACGATGCCGGTGAAGCGCGGGCTCTCGGCGCCGAACATCGCGGTGCGCACGCACGAGTGGATGCCGTCCGCGCCGATCAGCGCGCCCACGCGGGCGCTGCTGCCGTCGGTGAAGGCGATGCGCACGCCCGCGTCGTCCGGCGTGATGGTCTCGGCGCGCTTGCCCAGCGCCACGCGTTCGGCCGGGAACATGTCGGCCAGAGCGGCCAGCAGGTCGGCGCGATGAATGGTCAGCTGCGGCGCGCCGTAGCGCTGCTCGGCCGAGTCGGCCATTTCCAGCCGCGAGGTTTCTTCGCCGGTGTCGTAGGTGCGGCTGATGCGGTGCGACGGGCGCGCCGCCGTCACGCGGGCCGCCTCGCCCACGCCCAGGCCGTCGAGCGCGCGCACGGCATTGGGCGTGAGGTTGATGTCGGCGCCGACGCGGGCGAACTGCTTCGCCTGCTCGAACACGACCACGTCGTGGCCCGCGCGCCGCAGCGCGATGGCCGCCACGAGGCCGCCGATGCCGGCACCCACGATGCCGATGGTGGATTCGCTTGTCTTCATGAAAGGCTCTTTCCTCGGGGGTTCTGTCGCGTGCGGCCGGCATACTCGGCCACGATGTTGCGGGCCTTGATGATCTTGGCCCACACGGCCGTTTCATCGCGGATGTAGCTGGCGAACTCGGCCGGCTTCATGGCCGTGTCGGTCATGCCCTGCAGCTTCAGGCGCTCGCGCACCTCGGGCTGCGACAGCATTTCGGCCGCGTCCTTGGCGAGCTGCTCGACCACGGCGGGCGGCGTGCCCTTGGGCGCCATCAGCCCGTACCACGAGGTCACGGACACGCCCTGGATGCCCTGCTCCGCCAGCGTCGGAATGTCGGGCGCGGCGGCGCTGCGCCTGGCCTCTGTGATGCCGATGGCCACCAGCTTGCCTTGCTTCAAGAACGGCAGCGTCGCGGGCAGGTTGCTGAACATCAACGGCACCGAGCCGCCGAGCACGTCGTTCAGCGCGGGCGCCGTGCCTTTGTACGGCACGTGCAGCATGTCGATGCCGGCCTGCTGCTTGAACAGCTCGCCCGCCAGGTGCAGGCCGCTGCCCACGCCGGGCGAGGCATACGACAGCGTGCCGGGCTTGGCCTTGGCCTGCGCCACCAGTTCCTTCGCGTTCTTGATGCCCGACGACGGCGACGCCACCAGCACGTTGGGCGCCTTGGCCAGCATGGTGATCGGCACGAAGTCCTTCGCCATGTCGAACGGGAAGTTGGGCATCAGCGTCGGGTTGATGGTGACGTTGCCCGCCGGAATCACCAGCAGCGTGTGGCCGTCGCCCTTGGCGCGCTTGACCTTCTCCATGCCGATGTTGCCGGCCGCGCCCACCTGGTTGTCGACCACGGCCGCCTGGCCGTAGCGCTTGGTCAAGCCTTCCGACAGCACACGGGCCAGCGTGTCGACCGGCCCGCCGGGCGGGAACGGCGAGATGATGGTGAAGCGCTCGCTGGCAAGCTGCTTCTGCGCATCGCTTTGCTGCGCATGCACGGGCGCGGCGAGCGTGAAGGCCGCGAGCGCGGCGAACAGGACGGAGAAAGAAAAACGTCGTTGCATGGGAGTCGAGGGGTTCATTTCTTTTCGGTGAGGAAGGCGCCCTTGGGGCCTTCCGCGTTCTTCTGGCGGCGCGTGTGGCCGTCCAGGCCGCCGTCGACCGCCCATTCGGCGAACACCGTGGGGCCGGGCTCGAACTCGCGCGGCTGCCAGTCGGCGGTGAGCTGGTCTTCGTCGGCGTAGTACTCGATCAGGCCGCCGGCCGGGTTCTTGAAGTACCAGAAGTACGCGGACGACACCGGGTGGCGGCCCGGGCCCAGTTGCGTTTCCCAGCCGCAGCGCGAGAAATGCAGGCCGCCGCCGAACACCTCGTGGATGTCGCGCACGGTGAAGGCCACGTGGTTGATGCCGCGCTTGCCCGAGGGAATCTGCAGCAGGAACAGGTCGTGGTGGCCGCCTTCGGCCGCACAGCGCATGAACGCGCCGCGGTTGGGGTAGCTGTCGGACGCGACGAAGCCGAAGCGCTGCGCGTAGAACGCGCTGGTGGCCTTCACGTCGCTCACGAAGAACACCACATGGCCCACCTCGATGGGCGTGGCGCGTTCGTACACGGGCGCGGCCTGGTTGATGCGCGGCTTGGCGTTCCAGGTGTTCATGGCGCCGCAGTCGACCTGCACCGCGTGCTTGCGGCTGACCTGCAGCCGCACGGCCAGGCCGTTGGGGTCGGTGCAGCCGATGCGGCGCGCGCCGCTGGCGGGGGTGTCGAAGAAATCCGGGTCTTGCGCGATGGCGTCGGCATAGCGGTCGAGGTCCGCGTTGCTTTCCACGCCCCACACCACTTCGCGCAGGGTCGGGCCCTCTTCCATCGCGGGCGGCAGGCCCGGCTTGTCCCACGCCGCAACGACCACCTTGCAGCCGTTGAGGCACTCGAAGACGAGTTCGTCGGACGCCTCCGACTTCAGCGCGAGGCCCCAGTCCAGGAAGAACTGGCGGCAGGCGGGCAGGTCGTCCGCGCCGTAGGTGATCTGGTCGATGCCAAGTACGCTCATGATCTTTTCGCTCTCAGTTGGCCCACGGCAGGGGTTGTTCGTTCGTGCCCCAGTACATGCTCTTTTGCTCCATGTACTGGAAGATGCCTTCGCGGCCCTTCTCGCGGCCCAGGCCGCTGTCGCGCCAGCCGCCGAAGGGCGTGGACACCGAGAACTGCTTGTAGGTATTGACCCAGACCGTGCCGGCCTGCACCGCGCGGCCCAGCTTCCAGGCGCGCTTGAAGTCGCGGCTCCACACGCCGGCCGCCAGCGCGTAGACGCTGTCGTTGGCCTGTGCGATCAGCTCCTCTTCGCTGTCGAAGGGCATCGCGACCAGCACCGGGCCGAAGATCTCTTCCTGGCTGATGCGCGCGCTGTTGGTCAGGCCTTCGATGATGGTCGGCTTGTAGAAGTAGCCGTGGTCATAGCCGTCGCCATGCGGGCGTACGCCGCCCGTGCGAATCTTGCCGCCCTCTGACACGCCCAGGTCCACATAGCGCTCGATGCCCTCGCGGTGCTTCGCCGTGATGAGCGGCCCCATCTGCGTGCGCTCCGACGCCGGGTCGCCCACGCGCAGTGCGTTGGCGCCTTCGGCCAGCCGCGTGAGGAACTCGTCGTAGATGCCGCGCGCCACGAACAGGCGCGAGCCCGCGATGCACGACTCGCCCGACGAACTGAAGATGCCGTAGAGCACGCCGTTCACCGCATGGTCGAGGTCGGCGTCGTCCAGCACCATGGTCGGCGACTTGCCGCCCAGCTCCAGCGACACCGGCATCATCTTGTCGGCCGCGATGTGCGCGATGTGCTTGCCCGTGGTGGTGCCGCCCGTGAACGACACGCGCTTGACCAGCGGGTGCTTGGTGATCGCGTCGCCGATGACCGAGCCCTTGCCCGGCAGCACGCTGACGATGCCCTTGGGCACGCCGGCCAGCTCGCAGATGCGCGCCAGCTCCAGCGCCATCAGCGGCGTGACTTCGGCCGGCTTCACCACCACCGCGTTGCCGGCCGCCAGCGCGGGCGCCAGCTTTTGCGCCTCGCTGGCGATGGGCGAGTTCCACGGCGTGATGGCCGCGACCACGCCCATGGGCTCGTGCACGCTCATCGTGACGAAGGCACCGCGCGACGGCGTGATGGTTTCTTCGAGCGTCTCCAGCGCGGCGGCGAAGAACTGGAAGGTGCCGGCGGCACTGGCCACGAGGTTGCGGGTTTCGCTGATCGGCTTGCCGTTGTCCAGGCGCTGCTTCTGCGCGAGCGATTCGCCCTCTTCGCGAATCAGCTGCGCCACGCGGTGCAGCACGGCGGCGCGCTCGTGCGGCAGGCGCTGCGCCCAGCCGCTGGTGCGGAACGCGTGGTCGGCGCGGGTGATGGCCTCTTCGACATCGGCCAGGCTCGCGGCCTTCAGGCGCGCGATGGGCTCGCCGGTGGCGGGGTACAGGCTTTCGTAGACGTCGCCGCCGCCCAGGCGCCATTCGCCGGCGATGCAGATCGGGAGAAGTTCGGAAGAGATCATGGAAGGACTCAGACTCAGATGGCGAGCGCGGCCACGCGGTTGCGCAGCGCGCGCACGGCGCTGTACACGGTGAGCGCCGAGGTCTTGGGGTTGGCCGCGAGCGGCTTGTTGCGCATGGTCAGCGCGAAGCTGCCGAAGGCGCCCTCGGCTTCGACCGTGTGCACGTTCTCGGTGGTGGCGGGGTCGGCAATCAGCCGCACCAGGGTTTTGTCGAGCCCCAGGCCCGCGAGCGACACGGTGGCCGCGACGTTGGCGTTCTTCGGGTAGAGCAAGGCCGCTTCGCGCGCGCTGCCCTCGAAGATCACGGTTTCGGCCGACAGCGCGCCGAGGTCGCGGCCCTGCTCGGCCGGCGTGCCCTTCCACGCCTGCGGCGGCTTGCGGCCGGTGTAACGCACGCTGTCGAGCCCGCCGATGCGAGCGGCGGCCAGCGCGTCGATGGCGCCGATGGCGCCGGGAATCAGCTGCACCTGCGTCCGGCCGGCAATGGCGGCGGCCTCGAGTTTTTCCGCGAGGCCCGTGGCCGACAGCGCGCCGACCGACGCGACCACGCAGGGCGTGCCGCGTGCCAGCGCGGGCAGCACGTGCTGCTCGATGGCGGCATGGCCGGCGGTCTCGACCACGAGGTCGATGCCTTCGGCGGGCACGCTGCTCGCGACCCGCACGCCCGGCGCAACTTGCTGCGCGGCGGCCACGCCCTCGGCGGGCACGACGATGGCGACCACCTGCAGGGCGGCATCGCCCTTCAGCAGTTCGAGCACCGAGGTGCCGATGGCACCGCAGCCGATCAATGCAACACGCAACACGCGCACGTCCGTCACTCCACCGAAGCCGCAGCGGCCTTGCCGAGCGCCGGAATCTGCGTCACGGTGTTGGTCGGCGGGCCCGCGAAGGCGCTCTTGAAATCGCCGATGGAGAGCATGTCGATCTCCAGCAGGAAAGGGCCCTTCTTGGCCAGCGCATCGCCCAGCCTGGCCTTCAGCTCGTCCATGCGCTGCACGCGCGCATGCGGCAGCGACAGCGCCTTGCACAGCAGCGCGTAGTCGGGCGTGTGCAGGTCGGCGTAGCAGCGGCGGCCGCCGTACTGCGCGTCCTGGATGTTCTTGATGACGCCGTAGCCCTTGTCGTTCATGAGCACGATGACCATGTCGGCCTCTTCCTGCACCGCCGTGGCGAGCTCGCCCAGGTTCAGGATGAAGCCGCCGTCGCCGGCCAGGCAGAAGGTCTTGCGGCCCGAAGCCGTTTCGGCCGCGCCGATGGCCGCGCCGATGGCCATGGGCATGCCCTGCCCGATGCCGCCGCCCGTGGCGTGCACGCCCGCACTGGGCTCGAAGATGCGCAGCTCGCGGTTGCCCCAGGTGCTGTTCGACACGGTGACGTCGCGCACCCAGTTGAAGTTGCGGCCCGCGGCGGACTGCAGTTCCTTCACGAGCTCGGCATACGGGCCGAGGCCGTCGGTGAGCGTGGCCACGGCCTGCGCATGCGCGGCGCGCAGCTCGGTGAGCAACGCGGGGTCGGCCTTGTACTTCGCGGCTTCGAGGCGGTCGGCCAGGCCTTCGAGGGCCAACGCGGAATCGCCGCACACGAACAGGTCGCTCGTGTAGCCACGGCCTTCGGCGGCCGCGTCGGCGTCGATGCGCAGCAGCGGGCGCGGCAGCTTGAGCTCGTACTTGAGCGTTTCGTTGCCGCGCAGGCGCGAGCCCACCACCAGCATCGCGTCGCAGCGCTGGTAGAGCGCCTCGACGGGCTTGTGGATGTTGTAGGAGCCGAGCGAGCCGGCATCGTCCTCGGGCACCGTGCCGCGCCCTTGCGTGGTCGTGACCACGCCGAAGCCCAGCTTCTGCAGGCGCTGGATGGCCGCGCGGGCATGGCGCGCACCGCCACCGACCCACAACATCGGGCGCTTGGCGGCCGCGAGGCGCGAGGCCAGCGCGTCGAGCGCGGCGGCCGAGGGCACGGGCCGCTCGATGGGCAGCGGCGACAGGTCGGCGGGCATGGTCGTGAGCGCCGACTGGATGTCGATCGGGATCTCCACGCTCACGGGGCCGGTCGGCGCCGTCAGTGCGAGCTGCACCGCGCGCTTGAGCGTGCCGAGCACCGTTTCCACGCTGCGCACGCGCAGCGCGGCTTTGGACACCGCCTTGAGCATGGTGAGCTGGTCGGGCGCCTCGTGGATGTACGACATGCCCTTGTCCAGGTACGGCGTCTCGATCTGCCCCGTGATGTGCAGCAGCGGCGCGCCGGCCGTGAGCGCCTCGACCATGCTGCCCGCGATGTTGCCGGCCGCCGGGCCGGTGCTGGTGAGGCACACGCCCAGGCTGGCGGTGGAGCGCGCATACGCGTCGGCCATGTTGCCCGCGCCGGCCTCGCCGCGCGCCGGCACGAAGCGGATCGCGCCGCGCTGCGCGAAGGCATCCAGGATGGGCATGTTGTGGATCGAGATCACACCGAAGGCCGCCTTGACGCCGCACTGCTCGAGGAAGGCGGCGACGACTGCGCCGACGGTGACTGTGGTGTTGTTCGTGGGGTTATGCATGGCGCGAAAGGCCTCCGGAAATGTCGATGTGGCTGCCGGTCGTGTACGACGCGAGCGGTGAAGCAAGAAAAAGAATCGCGCGCGCGGCTTCGGTCGGAAGCCCCAGGCGACCCAGCGGGATGTGTTTGTTCCGGGCGAGCTGGCCGCTCCAGGCGGACCAGTCTTGCGACTTGTCTTCGCGCGCCTCGAAGCGGCGGCGCCACTGGCCCGACTCGACCAGGCCGATCAGGATGCCGTTGACGCGCACGCCCTGCGGCGCGAATTCGGTGGCCATGGAGCGCACGAGGTTCAGCAGCCCGGCGCGCGCGGCCGATGTCGCGACCATGTGCGGCTCGGGCTGGCGCGCGAGCAGCGAGTTGGCGCAGACGATGGCCGCGTCGCCCAGCGCCGCGCGCCGCGCCGCGAGCTGCGGCAGGAAGGCGCGCGTGGGGTTGATCACCGAGAAGAACTTCAGGTTGAGCTCCTCGGTCCAGGCCGCGTCATCGGTATCGGCGAAGGTGGAGACACGGCCCTGCCCCGCGTTGTTCACGAGCATCGAGGCCGGGCCGAGCGCGGCCTCGCTGGCGGCGGCAAAGGCCCGCACCGAGGCGGCGTCGAGCACGTCGCACGGCTGCGCGAAAAGCTTCGCGCCCGGGTGCCGTTCGCGCAGGCCGGCCACGGCGCTTTCAAGGCGCTGCGCGTTGCGGCCGCACAGCGCGACCGCCGCGCCGCAGCCGAGCAGCAGCTCGACGGTGGCAAGGCCGATGCCCGACGAGCCGCCCGTGACCACGGCCACGCGACCGGCCAGTGCGTCGGCGGCGAAGAAGAAGGAAGAAGACGGCGTGGTCATGGCGTGGCGGTGACTTGGCGGTGGCGGGTTTCAGGCGCTGCGCAGCGGCACGACCTTGGCGGTGCGCGCGGGCGAGTAGTTCAGCAGGCCGGAGATTTCGTCGGCGGTGCCGCGCACGCGCTGCACCATCTCGTCGATGCGGCTTTCCTCGATGTGGCTCGCGGTGACGGTGGCGCCCAGTGCCGCCACGATGTGGCCGCTGTGGTCGCGCACGGGCGCCGCGATGCTGGAGATGTTCGATTCGAAGAAGCCCTCGCCCAGCACATAGCCGCGCTGGCGGTCGGCCTGCACCATGTCGAACAGCTCGGTCACGGTGCGCGGCGTGCTCGGCGAGAAGGTCTCGAGCTTGTCTTCGGGGTAGAGCGCGCGCAGTTGCGGCAGGGTCAGGTCTTCGAGCAGGATGCGGCCGAGCACCGTGGCGTGGGCCGGCAGGCGCGTGCCCACGGTCACCGAGCTGGCGAACGGCGTGGGCGGCGCCACCTTGGCCACGTAGACGATGGAGCGGCCGTCGCGCACCACCAGGTTGCAGGGCGTGCGCAGCTCGTCGCACAGGCGGTTGAGCAGCGGCGTGCCCAGTTGCGTGAGCTCCAGCGACGCGAGGTATTCGAAGCCCAGGCGCAGCACGGCCAGGCCCAGGCGGTAGTCGCGCCCGCCCTCGGCGCGTTCGAGAAAGCCCATGTTCTCCAGCGTGGTGAGCAGGCGGAACACGGTCGAGCGCGGCAGGTCGAAGCGGCGCGCCAGCTCGGGCGCGGAGAGCGTGCGGTTCTCGCGGCTGAACTCGCACAGCACGCGCAGGCCGCGCTCCAGCGCGGGCACGTTGTAGCGGTCGGCGCCCTCTTCCATCACTTCGTTGTCGTTGGTGGCCATGCCTGTTCTTTCCTTGGATGTCTTCTTGTCTGTGTTGCGGTCAGCCGGCGAGCGATTCGCGCAGCAGCGTGGCGACGGCCTGCGGTTGTTCCACATAGCCGGCGTGCCCCGCATCGTCCACCAATTCGAGCGGCACGCCGCACCGGCGCGCCACCTCTTCGCAGGCCGCCGGCGGCGTGACCACGTCGAGCGCGCCGCAGGCCACGCGCACGGGCATGGGCGGCGGCAGGTCGGCCAGCAGGTCGGCGTTGCACAGCAGCTCGACGGCCTGGCGATAGCCGTGGTCGTTCAGGCGCGCCATGTTCCAGCGCACCCACTGGCGGGCGTGCTCGCCGGCCTTGTCGGACACGAGGCGGCCGGCGCGTTTGGCGGCCATGCCGGCGATGCCGAGCTCGTCGAGCGTGGCCAGGCGCTCGGCGCGGACCTTGGCGCGGGCGGCCTCGCGGGACGCGGCGCCGTAGCCGATGGCCGGGCTCACGAGCACGAGGCGGCGGATGCGCTGGTCGGTGCGCGCGGCCGACGCGGCGGTGATGGCCCCGAGCGAATGGCCGACGAGCACACACGAGTCGATGCCGAGCGCGTCGAGCAAGGCGCCCAGGCGCGCGGCGTATTCGGCGGCCGTGGGTGCGACGGCTTCGAGCGGTGTCGATTCGCCATAGCCCGGTGCGTCCCACGCGATCACGCGGGCTTGCGATGCGAGCAGCGCGGCCGTGTCGATCCACGAGGCCGCGCCCGAGCCGATGCCGTGCAGGCACACGACCACCGGCCCATTGCCGCATTCGCGCACCGACACCACGGCGCCGCCGCCGACCGCGACATTGCGGGCCGCAAAGCGTGCGTCGAGCCGTGCCAGCTCGGCGGCGGGCAACGCGAGCGCGTCGGGGGCGATGGTGTCGTTCATGGCCGGTCGCTCAGCGCTTGATCTTTGCGAGCGGGTGATCGGCCGGGTACGTCGGCGTCACGGGCTTCTTCGCGCCGAGCATCACGCACATCAGCGCGTCTTCGTCGCCGATGTTGATCTCTTCGCGGTACACGCCGGGCGGCACCGAGATCAGGTCGCGGTCGGTCATGATGGTCTCGAAGCGCTCGCCGTCTTTCTCGATCACCACCTTGAGCTTGCCGCGGATCAGGAAGAACACTTCTTCCACGTCGGTGTGCAGGTGCGGCGGGCCTTCGTGGCCGGCCGGGATCACCATGGTCGAGAAGGTGAAGTGCTCGGCGGCCACGGTGTTGACGTCCTTCGCCACGCCGGTGCCGCCCGTGCCCACGTAGCGCATCTGCGCGCGGCGGTACTTGGGGTCGAAGTCGGCCTGGAACTTCAGCGCGTCCCAGTCGTACTTGCGGGTGTCGTAGCGCGCGATGCGGCTGTTCATCCACTCGGCGAGGTTCGTGCCTTCGGGCTGCGCCAGGGTGGTGGCTGGCGCATCGGTGATCTTTTGCTGTTCGGACAGATCGCTCATCGGGAAACTCCTTGGTCGGAAAAGTTGGGTTGGCTGCGTCAATGCATCGCGAAGCCGCCGTTGACGGCCAGCAACTGGCCCGTCACGAAGCGCGCAAGGCCCGACAGCAGGAACAGGGTCGCGCCGCACACGTCGGCGGCCTGCTGCTCGCGCGGAATGGCGCGGCCTTCGAGGTACTTCTGGTGGCGCGCCATGGGCACGTATTCGGTGGCCTCGACCAGCGTGAGGCCGGGCGCCACGGCGTTGACGGTGATGCCGTCGCCGCCCCATTCGCGCGCCAGCGAGCGCGTCATGGAAATGACGGCGCCCTTGCTCGACGCATAGGCCAGCAGGTTGGGCGCGCCCCACAGCGCCGTGTCGGACGCGAGGTTGACGATGGCGCCCCGCCCGCTTTCGGCCAGCGCGGCGCGGCAGGCGCGGCCCATGAGCCAGCTGCCGCGCACGTTGACGTTCATCACGCGGTCCCAGGTGTCGACGTCGAGCTGGTGCGCGTCGCGGCCGCCCGAGTTGGTGATGGCGGCGTTGTTGACGAGGCCGTCGAGCCCGCCGAGCAGGCGGATGGCTTCGCCCGCGCAGGCGTCGATGGCGGCGGGGTCCGACAGGTCGACCGCCAGCGCATGCGCCGCGTGGCCCGCGTCGCGCAGCGCCTTCGCCTCGGCCTGGGCCAGCTCGCCAAGGATGTCGGCCAGCACCACATGGGCGCCCGCCGCGGCAATGCACTGCGCGAACGCAAGGCCCAGCCCGCGCGCGCCGCCGGTCACGAGCACGCGGCGGCCGGCCAGCAGGTTGGCGGGCAGTTCGGCCAGCAGCGCCTGCAGGCTCGACGGGTCGGGAATGGCTTGGAGGTCGGTCATGGGAATGAGATGAGCGGGGTTCGATCAGTCGGCCTGGATGCCGAGCTCCTTGATGACCTTGCCGAAGCGCGCGTAGTCGGCGGCGTTGGTCTTGCCGAGCACGTCGGCGTCGCCGCCCACGGGCGTGGTGCCGAGCACGGCCATGCGCGCGACGATCTCGGGCATCTTGAGGATCTCGTTGAAGTGGCCGTTGAGCGTCTTCACGATCTCGGGCGACAGGTTGCGCGGGCCCCACAGGCCGTTCCAGGCGGTCACCTCGACGTCCTTGTAGCCCTGCTCGGCCAGCGTCGGCACGTTGGGCGCGAGCGGCGAGCGCTGGGCCGAGGCCACGGCCAGCGGGCGCAGCTTGCCGTTGGCGAAGTACGGCGACACCGGGCCCAGCGTGATGAAGGTCACCGGCACATGGCCGCCCAGCACGTCGTTCACGGCCGGGGCCACGCCCTTGTAGGGCACGTGCGCGAGGCTGGCGCCCGAGGCGCGGGCGAACATCTCGCCGAGGATGTGCATCGGCGAGCCGCTGCCCGGGCTCGCGTAGCTCAGCGACTTGCCGCCCTTGGCCGCGGCCACCGCGTCCTTCAGGCTGGCGAAGCCGCTGCCGCCGCTGGCCACCAGGAACAGCGGCTGGCTGCCGGTCTGCACGATGGGCGTGAAGCCGCCGAGCACGTCGTAGCCCGACGAACCGTTGGTCTTGAGCACCAGCTGCGCGATCGAGAAGGTGCTGGGCGCGAGCAGCAGCGTGTAGCCGTCGGGCGCGGCCTTCGACACGTAGGCGCTGCCGATGATGCCGCTGGCGCCGGGGCGGTTGTCGACCACCACGGGCTGGCCGACGCGCGTGGCCAGCTTCTCGGCGAAGAGCCGCGCCAGGGCGTCGGTGTCGCCGCCGGCCGGATAGGCGACGACCAGCGTGATCGGCTTGGCGGGGTAGCCGTCGGCTGCCCAGGCAAGTCCGGTGGCGCAAGCGGCCGCCAGGGAAATGGCGGCGGCGATGGCATGGCGGCGAGTGTGTTTCATCGGGTCCGTGGGATCGTTGGTTTGTTTCACCAAAGAAACAACGATTTATTAATGGAACGCCACGAAGAATACCGAGGAAGACAACTTCATGACTAGGTAAAAACCCTGATCGTTGTTACCCAAAGAAAACAGGGCGGCCGTTTCGGGCCGCCCTGCGGGTGGGGAGCGAGGCGGGGGCGTCAGCCGCCGTAGCGCGCCACGGTCAGGCCTTCCATGTCGATCTCGGGCGCCCTGCCCGCGATCAGGTCGGCCATCACGCGGCCGGTGCCTGCCGCCATGGTCCAGCCGAGCGTGCCGTGGCCGGTGCTCAGCATCAGGTTGGGAATGCGGGTGGCGCCGATCACGGGCGTGCCGTCGGGCGTCATGGGGCGCAGGCCGGTCCAGAAGGAAGCCTCGCGCACGCTGCCGCCCTGGGGGAACAGGTCGGTCACGACGTGCTCGAGCGTGTCGCGCCGGCCCGCGTCCAGCCGCAGGTCGAAGCCCGAGAGCTGCGCGGTGCCGCCCACGCGGATGCGGTCGCCCAGTCGCGTGACCGCGACCTTGAAGGTCTCGTCCATCACGGTCGATTCGGGCGCACCGCTGGCGTCGGTGATGGGCACGGTGATCGAGAAGCCCTTGACCGGGTACACCGGCAGGCCGATGCCCAGCGGCTTGACCAGCGCGGGCGAGTAGCTGCCCAGCGCGACCACGTAGCGCTCGGCGGTGAAGCTGCCGGCATTGGTGCGCACCGCCGTGACGCCCTTGCCCGCCGCGTGCTCGATGGCCTGGATATCGACGCCGAAGCGGAACTTCACGCCCTCGGCTTCGGCCAGCCTGGCCAGTGCCTGCGTGAACTTGAAGCAGTCGCCGGTCTCGTCGCCCGGCAGTCGCAGGCCGCCGACGAACTTGTCTTTCACGCCCGCGAGCGCGGGCTCGTACTGCACGCAGCCTTCGCGGTCGAGCACCTGGTAGGGCACGCCCGAGGCCTTGAGCACTTCGACGTCTTTGGAGGTGCCGTCGAGCTGCTGCTGCGTGCGGAACAGCTGCAGCGTGCCCTGCATGCGCTCGTCGTAGGCGATGCCGGTGTCGGCGCGCAGGGTCTTCAAACAGTCGCGGCTGTATTCGGCGAGCCGCACCATGCGGCCCTTGTTGATCTCGTAGCGTGCCTGCGTGCAATTGCGCAGCATCGACAAGCCCCAGCGCCACATGGCCGGATCGAGCATGGGCTTGATGACCAGCGGGCTGTGCCGCATGAGCAGCCACTTGACGGCCTTGACCGGCACGCCGGGCCCGGCCCATGGCGCCGAGTAGCCGGGCGAGACCTCGCCCGCGTTGCCGAAGCTGGTTTCGAGCGCGGGTGCGGGCTGGCGCTCGAGCACCGTCACCTCGTGGCCGGCGCGCGCCAGGTAGTACGCCACCGACGTGCCGATGACACCGCTGCCGAGAATCAGGACCTGCATGGAAGCTCCCTCTTTGAAAGCCGAACGCTGCAACGGCCCGAGGGTACAGGCTCGGGGCTACAAGCCCAATGCGTCCTGCAATTGCCGTGCCGTCCAGCGCTTGGGCTGCTCCGGCCAGGCGCCGAGCAAGGCCACCATGCGCGCGTTGCGCGGCGCGCTCAGGCCGTGCTCCTGCGCCAGGCGCACCACCTCGCCGCTGAGCGCGTCGATCTCGGTGCGGCGGCCCAGCGCCAGGTCGTCGGCCATGCTGGAGCGGGCCTTGGCGTCGATGCGCAGCATGCGCGCCGCGACGATGCGAAACACCCAGTCGGGCAGCCGCAGCAGGCTCGACAGGCGCGGCGCCGGCACGGCCGCCACCTGCGCCGGCGCAATGCCCGCGACGGTGAGGACGCTCAGCGCCTCGTCGATCAGCGACGCGAAGCAGCGGCGGTAGCCGCGCTGCATCAGCTCTTCGCGCAGCGGCAGGCCCGAGAGCGCGTTGACGGGGTTGTTGAGGTTGAGCAGCAGCTTGCCCCACTGCACGGGCAGCAGGTCGGCATGCAGGTCGAGCGGCACGCCGGCGCGTTCGAACACGGGCAGCCACGGGCGCAGGGCCGCGTCGTCTTCGGCGGCCAGCCGGCCGGGCGTGCCGCGATGGAAGGCGCCGGGCCCGATCTCGGCCACGTTGTACGGCACCATGCCCGACAGCACGTTGAGCGACGGCCCGGTCTGCGAGGCGGCCGCCCCGTTGGAAATGCCGTTCTGCAGCGAGACGACCGTGGTGCCCGCGGGCAATGCAAAGGCCAGTTCGCCCGCGGCTTCGGCGGTGGCGCCGCTCTTCACGCACAGCAGCACCAGCGCGGGCCGGGCGCCCGAGGGCACCTGCTCGCTCAGCCGCAGTCCGGCGGCCGGCAGCTTGTGCTTGCCGCCGTCCATGTCGGTGAGCGTGAGGCCGTGCGTGGCGAGCTTCTCGAGCACGCGCGCACGGCCGACGAAAGTGACGGGCACGCCCGCCGCCGCGAGGCTGCCGCCGATGAAGCACCCGATGGTGCCGGCCCCCATCACAAGCACTTCACCGGGGATCGCGTCTGGCATGAAGTGCTTGTGTGTTTTGTTTGACAGGGGACCGATGTGTCGTCAGGCGCGTTCGGCGACCCAGGCCTGCACCGACTGCAGCGCGGCCGCCAGGCCGGCAGGGTTGGTGCCGCCGGCCATGGCCATGTCGGCCTTGCCGCCACCCTTGCCGCCGACCTGCTGGGCCACGAAGTTGACCAGCTCGCCGGCCTTGACCTTGCCCGTGCTGTCGGCCGTGACGCCGGCCGCGATCTGCACCTTGTCGCCGTCGACGGCGGCCAGCACGATGGCGGCGGTCTTGAGCTTGTCCTTCAGCTTGTCCATGGTGTCGCGCAGCGTCTTGGCGTCAGCGCCGTCGAGCTTGGCCGCGAGCACCTTGATGCCGTTGACGTCGACCGCCTGCGCCAGCAATTCGTCGCCCTTGGACGAGGCGAGCTTGCCCTTGAGCGAGCCCACTTCGCGCTCCAGCGCCTTGACCTGCTCGAGCACCTGCGACAGGCGCCCTTGCAGCTCGGCGGCCGGCGACTTGAGCGTGGCGGCCACGCTGTGCACGGTCGATTCGAGGTCTTGCAGGTAAGACAGCGCGTTGGCGCCCGTGACCGCTTCGATGCGGCGCACGCCGGCGGCCACGCCGCCTTCGCTGACGATCTTGAACAGGCCGATGTCGCCCGTGCGGCCCACGTGAGTGCCGCCGCACAGCTCGCGGCTGGAGCCGATGTCGAGCACGCGCACGGTCTCGCCGTACTTCTCGCCGAACAGCATCATGGCGCCGGTCTTCTGGGCGGCTTCCATGTCCATCACGCGGGCCTGCGTGGGCGCGTTGGCCAGGATTTCGGCGTTCACGCGCTTCTCGATCTCGGTGATCTGCTCGCGCGTGACGGGGGCGTTGTGCGCGAAGTCGAAGCGCGTCTTGTCGGCGTCGACCAGCGAGCCCTTCTGCTGCACGTGGTCGCCCAGCACTTCGCGCAAGGCCTTGTGCATCAGATGGGTGACCGAGTGGTTGCGCATGGTCGCGTTGCGGCGCGCGATGTCGACCGCGGCCTTGACCGCGTCGCCCACCTTGAGCGTGCCTTGCGTCTGCGTGCCATGGTGGCCGAACACGTCGGCCTTGATCTTCTGCGTGTCGTCGACGCCGAACTGCACGCCTTCGGCCACGAGCGCGCCCTGGTCGCCGACCTGGCCGCCGCTCTCGGCGTAGAAGGGCGTGGTGTCGAGCACGACGATGCCGGACTGGCCTTCCTTCAGTTCATTGACGGCGGCGCCTTCGAAGTACAGGGCCACGACCTTGGCGTTTTCTTCGAGGTGCTCGTAGCCGGTGAAGACGTTGCCCGCGCCGGTGTACTCGACGTTGCGGTCCATCTTGAACTTGCCGCCGGCACGGCCCGCGGCCTTCTGCTTTTCCATGGCGACGTTGAAGCCGGCTTCGTCGACGCTCACGCCGCGCTCGCGGCACACGTCGGCCGACAGGTCGAGCGGAAAGCCGTAGGTGTCGTGCAGCTTGAAGGCCACTTCACCGGGCAGCGTCTTCGCGCCGCCGGCCAGGGCCGCGTCGAGGATTTCCATGCCGTTGGCCAGCGTTTCGAAGAAGCGCTCTTCTTCGGCCTTCAGCGTGTCGGTGATGCGCTTCTCGTCGGCCACCAGCTTGGGGTACGCATCGCCCATCAGCTTGACGAGGTCGGGCACCAGCTTGTGGAAGAACGGCTTCTTCTGGCCCAGCTTGTAGCCGTGGCGAATGGCGCGGCGGATGATGCGGCGCTGCACGTAGCCCCGGCCTTCGTTCGACGGAATGACGCCGTCGGCCACCAGGAACGAGGTGGCGCGGATATGGTCGGCAATCACGCGCAGCGAGTTGTTCGACAGGTCTTGCGTGCCGGTCTCGCGGCCGGCGGCCTTGATGAGCGCGTCGAAGATGTCGATTTCGTAGTTGCTGTGCACGTGCTGCAGGATCGCGGCCAGGCGCTCCAGGCCCATGCCGGTGTCCACGCAGGGCGCGGGCAGTTTCTTGACCGAGCCGTCGGGCTGCATGTCGAACTGCATGAACACGTTGTTCCAGATCTCGATGTAGCGGTCGCCGTCTTCGTCGGGGCTGCCGGGCGGGCCGCCGGGGATCTCGGGGCCGTGGTCGAAGAAGATCTCGGAGCACGGGCCGCACGGGCCCGTGTCGGCCATCATCCAGAAGTTGTCGGACATGTAGCGCCCGCCCTTGTTGTCGCCGATGCGCACGACACGCTCGGGCGGCAGGCCGATTTCCTTGGTCCAGATGTCGTAGGCCTCGTCGTCCTCGATGTAGACGGTGGCCCAGAGCTTTTCGGCCGGCAGCTTGTAGACCTCGGTCAGCAGTTCGAAGGCCCACTTGAGCGACTCGCGCTTGAAGTAGTCGCCGAAGCTCCAGTTGCCCAGCATCTCGAAGAAGGTGTGATGGCGCGCGGTGTAGCCCACGTTCTCCAGGTCGTTGTGCTTGCCGCCGGCGCGCAGGCAGGCCTGGACCGAGGCGGCGCGAACGTAGGGACGCTTGTCTTCGCCCAGGAACACGTCCTTGAACTGGACCATGCCCGAGTTCGTGAACATGAGCGTGGGGTCGTTGCCCGGCACCAGCGAGCTGGAGGGCACCACCGTGTGACCCTTGGAAGCGAAGAAATCGAGAAAGGTCTTGCGGATGTCCGCGACCGTGAATGTGGGCTGGCTCATCTTTGGATTCGTCTTCTGTCGAGGGCGGCGCGGCGATGGCGACCCTCTCGTCGAACCCACTGCGGCGAACCGGCCTAACTGCTTGATTTGCTTGAACAAACAATTATAGGTTTGGCCATGGGCCCTGGGCTGCCCGGGGGCAAACTGCATGAACCGGGCACCGCGGCTAATATGCTGCCAGACGGAAAAGAGAACCAAACACGGGCGACGTCATCCGTACTTGTACGGACATGAATCAAGGAGCGCGCATGGCAAGGCAAGAGGCGGAACACTGGAAGATCGAAGACCTGGACTTCTCGGGCATCGCGCTCGACGAGGTCCGTGCGGACGAGAACCTCTTCTACCTGGTCGCCTCGGCTTCTTTCATCGAAAGCGGCTCGGATCTCTACACCCAGAACCTGGTCGATTTCTTCCGCGGCGACGACGAAGTCACCGACTGGCTGTCGAACCATTGGGAGCAGGAAGAACTGCAGCACGGCAAGGCCCTGCGCGCCTACGTGCGCCATGTGTGGCCCGAGTTCGAGTGGGACACGGCCTACGCGGGCTTTCTCGAGGAATACGCGACCTACTGCAAGGTCGAGCTGCTGGCCCCGACCCGCGCCCTGGAAATGACCGCGCGCTGCGTGGTCGAGACCGGCACCGCCACCTATTACCGGGCCATGGCCCGCAGCACCACCGAGCCGGTGCTGCAAGACCTGGCCACCCGCATTGCGACCGACGAGGTCAACCACTACAAGCACTTCTACCGCTTCTTTCGCCGCTACCGCGCGCAGGAGAAACTGAGCCGCTTCCGCGTGATGGGCACCATCGGGCGGCGCACGCTCGAGCTGAAGAGCGAAGACGCCGACTGCGCCATCCGCCACGTGGTGAAGGCGCGCTCACCCGGCCGCGCCAGCGACACGGCCTACGTGCAGAAACTCAGCGCGGACATGAACAGCACCATCCGCACCAACCTGAGCGCGGGCACCACGCTGAAGATGCTGATGCGGCCGCTGGAGCTGCCGGCGCGAGTGCAGACGGTGATCCAGTACCCGATCAAGCAGTTCATGCAGCACGTGTTTTTGCGCTGAGGGCGCTGAGGGCGCCGCGAGCCAGATGAGGCCCGGCCTTCACTGAATTCGTTTCCCACGAATCTATACTCGCCACCGCCCGCTCCCAGCCCCAGATCAGCCGCCGCCACATCTCAGCCATTGCAGGACGGGCTTCGTCGCATCCTTGCCGAGGAACTGCCGTGGCCGCGCACTATTACCTGGAACTGCTGAACTACTTCGCCCGCCGTGGCAACGACCGCGACGCGGCCGCCGACGTCGTGCAGGAGGCCTACGCCCGTGTGCTGGCCATGCAGCGCGGCGGCGGCGCGGTGCTCAACCTGCGGGCGCTGCTCTATCACACGGGGCGCAACATCCTGGCGACGGGCGCGACGCGGTGCGCGGCCGAGCAGCGCATGCTCGACACGCTGGCGCTGGTGGCGGCCGACAGCGCGCCGTCGGTGGAGCGCGAAGTCATGGCCCGCCAGCAGCTCGAACGGCTGGTGCAACGGCTGGGCGCGATGCCGCGCAAGCGGCGCGACGTGTTCATCCTCGTGCGCATCCACGGCTACAGCTACGAAGAGGCCGGCCGGCGCATGGGCCTGAGCGAGAGCGCCATCGAACGGCACGTGATGCGCGGCATCTTCGACTGCGCGGCCCATGCGCGCGCCTACAACGAATGACCCCAGTTTCTTCTTCAGCCATGCGCGCAGCCGCCCCTTCGCCCTCCCGCCAACTGGTCGAGCACGCGCTGCTGCTGATCGGGCGCATGCACAAGGCGGGCAGCGAAGCCGCGCACGCCGCCGGCGACGAACTGGCGCGCTGGCGCGATGCCGACCCGGCGCACGCGGCCGCCGCCGAAACGGCGCAAGCCCTGTGGGACGGCACCGACGGCAGCAGCCTGTGCGACAGCGTGCCGCTGCCGCCCAGCCAGGCCGACACCCAGCGCACGCGCCGCCGCGTGGCCGGCCTGCTCGGCGTGGGCGGGCTGGTGGCGGCACTGGCGAGCGGCGGGCACTGGTACTGGCAGCAGCCGGTCTACCAGCTCGCGCTGCACACGGAACAGGCGCAACTGGTGAGCCGCACGCTGCCCGACGGCACGCAACTGGACCTGGCCGCCCGCACCCGCGCCACGGTCACGTACTACCGCGACCGGCGCGAGGTCTGGCTCGATACGGGCGAGGTCCGCTTCGCGGTGCGGCGCGACACCGACAAGCCCTTTACCGTCGGCACCGACTGGGGCCGCGTCCGCGTGCTGGGCACCACCTTCAGCGTGTCCGCGCGCGAGGGCCGCATGCAGGTGGCCGTGGCTGAAGGGCGCGTCGCGGTCTGGCCCGCGGCTGTGAACGGCCCGCCGCCCATGGTGCTGGGCGCGGGCGAGGCGGTGCAGGTCGACGCGCAAGGCCTCGGCGCGCGCGGCACCGTGCAGGCAAGCGATGTTGGCGCGTGGCGCCAAGGCTGGCTGGTGTTCGACAACACGCCGCTGCCCGAAGCCGTGGCCCGCTGGAACGACTACCTGCGCCAACCCCTTCGGCTGGGCGATAGCCCGTCGCTGCAGACGCTGCGCCTGAGCGGGAGCTTTCCGCTGCGCGACCCGCAGAGTTTTCTGGACGGCCTGCCCGACATCCTGCCGGTGCGGGTGGTGCGCGCCCCGGGCACGGAGGACACGCGGATCGAACACCGCTGATCGAATCGATACATCCAGTTGCAAATGATTTGTCAGGTTTTCGGCCTCTGGCTGGTCTTCACCGCGAAACCAATCCAGAGGACGAGATCCATGACAGCACCCAAGACGCACGCCGCCGCCCGGCTGCGCCGCGCACCCTTCACCCTCCCCTTCATTCCCGCCGCCGTCGCATGGGCCTCGGCCCTTGCGCTCGTGGCGCTCGCCGCGCCGCGCGAGGCGGCTGCGCAATCCCCGGCCGTAACCACCCGGGCCGCCCTGCTCCAGATCGCGTTGCCCGCGCAGCCGCTGGCGCAGACGCTCAATGCGCTGTCCCGCCAGTCCGGCGTGGCCATCGGCGCCGAGGGCGCATTGCTCGCCGGCAAGTCGGCACCCGCGCTGCGCGGTGCGCTGACCTTGCAGCAGGCGCTCGACCAGGCGCTGGCGGGCAGCGGCCTGAGCGCCGTGCGCAGCGGGCCGTCGACCATTTCCATTCAACGTCGTCCGGAAGGCGCGGGGCAAGCCACGCTGCCGCTCACCACCGTGACGGCCGATGCCGAACTCGATGGCACGACAGAAGGCTCGGGCTCGTACGGCACGCGCGTCACCGGCGCCGCCACCCGCATGAACCTGTCGCTGCGCGAGACCCCGCAGTCCGTCAGCGTCGTGAGCCGCCAGCAGATCGAAGACCAGAACCTGGTCACGCTCACCGACGTGCTGCGGCAAACGCCCGGCATCGTGGCCGACCGGCTGGACGAACGCGTGAGCTTCACCTCGCGCGGCTTCACCCTCAGCACGATGATCGACGGCATTCCCACCCTCGCCTTCAACAGCGTGGCGGGCGAGCCGGGGCTGGTCAGCACCGCCATCTACGACCGCGTGGAAATCGTGCGCGGCGCCGCCGGCCTGCTCAACGGCGTGGGCACGCCGGGCGGCTCCATCAATCTCGTGCGCAAGCGGCCAGGCACGGAGTTCGCGGGCAGTGTGTCGGTGGGCGCCGGCTCGTGGGGCCGGTTCGCCACCGAGATCGACCTGGGCGGCAAGCTCAACGAGGCCGGCACGCTGCGCGGCCGGGTGATGGCCACGCGCAACGACGGCAAGACCTTCACCGACTACAAGAAGCAGAAGGACGACGTCTTCTACGGCATCGTCGAAGCCGACATCGCACCCGGCACCACGCTGGCCGCGGGCTACGAGCGCCAGGCCACGAACATCAAGGGCGCGAACTTCGGCCAGACCCCGCTCTTCTACAGCGACGGCACGCGCACGAACCTGCCCCGCTCCTTCAACTCCAGCGCGCCATGGAGCACCTGGGACATGACGACCGAGCGCTTCTTCGTGAACCTCGAACACCGCTTCGGCAACGGCTGGCGCCTCAAGGCCGAGGCCGCGCAGGTCAAGAACACGCGCGAGCGCGCGGGCGGCGACCTGTGGCTGTATCCCTCGGCCGTCGATGCGGCCACCGGCGATGCCGTGGTCGACCAGGGCTACAACCCCGCGCAGGGCACCAACAAGTCATTGGACGTGTATGCCAGCGGGCCTTTCGAGCTCTTCGGCCGCACGCACCAGGCCAGTGTGGGGTTCAACGTGAACCGCTATTCGAACTGGGTGTTCGGCAGCACGTCGATACCGGATGCGAAGGACCAGGTGTCCGCGAGCATCCACGCGTTGCGCGGCGTGGCGCAACCGGACTTCATCTACCCGATCTTCAAGTTCGGCAGCGACGTCGAAGAGAAGGCGATCTATGCGGCAACACGCCTGAAGCCGACCGAGGCGCTGTCGATCCTCATCGGCGGGCGACTGACCTGGTACACGAACAACAGCTGGAACAGCTCCTACACGGACGGCAGCTTCGGCGTGCGCGTGCCGGCTGCGCCGATCCGCCAGAGCCGCGTCTTCACGCCCTACGCCGGCATCGTGTATGACGTGAGCAAGGCGTATTCGGTGTACGCAAGCTACACCGACATCTTCCAGCCCAACACGCTCAAGAACAGCGGCAACAACGTGCTCAGCCCGCGCCGCGGCCACAACATGGAAGTGGGCCTGAAGGGCGAGCACCTCGACGGCAAGCTGAACACCGGCTTCGCCATCTTCCAGACGCAGGAAGACAACGTGCCGGTGCTCGACGAGAACGCGGCGCAGCTGCCCGACGGCACGCAGCCGTCACGCGCCGTGAAGGGCGCGCGCAGCAAGGGCTACGAGTTCACCGTGGCCGGCGAACTGGCGCGAGGCTGGCAACTGATGGGCGGCTACACCTACTACGCCAAGCGCGAGCAGAGCGGCGCGCTGATCGACCCCAACCTGCCGCGCCGCCTGCTGCGCATCGCCACCAGCTACCGCCTGCCCGGCGACTGGAACCGCCTGACCGTGGGCGGCAGCCTGGGCTACCAGAGCCGCTCGACCTATGACGAGTTCTATGGCCTGGGCCGCGCGACCCAGGGCGGCCTGACGTTATTCGGACTGATGGCCCGCTACGAGTTCAACAAGCAACTGAGCGCTTCGCTCAACATCGAGAACCTGGGCAACAAGCGGTACTACGCAGGCTTGGGCGGCTACAACGGCTACACGCCGGGCACGCCCCGCAATGCCTGGCTGAAACTGAACTACAAGTTCTGACCACCCGCACACAAGCCCCAGCAAAAGCACTGAAACGGAACCTCGGTTCCGTTTCCGGCAACCCACGCCTCGCTAATATTTGCGTTCACCCCTTGCAAGTTGCTCGCGGCGCTTGCATGCGAGTCCGATGTTCGATCACCCCACCCACCGCGAACAGCCCTACACAGTGCGCCTGGACGGCCAGAGCCTTTCCATTCGGGATCTGATGGAAGTGCGCTTCACCTTCCTTCGCGTGCTCGAGCAGCGCATCGGCTCGCCGCAGCGCGTGGTGAAGTGCTACCTGGCGTGGTCCAGCCAGCTCGAATCGGGCACGGAAACGATGACCGACGCGCAGATCGCCAATGCACGCGTCTGGCGCGACGCCTGGGACCACGCGAGCAGCGTCGCGGCGCCGCTGCTCAGCAACCCGCAGGCCACGGCCTTCCGGTTCGAGCTTTTCTGAGCGCAAAAAAAACCCAGCACGAGGCTGGGTTGAACCTCTTGAGTGCTGTCACACACAGAGAACTCGCACTTCGAAGCGAGCCCACAAAATCTAGGGCCTCGCGCAGCGACTGCTTGTCGGACAGCACCGACAGTTCATTTTTTAGCGGCAGATCGGCGCACGGCGACCCCGCAAAAAGTGCCAACTAGTTCACGTTTTAAAAAGTGTCCTACGGCAGTTGACTGCCTGCGGCTGACAGGCGTTTCGCCGATCTGCGCCGACGATGCATTCGCTGTCACGCAACAGGGCCGCATAGAAGAAGAGCTCTCTGTTTCGTTCTTAGAGCGCCCGCCAGGGCTCCTCGAACCCGCTTCGGCGGGTATTTTTTTGCCCGGCTTTTTTGCCCGGCTTCAGGCTGGCTTCAGCGCCCGCTCAGTTCGCCTTCAGGCCGTGGGCCGGAGCCGCGGATACCGTCGAAACGCGCACCCGGCCCGGGTGCGGAATGGTCTTCTTCCACCTCGACGGAGTCTCTCTTGCCCTCATCCAGTTCCTCTTTCGCGCGGCAACGCCGCCGCCTGCTGTGCGCGGCCGCGACCCTGCCTCCGGCTCTTGTGCTCGGCGCCTGCGGAGGTGGCGGTAGCGCAGGCGGCCCCGGGCCCGTGCTGCCGCCGCCGTCGGGCGCGGTCACGGTCACCGACCGACGCGTGCCGCTGGCCGCCGGGGTCTCGCTGCATGTGCGGGACTGGCAGTCGAGCCGCGCCGACGGCATCACCTTCGTGCTGCTGCCCGGCTTCGGCGCCACCGCCCTGCATTTCAACAGCCTGGCGCCGGCCCTGGCCCGGCGCGGGCGGGCCATCGCCATCAGTTGCCGCGGCTTCGGCCAGTCGGACAAGCCGCTGCCCGACGCCGCCTGGCGCTACGACACCGACGCGCTGGTCGACGACGTGCACACGGTGCTCGAAGCGCTCGCCCCGGGCCGCGTCGTGCTGGGCGGCCACTCGATCGCGGGCAACCAGGTCACGCGCTTCGCTGGGCGCTACCCGCAGCGGGTGCGCGGCCTGATGTACCTGGACACCAACTTCGACTACACGTCGCAGCCCGACGACGGCGGCCAGAAGGAGTCGGACAACCCCGCGCTGTCGGAGCCCCTGCTCACCGAGGCCGACACCGCCTCCGTGGCCACGGCCATCGCGTACTTCAAGCGCATCAACCGCAACTGGTATCCGCCGATGGAGGCCGACATGCTGGACAAGCTCGAGGTCCGCGCGGACGGCAGCGTCCAGGTCAATACGCCCGACGCCCTTGCACTCGACCTGTACACGGCGGCGCGGCGTTTCTCGCCCGACTATCGGCCGTTGCAGGTGCCCGCCCTGGTGTTCACGGCCCTCCCCGGCGACCGGCGCGACATGTTCCCCTGGCTGCCCGCCGCACTCGACGCGACCACCGAAAAGGACGCGGCCGACATGGTGCGGCTCCTTCGCCGCGCCCGCCGCACCGATGCCGAGCGCCTGTTCGCGGCGCTGCCCGCCGGCAGCCAGCGGATGACTTTCGACCCCGCCACGCATCCGGACTTCTTCATGGCGCACGAAACCGAGGTGCTGCGGCTGGTCGACGCAATGACCTGGTAGCACCGCGCCGGCTGAATCCGTGTGCCGCGCCCTTGCGTACAGGCGGCAAGGGCGCGCTGACCCACGACACGGAGAACCCACGCATGAGCTTCAACGACATTGCTTCCCGCTTTCAGGTGCCGGCCAGGAAAGGCGCGCGCGTCACGGTCCAGGGCAAGCCGGGCACCGTCACCACGGCGCGCGGAACGATGGTCCGGGTCCGGCTCGACGGCATGCGCTGGTCGCGGCCGTACGCGCCCGACGACCTGCAATGGCTGGGGCCGGACACCGAAAACACTGCCGCAACCCATGCCTTTTCGCCTACCACATAGGCGCGATGTGTTTTCCTTCCCCGATGGGGACAATGTTGTGGAAAACCTTGTGCGAAGCGCTCGAAAGCCTTGCCTGGCGCGGCCTGCAACACGGTGCCTGCAAAAGAGGCAGTACCTCGAAAAAATTCACGGCCGTGGCGAAACGGCTGTCAGCAACAGCCGGTTTCGGCTGACAAGACCTCCCGGGCCGGCCCGGGAGATTTCACACATGCCCCCCGGATCCGTGCCAGCCAGGGAGGCGCGGCTCCAGACGTTTCGACATGGCATCAACGACAAAGACAGGGAGTTCCCGTGGTCGAGTACTTCAAGGTTGGTCTGCCCTATATCCGAACGCGATTCAAGGTCCCCGCGCGACGCGGCGGCCGCGTGGAGCTGCACGGCAGGTTCGGCACCATCAGGGGGTCGAGCGGCGAGTACCTGCTCGTCAAGTTCGATGGCGAGGAGGCAGCGGTCATCGTGCATCCGGTCGATCCCAACTACGTCGAGAACGGCGAAGCCGCCGAGAGACCGCCGCTTCCACCACGCGACGCCGTCGTGCAGCGCGTGAACGAGGCCTGACGCGCTCAGCCCCGGCCGGCCTCGCGGATCATCAGCGCAGCAAGCCCGGAACCAGCGTCACAGCAAGCCCGACGAGCGCGCACGCACCCAGCAGCGGCATCACGCCGACCTTGAAGCGGAACAGCGCGACGGCCGCCGCCACCGCGATGACGGCCGACAGCACGTCGAAACGACCGCCGAAGCCTTGCGGCCACAGCACGTGGTACGCGAAGAAAAGCGCAAGGTTCAGGATCACGCCGACCACCGCCGCCGTGACGGCCGACAGCGGCGCCGTGAAGCCGAGCCTGCCGTGCGTCGCCTCGATCAACGGCCCGCCCGCCAGGATGAAGACGAACGACGGCAGGAAGGTGAAGAAGGTCACCACCGTCGCCGCCACGGCACCGCCCACAAAGGGCGCGCCCGCCCCCGCCACCTGCTGCAGCCAGCCGCCGACGAAGCCGACGAAGGCCACCACCATGATCAGCGGCCCCGGCGTGGTCTCGCCGAGCGCGAGGCCGTCGATCATCTGCGCGCCGTCGAGCCAGTGGTGCTGCTCGACCGCCCCCTGGTAGACATAGGGCAGCACCGCATAGGCTCCGCCGAAAGTCAGCAATGCGGCCTTGGTGAAGAACCAGCCCATCTGCGAGAGCGTGCCCTGCCAGCCCAGCGCGGCGACCAGCCCGCCCATCGCCAGCGCCCAGAGCGCGAGCCCTACGGCCAGCACCTTGGCCAGCCGCGCGCGCGTGAAGCGGGCGTGCACGGGCGTCGGCGTGTCGTCGTCGATCAAGGCCTGGCCGTAGCCCTGCGCGGCCTTGCCGTGCCCGCCGCCCAGCGCGAACACGCCCGGCGCCCAGCGCGCGCCGAAATGCCCGATCAGCCCGGCGCCGATCACGATCGCCGGGAACGGCGTGTCGAACGCGAAGATCGCGACGAAGGCGGCCGCCGCGATGCCCCACATCCACCGGTTCTTCAGCGCGCGCGTGCCGATGCGGTGCGCCGCGTGCAGCACCAGCGCGGTCACCGCCGGCTTGATGCCGTAGAACACGCCCGCGACCGCCGGCATGTGGCCGTAGGCCATGTAGACCCACGACAGCGCGATGAGGATGAACAGCGAGGGCAACACGAACAGCGCCCCGGCGACGATGCCGCCCCAGGTGCGGTGCATGAGCCAGCCGATGTAGGTCGCCAGCTGCTGGGCTTCGGGGCCGGGCAGCAGCATGCAGTAGTTCAGCGCGTGAAGAAACCGCTTCTCGCTGATCCAGCGCCTTCGCTCGACCAGCTCGGTGTGCATGATCGCGATCTGCCCGGCGGGGCCGCCGAAGCTGATGAAGCCGAGCTTGAGCCAGAAGCGGAATGCCTCGGCGAAGGAAACGGGCTGGCGCGGCGCGGGCGCTTCGTCGGGCGGTGAGGTGCTCACGCAGAACTCCGTTGTGGGCGGCCGGCGCTTTTCGCCATGCGGACGCGGGGGCAGATCATACGGGCGCAACGCCGTGATTTATTCCGCGCCCCGGAGCGCGTCCTACAGGCGGCGCTGCCGATGTCCTCACACGGCCGCCTGCATTCCCCTGTGACTGTCCGACCCACGTTATTCGTCGCGACGACGACGGCAAAGGGGATGGATGGAAGAAGAACGCACGCAAGACAGTGCCCAGGAGTGGCTGCACTTTTTCTACAAGGAAGGACGCACACGCACGCCGGTGAAGATCAGCAGGACGGCGTTGAAGCGCGGCTTCAGGTCGCGCGCTGGCGAGAGCCTGGTCGGCATCTACGTCGCCCACATGGAGGCGATTCACGAGAAGGTGCGTGTGCGGCTGCGCGCGGGCGAGCGCTTCACGCAAGACAAGCCATTGCTGCTGCTCGCATCCGACTTCGACGACCTGAGGCTGACCGCGCTCGCCGGCGGCCACATTGGGGAAATGAGCGAAGAGGCGGCGCTGCAACTGCTCGAGGAGATGGTCAACCCCGAGGGGCCCGATGGTTCCAGTTCGGGAAACTACATCGACTGGCGGCCCGGGCTCGCGAACGTGAAGATGCTGGGCACTTTCACCGCGCAGCAGCTGGAAGCGGTGGCCGCCTGGATGCGTGCTCGCGCGTCATCCGAAGAGCGCCTGGCCGGCTGCGCGCCACAAGGCGCGCCGCCGGCCCGGGAAACCGCTCAGTCGGCGCTCTCGGCTTCGTCCTCTTCTTCGTCGTCGTCTTCGCTGTCGTCGGCGCGGCGAACCGTCACGAAATTCGAAGCGTCTTCCACGAAAGCCATGAGCTTTTCGTCGGGCGCCATGCCACGGACTTCGGTCTGAGGACCGTCGCCGTTCTTGTAGTCGACCTGGACCAGCGCAAAGCAGGCCAAGGGTTCTTCCATCTCGCCTTCTTCGCCGCCGTCGTACACGGCAACCCATCCGTCGGCGGGCATGATCTGCAGAATCTTCACATCTTCCATTTGTCTGGTTTCCAAGCTAAAAATTGCGTTGTGCCGTGCAGCATATCGCACGAAAAATACGATTCGACGCGCGCGGCGGACCGCCTCTGGCGCTGACGTAGAATCCGCCCCGGTCCGCGGGTGTAGCTCAATGGCAGAGCTGTTGCTTCCCAAGCAACTGACGAGGGTTCGATTCCCTTCACCCGCTCCATCGATCCGCCCCCCATTCATTCACCGGCCCGCAGGCCGGTCAGCGCAGCGACCTGAACGCCGCGCGCAGCTGCGAGCTGAAAAGCGCCGGCTGCTCCCACGACGCGAAGTGCCCACCCAACGTCCCCGTCTTCGCGCCCCGATAGCGCGTGTTGTCGTCGAGCATTGCGCAGCGAGTGCGCAAGGTGGCGCCACCGGCTCTGCATCCCCTCTGAAAATCAACACACGGCGTTTCACAGACGCTGCGGGTTGGCGAAAAGCGCGTCTTTTCCAAACCCGAAATACACTGTATATTTGCACAGTGTTCTGAGAAGTTCGGAACGCCCAATCCCGGTCACTTGCCCCCAGCACGCCAGGACGATGAACCAAGCTGAACTCTTCTTCCCCCGAGCCGCCGCACCGGTGCCCATGCCGGTCGCATCGCTGCATGAATTCGACGACGACACGCCCGTGCACTTTGTCGAGGCCGAGACCTCGCCGCCGGATACCTACACCGTGCGGCTGGCGGACTACCCGCTTGCGTCAGCCGATGTGGAAAGGGTCGCCGAGCAGCGTTTTCGCCGTGAGATCGAACGGCAGCTGGGCGGCGATGTCGTCCCGGCACTGCGCGCCTTCCAGAACGCGAGCGAGTCGAGCGAAAGCGATTTGTCGAAGGCAGAAATCGCCATGGCCAAGCGCTGGGCCAAGGCCTACGACGCCGCGCGCACCGCGGGCTTTCGCGATCTGGGCGACACCGACGAAGCCTTCTTCGACGTGCGGCCGGTCTGAGCCCGAAGCGCCTCGATCCTGAGCACCCGATCACGTAGCATCCGGCCATGAGCTACACCGTGCAACTGATTGATTTTCCCGACGCGCCGGCCGATGTCGTTGCCACGGCGGAGTCGCGCTTCCGGCGCGAACTCGACAAGCTGCTCGGCGACGGCGTCGAGCCCGCATTCAAGGCTTTCGAGAACGCCAGCGAGTCGAGCGCCGACGAGCTCAGCAAGGACGAACTCGCGCTCGCCGCCAGTTGGGCCAAGGCCTACGAAGCAGCCAAGACCGCAGGCTTTCGTGCGCTGGGCGAAGCCGACGAGGCGTACTTCGAAATCCGCATCGACTGATCAGCCCCGGGGCCTCGGTGCCTCAGCGCTTCTTGCCAGCCACCGCGCCCGGCAATCGCGCCACCCGCTGTGCCAGAAAGTCCACCAGCACGCGCACCCGCAGCGGCTGCTGGCGGCGCGGCGCATAAAGCAGATGCACCTCCTGCGCCGGCCCGGTGTGGCGCCCGAGCACCCGCACCAGTTGGCCTTGCGCCAGCAGGTCCGCCACCATCCACGTGGGCTGCAATGAAATGCCCGCGCCGCCGAGCACGCTGTCCAGCAGCGCCACGGCGTTGTTGACGCGGTAGCGGCTACGCACCGGCACCGTCTGCGCCCCGTTCGGCCCCTGCAGCAGCACGCCGTCGTCTCCCGCCGCATAGCGCAGGTAGTCGTGCGCCAGCAGGTCTTGCGGCTTGCGCGGCTTGCCGCGCGCCGCGATGTAGCCAGGCGACGCCACCAGCACGCGCGGCCACGTGCCCAGGTGGCGCGCAACGAGGTCGGGCGGCAGCGCGCCGCCGACGCGCAGCGACACATCGATGCGCTCTTCCACCGGATCGACGAAGCGGTCGTCGAGCACCAGCTCCAGCGCGATGTCGGGGTAGAGCGCCAGGAACTCCACCGCCATGGCATTGAGATGGCGCTGGCCCATGGTCACCGGCGCGCTCATGCGCAAGAGGCCGCGCGGCTGCTGGATGCCTTCGCGCGCATCGGCCACCGCGTCGCCGTAGTCCTCCAGCACGCGGCGCGTGCGCTCATGAAAGCGCTGCCCCTCCTCGGTCAGGCTCAAGCCCGCGGCGGTGCGGCGCAGCAACCGCACGCCGAGCGAACGCTCCAGCCCCGCGACCAGCTTGCTGACCGTGGGCTGCGTGGTGTCGAGCGCGCGCGCGGCGCCCGACAGGCTGCCCAGCTCGACGCTGTGCACGAAGGCTTCGAGGGCGCGCAAGGTGTCCATGGCGGATGTATTCGAATATGGAATGGTCTGGATGCCATTTTGCCTTCTACCCATCCGGATGCGCATGAATGAAAGTCGAGCCCTCGATTCGCTTTTCATCCAAGGACATCCCCATGACCCCCTCTTCATTCGCATCGCTCATCCGCCACGGCGCACTGGCGCTGTCGCTCGCCGGCACGGTTGCCGCGTCGGCCGCCGAACCCTTGGCCACGCATTGGAGCCCCAGCTGGATGGCCAGCACGCAACCCGTCTGGAGCGGCGACTTCGTTCTGCCCTCGGGCCTGCCCTTCCAGTTCAACCGGCAAACGATTCGCCAGGTGGCGCGCCTGAGCATCGGCGGCACGCGGCTGCGCGTGGTGATCAGCAACGAAGGCGGCACCGCGCCGCTGCGCATCGCCTCGGCCCGCGTGGCGCGGCATGCCGACGGCTCGGCGATCGTCGAGGGCAGCGACCGGCCGCTGCGCTTCGGCGGGCAGGCCGAAGTGACGGTGCCCGCCGGCGCACGGCTGGTCAGCGACCCGGTGGACATCGCCCTGCCCGCGCTCGGCGAGGTCGCCGTGTCGCTCTACCTGCCGCAGCCCAGCCAGCCGGCGGGCTTTCACTTCGACGCCCGCCAGACCGCCTACGTGGCGGATGGCGATCTGACCGGCGCCACGCGCCTGCCCGCCGCGGCCAGCCAATGGAGCACCCGCGTCTACGTGAGCGGCCTGATCGTGGAAACGCCCCGGGCGCCCGTCACCGTGGTGGCGTTCGGCGACTCGCTGACCGACGGCAACGGCGCCACGCCCGGCGCCAACACCCGCTGGCCCGACGCGCTCGCCGAACGGCTGGCGGGCCGCGATGTGGCGGTGCTGAACGCCGGCATCTCCGGCGGCCGGCTGCTGAAGGACGGCATGGGCCGCGCGGGCCTGGAGCGCGCGGGCCGCGACGTGTTCGCCCAGCCGGGCGTGCGGGCGATGGTCGTGCTGCTGGGCACCAACGACATCGGCTGGCCCGGCGGCCCCTTCGCGCCGAGCGAGCCCGCGGTGCGCGCGGAAGAAATGATCCAGGGCTTTCGCCAGCTGATCGAGATGGCCCGCGCCCACAACGTGCGCATCATGGCCGGCACCATCGCCCCCACCGAACGCGCGCTCGAAGGCACGCCGCTGGAGGGCCACTACTCGCCCGACAAGGACAAGGTGCGCCAGGCCGTGAACCGCTGGATCCGCGAAAGCGGCGCCTTCGACGCGGTGGTCGACTTCGACGTGCTGCTGCGCGACCCGGCCCGCCCGTCGCGCCTGAAGGCGGCCATGGACTCGGGCGACCACCTGCATCCGGGCGATGCCGGCTACAAGGCCATGGCCGCCGCCATCGACCTGGAGGCCCTGCTCGGCACCTCGCCCTGAGCTCGCAAATACACTGTACATAAATACAGTATTTCTCTAAAATTCGTCGTCTCCAAGAACAAACATCGAGGCGACGCCGATGACCACCGCCAACCCGCCCGCGCCCGCTGCGCAGGCTCTTTTCTTCCAGAGGCTGCATCCGCTGCAGCCCCGCTCCCGCAAGGGCCGCATCTCGACCTGGCCCTTCAAGGTGGCCCGCGACAAGAGCCACGGCGACAACCATGACAAGGACGACATTCGCGTTCAGGCGGCGCGCGTCATCCGGACGACGGCCGAGAGCTGGTGGCCGTCCGATTCCTGAACCGCCTTCCGCTTCACCTTTGACAGGAGAGCAGCATGGACGACTTCACGCGTGAGAATGGCTCGTTGAATGAGCCAGAACCTCATTGGGGCTCAATCCCCTCGCAGGCATCGACACATCTACTGATCGCGCTGTTTCCCGATCGCGCCGTGCAGCGCGCAATCGAGGAACATCGCAAGGACTGGATCTGGCCCCAAGCCCACTACTTCCCTCGAAGTTCACGCCTGCACCTGACGCTGCATTGCTTCGCGGATCAGCCAGCTTCAGTTGAAACGCGACTGCGCGAGGCCCTCGCCACAGTCCCCATGCGGCAACTGAACCTCGTTCTTGCAAGCTCCCGCCCATGGAAGAACGACATCTCCGTTGTGCAGCCTGCCGAACACGAAGGACTGCGCGCCTTGCGCGAAGACATCGTCCGGGCGGTGGTTCAAGCAGGGATCGTCACGCGCCCCGAGACATTCACGCCTCACATCACCATTGCCCGGAAAACCACCGGCGCCTTGTATCCGCGACATCTGCCGCCGATCCAATGGGCGGTGAGGAACTTCCAGCTTGTTCGCTCTTGCACCTCGCACCCTGTTCACCACGAGGTGCTCGCGTCTTATGGGCCAAATGAAGGCGACGGTGTCTGACACCGGCTTCTGAAGTTTCGTGGCCTTATCGGGTGCGACAATTTTCGACGTCCGACAACCGAACGCCAAATGCTGACTCCACCCGATATCGCTCACGAAGCCGTCCTCCAATGCCTGTTCAATGCGTATGGACTGCGCAGCAGCCGCATTGAATTTCTTCCTCTCGGCGCGGATGTAGATTCAGCCGCCTTTCGTATTTTTTCGAGCGAAGGTCCCTCGTACTTTCTCAAGCTGCGCCGCAACGGTTTTAACCAAGCCGTAGTGACAGCCCCCGCCTTCCTTCACCACGAAAAACGCATCGCGCCCGTGATGGCCCCGCTGCCCACCACCGACGGCCAACTGAGCACGCACAGCCACGGCTTCGACTGGGCGCTCTACCCCTTCTTTGACGGCAGCAACGGTTTCGAACACGCCTTGACGCAGCCGCAGTGGAAAACACTCGGCGCAACGCTGGCCGCCATCCACCGCACCGAACTCCCCGAAGCCCTGCTTGCAAGCCTTGCCAAGGAAACCTACGGGCACAAATCGCGCGAAGGCGTGCGCCGCTACCAGCGCCGCTTCATCAACGGCGTCACCGGCGACGACATCGTCAAGCGCTTCTTCACATTCTGGGAAGCGCATGCGGAAGAGATCGACACCGTGGTCTACCGCAGCGAGCAGCTGGCGTCGATCCTGCTCGAGCGACCGCCACGGCTGGTGCCGTGCCACGCCGACATCCACGCGGGCAACGTGCTCGTGGGCGACAACGACCGCCTGTCCATCGTCGATTGGGACACGCTGGTTCTCGCGCCCAAGGAGCGCGACCTGATGTTCATCGGCGGCGGTGTCGGCAACGTGTGGAACCAGCCGCAGGAAGAAGCGTGGTTCTACGAAGGCTACGGGCCGGCGGACATCGATGCGGTGGCGCTGACGCACTATCGCTACGAGCGCATCACGAAAGACCTGCTCGAGTTCTGCGACCAGATGTTCGACGCCAAGGCCAGCACCGAAGACCGCGAGGAAGGCCTGCGCCAGATGAAGAGCCAGTTCCTGCCGAACGGCGTCGTCGCTATCGCGCACCGGAGCTACGACGCCATCACCTGATCCCGGCCGACGCGCGCGCAGTCAGATCAGCAGGTCTTGCGCTTCGTCCTCGAAGCCTGCAATGGGTTGCGCCTTGGCCAGCGCCAGCCACACCGCGAACGGAATGCGCTCGACCGTGCGATGCACCGCCGCGCGCGCGACCACGAGCCGTTCGCCTTCGAGCACCATCACCCCGCACTCGGCGGGCACCTCTTCGGGCTTGGCGATGCAGCGGCCCTTGGCGTCGTTGCCCAGCACGTACCAGCACTCGCCGCCCAGGTCGAGGTAGGCCGCGCGCTTGTCGGGCTTGCGCAAGTCGCCCAGCAGGTCGGCGCGGCTGACCTTCACCTCGTGCACGATGGGATGGGCATAGGCCTCGACGCTGGTATTGCGGATCGAGAACACATCGGGCCGCGCCACGCACCAGCGCGGCTTGCCGCCCTCTTCGAGCGGCGGCAGGCGCGCGCGCAGGCCGAGGCCGCGCCACGCGATGCGGCCGCCGCGCGTCATCTCGCGCGCCACGCGTTCCACCAAGGCCTCGTGCGGCGACAACGCCGCTCGGTTGACGGTGAGCGTGGTCGCGATGCGCGCAATGCCGGCGTCGGTCACGCGCAGCGTCTCGTGGCCGTGCGGCGTGCGCACGCGTTCGAGGAACCCGCCGGCCAGCAACTCGACCTCGATGCTGTCGCAACACGGCCAGCCGGCCGAGCGGTAGATCTCGCGCAGGCGCCGCGCATGCAGCTTGCCGAAGGGCACCGCCGGCGCGGCCGTCTGCATCGGCGGCGGGTCGACCACCGGCGGCGGAAACCCCGGGTCGGTCACGGGCGGCACGACGGGCGGCGGATCGCCTTCGGGCGGCGGCAGGGGCTGCGGCGGCGGCATGGGCACCGGCACATCGGGCGCGGGGGGCGGCGGGCCGATCGGCGTCGCGACGACGGGGTCAAGAACGAGTTCGGACATGGAAGGAACAGGTTAGCGAAAAGTCGCGCAAGGCGCGAGGCATGGAACGATCGGTTGCATCCATCGCTCCTTCAATGGAAGTCCCGGCTGGTGTTGCTCCGCGCCAGCCGGCCCATGAGCGGCGTCAGGTCCTTGAAGCCGGTGGCGACCAGGTGCTGCACCTTGCCGCCGCTGTCGTCGTCGCGCTGCCATGTGCCCTGCACCGCGAGCAGGTGCGACTTGAGCAGCGGCTCGCGCCAGGCCTCGATGACATGGCTCCAGACGATCACGTTGACGTTGCCGGTCTCGTCCTCCAGCGTGACGAAGATGGTGCCGTTGGCGGTCTGCGGCCGCTGCCGGCCCTTGACGATGCCGCAGGCGCGCGCGGTCTGTCCGTTGGCCACCGAGCGCAGCTCGGCCGCCGTCATGAGCTTCATGCGCGCCAGGCGCGGGCGCAGCAGCGCGAGCGGATGGCGGCGCAGCGTGAGGCCGAGCGACGCGTAGTCGCCGACGATCTCCTCGCCCTCGGGCGCGGCCGGCAGCAGCAACGCCTGCTCGTGGATCGGCACGCCCTTGAGCAGCGCCGGCGCGCGGCGCTGCGCCGTGGCGTCCCACACCTGCTGGCGCCGATGGCCCGACAGCGACATCAGCGCATCGGCCGCGGCCAGGGCGGCCATGTCCTTGCCGTCGAGTTCGGCGCGCAGGGCGAGGTCTTCGGTGCTGCTGAATGCAGCCTCGGCACGCGCTGCCAGCAAGCGCTCGGCGCCGCCCTTGCTGAGGCTCGCGATGCGGTTCAGGCCCAGCCGCACCGCGGGCTGGTTCGCGTTGCCCAGGCGCTCGGCATAGCGCGGGTCGATGCCGGCCGGGCGCGGCGCACCGGGGTCGCGGGCTTCGAGCGTGGTGTCGACTTCGCTTCTCGTGACATCGACCGGGCGCACCTCGACGCCATGGCGGCGCGCGTCCTGCACGAGCTGCGACGGGCTGTAGAAGCCCATCGGCTGCGAGTCGAGCAGCGCGGCAAGAAAGCAGGCGGGCTCGTAGTTCTTGAGCCAGCTGCTCACCGTGACCAGCAGCGCGAAGCTGGCGGCATGGCTTTCGGGAAAGCCGTAGTCGCCAAAGCCCATGACCTGCTTGAAGATGGCTTCGGCAAAGGCTTTCTTGTAGCCGTTGTCGACCATGCCATCCACGAGCTTGTCATGGAACTTGCCGAGGCCGCCCTTGCGCTTCCATGCGGCCATGGCGCGGCGCAACTGGTCGGCCTCGTCGGCCGTGAACTTGGCCGCGATCATGGCGATCTGCATCACCTGCTCCTGGAAGATCGGAATGCCCAGCGTGCGCTCCAGCGCCTCGCGCAACTCTTCTTTCTCGTAGTGAATAGGCAGCTTTTTTCGCACCCGCTCCCGCTGCTTGAGATACGGATGCACCATGCCGCCCTGAATCGGCCCCGGCCGCACGATGGCCACCTCGATCACCAGGTCTTCGTAGGTGCGCGGCTTCAGGCGCGGCAGCATCGACATTTGCGCGCGGCTCTCGATCTGGAACACGCCGATGGTGTCGGCGTCGCAGATCATGTCGAACACCTTCGGGTCGTCGTTGGGAATGTGGTGCATCTCCACCATCGAGTTGCGCCAGCGGTTCATGTGGTCGAGCCCGCGCTGGATGGCACTGAGCATGCCGAGCGCGAGCACATCGACCTTGAGCATGCCCATGGCCTCGAGGTCGTCTTTTTCCCATTGGATGACGGAGCGGTCTTTCATCGACGCCTTCTCGACCGGCACCAGCCGCGTGAGCCTGGTGTGCGTCAGCACGAAGCCGCCCACGTGCTGGCTCAGGTGGCGCGGAAAGCCCTTGAGCTTTTGCGTGAACTCGATCCACTGGACCAGCTTGAGCTCGTCTTCCGCCACGCCGACGCGCGCGGCCGCCTGGAACAGCTGCTCGCCGAGCACGGTGTCGTCGAACCAGTAGTGGTCCTTGGCGAACTCGTCGATCAGCCGCTCGTCGATGCCCAGGGCCTTGCCCACGTCGCGCAACGCGCTGCGCGCGCGGTAGCAGATGACGACCGCCGCAATGGCGGCGCGCTCACGTCCGTAGCGTTCGTAGATGTACTGGATGACCTCTTCGCGCCGCTGGTGCTCGAAGTCGACGTCGATGTCGGGCGGCTCCTTGCGGTGGCGGCTCAGGAAGCGCTCGAACAGCAGCGTGCCCTTGTCGGGGTCGATGGCGGTGATGCCCAGGCAGTAGCAAACGGCCGAGTTGGCCGACGAGCCCCGCCCCTGGCAAAGGATCTTTTGCGACCGCGCAAAGCCGACGATGTTTTCGACCGTGAGGAAGAACATCTCGTATTCGAGTTCGCCGATCAGCTCGAGCTCTTTCAGCACCTGCTTGCGCACCTTGTCGGGAATGCCCTGGGGGTAGCGGACCCGCGCGCCTTCCCACGTCTTGCGCGCCAGCGTCTGCCCCGGCGTTTCGTGGCTGCCCACGGTTTCGAGCGGGTACTTGTAGTTGTCGCGAATCACGTTCGGGTCGAACCTGCACCGCTGCGCCACCCTCTGCGTGTTCACCAGCATCTGCGGCAAATAAAGCCCGGCCAGCCGAACCCGCAGCCGCAGGTGCCGCTCGGCATTCGACTGCAGCGCAAAGCCGCATTCGGCCACCGTCTTGCCCTCGCGCACCGCCGTCAGCACGTCGTGCAGCGGCTTGCTGCCGCGCACATGCATGCGCACGTCGCCGGCCGCCACCAACGGCACGCCGGCCTCCTCGCCCGCCTGCATCAGCGTGACGAACCAGAGGTCGTCGTCGAGTTCGTTGAACAGCTCCACGGCCAGCCAGAGGTTGTCTTCGTAGAGCGCCTTGGCGGCCATCAGGTCTTCATGCAGCGTGGCCGTGTCCACAGCACCGCCGGGGCTGCGTTGCGGCACGAAAAGAATCTGGCAGTCCCGCAGCGAGGCCACGTCGCTCTCGTCCCAGCCCACGCGGTACTCGCCCTTGGGCAGCTCGGTGTTGCGCGCGGCGGTGATGAACTCGCACAGGTTGCCCCAGCCTTCGGTGTCGTTCGCGATCACCACGAGCCTGAAGCGCTCGAACTGGAACTCGCTGCCGAACAGCAGCCGGAAACCGGGGTTGCGCGGAATGGGCGGCTCGTCCGGGTGCTCGCGCTCGTATTCGTCGAGCTTCGCGGGCAGGTCGCGCAAGGCCACATGCGCGCGCACGATGCCCGCCACCGAGCACTCGTCGGTGATCGCCAGCGCCGTGTAGCCGAGCTGGTAGGCCCGCTCGACCATGTCCTCGGGCGTGGACGCGCCGCGCTGGAAGCTGAAGTTGGTCAGGCAGTGCAGCTCGGCGTAATCGGGCAGCGTGAACGCGGGCGGCTTGCGCAGCGGCAACGACAGCGCATGCACCTTCGCCGAGTTGCGCCCGCGCAGTTGCCTGTCGCTGAGGTCAGGCATAGAACCCCTGCAGGTACCAGCGCACCTCGCCCGAAGAAAAGCGCGCCGACGGCCGTTCGCGAAAGATCCACACCAGGCCGGCCTCGGGGCTTTCGGCGACGTAGTAGTCGCGCATCGCGGGCTGGCCGCCCTCTTCCTTGTCGCCCCACCAGCCCGCCTCGACACGCTGCGGCCCGATGAGCTTGCCGAGCGTGCCGCGATAGCACGGGCGCTCGCCGTCCATGTCGAGCAGCAAGGGCTCGGGCAGCAGCCACGGCGGGTAGATCGCGTCGGGCTGCGAGGCGGCCGCCTGTGCTTGCTTGCGGGCCTTGTCGGGCTGCGGCTTGTCTTTCTGCAGCGCGGGCCGCCACGCCTGCTTGCGCTCCGGCCGGTGGTCGGCCTGCGCCGAAGGCACCAGCACCTGTTGCGCGCCCAACCGCACGCTGAGCCGCTCGACCATTTCGTGCAGCTTGTCGCCCTTGCGGTTGTCTTCGGGCAGAAAGCTGGTGCTGGCGCCGGCCCACGGGTCGGTTTCGAGCGTGCGCAGCCGCAGCCAGCTCGCGGGCGCCGAGAGCGTGGTGAGCGCGAGTTTCTCGGACAGCAGGCGGCGCAGGTGCGCCATGTCCTGCGTGGGCTCGGCGGTGCGCACGGTGACCTGCTGGTGCGGCGGCAGGTTGACGCCGTTGAAGCGCTTGAGGTCGAGCGTCCACTGCAGCTCGAACGCGCGCGCGCCGCGCTGGCGGGCGCGCAGCCAGAGCTGCAGCGAAGTGAGCAGCCGGTTGGCCGACCACATGAGTTCGGGCGCGGTCTCGGCCAGCGCGGGCAGCTCGAGCTTCTGCTCGAACACGTCGGGCAGCGTGAGCCAGGCATGGCTTTCGGGGCGCAGGCCCCAGGCGGCGTCGAGCGCCTCGCGCAGCTCGGCGCCGAAGCGCCGCGTGAGCCCGCCGCGCGGCAGCGCCGCCACGTCGCCCCAGGTGCGGCAGCCGAGCCGCGCGAGCAGATCGAGGTGCGCGTGCGCGGCGCTCAGGGTGTCCAGCGGCAGGCCGGCGGGCATGTCCGCCGGCCGCGCTTCGTTACGCTCGAACAGCCGCAGCCGCGCCAGCGCGACCAGGGCCGTGGCGCCCTGCGCGCCGCGCATGCGGGCATCGGGCACGGGATTGGCGGCGAGCAGCAGGCGCATCAGCGTGAGCCGCCCGCCCCACAGGCGCTCGCAGGCCGAGACTTCGAGCATCAGCGCCTCGTCCTGCCAGGCGACGTGGGGCGTGTAGTGCAGCGCCCACCAGCCGAGGGCCTCGGGCGTGGGCAGCACCGCGGCGTCAAGGGTGTCGGCGTCAATCGACCACTGCAAGGCGATCCAGTGCACTGGGGCCTCCTTTCCACGCATCGATGCGCACCACCTTGGCCGAGGTTGCCGTTTCGCCGGCAAGCTCGGTGCCCTGCTGCTGCAGCCGCAGCTTGCGGCGCAGCCGGGCGGCGGCCAGCAGCGCGGCCATGCGCGCGTTGCGCGCGGGCAGCATCACCGGCGTCGACAGCGGCGGCCCGCGGCGCTTGAGGATGTGCAGCTCGATCTGCGACGCGTCGGCCTCGCAGCGATCGGCGCGAATGCGCAGCCGCGCGGGCGAGGCCGACAGCGCGACCGACTCGGGCCGGCACACGAACAGCAGCAACTCGTGCTGCGCGGCCGCCAGCTGCAGCCGCCGCAGTTCGGCCACGCGCGCCTGCGGCAGCCACGCCACCACGGCTGCCACGTCGGCGCAGCGCAGCGCCTGCTCGCAGGCCCACAGCCGCGCGGGCGGCGCGTCGCTCTTGACCCACATCAGCGCCTCCACCGGCAGCCCCTGCGCCGCGAGCGCGGCTGCGCAGGGCTCGTAAGGCGCGCCGATCAGCACCACCGGCCCGCCGCGCGTGGCCACCGCTTGCGCCAGCGCGGGCAGCAGCAGCCGCCAGACATGGGCTTCGGGCGCGGCCTGCAGCAGCTCCGTCATTGCGCCGACCGGCCAGCCGCCCCCCGGCAACTCCGCGTCGAGCGCGGCGTGGCCGGTGGCCGTGACCTGCGCGTCGGCCAGGCCGAGTTCGTCGGCATGCCAGACGCCACGGCCCGCGGTAGCGGAAAAGGAGTCGAGGAAAGGGAGGCCCATGGTGAAGACTGTTACCTGTATTTTTATACAGTATTCAGCGGGCCGCGACAAGAAAGCTGTTTTTCTTCGTCACGGGGAATTTCCTATTCCTTCAGGTCATGCGAAGGCGCCCAGAAGTCGTTTGAGCCGCGCCCGCCGCTTCGCTCCAATGGACCCGTCCAAAGGAGCCCACCGCATGACCACACCGAGCACCGTCACCGCAGGCCTGAACTACCTCCAGCCGTCCGCCCTGCGCCCCGTCAGCTACGCCTTCGAGCCGCCGCCGGGCACGCCCTGGGAAAGCGGCAGCTACGCGCTGCGCCCCGTGCCCATCGCGGACGCCCGCGCCGCCGCCGCGCCGCCCGACATCGAGCGCGAAGGCTTCGTGCTGCGCGATGCACCCACCGCCGTGCGCGATTTCCTCGACGACGCGCGGGTCACGGCCGTCTACCACCGCGAGGTGGCCGAGCTCGCGCTCGCCGTCACGGGCGGCACGCGCGCGCATGTCTTCGACCACCTGGTTCGCCGCCGCGAGGCCGACCGCGCCGCGTTGAGCTTCGGCCGCCGCGCGGCCGACGGCCGGGCCGCCGCCAACGGCCGCATCCACAACGACTACACCGAGGAATCGGGCCGGCGCCGGTTGGCGCTGGTACTGCCCGACGCCGATGAGGCCGCGGCCGTGCGGCGCTACTGCATCGTCAACATCTGGCGCTCGATCAAGGGGCCGGTGCTCGACACGCCGCTGGCCGTGTGCGACGCGCGCTCGGTCATGGCCAGGGACCTGGTCAACGCCGAGGTGCGCTACCCGCGCCGCACCGGCGAGATCTACCTGGCGACGCATTCGCCGTCGCACCGCTGGTCGTATTTTTCGGCGATGGACCGGCACGAGGCGCTGGTGTTCAAGCAGTACGACTCGCAACTCAGCGGCGTCTCGCGCTACACGCCGCACGCCGCGTTCGACCACCCCGATGCCCCCGCCGACGCGCCGCTGCGCGAGAGCATCGAAGCCCGCTGCCTGGTGGTGTTCGAATGAACGCGCTCGACGTCTGGTTCGACTTCGGCAGCAACTACAGCTACCTCAGCGTGATGCGCCTGGAAGACGAGGCCGCCGCGCACGGCATCGCGATCCGCTGGCAACCCTTTCTGCTGGGGCCGATCTTCCGCTCCTTCGGCTGGGCGTCGTCGCCCTTCGTGCTGCAGAAGGAGAAAGGCGACTACACGTGGAAGGACATGGCGCGCCAGTGCCGCAAGCAAGGCCTGCCGTGGAAGCAGCCGACGAACTTTCCGCGCGCCGCCGTGCTGCCGCTGCGCATTGCGCTGGTGGGCGCCACGCAGCCGTGGATGGGCGCGTTCTGCCGCCGCACGATGTCGATGAACTTCGCGGAAGACCGCGACATCGATTCGCCGCAGGCCATGCGCGACCTGCTCGTTTCACTCGGCCTGCCGGCGCACCGCATCCTCGAAGAAGCGCTGTCGGACGCCAACAAGCTGCGGCTGCGGCGGCAGACCGAGCTGGCCGCCGACAAAGGCATCTTCGGCGCGCCGACCTTCTTTGCGGGCGACGAGATGTTCTGGGGCAACGACCGGCTCGACGAGGCGATCGCGCATTGCCGGTCGATGCCCTCGTCAGCGCCCTGACGACTGGCGCGCCTCGTCCATCAGCCATGCGGCCACGTGGCGCACGTCCTCGCGCGGGGACTCTTCCGCGTGGATCAGCCAGTAGGCATGGCCCGACGGCTGCGCCGGCGTGGGCGCGGCCACGCGCACCAGCCGCTGGTCATCGAGCAGCGGCTGGATCAGTTCCAGCCGCCCCAGCGCCACGCCCTGCCCGGCCAGCGCGGCCTGGATCATCTGGTCGTACTGGTTGAAGTGCAGCACGGCCTGCGGCTTCGCCTCAGCCCAGCCCACCGCCGCGAGCCAGTCGCTCCACTGCAGCCACGGATGTTGCGGGTCATCGAAGGCCAGCAGGCACAGGCCGGACAACGCCGCCGCCGCGTCCAGCGAACGCAGCCCGAGCGAGGGGTGCGCCACCGGCGCCAGCGTTTCCCCGAACAGCCGCTGCGCCCCGGCCGGCGCGAGCGCGGGCGTGGTGTAGCGGATGGCCAGGTCGATGCCTTCGTTGCGCAGGTCGGCCACGCGGTTGTTGGACGACACGCGCACGTCGACGCCCGGGTGCAGCTTCTGCACATGGCCCAGCCTTGGCAGCAGCCAGAGCCCCGTCATGCCGATGCTGGCGCTCAGCGTCACGGGGCGCTGCTCGCTCGCCTGGCGGATGCCGCCCATCACGTCCTGCAGTTGTTGCACCGCGCCGTCGGCGCTGCGAAAGAGCCGCTCGCCCTCGGGCGTGAAGGCAATCGAGCGGTGGCCGCGCACCAGCAGCTTCACGCCGAGCTGCGCTTCCAGCGCATGCACCTGCTTGCTGACCGCCGACTGCGTGAGACACAGGTCTTGCGCCGCGAGCGAAATGCTCATGCGCCGCCCCACGGCGACGAAGCCTCGCACGAGGTCCAGCGAAGACAGCCGAAGGAGCGAGAGTGGCATTCCCATGATGAATGTGAAGCGGCATTCTGCGGGCGCGGGCGCCCTGCCGCAAGCCAAAGAGCGGTTTACCCGCGCGGGGCCCCGCCTTAAGATGAGTTTGTTAACAATTTGTGACCATGGCACGCAACACCTTTCATCTGCTGGCTTCGGCCCTGGCCGCCCTCGTCCTCACGCTGTCGCCGGTGGCGCAGGCGCAGACCAAGCCGATCGTCATCGGCCAGACCTATGTGAAGACCGGGCCGCTGGCCTCGCTGTCGACGGAGCCGCTGGTCGGCATTCGCGCCCTGTTCACCACGCTCAACGCCGGCGGCGGCATCAATGGCCGGCCGGTCGAGCTGCGCCAGCTCGACGACGCCTACGACCCCGCCAAGGGCGGCGAGAACGTCAAGGCCTTCGTCAACGAAGGCGCGGTCGGCATCCTGATGCCCATCGGCACCTCGTCGTCGGTCGGTGCGCTGAAGGCGGCCAACGAGCTGAAGATTCCCGTGGTCGGGCCCTACACCGGCGCGGGCCCGGTGGTGAAGTTCTCGGAATACGGCTTTCCGGTGCGCATCAGCTTCGACGAGGAATACAGCCGCATCGTGAACCACCTGTTCACCATCGGCATCTCGCGCATCGCCTTCGCGCACAACGACAACCCGGGCGCCCGCTCGGCGATGGAGAGCACGCAGAAGTTCATAGCCGAGCGCGGCGACAAGATGGTCGGCAGCGTGGCCGTCAAGAACGACGGCTCCGACGCCGCCGAGCGCGCGGCCGAACTGGCCAGGCTCAAGCCCAAGGCAGTGGTGCTGTCGGCCACCAACGACGTGGCCGCGAAGTTCATCACCGCCTACCGCGCGGCCGGCGGCGAGACGGCCTTCTATTCGTTCTCTTTCCTCAACGGGCAGAAGCTGTTCCAGGACATCAGGAAGGACGCGGCGGGCGTGGTCATCTCGCAGGTGGTGCCCTACCCGTGGAACAGCGCGATGCCGGTGATTGCCGAGTACCAGGCGGCGATGAAGAAGATCGGCGCCACCGAGTTCAGCTACGCCAGCCTCGAGGGCTACGTCACGGCCAAGGTGCTGGTCGAGGGGCTGAAGCGCGCGGGGCCGAACCCCACGGCCGAGTCGCTGCAGAAGGGGCTGGAGTCGTTCAAGACGCTCGACCTGGGCGGCATTGCCGTGTCGTACCGGCCCGGCGAGCACCGCGGGCTGACCTTCTCCGAGCTGTCGATGCTGAAGGCCGACGGGCGCTATTTGCGCTGAGGCGTCTTCCGGGTCTTCCTGGCAAGGGCAACAAGGCAACCCCCGCGATGCAGCCGATGAACACCCGCCCCATTCCCTCCACCCGCGAAGCGCTGCCCGTGGTCGGTTGCGGCACCTGGATCGGCTTCGACCGGCGCCCCGGCAGCGACGAATACGCGCGCCTGCCCGGCGTGCTCGACGCGCTGTTCGCGGCCGGCGGCACGGTGATCGACAGCTCGCCGATGTACGGCCGCTCCGAAGAAACCACGGGCGAACTGCTCGCCGCGGCGAAGCAGCGCGACAAGGCTTTTCTCGCCACCAAGGTCTGGACCTCGGGCCGCGAGGCCGGCATCGCGCAGATGGAGCAGTCGTTCGCGCGGCTGCGCACCGAGCGCATCGACCTGATGCAGGTGCACAACCTGGTCGACTGGCGCACCCACCTGGCCACGCTGCGCGGCTGGAAGGACAAGGGCCGCGTGCGCTACATCGGCATCACGCACTACACGGCCTCGGCCTACGGCGAGGTCGAGGCGGTGCTGAAGGCCGAGAAGCTCGACTTCCTGCAGATCAACTATTCGCTCGACGCGCGCGAGGCCGAACAGCGCCTGCTGCCGCTCGCGGCCGAGCGCGGCGTGGCGGTGATCGTCAACCTGCCCTTCGGCGGCGGCGGACTGCTGCGCCGCCCGCGCGACAAGCCGCTGCCCGCGTGGGCCGGCGACATCGGCTGCACCAGCTGGGCGCAGGTGCTGTTGAAGTTCGTGCTCGGCCACCCGGCCGTGACCTGCGTGATCCCGGGCACCAGCCGCGGCGAGCACATGGCGGACAACGCCGCCGCAGGCACGGGCGCGTTGCCCGACGCGGCGTTCTGGCGGCAGCACGCCGCCGACATCGGGCGCTGAAACTCAGCCGAAGAACTGCAGCAGCCGCGCGTTGACTTCGTCGGCGCGTTCGTACTGCGCCCAGTGCCCGGCGCCGTCGATCACCGTGCCTTCGCGGTGCGGCCCTTCGGCCACCAGTTGCGCCACCAGCGGGCGCGGGTCGGCGGTGACGTCGAACTCGCCCCACAGCAGCAGCGTCGGCACGCCCAGCGTGTCGAGCGCCTTCTGCAGCCCGCCCGACAGCGACACCTCCTTGCTGCGAAAGCGCGTGCCGTGGCACGAGATGTCGTGGATCTCGAAGGCCAGCGCATCGATGGCGGCCTGGTCGTGCAGCATCAGCGCGGCCAGGTTGTGCAGCAGCGCGGCGCGCTCGTGTTCGCGGTCGGGGGCGGAGCGCCAGTTGATCATCTGCACCGCCATGCGGCGCAGCGTGCCGTGACCGCCGCTGCCGACCAATGCGAGCCGGCGGATGGCGCCGCGCCGCACCGCGAAGCGCGCGGCCGTAAGCCCGCCGAACGAGAAACCGCCCAGGTCGATGGGCGTGCCAGCGCCGACGAGCTGGTCGAGCGTGCCGCCGAGCGCATCGAGCAGCGGCGGCAGCGAGTCTTCGCCGGGCGCCACGCGTGGCAGCGCGTCGGACTCGTTGAAGCCCGGCATGTCGGGCAGCCACAGCGTGCGGCCGGCCGACAGCGCCTCGGCGTTGCGCAGCCAGTGCATCCAGCTGCCGTGGCCGCCGTGCAGCAGCACCAGCGGCGGCTTCGTGGTGTCCGTGCCGAAGCGGCGCCAGCGCACGCGCACGCCTTCATGCACCGGGTCGTGGTGGGTCGAGAGTGCGTCGATGCGCGCGATGTCGTTCATGCCCGTACTCATCCGCGCGCTCCCGGCCACATGCGCTGCAGCTCGCGCTCGCCGTCGAAGAACTGGTGCTTCAGCGCGCCCAGCACATGCAGCCCGAACATCACGTAAAGCACATAGCCGGCCCAGGTGTGCACGCCGCCCAGCACCGTGTGCCAGGTTTCCTTGAGCGTCGGCTCGATGGCCATGATCCAGCCGATGCGCGGCCATTCGAACAGGCCGAACAGGAACATCGGGTGCGTGCCGGCGTCCTTCCAGGCCGAGTCGTGCATCCAGCCCGACAGCGGCAGCAGCACCATCAGCAGGTACAGCACCCCGTGGGCCGCGTGCGCCGCGAAGCGCTCGAGCGCGCCGTAGGAGCCCGGCATGGCCGGCGGCTTGTGCGTCAGGCGCCACAGAAGCCGCAGAATGACCAGCCCCAGCACCGTGATGCCGATCGACTTGTGGGTGTCGACCGCCGGGCGCACCCAGTCGTCGGGGTAGTGGTCGACCAGCAGGATCATGGCGATGTTGACGGCCATGAGCAGGGCGATCAGCCAGTGCAGCGCGATGGCGGTTCGGGTGTAGCGGGTTTGTGCGAGCATGCGGGGAATTTTCGGGCGAGAGTGGAGTCTTTCTGTTGCGCTTGCGATTGTCCCGGGTCGACTCGGGCCTTTTCGAAACCGCTGGCCGAGTTTTTGCGTATCACCGTTCGTCGCCCAGGCATCTCCTCTTGAACGATCCCCTCCAACCCGCTTTCGTGGCCGCGTCGCCGCGCCTGTCTCCTCCCGCCACGCCGCTGCGAAGCTGGCTGATCCATGGCGGCGTGCTCGTGCTGTGGGGCCTGCTTTTTGCCATGGCCTTTCGCGTGGGCAACGTCGGCGCCTGGTCGGTCGGCGTGGCCTATGTGCTGTACGACACGGTGCTGCTGCTGTTCGTGGGCTGGATGACGCTGCCGATCCTGCGGCCCCGCCCGCGTCCCGCCGAAACGCCAGCAACACGGCGCAACACGCTGGGCGTGATCGTCGCCTCGCACAACGAGGCCGCCGTGCTGCCCGTCACGCTGGCCGCCCTGCTCGGCCAGAGCGATGTGCCCGACCGCATCGTGATCGCCGACGACGGCTCCAGCGACGGCACGGCCGAACTGCTCACCAGCCGTTACGGCCTCGTGGCGCCCGCGCTGGGCGAACTGAGCGCGGCCAGTGCCACGCACCCTTCGCTCTACTGGCTGCGCCTGCCGCACGGCGGCAAGGCGGTGGCGCTGAACGCGGCCATTCTGTGCACCGACACCGACACCGTGCTCACGGTCGATGGCGACACCCTGCTCGACAGCCAGGCCATCGGCGCGGTGCGCCGGGCCTTTACCGACGAGCCGAACCTCGTGGCCGCCACGGGCGTCATCACGCCGGTGTGCAGCCGCACGCTGGCCGGGCGCTGCTTCCAGTGGTTCCAGACGTACGAGTACATCCGCAACTTCCTGTCGCGCTATGCGTGGATGCGCGTCAACGGGCTGCTGCTGATCTCGGGCGCCTTCGCGGGCTTTCGGACCGACGCGGTGCGCGCGGTCGGCGGCTTCGACACCGACTGCCTGGTGGAAGACTACGAACTCATCCACCGCCTGCACCGCCACGCCCAGGCGCACGACCTGCCCTGGACCGTGCGCGTGCTGGGCGATGCGCAGGCGCACACCGATGCGCCCAGCAGCACCGGCGCCTTCCTGCGCCAGCGCCGCCGCTGGTTCGGCGGCTTCTTGCAGACGCAATACTGGTACCGCGCGATGGTCGGCGACCGGCGCTACGGCTGGCTCGGCGTGGCGATGCTGCCGGTGAAGGCCATCGACACGCTGCAGCCGCTCTACGGGCTGGCCGCCTTCGGGCTGCTGCTGATGTACCTGGTGCGCGGCAACTTCGGCGTGCTGGCGCCGGTGGCGGGCGTGATCGGCGCGAAGATCGCGCTCGACCTGCTCTTTCACCTGTGGTCGGTGTACCTGTACCGCCGCTGGATCGGACAGCGCAGCGAGGCGAACATGCTGCAGGCTTTTCTGGCGGCGCTGGTCGAGCCCTTCACCTTCCAGATCCTGCGGCACACGGGCGCGGCCTGGGGGTGGTGGACCTTCTTGACGGGACGCGGCACCTGGGGGCGGCAGACGCGCGTCGGGCTGGTCGATGCCGACGGCGTGCGCCGCAGCTGAGGCTTCAGCCGCCGAAGCGGAAGCTCGACACCACGAGCCCGCCCATGAATGCGTCCTCGTGATAGACGCGCTCTCCGGCGTCGCCCTCGGCCGCGCCGACCGCCACCATCAGCGGAATCAGGTGCTCTTCGCGCGGATGGGCGATGCGTGCCGCCGGGGCTGAAGCCCAGTCGAGCAACTGGCCGCTGCGCTCGGTCACGGCGCCCTTCACCACCGCTTCGTCGAGCCAGTCGTCGAAGGCCATCGACACACCGTGCGCCTGCGGCCCGAAGTTGCGCAGGTTGTGATAGCTCAGCCCGCTGCCGATGATCAGCACGTTCTCGTCGCGCAGCGGCGCGATCGCGCGGCCCAGCGCCAGGTGCTCCGCCGGGTCGAGCCCGCGGCGCAGCGACAGCTGCACCACCGGCACGTCGGCCTTCGGGTAGATCGCGGCCATCGGCGAGAACATGCCGTGGTCGTAGCCGCGCTCGGGGTCGATCTGCACCGGCAGGCCGGCGGCGGCGATCAGCGACTGCACGCGCTGCGCGAGTTCGGGCGAACCGGGCGCGTCGTAGCGCACTTCGTACGTGTGGGCCGGGAAGCCGCCGTAATCGTAGATCATCGGCGGCTTGGGGTTGCCCTGCACCGTGAAGGCGGGCGCCTCCCAGTGCGCCGACACCATGAGGATGGCGCTGGGCGTGCGGCCGATCTGGCGCGGCATGTCGGCCAGCGAGGCGGCGAGCTGGTCGTAGGTCGGGCCCATTTCCTTCTTCATCCAGGGCCAGGGGCCGCCGCCGTGCGAGATGAAGTACGTGGGCAGGCGCGAGGTGTTGTCGTGGGTCAAGTCGATGCTCCTTGAAAGCGTTGCATCGACTGTAGACATTTCCTCCAAAGAAATCGACAGGCTACGATGCATCGAATCAGTTCTTCACAGGAAACATCGACATGGACCGCATGACCAGCCTGCGCGTGTTCCGCGAGGTCGTGGAGGCCGGCAGCTTCGTGGCCGCCGCCGAGCGGCTCGGCCTGTCGCCGCCGATGGCCAGCAAGCACGTGGCCCAATTGGAGAAATCGCTCGGCGCGCGGCTGCTGCACCGCTCCAGCCGCCACCTGAGCCTGACCGAGGCCGGCACCGCCTGGTACGAGCAGAGCCGCCGCGCGCTCGACCTGCTCGACGCGGCCGAGGCCGCCATCGGCCAGACCCACGACACGCCGCGCGGGCAGCTGAAGGTGAGCGCGCCCGTGTGGTGCGCCACGCCGCGCTTCGCCCGCGTGCTGGCCGACTACTGCGAGAAGTACCCCGAGGTGCTGGTCGACATGCACCTGGAGAACCGCAAGGTCGATCTCGCGGCCGACGGCTACGACCTGGCCCTGCGCGCCACGCAGGAGCCCTCGCCCGCGCTGATTGCCCGGCCGCTGTGCCGCGTGCCTTTTTATCTGGCGGGCACGCCGGCCTACCTGGAGCGCATGGGCGGCGTGCCCGGCCTGCCCGCCGACCTGGCGAAGCTGGGCGCCATCGTGCCGAGCTACGTGAACCTCGACAACCTCGCGCTCAAGGGCCCGGGCGGGCGCATGTTCCCGCTGCGGCTCACGCCGGCCATGCGCTCCGACGACACCACGCTCACGCTGCACGCGGTGCGCGCCGACATGGGCATCGCGTTCATGCCGCTGTGGCTGATCGACGACGACATTGCGCAAGGCCGCCTGCTGCGGCTGCTGCCCGAGTTCGAATCGACACCCGTCACGCTCTTTGCCGTGTACACCAGCCGCCAGTACATGTCGCCCAAGCTGCGCACTTTCATCGACTTCCTGAGCGAACGGCTCGGCGATGCAAAACCAAAGACTTCACACGCCGAAGCCAGGCCGCGCCGTCCATGAAGGCTCCCTGAAAGATCGCACCTTTTCGGGGCAAGGTCATGCATGCGCGGCTACAGTCAAAGTCTCTCTGGGAGACCGTTCGCCTTGTTCCGCTTCTTCGAAAAACTTCTTCACCCCTACCCCGCCGCCGAACCTTCGCTGCCGCCGCAGGGCTTCTTCGCATTCCTGTGGGCCTGCACGCACGGCGTGCGCGGCAAGATCGCGGCCATGGCCGTGCTCACGGCCGTGATGTCGATCTTCGAGGCGGCGCTGTTCGCCATCCTCGGGCGCATCGTCGACTGGCTCGGCGGGCAGGTGCCTTCGCGCCTGTGGGAAGAGCGCGGCAATGCGCTCATGTGGCTGGCCGGGTTCCTGGTGATCAGCATCGGCGTGGTGGCGCTGCAGACCATCGTCAAGCACCAGACGCTGGCCGTGAACCTGCCGATGCGCCTGCGCTGGAACTTCCACCGGCTGATGCTGGGCCAGAGCATGGCCTTCTACCAGGACGAGTTCGCGGGCCGCATCACGGCCAAGGTGATGCAGACCGCGCTCGCGGTGCGCGAGACCATCTTCGTGCTGGCCGACGTGCTCGTGGCCATGGGCGTGTACGTCGCCACCATGATCATCCTGGTGGGCGTGCTCGACGCGCAGTTGGTATGGCCCTTCGTGATCTGGCTGGCGCTGTACATCGTGTCGCTGATCTATTTCGTGCCGCGCCTGGGCAAGATCGGCAAGGCGCAGGCCGACGCGCGCGCGCTCATGACCGGCCGCGTGACCGACGCCTACACCAACATCGCCACCGTCAAGCTGTTCTCGCACACGCAGCGCGAGGCCGGCTTCGCGCGCGACGCCATGCGCGAATTCATGCACACGGGCTACGGCCAGATGCGCCTGGTGAGCGCCTTCGAAATCGTCAACCACGCGCTGAGCATGGGCCTGACGGCCGGCATGGCGGGCATGGCGCTGTGGCTGTGGTCGCACGGCGCGGTCGGCGTGGGCGCGGTGGCCGCGGCCACGGCCATGGCGCTGCGGCTGCAGGGCATGTCGCACTGGATCATGTGGGAGATGACCAGCCTGTTCGAGAACATCGGCACCGTGCAGGACGGCATGAAGACGCTGTCGCGCCCGCGCACCGTGCTCGACGCGGCCGATGCCACCGTGCTCGACGTGCCACGCGGCGAAGTGCGCTTCGAGCATGCGAGCTTCCGCTATGGCGACGGCGGCCGCCGCGTCATCGACGACCTGAACCTGACCGTCAAGCCCGGCGAGAAGATCGGCCTGGTCGGCCGCTCGGGCGCGGGCAAGTCGACGCTAGTGAACCTGCTGCTGCGCTTTCATGACCTGGAAAGCGGCCGCATCCTGATCGATGGGCAGGACATTGCCCACGTGACGCAGGACTCGCTGCGCAGCCACATCGGCATGGTCACGCAGGACACTTCGCTGATGCACCGCTCGGTGGCCGACAACGTGGCCTACGGCCGGCCCGACGCCACGCCGGAGCAGATCGAGGCCGCGGCCCGGCGCGCCGAGGCGCACGACTTCATCCAGACGCTGGGCGACGCGAGCGGCCGGCGCGGCTACGAAGCGCATGTGGGCGAACGCGGCGTGAAGCTGTCGGGCGGCCAGCGCCAGCGCGTGGCCATTGCGCGCGTGATGCTGAAGGACGCGCCGATCTTGCTGCTCGACGAGGCCACCAGCGCGCTCGACTCCGAGGTCGAGGCGGCCATCCAGCAGAGCCTGTACACGCTGATGGAAGGCAAGACCGTGATCGCCATCGCGCACCGGTTGTCGACCATCGCGGCAATGGACCGGCTGATCGTGCTCGACGAAGGCCGCGTGGTGGAAGAAGGCGACCACCGCACGCTGATGGCGCAAGGCGGGCTGTATGCGCGGCTTTGGGCGCATCAGAGTGGCGGGTTTTTGGGTGAGGGGACCGATGAGGATGAGGCGCTGCGCGCCTGACTTCGCTCAGCCCGGCAACGCCCCGGCCTCGTACTGCGCAGCGAACTCCCCCGACGGCGGGATCGGCTTGATGATGTCGATCAGCACGCCGTTCGGGTCGCGCGTGATGAAGTGGCGCTGGCCGAAGGCCTCGTCGCGCAGCGGCAGCAATATCGGCAGGCCGGCCGCCTTCAGGCGGTCGTGCACCGCATCGGGGTCGTCCACCTCGAAGTTCAGCAGCAGGCCGCCCACCACCTGCCCGCGCGCCGCCTCCGGAATGGTCTCGTGGCGCCCGTCGAGCACGGCGAGGTTCACCGAAGGCTCGTCCGCCAGTTGCAGATGCACGTACCAGTCGCTGGTGAACAGCGGCACGAAGCCGAAGTGCGACTGGTAGAAGCCGGCGGTGCCGGCCACGTCCCCGGTCATGACGACGGGGTAGTAGCTCGTGACTTTCATGGGATTGTCCTTTTCATAAAACATACAGACTGCACGCATGTTAAATATTAACCTACAGACAGCCTGCATGTAAATTACCCCTCATGGCCACCAACCGCGAACGCACCGAAACCACGCAGCTCGCCCTGCTCGAAGCCGCCCGCGCGCTCTTCGTGAGCAAGGGCTACGGCGACACCTCGACGCCCGACATCGCAGCCGCCGCCGGCATCACCCGAGGCGCGCTGTACCACCACTTCGCGGACAAGCGCGACCTGTTCCGGCAGGTGCTGGCGCGCGAGGCGATGGCGGTGGCAGCCGACATCGAGGCCGCGACGCCCGAGCCGCTGGGCCCGCGCGAGGCCCTGCTCGAAGGCAGCGAGGCTTACCTGAACGCCATGACCGTGCCGGGCCGCACGCGGCTGCTGCTGGTCGATGGGCCTGCCGTGCTGGGCATGGCGGAGATCATGGCGATCGACGACGCCAACGCGGCGCACTCGCTGCGCGAAGGCCTCGTGCGCGCGGGCATGGGGCGCGGCGAGGTCTCGGTCGATGCGCTGTCGCAGCTGCTGTCCGCCGCCTTCGACCGCGCCGCGCTGGAAATCGACGCGGGCGCCGACGCCAGGCAGGTGCGCGCCGCCATGCGCTGGCTGATCGAGCAGGCGCTGGGCCCGACCCGCAAGCGCTGAGCCGCCGCCTTCAGACGATGCCGCGCCCGCCCATGCGCACGGGCCACTTGGCGACCGTGCCGCGTTGCATCGATTCGAGCACTGTCTGCGTGAACACGTTGATGCTCACGTGCCGCGCAAGGTAGTGCTCCAGCACCAGCCCCAGCAGGTACGGGCTCGTGCCCGAAAAGCCCTCTTCGTCCACGCTCAGCGTGCATTGCACGCCGCGCCCGTAGATCAGCGGCCCCGCGCCCGGCAGGCGCCGCGTCACCGGCTCGATGCGCGAGCCAACGAGGCTGTCGATCTGCCGGCCCAGCACATCGTTGTCGGCCGTGACGAACAGCCGCAACATGTCGCGCAGCGCCTGCGCGCCTTCGCGGTGCGGCATGTCGGCCAGCGGCAAATGGTTGAAGCCCAATTGGCGAATCAGCCGCCACGCGATTTCGCGCTGCGCGAACGGCGACTTGGGCGTGCTCGGCGGGCGGATCAGGCCCACGGCCGACACCGGAATCGAATCGGCCACCGCGAGGTCGGAATGGCCGTTGCGCGGCACCAGGCACGGCAGGTCGCGGTTGGTGAGCAGCGCCTTCACCGACAGGTAGCGCAGGCTGTCGGGGTACGGCGCCTCGTGCTGGTCGACCAGCGACAGGAACACCTCGGTGCCGATGTACGGCGTGCGCGTGCCGTACTTGCGCGCCGTGCCCGACACCAGCCGCGGCTCGCGCCGCACCGAGAAGTAGCGGCCGTAGTTGCCCTCGTCTTCATTGAGCGTCTGGTAGAGCGGGCGAAACTCCAACTCGGCCGTGGTCTGCGCCTGCTGCCCCGCGATGCGCTGCACCGAATACACCTCGAAGTCCAGCGGCCGCGAGCGGTCGGGCACGAGGTGGAACTCGGGCTGCGCCGCATCGAGCTCGATGCGGTCGGTGCGCCGCTCGAACAGGTTGACCACCGGCGTGCTGAACAGCGCGAACTGCCCCGCGTCGACCAGCGAACTCAAAGCGCCCGGCTGCTTGCTCAGCAGCACGAGGATCTCGACCTCCTTGCCGTGCACGCGCGCCAGCCCAGGTGCCATCTGCGTGAGCGTGAAGAAGTAGAAGCGCTCGGGGCAAGCGAAGTATTCGTGCAGCAGGTTGTGGCCGTGAAAGGTGTTCCATTCGAGCGGCAGCAGGCCCTCGCCGGGCTTCAGGCCTTCGTGCACCAGCGCGCCTTCGGTCACCACGTGGGGCCGCTCCATCAGCTTGCCCGGCTCGCCGACGAAGGTGGCCACCGCCGAGGTGTGCAGCAGCTCGAACAGGTGCGAGGCCACCTGCTCGTTGCCGCGCAGGTAAATGGGCAAGCGGTCGAGCCCCACCAGCGTGCTGAAGTTCATTTCGCCCACGATGCGCAGCCGCAGGCGCAGCGCGCCCGTCACCTGCACATGCGGCGGCACGTAGCGCTCGAGCGCGGGAATGTCGGGCGGCGCACCCGTGAGCCTGGCATCGACGATCTCGAAGGGCCACAGCGTCACGTCCTGGCTGGAGCGGAACTCGCACGGCGTTTCTTCCCCCGCCGGCACGCGCGCATGAAAGGCCGTGCCGCGCGGCACCACGAAGCCGCGCGTGAAGTCGCCCTCTTTCACGCTGGGGTGCAGTTGCGCCACCGCCATCGACGGCGTGGGGCTCAGGTAGTTGGGGTACAGCACCTCGAGCAGGCGCTGCGTGAAGCGCGGAAACTCTGCGTCCAGCTTGATCTGCATGCGCGCCGACATGAAGCTGAACGACTCGATCAGCCGCTCCACATACGGGTCGGCCACCTCGATGCCGTGCATGCCCAGGCGGCGCGCGATCTTGGGGTGCGAGGCCGCGAACTCGCTGGCCGCCTCGCGCATGTAGACCAGTTCTTTGTTGTAGTAGTCGAGAAGTCGGGGGTCCATGGGGCCAGTGTTCCCTGAAGTGATGGTGACGAAGGCGCTTTTTTCAGCGTGCCGCGCGCAGCACGCTCATGCGGTTGGTTTCCAGGTCGACCGCGCTCTGCACCGTGAACTCCAGCGGGTAGGGACGCAGATTGATCATGGCGCGGATCTCGAACAGCAGCACGTTGTATTCCCCGGCCGCCCCGCCCTCTTTCATGAGCGGCACCACCGCCACCGTGTCGGGAATCAGGCGCGGCTCGTAGTCCTGGATGGCGCGGCGGATGATGCGTTCGATGTCCGCCCACTTGCGCTCCGACAGGTAGCTGCCCGCCAGCGGCGGCACGCCGAAGTTGATGGTGGACGAGGCGGCCTCGGCATGGCGCGCGCGGTCGATCAGGTCTTCGGCGTTGGTGGTGTTGAGCAGGTAGGCCAGGTCGCGCTGCACGATGTCGCGCATCTGCGCGGGCGTCGCGGTGTAGTCCGAAGGCGACTCCGAGGTACGACTCGGCGCATCGTCGCGCAGGCGGTCGAACAGCGTGGGGAGCAGTTGAGCGTTGACGCGGGCGGCGGTGGCATCGGCCGGGCGGGGGGAGCGGGCACCGGGGTGAGCGGGGTGGGTGCCGGTGAAGGGAGTCTGCTCGGTGAGTCGCATGAACGGGCGCCTTTCAGGAAGGGCCAGAGTCTTGCGTGGATGCCGGTTGCGCATTGCAAACAATCGTCACATCTGCGGGAAGGCATGGAGAAAAGCCGACAAACCGGGAGATAAGTCATGGCGACGCGCGCTTCGCGAGTCCTACAGCACTCGCAGCCCGTTGCCGACAGTCGCCACACGCATGCGGCGAGATGCTGACAGCGTCGTCAACAACGGAGTCCTCGCGTGAATTCCATCATTTACATCGTCGGTCTGGTCGTGGTCGTGGTTGCCGTGCTTTCGTTCTTCGGCCTGCGCTGAGACCGGGCACGCCCCCTGCTCCGACACCCTGCTGAACGGGGCCGCTCGCGGCCCCGTTTCTCATGGGAGCCCGTGGCGCGCCGGGCATAATTCGCGCGCCCCGGCACTCGCCGTGCGGGGCCTTTCTTGCGAATTGCGAAGGGACCCTGTTGACCAACACCGCGACCGCGCCGCGCGCACCTGCCTTGCCGGACTTTCCGGATGCGGTGATCACCGAGGCGATCCGATGGGTCGAACAGAACGGCCCGCTCGACGACGCGCAAGCCCTGCGCACCGCCGCAGCGCGCGCGCCGCACGGTCCCGCGCAAATCACCGATCGCGCACGCCAGCTGGGCGAACGCATCGGGCTCCCATCCGAACTGGCACGCGCCCGGCAGTGGGCGCCATGGGTGCTGCTGGCCATGGTCGCGCTGATCGTCATGGCCGGTCTGGGCCTGGCGGGCAACGTGGTCGGCGGCGGCGAACGCCACATCAACGTGATCGTCGCGCTCGTGAGCCTGCTGGGCCTGCATGCGCTCACGCTGCTGCTGTGGCTGGTGGGGCTGTGGCTGCCGATCGGTTCTTTCGGCGGCGCGTCGCTCGGCTGGATCTGGCTGTCGCTCACCGCGCGCGTGGCCGGCGGCAAGCGCGGGCAGGCGCCCGTGCTGGTGCGCGCCGCCACCGGGCTGCTGGGCCGCGCCAGGCTGCTGCCCTGGGCCTTCGGGCTCGTGAGCCACGGCATCTGGTCGCTGTCGTTCGCCGTCGTGCTGGCCGCGATGCTGTTCGCGCTGGCCTTTCGCAGCTACACGCTGAGCTGGGAAACCACGATTCTCGACCCCGCCTTTTTCGTGCGGGCCGTGCAGGCGCTGGGCTGGGCGCCCGCGCAGCTCGGCTTTCCGGTGCCCGACGCGGCGACGGTGCTGTCAGCCGCCCCCGGCGCGGCGGGCCAGCGCACCTGGGCGCTGTGGCTCACCGGCTGCATCGTGGTGTACGGCCTGCTGCCGCGCCTTGCGCTGGTGCTGCTGAGCGCCGCCATGTGGCGCAGCCGCCGCAAGGCGCTGCAACCCGACTGGCGCGAGCCCTACTACCGCAAGCTGCTGGCCCGCTTCGCCGCCCTGGCGCCGGCCGCCATCGTCGATGCCGACCCGGGCCGCACGCGCGGCACCGCACCCGCGGGCCTGTCGGGCGCCGAGTTGCAAGACGCCCTCTTCGTCGTCGGTTTCGAACTGCCGCCCGACATGCCCTGGCCGCCCGCCGGCCTGTCCGCCGATGCCGCCACGCAGGTGCAGCGCATCGACGGCAGCGCCCCCGCGCGCCGCGCCCTGCTCGACGCGTTGGCCCAGGCCCGCCCGCGCACCGTGCTGCTGGTCTGTCATGCCGCATCGAGCCCCGACCGCGGCACCGAACGCTTCGTGCGCGAAGTGCTGGCGCATTGCGGCGAATGCCGGCTCTGGCTCGTGGGCGCACCCGACGCCGGCGCCACGCAGCGCTGGCTCGACTGGCTGCGCGACACCGGCCTGGAGCGCATCACCGCGAGCGACCGCCTCGACACCGCCTTGCCGCACGAGGCCACGACCCCATGACGCAACCCATCTGCATCGCCGTCGTCGGCCACACCAACGCCGGCAAGACCTCGCTGCTGCGCACGCTCACGCGGCGCGTGGGCTTCGGCGAGGTGTCGCAGCGCCCCGGTACCACGCGCCATGTCGAGTCGGCCGACCTCGAAGTGAACGGCGCAACCGCCGTGCGCTTCTTCGACACGCCGGGCCTCGAAGACGCCGTCGCGCTGCGCGAGCACCTCGCCCACTTCGACCCGCAAGCCACCCCGCCCGAGCGCATCCGCCAGTTCCTGCAGGGCCCCGAGGCGCACGGGGTGTTCGAGCAGGAGGCCAAGGTGCTGCGCACCATGCTCGACATCGACGCGGCCTTTCTCGTCATCGACGTGCGCGAGCCCGTGCTGCCCAAGTTCCGCGACGAGATCGAGCTGCTCAACGCCTGCGCGCGCCCCGTGCTGCCGGTGCTGAACTTCGTGCGCGACGCCGCCAGCCGCGAGCCCGCGTGGAAGGAGCTGCTGTCGGCCTACGGCCTGCATGTGCAGGTGCGCTTCGATGCGGCCGCTCCGTTCGTCGGCGCCGAACACGATCTTTACAACGACCTCGCCACCCTGCTGCGCGACCGCCGCGAGTTGCTGCGCGAAGTGGCCGAGTCGCTCGACACCGAGGCGGCCCGCCGCCGCGAGTCGGCCTGCGCGCGCATCGCCGCGCTGCTGGTCGATGCCGCCGCCGTGCGCCGCACCGTGCAGGCCGCCGAATTCGCCGATGCCGCGCGCCGGCAGGCGCTGGTCGCGGCACTGCAAAAGGCCGTGTTCGACAAGGCCCAGCACTGCACCGACGACCTGCTCGCGCTCTACGGCTTTCGCCAGGGCGACGCCGACGAAGCGCCGCTGCCGATCATCGAAGGCCGCTGGACGCTCGACTTCTTCAGCCCCGAGGCCATGAAGGACGCGGGCCTGCGACTGGGCAAGGGTGCCGTCATCGGCGCGGCCGTGGGCGTGGTGGCCGACCTGGCCGTGGCCGGCATCTCGCTCGGCGCGGGCGCTGCCTTGGGCGGTGCCATCGGCGGCGCGGTGTCGCAAGGCTGGGGCCCGCTGGGCCGCAAGATCGCCAACAAGCTGCGCGACGTGCAGGAGCTGACGGTCGAAGACGGCGTGCTGTTCGCGCTGGTCGCGTGGCAGTTGAAGCTCACGCAGGCGCTCGAGGTGCGCGGCCATGCGGCCACGCAACGCATCGCCGCCGAAGCGCCCGCCGACGGCGATGCGCCGACCAAGGCGGCTGCGGCGGCGGTACGCGCCGTGCAGCCCGCACGCAACCACCCCGATTGGGAAGCCACCGGCGTGACGACGCGCGCGTTCTGGCGCCCGTCGCCGCAGCGCGAGGCGCTGGTCGCTGACCTCGCGCAGCTGCTGTTGCAGGCCTTCGAGCCTGCCTGAAGCTTCAGGCCCCGGCCTTGATGAGGTCCGCGATGCGCTCCGTCAACATCAACGTCGGCATGTTGGTGTTGGCCCGCGGAATCGACGGCATGATCGACGAGTCGCACACGCGCAGCCCCTCGACGCCGTAGACGCGGCCCGCGCCGTCCGTCACCGCCATCGGGTCGTCTTCCGCGCCCATCTTGCAGGTGCCCGACGCGTGCCACACGCCCGCCACGCCGTTGCCGATGAACTCGGTGAGCTTGGCGTCGTCGTTCAGCAGGTCGTCGATGCGCACGCCCAGCGTGATGAGCCCGTGCACGATGGCGCCGCGCAATGGCCCCGCCCAGTCGAGCACGAACGACAGCGCCCCCATCTGGAACGCGTTCCACGCGCCCGGCGCCGAGACCTTGCGCACGCGCTCCGAATAGCTGGTCGGGAACACCGGGCCGCGCACGCCGTCCAGGCTCGCGTCGGCCAATGCCTTGGCCGCCACGCCGAAGCCTTCCTTCAGCCGCGCCAGGTCGCGCGGGTCGGACAGCAACCGGAAGTCCACCACCGGCTCTTCGAGCGGATCGGCCGAGCGCAGCTTCACCGTGCCGCGCGAGTACGACTTGTTGACCCAGACCAGCATCGTGCCCATGCGCTGGCCGATCGCGTGCCACGCGGTGCGGCCGATGATGGCCACGTGCATGTCGCCGGCCGGCGCGTCGGGAATGCTCTTCGACGTGTAGCGCAGCAGCGCCTGGTCGTGATGCTCCGCGAGGTCTTTCATGCGCGACGCGGGCGGCAGGTAGGTCGACACGGCCGTCAGCGGATGCTCCATGAGGTTCTGGCCGACGCCGGGCCGGTCGGCCTTCACCTCGATGCCCAGCGCGCGCAGGTCGGCCGCCGGGCCGATGCCGCTGCGCATCAGCAGCGCGGCCGAGTGAATGCCGCCCATGCACACGACGGTGTGCGCGGCACGCATCGGCTGGCCGCCCGCCTCGGCGCCCACCACGCGCGCGCCGTCGAACAGCAGCCGCTGCACATGCGTGTCGGTCACGATGCGCAGGTTCTTGCGCGCGCGCACCTCGGGCGTCAGGTAGACGATGGACGCGGGCACGCGCTGGCCGTCGTCGCTGGTGGCAATGGCGGCGGGGAACACGCCGTCCTTCCACTCGCCGTTCTGGTCGGGGTACTGCGGGTGGCCGCGCATGCGCAGCGACCGGCACACGGCCTGCACGAACGGCGACACCCGCCCGGGCGCAAGCCGGCGCACCGGCACCGGGCCGCTACGGCCGTGGTACGCGTCGTCGAAATCGCAGTCGCGCTCCAGCTTGCGGAAATACCGCAGCGCGACCTCGCCGCTCCAGCCTTCGGCGCCCAGGCGCGCCCATTCGTCGTAGTCGTCGGGCGCGCCGCGGTTGGCCACCATCGCGTTGATGGCCGATCCGCCGCCCAGCACGCGCCCCTGCTCGTAGCCGCGTGGCGTGCGGTTGGGCTGGCGCGTGGGCGCGCCGCTCACCGTGGCGACCAGCGAGGTCCACAAGTTCTGCTTGTCCAGGTAGGCCAGGCCGGGGTAGCGGCTGCGGATGCTGTCGGTCATGGCGTCGGGTCGCAGGTCGCGCCCCGCCTCCACCAGCACCACGTGCTTGCCCGCGTCTTCCGACAGCCGCGCGGCGAGCGCGCAGCCCGCCGTGCCGCCCCCCAGGATCAGGTAGTCGATCGGCTGCGCCATTACTGCTTGCCGCCCCAGCGCTGCGGGTAGCCCGGCATCTTTTCGCAGCCGCACATCGAATAGTGCAGCGGCGACAGCTTGTCGTTCACGTACTGCGGCAGTTCCTTGGCGGTGATGCTCGGCTGCGGCAGGATCCACGTCGGCGACGGCAGCGGTTCGCCCTTCAGTGCCTTGAGCGCGGCAATGACGGCGGTGCGCCACTGGAAGGCCGGGTACGTGGGCGCAATGCCCTTGAAGCCGTTTTTCTTCCAGGCCTGCAGGTAGTCCTGCTGGTCTTCGCCGGTGATGATGGGGTACGGCTGGCCCGCGTCTTCGAAAGCCTCGGCCACCGCCACCGACACGGCGCCCAGGTCGACCCACACCGCGTCGATCTTGCCGCTGCGGCTCAGGTAGTCGGCCACGGTGGCCTTGGTCTTGGCGCGGTCGCCGCCCACGAACTCGTTGCCCACCACCTTCAGGCCCGAGGCGTCGAACACCTTCCTGGCGGCGGCCCAGCGCGTCTCGAACAGGTCGACGCCCGGCGCGGTGCGCAGCACCAGCACCTTGCCGCCCTTGGGCGCGTTGGCCGCGATGAAGTCGGCCCCCACCTTGCCCCACGCATAGCCGCCGATGGAGCGCACCGCCGTGACCGGGCACAGGCTGTCCACCGAGCGGTCGAAGGTCACCACGGGCAGCTTCTTGCAGGCCTCTTCGACGGCGGGCGTGAGCGCGGCCGAGGTGTTGGGCGAGACGATGAGCGCGTCGCACTTGCCGCTGTTCACGAGCGAGCGGATGTCGGAGATCTGCTTTTCGTCTTTGCCCTGCGCGTCGGCGTATTCGAAGCCCTTGATGTCGGCCTTGTTGAGCTCCACCTCGGCCTGCATGGTGTTCCAGCCGACCACGCGCCACGGGTTGCCCACGCTCGCGTTCGAAAAGCACAGCGTGTAAGGGCCCTTCTTCTTGTACTTGGCGGTGTCGATGGTCTTGCCGCCGATGCGCTGCAGCCAGGGCTGGCCGGCCGGGCCTTCGGGCGTGGCGGACATGAGGCGCGTCTGCTCCTGCATTTCCTTGTCGACGTCGACGTTGGCGACCTGCGCGAACGCGCCCGCGTGGGCGACGACGGCGAGCGCGATGACGCCGCAGTGCAAGGCCTGCGGGCGGTGTGAATGGCGAGGGGATTTCATGGGTTGTCTCCTATGGTTTTCTCAAGGACGGGAAATGAGTTCTTCGAGTCGTCGTGCTTCACTGCATGCGCGGCCTCCTGGTGCCCGGTCAGCGGCGCTGATGCCGCCACGCCGTGAGCGCCGCGGCGCCGATCAGGATCAGCCCCTGCACCGCGACGCGCAGCGGCTCCGAGAAGCCCACGAGGTTCAGCACGGTGAAGAGCGTGTAGAGCGTCAGCGCGCCGATGCATGCGCCGGGAATCGAGCCGCGCCCGCCCAGCAGCACCACGCCGCCGATCACCGCCGCCGCAATGGCTTGCAGGTCGTAGCCCGTGCCCACGTCCACCGACACGCCCGAAAACCCGCCGAGCAGAATGCCCGCCGTGACCGCCGACAGCGACGACAGCACGAAGGCCGCCACGCGCACCCGCCGCACCGGCGCGCCCGCCAGTTCGGCGGCCACGGGGTTGTCGCCGATCATCAGCACCAGCCGGCCGAAGTTGGTGCGGTGCAGGAGCCAGAAGCACAGCGCCACGAACACCACCAGCACGATCACCGCGATGGGCAGCGTGCCCGTGAGCGGCACTTCGCGCAGCACGCCGCGGCCCAGGTAGCGCAGGTTGGGCGGCATGTAGCCCGAAGGCGCCCCGCCCGACCACACCATGGCAATGCCCTTGATCGACAGCAGCCCACCGAGCGTCGCGATGATCGACGGCACCTTCAGCCGCGTGACGATCAGCCCGTTGAGCAGGCCCACCACCAGGCCGATGGCGTACACGGCGGCTACGGCCGTCCACGTCATCGATGCGTCGCCGTTGGTGATGAGCGCGCAGCCGATCACCACCAGCGTGATGAGCGCGCCCGACGACAGATCGAAGCCGCCGGCAATGAGCACGAAAGACGCGCCGCAGGTCAGGATGACCAGCGGTGCCGCGCGCTGCAGAAAGCTCATGAAGCCGGGTGCCGTCTGGTACAGCGGGCTCATGGCCACCATCGCGGCGAGCAGCGCCAGCAGCAGCACCAGGGCCGGATTGATCTTGCGCAGCCGCTTCATGCCACATGCCCCTTGCTGCGGAAGGTGTAGACCCCCACCGCAACCACCACGATCAGCCCGCGCAGCACCTGGCTCAGGAACGAATCGATCTGCAGCATGTTGAACACCGCGTCGATGGTCGCGAACACGAACACGCCGGCCATGGTTCCCGAGATGCTGCCGCGCCCGCCCGCCAGCAGCGTGCCGCCGATCACCACCGCCGCGATCGAGTCGAGGTCGTAGCCGCCGTCGCGCCCCACCCACGGCGTGCCCGCGCCGAGCCAGCTCGCAAGGTAGAGCCCCGCCAGCCCCGACATCAGCCCCGCCATCGCATGCGCGCCGACCAGCACGCCCGAGGTGCGGATGCCCGCGAGCCTCGCGCTGTCGGCATTGCCGCCGACCGCGAACAGCCGCGCACCGGCAATCGTGCGCGTCAGCGCAAAGGCCGCCGCCAGCGCGAACGCCGCAAGAATCAGCACCGCGATCGGCACACCCGCCACGCTGCCGTACGCCAGCGCCTGGTAAGACTGCGGCACCTTGCCCTGCAGCGAGGTGAAGGCCACCGTGAGCACGCCCTGCAGCACCAGCCCGACACCCAGCGTGGCAATGAGCGGGCTCACGCCGAGCCGCGCGATCAGCAGGCCGTTGACCGTGCCCACCGCCGCCGCCACCAGCAGCACGCCCACCACCGCATAGCCGATGTTCCCGGTGTCGCCCTGCATGAAGTACGACGCCAGCACCGCGCTCACGCTGATGAGGTTGGCCACCGAGAGGTCGATGGAGCCGCCGAGCATCACGAAGTTCTGCCCCAGCGCCACGAGCCCCAGCGCGATCATCCGTTGCAGCAGGCCCATCACGCCGGCCAAGGTGAGCTGCGCGTGCTGCCCGGTCGCGAGCGCCGTGCCCACGTACACGCACACCGACATGGCCACCAGCGTGATCGGAATCAGGTGGCGGCGCACAAAAGACAGTTGCCCGTTCATGCCGCCACCTCTTCGGCCGGCGCCACGTCGTGCCGCACCGCCTGCGCAATGACCGCTTCTTCGGAAGCACCGCGCGGCAAATGCGCCACGATGCGCCCGAGTGCCATCACGCAGATGCGGTCGCACAGCCCGATGACCTCGGCCACGTCCGACGACACCACCAGCACCGCGCCGCCTGCATCGGCATACGCGCGCAGCAGGCGGTAGATGGTCGCCTTGGCGCCCACGTCGATGCCGCGCGTCGGCTCGCAGATGATCCACAGGCGCGGCTCGCGCGCCATCCAGCGCGCTACCATCACTTTCTGCTGGTTGCCGCCCGAGAGCGCGCCCACCGGCATGTCGAAGTCCGCCGCGCGCACCTCGACCTTGTTCAGCAGCGCGTCGATGCGGCTGCGCGCGCGGGGCCCGCCGGCGGCGCCCGCGAACGGCCCGGCCAGTGCGCGCAATGTCAGTGCCGCGTTGTCGCGCAGCGACTGCTGCAACCCCAGCCCTTCGCGCTTGCGGTCGTCAGGCAGATAGCCGATGCCGCGTTGCGCCGCCTCGCGCGGGCTGCGGGCCGCGCCCTTGCCGTCCCATGCGCGCACGGTGCCGCGCGTGAAGCGGCGCTCGCCATACAGCGCGCGCGCCAGTTCGACCTTGCCCGAGGCCTCGAGCCCCGCCACGCCGACGATCTCGCCGGCATGCAACCGCAAGTCGATGCCGTGCAGCACGTTGTTGCCGCCCTCCTCCACGGCCACCACTTCAGCGCCCGGCGGCTGCGCGGCCGGCGGCGGATAGAAATCGCTGAGCTCGCGCCCCACCATCAGCCGCACGATGCGATCGACCGTGGCCTCGGCTGCCGGCAGCGTGGCCATCAACTGGCCGTCCTTGATGACGGAGATGTCGTCCGCCAGCGCCATCACCTCGGCCATGCGGTGCGAGATGTAGAGCATGGCCACGCCCGCGCGGCGCAGCTCGGCGATCAGGTCGAAGAGCTTTTGCGACTCCACGTCGTCGAGCGCGGCCGTGGGCTCGTCGAGCACCAGGATGCGCGCGTCCAGCGACACCGCCTTGGCGATCTCCACCATCTGCTGCTCGGCCACCGAGAGCCGGCCGCATTCGGTGCGCGGGTCGATGCGGCAGCCCACGCGCTTCAGCGCCGCTTCGGCGCCGGCGTTCATCGCCTGCCGGTCGATCACGCCCCAGCGCGAGGGCTCGTGGCCCAGGAAGATGTTTTGCGCCACCGTGCGGTGCGGCAGCAGTGCCAGCTCCTGGTGGATGATGGCAATGCCGGCTTGCCGCGCGGCCGACGGGTGGCCGAACTTCACGGGCCGGCCGTCGATGCGGATCTCGCCGCCGTCCGGCGCGTGGATGCCGCCGAGCACTTTCATCAGCGTCGACTTGCCGGCGCCGTTCTCTCCGCAAACGGCGTGGACCTGGCCGGCGCAGCACTGCAGGCTCACGTCGCGCAGCACCGTCACGGCGCCGAAGACCTTCTGTATGGCTCGCATCTCCAGCAACGGCGCAGGCTCTCGCGCCGCCTGCGGATGGGCGGTGGTGGGGGTCATGGTGAAACGACTCAGTCGGTGATGCGCTTACCCCACGAAAACCAGCTTGGCGTTGGTGAGCTCGCGCGCGCCCAGCGCCCCCAGTTCGCGGCCGAAGCCAGAACCCTTGACGCCGCCGAAGGAGGCGCGCGGATCCGAACGCACGAAATCGTTGATGAATACAGCGCCTGCCTCCACGGCCGACGCGAGCCGGTGCGCGCGCGCCAGGTCGCGGCTCCAGATGGTGGCGCCCAGGCCGAACTCGGTGGCGTTGGCCAGCGCGATCGCTTCCTCGTCTGTCTTGAAGCTGAACATCAGGGCGACGGGGCCGAAGATTTCTTCCTGCACGATGGGGGCGTCATGCGACAGGCCGGCGATGACGGTCGGCGGATAGAAGTTGCCCGGGCCTTCGGCCGGCTGGCCGCCGCACAACAGTTGCCCGCCCTGCGCCAGCGCGGCCTGCACCTGCGCATGCACGCTCTCGCGCAGGTCCGCGCGAGCCAGCGGGCCGAGCTGGATTTCGGCCAGCAGCGGGTCGCCCATGCGCAGCGCCGAGGCGCGCTCGACGAACGCAGCCTGGAATTCTTCGGCGATGGCCTCGGCAACGAAGAAGCGCTTGGCCGCAATGCAGCTCTGCGCGTTGTTCGAAAAGCGCGAGGTCACGGCGAGCTGTACCGCGCGCTCGAAATCCGCGTCTTCGAGCACGATGAATGGGTCGGAGCCGCCCAACTCCAGCACCGCCTTCTTGCCGTGCGCGCCCGCTTCGGCGGCCACCGCGCGGCCGGCCTGGGTGCTGCCGGTGACGGTGACGCAGCGCACGCGCGGGTCGGCCACCACGGCCGCCACCGCGCCGCGACGAATCGCCAGGTTCAGGTACAGCCCTTCGGGCGCGCCGGCGTCCAGCACCAGTTGCTCCAGCGCGCGGGCGCAGCCCTGCACCGTTTCCGCGTGCTTCACCAGCACCGTGTTGCCCGCCAGCACGGTGGGAATGAAGAAGCGCAGCACCTGCCAGAACGGCAGGTTCCACGGCATCACCGCGAACACGGGGCCGAGCGACTCGTAGGCCACGTGGGCGTTCATGCCCTCGATGGGCATCGGAGCGAGGTAGCCCGGGCCCTTCTCGGCGAAGTGGCGTGCGCCCATGGCGGCCTTCTTCACTTCGGCGATGGCTTCGCCGATGGGCTTGCCCATCTCGGTGGTGATGAGGCGGGCGTAGCTTTCGGCGCGCTGCTCGAGCAGGTCGCCCAGGCGGTGCAGCATCGCGCTGCGCGCGGCCATGGGCGTGGCCGACCACGTCTTCCAGGTGGCGGCCGACAGCGCGATGCGCGCCTCGATCTCGGCCGATCCGTGGCCGGTGGTGGCCTCGATCAGCGCACCGGTGGCGGGGTTGTGCGATTGGAAGGCGGCGGGCTGAATGTCGGTCGAAAAGGCCATGGGGTCGGGTCGCTCGGAGGGGGTGTTCAAGGGATGCGTAGTGTTCCCAGTGGCCCCGGCGCGCTCAACGCTTATCCATCCGTCTTATTCCACCATCAGAGAAAAATAGGGTTAGCCCCGAGCTTTCTATTCCACCAACGGAGAAAACTCTCACCCATGGAAGATCGGCGTCGCTAAAGTCGGCTGCGCCCCCTCGACAAGACCCTACGAATGCAAAGCCTCGAGCGCATCGCCAACCTGCTGTCCAGCTTCAGCGACGGACAGGCCGAACTGCCGTTGAACGAACTGCTCGCGCGCAGCGGCATCCCGCAGTCGTCGGGCTACAAGCTGGTGAACGCGCTGGTGCACGAAGGCTTTCTGCAGCGGCCCGCGCGCGGCATGCTCGCGCTGGGGCCGGCGGCGGCGGCGTTTTTCTTCGCGCCGCTCAAGGCGCTGTCGCCGCCGGGCGACCCAATCATTTCGGGCGGCGTGCGCCACTACCCCGACGCCAGCGGCCGGGGCATGCCGCGCATGGCGCAGTGGAACCCCAACCTGCTCGACCTGGTGTCGACCGCGCGCTTCCGGCGCGAGCCGCCCTTCGTGATCGGCTTTGCCAACGCGTCGAGCTCCAGCCCGTGGCGCGTGGCCATGGCGCGCAGCCTGATGGCCGCCGCGCAGCGCCAGCGCGACGTGGTCTCGCGCGTGATGGTGCGCGATGCCCACGACGACCCGCGCCGCCAGATCGAGCAGTTGGCCGAAATGCGTGACGAGCGCATGGACCTGTGCATCCTGAGCGCCGCCGCGAGCGACCACCCCGAGCTGTTGTCGGCGGTGCGCGGCCTGGGTGCCGACGGCATCCCGGTGATCGGCGTGGACCGCATCTGCGGCGAGCCCGAAGACATGGTGTCTTTCGTGACCGCGTCCGACGTGCTGGTCGGGCGCATGAGCGCGCTGTGGCTGGTCGAGTACCTGGGCGGGCGCGGCCGCATCCTCATGCTGTGCGGGCGCGAAGACGCCAGCCCCTGCCGGCTGCGGTTGCAGGCCGCGATGGAAATACTGGGCCTGCACCCCGACATCGAGGTGCTGGCCATCGAGTTCACCAACTGGGAGGCCGCGCACGGCCACGAGATCGTGCAGCGCCACCTGGCCGCGGGCGCCAAGCTCGACGGCGTGTGGTGCGACTCGGGCCTGCAGGGCGTGGGCTCGCTGCGCGCCTTCACCGAGGCGGGCTACAAGCGTGGAACCATTCCGCCGCACACGGGCGGCGAGGTCAACCTCATGTACAAGCTCGCGTTCCACCACAAGGTGCCGCTGTGCGGCGTCGACTACCCGGCGGCCATGGGCGCGCTGAGCTTCCAGACCGCGCTGGACACGCTGTTCGGCCGGCAGGTGCCGCGTCGCGTCGAAGCCAACCTCGAAATCGTGATCTCGCGCGGCCACGAGACCGCGTCGGTCAAGGCCGACCTGTTCGCCGAAGAAAAGGTGCGCTGGGACCGCGAGGACGAATACGTGCACGCCTCGGGCTGGATTCCGAGCAGCACCACATCGCACGGGCGCAAGCCCTTCTTCGTATGAGCACCACATGAGCGCCGCATGGACCACCGAGGCCGTCACGCGCTTTCGCGACATCCTCGCGCTGGTGTCGCGCGAGCAGGTGCGCACGGCCTACGAGATCGCGGTCAAGCTCAAGCTGCCGGTCAGCTCGACCTACCTCACGGTGGCCGAGATGGAGCGCCTGTCATGCCTGGCGCGCGACGAGAGCGGCTACCTGCTCGTGGGCATCCGGCCGCAGCAGATGGCGCTCGACGCACTGGGCTTCCAGGTGGCGGCGCAGCGCCTGGCGCCGCTGGTGCGCCACCTGCGCGACCAGTCGGGCGAAACGGTGTTCATGGCCAGCATGGCCGAGTTCGTGACCGTGGGCACGGTGGCCATGGGCTTCAACCCGGGGCACCTGGTGGTGCAGCCGTTTCAAACCTACCGCTATGCCGCATCGCCGCCGCCCGCCGACATGGCGCGCGCCGGCGTGTTCGAGGTCACGCTGGCCACCAACGCGCAATACGGCGACTACGGCGCGCTCGTGAACCTGATGGCGCTGCACCTGACGCGCTCCACGTCGAGCGCGCACCCGGCCACGCTGGCCGTGGGCGTCGCGCGGCCCGAGGGCCAGTTCCGCGACGCGGCGCACCTGGCGCGCAAGCTGTTGGAGCTCAAGGCCTTCTTCGACTCGCCGGGCTGACAGCGCTTCAGGCCGGCGCGTGCTGCGGCGCGACCTTGGGCAGCGACTTGTCGACGAACGCGCCCAGCCGCGTCTGCACCTCGGCGCCGGTCTGCACCACCGCCGCCATCAGCGACTCGGCGAACATGCCGTCGGTGGCCGACATGTCGGCGATGCGGCTGATCGACGTGACCATGGCGTAGTTCGACAGCGGCGCGTTCTGCGCCACGCGCTTGGCCAGCGCGAGCGCCGCGCGCAAGCTCTCGCCGGGCACCGAAATTTCGTGCGCCAGGCCCAACTGCACGCCGGCCTTGGCGTTGAGCACGCGGCCCGTGAGCATCATCTCGACCATGCGGTTCGGCGTGATGATGCGCGCCACGCGCACCGTGGCGCCGCCACCGGTGAAGATGCCTTTCTGCCCCTCGGGCAGCGCGAAGTAGGTGCTCGGGTCGGCCACGCGCACATGCGTGGCGGCCGCCAGCTCCAGCCCGCCGCCCACCACCGCGCCCTGCAGCGCCGCGACCACCGGCAGGCCGCCGTACTGGATCTTGTCGAAGGTGGTGTGCCAGCGCTGGCACACGCGCATGAAGTCGACCGCGGTGCGCTCCTTGTCGTGGTGCTCCTTCAGGTCGAGCCCCGCGCAGAAATGCGGGCCCTTGCCGGTCAGCACCACGGCACGCGCCTCGCGCGGCAGCGACGAAAAGGCCGCGTCCAGCTCGGCCAGCGTCTGCTCGTCGATGGCGTTGCGCTTGGCGGCGCGGTTCAGGGTGACGACGGCCACTTCGTCGTCCATGTGGACGGTGACGTTCTTTTCGCTCACGGCGAGGCTCCTTCAAATATTGCGAATTCCGCCATTGCCGGGCGCGGGCGTGGCGGCTGCTTCAGGTCTACGATAGCGGCCATCGCCCGGCGGCTGCTTGCAGATCGCGCCCATTTATTTGCAGAATCCGCCAAGCCGACAAGCCCATGCAAGAACGCGCCACCGTCCCCATCAGCTTCCTGCGCAACATGCTCACCGGCGCGCGCCGGCAACTGGGCGCGCACGACATCGACGTGCTCGCCACGCAGGCCGGCATTTCGCCGTTGCTGTTGCGCCAGGGCGGCGCGCGCGTCACGCGCGAACAGTTCGTGCGCATGTACGAAGGCGTGGCGCTGTTCATGGGCGACGAAATGCTCGGGCTGTGGTCGCGCCCCATCCGCGCGGGCGCGCTCAAATACCTGGGGCTCAGCCTGCTCGACGCGCCCTCGCTCATGGTCGCGATGTACCGCTTCACCCGCTTCTGGAACCTGCTGCTCGACGACTACCGGCTGCGCATGGCGCGCGCCAACGGCGTGGCGACCATCACCATCGCGCCGCGCCTGGACACCACCACGCCCACGCCCTTCGGACACGAGCTGATGGTCAAGCTCATTCACGGCGTGGCCTCGTGGCTGCTGGGGCGGCAACTGCCGGTGCTGGGCGTGGGCTTCGCGTTCCGCCGGCCGGCAAGGTTCGACGAATACGCCAACCTGTTTCCGGGGCCGGTGCGCTTCGCCCAGGCGGCCACCTCGGTCGGGTTTTCAGAAGCGGTGCTGCGCCAGACTTTCAGGCGCACGCGCGGCGAGCTGCTCGACTTCGTGCGGCGCGCGCCCGACGACTGGATCTTCGTGACCTTCGACCACGACACCACGCGCTCGTCGGTGCGCGACTTCGTGGCGGCGCACCTGGCCACGGGCGTGACGCTGGGCGACGCCGCCACGTCGCTGCACATGTCGGAGCGCGCGCTGTCGCGCAAGCTGGCCTCGGAGGGCACGAGCTTTCGTGCGGTAAAGGAAGAGGTGCGGCGCGACGTCGCGATCCAGCGGCTGGTGAAGACGCGCGAGCCCATCGACCTCATTGCCGCGTCGGTGGGCTTCGACAATACCCCGGCCTTTCACCGGGCGTTTCGCGGCTGGACCGGCAGCACGCCGCGCGGCTACAGGCGGCGCGCTTCGAGCGACTGATACCTCAGTTCGCGCCCGCCAGCGCCTGCAGCCTGGCGTAGTCGCCCGGCCGCGCGCCCTGCTGCTCGGGCGTGGCGCGCTTCACGATGCGCTCCAGAAACAACTGCCGGTTGACCGGCGTGATGGTCATGCCCTTGTCGCGCAGGAACTTCTCGTCCTCGAGTTCGCCGGCGATCACGCCGACGTTGGTCCACTTCGCGGTTTCCACCAGCACCTTCTCGACCATCGCCTGCTGCGGCGCCGACAGCCTAGCCCACGCGGCCTTGCCGATGACGATGCCCAGCGTGTCGTACACATGGCCCGTGAGCAGGACGTACTTCTGCACCTCGTAGAGCTTCTTCGACTTGACGATGTCCAGCGGGTTCTCCTGCGCCTCGACCTCGTTCTTCTTGAGCGCGCCGTACAGGCTCATGAACGGCAGCGTCACCGGCCTGGCGTCGAGCGCGGTGGGAAACAGCTGGTAGGCCGCGGCGGCGGGCACGTACAGGCGCAGGTCGCGAAAGTCCTCGGGCCTGGCCAGCGGCCTGGCCGACGTGACCTGCCGCGCGCCGTAGTACACCGAGGCCACCATGCGGTTGCCGCTCTTCTCGTTGTAGCCCTTCATCAGGTCCGCCAGCAGCGGGCTCGCCAGGTACTTGCGCATGTGGTCGAGGTCCTTGAAGGCGAAGGGGTAGCTCCCCAGGCTCAGCGGCGGATAACCCTCGGCCAGCGTGGCCTGCCCGACGTAGGCGATCTGCATGGCGTCGTTCGCCAGCATCAGCGGAAAGTCGGCTTCCTGCCCCAGCTTGGAAGCAGGCACCACCTCGATCTTGATCTTGCCCTCGGACTGCTCGGCGATCTTGCGCGCCGCCAGTTCGGCCTGCTGGTGGAAGATGCTCGCGGGCTCGTAGACATGGCCCCACTTGAACTGCAGCACCGGCTGGGCCTGGGCGGCCACGGTGCATCCGAGCGCCATCAAAAGAAGACCCGCACGGCGCCACGGCAAGAAGCTATTCATCGACTCTCCCTTGAATTGAGAACAGCCTGGGCCCATGCAAGATCGGCACCTGACTGCGGGGCGAACGCCGGATGATCGCGCCCGGCGGGCGAATCGTAAGGATCTGAAACAGCCGCTGGAAGCGGGTTTGCCCGACTGGGGTTTGCGCGGTCAGGCGTCGTTCGGCGCCGACGCCTTGCAGACACGCGCGCGCCGCATGGCTCGTGCAGCCAACCAAAGAGCCAGCAGCAGGAAGCCGCAGGCGGGCAACACCCACACGAAGCCGCTCGTGGTGTAGACGCACAGGCATTCGGGGTCGTAGAAGCGGCCGAGTTCGTTGAAGTCCCGGCGCAGGTAGCGGTCGTACCAGGCCCAGAAGAAAAAGGCCGACGCCGCCAGCGAGAGAACGGGACCGATAAGGGCAGCGAGATATCTGAGCATGGTGCGTCGCCCGATTGTCGGCGCGTCGCGGCATGGCGCCTGAGCGCCCCCGGTCAACCAAAGAATCTTTATCTTCTGTCCTTGTCCCGGCCGCTTCAACGCACGGGCTGCCGCGGCAACACTTCGGGCCAAACAAGCCCCGGAGACAAGACGATGAAGACCTGCCCACCACCCGCGCGCCGCAAGGCGCTCCAGTCCTGCCTGGCCGTCGCCCTGGCGCTCTGCGGCGCACCCGCCGCGCTCGCGGCCCCTGCCGCCTACCCCGACAAGCCGATCAAGCTCGTGGTGCCCTACCCGCCCGGCGGCGCCACTGACGTGATCGGGCGCATCGTCGCCCTCAAGCTCGGCGAGCAGCTCGGCCAGCAGGTCGTGGTGGACAACCGGGGCGGCGCGGGCGGCAACATCGGCGCCGAAGCCGTGGCTCGCGCGCCGGCCGACGGCTACACGCTGCTGATGGGCGCCCTGACCTCGCACGCGACGATGGCCACACTGGAAAAAGGCCGCCTGCGCTACGACATCGCCAAAGACTTCGCGCCCGTGATGATCGTCGGCTCGGTGCCGCTGGTGATCGTGGTGAATCCGCAGGTGCCCGCCACCACGCTCAAGGAACTCGTCGCCTACGGCAAGGCCAACCCCGACAAGCTCAACTACGCCTCCTCGGGCGTGGGCGCGCCGCAGCGCATGGCGGCCGAACTGCTGCAGCGCGAGGCGGGCTTTCGCATGACGCACATCGCCTACAAGGGCAGCGGCCCGGCCATGACCGACGTGGTCGGCGGGCAGGTCAACATGATGATCGAGACCGCCCCGGCCTCGCTGCCCTTCATCACCTCGAACAAGCTGCGCGCGCTGGCCGTGGCCACGCCGCAGCGCATCTCGATGCTGCCCGACGTGCCCTCGGCCGCCGAGGCGGGCGTGCCGAACGTCGAGGTCAGTTCCACCTTCGGCGTGCTGGCGCCCACGGGCACGCCGGCGGCCGTCGTGGCGCGGCTCAATGAAGCGCTCGTCAAAGTCGTGCAGTCGCCCGAGGCCAAAGAGATGCTGCTCAAGCAGGGCGTGTACGCCGCGCCGCCCACCACGCCGGCCCAATCGGCCGAGCAGATCCAGGCCGAGGTGGCGCGCTGGAAAAAAGTCATCACCGAGTCCAATATCAAGTCCGACGAATAACGAGGCCCACGCATCCCATGTCCGCATCTCCCTTCGAACCCGACGACACCGCCGCCGACGCCAACGCGGGCATGCGCAAGGGCCTGACCAGCTACGGCGACCGTGGCTTCTCGCTCTTTCTGCGCAAGGCCTTCATCAAGGGCGCGGGCTACACCGACGCGGCGCTCGACCGCCCCGTGGTCGGCATCGCCAACACCGGCAGCGCCTACAACCCCTGCCACGGCAACGCGCCGCAGCTCATCGAGGCCGTCAAGCGCGGCGTGATGCTCGCGGGCGGCCTGCCGATGGACTTTCCGACCATCTCGGTGCACGAGAGCTTCGCCGCGCCGACCAGCATGTACCTGCGCAACCTGATGGCGATGGACACCGAGGAAATGGTGCGCGCCCAGCCCATGGACGCCGTGGTGCTGATCGGCGGCTGCGACAAGACCGTGCCCGCGCAGCTCATGGGCGCGGCCTCGGCGGGCCTGCCGTCGATCCAGCTCATCACCGGATCGATGCTCACGGGCAGCCACCGGGGCGAGCGCGTGGGCGCCTGCACCGACTGCCGACGCTACTGGGGCAAGTACCGCGCGGGCGAGATCGACGCCGAGGAAACCGCCGACGTCAACAACCAGCTGGTCGCCAGCGTGGGCACCTGCTCGGTCATGGGCACGGCCAGCACCATGGCCTGCATCGCAGAAGCGCTGGGCATGACGGTGCCGGGCGGGGCCTCGCCGCCGGCCGTCACGGCCGACCGCATCCGCATCGCCGAGCAGACCGGCGCGCAGGCCGTGCAAATGGCGCGCGACCGGCTCACCATCGACAAGGTGCTGACCCCCGCCGCCTTCGAGAACGCGATGCGCGTGCTGCTGGCCATCGGCGGCTCGACCAACGGCATCGTGCACCTGGCGGCCATTGCCGGGCGCATGGGCCTGGACATCGACCTGCTCGCGCTCGACCGCATGGGCCGCGAAACGCCGGTGCTGCTCGACCTGAAGCCCTCGGGCCAGCACTACATGGAAGACTTCCACGCCGCCGGCGGCATGGCCACGCTGCTGCGCGAGCTCAAGCCGCTGCTGCACCTGGACGCGCTCACCGTCACAGGCCGCACGCTGGGCGAAGAGCTCGAGCGCGCCGGCCCGGGCTTCAGGCAGGACGTGGTGCGGCCCGCGAACCGGCCGATCTATCCGCAAGGCGGCATCGCGGTGCTGTGGGGCAACCTGGCACCGGGCGGCGCGATCATCAAGCAATCGGCGGCCGACCCCGGGCTCATGGAGCACGAGGGCCGCGCCGTGGTGTTCGAGAACGCCGAAGACCTGGTCAGCCGCATCGACAGCGACGACCTGGACGTCACGCCGCACGACGTGCTGGTGCTGAAGAACATCGGCCCCAAGGGCGCGCCGGGCATGCCCGAGGCCGGCTACATCCCCATTCCGCGCAAGCTCGCACGCGCCGGCGTGAAAGACATCGTGCGCATTTCCGACGGCCGCATGAGCGGCACCGCTTTCGGCACCATCGTGCTGCACGTGACGCCGGAGTCGGCCGTCGGCGGGCCGCTGGCCCATGTGCGCAACGGCGACCGCATCCGCCTGAGCGTGGCCGGGCGCGAGATCTCGCTGCTGGTGAGCGACGACGAACTGGCGCGCCGCGCGAGCGAGACGAAGGTGGTGGAGCCCACCGCCGCGCGCGGCTACAAGAAGCTGTTCCTGCAGACCGTGATGCAGGCCGACAAGGGCGTGGACTTCGACTTCCTGCGCGCGCCGGACACCGTGGGCAAGGTGCCGCGCTAGCTTTTGCGGCCGTTCAGCCGTTCAGCCGATCAACCGCACACCGCGCGCGCCTCGTCCAGCAGCGCCTGCGCCAGCGCCACGCGCGGGCCGCGCCCGGCCCACACCAGGCCCACGCGCCGCACCGGCGCACGCTCGGGCAAGGGCACGCGCGCGATGTTCATGCCGGCGCGCCACATCGGCGCCCAGTCGGGCAACAGGGCCACGCCCAGGCCCTGCCCCACCAGCGCCGCCACGGCCATCAGGCCGTCGATTTCCAGGCGCTGCCGCACGCGGATGCCGTGGTCGCGCAAATAGCGGTCGGCCAGTTGCCCGCCCAGCACCGAGCGGTCGTAGCGGATGAAGGGTTCGCTGGACAGCAGCTCGTGCGCGCCGCGCCGGGCCAGGGGCTGTGGCACGACCACCACCAGCGGCTCTTCGAACAGCACCTGGAACGTGCAGCCCTTGCCGACCGCGAACTGGGGCTCCACCACGATGGCCGCGTCGAGCGCGCCCGCCGCCACCTGCCGGCACAGCTCCACCGAGCTTCCCGGCGCCACGAACACCGACAGCTCGGGAAAGCGCGCGTACAGGCGCTCGAGCACCGGCGGCAGCACGCTGGTCAGGGCCGAGATGAACACGCCCAGGCGCAGCTCGCCCAGCGACACGCCGCCGCTGGCGGCCGCGCGCAGGTCGCGCACGTCGCGCAGCACGTCGCGCGCGCGATCGAGCATCTTCAGCCCCGCCTCGGTCGGGCGCACCGAGCGGCCGGAGCGCTGCACCAGCGCCGCGCCGATGTCTTCCTCGAGCGCCTTCACGCGCGCCGCGATCGCGGCCGGCGTGAGGTCGAGCCGGCGCGCGGCCTCGGCCATCGAACCCAGCTCGACCACGGCGACAAAGCTCTGCAGGTATCGCGTATCCATCGGCGGGAATGTACAGGCCGCACCGTTTGCGACGAGGCTCCGGACCCAAAAAATTCTTGGGTCTGACCATGCCGTCTTCTTGCCCTGGAAGCGGCGTCGGCTTTGATACTGCCTCGATGACAAACAGACTTCGCGGCGTGATCGCCCCGGTATTGACGCCCTTCAACGACCGGCTCGAACCCGACGTGGGCCGCTTCATCGCGCACGCCCGGTGGCTGGTGGACAACCATGCGGGCCTTGCCATCTTCGGCACCAACTCGGAGGCCGCGTCGCTGTCGGTGCCCGAGCGCCTGTCGCTGGCCGAGGCGCTGGTCGAAGGCGGCGTGGCGCCCGGCAAGCTGATGCCCGGCACGGGCGCCTGCGCGCTACCCGACGCGGTCGAGCTGACCCGGCATGCCAGCAGGCTCGGGGCGGCCGGTGTGCTGGTGCTGCCGCCCTTCTACTTCAAGGGCGTGTCCGACGACGGCCTGTTCGCGTACTACGCGGAGATCATCGAGCGCGTGGGCAGCGGCTGCGCGCCCATCTACCTGTATCACATCCCGCAGATGACGCAGGTGCCCATCACGCTCGGGTTGATCGAGCGGCTGCTCAAGCGCTATCCGCGTGTGATCGCGGGCGCCAAGGATTCGTCGGGCGACTGGGGCAACACCAAGGCCATGCTCGACCACTTCGCGGCCTCGGGCTTCGACGTGTTCCCCGCCAGCGAGTCGCTGCTGTCGCAGTCGCTGCCCCTGGGCGGCGCGGGGTGCATCAGCGCGACGGTCAACGTGAACCCGGGCGCGATTCACCGGCTGTTCCAGTCGTGGCAAGGCCCCGAGGGCGAAGTGCTGCAGCACCAGGCCGATGCCGTGCGCAAGATCTTCCAGTCGGCGCCGATGATCCCGGCCATGAAGCATGTGGTGTCGCGCTTCTCGGCGCATGCGCCCTGGCGCACGGTGCGCCCGCCGCTGGTTGCGCTGGACGATGCGGCGGGGCGCGGCGTTCTTGCGCAACTGGAAGCGACGGGCTTCGACATGCCCGGATATCCGCGCTGAGGAGCAAGAAAAGCAAGGAGCGCCGGAAAGAAACGCCGGGAATGCATCGCCTATAAAATGAGAGTCATTCTCATTAATGCGATGTGCCGTTCCCATGACCTCCGTTAACGCCGCAGCCAACGGCGCCATGCACACCTTCTATGCAGAGCACCACGGGTGGCTCAGTGCCTGGTTGCGCCGGCGGCTCGGGTGCTCGCACAGCGCCGCCGACCTGGCGCAGGACACGTTCATGCGCGTGCTGCTGCGCCCGCAGGTGCTGCCCACGCTGCGCGAGCCCCGCGCCTACCTGTCCACGCTGGCCAAGGGCGTGGTCAGCGAACACTGGCGCCGCCAGGCGCTGGAGCGCGCCTACCTGGAAACACTGGCCCTGCTGCCCGAGCCGCTGGCGCTGTCGCCCGAAGAGCGGCTGGTGCTGCTGCAAACGCTCGACGAGATCGACGCCATGCTCGACGGCCTGGCCCCCAAGGCGCGCGAAGCCTTCGTGCTGTCGCAGCTCGAAGGGCTGACCTACGCCGCGATTGCCGAGCGCCTGCGGATCAGCGAGCGCACCGTCAAGCGCTACATGCAGCAAGGCTTCGAGCGCTGCCTGGCGCTGGTCGAATGAACGCCGCCGTGCTGCGCGAAGCCGCGCAATGGCTGGTGCGGCTGCACTCCGGCGACGCCCGCGCGAGCGACCACGAGGCCTGCGCACGCTGGCGCCGCGCCGACCCCGCGCACGAGCAGGCCTGGCAGCGCGCCGAGCGCCTGTCGCAGAAGTTCGGCGCCGTGCCGCCCGCCGTGGGCATGCCGGTGCTCGCGCGCCAGGCCCGCACCAACCGGCGCGCCGCCATGCGCACGCTGGCCCTCTTTGCCACCGCCGTGCCCGCGGCCTACCTGGGCTGGCGCCACCTGCCGTGGCCGGCCTGGTCGGCCGACGAGCGCACCGCCACCGGCGAGCGCCGCGAAGTACAACTGGCCGACGGCAGCCGCGTGCTGCTGGACACGGCCAGCGCCGTCGACGTGCGCTTCGACGCGCGCAGGCGCAGCGTGCGCCTGCGCGCGGGCGCCATCGCCGTCGTCACGGCGCCCGACCCGCTGGGCAGCGCGCACGCCCGCCCCTTCGTGGTGGAAACATCGCAGGGCCGCTTGCGCGCGCTGGGCACGCGCTTCACCGTGCGGCAGGACGGCGAGGCGCAAGACGCCGGCCCCGTGCGCCTGGCCGTGACCGAAGGCGCGGTGGAAGTCACCTTGCGCGGCGCCGCCGCGCCCGCGCTGGTGCTGCCCGCCGGACAGCAGACCGTGCTCAGCCGCGAAGGCACCGCCGCCGCGCTGCCGGTGTCGCCGCAAAGCCAGGCGTGGGTGAAGGGCGTGCTCTACGCCGACAACATGCGCCTGGGCGACTTCTGCGCCGAACTCGCGCGCTACCGGCTGGGCCTCGTGCACTGCGCGCCGGAAGTCGCGGGCCTGCGGATCTCGGGCGCGTTCCAGCTGCGCGACACCGACTACGTGCTGTCGATGCTCGCGACCACGCTGCCGGTGCAGGTGGTCACGCGCACGCGCTACTGGGTGAGCGTCGTGCCCGCCTGAAAAAATTCTTCGCGTCCCCTGTCCCTTTTTCGGATCTCGTCGGGCAAGCCATGGAGCCGCGCTGTGATCGCGGCACCGACAAGGACTCCCCAACACCATGGCATTGCCCCGTTTCCGCATCCGCGCCTCCCTGCCCTTGCGCCCGACCCACGCCGCACTTGGCGCGCGCAGCCTGTGCCTGTCGCTCGCACTGGCCGCCACCGCCGGCGATGCGCTGGCCCAGCAGCCCGCGACTTCCACCGCCGCCCGCGCCAGCTACGACATTCCCGCCGGCGCGCTCGGCCCGGCGCTGTCGCGCTACGCGGCTGAAGCGGGCGTCACGCTGTCGTTCGAAGCGGCGCTCACCCAGGGCCGCAACACCGCCGGCCTGCGCGGCAGCCATGCCGTGCCCGAGGGCTTCGCGCGGCTGCTCGCCAACACCGGGCTCGAAGCGGTGCCGCACGAAGGCGGCGGCTACACGCTGCGGCGCGCGGCGGCTGCGGCGGCGTCCGCGCCGGTGGCAGCGGCGGACGGCACCACCACCTTGAGCGAAGTGCGCGTGACCGCGCAGGCCGAGCGCAGCGCCTCCACCGAAGGCTCGGGCTCGTACACCAGCCGCGTGGTCACGGTGGGCAAGGGCGAGCAGACACTCAAGGAAATTCCGCAGTCGGTCACCGTCGTCACGCGCCAGAAGATGGACGACCAGAACCTCACCACCATCGACGCGGTGCTGGCCAACACCACCGGCATCACCATGTACAACAGCCCCATGGGCGGGCGCTACGTGTACTCGCGCGGCTTCATGGCCGACACCTACCAGTTCGACGGCGTGAACCGCGCCTTCTACTACCCGCAGGCCAACAGCTTCACCAGCAACACGGCCATCCTCGACCGCGTGGAAATCGTGCGCGGCGCCACGGGCCTGCTGCAGGGCGCGGGCACGCCCAGCGCCACCATCAACCTGGTGCGCAAGCGCCCGCTCGCGGACAAGCAGCTGCTGCTGTCGGCCAGCGCCGGTTCGTGGAACAACGTCCACACCGAGGTCGACGCCACCGGCCCGCTGAACGAGGCCGGCACGCTGCGCGGGCGCGCGGTGGCCAGCTTCGAAGACCGCGACTACTTCTACGACGTGGCCAAGAGCCGCACCGGCGTGCTGTACGGCGCGCTGGAATACGACCTGTCGCCGCAGACCCGCCTGACGCTGGGCGCCAGCTACGAAAAGCTGAAGTCGGTGCCCTTCTTCCACGGCCTGCCGCGCTACAGCAACGGCGCCGACCTGGGGCTGGACCGCTCGACCTTCCTGGGCGCGAACTGGAACCGCTGGAACAGCGAACAGACCTCGGTGTTCACCGAGCTGGCCCACCGCTTCGATGCCGACTGGACGCTCAAGGCCACGGCCACCTACACGCGCGAGAAGCACGACATCAAGTACATGTACTCCGACGGCGCGATCAACCCCGCCACGCGGACGGGCTCGACCACCTACGCCGGGCTGTTCGACTTCGGCACCGACAACAAGGGCCTGGACGTGTCGCTGGACGGCAAGTTCGACGCCTTCGGCCGCCGCCACTCCGTCAGCCTGGGCGCCAACACCGGCCGCATGGTGAACCGGGGCGACTTCGGCCTGATCTCGCTGGGCGTGCGCAACGACGTGTTCAACCCCAACCACCAGGTGAGCGAACCGGTGCCGGCCGACTTTCTGGCGCGGCGCTATCGCGGCGCGGCCACCGTCACCGAGATGACGCAGTCGGGCGCCTATGGCGTGGCGCGCTTCAGCGTGAGCGACCCGCTCACGCTGGTGGTCGGCGCGCGCGTCTCGCGCTACCGCTGGAGCAGCCGCCTGCGCGACACCGGCGAGGCCTACGACGACCCCTACCGCGCCAACGGCGTGCTCACGCCTTACGGCGGCCTGGTGTATGCGCTGAACAGGCAGTGGTCGGCCTACGTGAGCTACGCCGACATCTTCCAGCCGCAGAACGCGGTCACGGCCGCCGGCGCGCTGCTCGACCCCATCAAGGGCAAGAACTACGAAGCGGGCCTGAAGGGCGAGCTGATGGACGGCAAGGTCAACGCCTCGCTTGCGGTGTTCCGCATCGACCAGAGCAACCGCGCCGAACAGGACATGGTGAACCCATGCTCGGTCGGCTCGTACTGCTACGTGTCCAGCGGCCGCGTGCGCAGCCAGGGCATCGACGCGGAGATCAGCGGAGAAATCGCGCGCGGCTGGCAGATCTTCGGCGGCTACACGCTCAACAGCTTCCGCTACCTGGACGACACATCCAGCGCCGGCGTGGCCTTTGCAAGCACCTACACGCCCAAGCACATCCTGCGCGTGTGGACCGACTACCGCCTGCCCGGCGACCTGAACGCCTGGACCGTGGGCGGCGGCGTCAACTTCCAGAGCGAAAGCTCGCGCACCACCGGCAAGATCAAGGTGGCGCAGCCGTCCTACGCGGTGTGGACCGCGCGCGTGAGCTACCAGGTCAACCGCAACTGGTCGCTCGCGCTGAACGTGAGCAACCTGTTCGACAAGACCTACTACCAGACCGTGGGCGCGCCGGGCTGGGGCAACTTCTACGGCGAGCCGCGCAACACCACGCTCACGCTGCGCGGCAGGTTCTGAGGCCGTGGGGGCGGGCGCCCCGAAGGCCGCCGGTCACGGTCCCGTCATGGGGCAAACCTAGCATCCGCCGGCTTTCAACCTTCTTCCAACGGACCTTCAGAACACCTATGACAAAGAACGTTCCCGCGCCCGCACCTGCCCCCCGCCAAATGCGCACCGCCATGGTGGCGCTGGCCGGCAGCCTCGTGATTGCCGCATGCGGCGGAGGTGGCGGGGGCCCCTCGTTCCCGATCATTCCGCCTGCGCCCGCACCGGCGCCGGCGCCAGCCCCCACGCCGCTGGCCACGCTCGACGGCTCGGTGCCGCTGGTCATCGGCCACCGCGGCCTGCCGGGGCTGTACCCCGAAGAAACGAAGACGGCCTACGAAGCCGCCGCCGACGCCGGCGCCGACTCGCTGGAAACCGACCTGCACCTCACCAAGGACTGCGTGCTGGTTGCGCGCCACAACCCCTGGCTGAGCGACAACACCAACATCGCCGACGTGGCCGCAACCAACGCCACCGTGGCCGCCCGCAAACGCACCGTGCCGGGCGTGCGGGTCAACGTGAGCTATCCGGTCACGCCCGAGAACGGCCCCGCCCAGTACCTGAGCGACCTCACCGACCCGAGCGATCCGAAGTCGGTGCTCAAGTCGCTGGTGGTGGACGGCGAAGACCACACCAACGACTGGTCGATCACCGACTTCACGATGGACGAGCTGCGCCAGTGGATTCGCGGCACCACCTACGACGCCAAGGACCAGCGCCCGACCGACCTCAACGGCAAGCTGCCGATCCTGAGCTTCCAGGAAGTCATCGACATCGCCAAGGCCAAGAGCGCCTCCACCGGCCGCACGCTCACCGTGTACCCGGAAACCAAGAACCCGATCTGGAACAACGCGCAGGCCATCGCCAACGGCTGCGGGCCGGTGGGCAGCCACCCTCTGGAAGACGCGCTGCTCAAGATCATGAACTTCAATGATCTGAACCGGAAGGACGCACCGATCTTCGTGCAGAGCTTCGAGCCCCAGAGCCTGAAGTACCTGCGCTCGGCCGGCCTGAAAGCGCGCGCGGTGCAACTGGTCGACGGCAACGACGTCAACTACCAGACCGGCGCGATGATCTACGTCACCAACGACGACTACACCTTCGTCGACGGCCGCCCCTACAGCTGGACGCTGGCCGGCAACCCGAAGTTCTTCGGCGAGATGCTCACGCCGGCCGGCCTGGCCGAAGTCAAGACCTACGCCGACGGCATCGGCCCATGGAAGCCGCAGGTCATGTCCCACACCATCGTGCCGTACAAGGACAAGGGCACCCTGGCTGACGTAAACACCGTCAAGCCCACCAGCCTGATCGCCGACGCGCACAAGGCCGGCCTGTTCGTTCACAGCTACACCTTCCGCAACGAAGCCAAGTACCTTGCCGGCCTCTACAAGGGCGACCCGACGGCCGAGTACCTGCTTTACTTCCGCGCGGGCATCGACGGCGTGTTCTCGGACTTCGCGAACACGGCGTTCGCGGCACGCAAGGCCTACCTGACGGAAACGGGTCGCTGACGCGCACGGCGGCACCACAGGCAAGCAGCGAAACAGCACCATGTACCCGGGCGAACGACTCAACGGATACAGCCACCTGCTGGGCCTGCTGCTCGCCCTGCCCGCCGCCGCGCTGCTGCTCGTGAAGACCGTGCCCACCGGCGACCCCGCGCGCATCGCGGGGGCGCTGGTATTCTCGCTCTCGGCCGTGGCGCTGTATGCGGCCTCCACCCTCTTTCACAGCACGCGCGGGCGCCTGAAGCGCGTGTGGGAGCGGGCCGACCATTGCGCGATCTACCTGCTGATCGCCGGCACCTACACGCCCTTTGCGCTGGTCACGCTGCACGGCACCTGGGGCTGGGTGCTGCTCGGCGCCATCTGGGGTGCCGCGTGCTTCGGCATCTGGCGCGAGCTCCGGCCGCCGAAGCACGACGCGCAGGCCAAGCCTTCGCTGCCGCTGTACATCGGCATGGGTTGGCTGGGCGTGGCGGCAGCCGTGCCGCTGGCCGCGCGGCTCGAGGGCGCGGGCCTGGCGTGGCTGCTGATCGGCGGCGTGCTCTACACGGCGGGCACCGTCTTCTACCGCAACCGGCAAGGCTTCAGGCACGCGCACGGCGCGTGGCACCTGTTCGTGCTGGCGGGCACCATCAGCCACTACATCGCGGTCGGCTGGTTCGTGCTGTAGCGGGGGGCGGTGTCGCGGCGCGCGGTGCCACACTGTGCGCCCATGGACGCCTCTCATTTTTCCGAACCGAAGATCGACTGCCACTGTCACATCTTCGACCCCGATTCCTTTCCGTATGCACCCGGCGTTTTCTACGCGCCCTCGGGCGGAGAGATCGCCACGGCCGACTACTTCGTGCAGGTGATGGCGGCGTATGGCGTGTCGCACGCGCTGCTGGTCGGCCCCAACTCGGGCTACGGCACCGACAACCGCTGCATGCTCGACGCCATCCGCCGCGGCGGATGCCGCTTCAAGGGCATCGCCGTGGTCGACAACGACGCATCGACCTCGCAGTTGCAAGAACTGCAGGCACAGGGCGTGGTCGGCATTGCTTTCAACATGGCGCTGCTGGGCCTTGCGCACTATGCGGATGCCGATGCGCTGTGGAGCCGCATCGCGGCGCTCGGCCTGTGTGTGCAGGTCCAGGTGCAGAGCGGGCAGATGGCCGAACTGGCTGCGCGGCTGATGGGCTGCGGCGCGCAGATCGTGGTCGACCACCACGGGCGCCCCGACCTTGCGCACGGGCTCGCCAGCCCCGGGTTCCAGGCGCTGCTCGGCATGGCCGGCAGCGGGCGCTGCGCCGTCAAGCTGTCGGGCTACGACAAGTTCTCGCGCGAGGCATTTCCGTTTGCCGACGCGCGCCCGTTCACCAATGCCTTGCTGGCCGCCTTCGGCCCCGCGAACTGCCTGTGGGGCTCCGACTGGCCCAACATCCGCGCCACCCGGCGGCTGGACTACGGCACGCTGCTCGGCGTGTTCGCGCGCAGCGTGCCTTCGGCGCAAGACCGCCGCGCCATCCTCGTCGACACGCCGGCGCGGCTGTTCGGTTTCAGCGGCGCCTAGACGGCCAGCTCGAAGACGAACTCCACCGTGCGCGGCGAAGACAACATGGTCTTCGCCTTGGCCGTGGCCTGCTCGCAACTCTGGCGCCAGGCGCGGGCGTCGGCCAGCTCCTTGTCGTTCAGCGATTCGTTCTCAGGCGCCATCTCTTTGGACCACGCGCGAAAGCAGGCGACCACGCGCTCGGGCGGTCCGAGCGCTTCCTCGATGAGCATGAGAAAAATCTGCCGCACCACCATCGTGTCCCGCAGCGTGACGCCCTGCCCTTCGAGGCGCACGCCATACGGTGGCGGCGCGGTCGGGTACGCGGCGCTCACCGCGTCACGCGTGCATCGAACGCCCTCCGCGATGCGTTGGCCTGTGCAACCGGCGCACCTTGTGCGCCGCTTTCCGTTGCTGCTCCGTATGATCTGTCCACGCTTGCCGCTCCTGTTGAATTCTTGAATCGGAGCGACTGTAAAAGTCAGGGGAATGGCGTCAACGCCGAATACTTTCAGTTGCTTTCAATAACTGTCAGCAAGCCCCCTTCTCTCACTCAACCCGCCAGCGCGCCCACCGCAATGCGCGCGGCCGACGCGACCACGTCGTTGCGGTTCTTCGCGTCCTTGTCGGGAAAGGTGAGGTAGACCGCGACGACCAGCGGCGCAGCCTTCGCACCCGCCCCACCCGCCGGCGGCCAGAACACGCCCACGTCGTTGTTGGTGCCGTAGGCCCCTGCCCCGGTCTTGTCGCCGAGCGTCCAGCCGGGCGGCATCGCGGCCCGGAAGCGATCGGCGCTGGTCGTGTTGCCCAGCAGCCAGGTCTGCAACTGGCCGCGCTGCGAAGCACCGAGTGCGTCGCCCAGCACCAGCCGCTGCACGCTGTCGGCCATGGCCGCGGGCGTGCTCGTGTCGCGCAGGTCGCCGGGAATGGCGGTGTTCAGCTCGGTCTCCCAGCGGTCGAGGCGAAAGCTCTGGTCGCCGATGGTGCGCGCGAAGGCCGTCACGTCGGCCGGGCCGCCCAGCACCTTCATCAGCAGGTTGGCGGCCGCGTTGTCGCTGTACTGGAGGGTGGCGGCACACAGCGCCCCCACCGTCATGCCGTCGGCCACGTGCTTTTCGGTGATGGGCGAGTTGGGAATGATGTCGGCCTTGCCGTAGCTGACGCGACGCGCCAGCAGGGCCGGGTCTTTCGCGCTGCGCTCCAGCACGGCGGCGGCCAGCATGAGCTTGAAGGTGCTGCAGAACGGAAAACGCTCGTGCGCGCGGTGCTGCAGCCGCGCGCCGCTGGCCGTGTGGAAGGCGACCACGCCAAGGCGCCCGCCGCAGGCCTTTTCGAGCTCGGCGAGTTGCGTTTCGGCGGAAGACAAGGGCCCCTTCTGCGACCACGCGGTGCAGGCGGCGGCAAGCGGCAGCACGGAGGCGGCAAGCAACAGGGTGCGGCGCTGGACGGGTGAGTTCATCTGGTTTTTCTTTCGGTCTGTCTGCGAGTGGAGACGAGTGGATGGGACGAAAGGGATCGTAGGACCGCGGCCTTCGATGTTCCAGTGCGCCGGCATGCCTGGGCGTCCCGGGTGTATCGGCTGTAACGCCGGACCTTCATTCAACCAAAAAGTTGAACAAAACCGGAAATGCACATATATTCAACTTCATGGTTGAACTAGAAGACGAACGGCTCGACGCCGTATTCCACGCCCTGGCCGACAGCACGCGCCGCACCATGCTGCAACTGCTGGCCCATGGCGAGTGCAGCGTGGGCGAACTCGGCGCCCCCTTTCGCATGTCGTTCGCGGGCGCTTCCAAGCACGTGAAGACGCTGGAGCGCGCGGGCCTGGTGTCGCGCACCGTGCAGGGCCGCGCGCATGTGTGCCGGCTGGAGCCCGCCGCGCTGGCCACCGCCGACGCATGGCTGCGCTACTACGAAGGCTTCTGGACCACCCGCCTCGACGCGCTGGAACACGAACTGCGGCGCGACGCCGCATCGCGCAAGTGACCACGGTTTTCTACCCAAGGAGCACCCACTCATGACGACCATCAAGCACAGCCTCGGCAACCAGACAGCACCCGGCACCCTGCGCATCGAGCGCACGCTGCCCGCCCCCATCGACCGCGTGTGGACCTACCTTGTCGACCCCGACAAGCGCGCCACCTGGCTCGCCGGCGGCACCATGGCGCGGCAGTCCGGCGGCGTGTTCGACTTGCGCTTCGAGCACACGAAGCTCACCGACGAAGAAGCCCCCGAGCGCTTTGCCGGCTACCGCAAGCCCCACCTGCAGCAATCGAAGCTGCTGCGCATGGAAGCCCCGACGCTGCTCACCATCAGCTGGGACGAAGGGGGCGCGAACGCGTCGGAGGTGAGCTTCGAACTCACGCCGCAGGGCGACGACAGCACGCGGCTCGTGCTCACGCACCGCCGCCTGGCCGACCGCAAGGAAACGCTCAGCGTCGCGGGGGGCTGGCATGCGCATCTCGATGTGCTCGTTGACGTGATGCAGGGCAAAAAGCCGCAGGGGTTCTGGACCACGCTCGACGCGGTCGAGAAAGCCTACGAGGCGCATATCCGCTGAACGCACGCGCATCGCGTCACTCCGCACGGGGCCTTCTGGCCCCGTTTTTCATGGAACGACTTCTTTTGTCTTCGTTGTCAAAGCACTGTCACCAGAGCCGCGCAAGATTCGAGGCATTGGTTGTATTTGTGGCATTTATTGCAAACAGCATGCATGCGCACAAGTGCAACCAAACCCTTCGTGGCTGGACGGTTCCTGGCGACCTGTCCGGCGTCTTCCCTTTGCCGGAGTTCCATGATGACGATTCAAAGAGGCCGCCTTGCGCGCGCCGCAACGAGCGTGGGCACGCTGCTACTGCTGGCCGCTTGCGGTGGCGGCGGTGGTGGTGCCACCCCCTTCCTCCCCTTGCCGCCCGCGCCCGGACCGGCCGCACCGGCCCCCGCTCCCGCGCAGCAGCCCAAGGCGCTGGTGATCGGCGTCGACGGCGTGCAGTACGACGCCCTGCAGCAGGCCTTCGCCAGTGCCCGCATGCCGGCGCTTCAAGGGCTCGGCACGGTGCTGCCCGCCTACACCGGCGGCATCAAGGGCAAGCCCACGCAGCAGCAGGCGACCGACGGCCCCTCGTGGGCCACGCTGCTGACCGGCGCCTGGGCCGATCGCCACGAGATCCGCTCCAACTACGAAGGCCAGAGCTTCAAGGCCGACACGGTGTTCAAGCTGCTCAAGCAAAGCCGCCCCGCCGCACGCACCGCCACCATCGCCAGCTGGAGCGGCCTGCCGCAACTGCTGCGCGCCGACAAGGCCGCCGGCTACATCGACCTCGTGAAAGACTGCGACGGCAATGACAGCTGCGTGTCGACCGAGGCGTCGGCCGCCATCGAAGGCGGCAACTACGACCTGATCGTGGCCGACTACCAAGGCCCCGCACAAGTCGCTGACGCGGTCGGCTACGGCGCCGACTACCAGAACGCACTGGCCCAGGCCGACCTGCAGATCGCCGCGCTCAAGGCCTCGCTGGCCAAGCGCCGCGCCGCGCGGCCCGACGAGAACTGGATGCTCATCGTCACCACCACGCACGGCCTGGGCGCCACCGGCGTGGCGGACGGCATACCGATGCCGTCGAACCTTGCGACCGTCATTGCGCTCGACAAGCCGGCCAGCATTTCGCCGGCCCTGCCCGCCGCGCTGCCGACCGCCATCGAGCCCTGGTATGCCTATGCCGCTTCGGCGGACATCGCACCCACCCTGCTCACGCACCTGTCGGCGCGCCCCGCCGCCGACAAGTACGTGATCGACGGCAGCCCGCTCACGGGCGCGCCCGGCGTGCGCCAGTTGTCGGCCGCAACGAACAAGAAGTTCAACGGCATCCAGCTGAACTGGACCCTGCCCGCCACGCCCGCCGCCATCAAGGTGCTGCGCGACGGCGTGACCGTGGCCACGCTGCCGGGCGATGCACTCGCGTTCGAAGACACCACCATGACGCCCGCGAGCAGCGGTTTCTTCACCTACAACTACACCGTCGTTGCCGACGACACGCCCGTGTCGCTGCGCGCCACGCTCAACTACGTGAAGCCCATCGTGCTGCTGCCCAGCCTGACCACCGGCCTCACCCACCTGTTCCCGCTGAAGACCACGCTGGCCGACCGCATCGACAACGCCCAGGTCTTCACGCCCTGGGTGACCGGTGCAGTGCCGGCCTACGCAGCGGCGGGCGACGGCCCGTTCGGCGGTACCGACGCCGCGCTGAAGTCGACCAGCTACGCGGGCCCCACCGTCTGCGCGGCATGCGACGGCGGCTATCGCATTCCCACGTCCAAGGTCAGCAGCACCACCACCGCCTTCAGCTTCGGCTTCTGGTTCCGCTCGGACGCCACGCGCACGGGCATGCCGATCGTGTCGAACAAGAACTGGGGCAGCGGCGACAACGCGGGCCTGGCCATCGGCCAGTACGGCAGCACGATCCGCTTCAACATCGGCCGTGGCGGCGCGCGGCTGGGCGACAAGAACATGAGCTTCAGCGCCAACACCTGGGTGTACGTGGCCATGACCATCGACGTGCCGGGCCTGAAGGCGAGCTACTACGTCTACGACCCGGTCTACGGCATGCAGACCGACTCGGGCACGCTCACCAGCCAGTACGTGGCGGCCCTCAACGGCCTGAACAACGGCTTCACGCTGAACGAAGACGGCGACGGCGGCTACGGCCCCAACTACCGCAACGGCAATGCGAGCAACACCATCGGCGGGCGCTTCGACTTCAGCGAATTCGGCACCTGGAGCCGTGCGCTGACGGCGACGGAGGTCACCGCGATTGCCCGCTCGGGCACTTCGCTGACCACGCTGGTTCCCTGAGACCGGAGCACGCCATGCACATGAACATGCACGACACACCACAACGCAAGACGCCCGTGGGGCGCCTGCTCGCCACGCTGGCAATGCTCGTCGCCGTGGCGGCACTCGGCGCCTGCGGCGGCGGCGGAGGTGGCGCCAGCGCCCCCATTGCCGTGATGCCCCCTTCGGGCAACGTGATTACGCCCAACAACCCGGCCACCGCCGGCCCGCCGGTCGACGCGGTAACGCCGCCCGGCGCCAAGCCCGACGCCCCCACACCCCCGCGCCGTCCCGAGACGGTGCGCTGCGCCCCCTGAGATCGCACCCATGACAGACAAGCACACCTCCAGTTCGCGGCGCGGCTTCCTGCGCGGCGCGGCCACCACCGCCGGCGCGGCCGCCGCACTCGGCATGCTGCCACCGGGAATTCGCCGCGCGCTGGCCGCCCCGGCCGCGCTAGACACCGGCACCATCACCGACGTGAAGCACGTGGTGATCCTCATGCAGGAGAACCGCTCCTTCGACCACTACTTCGGCACGCTGCGCGGCGTGCGCGGCTTCGGCGACCGGTTTCCGGTGCCGCTGTCGAACGGCCAGCCGGTGTGGAACCAGCCGCCGACCTCGGGCACCGGCACCTGCATGCCCTTTCACTACGACACCACCAGCACCAGCGCACAACGCACCACCGGCATGAACCACAGCTGGAGCGACGGCCAGCAAGCGTGGAACGGCGGACGCCTGAACCAGTGGGTCGCGGCCAAGTCGGCACGTGCACTGGGCTACTACCAGCAGACCGACATTCCCTACCAGTTCGCGCTGGCCGACGCCTTCTCGGTCTGCGACGCCTACCACTGCAGCGAACTCACGGGCACCAACTCGAACCGACTGTTCCTGTGGACCGGCACCAACGACCCGCAGGGCCTGGGCGGCGGCCCCGCCATCGACAACACCAACGACGACTTGGCCAACGCCTCCGGCTACAGCTGGACCACTTACCCCGAACGGCTCGAGGCAGCCGGTGTGACCTGGCAGACCTACCAGGACATGGCGGACAACTACACCGACAACCCGCTCGAAGGCTTCAACAACTACCGCGACGCCTACTACGCCGCCAAGCCGACCGACGCACAGCGTTCGCTGAAGTCGCGCGCACTCAGCACGCGTTCGCTGGACGACCTGGCCAACGACGTGAAGAGCGGCAACCTGCCGCAGGTGAGCTGGATCGTGGCGCCGGCCAAGTATTCGGAACACCCCGGCCCGTCGTCGCCGCTATGGGGCGCGGTGTACACCGAGCAGGTGCTGGACGCGCTCACCTCCGACCTCAACGTGTGGAGCAAGACCGTGCTCTTCATCATGTTCGACGAGAACGACGGCTATTTCGACCACATGCCGCCGCCCGCCATTCCGTCACTCAACGCCGACGGCAGCGAAGCCGGCCAGAGCACCGTGTCGACGCTCGGCGAACGCAACGACCTGAAGGCGCCCTACAAGGGCTCACCCTTCGGCATGGGCTGGCGCGTGCCGATGTACGTGGTGTCGCCGTGGAGCAAGGGCGGCTGGGTCAATTCGCAGGTGGCGGACCACACCTCCGTCATTCGTTTTCTCGAAGCGCGCTTCGGGGTGATGGAGCCCAACATCAGCGCATGGCGGCGTGCTGTGAGCGGCGACCTCACGTCGTGCTTCAACTTCGCGACGCCCAATGCCGACCTGCCGTCGTTGCCCGTGATCGACAGCAAGGCCGCCGATGACGCCATTGCAAAACAGCTGACCTACCCGACCCCGGTCGCACCCGCGCCCGGCGCCGGCACCATGCCGCAGCAGACCACCGGCGTTCGCTACTCACGCGCACTGCCCTACGAGCTGCACACCAGCGGCCGCCCCGACGTGGCGCAGCAGAAGTTCTGGCTGGTGTTCGGCAACACCGGCAAGGCCGGCGCAGTGTTCCACGTCTACAACCACCTGTCGCTGGGCGACGTGCCGCGGCGCTACACGGTGGAAGCCGGCAAGCAGCTCAATGACAACTGGGCGGTGGCAACCGACGGCGGCTACGACCTGTCGGTGTTCGGCCCCAACGGCTACTTCCGGCGCTTCAAGGGCAAGCTGCCCGCCACGTTGAACGGCGGCGTCGCGCTGCCCGAGATTCGCGTGTGCTACGACACCGCCAACGGCGACGTTCACCTGGAGATGCACAACATCGGCAACATCAGCTGCAACGTCACCGTCACGCCCAGCGCGTACCGTACCGACGGCCCCTGGAACTTTGCCATTGCGCCCGGCCAGATCGTCGTGCAGCAATGGGACCTGGCCTACAGCAAGCACTGGTACGACTTCAGCGTGACGGCCAACGTGGACGACGGCACCACCTACCTGCGGCGCTTTGCCGGCCGCGTGGAGACCGGGGCCGACGGCATCAGCGACCCCGCGATGGGTCTGCCGGCCTGATTAAGCTTTTGCGCCTCGCGCATCGGCACAATGGCGCCGGTTCCACGGAACCGCCGCCATTCTTTCTTTTACACACCAGCATCCCATGCTCCAAGAAGAACGATTCCTGCGCATCCGCAGCCTGCTGGCCACCTTCTCCCGGCTCAGCGTCGACCGCATCGTGCAGGACCTGGCGGTGTCGCGCGAAACCGTTCGGCGCGACCTGCTCGAGCTCGAAGGCCAGGGCGAGCTGCGCCGCGTGCACGGCGGCGCCGTGGCCACCAGCGCCGAGCCCGAGCCGCCGCTGGCCGTGCGGCTGGTGGCGCGCCAGCGCGAGAAGCGCGCCATCGCCAAGGCCGCCATCACCCTGCTGCAACCGGGGCAGACCGTGTTCCTCGACGCGGGCAGCACCATGTCGATCCTGGCGGAAGAAATTGCGGCGCTCAGCGGCATGACCGTCATCACCAACTCGCTGAGCATCGCGCTCAAGCTCGAAGGCGCGGGCGAAGGCCGCCTGACCGGCAACAAGACCATCCTGCTGGGCGGCGAGATCGACGTGAAGACCCAGGCCACCTGCGGCGACACCACCGTGGAAGCCATTCGCCGCTACCGCGCCGACGTTGCCATGCTGTCGCCCGTGGGCCTGCACGCCAAGTACGGCGCCATGAGCTTCGAGCACCACGAGGCCGCCATTGCGCGGGCCATGGCCGAGCAGGCACAGCAACTGGTGCTGCTGGCCGACCACGCCAAGATCGGCCAGGCCAGCCGCGTGATCTACGCGCGCACCGCCGACATCGACGTGCTCGTGACCGACACCAAGGCACGCGAGTTGCCCGGTCTGCCCGCGCTGCGCAAGGCCTGCGAGCGCGTGATATTGGCCTGAAGTTTCCGGCCGCGAACGTCGCGCGGCCGAAGTTGTATTTGTTGGCGCGAATCGAGACTTCGTGGCGCCGCGCGGAGCCATGCCGCCCCGCTCTTCTCTACAGTGAATGCCCCTGTGCCTGAACACCCCGCCAAGGGCGTGCGAAGCAGAGGGATCAAAAGGCGACGGCCGAGGTGCGGTAACACCCCGGCCGTCTAACCAACTGACGTGCACTACTTTCGAAAAGGAGCACACCAATGGCTAGACCGACTATAGCCCGGCCTCTCACGCCGGCCCCCTCCCCCGACCGCGCCCCGCAAGATCCGACGGATCTTCTGGAGAACAAGCTGACGCAACTGAAATCGCTGACGTGGGCCTGCTACGGCGGCGGCATCGACTGGTTCAACGGCGTGGGGCCTCAACACCTGGACAACGTGCTGTGGGCTGTCGCCGATATGGTGGGAGAGGCCGAGGCGCTGTTTCAGGAAAGCGAAAAAGCGCGGAATGAAAAGCGCTGAAATTCGCCGCTGACGGCAAGCGTGAAAAACAGCCCCGCGCCCTGCGCGCGCCGGGGCTGATCACTGGAAATAGTTAGGTATTTCCACCGAGCGCGTCGCCCAAATATGGGAGGCGATTCAGGTAACTAAAAATTACACTGTTTGAATGAAGCCATTCATCCGACCGTCTCGCCTTGCCCTGGCGCTCAGCGCGCTGGTTTTTATTTCTGCCTGCGGCAGCGTCGTGAGAACCACCCTGCCTTATCCCGCAGTGCAAAGCTCGAGCCTTGTGACGCAATACGTGTACGCATTGCGCGCCGCCGAGCAGCGGCAAATTGCCTATCCGGATGAACCGCTGTGGCTGCGCGATGAAGGCGGGCGCAGCGTCGATACCACTCTCAATGCAGACAACGCCGCGATGGTGTTCTATGCGCTCGCCAACGGCGGGGCCGGCAATGAGCGGATCACGAGCGAAATTCTGAACATGCTGCCGCCGATGCTTGAGCGGTATGAAGAGGCTTATGAGAAGAGCCAGGGGAAGTGGTATCAGGATGAGTATGTGGAGGCGATTGGGGTGCAGTTGGCGATGGTGAGCCTGTGGCCGGCGAGTGGTGCTCAGAAAAGTCAGACTGCAAGCAAGAGCGCTTTGATTACGAAAGCGAATGCGGCGGCCAACTCCAAACAACTCAATGCGCCCGCGAAGGAACGACTCCAAGCGTTTGTGCGCCGATATGGTTGATGTTTTTTCCGTTTATCAAGAGCAGTAGTGTTTTCGTTCCCTAAAAGTTGCGGTGCAACTTCTGCTCCAGACTGGTTGCAGTCCTAAGGTTGCGGCACCTGAATGTCGCAATCGGGCCCGCTTCCGCCAGTCGATCTAGGTTGCTGAGACGACAGTTTTCAAGGTATTCCTGTCTTTCGAATCGTCACGTGGCCGAGGCTTGCAGTTCAAAAGCAAGTGTTGATCGCGATCGAAACCGTTTGTGTCCGTTTACACAAGTGGACCAACAGAATACGCCTACCATCAGAAAACTGCGTTCGACGCACTAAAAGGACTCGTTACGCCATGATCCACGCTCGCGTAGAAAAATTGAAGTTTATCGCTGAAGAAATGCACATTGCATTTTTCCTCGCGGCGCCTCTGACCGACCCTTTTATCGCGCGCACGCTTGCCCGCCACATTCTTGTTAGGGCGGAAAATTTCATTGAACATGCACGAAGCCTTCGCAGACCCCTCAACGATGCAGGCTATAACACACGCGACTTTCACAAGATCAAAGAAGCCTATGCTTCCACCTTTGAAGAATACTTCAAGGCCGCAAGACACCGGTTAGGCGCACATGTGCAAGACTTTGACTTCGGCAAGCGCATTGAGCTTTGGAACGATATCGAGATTGTCAAGATCAGCTTCTTCGTCGAGGGTGCGCAAGAAATTTACCGGAGCCTCGCCCCTCTTAACCTGCCTGGATACATTGTCTATGCCGAACCACCTGAACTCACCAATTCGGAGGTCCTAGAAACCCTTCGTCATTACCAGCGGGCCTTTGACAATCGCAACGGGATTGAGATGGGAGTCGACCCGCTCGCTCTGACGCGAAACAACACAGCTGTGGTCTTGAACGCAACGCCCGTGCATGCGCGCGCCGGGCAGCTCGCGCTGCTCCGACGTTGGATCGCCATGCAGGATGACCTTCTCCAGAGGCTTATCGCGCACATCCGAATCGCTCGCATACTCAAGGGCCGCATCATTACCGATATCGTCAGTTTCTGTGATTGTCTCGTGACGCGCCCAGTCTCCCCTGGTGCCTTGCAGGCGATGGACGGGCTGGACAAACTTATCGTCGACAGTGGTCAGTCGTCTGCCGTGATCGATAACTTCGTCGCCGCCTCAAATTTTCAAGTCGAGCTCCAGGCAGCGCGTGCTATTCGTGACAAGGTCGGGGCTCATATCGAGATTGATGGTGCCCATGCACTTACAGCTCTCTTGACTGAACTTGATGCGTACGATCTCGGAGAGGGGCTAAGGTTCTATGAGCGCGTCGGTGCTGCCTTCATCAAGACGTGCCACAGCATCCTCTTTTTGCGCATGTATGTTGCCGATGGCCAGCGCCTATATGGCGTAGGTGCGAGTCACGCACCGGCCGTTCCGTATGTCGGCAACAACGTCGCTGTCCCAACGGCTCCGTCGGCGATGCCGCCGATGGACGACGAAGAGGCCTACCGGACCAACCTAACGCGCTGGCTCGACGGCGATGACGCTCAGAAAGGTGATGCACGCCAATTTTTTTGGCATGCATTTGCCGGTTCGCAGACCGCTGAGACGATTGAGGAAATCGAACGGCTCGGCAATACGGGACAGCGCATGTCGACTCACGACTTCCGGAAATCACATCAATTTCTGTGTTCGACGCTGTCCAATGGTCTTTCTGACCTCGACTTTCAAGGCGTGCTTGAACTCATTCTCTCGTGCCGGAGCGGCTGGCCCTATCCTCTTGCTGAGATCCTCGTCCGCCACGGTCGGGATGCTTCAGTGTTTAGGCAATCGCCGATCTGCTACGGACTCGGCGAGCTCGGTAGCGCTCCGCACGCGTCTGTGCATGAATTTCTGGAAACGCTCGCTCATTCTCACAGCTGGCCCACCCGTCTCCAAGCTGCTCTTGCGCGTTTCAAAACATTCGTGAAAGCTGAAGGGGTTTATAGGCTCAATCATAAAGGGCAGACGAAGGCCAGCTATGAAACCCTCGTGGATTCACTGCTAACGCCAATGTCGGAGCTCGAGCGCTTGATTTGCCTCCTCGCCTTTGCAAGCATCCTTAGCGGCCCTGGCGTGGGATCATTTTCCTCACCCTTCCAAAGTAACTACGCGAGGCTTCAAATCCAGATTGAGGCGCTCTGCCTTCCCCTTCTTAAGAGCGACGACAATAAAGCGAAGGCAGCTACGCTAAAGCAGCTCATTCAGACCAGCGACTACATCGGCATCTGCGTTCTCGTGGCACTTGACTGTGGTGATCAACACCCGGTACACGTTGCACTAATAGAGAATTGCTGCAATAGCTCAATCGTTGCGGCGGGCCATGATCAGGCAACGCGCCACCTCGCGATGTGCTTTCTTCTCAAGAAAGAACATCATGTTGCGTTTGACATAATCCAAGGGCTTGCATCTAGAAATCCGGATTCGGTAGAGTTCTTGGTTCTCGCAGCTGAAATTCTCGGGGAGACACTAGGCGCTGAAGAGCAAGCGATGCAAAAGATTGACAGTATCCGGCGCGCGTACAAGCTTACTCCTGATCTCGAAATTCGCCTGAATACGGTCAAACAAGAAATTGGAAAGAGAAAATGAATCGTTCTCTCAGCAAGGCAGAAATCAAACTCCGGGCATATGGCGCGTTGTCTGTCTCTCTGCGCACAAGCGAACAGCAGCCACTGTGATTCATGGTCTGAACAGCCTCACACGCATGGCGAACGTCTGCTGATGGAATGTGGTGGCGCCATTTGAATGGCAGTTCGCTCACGTGGGCGGGCGGCAGGGAGTGGCCGATAGTACCTATTCGCGCGAGGCCGAGGGATGTCGGCAACCGCTGCAAAGCGACCCTTCGTCACTAGTTCACCCCACCCCCACCGCCCCCTGAAACACCCCAAACATCTCCCTCTGCCACTCCCCCTCCTCCCCCACAGCCGTCTGCACCATCACCGTCTCCGTCGCAAGGTCCACCAGCACGCGTTGCCCTTGCGCCCCGCTGAACAGCGGCCATGACCCGTCCGCTTTCGCGTGCCACATGAAGGCCTTGTAGCCCGCGCGCGGCGGCGTGCCGAGGGCGCCGAACTTGACCTGCGCCTCGTTGGCTTCCCAGCGGCTGTAGCTCTCCATCCATTCGCGGCTCACGATCTGCCTGCCGTTGGCATAACCGCGCTGCGCCACCAGGCGGCCCAGCCGGGCCCAGTCGCGCAGGCGTGCCGCAAAGCCGATGCAGTTGAATTCGTTGCGGTGGGAGTCGGTCAGCCACGTGGCGTCGGCTTCGGCGCCCAGCGGTTTCCACAAGGCCTGCTCGGCAAACTCCGACAGGCTCATGCCGTTGACGGCGCGCAGCACCATGCCGATGGTCAGCGGGCACAGCTCGTTGTAGTTGAAGCGGGTGCCCGCGCTCTCGCGCCGCGCGTTGTTCCAGTTGCGCACGGTCGCTTCGATGTCGGTGCGCGGGCCGCCCGTGAGCGCGGCGGGGTAGATGGTTTTGTTGCCCTGCTCATGAACGATGTCGGCGCCGCTCGACATGTTCATCAAGTTGCGCAGGCTGGTCTCGCCGTGCAGGGTGCCGGCCAGCGAGGGCACGTACTTCGACGCGGTGTCTTCCAGCGACGCGATCTTGCCGCTGTCGACGGTAATGCCCAGCAGCAGCGAGGTCACGCTCTTGGACATCGACCAGCCGGTCATGCGCATGTCGGCGGTGCGGCCGAACTGGTATTTCTCGAACCACACTTCGCCGCGCCGTGCGATGAGCAGGCCGGTCACGGGCCAGGCGGCCATGTAGTCCTCGGGGCTCTTGGTAGCGCCGTTCACGCGGTAGCGAATGTCGGTGCGGGGCTTGTCGCGCCAGGGGTCCGCGGCGGTGCCGCAATGGATGGTGCGGTTGGGCATCATCGACTCGAAGCCGCCCGAGAAGTTGCCCACGCGCACGCGCTTGTCGGGCGTCATGCCGCGCGGCGAGCCCCAGCCGGTCGGGTAGCCGGCGGCGGCGCCCCAGGGGTCGTCTTGTTGTTGCGCGGTGGCCAGCAACGGGTGCATGACAGGGCTTGCGCCCACGGCAGCCACGAAGGTTCGACGTCGCATCTGGAATCCTGAAGTGGAGGGAAGATCCGTTGAAAAACCGCGCGGCGCGGGTGCCGGCATTCTGCCCGCGCCCCTGTGCCGCGCACGGGGCTATGCTTGCCGCTCACATGCTGCGACCCAACGCTTCTTTCTCTTCTTCTTCACGCTGGGCCACGGCGGCACTCGGCGCCTTGTGGCTCACGGGTGCGCCTGCTGTCGCGCTCGCCGCCCCCGGCTGCCTCGACACCGCCCTGCAAGCCCCCTCCCCGTCGCGCGCGCTCGCCATGGCCACCTTCGCCGTGCAGGAGCATGAAGGCTTCGGCGGCCAGACGATGGACGCCGAAGGCCGCATGACGGTCGAAGGCGACTCCGAGGCCGAAGACACGCGCCGCACGGTGCCGGGCCTTGCGCCCTGGCAGCGGGTGGTCGGCTACTGGCAGGCGGTCGATCCGCAGCTGCCTTCGCGCGTGCGCTACGGCGCGCTGCGGCCGGCCTACCGGCAGTTGCTGATGCAGGCGCTGAACGAGGCCTCGGCCGCGCGGCTGCAAGGCATGGGCGTGGGGCCCGACGAAGGGCTCGACACGCCGGAGCTGCGCGCGGTCGATGTCGCGCTGAAGCGGGTCGCGGTGATCGACACGCCGTGGTCGGCCGCGTTCATCAGCTGGCTCGCGCGGCAGGCCGGGCTGGCGGACGACGAGTTCGTGTTTTCCGAAGCGCATGTGGACTACGCGGGCGCCGCGTGGCAGGCCGGCGTGCAAGAGCAAGCCGGGCGCTCCACGCGCTACGCCATGCGCGCCTGCGACCTCACGCGCACGCCGCCGCGCATCGGCGACCTGGTGTGCCAGGCGCGCGGCGCGGGTGCCGAACTCGACACTTTCGACAAGATCGGCGAGGTGCTGGCGACGCGGCCCACCGGCGGCGATGCGCTGCCGATGCATTGCGATGTGGTGGTGGCCGTCGACGCCACGGGCTTCGACACGGTGGGCGGCAACGTGCTGCAGTCGGTCACGCGGCGCCGGCTCGACTTTGCGCAGGGCACGCGCTGGCTCGACCGCAGCTATCTGCCCGAGGGATGCACGCCCGGCGCGGCGGGGTGCATCGACCGCCACATGAGCCGGCAGCCTTGGTCGCTGCTGCTGCAGTGGCGGTAAAGAACGTACTTGCTTGCCTGCTGGCTTACTTGTAGAAGGCCTCGACCTTGCCCTTGAGCTTGAGCAGCAGGGGCTTGCCCTTGCGGTCGAGGGTCTTGCCGGCGGGAACCTTGATCCAGCCTTCGCTGATGCAGTATTCCTCGACGTCGAGGCGGTCTTTGCCGTTGAAACGGATGCCGATGTCGCCTTCGAACGCGGCCGCCAGGTGATGGGGACTGCGCGGGTCGGAAGACAAGTGATCGGGCAGGGGTGGGAGGGGAGTAGCTTCTGTCATGGCGCGTGATGATAGGGGCTTGCGGCCGCCCCCTGCCCCGTCGGCCTATCGGCGCTTCTTCTTCGTGGGCTTGGGCGGCGGCTTGGGGCCGAAGCCCAGGGCGGCGCGGGCCAGTGCGTCGGCCTCGGCGTTGCGGTGGCGCGGAATCCATTGCACGCGTGCCTGCTCGAAGCTGCCCAGCAGGGCGCGGGCATCGTCGAACAGGCTGGCCATGCGCTCGATGGGCTTGGCGTCGGGCGTGCCGAGTTGCTCGACCAGCGTGCTGTTGTCGCTGTAGGCCAGCACGGCGGTGGCGCCCTGCGCCTTCAGGGTTTGCAGCGCGGCGGTGAGCGCCATCAGCTCGGCCTCGTTGTTGCAACCGGTGGCGTGGGTGGCCTGCGACAGCGTGTGGCGGGTGCCGTCGGGCGAAGTGATGACGGCGCCGATGCCCATGCGCCCCGGGTTGGGCATGGCGCTGCCGTCGCAATGCACGACCCACGGCGGGCGCGCGGCTGCGTCGCCGGCCTCGGTGCTGCTGCTGCGGACCGTCATTCAGCAGTTGTTGCGCTTGATGCCGGCCAGGTTGGCGCAGGGCCGCTGGCCGGGCGGCGGGCCCGCGTCGTGCGGGTGAGGCGGCCGTGGCCGGCGGATGGGGCGCACGCCGTCGTCGTAGTACGGGTCGGGCCCGAGGATGTAGACGGGTGGCGGCTCCGACGAGGCCTGCTCGTTGGGGTAGCGCGGAATGATGGCCAGGCCCGGCGACGGGTTGCCGGCGGCCTGCACGGGCGGTGGTGGGGTGATGCTGGGCGAAGACGGCGTGGCGCTGCTGGCCGGGCGGCGCACCGGCTCGGCCGGCGGCGACTCGAGAATGGACACCTGCCGCGCCTGCTTGCTGCCGGGCGGGCACTCGACGTTGGTGTACGAAATGGCGCCGTTGGCGTCGGTGCAGCGAACCACCTCCGCATGCGCGCTCCCGGCGGCCGAAGCAACCAGGGCAGCCGTGGCAAGGACGCAGAAAACAAGGGCCGGTGAGCGCATCGCGCCACTGTATCCGCAGCCGGCCCGCCGCGCACCTGCGGCATGATCGCGTCATGGACAACAGCCCCCCGCTCCCCCTCGTCATCGTCAAGGTCGGAGGCACCTTCGACGCCCTTCGCGCCCGCCGTGGCGACTTCGAACACTGGGTTGCCGACGGACTCGGCACGCAGACGCTGCCGATCCTGGTGATCGACCCGCGCCGTGGCGACACGCTGCCCGCGCCCGACCAGGTGGCGGGCGTGGTGGTGACCGGCTCGCACGCGATGGTGTCGCACCGCGAACCGTGGAGCGAAACCACGGCCGCATGGCTGGCGCAGGCCGTGGCGCTCGACACGCCGGTGCTGGGCATCTGCTACGGCCACCAGCTGCTGGCGCACGCGCTGGGCGGCGAGGCCGGCAACCACCCGGTGGGCGCGGAGGTCGGCACGGTGACAGTGTCGCTCACCGAGGCCGCCGCCACCGACCCGCTGCTGCAGGGCCTGCCCGCGCAGTTTCCGGCGAACGCGGTGCACTGGCAAAGCGCGCTGCGCCTGCCCGAAGGCGCGGTGCGGCTGGCCGGCAACGACCACGAGCCGGTGCACGCCTTTCGCGCCGGCACGCACGCCTGGGGCCTGCAGTTTCATCCGGAGTTCGACGCCGACGTGATGCGCGGCTACGTCGACATGCTGGCCAGCGACCTGAGCGCGATGGGCGCCGACCCGGTGGCCCTGCGCGAGCAGGTGCGCCCGACCGACACGGCGGCCAGCCTGCTCGGGCGCTTTGCGCGCATCGTCGAGGCGCGCCACGGCGCCTGAACCGCCCGCCCGGCGTCGGAGCGCGACTACAAAAAGCGCCCGGCGCTTGGGTTAAGGTGCGATCCATTCGCCGTTTCAACACACCCAAACCGCTTTTTCCCTCTTCATGACCACCCCCTCCCCCGCGCCGGCCCGCAAGCATTTCTCGATGATCCGGGAGTTCCACCTGGCCGATGCGTTCACGCTCGGCAACGCGGCATGCGGGGTGGGCGCGGTGTTCCTGGCGATGGCCTTCATGGCGAGCCAGTCGCTTGCGCAGTTCATGTGGGCGGCGGCGCTGGCGCCGGCGGCTTTCATCTTCGACGTGTTCGACGGGCGCATCGCGCGCTGGCGGCAAACGCAGTCGGCCCTGGGGCGCGAACTCGACTCGCTGGCCGACGTGATTTCGTTCGGCGTGGCGCCCGCCGCGCTGGGCTTTGCGGCGGGCCTGAACGGCGGCTGGGACTGCGTGCTGCTGATCTACTTCGTGGGCTGCGGCGTGAGCCGGCTCGCGCGCTACAACGTGACGGCCGAGTCGCTGTCGGCCGGCGCCAACAAGGTGAAGTATTTCGAGGGCACGCCCATTCCGACCAGCGTGGTGCTGGTGGGCGTGCTGGCGTACGCGGCCTCGCAGGGCCACATCGGCGCCTCGGTATGGGGCGGCGCGTGGCTCATCGGCCCGTGGCAGCTGCACCCGCTGGTGCTGATGTTCGCGCTGTCGGGCACGCTCATGATCAGCAAGACCCTGCGCATTCCCAAGTTCTGACTTCCCCTCAAGACAAAGGAGACACCGATGACGATGAAGTTGTATTTCGACCCGCAAAGCCGCTCGCAGGTGGCCAAGTGGATGCTCGACGAGGCGGGCGTGGACTACGAGATCGTGACCACGCTCATCCGCGAGAAGGCGCACAAGAAGCCCGAATTCCTGAAGATCAACCCGGCCGGCAAGCTGCCCGCGCTGGTCGACGGCCGCACGCGCGTGTTCGAGAACGCGGCCATCTGCATGTACGTGGCCGAGAAGTTTCCCGCCAAGCGCCTGGCCCCGCCCGTGGGCTCGCCCGACCGTGGCCGCTACCTGTCGCTGATGGTCTATTCGACCTCGCAGCTGGAGCCCGCCATGGGCGACAGCCTCATGAAGATCCGCAGCAACAACAGCGCGCGCGGCTGGACCAATTTCGAAGAAGCCAAGAACGCGGTGGAACGCGAACTGGGCGACGGGCCCTACCTGTTCGGCGCGCAGTTCACGGCGGCGGACGTGATGATCGGCTCGATGTTCATCTGGCACCGCGCGTTCGGCGGGCAGTCGAACCGGCCGAAGCTCAACGCCTACGTCGACCGGTTGCTGGCCCGCCCCAAGGGCATGAAGTTCGGCTGAACACGGCGCGGCGTGCCGCGTGGGTGACAACGCGCGGCGCAGGCTCGACCTTTAATCGGCTTCCTGTTCTTTTCAAGAAAAACGCCCTCGCCATGACATCGAAGAACGCCTCGCTTTCCCGGTTTTCGCTCACGGCCGTTTCCGTGAGCCTGGTCGCACTTCTTGCCGCATGCGCCAGCGCGCCGCCACCGGGCGGGCGCAGCGTGACCATCGAGCGCACCACCTTCGGCATCGCGCACATCACGGCGCCTGACTACGAAGGCCTGGCGTACGGCAGCGCCTACGCGCACGCCCAAGACAACGTGTGCCAGACGGCCGAGCACCTGCTCACGCTGCGCGGCGAGCGCTCGCAGTTCCTGGGCGCGCAGAACACCGGCGACCTGGGCCTGGGCCGCGCGCCCAACGCGCAGATCGACCTGTTCATCCGCTATCACATGGACGACGCCGCGCTGGCCCGCGCGGGCGCCACCACGAGCCCCGACGTGCAGGCCGCGCTGCGCGGCTACGTGGCCGGCTACAACCGCTACCTGCAGGACGCCGGCCCCAACGGCCTGCCCGCCGCCTGCCGGGGCAAGCCCTGGGTGCGCCCGATGACAGCCAGCGACCTGTCGCGCGCCACCGAGATGTCGATGATCCAGGGCGGCCTGGGCGCGTTGGCCGGCGCCGTGCTGGCCGCCGTGCCGCCCGCGCCGGGCGCCAGGACCAGCGCCGCGCCCGTCGCGCTGAAAGAGGCTGTCGCGGAAATCGGCCGCCACAGCTTCAACGCCAACCCCGAGGGCGGCGAGCTGGGCTCCAACGGCTGGGCCTTCGGGCGCAACGCCACGCCGGACGGCAAGGGCCTGCTGCTGGGCAACCCGCACTTTCCGTGGACCGGTACCAACCGCTTCTGGGAAATGCACCTGACCATTCCCGGCAAGCTCGACGTGATGGGCGCCACCGGCGGCCTGAGCCCGGTGGTGGCCATCGGCTTCAACAAGGACGTGGCGTGGACGCACACGGTGTCGACCGGCAAGCGCTTCACGCTCTATGAGCTGAAGCTCGACCCCAACGACCCGACCGTCTACTGGGTCGACGGCCAGCCGAAGAAGATGGTCGCGCGCACCGTGGTGCTGCCGGCCGCCGCCACGGGCGGCGCCAGCACGCCGCCGGTGCAGCACACCTTCTACGCGACCGACTGGGGCCCGGTGATCTCGCTGCCGCGCGCCGGCCTGGGCTGGACGGCGCAGAAGGCCTACGCCATTCGCGACGCCAACACGCTCAACGTGCGCTCGGCCGACGCGTGGATGAAGATGGCGCTGGCCCGCAACGTGGGCGAGCTGCGCGCGGCCATGGGCAACCAGGGCATGCCGTGGATCAACACCATCGCGGCCGACCGCGACGGCAACGCGATGTACGCCGACCTGTCGGTGGTGCCCGACGTGTCGGCCGACATGCTCAAGGCCTGCGCGCCCTCGCCCGCCGCAGCCGCGCTGCTCAACGCGGCCGGGCTGCCGGTGCTCGACGGCTCGCGCAGCGCCTGCGCCTGGAACCGCGACAGCGCGGCGGCGTCGCCCGGCGTGATCGCGCCGGCGCGCATGCCGGTGCTGGTGACGCCCGACTACGTGCAGAACAGCAACGACAGCTTCTGGCTCAGCAACCCCGACACCGCGCCCATGGCGGGCGTGTCGCCGCTGGTGGGCCCCATCGGCGTGCCGCAGCGGCTGCGCACGCGCAGCGCCATCATGGAAATTCGCGGCCGGCTCGCGGGCGGCGACGGCCTGCCCGGCAACCGCATGGGCGCGGCCGAGCTGCGCAGCGTGATCTTCCGCGACAAGAACCTGGCCGGCATGCTGGTGATGGACGACCTGCAGGCTGCCTGCCGCGCCGCCGGCGCCACGCTCACCACCGACCAGGCATTGGGCTGCCGCGTGCTGGGCGCGTGGGACCGCACGAGCAACGCCGACGCCAAGGGTGCGCCGCTGTTCCGCGAGTTCTGGCGCAAGACGAAGGACGTGCCGAAGGTCTGGCGCGTGCCCTTCGACCCCGCCCAGCCGGTGGCCACGCCGGCCGGCCTGGACATGGCCACGCCGGCCACGCGCGACGCGGTGTTCAAGGCGCTGGGCGACGCGGTCGGCATCTTGCGCACGGCGGGCTTCGCGGCCGACGTGCCGCTGGGCGTGCCGCAGTCGCGGCTGGTGCGCGGCCAGAAGATCGCGCTGCACGGCGGCGACGAGTTCGAGGGCGTGCTCAACAAGCTGGAGTCGCAGGGCCAGTCGCTCATCGACCCGAAGGGCTACAACGTCAACTACGGCAGCAGCTACATGCAGGTCGTGACCTTCGACGCCAACGGGCCGGTCGCGCAGGGGCTGCTGACCTACGGCCAGAGCAGCGACCTCGAATCGCCGCGCGCCTACGACCAGCTGCCGCTGTTCGCGGCCAAGCAGTGGCACCCGCTGCCGTTCCACCCCGCCGACGTGCGGGCGCAGCGCGAGGGCACGCCGTTGCAGCTCGCGTACTGACACCACCCATTTCATTCATGTCGCAACCACAGACTTCCACGCCATCGCACACCGCCGCGAGCGGGCTCGACGAGCTGATCCGCATCGCCGCGGCGCAGCCGCTCGCGCCGGCCTGCGACCACTTCTACTTTCTGCGCCACGGGCAAACGGGCCGCAACGCGCTGCGCGTGTTCCAGGCGCCCGACGAGCCCCTGAGCGAGCTCGGCCTGCAGCAGGCGGCGCGCGCCGCCGAGCTGCTGGCGGGCGAGCCGATCCGCACCATCGTCTGCAGCGACGCACGGCGCGCCTTCGACACCGCGCACACGGTGGCGGCCACGCTGCGCCTGGTGCCCACGGCACAAGAGGCGCTGCGCGAGCGCAACTTCGGCGCGCTGATCGGCACCTCGTCGGCCAACATCGACTGGGCCTGCGAGCCCGAGGGCGGCGAAACGCTCACGCAGTTCGTCGTGCGCAAGCGCGCCGCGCTCGACGCGGCGCTCAAGCAGCCCGCGCCGGTGCTGGTGGTGGCGCACGGCGGCACGCTGTATGCGCTGGCCGCGCTGCTGGGCGTGCCGGTCGACTTCAAGCTGCTGGGCAACGCGCAGCCATTGCGTTTTGAACGCAGCGGCCCCACATGGGCCGTGACGCCGCTGCTGCGGCATGCAGACACCGACGGAGAGGCTGCCCTGGCCTAGCGCCCACGCCAAGCGCCCGGAAGCCGCCCCACCGTCCACTCCCAAGGAACCGCCACACCATGGATTTCAAGGACTACTACAGCGCTCTGGGCATCGACCGCACCGCGTCCGACGACGAAGTGCGCAAGGCCTACCGCAAGCTCGCGCGCAAGTACCACCCCGACGTCAGCAAGGAGCCCGACGCCGAGCAGCGCATGCGCGACATCAACGAGGCCAAGGACGTACTGGGCGACAAGGAAAAGCGCGCCGCCTACGACGCGCTGGCCGAACGCGTGGCGCGCGGCGGCAGCCCCGACGGGCACTTTCAGGCGCCGCCGGGCTGGGACGAAGGCTTCGAGTTCCGCCGCGGGCCCAACCAGGGGCCGGCCGACCACGCCGACTTCAGCGAGTTCTTCTCGTCGCTGTTCGGCGAGGCCGAGCGGCGCGGCGCCGCGCGGCAGAACTACAAGGCGCGCGGTGAAGACCACCACGCGGCCATCGAGATCACGCTCGAAGACGCACTCAACGGCGCCGAACGCGAGATCACGCTGCGCGCGCAAACGGTCGACGCGCAAGGCCACCCGAAGTGGGACAACCGCACGCTCAGCGTGAAGATCCCGCCGGGCGTGCATCCGGGCCAGTTCATCCGCCTCGCGGGCCAAGGCATGCCGGGCCACGGCGGCGAGCCGCCCGGCGACCTGTACCTCGAAGTGCGCATTGCGCCGCACAAGCTGTACCGCGTGGAAGAGCGCGACCTGTACATGACGCTGCCCGTCACGCCCGCCGAGGCCGCGCTGGGCGCGCAGGTGCAGGTGCCCACGCCCACCGGCGGCGTGGTCGAGGTGACGGTGCCGCGCAATGCGCGCAACGGTCTGAAGCTGCGGCTCAAGGGCCGCGGGCTCGCGGGCAAGACGCCGGGCGACCTGTACCTGCTGATCGACATCGCGCTGCCGCCCGCCGACAGCGACGACGCCCGCAAGGCCTACGAGCAGCTGGCGCAAGCCACGGCATCGTTCCACCCACGCCAGCATCTGGGAGTCTGAGCATGGTGAATTTCACGCTTACCACCGCGACCGCCATCAGCGCGTCGCAGCCGCTCGCCGCCAGCGACCTGGCCCATGCCGTGGGCGCCGACACCGCCTGGGTGGTGCAACTGGTCGAGGTCGGCATTCTTCACATCGAGACCACCGAGACGCAGCCCGAGCAGTGGCAGTTCTCGAGCATCGACCTGCAGCACGCGCTCGAAGCGCGCCGGCTGGAGCGCGACTTCGGCGTGGGGCTGGACGCGGCGGCGCTGATCCTCGACCTGCAGCACGAAGTGCGGCGGCTGAAAGCGGTGCTGCACGCGCACAGGCTGGGGTAGCGAGCGGCGCGCATCGCCCTTGGGGTGCCAGGGGAAAGCAGGCCGAACGCTTGACCTTGACACGGTGCGAGACCGAAGACTTCGAGCCTCTTCAACAGGAGGCCGCATGAACCCTCGCCCCCGCGCACCACACGAACGCTCCCGCAGGCCCGCGCCCCACGCGGCATTCACGCCAACACCGCAAGACGACGGCCGGCGATTCGGCTTCGAAGAGGTGCTGGCCCGCGCCGGCATGTCGGAGAAGCTGGCGCGCGAGTGCGAGGCGCGGGGCCTGATCCAGGGGCTCGAACAGGGCACCGATGCCGTGGGGCACCGCTACACGCACGAGCACATCCGCGTGCTGCGCTTCGCCCGCAGGGCCTACGCCATGGGCTTCGGGATGACCGACGTCGCCAGGCTGCTGGCGCTGCGGCAAGACGCGCATCGCACGCGCTGCGAGGGCAAGCGCATCGAGGAACTGCAGGCCATGAAGCAGGTGCTGGAGCGCCTGGCCGGCCTGTGCCTGGGCGACCACCAGCCCGCCTGCCCCATCCTGGACGAGCTGCTGGCGCTCCACGGCTTCGCCTCGCAGTGGACCCGCGAGGCGCGCTGGCTGCCGCCTACTGCATCTGCTTGAGGTTGCCGATGCGCACCAGCATCTCGGTGAACATCTGCATGTCGGCGTCGAGGTCGGGCACTTCCTTGTATTCCTTGGCGTTGTGCGCGGTGTACTTCTTGCCGGGCATCGCGGGGCCGAAGTTGATGGCGTTGGGCATCAGCTTGGCCGTGGTGCTGCCGGCTGTGGGCACGGGCTTGGCCTCGAGCCCCGTGGTGTCGCCGTAGATGTTCAGCAGCGTGGAAAGCCACGCGCCCTTGGGGTCGCGCGCCATCCAGTTGCCCTGGTCGTAGGCGACGTCGAGCTTCACGCCGTTGGCGGCGGCCCAGGCGTTGATCTTCGCCGTGACCTGCGACTTCAGCTCGTCGGGCGTGCGCCCACGCGGCATGCGCACGTTGACCGTGACTTCGAGCTTGCCGTCGCCGCCCATGCGCACGAGGTTGGGCGAGAAGGTCAGCGGCCCCATGAAGTCGTCGGCATAGCCCAGGCCCATCTTCTCGCCGAGGTAGCCGGTGCCGTAGAGGGCGTCGATGTACTTCGCGGCCTGCAGGTAGTGGTTGGCCGCAAGCTGCACGCCCGACTCCCGCAGGAACAGCGCCAGGCGCGGCAGCGGGTTCACGCCCTCTTCGGGCCGCGAGCCGTGGGCCGACACGCCCGTGACCTTCAGCTCGATGCTGTCGGCGCCGCGTGCGATGTCGATCGAGAACTTGCCGCCCTGCGCTTCGTACTTCTTGAGGAACGCGGGCCTGGCGGTTTCGAGCCTGGTCGCCACCGCCGCGAGGTCGCCGCCCTTGAGCGTGGCCATGGCGGTCTGCGAAATGGCGTTGGCCGACGCGGCGCCCGACATGGCGGTGATGGCCGTCGATGCGCCGTCTGCCTGCTCGGCCGGGAACAGCACCTTCAGCGCGCCCGAGCCCTTCTCGGCCACCACGGCCGGGTACTTGCTGTCGAGCACGATGTTGTAGGCCGGCAGCTGCGTCTTCGCGCGGTAGTACTGCATGGCGTCGCCGCCGGTTTCCTCGGTGGTCTCGATCATCAGGCGGATGCTGCGCTCGATGGGCAGGCCGCTGTCCTTCACGGCCTTCATGGCATAGAGCACGGCGGCGATGGAGCCCTTGTCGTCGATGGTGCCGCGGCCGTAGAGGAAGTCGCCCACGCGCGTCATCTTGAACGGGTCGAGCCGCGTGCCGTCGTCGAGCACCCATTCGGAGAGCACGGCGGGCACCACGTCGGCGTGCGTGAGGATGCCGAACTCCTCGCCGCCCCTGCCCTTCAGGCTCACTTCGAAGATGCGGTTGTCGACGTTGCGAAAGGCCAGGCCGAAGTCGCTCGCCATCTTTTCGACCAACTTGCCGAACTCGACGATCTGCGGGCTTTCGTGCGGCGGCACCTGCACGTTGCGCACGGTCGGAATGGCGACCATGGCGCCGATGCTCGCAATCACGGCCTGCTGGTTCTGCAGGCGGTTGTACAGGCCGAGCAGGCGTGCGATGTCGATGAGCTCGTCGCCGGCCAGCGCGGTCTTGTGGGTGCGGTACGCGGCCACGCTGGCTTGCAGCGCGGGGTCGGCCTTGGCGGCCTGCGTGAGGAAGGCGTTGAAGTCGGCAGGCTTCTGGCCGCCTTGCCACGCGGCGGCAAGCTGGTCGAGCTGGGGCTTTTTCAGCGTGTCGGCCTGCGCGCCTAATGCCAGCGCAAGGCCCAGCGAAAGCGCCGACAATGAAAATCGAAATTGCTGCATCAGGGTGACTCCCTCAGTCTGAAAACATCTCCCGACGATAGCCGAGCGAAGAACCGAGAACATGAGCCAACAGCCCCCCAAGATCCGCTGCGCCTGGGCCCAGACCGACCCGTTGCTGGCCGCCTACCACGACGCCGAATGGGGCGTGCCCGAGCACGACAGCCGCGCGCTGTGGGAGAAGCTGATGCTCGACGGCTTCCAGGCCGGTTTGTCATGGCTCACCATCCTGCGCAAGCGGGATGCTTTCCGCAAGGCCTTCAAGGGCTTCGTGCCCGAGAAGATCGTCAAGTTCACCGAGGCCGACATCGAGCGGCTGCTGCAGGACGCGGGCATCGTGCGCTCGCGCTCGAAGATCCAGGCCACCATCGGCAACGCGCGCGCCTACCTGGCCATGCAGGCGGCGGGCGAAGACTTTTCCGAGTTCATCTGGGGCATGGCGGGCGGCAAGCCCATCGTCAATCGCACGGGCAGCGTGCCGGTGAAGACGCCGCTGTCCGAAGAAATCTCGGCCGCGCTGAAGAAGCGCGGCTTCAAGTTCGTGGGGCCGGTGATCGTCTATGCGTGGATGCAGGCCACGGGCATCGTGGACGACCACGCGCACGATTGCCATCGGCACGGGGCCAGGCCCCAACCAACGCCCCAATGAAAAAACCGGACGCTGCTTTCGCAGGTCCGGTTTTTTCTTGACGTGTGATCGAAGCGGCTTGCGCCGCCTTCAATTACAGGCCGGCTTGACGCGTGAAGGTCAGGCCCTTCGCTTGCGCGGGGATCACGCTGCCGGCGAAGGTTTCGGGACGCAGGTTCTGGCCCGGTGCGTGTGCAGCGGCAACGGCCTGGCTGCGAACGGTGGCGCGGTCGACCGAAGCGGTCAGGGCGGGCGTTGCGGTCGATGCAGCGCCTTCGTTGTCACCGTAGGCGTTGCCGACACGGGCGGCAGCCACGGCTTGGGGCGCCACGTCGGCGCGGCTGTAGCCGGAGGTCAGGGGCTGCACGCCTTCGTAGGTTTCTGCATGGGCGCCAGCGGCGGCGAGCAGGGACAGAGCAGCGGCGGCGAGGATGTTCGAGGTCTTCATTTCATTTCCTTCTTGATTGGGCTTTGGGTGCCCTGAAGTTTGCACCACGATTCCTAGGGAAAACCCTATTCAATCGAATCGCAGTGTTCATGAAATTGAAACAATGACGAGGAACTTTCCGACAAGGCTCACACAAGTGCCCTGCCGGTCGCTCGAAACGCCTTTAGTTTGCATACTTTCTCGCTAGCCCGTCAAGCCGCGAGGGCTGCACAGCACACACGATGCACGTTGCGTGCCAGCCGCCGCGCCCTAGTCTTCCTTCATGCCCGTGGCCTTGACCACGCCGCCCAGCCGCGCGCGCTCTTCGTCGACGAACTTCGCGAAGCTCGCGCGCGTGCCGCCGATGGGCTCGATGCCCATGCCCTTCAGGCGTTCGACCGTGGCCGGCGCTTTCATCGCGGCGTCGATGGCGGCGGCCATCTTGTCCATGATCGCGTCGGGCGTGCCGCGCGGCGCATGCACGCCGGCCCAGTGGGCAATGCGGATTTCAGGAAAGCCCTCTTCCGCTGCCGTCGGCAGGTCGGGGTACGCCGAGATGCGCTGCGTCCACGTGCCCGCCAGCGCCTTCAGCTTGCCGGCCTTCACGTAGGGCAGCACCACGATGCTCGCCTCCGACGTGGCCTCGACCTGGGCGCCGAGCACGGCGGTGATCGACTCGGAGCCGCTCTTGTAGGGCACCACGTCGAGCTTGGTGCCGTACTTCGTCTCGAGGATGCCCTCGACGAAGTGCGGCGTGCTGCCCGTGCCCGCGGTGGCCCAGTGGAACCCGCTGCCGGCCTTCTTCGAGGCGGCGACGAATTCCTTCAGGTCCTTGTAGGGCGCGTTGGCCGGTACCACGATGACCGAAGGCGCGAGCCCGATCATCGCGACCGGCACCAGCGCGTCGTCCTTGTAGGGCATGGTCTTCTTGATCATGCTGTTCGACACCACGCCCGCCGCGCTGACGAGGAAGGTGTAGCCGTCGGGCGCGCTCTTGGCGACCACGTCGGCGCCGAGGATCGCGCCCGCACCGGGCTTGTTGTCGACGATGACCGGCTGGCCGAGCTGCTTCGATGCGCCCTCGGCGGCGGCGCGCGCCATCAGGTCGTTGGCGCCGCCCGCGGAAAAGGGAACGACGAGGTGGATCGGCTTGGTGGGCCACGCCTGCGCGGCGGCGCCCTGCGCGATCACCGATACGGCGAGTCCGATGGCAAGCGAGGCAATGCGGATGGGAAACATGAGGGAGGCTCTCCTGCGTGTTGTCGTGCGGTTTTCAGGCACCCGGAACACCGGGCGGTTTCATGATGCCATGCAGGTTTTGTTCAAGAAATGCCGGCGTGATCACTCAGCCTTGATGCCCGCTTCGCGGATCACCTTGCCGTAGCGCGCGAGCTCGGCGCGAATGAGCGCGCCGAACGCTTCGGGCGTGCCGCCGGCCGCGCCCACGCCCGTGGGTTCGAGGCGGTCTTCGACGTCCTTGCCGCGCAGCATCGCGTTGAGTTCGCTGCTGAGCTTGGCCAGCACGGCCGGCGGCAGGCCCTTGGGCGCGACCAGCCCGTGCCAGGCCACCACGTCATAGTCGGGCAAGCCGCTTTCGGCGACCGATGGAATGTCGGGGTAGGCGGTGAGCCGCTTCGCCGTGCTCACGGCCAGCGCGCGCAGCTTGCCGGCCTTCACGTGCTGCATCAGCGCCTCGGTGCCGGCAAAGAGCATATCGACGTTGCCGGCCAGCAGGTCGTTCACCGCCGGGCCGGTGCCCTTGTAGGGCACGTGCGTGGTCTTGACCTTGGCCATCTCGAACATGTATTCGGTCACCACGTGCAGATGGCCGCCCGCGCCGCTCGACGCGAAGGTGAGCTTGCCCGGGTCCTTGCGCGCGAGCGCCAGCAGCTCTTGCAGATTGCGCGCCTCGACGCGCGGGTTCACGCACAGCACGTACGCGCCGCGCGAGAGCTGGATCACCGGCGTGATGTCGGCAACGGGATCGAAGCTGAGCTTGTAGAGCGCCGGGTTCACGGTGTAGCTGCCCGCCACCAGCAGCAACGTGTAGCCGTCGGGCGCGGCCTTGACGCCGATCTCGGTGCCGAGCACGCCGCCCGCGCCGGGCTTGTTGTCCACCAGCACCGTCTGGCCCACGCGCTCGCCCAACTTGGCCGCGGCCAGCCGCGCGATGAAGTCGGAGCCGCCGCCCGGCGCGAACGGACAGACGATGCGAATGGGCTTGGACGGAAACGCCGCCGCCTGTGCCTGCACCATGCGCGGAACGAGTCCGCTGAATGCGAGCGCGGGGGCCAGTGCGGAGAAGCTTCGACGGTCGATGTTCATGGAGTTTTCCCGAAGTTGAGTGGCGCGGTTGCGCGCGGTGCGAGGCACCGGGCATTGCACGCCCTGCGGCCCGTTTTGGGCCTCGGGATTTGTCCTAGCGACCGCCAGGGTCGCGCTGGCGGATCAGGAGCGCGGCCAGGCGCGGATCAGCGTGCGCAGGGCCACGCCGCCGCTGCCCTTGACCTCGGCGCGGTAGGTGCCCACCAGGGCTTCGCGCTCGGCCGCGGCCTGCGGTTCATTGCGCCAGGCGAGCAGCAACGCCACGTCGGCATCGGGCAGCGCAGCGAGCAGGGCCTGCGTGATCTGCTTTTCGAACTCGCGCGCCACGATCATCAGGTTGCGCGGGCGCGTCGAAGTCACGCCGCGCGACCACAGCGTGTCGAGCGCCATGTCGAGCGTGCTGTCGGGCAAGCTGCTGAGCTGGCCGCCATTGCCGCGCGCCAGTTGCTTGACCACGGCGCTCATCAGCAGCTGGCTTGAAAAATCGATTTCACGCACGTCGCCCACGGCCATGCGTTCGAGCAGTTCGGTGCGCACGGGGTCGGCCGGGCGCGCACGTTCGCGCGTGAAGAACTCGGCCCTGCCGGCCTCGCTCATGGCGGCGTAGTCGGTGCGCAACTTCACGAGACGCGCAACGGCGGCGAGCAGCTCCGGGCTCGGCGCGGCGCCGCCGTTGCCGGCGGAGGCCACCTCCTGCTGGATGGCGGCCACCGAGGCCTTGGTGTTGAATGCGCGGCCCGCGGCGGTGTCCAGCGCCTTGAGCGCCTTGTCCGCGATGGCCTGGTCGTCAGGGTCGAGCAGCTCGCGTGCGCCGCGCGCCACGGCGCCCGGTGCGTAAGACGCCGCATAGCGCGCCTGGACGCCTTCGAATTGCAGCAGTGCTTCCGCGCGGTTCTGCGCCCAGCCCATCAAGGGGGCCAGCAGCAACGGAAGCAACAACAGGAAACGGGGCGAAGAAAAACGGTTCAGGGAAAGCATGGCGCCATTATTGGCGCGCCCGCATTTCCCCTCCCTGACCTGCTTTTCGGCTCTCGGCTTCAGGCTTCACGCCGGAGCCAGCTCCTTGCGCAGCTGCTTCGCGGCCGTGACCATGTTCGACAGCGCCGCTTCGGTCTCGGGCCAGCCGCGGGTCTTGAGGCCGCAGTCGGGGTTGATCCAGAGATTTTCGAGCGGCACCACGTCGGCGGCCTTGCGCATCAGGCGCACGATCTCTTCGACCGAGGGCACGCGCGGCGAATGGATGTCGTACACGCCCGGGCCGATTTCGTTCGGGTAGCGAAAGCCGCCCGCATTGTTCTCGCCGCCGAAGCCGCGCAGCAGCTCCATGTCGGAGCGGCTGGTCTCGATGGTGATCACGTCGGCGTCCATGGCCGCGATCTCCGGCAGGATGTCGTTGAACTCCGAATAGCACATGTGCGTGTGGATCTGCGTTTCGTCGCGCACGCCCGACGCGCTGATGCGGAAAGCGCGCGTAGCCGACTGCAGGTACGCGGGCCAGCCGGCGCGGCGCAGCGGCAGGCCTTCGCGAATGGCGGGCTCGTCGATCTGGATGATGCCGATGCCCGCGCCTTCGAGGTCGACCACTTCGTCGCGGATCGCCCAGGCAATTTGTTCGCAGGTGGTGGCGCGCGGCTGGTCGTCGCGCACGAAGGACCACTGCAAGATGGTCACGGGGCCGGTCAGCATGCCCTTCATCGGCAGCTTCGTAAGGCTCTGCGCATAGGCGGTCCACTCCACCGTCATAGCCACGGGGCGCGCCACGTCACCGAAGATCACCGGCGGCTTGACGCAGCGCGAGCCATACGACTGCACCCAGCCGTTGGCGGTGAAGGCAAAGCCGTCGAGCTGTTCGCCGAAGTACTCGACCATGTCGTTGCGCTCGGCCTCGCCGTGCACCAGCACATCGATGCCCAGCGCCTCCTGCTTGCGCACGGCCAGCGCGATTTCGGCGCGCATCTTCTCGCGGTAGCCGGCGGCATCGAGCTCGCCGCGCTTGAAGGCGGCGCGCGCCGAACGGATGTCCGGGGTCTGCGGAAACGAGCCGATGGTGGTCGTGGGCAACGCGGGCAACGCGAAGCGCGTGCGCTGCACCGACTGGCGCAGGCCGAAGACCGAAGCGCGGGCGTCGTCGCCGGCCACGCTGCGCGCCAGGCGCAGCGCGACGTCGGGGCGGTGCACGCGCGGGCTGGCGCGGCGCGCGGCCACGGCGGCGCGGGCGACGGCAAGCTCGGCGGCCACGGAGGCTTCGTTGCCGTCGACCACGGCGCGCAGCACGCGCAGCTCGTCGAGCTTCTCGACCGCGAAGGCGAGCCACGACTTCAGTTCGGTGTCGAGCCTGGTCTCGGCCGCGAGGCTGAAGGGCACGTGCAGCAGTGAGCACGACGGCGCGATCCACAGTTCGCCCTTGTGCTTCTCAGCGACGGGCCTGAGCTTGGCCAGCGCGGCATCGACGTCGGTGCGCCAGATGTTGCGGCCGTCGACCACGCCCACCGACAGCACCTTGTGCGCCGGCAGCCAGTCGGCCACGCCGGTCAGCTCCTGCGGCGAACGCACCGCGTCCACGTGCAGGCCCGCCACCGGCAATTGGCACGCCAGGCGCAGGTTGTCGGACAGCGGCGAGAAGTACGTGGCCAGCAGCAGCTTGGGCGCGCTGCGGGCGAGCTGCCAGTAGGCGCGCTCGAAGACATTGCGCCAGGCATCGGGCAGGTCGAGGCCGAGGATGGGTTCGTCGATCTGCACCCACTCCACGCCCTGCTGCTTCAGGCGCGCGAGCACCTGCTCGTACACGGGCAGCAGCGCGTCGAGCAGCGAGAAGCGGTCGAAGCCGGCCTGCTTCTCCTTGCCCAGGTACAGAAAGCTCAGCGGCCCCAGCAGCACGGCCTTGACCGCGTGGCCGGCCTGCTGCGCCTGCGCCACTTCGTCGAACAGGCGTGTGGACGCGAGCTTGAACTGCGTTGCGGCGTTGAACTCGGGCACGAGGTAGTGGTAGTTGGTGTCGAACCACTTGGTCATTTCCAGCGCAAAGGTGCCTTCGTTGCCGTGGTTGCAGCTTTCGTCGTGCACATGGCCGACCTCGTCTTCGACACCGCGCGCCATCTTGAAGTAGCGCGAGAGTTCGGCGTCGTCGCCCTTGAAGTCGAAGCGCGCCGGCTCGCAACCGAGCAGCTGGATGTGGTTGGCCACATGGTCGTAATAGGCGAAGTCGCCGACCGTCACGAAGTCGAGGCCCGCATCGCGCTGGGCCTGCCAGTGGCGCGCGCGCAGTTCTTCACCGACGGCTTCGAGCGCGGCGCGGTCGATCTCGCCGCGCCAGTGCTTTTCGACGGCGAACTTGAGTTCCCGGTGAGCGCCCATGCGCGGGAAACCGAGGGTGTGGATGCGGGTGGTCATTGCAGGTAATCCGGTGGCTGATTTTTTGGAACCCGGCAATGGTCGGCTTTTGGGGCATATGATTCAAACGAAACCTTTTGCCCATTCGCTTGAATCATTTTCATGTTGCAGTCGATCCTCGAAATACGCCATCTGCGCACGCTCATCGCGTTGCGCGACACGGGCAGCCTGGTGCGCGCGGCCCAGTTGCTGAACCTCACGCAGTCGGCGCTGTCGCACCAGATCAAGCTGCTCGAAGACCGCTACGGCGCGCAGCTGTTCGAGCGCAAGTCGGTGCCGCCGCAGTTCAGCACCACGGGCCTGCGGCTGCTGCAGCTGGCCGACACCGCCCTGCCCCTGGTCGAAGAAGCCGAGCGCGACGTGGCGCGGCTGGCGCTGGGGCGCAGCGGGCAGTTGCGCATCGTGGTCGAGTGCCACACCTGCTTCGACTGGCTCATGCCCGCGATGGATGCGTTTCGCCAGCGCTGGCCCGAGATCGAGCTCGACATCGTCTCGGGCTTTCACCCCGACCCGATCGCGCTGGTGATGCAGAACCGCGCGGAGGTCGCGATCGTGTCGGAAGAAGACCCGGACGAAACGGTCGACTACCACGCGCTGTTCCGCTTCGAGATCATGGCGCTGCTGGCCAACGACCATCCGCTGACGGCCAAGTCGCACCTCACGGCACGGCACTTCGCCGATCAGACGCTCATCACTTACCCGGTGCCCGACGAGATGCTCGACATCGTGCGGCAGGTGCTGGCGCCGGCGGGCGTGGAGCCTCGACATCGCCGCACGACCGAACTCACGGTGGCGATGCTGCAGCTGGTGGCCAGCGGGCGTGGCGTGGCGACGCTGCCGCTGTGGGCGGTGCAGAACTACCTGGACCGCGGCTACGTCACGGCCCGGCGCGTGGGCAGCAAGGGCCTGACGGGGCGGCTCTACATGGCCTGCGCGCAAGGCACGTCGGCTCAGCCGTGGCTCGCGGACTTCGTGCGCATCACGCGCGAGAGCTGCTTCAAGAGCCTGCCAGGCATCGAGCTGCTCTGAGCCGGCGTCAGAAGCGCGTGCCGACCGACAGCCGCACCATGTTCTGCGCCGTGAAGTTGACCTTCGGGTCGTAGGCCGCGCGAACGAAGAAGCGCGGCCAGTCGTAGGTGACGGTGAGGCCGGCGCGGCGGATGAACTGCCCTTCGACCGTGCCCTGCTTGGCCAGCAGGTCGACGGTCAGGCGCTGCCGGTCGGGCAAGGGCTGGCGGAAGACGAGGTGCACGTCCTGCTGGTCGGGGTTGAGCCGGTTGTCGCGAATCAGCGAGAGCGACAGCGCAGTGCCGTCGGTCCATTTGTAGCCGCCGTAGACCGTGTACGAATCGTTCGGGTCGAAGTTGAGGTTCGCGTAGTTGCGCAGGTTGGTGCGCCCCAGCCCCGCGCCGACGAACCAGCTGTCGCCGGTTTCCACGGCCAGGCTGCCGCCCACGAAACCGCCCGATGCCGCCTGCAGCGAAGGCAGCAAGCGCACCGGCCCGAAGGTGAAGGTGTGGTCCCAGCCCACGCGGGGCTGTGCGAAATCGAGCACCGGCGAGCGGAACCAGCCGACCCATACGTTGCCGTCGCCGTAGGTGTAGCGCAGGTTCAGGTCCAGCCCCGGTCCCGAGGGCTGGCCGCCGCCGGACACGCGGTAAGCGCCGACGGTGAGCTTGAAGGGCAGCTTGGGCACGTCATCGTCCGCCCACGCGGCAGGCGCGAGACAGAGCAGGACGATGGCTGCGAATCGGTGGTGTGGGTGCGGTGCCATCGCGCTCAGAACATGCTCGCGCCGATGTTGATCAGCAAGGCCAGCACCGTCGTGTTGAACAGGTACGCCAGGATGCAATGGACCGAGCCGATGCGGCGCATGGCCTTGGACACGAAGGACACGTCGGCCGTCTGGCCCGAGGTGCCGATCACCGCCGAGAAATAGAAGAAGTCGCCGTAGGTCGGCATCTCGTCGTCGGGGAATTGCAGCCCGGGCTTCTTTCCCCGGCTCACGGCCGCGTAGTAGTCGTGCGCGTAGTGCAGCGTGAACATGATCTGCGTGAAGGCCCACGACGACATCACCGTGAGCCCGGCCAGCGCGATGTGCGCGATCTTCTCGAGGCCGTGCATGTCTTTCACCACGGCGAGCTCGCCGCCGATGGCCGCCAGGCTCGCGATGGCCGACACCACCACCAGCACGAGGATCGTGATCTGCCCTTCGTCCTGCAGCTGCGCGCGGTAGCGCATGTGCTGCTGCGAGGAGCGGGTCATCATCGTCGCGGCCAGCGCCACGTAGAGGCAGGCACCGGTGTTCCAGGCAATCAGCAGCCGCGTGACCAGATGGGCCTCGACGCCCGACGGCAGCAGGATGCCCACCACGATGCCGATGGCGGTAGCCATGAAGAGCCGCGGCCGCGCGACCATCGGACGAAGGAATCGGTGTCTTTGAAGTTTCATCGGGGCCGAGGCAAGGCGCGCCTTCGAGGCGGCGGCGTGGAAGAGGAGCCTGCGACTGTCGGCGAAACTGTCTTGCGGCGACCTGACGAAGGCCGCTTTTTGCGTGCGGCTTCGAGCATCCAGTCACGGAAGGCCGCGACCTTCGGACGATCGCGGCTGACTTCGGGACACACGAGGTAATACGCGAAGTCTTCGAGCCAGGTCGCGCCCGACAACGCGACGAGCCGGCCCTCGGCAATTTCGGACGCCATCATGGCGGCAGGCAGCAACGCCGCGCCCTGCCCCGCGAGCACGGCCTTCAGCAACAGGCCGGCGTCGTCGAAGGAAGGCCCGCGAACGGGGCCGGAATCTTCGATGCCCTGCGCCTCGAACCACAGGCGCCAGCCCTTGCGCTGCGCATCGTTCACGCGCGGCCAACGCAGCAGGTCCGCCGGCTTTTTCGGTTTGCCGAGTTCGGCCACCAGCGCGGGGGCAGCGACCGCCGCGACCTCGACTGTCAGCACGCGTTGACTGGACAGACCCGGGTAGTGGCCCATGCCGTGGCGGATGGCAACGTCGACGCCATCGCGCGAGAAATCGGCCAGCGCCTGGCTGGTCTGTACCTGCAGGTCGATGTCGGGGTGCGCGTCCTGGAACGATTTGAGGCGCGGCACCAGCCACGCCGACGCGAAGAACGGCGTGGTGCTCACCGTGAGAAGGCCGGTCTCCGCGGGCAGGGCCAGCTTCTGGGTTGCATCGCTGATCTGCCGGAAAGCGTTGCGCACGGGCGGAAGGTAAGCCTGGCCGGCGTCGGTGAGGAAGATGCCACGGCTGACGCGGCGGAACAGCTGGACGCCCAGGTGTTGCTCCAGTGTCTTGACGAGCTGGCTGACGGCGCCGGGGGTAACGCACAGCTCGTCGGCCGCATTCTTCACCGAGAGATGGCGCGCGGCAGCCTCGAAGGCGCGCAGCGCATTGAGCGGTGGAAGCTGATGCTCAGTCATTTAGAAAATCTGATTTGTTGTACGCAGAAATTCTGGCTTGTGAAGGCTGCTGCGAAGCGGGATATTGGCATACCTTGGCTCCAGAGATAAACCCTGGTGTGCCTTGCCTCTGACTCTTTAGCCTTAGATGTTCTGATTTCATGGACTTCCGCTCGTGAACCCTTCATCCACTTCTTCTGGGACTCGCGGTCTCTTTCGCGGCTGGCTTGTTGTCGCGGGCGCTTTTGCCGTGACCTTCGTCGGCTTCGGGAGCGCCTACACCTTCAGCGCTTTTCTCGAGTCGCTGCAAAAGGACTTCGGTGCCTCGCGCGGCTCGGTCTCGCTCGTGTTCTCGCTGGCAGGCTTTCTGTACTTCGGGCTGGGTGTGCTGAGCGGGCCGCTGGCTGACCGTTGGGGGTCGCGGCGGTTGGCGGTCGCGGGCATGGTGCTCGTCGGCGTCGGACTGGCCTTGGCGAGCCAAGCCCAGAGCCTGGCGCAGATCTACCTGGCGTACGGGCTCGGTGTCGGGCTGGGCGTTGGCGCATCGTATGTGCCGGTGTTGGGCGCGGTGCAGCGCTGGTTCGTGAAGCGGCGCGGGTTCGCGTCGGGGCTGGCCGTGAGCGGTATCGGTGTGGGCACGCTGGTGATGCCGCCGCTGGCGTCGTTCCTCATAGCGGCACTGGGATGGCGCCATGCATATCTGGCACTCGGGGGCTTGGCCGTGGTGCTGGGCGTGGGCCTGGCGCTGCTGATCGAGAACGATCCTAAAGATCGCGGGCTCGGCACTGATGGCGATCCGCCGCAGCCGCAATCCGCTGCGGCCGCGCCGGCCGGGTTCACGGTGCGCGACGCGGTGCGCTCACGGCGCTTTGCCGGTTTGTACGCGGCCTGCCTGATCAGCTCGTTCGGTTTGTTCGTGCCGTTCGTGCACCTGGTGCCCTATGCGCTGGACCATGGCGTGCCGTCGGCATCCGCCGTCTTGCTGCTGGGCGCGATCGGCGTGGGCAGCACGGCTGGGCGGTTTTTTCTGGGCGGACTCGCCGATCGCATGGGGCGGGTGCGGACCATGCTGTTGATGTCGACGGGCATGGCGTTGTCGCTGCTCGTCTGGGCCGCGTCGAACGGGTTCTGGGGGCTCGCGGTGTTCGCGTTCTTTTACGGCGCGTTTTACGGCGGCTTTGTCGCGCTTCTTCCCGCGCTGGTGATGGATTATTTTGGTGGGCGCAACATCAGCGCGATCATCGGCGTGCTCTACACCAGTGTGGCTTTCGGCACGCTGGTCGGGCCGGCCGCGGCGGGCTTTGCCTTCGACATCAGCCGCAGCTACATGCTGCCGATCTTGTTCAGTGTGGGAGCCAACCTGGTGGCCGCCGGGATCATGAGCGCAATGTCACGGATGGACGCTTCTTCTGCAAAGCTGGCCAATACTGCCGCGCAGCGGGGTACAGTCGGGCATGACTCCACACACGCCCGTCGCACCTAGCCCGCCTCCCGCGGCCGCTCCTGTCGAAATCACGGAGACCCAGGCGTTCACGCAGGCCTGGGTTTTGTTTACCGTATTGCTGTTGGTGGTGGTTGGAGTTTTGTGGGTGCTGCAGGCTCATTACGGCTGACCGTTCATTGCTCCAACTAAAAAGCCTGCTGGATTTGTCCGGCGGGCTTTTTTAATTGCTGTTTGCTTTGCTTGTTTGCGGGTTCTTTTCGTTCACCCAAAGCAAAAAACCCCAGTCAGTGATCTGACTGGGGTTTTCTGGGCTGTAAGAGCCTGACGATGACCTACTTTCACACGGGAACCCGCACTATCATCGGCGCTGAGTCGTTTCACTGTCCTGTTCGGGATGGGAAGGAGTGGTACCAACTCG